>PVBE012992887.1_pt1 | contig 186890 bp, 167 predicted proteins | sample 1631181 | NCBI WGS metagenome assembly PVBE01 (sample SAMN08397723, study PRJNA350692) | Marine metagenome, whole genome shotgun sequencing project. | isolation source: water | place: Pacific Ocean | collected 2012-04 | reverse complement strand
GCCCTTCGAAACACTCTTTTTAGCTTCAAAGATGGCCGGGAAAGACACCTGAAATCCCAACAGTCAGGAGGTCGGATTATTTCCTTTCCTCACTACTTGCTTGCCCGATTTTAACATACGTGCCTGTCAGGAGAAAGAGGTATACCCGTAACAGGACATTAGTGGCTATACATTAACAGAGGCGAAGATAATCATTGAGCAGTGGCGCAGAGAATACAACTAGGTCTGGCCTCACAGCTCGTTGGGTGTGATGGGCAAGACCGGCTCACCAGAAGTTCAGAGCATCATGGAAGAAGTGCCAAAACGGCTCGAGGGATCGGGTATCGCCGTGGGAACAACCCTCGTCGATGTGGACGAGATCGAACAGAAGATCGACTGGGGATATCGTTTCCTGAATGTGGGCAGCCCCATCGCCTATGGCGTACCCGCCGTCACACAGCACATCGCACGACTCAAGTCGTACGCTGGCCGGTAAGGCTGGTTTTTCCTGGAGGCGACTTATGGGTTCGCATCGCTCGAAAACGCTCGCCGTTCTGCTGGTCCTGTTTCTGAGCACCATTGGCAGCGCTCAAGATGACTATCCACCGGGGACATTCAGACTAACCCCCCGTATCGATCTCGGACTGCAGCCTGTGCGTGTGCACGTTCCGCCCCAGTTCGACCATCTGCCCGAGGATCTGTCGCTGAATCTGCCGCCCGGTTTCCGCGCCAGTGTTTTTGCCTCCTTCGAGAACTTCAATCGCCCTCGATTCATGGCCTTTGACGACGATGGCGTGCTGCACGTAGCCAACATGAACGACGATGAGATTCTCGCACTGCCCGATCGTGATGGTGACGGTGCCGCCGACGAATCGATCGTGGTGGCCACCAACTTCGAGCGACCCCACTCGCTGCAATTCTATAATGGCGACCTGTATGTCGGTGATCGCCCTCGAATTCTGCGCTACAGTGACCAAGATGGCGATGGTATCTACGAAGAACGGCACATCTTCGCTGACAACATCCCCTCCAGTGGATCACACTCGACGCGCACGCTCGTCATCGACGAAGAAGGTGGCAAGATGTATCTCGGTGTCGGTTGGCCCTGTGATCTATGCCGCGTGGACGGCGCCGAACGTGGCTCGGTGCTGCAGTTCAATCTCGACGGCACCGGTCGGCGTGTGTATGCCACGGGGGTACGGAATCTGATCGGCATGGACATTCACCCCGTCACAGGGCAACTGTGGGGGACGAACAATGGCCACGATAAGGAAGGGGTTGATGCGCCACCGGAGTGGATCGATGTCATTCGCGATGGTGGCTTCTACGGCATCCCCTTCGCCTATGGCTATCAGGTCTGGGCAGACTTTACCAATCCCAACTATCGCGACATGCTGCCGATCACACCCGCCGATTCGGCGCGTGTGGCTTCCATGCAGCGCCCTGCTGTGATGGTGCCGGCCCATACTGCGCCTATGGCCATCCACTTCTACGACCATGATCAGTTTCCCCCGAAGTATCGGCACGTAGGCTTCATTGCCCTGCACGCGGGTCACGCGTATCTGGCGCCGATCGAGGGGTATTCCGTCCTAGCCATGTTCGCGGAACCGGATGGCAGTCGTGCGCGGATCGCCGACTTCATCACCGGCTTTCAGACAGGTGTAGAGGTGGAAGACGTGTGGGGGCGTCCGAATGGGATCGTCACCGGACCCGATGGCAGCCTCTATGTCAGCAGTGATCGCGACAACTACGTGATCATACGAATCCAGCATGGGCAGGTGGCCGCCGATTGGGGACGGCACAATCTGCCGGACTCATTGGCCATTGGCGCACCCTTGAGTATAGATGCGACGGTTCATGTCGAACGGGCCCCAGCGGATGGCTCGCCCTTGATGGCAACCGCAGATCTGAGCCAATTGGACGGACCTGCGGATGTTGCATTGGTGCCGGCAGGCGAGGGTAACTTCCGCCTGCAGTTCCGCATGGTAGCGGCACCTGCTCTTCGCCCTGGACTGAAGAAGATCCGGGTTCGTGTGCACGGTGCCTCTGAGGAGCACGATGTGCATCTGGGGTGGCAGATCGCCGTGCTGCCGACTCGGCAGCAGGAGGATTTCGTCATCTACGACGAGGTCCTGGCGGAGGACTGGACACTGATCCACAAGACCTTCTTCGAAGATCGCACGCATGACCTTCAAGAGGATTTCTTCGTCTACAGTGGGGAGGTGTCGACTTCGTTGCGCACCAACTCTGGTGACTGGGATTGGGTCCTGCGTTACCGTCCGCCCGAGCCACTGGATCCAACCCGCTTTGACCGAGTCACCTTCGCCTTTCATCCCGGCCCCCTCGACTGGCGCAATGGCGAAGACTTCAACATCTACATGTGTGGCCGTCTGATCGACCTGGTCGAAGAAGGATACGTCGATCCAACGATCAAGGATTGGCAGCAGATCGAGATCCCTCTGTCCCGTTTTGGTCGAGCCGCTCCGATTCAGGAGGTCACGCTGGGGGGTGATTTCGCCGCACGCATCTACGTGGACGATGTGCGTTTGCGCGGCGCATCGGCGCGCACCGCGATCCTCGATGAGGAAGCGTCGCCATCAGCATTCCGACTCGCCCAGAGTTATCCGAATCCCTTCAACAGCGAAACGGTGATCGAGTATGCCGTGCCCTCGGCAGAGCGGGTCCGACTGCGGATCTACAATCTCTCCGGCCAGGTCGTGACCGATCTGGTCGACGACGCACACGTGGCGGGTACGTATCGGGCGCATTGGGATGCGCGTGATGGGGCGGGTCGAGCCGTCGCCAGTGGTGTGTATCTGTATCGACTGCAGACAGGTGACCTGGTGCAAAGTCGCAAACTCGTGCTGGTCAGATGAGCCCTGAGAAACTGCTGGTCAGTGCTGACGCAGATCGCTGGTTGTTTGGCGAAGCCTGGACCGGATCCCGCATCCAGGAGCAGGTACGGATGTTGTGTGATACCATCGGTCCACGCTGGTCGGGCACCGATGCCGAGTGGCAGACGATCGAGCATATAGAGAAAACTCTTCAGGGATACGGTCTCGATCGGGTAGACGTCGAGGAGTTTGAGTTCACGAGTTGGACCTGGTCCAAAGCAGAGGCACGATGTTCGGTCGAGGGAAGGGAGGGCGGATTCTCCCTCGACATACTCCCTTTCATCCGCTGCCCCAGTTTTCACATGGAAGCACCGGTGGTGGATGTCGGTTTCGGCGCGCAACGAGAGATCGATGCAGCGGGGTCCTTGAATGGCGTCGTCGCCCTCGTCGCCCTGGCGCATGAGCCCTTTACCACCCCCGTGCCACCTGCTTACCGGTTGCGTCAGATTGCCGCCGCGGGTGCTGCAGCCGCGATCGTCGTGGACCCCAAGTCCGGGGGTCGACGCGAATACCATTCGGCCCAGGACGCGCGCGATCCGAACTTCACCGAACCCCCCTTGCCCTGTGTCGCGGCAACGCGGGAGGATGCCGCCCGAATCCGGCGATCCCCGTCTTGTCGAGTACACCTCGATGTCAGGACGGAGGCACCCGTCGTCAAGAGTGCCAATGTGCACGCCGTGCTCGAGGGAGATCGGTGGCCGGCGGAAGACCTGGTCCTCGGGGGGCATCATGACACGGTCTTCGGTACCCCAGGGGGCAACGACAATTCGTCTGGCACGATCGCCGTACTCGAGACGGCCCGTGTCTTGAGTCAACTGCGAGCCTCGTGCGGACAAAGACCCGGTCGGTCGATTCACTTCGTCACCTACGCCGCCGAGGAGCAGGGCTTTCATGGGGCGCGCGAGTTCGTCGACCGGCACTACGCCGGTGACCATCGTCTGCGGTTGGCCTTCAATCTCGACGAGTTGTCAGCGGGAGCGATGAAGGGAATCGTTCTGGGGTTCCCCCATCTGCGGAGTCTGGTGCAGGAACAGTTGGACTCGATGGGAGATGGATTGGCCTGTCACGTGATGGCCCAGCTAGACAACTCCTCCGATCACTTTCCGTACTTGCGTATCGGTATCGATGCGGCCCACCTGTGGCGCTGGCGCTTCCGCGCCCGCCATGCGGACGCCGACTACCATCACGAGCCCCCGGACACGGCGGACAAGCTCAACGTGCGCGAGCTCAAGGAATACGCCGCCCAGATGTCCCGACTGCTGCTGAGACTCTCACGCGTCGCCCCCGACGCGTGGCCACAGCTCGGCATTCCAGCTGACGAGGCGAAAGCTCGCGTCCAGGCCGAACAGGGTACTGTGGTCAGAGTTTCGTAGGTCAGGGTGTCCTGGCGGTCCAGATCATCTGAGACGTCTCATCGAGACACCAACGTCGCCTGTGTTCGTCAGCGCGTGCTCTTGCCGGCCAGAACGAACCAGATCGTGCGGACCATAATCTTGAAATCGAGCAGCAACGAAGCGTTCTCGATGTAATAGAGATCGTATTCGAGGCGTTCGGCGGCAATACGCGACACATCGCTGGAGTCCATATCAAATTCGTGCTTCGACTGTGCCCAACCGAGCAATCCCGGTTTGACGTTGAAGCGCCGCATGTAGAACGGGATCTCCTGTTGGAACTTGTCGACGAAGTAGGGCCGTTCGGGGCGGGGACCGACCAGACTCATGTCGCCTTTGAGGAAGTTGAGACATTGGGGGATCTCATCCAGATGCAGCGCCCTCAGTACACGACCGATGGTCGTCACGCGTGGATCCTCGCTCTTCACCCACACCGGCCCGGTTCCCTGCTCGGCTTCGAGCACCATGGAACGGAACTTGTACATCATGAAGGTCTTTCCATGTCTCCCGACCCGTTCCTGACGAAACAGGATCGGCCCCGACGACGAGAGCCGAATCGCCAGCGCCGTCAGTAGCCACAGCGGCGCCAGACCTCCCAGAATCAGCACAGCCACGGAGATATCGATCAGCCGTTTGCACGCCGCCTCCCATGGGGCCATCAGCTGCGGCTGGAGCTCCATCAGGGGTACGCCGTAGATCTGGCTGGTCCGCACGTGTCCGGTGACAATGTCGTAGAGATCCGGCGTGATCGAGAAACTCACCGCCGTTCCGGGACCACCACTGGCTTCCACGATTCTCATCACATCCTCGTGGCTGTTCGACGACAGCGCAATCAGGACCGCCTCGACACTGCGGCTGCCGAGAATGTGGGCAAGATCCTTCAGTTCACCGAGGATCTCCACCTCGCCGATTTTCTGCGGCTCATCCGCTGAGGGTTCTGGCGATAGATGGTCAGTCGACGGATCCACGAAGCCGACGATTTCGTAGCCCTGAGCAGGCGCGGAGGCCAGATTCTGCAGCAGACGCTCACCTCGCTCGTCGACGCCGACGATGACGGCCCGACATCGGCCGATCCCGGAGGCAATGAGTCGTCGCTGCAGAGTGCGTACAACGATGCGCCCACCCGCAACAAGACCGACCAGAGCGAGCCAGTAGGAGCCGACGAGAGCACGGGTAAAACTCACATCGCGAAGATCGAAGGTGGCGATGAACAGCAGAGCCGTGCCGAGGGAGACGACTTTGAGCACGGCGATGGCCTCGTCGAAGCGAGACATGGATTGGCGTTGGCGATACAGTCCATGAAAGACGAAGAAAATGGCCCAGATCACGTAGATGAAGGGCAGTGCATCCCAGAGATAGAAATCCAGGACATATGCAAAGGGCGGAGAGCTGGCCGGGTGCGCCTGCTGCCAGCTGCGCGTCACCGCCTCCAGGGTGCCGCCCACATGTTTCATCCACAACAGGGCGATCGTCGCCAGATTGATTCCGACGAAGTCACTGATCGCCAGCAGTACAAGAACCCAGACCTGTGACATGTTAGCGAGCCACCGGCTTCCACACCGTGTGTCGTTGACCCCGCAGAGCACCCAGCAGTCCACGCAGGGCACCCAGATTGATCGCACAGAAATAGGTGGGCACATAGAACAGACCCACCCGTCCCAACGACCGCGGCAGGATGGCCCCCAACAGAGCCAGAGAATAGAACACAGCCTGGGCGACCAGCGCCGGGGTGCCAAATCGATGCCCCTGCAGTGCCAACATCACCGTGGACACCAGCAGGATCAGGAGGAAAACAGGCACGAGCCACCGCATGACTTTGTGGGACCACAGTTCGAAGGCAAAGACCGAGGAGGACCACAGCGGGAGCAGAGCGCCCCGCTCCTTCCAGAGACTGTAGACAGACCGAGCAACGATCCGACGTCGGCGACGCATCTCGTCGTCGAAGCCGGGAGCGCTCGTTTCGACGGCCACCGCAGTGTCCACATAGACGACTCGCCAACCGTTGCGGCGAATGCGAATCGGCATGATGAAGTCGGAAATGATGGCAGAGTCGAGCTCCTCGAACAGTTCGCGGCGCAGGGCGTAGATCGAGCCGTTGGCGCCCACGAGAGATCCGAGACGACTCTCCTGCCGTTTGAGGAATTGCTCATACCGCCAGTAGAAACCCTCTCCCTGACCTGCGCCACCTCGCTGTGGATTGACGTAGCGCAACTCTCCACAGACACAACCGATTGTGGGATCGGTGAAGGGTGTCAGCAGACACTGCAGCGCATCGGGCTCGTAGATGCTGTTGGCGTCTGAGAACACGAGAATGTCGCCCGTCGCCTGCTTCACCGCCTCGTTCTGAGCCATCGTCTTGCCCGCATTCTGCGGTTGCTCGAGAAACAGATAACCTTCTCGGCCCTCGTAGGAACGAGCGATGTCCTCGGTTGAGTCCGTGGACCCATCGGACACAACCACAACCTGGACAGGGCCGGGATAGTTCAGCGCCAGCGAGTTGTCGATCTTGACAGCCAGCACGTCCTGCTCGTTGTAGGCAGCGATGACGAGACTGACAGAAGGCCAGTTCTGCGGTGGCGAGAGCACGATACGACGTCGCCAGAACGTGAACAACCACATCAGGCATGGATACAGCAGATAGGAGTAGACGGTGCCGCCAAAGGCGGCGATCGCCACAAAGATCCATGCCCGCCATTCGACGACGCGCATCAAGGTCGTCGGTTCGTCGATCAAGGTGCGCCTCGTTTGGTCACCAGCAAGTCACCTAGAGCCAGATATCGTAGACCAGAATTGAGCAACACCCTTACCGCGTCGGCTGCACCACTCACAACGGGTTCGCCGTGCAGATTGAAAGAGGTATTGAGCAAGACATGGCGCCCCGTGCGCTGTGCAAAACGATCGAGGATCGCCTCATAGCCCGGATTCTGTCCGTCTTCCAGAAGCTGTGGCCGCGCCGTGAGATCCGCGTTGTGCACGGCGGCCATGAATTCGGTTCGCCGGTCAGTAGAGTCGAAAGTATTCATCATGTAGGGCGACGGTAGATCCTTCGGATTACGGAAGTACGCCGCCGCTTCCTGGCGTCGGACGACGGGAGCAAAGGGCATCCAGAAGTCACGCTTCTTGATCATACGGTTGATCACCCGCACCACATCCTGATTGATCGGGTCTGCCAGGATCGAGCGACTGCCCAGGGCGCGTGCACCAAACTCCATCTTGCCCGAGGCTCGAGCCACGATCTGGCCGTCGGCGAGCAATTCCGCTACGCGATCGGCCATGTCGCCCGGCTCTTCGACGTGCACGCGTTCTCCGGCATCGGCCACAACAGCTCGTGATTCTTCAAGCCCCACCTCGGGGCCAAGATAGGCATGGGTGAGAGCGTCGGGCATGACGCCTCGACCGGCGGTGGCCAGATAGCAGGCGCCGAAGGGGAGGGACTCATCACCGCACGAGGGAAACGCGGCGAAGAAGTCTACCTCTGGCAGCTCACAGATCACCTTGCTCGCCTTCACATTCATGAAGACACCCCCCGCGACCAGCACACGGCGCAGTCCCGTCTCCTGGATCCAGGCGCTGACCCATTGTGTCATCGCCTCTTCGGTGAACTTCTGCAGCCCCGCGCAGATCGAATCGAACCGCACGCGGCGCAGGTCCTTCTCAAGCCGACGCCCGACCTGGGCGATCGGTTCACGCACGCCGCAGATCCATCGTAGCCCCTGGCGTTCGACGCGCAGATACCGCCGCAGGATCGCCGCCACAGGTTCGGCATACTCATCGGTGGCGTAGGGTGCCATCCCCATGATCTTGAATTCGTGTTCGAGGGGCTTGAAACCCAACAGATGGGTGACCACGGCATACAGTTCACCCAGGCTGTCTCGTTGAGAGACCTGCGCGAGCGGATGAAGTTGCCCCCCAGCCCCTTTCCACACCGAGCCGCTGAGCCCATCGCCCCCACCGTCGAGGGTGATGACGAGATAGTCTCCATCATCCTGCCGGAGGCCGTGATAGGCCGTGGCCGCGTGGGTTTCGTGGTGGTCGTAGTACTGAATACGGTCCCGGGGCAATCCAAGACGTGTGAGCGTCTCGGTACGCTGTTGTATCCGTGAACCGGTTCGCCAGTTCCGATATCGATCCTGGCGACCGAGCCAGGTTGCCAGACGATAGTGCGGCGTTCCCTCATAGCGACGGTCGAATCCCTTCAGAAGGTCTTCGGGTCGTTCCATGCGAGCCACGTAACGCGACGCGACGGCAACCTGGGTGATCTGAGACAGATCCAGTTCGTATTCAGTGGCCAGCCACTCGATCGCACGCACGGGTGTCCCCACGTCGTTTTTCAGACGCGTAAGCCGTTCTTCCTGCAAGGCCGCCACCACCCGCCCGTCGATACTCAGACAGGCGGCGGCATTGTGGCCGTCAAAGACACCCAGATCGATTCGGGTTTCACTCATCGATTGATTTGACAATCCTCGGGGTGGGCGGCAGACTTCTCATCGATGGTCGACATCTGCGCGCTCTCAACCGTTCACTACGCTTACGACAGCCGGATCTACCACAAACAGGCTCGCTCTCTGGCCGCCGCCGGCTTCCGCGTGACCGTCGTGGCTCGGGCTGAGACGGATGCGCCCCCAGATGACACGGTGGAGATTCGGCCTGTCGCCAGCCACCGATTCCGGCTGACGCGGTTTCTCGGGGCCTTGCTCATGATCGGGCGAGCCTTGCGAGTGCGCGCCCGCATCTATGTCATCCACGATCCCGAGCTTCTTCCTCTCGGCCTGACGCTCAAGCTTCTTGGCCGCCGTGTTGTCTACGACATGCACGAAGACATGCCTGCCCAGATCGGCATGAAAGAATGGTTGCCGCGCTGGAGCAGACCCTGGATAGCGAGAGCGTACCGGCGCCTTGAGCGATGGTCCCTGGGCGTGCTGGACGGCCTGGTTCTGGCCGAATCCGGCTATGAACCCGCCTATTCACATCGACACCGCACGACCGTCCTCAACTACCCCGCCATCGAGTCACTACCAGACGGTGGTTCTGCTCCACCCCCCGAACCCGTCGTCACCTATGTGGGGACGCTGACGGAGCGTCGCGGGCTGTTCACCATGCTGGAGGTCGCCCGGCAAATCAAGGCAGCGATCCCCAGCGTTCGCTTCAAGCTTGTGGGCCCGATCAATGTGTCCGGCGAGGCCGATAAGGCTCGTCGGTTTGTCGAGGACCACGACCTGGGCCAGATCATCCAATTTACGGGTCGCCTCGCCCCTGTGCAGGCCCATGCCCACCTCAAAGATGCGCGAGTTGGCCTGGCTCTGCTCGAACCCGAGCCGAACTACCTCCACTCGCTGCCCACCAAACTCTTCGAATACATGCTCGCCGGCGTGCCCGTCCTGTGTAGTCATGTGCCTTTGTGGCGGCAGATCGTAGAGGAAGCGGCGTGTGGTTATGCCATCGATCCCCATGATATCTCGACCATCGTCGACACGCTGCAGCAACTTCTCACCGATGACGAGGTGTGGCAGCGATGCCGGGCCGGCGGTCTGCACGCGGTTCACGATCGATACTCGTGGTCATCGCAGATACCACCCCTGGTCGAGTTCTACACGGCACTGATCGGCGACCCCGAACCGTCGACGAAAGCCTGATACCACAGTTCTAGGTTCAGCAGGCGCCACAAAGCCCAACCGTGATCCCTATCGCCTGCGAAGTGTTCCCGCTGGAGTCGTGCCACCATCGCCTCGCGCAGCAGCCCTCGTCGGCCCACCATGGATGGTGCCAGGTGATCGCGGACGAAATCCTCGCTCTCGCGCAACCAGCGACCCACCGGTGTGGGGAAACCCTTCTTGTCCCGCCGCTCCACGATCTGCGCTGGCAACCGATCGCTCATCGCCTCGCGCAGAATCCACTTGCTGCGATCCTCACGGATTTTCGTGTGATACGGCAGACCGAAACAGAACTCGACGAGACGATGGTCGAGGAAAGGCACGCGCGCTTCGAGAGAGACGGCCATCGTGCTGCGATCGGTGTAGTGCAGAAGCCGTCGCAGCCCCCAGCCTAACAGGGCTTCTGCCAGGGCTCTGTCCAGTGCCGTATCTCCGGGCCAGTCCTGCTGCACCGGTGTCACCTCGGCCGCGTAGTTCAGCAACTCTGGCTGCATCAGCCGACGGGCTCGGGTCTGCTTGAGTCGGCGACGCAATCCATCCCCCCGTGCCCCGATCGCGGCCGCCAGATAGATCGCGGGGCTCCTGCCCGTCAGCGCACCAATTCGACGCGCTTCACCGGCGACACGACCGATGCCGACGCGTCGTCCCTCTTCGTCTCGATGTCGTAGTCGAGCGTGCAGATACGGCAGGAAATACAGATGGTATCCCCCCAGCATCTCATCTGGTCCCTGGCCGCTGAGGGCCACCTTCACATGTTGCGCAGCCAGTTGTGCGACACACCACTCGGAGAACGGTCCGGGACCATTTGTCGGCGTCTCCTGCGCTTCGACGAAAGAGGCCAGCTCCTGTCTCAGCACACCGGCATCTGGTGCCAAACGATGATGCTGCGTCCCAAATGTGTCGGCGACCTGCGACGCGAAGGCCGTCTCGTCGAAGCCATCATCGTCGAAATTGACTGAGAAAGATTGCAGCGACTGCGTGCTCTGCCGTGTCGCAGCTTCCACGATGGCACTGGAATCGAGACCGCCGCTGAGAAATACCCCTACTGGAACATCGCTGCGCAGTTGGAGCCGAACGCTGTCGTCGAACAGGTGGGTAAAGGTCTCTACAGGCTGGTTGTAGTCGTACCGTGCCCGCGCCGATTCCGGCCTGGGATCCCAATAGGGCATCTGCTGCACACGCGAGGGGGTGTCGAACTCGATACGCAGAAAGTGACCGGGCTGTAGCTGATGAATCCCGGAGAAAAATGTCGTGTCGTCGTGATCGAAGCGCTCCAGCGACAGAAAGTCATAGATCGCTGGCAGGGAGGGAGTCGCCTCCACACCCGCTCGCAACAGAGCGCGCAGCTCGGAGGCGAAGAGGAACTCACCCTCTGGCGATTCACTGGTCTTGTAGTAGAGGGGTTTGATGCCGAGGGGGTCTCGCGCCAGCAGCAGCTGCCGGGCGTTGTGATCAGCCACGGCGAAGGCAAACATGCCAACGAATCGGGGAAGCGCCCCCTCGATCCCCCACTCTTCAATGGCATGGAGCACGATTTCGCTGTCGGTCTGGGAGGCGAAGCGATGCCCCGCCTGACGCAGTTCAGCACCGAGCTCGACGTAGTTGTAGAGCTCACCATTGAACACGAGATGAAGGCGTCCGTCTTCGTTGGCCAGGGGTTGGCGCCCCGCCTCGGTCAGATCGATGATACTGAGACGTCGGTGACCGAGGCCAACCTGGCCATCGATGCGTAGCCCTTTGTCATCCGGTCCACGGTGGCGCATGCTGTCGCGCATCTGTTCGAGACGATTTCTGTCGACGGGGCGACCCGAAGGCTGCACGATGCCGCACAAGCCACACATTCAGTGGGCTGCCAGAATCTGTTCGTAGTCGTCGAAGAGACGATCTGCCAGGGCTCGGTGATCGTAGGTCTGTCGAGCGCGCTGCTGCAGGGCGACCGGATCGTAGTCTGAGAGGCGGTCCAGAACACGTGCCAGTGCCCCTGCCAGTTGTGCCACATCTCCCGGTTCGACCAGCTCTCCCCACGCGTCGTCGACGATTTCCGATGGACCGCCGCAGCGTGTCGTCACCACAGGTAGGCCTGCGGCCATCGCTTCGAGCAGAACCAGCGGCATGCCTTCCGAAAAGCTGGGCAACACGAGCAGATCTGCTCCGGCCATCACCTGTGGGATCTGCAGCCATGGAACCTCGTCATCGAAGCGGACCAGCCCCGCAAGCCCCAGACGACGTGCCTGCTGCTCGTATTCGGCAGCCGGATGCAGTGCGTTACCACCGACACAGCGAAGACGAAACTGGCGCTTGCCATCCTTGAGCAGTTCGAGCGCATCGAGGAGCACACTCATGCCTTTGGCGTCCTGAAATCGACCGACGTAAAGAATCTGGAGCACACGCCTCTGCTTCGGCGTCCGTGGCGCGAACAGATCGCAATCGACGCCATTGGGCAGACGCAGTACGGCCGATTCAGAGGTTCCCAATTCCATGGCGCCTCCGGCCAGCTCATCACTGACAGTCACGACTCGGTCTGCCCCGGCCAGGGCTTCGCTGACGAGCATTTTCCATCGTGGATTCAACGCGGGGAGCTCGTGAATATCGTAGCCGTGCACGGTGATGTAGACGGGGCAGTCCCACAACTTGCCCAACCGTTGCGCTACATACCCGTCGGGATAGGCACAGTGGGCGTGGATCAGATCCGGTGGTTCGTCTACGACACGACGCACGGCCGCCTCGTATCCGCGCCACTGCCGATGAAAGCGCAGGCGGCGTGGCAACGCGAGAAAACGCGGACGGTGCAGATCGACCCCGCCCGCCTGTTCGTGTCTCGGGCTGTGGCTTCGACGACCCCAGATGCCCCAGGGGAGTGGCCACCAGGGCGTGGGCGCCACGAGCTGCACCTGCGCACGGGTGGCCAACGTCGTCGCCTGATGGTGGACGAAGATTCCGCTCGTATGGGACGCTCTGTGCGGATAAAGATGACTGAGGATCAGCAGCTTCACGTCGTGGAGCGATCGATCAGCTGGGCGACGGCGAAGATCATCCCCGTGAAGAACCACAGGAAGTTGTTGCTGAAGTCAGCCGTGAAAGACAGACTGACCTGGAAGGCGATGAACAGCGATAAGAGACCACACATCACGCCGCGCAGATAGGGATCATCGGTCGAATTCATCGATGTCCATCCGCGGCGCAGTGTACGCGCCACGAGCCAGGTCGCCGCCGTCAATCCAACCAGACCCAATTCGGCAAGAATGTTGGCGAAGAGCGTGTGGGATTCCTTCGTCGGCACCCAGTGAGGAAATTCCGGCGATTTGTAGAGATCAAAGAGTACGGGAAACGAACGCCAACCGGTACCAAACAGTGGGCTGTCGAGCCACATCTCCATGCCCGCCAGGGCGAAATAGATCCGTGCTGAACTGCTCGCTCTTCCCGTCTGTCCAAATTGCTCAAAGAGCGTGAAAATCGACATGAGCCGCTGGTAGATATGCTCGGCAAAGGGGACGAATTCCTTGACGGCCATCACCGCAAGCAGGCCGATCACGGCAGCATAGATGGCATAGCGCAGTTTCTTGGCGAGAAACAGGACCACACCGATGCCGACGGCGGCGGCGACCCAGTTGGCCCGACTGAAGGTGACCACGAGGCCGCCGAATCCGGCCGCCGTCGCCAGCAGCAGCCAGCCCCGCAGTGTTCGGGACAACCCCCCGAACAACGCGATGCCGAGCAGGAATATACTGCCCGCCATCAGGAAGGTACCGAAAGTGTTGGGATTGTGGAACGTTCCCGTAGCGCGCGGCGCATTGGCGCCGACGGCGATGACAAAACTGGCAGGCAGATAAAAGCGCTCCGTCAGAATCTGGACCACCGCCAGCAGCGCCCCGCCGATGAGCGCGGCACTCATGGAAATGACCACCAGGTTCATCGCACGGCGAGAGTCGATCATCATCTGCGTGCCGTACAGGAAGGCGATGAGGAACAGGGTGCGGAACACTCCGATCGTCCCATCCACGAAGGCTGCTTCGGGTGTATAGGTGAGGGACAGGAGCATGATCCCCCACAGGGCAAACAGCGGCCCTTTGAGCTCAAAGGTGGGGAAGATCTCGCGTCGTCGGAGGAAGGTGTTGGTCAGCAGGCCCACCATCATCAGACCAAAAGCCAGGTGGAAACCTGTCACGGGAATTCCCAGACCCGTTTCCTTGATCAGCTGACCCGTAATGTCGAGAGCGGTGGTGGCGACGATGGCGGGAACAATGATCCAGGGCCATAACAACACAGCCACCAGATAGACTCCACCCAGCATTACGATTCCAGCGGCGAGCAGAAGCTTGTGTGGAAGCCAGATCGCGGCGACGACCGCCAGCAGCTGGAACCCGATGAAGAGGGCGAACCAGCGCAGATCAAAGCGCTCGTTCGCGGAGGGCAGAATGGTCATATCGCGAAGCTACCGGTGGTCCGCCGAGGTGGCAAGCAATCGGTGCCACTGCAGTCCGGTGTATTGCCGATACGCCACGGTGATGGCGACGGCCCAGAAGATGTAGGCGACGGACGTCGAGGTCGCCGCGCCCGCCAACCCCCAATCTGGAATCAGCCGGTAGTTGAGGCCCACATTCAGCACCAGGGCGACGGCGGGTGCCCACAGGGTCACGGGCGGATAACCTGTGGCGGCGAGCTTGCTGTTGAGAATCGAAGCGAAACCCGAGGCGACGAGTCCGGGCAACATCAGGCAGAGCGGTTCGTATGCGCCGGCGTAGGGGGCAGAGAACACGACGGTGATGAAGAACCGGCCAAACAGGACCACCGCCGCCGAGACCAGTAGGCTCAGGGCCAGCGTGATCTGGCCGATTCGCAGACTCATCGTATGATCTGCGTCCTGCCCCGCCATCACCTTCGGCAGCAACACCGTTCCGGCAATGTTGGGCAACCGTTGGATCATCTCCGCGATGATGACGGCGATCGTGAAGACCCCCAGGGCCTCTAAACTCATCAGGGCGCCTACGAGATAGATGACGCTGCGAAACATGAGGAACACGAGCGTTGCCGACACCGCGCCCCGCGACCCCACCTTAGCGGTTTGACGCAGCAATGGGCGTGGATCTAAAAGGACGGGGCGACCGCACGCAGCGATGGCGACGACCCCGGAGAGAGCGACGGCCACGCACCAGACACCCAGCACGTGGAGAATGTCTGGTGTCCCAGTGGTGGCGGCCAACAGTGCGTTGCCGCCCAGATAGACCACGATAAAGAGGACGGGAACGACGTTGTAGAGCCGGAGTCGATCGAGGCCCAGAAGAATCGCCTGCGCCCCACGCTGGACGACGAGCAGAATCGTTAATACACCCGCCCACCACAGGACGGGCACCGAGAGACTCTCTGAGAGTTGGTCGGAGATCGCTGCGGCCAGCCACGGTCCGGCAAGCCACAGCCCAATGGCAAACACGACACTCAGCAGGGCTGTCCAGACAAGGGTGAGACTCAGCAAGCTGGAAGCGCGTGTGGGCTGATGGCCGGCGATGAAGGTATTTCCCCGGTTAACCCATTCACCTATCACGAGGGTGGCCAGCAACACCGTCGTCGCCACGGCGGCCAAGGCACCGCGTCCTTCCTCGCCGAGCATCCGAGCCAGCAAGGCCTGGTTGGCGAAACCGAGGGCGAAGGTCAGTCCCGTAGCCAGGGCGGTGACCGACAGGCCACGAGCGTAGTTCACTGGCCAGAAGACCCGTATTGGAGGATCATCAAGCGCGGATGATCGCCAGAACCTCGTCGCGCTTGTCTTCCATGCGCTGTTGGGTCAGCGCCTCCAGATTCAGCCGCAGCAGGGGTTCTGTGTTGGAGGCCCTCACGTTGAAGTGCCAATCTTCGTAGGACACGGAGATCCCGTCGATCTGCTCCAGTCGGCCATCGCCATATCGGCGGGCCAACTCCTCGAGTTTGGCCTGCGGATCCTCGACGCGCGAGTTAATCTCCGAGGAGATGAAGTATCGATCCTCGATCGAGGACAGCAGGCGAGACAGCGATTCGCCACCGCGATCCGATAACATCTGCAGCAGAATCAGCGAGGGCACGATGCCTGAGTCGGCACCAAAAAAATCTCGGAAGTAGTAATGCCCCGACAATTCACCTGCGAAGATCCCCTCTTCTTCGAACATTCGGGGTTTGATGAAGGAATGGCCCACACGCTCAACCAGTGAACGACCCCCGGCTCCTTCTATCCGATCACGCACGACCCACGAGCAGCGAACGTCAGAGATCACTTTGGCTCCTGGTTCGCACTCGAGCATGTAGCAGCCCATCAGGGCCGTGAGAAAGTCTCCTGGAACGAACTGACCCCGATCATCGACGGCAAAGAAGCGATCCCCGTCGCCGTCAAAGGCAAAACCAATCGCTGCGTTTTCGCTGACCACACGACGTTCCAGTTCATCCCGATTCTCCTGTTTCATCGGGTCGAGCCCGTGATTGGGCAACGATCCATCTGGATCGAGATACATTCCCACCAGATCGACGGGCAATCGATCGTAGACCCGTTTGAGGATGGGCCCCACCATGCCATTGCCTGTGTCGGCCACCACCTTGAGGGGGCGCATTCGATCGGTGTCGACGAGACCCAGGACACAGTCGACGAATCCGGCGCTCAGATCACGTTGCTCAATACGCCCTTCGCCTGGAGCGTTGGCGTAGTCGTCGGTCTCGATGATCCGCCGCAGATCCTGGATCCCTTCGTCGCCGGACAGCAAATAAGGCATCTTCCTTACCATCTTGAACCCACAGTATTCGGGTGGGTTGTGCGACGCAGTGACCATCAGCCCGGGTAGATTGAGCGTGGCACAGGCATAGTAGTACTGGTCGGTACTGACCATGCCGATGTCGATGACATTCACCTTCTGCTGGGTCAGGCCTTCGAGCAAAGCCGCGCACGCGGCCGGGCTGGAGAGGCGCATGTCGCGCCCCACCACTACCTGGGCAGGCTTCAGATACGTTGCAAAGGCGCGACCAACGCCTCTGGCGGTGTTTTCATCGAGTTGGCTGGGGTAGATTCCCCGGATGTCGTACGCCTTGAAGATCGAAGGATCGACACGCATGACAGTCACATTCGTTGCGGTGAAGGTCTAAAAAAAAGGGGCCGGGAGTTTTGGCTCCAAGCCGACCGGGCGCAGAGGACAGATCGTCTATGGGCGGCGCGTCAGATGGCAGATCGACGAGCGGTAACGTCACTGGAAACGACGTAGCGTCACATCCATCTGGCACACGCCATCTGCCGGTTTATGATGCTGAACCAGGATCGGCGTTTGGTACGTACCCTGCACGATGCGGCCCCCATTCGTCTTGCCACCGCCATCGGAAACCAGCAGAGATACATTGCGCTTGAGACGCAGCATGAGTGCCGCAGGTGTCGACATGACCGCCACGATCCTGTCGACGACGGAACGGCCGAAAGGCAGGTGTTCCATCATCTCGTTGTAGAGATGAATAAGGTCATAGGTCGCGTAGTCCCGCGTCTTCTCTGGGATCGCGCCCGGATCCTTCAACAGATTACGCCCTCGACGAACCATGTATCGAAGAGGATCACGCACCACTTCGGGCAGATCGTTCCGCACCAGGAGCGTCTCATACTCGTTCACCGTCAACCCCACATCGCGCTCTTCCGGCGCCAGACGAATGTCGATTCGCCCCTTTTCGATCCCGTAGCGATCGAGCCATTCCTCGAACAGGGGGAACAACCCGTAGCGACGGTCCTTCAGATTGTGTGATTCGATGAGATGATCGGATGCGACAGGCACCTGGATGCGCTCGCGGTGCACGATGTCTTCGCCATCAAAACCGAGAACCGTCGTTCGACGCTGGCGATGCACATCGTTGTAGACGCCATCGAGTTCGACGAAGTAGACGGACTCATCGGGACGATTCAGATAGGTGACACAATTCTTCAGCCCCGCTCCCATAAAGGTCAGATGCGAATCCGCATTGACCGGCTCGCACGCCTTCTGCTGCTCGGACAATTCGTCTCGCAGCTGCATCTGATCGTGGTGGTAGCCCGCATTGTGCGGAAACAACTGCTGAAAGAATTTGAAGAAAGGATCTAACTGCGCATCGGTTGTGCCCAGTCGAGAAGTGACACCCTGTTCGAGGTACCCCGCCGTCGTATGATGAGAGCAGTAGAGCACCTTGCGATAGCCATTGAGCGCGTCGCCGACCTGCTCGCGAACTCGCGGCGCCACATCGATCAACTCGTATCGTGACGAGGGCACGATGTCGACGGTTACCTCTAGCGGTTCAGACATATGCTCGTGGGGCGGGGAGGTAACTTGGGGGAAGGGAGACGATTTGCGCTGACAGGCGTGCCGGTTCTACAAAATAGGCGCGGTCTACAAGATAGATCCGGGTAAAATCGCAGGCAACCAAGGAAACCCTCTCGTGAAGACGCTCATCGTCATGCGACATGCGAAATCTGACTGGTCCGTGGCCGGTCAGGAGGACTTCGACCGGGTGCTGAACAAGCGCGGTCGAGGCGATTTGGCACGGATGGGTCGGGCCATCGCCGCCGGCACGACGCCCACCCTGGTGCTCTGTTCGGCAGCACATCGTGCTCGAGAGACGGCCGAGGGCGTCTTGCCGTTCCTGTCGGCCCCGGAAGTGAAGTACGACGAGGGCTTGTATCTGGCGCCACCGGCCGCCCTGCACGGCACGTTGGAGGCCAACGGCTCGGGGGCGGAGTGTGTTCTGGTCATCGCCCACAATCCGGGGATGGAGGAGTGGATCGGCCAATTGTGTGGTGCCCAGGTCGGCCTTCCCACCGCCGGTGTGGCGTGCATCGATTTCGGCGCCAGCGACTGGACCCGGATCGATCGCGGGGCAGGACAATTGAGATTCTATCTGATTCCGAGATTGTTGAAGGCGATTGAGGAGCAGTGAGAGATAGCCGATCCTCGGGCCATTGCGCAGCGACCTTCTATTTCTTGAAGTCTTCGATGATCCGGCGCAGGGCCTCGTCGAGATCAACCTTCGGGTCGTACCCGACGAGGGTGCGGATCTTCTCAAGATCGGGAGCGCGGTAAACGAGATCTTCGTAGAGACCGTTGCGTCGAGTCTCGCTGAAGGGAATGAACGCGATCTCGGAGTCTGAATTTGTCTGCTCTTTGATCTTGATTGCCAGATCTTTGATGCTGCTCTCGAAATTCGATCCCAGGTTCACAATCTCGCCCGCTGCTGCTTCTGCGCTCTGAGCCAGCGCGATCAGACCATCGACGGCATCGTCGATGTAGGTCCAGCATCGGGTCTGCTCACCATTGTCATATACGGTGATTGGATCCCCGAGCAGGGCCTGCCGGATAAAACGGGGCACGACCATACCGTAGCGACCCGTCTGCCGCGGACCGATGACATTGAAAGGTCGCACGATGGTCGTCGGTAATCGCTTCTCGCGCCAGTAGGCCAGGGCGAGCAGTTCGTCGACGGCCTTGGTCGTGGAATAGCTCCAGCGTACCACCGTCGTGGGACCGAGGATGCGGTCACTGTCTTCCCGGAAGGGAACATGGCCGTTCTTCTTCCCGTAGATCTCAGAGGTCGACAGCAGGACAACGCGCTTCTTCTGTTCGTTGGCCAGTTCCAGAACGATCTCGGTGCCACGGATGTTCGTCGTCAGCGTCTGAAGTGGATTCTGCAAGACGTATTCAACGCCCACTGCTGCCGCCAGGTGGTAGATCAGGTCGCAGTCCGAAACAAGCTTTCGCATGGCATCGACATTGAGAATATCGTCGATGACGCAATTGCAGTTTTTGTGAGATTCCAGGTGTTGAACATTGGTCATGTCACTCGTCGACAGGTTGTCGATGATATCGACCTCGTCCCCCATCGAGAGGTGTCGCTCAGCTAGGTGAGATCCGATGAAACCTGCCCCACCTGTGATCAGAACCTTCATCGTTTGTCCGTTCGTCCCCGCATCAGACCTCAGCGCACTCTTGTCGTTCAGCCATTCTGAATCTGTCAGCCGCTGTGCACATTCACCAGAAAGTCGCGACTGAGCCGCTCCAGTCGTATGTCACCCCAACCCGTGGTCCTGCCAGTGAGCTCGCGAACTTCCTGCTCACCGTAAAAGTAGACGGGGCAACCATGCAATTTCAGGCGCATCCAGCGAGTTGGCGTCCGAAAACGCCAGCGCATGGGAAAACTGAAAATGCCCTGCCCCTCTGTAACCTCCGCAATTTTCGCCAGAAATGGGCGCGAATCGGCAGTATAGTCGAAAAATCCAAGTCCCACACTGATATCGAAGTGATGTGGAGCACACCACTCAAGGAAATCTGCCGCCTCAAAATGGCAGCGATCAGCAACACCGGCCTTCTGGGCCGCCTCCGTTGCCATGTCCACCATGGCAGGTGCGAAATCGAGACCGACCACCTGTGCACCTCGACGGGCCATTTCGACGGCATAACGTCCCGAGCCGGTTCCCACATCGAGGACACGTTTGTCTGTCAGGTCGCCGCACCACTCCAGCATCAGGGCGACCCGGCGATGGATAACTGATCTGAACAGGGAGTCGACGAACTTCTGCGACAGGCTCTTGTCCTCGTCGTAAATGGCGTCGAATCTCTCCGCCTCGCCGTCGAAATACCGACGAACCGCATGCTCCGCAGGTACGCTCAATCGCCTCACCCGGTCAACGGACCAGAACCACCAACCTTCGAGCCATCTGGCCCGGGCAGGTGGGTAGGCCCTTGGAACTGGCCAACCTGTTCAATCACTTCCGCTGCCGATGCAAACGGCATGTCCGCCAGCAGGCGTCGCAGACGCGGTTCGGTGGCCCTCAAGTTCCAATAGTGGGTCACAGCAACCCGACGCGGTACCGGCACTCGGGGATGTTGAGGATCCAACTCCCAGGGATGGATGTAGAATACCGCCGGATGACCTCCGGAATTGGCCTTCAATAGACCAAATCGGGTTAGAGTATAAGGAAAGATACGGAAGTAGGCACCCCCAGCGACGGGGATGTTACGACCTGCACAGCGCCATGTGGAAGGGGGCAATTCGGTTATCCCGGAGCCCCGTTCGTGCAACCAGCGTGGTGCCAGCGGATCGCCGTAACGATAGTTCTGCACTGGAAATACGCTGGAATCGTAAGAGAGACCGCAGGCGGCCATCTCATCGAAGGCCCATTCACAGCCCGGGGTGATCGAGAAATAGGGCGCTCGGTAGCCTCGAACGGGTTGAGACACGAGCCGATCCAGAATTTCCAGTGATTTCTCCAGATCCTCCCTAAATGCCTCTTTGCCAAGGAGGTGGACGAATTCGTGGCCATAACCGTGGGATCCGATTTCGTGCCCCTTGGTGGCGATCTCCTTTACCAGATCCGGTGCGGTGGCCGCCGCCGACCCCAGTATGAAAAAGGTGGCTCGGACGTTGGCCTCCCCCAGCAGATCCAACAGGCGCAGAGTCCCCACCGCAAGCCGATCTTCGCAGGCTTCCCAGGTGGCCGGATCAAGTTCGATCCCCTGGAACCAGTCCTCGAAGTCGACGGTGAAGGCGTTTTTAAGCACCGTCATGGGCCTGCCAGATCCATCAACCCCTGAAGAGCTGCCAGCAACCGTGGTTGCTGCGTATGCAGCGCATACGACTCTTCGATTCGCGCTTTGCCGCGCTCGCCCATCTGCCGACGCAGATCCGGATCCTCACCCAGCTGGGTCAATCGTGAGACCCAGGTATCTTCGTCCGGGGCCAGATATCCGGTCAGCCCCTCTTCGACGATGACCGTGTTGATCCCAATGGGGTGCGTCACCACAGGCAGACCACAAGCCATATACTGCAGCAGTTTGTAGCCCCCCTTGCCTCGAGTCCAGGGATCGTCCGGCACGGGCATCACACCGACGTGGCACCGAGCCAGATCTGTCGCCTCCTGCTCCAGCGCCCAGGGCTTGCATTCCACATCGACGCCGTGGAGCTCAAACTGGGCACCCACCACGAGCAAACGCAGGTTCAGCTCACGGGCCAGTCGCTGCAGAACGGGAGCGATCAGCTCGAGATAGGCAACCGTCGATCCAGACCCGATCCAGCCCACCGTGAATGGATCGGTGTCCGCTACACGCGACCGAATCTCCGCATACGATGTGGTGTCGATGGGACCGGTGATCTGTAGGACATCGCAGTGTTGGCGGGCAAACTCAGCGGTGTACTCGTTCTCGACCACGGCTAGATCGGCCAGGCCGAGCATGGCCGGCACGCCACTAGCGTTGCGGCTCTCCTTCACCCGCGCCAGCCAGTGACCTGATCTGACTTCGGTCGTAAAGATGGCATCGTCGAAATCGTAGACGACGGGCGTCGACATGTGGCGAAGAAGCCACCGGATGGGCGGAGGGAAAATGACCTTCTGCACGAACAGCAGGTCGCGACTGCGGCCATGCCACCAGGTTCGCAGACCACACGACCACGTGCGCCAGGCCGCCCACAGGTAGTAGAGCGTCTTGCGCAGAGGCTGACGTCGAACGTCGAGTTGGGATCCGGAGATGGCGTGATCGGGCAGAACCGTGAGGACGTCCGCATCGATCCCCTGCTGACGCAGGAAGGGCAGATACTGCAGGACACGTGTCCTGCTGCTGGCTGCCAGTGCCCCGTATTGGGTGACGAAGAATGCTCGCAACGCGTCGGCGACTAGCCGGCAGCGGCGTGGGTCGACGTTTCCTGTGCGCCCTCGACGAAGGCACGGACGCTATCGATCACACGCGCGTGCTCCGAATCTGTGAGCAATGGATGCAGAGGAATCGACAGGATCTTCTTCCACACCTCTTCGGTCACCGGCAATCGGGTCGTATAGGGTCGGAAGATCTTGTAGAGATGATTGGGATAGAAGTGGACATTGCTGTCGATGCCGTCATTGTCGAGATGGGCATATAGTTCGTCGCGATGGTCGACGCGGATCACCGCGTTGTAACACGAGCTGAGTGCAAAATCACGAGCAGCCAGGGGGGCGATCTGGGGCAGGTCAGCAAAAGCGTCCCGGTAGTGTTCCATCAACTCACGGCGTCGCAGGTTGCTCTGCTCGAGACGATCCATCTGCGCCAGTCCGAGCGCGGCGGCCAGATCATTCATCTCGTACTTGTAGCCCACCTCTTCGACTTCATAAACCCATGATCGGTTCAATTGCCCGGGTCGGAATCGCTCCCACGTGGGTTTCGTAATCCCACACCAGCGCAACTTGCGCACGCGCTCGGCGATAGCATCGTCATTGGTCACCATCATCCCACCGTCGCCGGTGGTCATGTTCTTGGTCGCCTGGAAACTGAAACAGCCGATATCGCCGAGACTGCCGAGTTTGCGGCCTTTGTACTCGCCCCCACATCCGTGGGCCGCGTCCTCGATGACGGTCAGGCCATGGGCGCGCGCCAGATCCAGAATCGGGTCCATGTCACAGGCCTGACCCCCGTAGTGCGTGACGACAATGGCACGGGTCGTGGGCGTGATCTTCCGCTCCATGTCCTCCACATCGATGTTGAGCGTATCCTCCTCTACATCGCAGAACACGGGTCGACCACCGGCTAATAGAATCGACTCGGTGGAGGACACCCATGTCATAGAGCTGGTCAGGACTTCCTGGCCCTCCACTTCTGCACACAACAGACCCAGATGCAGGGCCGCCGTCGCCGAATTGAGCGCAACCGCGTGGGATACTCCAACGAATCCTGCGAAACGCTCTTCAAAAGCGATGCTCTGTGGCCCTCTGCCGACCCACATGCTGTCGATGGTGTCACACAAGGCGGCCTTTTCGGTATCACCAAAGGCGGGGCGAAACAGTCGGATGCGATCTTCCAAGGGGATCTTCTCGTCAGTTTTGGGCGGCCTGCGATGGCGTGACAACAGAGCGGGCCGGGGCCCAGTAAGCCCGGTCCGTCAACGTGCGGCGGAAAATGGTGCGATATGCACCCAGTCGCCGTCTTCCCTCGACGCGTGAAGTGGGTCGTAAGATCCACAACAACGTCCACAGGGCACTGCGCAGGACCATTTCAATCAGAGTGAACAACCGCAGGACATACAGGCGTATACTACCAAAGTGTTTGTCGAAGAGGTAGAAGAGACTTTGCTGGCTGACGACGAGCATCTCGCCAAACCGCTGGTTGATACTGCGTCCCTCCAGATGAATCACGGTGCTGGCAGGGTCATATACGATGTTCCAACCCGCCCCACGCAGCCTCATGCACCACTCGAGGTCTTCATAACACATGAACATGGAGTCATCGAGAGGTCCCGCCCCATCGACGGCCTCACGTCGAACCATGAAACAGGCCCCCGTTACCCACCCCACATCGCGCCGGGAACGATGGTGCCAGCGGCCAAATCTAAAGTAGGGGAACACTCTGTGCAATAAGAGCTTATGCACGATTTCGGGGATCAATCCGGGGGGTCGACCACACGACAATTCGAGCTCGCCGTCGCCCTTTTCCAACCTTGGACCCGCAACACCCGTCGATGGATCGGCTTGGATCGTTCGCAATAGGCCGGACAGAGCACCTCGGGGAACGAGCGTGTCCGAATTGAGCAGGAGAAGGACCGGTGCTCGAGCCGCAGACATGGCCAGATTGTTGCCCGCCGCGAACCCGAGATTCCGGTCACTGCGGATCAGTTCGACGCAGGGGAAGTCCGCTTCCACCATGTCGACCGAGTCGTCGGCCGAGTCGTTGTCGACGACGATCACCTGCCAGTTTCCCACATCTGGATCCTCGCAAAGGGATTTCAGACAGTCGGCGAGTAATTGGCGGGTATTCCAGCTCAGAATGCAGATCGACAGCTCAGGAGCCTGGTTCTCCATCGGTTGCTCGGCCTCCTGCTGGTCAGGATCACTCCTCTGCCTGCCGCTCACTTGAGACCACCGGCGTACAAGATCTCCAGAACCCAACCTCGAACGATCTCCTGTTTCCACCAGACCATCAGATTGACTACCACCCACACGACGCCAGCCGCGATCCACATTCGTCGCCGAGCCGATGCCCAGGCTGTAGACAGGACGGGACCCACATAGAGCAGGAACAGGGGCTCCATAGGCAGCCTGAAACGGGTTGAGCCATAGAGAAGGGTCGAGAACACGAGGACAGACAGGGCCGAGAAACCGGTGATCTCACGATAGGCCGGTGTCGATCCGAAGCGGACGGCCCCAACCAGGATCAGGGGGACCCACAACATGAATCCCACGTTGAAGTCGGGACGAAATACATACCAGAAGCGGAGGAATCGTTCCCCCACAAGCCGCAACCACGCGAGCGGGTGGGCAGCAATCCACGTCCAGGCCTGGCTACGCCAGTAGCGATCTCGCTCGACCTCGTTGGGCATCTGGGCAAAAACGTCGGGCTGGATCTGCCAACCGTCGGCCTGACGCCACTGGGGCTGGTGGGCGTTGCTGCCAGCGAGAATGAAACCGCCGTGGGTGGAAACGGGAACAAAAGCGTCGTGAACCAGCCCATTGCGAATCGTCCAGGGGGACAACACGAGAACCAGACCCACCAGCATCCAGGCTGAACGTCGAATCGATGCAAGCCAGGCGCGTCCGTCCCGGTGCCGCCAGGCTGACCAGAGGCGCGGCAGGACCAGGGCCGGCGCCAGCAGCAGCCCTACGGGTCGCGTCAGGGTGGCCAGCCCGACGAGAAGCCCAGAGCCCGTGGCCGTGAAACGTGAGCCCGTTGCCACTACGAGGGCCGCCACCAACAGCGCTGCAAACAGCGTCTCCGTCATGATCTGGGCGCTCATCTTGATCAGTGATGGATACAGAGCGACGATGAGACCCACAACAAGGCCGCTGGGCGGATGCAGTCTACGCGCCAGAATCAGAACGCCGACGGCCGTGCAGGCACCGACGAAAGCCTGCAGAACCTGAACGATCCAGTGGTGGTAACCCCAGAGCCCATACACACTGGCCAGAAGCGCCGGGTACAGTGGTGCACGCCAGGATCGCATGGGATGGCCAAACCAATTGTCGTGCGAGACAAACCCCTGCCCAGAGACCAGATTCAGGGCGATTTCATCGTAGTCAGGTGTATCCTGGGCAGGGACTTCGATCGGCACGGTCAGCCACAGACACCGCACGATCAAGGCGCAGGCAAACACCAGAAACGCCGCCGAACGGCGCTCGTCAAACCACCGCTTTGGCGCGGCCATACTCATGGGCGTCTATCGCTCATGCATTGTCGAGGGCCTCGTCGAAACAGGCGGCCAGCTCACGCGTCAGATTGCGTCGGTGGAAGTGATCCAGTCCCGCATTGCAGGTGGGCAATGCTCCCGTGCGGAAGCGACTCCACACCTCGACCAACGCAGCGCGGATTCCGTTGACATCACTCGGTGGTGCACAGAATCCGGCGTCCAGTTCGGTGATGGTTCGTCTCACCTCGCCGGCGCCACACAGGGCGAGGATGGGCCTTCTCGTCGACAGATATTCGAAGAGCTTTCCGGGCGCATTCGATGCGGGCCAGGGTCTCGGGTGATCCACCAGCACCAGGACCTGACTTCGCCGCTGATAGTCGAGGGCCGTCGCACGGTCCACACTGCCCACCAGTTCGACGATCTGCGCATCGACGAGGGGCGAGGCGGCCTCGATCTCATCGGGAGCCAGCTCCCCCACCAGTTGCAGCCGGAGTCGTTGCGACCAGCGCTCGTCATCCACGAGCATGTATTTGAGGGCCGTCAGCAAAGGGGCGGGTGATCGCAGTGGATGGCTGTAGGTGAAACTGCCCGTGTGCACGAGCCGCACCGGCTCATCTGCCGCAGGGATCTGCATCGGCTCGAGGGGTGGCACTACATCCACTTCACCTGCGTCGCCGTTGAACAGGCGCCCTTCGGGCATGATCGAAGAATCAGCCGGATCGAATCCGTTGGTGATCACTCGCACGCGGCGACCCGCTGCCGGATACCGCCGGCACAGATCGTCGGCCGCCGTGTGGGTCGCCGTGATGATCAGATCTGCATCAGCCACGACGGCGGCCTCCATGCGCTGCTCGATGGCGTGACGAAAGGGTTGCCGCAGCAAATCGGGATCGAGGGGATCGAAGGTCCATGCATCCCGAAAGTCGGCCACCCATGGCAGACCCGTCTGCCGACGCAAGAAGCGGCCAAGAAGCAACGACGATGGTGGGGGTGATGTGGTGAAGATCAGATCCAGATCCCCGACCTGAAGTCGTCGCAGGGCAGCCATCGCCGCAGCCGGCACCCACGAGATCTGCCCGTCGGGAATCAACAGTCGTTCTCGCCACCTGCGCAGTCGGGACGTCCCTGCACCCGTCCGCACCCGCGCGGCTGCGGCCGCGTCGTCTCGCGCCGCAGGATTGCGCCAGCGCCGATAGAGGCCAATCGGCTCCCAGGCGCGCAAGGCGCCCTCACCGAGTGCTCCTTGGCGGTCCACACCAAAGGCAGAGGTGGTCAGCACCTGAGGCTCGTAGCCGAACTCCGGCAGATACTGGCTGAATTTCGCGGCGCGTTGCGTCCCCGCCGAGCGCATGGGCGGATAGTGGTAGGCGACGAACAGCACGCGGCGCGGCGTGGCTGGTTCTTCGACGGATTCAGGCGACATGGTGAGGTTCGTCATAGAGATGGAAGATAGCTCTCGGAGGGCATTTGGTGTATATTCGGAAAGCTTGGCCACTCAGACCATGCTGCAGCCCACCATCGGCCTCAAACGACCTGTGACAGTGCCCTAATTCTATGACCACCCTGCTCGACATTCTCGCCTCCTCCGCCGTCATCGTCGGCCTTAAGGGGGATACCAAAGACGCGATCATCGAAGAACTTGTCGATCGACTCGAAGTGGGTACAGCGATCAGCGACCGCGACAAGGTCCTTCAAGCTGTGCTTGAGCGCGAGAAGATCATGAGTACTGGGATCGGCGATGGTATCGCGATTCCTCATGGCAAGTCCGATGCCGTCGTCGAGCTCACGGCTGCGCTCGGCATCCACAAACGCGGTGTCGATTTCGAGGCCCTCGATGGCGAACCCGCATTTGTCTTCTTCCTCCTCGTGTCTCCGGCGAATGTCTCGGGCCCCCACATCAAGGCGTTGGCTCGGATCTCTCGCATGCTGAAAAACGACGGCTTCAAGAAGAAGCTGATCGAGGCCGAATCGTCGACCGACATTGTCAGCGCCATCGAGGAAGAAGAGAAGTCCCACTCCGCCGGCTAGGAGGCGCTCGCCGGCTTGCAGTTTCTTAACCCCCTGGCCCTGATCGGGCTGGCGGCGGCGGTTATCCCCCTCGCCCTCCATCTGCTCAATCGCGGCCGGCCTCGTGCCGTCCCCTTCAGCAACCTTCCCTTTCTACGCCAGTTGCACCAGAGTCGTATGCGTTCAGTTCGCATGCGCCAATGGTGGGTCCTGCTACTGCGCACGCTGGCTTTGCTTCTTCTGGCACTCGCCTTCGCTCGACCGGCCCTGCGCAACAGTAGCGATGATTGGTTCGCTTCTGCCCAGCCGACCACAGCGGTGCTGCTCATCGACCAGTCCTATAGCACCACAGCTCGTGTGGGCTCAGAATCTGTCTTTGCCCAGCTGCGTCGCCGGGCCAAGCAGGTTCTCGATCTGTTCGAGGATCGCGACCGTCTAATTCTGATCGGCTTCGCTGACCAGGCGGGTGAACCGTCGACGGCCTCTCGGAGTCGGTTGCGACAACAGCTCGACGATCTCACACCGGGGCAGGGCGCAACAAACCTTGCCCGAGCGCTGACTCGAGCCTATCAGGTGTTGTCGCAAAGCGAGGGCCGCGAGCGAGAGTTGTATGTGTTGACGGACATGACGCGTCCCGGTTGGCACCCTCCCGCCGTGGCACCGCCGACCGGACTACGAACATTCGTGTTGCCACCCGGACAACAGCCTCGATCGAACCATGCTCTGGTGAACGTCGTACACGAGCCATGGCTCACTTCACCCGGTGAACGAGTCGATCTAGCCGTTGACGTCCAGTTTCATGGCCCCCATCCGGTCACATCCCTTGCTGTCGATCTGTATGTCGGTGGCGAGCGTGTGCAGCGCCGTGCAATCGACCTGAATTCGCTTCAGCGCGACGGGGATATGGCCCATGTCTCGGTGCCCTTCTCGATTGCACCCCGTCGTGGGGGTCGACTGCGAGCCTTCGCCCAGATCGACGCCGATGCCGTGGCCGCAGACGATCGTTTTCACTTTATCATCGATGCCCCCGACAGCGTGCGAATCCTGCTGCTCGGTGAGTCCTCGACGGCCACCTACTACCCCCGTCGAGCGCTGACGGCTGCGGCTGAGGGCGATCGTTCTCTGCAACTGCGTACGCTCCGCTTCAGCGAAGCAACCGACGATGACTGGCATCACGCCGACGTGGTGGTTCTTGCCGACGTCGAGTATCTGCAGGAGGCCGATCTGCAACGGTTGCGTCGACGTGCTGAGAATCGGGGAGGCATCATCCTGTTTCCTGGCCCCGATGCGCAGATCCAACATCTGAACCGCGAAATCCTTCCAGCGCTGATGCCGGTGTCTCTGGCCCGTGCGCGCGGCCAGGTGGGCCGCACGTCGACACTCCTCGATACCAGTGATCTCCATGGAGCTCTGTTCGGCGGACTCGATCGTCGTCAGGCGCCATCCACGTCGTCGTCCTTTGAGCTGGTCGTCGAACCGGTTGTGCGTGTGCTGGCTCGTTTTGATGATGAGCGACCCGCCCTGGTCGAGGGAACCATGGGACATGGCCGCGTCGTACTCTGGTCGATGCCCCTGGATCCGAGCTGGAGCCAGTGGCCCGAATCCGGGTGGTTCCTCCCGCTTCTGCAACGTCTGACTCGACATGTGGCCTTAGGGGGTGTAGCCGAACGCGGGTATCTGGTCGGCGAACATGCCTGGCGGCGTCTACCCGGTGTCGCCACTGACTCAAGGGTGCAGGCGCAGGCCCCTTCGGGTCAGCGACGTTTCGTCGATACCGAGCACGTCCTGGGAGAATCGAGATGGAAGATCACAGCCCTGTCCGAAGCTGGATTCTGGTCGTTGCGCACCGATGACGACGGCCCCGACAGACCAGGTACCGACGATACCCGTTCCTTTGCCGTCAACGTCGACCCCGCCGAGGCGGATCTTGGACCCGTCGACGACGATACCGTGTCCAGGGTGTTGGGCGACGCGGCACTCGTACTCGACGAGCAGACGCCGCTGGCGGCGACGGTGACCCATTTCCGCGTGGGGCGGGAGATCTGGCGGGAGTTGCTGATCCTGGCAGGCGTGTTATTGATGCTGGAGTTGTGGATCAGTCGAGCGCCTGCCGCCCTGGGCGCCGCCGAAGATTGAGTGGCGGCCCGGCAGTGGGTCAGTCTTCCGTCATCGATTGGCGGAGGAATTCGAACGTATAGATGCCAGTGTCGTGACCGTCGCCCCAGCGAATGCGAATTCCGTATCGTCCCACAGGATCGAAACCGACGGCCTCCGATGTTGCTGCGGCAGCCTCGGAGGTGAGCATCGGCAGGGCATCACCGGCCACCAACTGTGGCCCATGCGGCTCACCCCGCGTCTCTCGACAGCCGGCACAGGGGCACTGTCTCCTCAACATGTCCAGATCGTATTGCACACGCTGACCATCTCCCCATAACACGACAAGGGCCTCTTCGGTGAGCTCGAGACTCTGGGGGCGGCGGCGGCGTTCTTCACGGGTCAGCATTTACCAGATCTTCCCGGCCACTCGGGCTCCCAGTTCGTATGGATAGGCATCGGTGATCTCTACCTCGACGAACTTGCCCACAATCGATGGGGGTGCTTGTGCCCCAGATCCTTCGATGGAAACCAGTTGGGCCTCTTCGGCGGGTGTCCCATCATCCATCTCGAGCACGACGTGGCAGTCGATCTCGGGTGCGTCGCGCTCCAGGCGCGCTGTCAGGTGACCGCCGACGTCGGCGCCGTCCACCAGAACCGTCTGTCGCGAACCGACCAGATCGAGATTGATCTCGCCCGAGATCCGCTCCTGCAGCTGAGTGAGCCGGCGGTATCGATCCTGGATGTCATCGGCGTCGACCTTGTCGTCCAGATCGTAGGCCGCCGTGCCCTCTTCATCTGAATAGAGGAAACACGTGGCATTGTCGAAGCGAGTCTCTTCGATGAATTGCAGCAGTTCCTCGAATTCAGCCTCCGTCTCGCCAGGAAAACCGACGATGAAGGAAGATCGCAGTCCGACTCCCGGCATCCGCTCACAGAGCGTCTTCAGCAGATCCACCGTTTTCTGCCGGGTCGTGGCGCGCTTCATCCGAATCAGTACAGGGTCGGCTATGTGCTGCAATGGCATGTCGACGTAGCGACACATTTTGGGTTCATCTTGATAGAAATCGAGCATCTCCGACGCCCAGAATGCTGGATAGGTGTACATCAGCCGTATCCACTCGATTCCCTTGACGGCAGCCAATTCCTGCAGGAGAGGGACCAGTTTCGGGCGCCCATACAGGTCGACCCCGTAGCGCACTGAATCCTGTGCGATCAGGACCAGTTCGCGCACACCGGTCGCGGCCAGTCGCCAGGCCTCGGCAACCAGCTCCTCCATCGGTTCGCTCACATGACGACCTCGGATGGTGGGAATCGCACAGAACGCGCACTTGTGATCGCACCCGTCCGAGATTCGCAGGTAGGCCCAGTGCCGGGCGGTGAGACTGGTTCGCGGGGGATCGTCGTGATACTGGCCACGTTGTCGACCCAGCAGACGATCGGCGTGACGAACGATATCCCGCTCTTCGCTCAGCGTGAGGATGGCGTCCGCCTCGGCGGCCAAGTCGCTCTTCATCTCCGTTTCGTATCGCGTCGATAGACATCCCGTGACGATGACGCCACGGCATCGTCCCTCCTGCTTCAGTCGGCTCGCCTCGAGGATCGTCTCGATGGACTCCTCCTTGGCGGGTTCGATGAATCCACAAGTATTGACGATGACGATGTCGGCATCTTGTGCGACCTCGGTGGTAGCGTAGTCGTTGCCCTGCAGCAGCCCGAGCATGCGCTCGGAGTCGACCGTGTTCTTCGGACACCCAAGACTGATCAGGTGAACCTTCGGCGAATCGCTCACGAGGCCGCCAAACGATCGAGACTCTGCACATGAGCGATACCCGCTCGCACAACCTCCTCCTCGATATCGTCGGCCACATAGGCGTCGCCGATTCTTCGGGGCAGGATGAAACGAAGCTTACCATCGCGCCATTTCTTGTCCGTCTTCGTGCGCGCCAGGATCTGCGCATCGTCGATGGCGCCGACGCCGGCTGGAATGCCCAGACGACGCAGCAGAGCATGCTGCCGATCTTCGTGTTCCTGCGACCAGACGCCGAGTTGGGAAGCGATTCGACCTGCGCCGATCATGCCGAGAATGACGGCTTCGCCATGACGGTAGGTCTGATAGCTTGTCGCTGCCTCGATAGCATGCCCAATGGTGTGACCGTAGTTGAGAATCGCTCGTAGACCGCCCTCTCGTTCGTCGGCACTTACCACGGCGGCCTTGATGGAGGCATTGCGGGCAATGAGCCAATCAAGTTCCTCATCGCCGATGGCCATGGACACGACCTGTTCGATGTTGTCCTCGAGAAACTCGAACAACTCTTCATCACGGATGACGCTGTGTTTAACCACCTCGGCCAGACCGGCGATGCATTCGGCCTCGGGCAGGTGTCGCAGGGTGCTCGTGTCGGAGAGTACCAGGCGTGGTTGATGGAAAGCGCCGATCAGATTCTTACCCAGCACGTGGTTGACACCGGTCTTGCCCCCGAGACTGGCATCGACCTGGGAAGCGATCGTCGTCGGCATCTGGACCACGGCGACGCCCCGCAGGTAAGAGGCAGCAACGAACCCGCCGATATCCCCGACCACACCACCTCCGAGCGCGGCGACCCACGTGCCGCGATCGAGACCGGCTTCGATCATGTGACCGATGATGGCCTCCACTGATTCGAGCCGTTTGCCTGCCTCACCTCGGTCATAGGCGATGGTCACGCACTCGAACCCGGCTGTGGTGAGACTGTCTCGGACACGGGGTAAAGCCGTGTCGTGGAGAGCCTGATCATAAACCAGTGCACAGCGCTCTTGCAGCCCAAGTGCACGGCACTGCGTACCGGCCTGCGACAACACGTCGTGTCCTACGAGATCTTCGTAGGCCCGGCCGTCGCCAAGCTCGATCCGCACCGTCTTCATCGACGAGGCTCAGTAGGCAGTCCGCGTTCGGCCATCAGTTCGAGCAGCTCCTGCACCATCGTTTCAGGTCGGGAATCTGACGTGGACGCCAGGGTGACATCGGCCTGAGCGTAGAATGGGGCTCGCTCTTCGAGGATCGATTCGATCTTGGCCCGCTTCTCTTCGCATGAAAGTCCGGCCAACAGGGGGCGGTCGTTTCGTCGGGCAACCCTCTCGAGGATGGTCTCCACGTCCGCCGACAGACAGACCAGCAGCGCTCCCGCCTGCCGAATGGTTTTCAGATTCTCGGGTTGTGCGATGGCACCGCCGCCGAGGGCCACCACCACGTGACCCCGGTAGGCGGCATCTTCTACGCAGTCTCGTTCCCACTGACGAAAGGCATCTTCGCCATCCTGCGAGAAGATCTCTGGGATTGCTTTGCCGGCTCGCTCACTGATCATGTCATCCGTATCGGCGAAATCACGCTGCAAATGACGAGCGAGCAGGCGACCTACACGGGTCTTTCCCGTCGCCATGAAGCCGGTGAGAAAAATGGGAATATCAAGATCCGAAGCACTCACGCGGACCCCGCCTGCGGCTGCTGTCGCTGTGAACGTTTCTCTTCATAACAGCTGTCACAATTCCACAGAGGCGGCTTGGTCAGCGCGTTGTAGTCTTCGTCGACAACGTCGCGCCGCAACTGCTCCGCCTCTTTTCCGCATGTATCACAATTCAGTTTCTCTCGTTGGCTCATATCCCTCACATCTCCTCGGGGCAACTCATTCCCAACAAGGTCATCCCTGTCCGCAAAACCCCGCGAACGGCATCGACGAGTCGTATGCGAGCTGCCTTGACCGCCGGGTCTTCGGCAATCAACACGGGGACCTCGTTGTACATCTTGTTCGCTTGTGTCGCCAGATCGATCAGGAACGTAGCGACGTAGGATGGTTCGTTCTCTCGTTCGGCACGGGCCAGGACACCGGGAAAACTTCCCAGAGCGCGCGCCACCCGCATCTCCGCCGGCTCACCGAGACGCGAGGGATCGGCCTCGCCATCGACAGCGGTTCCGTATCGTCTCAGGATGCTGCAGTATCTCGCATGCGTGTACTGAAGATAGGGACCGGTCTCCCTGTCGAAGTTGAGTACTTCCTCGAGCGAGAAACTGATATCCCTCGTGCGACGATTGCTGACGTCGGCATAGACGACCGCACTAATTCCGATCTGACGAGCAACGTCATCGGCATCCTTCAGATCTGGATTCTTCTCGGCGATGATCTTACGCGTCAGGTCGATGGCCTGGTCCAGAACGTCTTCTAGGATGACCATCCGACCCTTGCGCGTAGACAGGGCCTGTCCCTTGAACGACATCATGCCGAAGGGGGCGTGCTCACAACGGTCGATCCATTCGATCCCGGCCAGCGACAGCGTCTGAAAAACCTGTCTGAAGTGCAGAGCCTGACGGTTGTCAGTGACATACACCATCTTGTCGAAGGCGTGCTCTCGCTTACGGTGGAGGAGAGCCGCGATATCGCGACTGTGGTAGGTGCTGGTGCCATTGCTGGTGCGCAACATGCACGGTGCCCCTTCTTCTCCCTCCTCGTCCTTGAGACGGACGATGAGCGCGCCGTCACTCTCTTCGGCAAGGCCCTTCTCGTGGAAAAGTCCGATCACACTGTCGAGATCGTCGGCGAAATCGCCCTCTCCCTTGTATTCGTCGAAGTGCACACCGAGGATGCCGTAGATCCGCTCTGCCTCCTTGCGACCGGCGTCGACGAAGAATCTCCAGAGGGAGACCATCTCTTCGTCACCATCGGCCAGGCGACGAAGTCGAGAGCGTGACTCTTCGCGCAGATCGGGGTCCTTCTCGACCTCGTCGTTGAAGCGCACGTAGAGCGCCAGCAGTTCCGGAACTGGATCGGCGGCAACTTTTTGTTCGTCGCCCCACATCTGATAGGCAGCCAGCAACTGGCCGAAGTTGGCCCCGTAGTCACCATAGTGATTGATGCCGACGCATCGGTATCCCAGGAATTCGTGAATCCTGTAGATGGCATGGCCGATGGCTGTGGATCTGAGGTGGGCGATGGAGAAGGGCCGCGCTAGATTCGGCGACGAGAAGTCGATGGTCACCGTTCGGCCGGCGCCCTGATTCTGCGAACCAAAGGACTCGCCCTGCTCACCGATCGCCGCCAGGACCCAACCGATGAAGGCGGCCTTCTCCAGTCTCACATTGACATAAGGGCCTGCGGCCTGCACCGCTGCCAGACGGGTTGATGCGTCGATGGCCGGACCTGCTGCATCTGCGATGTCCTGAGCGATCTGGGCGGGATTCTTGCGCAGCACCTTTGCCAGGGTGAAACAAGGCAAGGCATAATCGCCCAGGCTGTCATCGGGTGGGATCGCCAGAAGTTCGGCCACGTCTGTGGCCGGCAGCTGTGCTGCCGTAGACAGGATCTCGACGATGTCGTCGACAAAAGGATTCACGTTCGATCAGTCTCTAAAGGAAACGATCAGTACACAGACGCCAGCAGTGCCTGGCGCATGATGTCGACCGGCGCGCGCTGCCCGGTCCATAACTCGAAAGCCCGTGCCGCCTGATGCACGAGCATGCCGAGACCATCCACGGTTCGGGCGCCAACTGCCTCGGCTTGTTGCAGCAAGCGCGTGCGGAGGGGCTTGTAGACGATATCGACAACAACCATGTCTTGATGCAGTCCCGCACCATCACCCACAGGCGAAACATCCACTTCGGGTGCCAGGCCCACGGAGCTGCAATTGATCAACAGTCCGGCCTGCTCTATGGATGTGGTGTCTCCCAGAGCACGCGCCGTTGCCCGTCCCTGGCCGAGCTCTTGGGCCAGAGCAGTGGCTCGATCCATCGTCCGATTCTGCACGGTCACGTGTTCGACACCCTCATCCTGCAGGACAGCATGCAGAACGGCGCGTGCTGCGCCGCCGGCGCCGAGTAGAACCACGTGAGAGGGCAGATGGCTCAGGCCCCCATCTTCTCGCAGACTCGCCGCGATGCCGTAGGCATCGGTATTGTCTCCCGTCAGATGACCATCCTGATGGATGATCGTATTGACGGCACCAATCTGGCGGGCCGCCTCGCTGAGATCATCCACGATGGCCATCACGCCGGTCTTGTGCGGAACGGTGACGTTGAGACCACGAATTCCCAGGCTGCGAATCGCCGGGCCCAAACTTGAGACGCCGGCCGGCTTCACGTGATAGGGCACGTAGACATAGTCGAGCCCAAGGTGGGCCAGCGCCGCATTGTGCATGGCGGGCGAGGCGGAATGGCCGATAGGATCACCGATGACCCCGAGGATTTGCGTACTGCCGCGAATCGCCGCAGGTGCCAGCGCCACAGCACCGGTCACGATGCAGAACCTGTCACGCGAGCAGGTCCTCGGCGAACTGGTCGGCGATTTCCACAGCCTCGGTCCAGCTGACACCGTAGAGCAGCTTGATCAGCACCACACCGCCGCCAAAGACGGCAGCGACCAGCACGAAGAGCCGCAATAGTGTTCTCATTCTTTGCGCTCCTTGACGGTAATCGAGTCTAAGGTGTCGAAGAAGCCTGGAAAGACAGCGTCGACACTGTCACTGTCATGAATCTGCATGTTGCCCTTGCTCACCAGGCCTGCCACGGCAAAAGCCTGAGCCATTCCTGGCCGCGCGTGCGTGACCACTTCCGTCGCTTTCAATGGCCGCGCGCCGTCGATGACGAGACCTTCCGGGTATTCCCCCACCTTGGCACCCAACTCCCGCAACAGGGAAACCAGATGAGCGATCAAGTCCACATTCTCGCAACGACGCAGTGCCTCCACATCTCGAATGATGAACTCGCCCTCTGTCTGGGTGGCCAGCACGGCCAGCAGAGGCACGTGATCGATCAGGCTCGAGGCTCGCTTGTCAGCCACACGGGTTCCTTTCAAGCGACTGCCCTTCACCAACAGATCGGCCGCGCCCTCGCGGTCGAGAATCTCGACCTCGCCCTTGATCTGCCTCAGCAGATCAAGGAAAGTACGGTTCTCTGGCCGAATCGCGACCCTTTCGACCGTCAGCTCTGAGCGTCCCACGATGAGAGCTGCCACGATAAAGGGCAGCGCCTGCTCCAGATCTCCTGGCAGATCGACATCACACGCTGTCGGCGTCCCCGCCTTGGTGATCATGGCGCGCACGTTGGGATCATCCCGTCGATTGGGCTCGACCTCGATGCCGCGCGAGGTCAACAGATCATCGACCCGATCCTTCGAATTGGCTCCCTGCCTCACGATTGTGACCGATCCCTCGTCGGCATAGAGTCCGGCGCACAACAGGGCCAGCTTCAGCTCCGCGTCCAGATCGACATCTGGATAATCGGCGGCGACCGGCGATTCAACGCCCTCGAGGGTCAGCTCCGACTCCGAGGTCAGGCGACCGACTGCACCCGTGGCGGCCAGGGATCCCAGCAGGGTCTGCACCTTGTCCGCCAGTTCGGCGTCGATCTGTACCAGGCGTTTTGCCGGCTGCATCGCCAGCAGGGCGATCGGCAGGGCGGCTTCGGCGCCCAATCCACGCAGATCGATGGTCTCGGCGTCTGTGAACCCTCGCAGCCCGACACCCGCTACGACCAATGCGTCGTCGTCGTCCTTCATATCGACACCGAGAGACCTGAGTCGATTCGCATGATCTGCGAGGCTGGGTGGCACGTGCTCGATGCGGCTGTTGCCGTCACAGATGGCGGCAAGCCACATGGCCGTCACGGCGTCCGGCAGTTCGCCGGGCACACGGACCTGACCTGAAATCTTGCGAGCACGATTGACGATGCGTTCCAACAGTTTGCCTCTCTCCTCAGGGCCGCCGAGCGCGGTAGTCGTGCTCGGCCAGAATCTTCAGCGCCAGATCGGCGGCCGCATCGTCTTCGAAACCCAGACGCAGTGTGCCACCTTCCCCCTCCCGCACCTTCACAACTTCGATATCGTTGATGTTCACCGCTTGCCTCGACAACACAGATGCAATCTCGGCGATCACACCGGGTTTGTCCTCGCACACGATCAGGATTTCGGACAGCCGATGCAGGAAACCCTTGGCATCACGCGGTATGGTGTCTCGCACCCGATTGGCATAGTCGAAGTTCTGGGCAAGCGCCTCATCCCCCACACGATCGGTCACTTGCGCCAACTGTGTGCGGAACTGTTCGATCATATCGGCGATGCGATCGCCATTGGTACCGCAGATGTCACTCCAGACAGGTGCGAAAGGACTGGACGCGATACGCGTCATATCACGGAACCCCCCCGCCGCCAGCATGAGGAACGCACCCCGCGCTTCGTCTCCTTCGTCGAGATGACCGACCATCTCCACCATACTCGTCGCCAGCAATTGTGGCACGTGGCTGATGGCGGCCACCACCGTGTCGTGGGCCCCAGCTGTCAGTTCCAGCACTCGAGCTCCAACGCCGCGCACGAGGTCACGCAGCCCCACATGCAGACCCTCCGGCACGGACGGATTGGGGACCAGCACGTAGATCGCATTCTGGAAGAGGAATGGATCTGCTGCGCCGACACCGGACTTCTCCGATCCGGCCATCGGATGTCCACCGAGGAAATAGACGTCCTCACGCCCCACAGCCTCGGCGGCGGCCACGATCTGTCGTTTCGTACTTCCTGCATCCGTGATCAGCGTACCCGGTGCGGCCGCCTCGATCACCGAAGGCAGGATGTCGATGATGTGCCGAATCGGGGAACAGACGAATACGAGATCGACCCCGTCGAGGGCAGCGGCCAAGTGATCGTAGTCAAACCCCTCGTCGATGGCGCCCAGCTCGATGGCCCGCTGCGTCGTCTCCGGTCGACTGATGCCGACAATCTGACCCGGAAAACCGATGCGTCGCAGAGACAACCCCATCGAACCACCGATGAGACCGACACCGAGAATCGCTGCGCGTTGGAAGGGCGTCTCGTCCATAGCTGTCTATTGGAGGCTCAGGGTGCCTCACCCTCGAGGTTCCGCGCCTCGGTGATGATCCTCGTGTAGAGATCCGCAATCGCTTCGTCGCCGATCGGTCCTTGATTGTAAGCCTTGAGACGATCGATCACCTCGCGCTCTCTTTGCGGGTCACGAACCTGCTGCCCTTTGGCCTGTTTGAGATGACCGATCTCCTGCGCGTACCCCATCCGACGATTGAGCAGATCGATAATGATCTGGTCTACCGTATCGATGCGAGCGCGCCAATCACTGATGTCCATTGGAGTGCGTCTCCTATGCAGCCACTTAACGAAGGCCCATCACCTGCCGCACGTGATCCATCGTCGATTCTACGATGGGACGCGCGCGTTCCACACCGGCTGCCAGCAGCTCATCGAGTGTGGAAGGGTCGGCAGTGAGTTCTTCATATCGCTGACGAATGGGGGCCAGCGTCTCGATGACAAGCTCGGCGAGATTCTTCTTTAGGTCACCGTAACCCTTGCCGGCAAAACGGGCTTCGATCACCTCACTGGTTTCCCCTGAAAGGGCCTGATAGATCGTGAGCAGGTTCGTCACCCCCGGTCTCTCCGGGTCGAAGACGATGTCGGTCTGCGAATCGGTCACAGCACGCGAGAATTTCTTCTGAATCATCTTGGGTTCGTCGAGCAGGCCTACAGCGTGAAACTGTCCATCCTCGGACTTCGACATCTTGCGCGTGGGATCGTCGAGCCCCATCACTCGAGCGCCGACTTGACGAATCACCGGCTCGGGCACGACAAAGGATTCGCCATAGAGATTGTTGAAGCGTCCGGCAATATCGCGAGCCAATTCCACGTGCTGTTTCTGATCGTCACCCACAGGTACGATGGCCGCCTGATACAACAGGATATCGGCAGCCATCAACGTTGGATAGGTCAGCAGTCCCGAGCCCACACTCTCGCCCTGCCCCGTCGACTTGTCCTTGAACTGGGTCATTCGTTGCAGCCACCCCAGGGGGGTGCTGCAGGTGAGCAGCCATGCGAGTTCGGTGTGTTCGGGCACATGGGATTGAACGAAGAGCACTGAACGCTCTGGATCGATACCGCAGGCGATCAGGACAGCCGCCAGCTGCCGCACGCTGCTGCGCAACTGCTGCGGATCATACGGTACCGTGATGGCGTGCTGATCGACGACGCAGAAGAAGTTGTCGTAGCGCTCCTGATCATCCACCCAGTTGCGGATGGCGCCGACGTAGTTGCCCAGATGCGGTTCACCGGATGGCTGGATTCCTGAGAATACTCGCGGTTTGTTGCTCATCTTCTTCTCTCCATTCCCCTCATCCTACCCATTCAGCAACCGCTGCACTGCCATGCCGATATCCTGCTCCCTCATCAACGACTCTCCCACGAGAATCGCGTCGATTCCCGCTTCGGTGAGCTGTCGCACATCGTCATGATCCCGAATCCCACTCTCGCTGACCAGGGTCACCGTCTCTGGCACGTGCTCACGCAATTCAAACGTCGTCTCGAGAGACGTCTCGAAGGTTTTCAGATCCCGATTGTTGATCCCGATCAGACCGGCTCCCGCGCCCAGGGCACGTTCGAGTTCTTCTCGTGTGTGTACTTCCACCAGAACCGATAGACCCAGATCGCATCCCAGACCCTGAAGATCCTCGAGCTGACCACCGTCCATGAGGGCGACGATCAGCAAGATCGCATCAGCGCCCAGCAGGCGGGCCTCGTGAATCTGGTAGGGATCGACGGTGAAATCCTTGCGTAACACGGGGATCCGGGCCACAGCCCGGGCACGCGTCAGATAGTCGTCGCGGCCTTGAAAATAGGCTTCGTCGGTGAGCACCGAAAGCGCACGAGCCCCGTTCTCGGCATAGGTCCGAGCGATCTGTTCAGGATCAAAGTCCTCGCGAATGACACCCTTGGAAGGCGACGCCTTCTTCACCTCCGCGATCAGCGCGATGGGATCTGTCACCAGGATTCCGGCAAAGTCGGCGGGCGGTTCCATATCGCGTGCCTGGGCGACCACTTCCTCGAGGGGGGCATCCACCATTCGCCGTGCCACAAACTCTCGTTTGTAAAGCGCGATTTCTTCTAGAATACTGGCCACGTTCTCTGTCCTCAGGCGTTGCTGACGTCACGCAGACGATCCAGAGACGCCCGTGCCTTACCGAATTCGATCGAATCGCGAGCGACCTTGACACCTGACGCCAGGTCCTGAGAGACACCACCGGCAACGATGGCCGCTGCGGCGTTCATGACCACCACGTCTGCGGCCGGTCCTAGTTCGCCATCGAGAATGCTGGTGAGGATCGCCGCATTCTGTGCGGCATCTCCACCGGCCAACTGGTCGACACTCACTCGCTGCAGTCCAAAATCTTCAGGCGTGACGTCGTACGTCTTAGTCGCCCCATCGGCCAACTCGGTCACACGACTTGGACCGGTGAGGGTAAGCTCGTCCAGACCATCGTGACCGTGTACAACAAAGGCGCGCTCTGAACCGAGAGCACCCAGCACGCCTGCCATCGTTTCGGTGAGATCGGGTGCGAAGACGCCAATCAACTGTCGTTTTGCCCCTGCAGGATTGGTCAGCGGGCCCAGAACGTTGAACACGGTCCGTGTTCCCAGTTCCTTGCGCGGTCCGATGGCGTGTTTCATGGCCCCATGCAGGGCAGGTGCAAAAAGGAATCCGATACCCGCCTCGTCGAGACAGTGGCCGACCTGATCCGGCGTGGCTTCGACATTCACGCCCAACTGGGCCAACACGTCGGCCGATCCACAGCGACTCGACATGGCACGGTTGCCGTGTTTGGCTACGGTCAACCCGGCGCCCGCCGCCACGAAAGCAACGGTGGTTGAGATGTTGAAGGTCCCCGAAGCATCACCACCGGTACCACACGTGTCGACCAGAGGTGCCTTGCCACCGGTGATCTGTGTCGCTTTGGCGCGCATGGTCTCGGCAAAGCCGGCGATTTCGTCGATCGTTTCACCCTTTGCGCGCAGGGCCATTAGGAATCCGCCGATCTGCGCGTCGGTGGCGTCGCCACTCATGATCTGCTCCATCACGCCGCGGGCCTCATCTCGGTCGAGACTCTCGCCGGCGATCAACCGGCCAATCGCTGCCTGAATCATTTCACCATCTCCTTCTGGTTTCCTGTCTGCAGAACGAAGTTCGACAGCAGTTTTTTGCCCTTCTGACCCGTTAGCACCGATTCGGGGTGGAACTGAACTCCCTCCACGCTCAGTTCCTTGTGACGCAGTCCCATCACCAGACCATCATCGGTCTCGGCCACGACCTCCAGACACTCAGGAACACTGTCACGTCGCACGATCAGAGAGTGATAACGGGTCGCTGTAAACGGATTCGGCAAACCCGAATAGATGCCCTGGCCGTCGTGCCGGATCTCCGACGTCTTGCCGTGCATGATGTAGGGCGCACGCTCCACGATCCCACCGAACGCCTGTCCGATGGTCTGATGACCAAGACAGACGCCAAGAATCGGGATCTGACCCGAGAATCGATGCACCAGATCGAGACTGATCCCGGCCACGTCCGGTGTGCAGGGCCCAGGAGAGATAATCAGACGCTCCGGCGCCAGTTCGGCGATCTGATCGAGCTCGATCTTGTCGTTGCGAAAGACCTGCAGGTCGGTGGCGCCGATCTCGCCCAGATACTGGACGAGATTGTATGTGAACGAATCGTAATTGTCTATCAGCAGGATCATCTTGCCACCTCGGTGCCAATCGGAGGGGAATCGTAATTGTCTATCTGAAGAATCATCGGGACACATCCTCGTCCGTCGACGCCGAATCGAGAAAACTGGTCACCGTGCCCTCGTGCAGCCCACTGATACTGTCTCCGCTTGGCGCGATCGAACCTCGCGTGGCCATCTCGACGGCCCGGAACAAGGCCATCGCCTTGTTGACCGTTTCCTGGTATTCGGCATCCGGATCGGAATCGGCGACGATGCCACCCCCTGCCTGGATGTAAGCGACCCCATCTTTCACGACCATCGTGCGGATGGCGATACACGTATCGAGATTTCCTGAGAAGTCGAGATAACCCACGGCACCTCCGTAGATTCCACGGCGGGTTGGTTCCAGCTCGTCGATGATCTCCATGGCCCGGATCTTTGGTGCCCCCGACAGCGTGCCCGCCGGATAGCAGGCAAACAAGGCGTCGAGTGCGTCCATCCCCTCCAGCAGTTGGCCACGTACGTCGGAGACGATGTGCATGACGTGGGAATAACGCTCAACCGTCATCATATCCGTCACGCGGACCGTATCAAAGATTGAGACCCGCCCCACGTCGTTGCGGCCCAAATCCACGAGCATGACATGTTCGGAGCGATCCTTCTCATCGGCGAGCAGTTCCTCTTCCAACCGCTGGTCTTCGGCCTCGTCCCTGCCGCGAGCACGCGTGCCAGCAAGGGGGCGCACCTCGAGGGATCCATCCTCCACTCGAACGAGAATCTCGGGGGATGCCCCAAGTATCTGCAGATCACCCTGCGTAATGTGGAACATATACGGCGATGGATTCACCGTTCGCAGAACCCGATAGATCTCGAAGGGATCGGCCTCGTACTTCAGCTGGAAGCGCTGCGCGAACACGACCTGAAAGATGTCGCCGGCACGGATGTATTCCAGGCAGCGCTCGACAGCGTCTGTGTACTGTTCGCGCGAGATGTTGGAGTGCACGGCGCCCATCCTTCGCCCCCCGGGCAGACGCGGTGCCGGTGTCAGTTCAGCCAACAGGTCTTCAACCTCGCCGATGCGTGCTTTGGCCTCGCCATAGGCCGTCTCGGCATTCTGGCCCTCCTCGACGCGCACATTGGTGATGAGCACCACCGTGTGGCGCAGGTTGTCGAAGGCGAGGACGGTCTCAAACAGGCCAAACACCATGTCGTCGAGACCCAGGTCATCTTCACAACTGTCGGGGAGCTCTTCGGCGAGGCGAATGCCATCGTATCCGAGAAATCCGACGGCACCGCCTGTGAAGCGGGGCAATCCATCTAGGTGAACCCCCTGGTGCTTGGCCATCAGTTGGCGAAGCACCTGCCGTGGGTCACCGTCGATGGTCTGGGTCGTCCCCGAGCGTCGATCTTCGATCGTCGCCTGCTGGCCGCGAGATCGGAAGATGATCGAAGGGCGGATTCCCAGGAAGGAATACCGTGCGGCGCGCTCTCCACCCTCCACACTCTCGAAGAGGAAGGTGAAGTCGCTCTTGGAGCGCAACTTGAGATACGCCGACACAGGCGTCAGCGTGTCGGCGAGGATTTCCTTAGTCACCGGAACACTGAGACCACCGGCGGACAGTGCGGCGAACTGCTCGACAGTGGGTCTCAATTCGGTGGGCGATGTTGTCGTGTTCATCATTTTGCCTGATGTGATGTCGGCTCGGTGCAATTTCGGGTTCGATCTTTGATGGCCCCCTCAGGCGCCGTTGCGTGGCCCAACGTGATTGCCGATTGGGCACAAAAAAACCGCCGACGCCTGAAGGTGCGTCCGCGGACTGGGGATCATCAGATCGATCGCCGGTACTAGGGGTAGACGCACTCCGTCTCAGTCGTAGAGAACCAGAATCGCCACCAATAGCGGTGCGGCGGGGTTGCCTGCGCCGGTGTCAGTGATTGTGTCAGTTTGCGTGTCATCATGGTTTTGTGCTCGCTCTCGGCGAGATGATTCAGTGTAGCGGCGGGTCTCTTCTTTGTCAACATCTTTCCTCCGCTGCCCTCTAAGGGACAGACACACAGGGGGTGGACACATGATGAGTGCTCAGCCACCCAAGGCCTGTTCACCAGCCCATGGCCTGGCTGACCAGACGAATGCCGGTGACCACGAGGATCGCATACACGGCGCGATTGAACCAGAAGTCGGTGAATCGTGCATTCAGCCAAATCCCGAGTCGCACGGCGACGAAAGTCAACGGGGCCAGGACGACCACGGTCGCCAGATTGCCCACGTGATACAAGTCGAGCCAGACGTAGGGCCCGACCTTCATCAGATTGATCGCCGCAAAGATGATCACTGTACTGCCGACGAACTCACGACGGGGCAGATGTTGTGGAAGCAGGAAAATCGCCACGGGTGGGCCCCCAGCGTGAGCCAGGGTTGAGGTGAATCCGGAGATCGTGCCCATGAGCACACCCTCTGCCGCAGGGGGGTGACGCGCTTCGATTCGCCCCAGCCATCGTACACGGAAGATCTGATAGATGACGAAGAGCAGGGCCAGCGTGCCGATACCACCCCGCATCACCTGCTGGTTGCCGAGAAACTGACCGAAGAAGAGCGTGCCAATGCCGATGCCGAGGGCCGCCCCGGGTAGCATCAGGCGGGCACTGCGCCGGTGGAAGGTGGTGCGGTAGTGCCAGACCGAGAAAAAGTCGCAGAAGATCAACAGGGGCAACAACAGAGCTACCGCATCACCGACGGAGATGGTCAAAGCCATCAAGGGTGTGCCGATGACGCCGGCGCCCCCACCAAATCCCGCCTTGGCGACACCGATGAAGACGACGGCCATGGCCGCGGCGGGCCAGAAAAGAGCCGGGTAGTCAGGCAGCAAGTCGAGCAAGATCGGTGGCTGGCTTCTTCATGGGGGTACACACCGAGGCCCGGGATCGGTTTGATAGGCCAACCCCGGGCCTCGGCCCGCCTCACGGTGGGGGAGTGGTGCTACAACCTATGTCGTGACGGCCGGCAAGTCTAGGCCTGAATTCTCGACCGGAAAGGTAGGTGTTCGTCGTGTCTGCGACTAGTGTTGCTCGTCGCCGACCGATACGGTCTCGATCTCGAGTTCGTCACGAAGAGCGATGCGATCCACCTGCCCATCCATGATCCACACCACGCGATCGGAGACAGACAACATCTTGTGGTCGTGTGTGGCGGAAATGACGGTGACGCCGAAGTCACGATTCATCGACCGTAGAAGTTCGATGATTTCGGTTCCCGTGCTCAGATCGAGGTTTGCCGTCGGTTCATCTGCCAGAATGACGGCAGGGTCGTTGGCCAGGGCTCGCGCAACAGCGACGCGCTGCTACTGTCCACCGGATAACTCGTAAGGCTTGTGGGAGTGACGCTCGCCGAGTCCGACCTTCTTCAGCAGATCGATGCCCTTGTCTCGGGACTCGTCACTGGTCAGACCTGCAAACACCATCGGCAGCGTGACATTCTCGAGCGCCGTCATCACCGGGATCAGATTAAAGGACTGAAAGATGTAGCCGATCTTTCGGCAGCGCAGCCAGGCCAGTTCGTAGGCGTCGAGCTGGGCCACATCGACCTCGTCGATGTAGACCTTGCCCTCTGAGGGTTTGTCCAGACCGCCGACCATGTTGAACAGCGTGCTCTTGCCCGAACCCGACGGGCCCATGATGGACATGTATTCGCCCGAATAGATCTCGAGATCGACCCCACGCAGGGCGTGGACCTCCATGGAGCCCATCGTATACAGCTTCTTCACATCCTGCGTGCGAACGACGGTGCGTTTTTCGTCGTCGCCGCCGGCCGTGGCCTCTGGTGCCGTTGGGGTCTGCTCAGTCATGGATTCGCCTTACGTGTCCGAACGCATGGCCTCGACCGGTTCCATCTTGGCCGCCTTGTAGGCAGGCAACATGGCGCCGATGAGAGAGAGGGTGGTCCCGGCGAAGATGGCAGCGATCGCGGATCGCAGAATGCCCGCCGTGGGGAAATAATCGAAGACGAACAAACCATAATCGAGTAGGGCCAGCAGGAGGGTCATCACCAGACCGATGATGATTCCCACCACGGTACCCGCCGCGCCTTGGAAAGTCGACTCAAGGAGAAAGAGCTTGATGATAAATGTGTCCAGCGCGCCGAGACACTTCATCGTGCCGATCTCGCGAAAACGTTCGGTCACCGACATGAGCATGGCATTGGTGATCCCCACGACACACACCAGCAAGGACAAGCTGATGAGCCAGGTCTGCTTGGACCTTTCTTCTGCCAAGCGTGCCTGTGCTTCAGGGGAAGCCGCTGCGCCCTCTGCGACGAGGGTTTCGATGCCGTTTTTCTGCAACAGCAGGTTGATCTCGCTCTTGTTCGCTTCCCTGAGGGATCCGATGACTTCGTTGTTGCTCCAGACGGACATCAGAAAGGCGATGGCGAGGATGATTCCGCTGGTGGTGATGATAGAGCGGCCAAAGCGGATCTTCAGGCTGCGCAGACTGATCTCCAGCGCCTTGCTCAGGGGCAGGACGATCTCGCGCCCACCGGCCAGTTTCGACAGGGCCTGCTCGGTCATATCAGACGAACTCCAAGACCTACGTGGGGAGAGAAACGGACGGACAAACGATCACGACCGCCGAACCGGGGGTAACATAGCCCGTGCAAGGGCGACGAATCAAGCATTGAATCTGGTTGCACGCGAATCATCACGTACCGGGCCGAATATCGATGAGTGGCAATTCGTCGATCGAGGTGGGTGCAGGAGAGGTCGCGTCCACCTGGCCCGACACCATCCGCAGCCGAAGTCGAGCTGGCCGAGCCGTCGCGTAACGCAGGGCATCTGACACACTCGTGGCGGTGAAGATCAGTTCGTCGATGTCGTACTCCTCGACCAGGCCGGGCAATTCATCGACCAACCCCACCACGGGATGGTCGGCCACGTCCTGTCCTCTCTGATCGGAGGCAGTGCTCACGAGACCGACCAACTGGCTGTCGAGACCACCCCACCCTGCCAGAGCGCTTACCAGTGATTCGGCCGCTTCATCGGTGCCCACCACGAGCAATCGACGACGCCCGAGACGTCCACCCGTACTGGCGCCGCTGAGACGTCGAGCTCCCCAGCGCCAGCCGCCGACCAGCAACGTGTTGCAGCCCCAGGCCGCGGCGGCGGCAAGGCGCGAGAAGTTGTAATCCTTGAAAAAGAAGACGGTCGTGATGATGATGGCGAAACCGAGACTGACGCCAAGGATGGCTCTGCCCGGAGAATATCGACGGCGATCATAGACCCCGAGTAGGGCGAGGGTGACGATCCAGATGGCGACGGGCGCCGCATAGACGACGATCCATTGGGCATCCGAATATGCCGGCGGTACGAGCCATCGTGTGGGTTCCACATCGACACCGAGACCACGACTCACGCCCTCGATCGCTCGAATTCCGGGCTCCAGGATCGGATGATAACGCAGGGCGATGCCCAACCACACACCTACCAGCAGCAGCGTCGCATCGACGGCCGGCAGGAGAAACCTGCGGAGCAGCGGCTTGATGAAGGCATACAAGCTGTAGGCGACGATGCCCACGTGCAGAAGCCACACAGGGAACAAGCGATACCGCCGTCGCATATGCTTGTGCACGAAGATGGCCATCGCCTCGTTCTTGCGGAACTGGATACGCAACGCACGGGAACGACCACTCTCACCGCGAAAATGGATGATCTCGGTCGTAGGGACATAGAAGATCTTCCACCCCGCCCCGCGCATGCGGTAACACCAGTCGAGATCCTCCCCGTACATGAAATAGGCCTCGTCGAGCCCACCCACCTGTTGCAGAGCCTGTCGACGAACGAGCATGCACGAACCGGATAGGGCATCGACCTCAGCCACCTCGTCTTCGTCGAGGAAGGTCAGATTGTAGCGGCCAAAGCGCTGGCTGTTGGGAAACAGGCGGCTCAGACCGGTCAGCTTGTAGATGGCAGCCGAGGGCGTCGGAAAGGAACGGCGGCAATCCAACTGCAGCGTGCCGTCCGGATTGAGGATCTTGCACCCCGCCGCACCCACCTCGGGATGATCGTCGAGGAAACCGACCATGGTCTTGAGGGTATCGGGCCTGACGATCGTGTCCGAATTCAGCAGCAGGATGTGCCGTCCCCGGGCCTGACGAAAGGCGAGATTATTGGCTCCCGCAAAACCAAGATTGCTGTCGTTGCAGATCAACTCCACGTGCGGAAAGCGGTCTCGCACCATCTGCTGACTGCCATCGTGGGACGCGTTATCAACGACGATGATCTCTACCGATAGATCGCCGGACGCCTCCTCAACCGTGCGCATGGCCTGTTCCATCAGGTCGCGCGTGTTGTAGCTGGGAATCACCACCGTCAGGTCACAGGATGCCTCTCCTTCTGGAAAAGCATCGTTGATCCTCGTTGCGGGGTTGGGGGTCGTCATCGACGGCGTGGTTTGAACAATCTCTGGAGGCTGAACACGAGGATCTGTTTCAGAAACAGGGCGTGTTCCTTCCAGTTGAGCTTGCTGCTGGAGAATTGCCGATTGCGGAAGACGAAGGGAATGGCATGCGTCGAACTGTGGTCCCCCTTCATGAGTATCTCGAGCAGAACCTTGTAGCCGGAGGATGTCAGTCGGAAATCATCGGCCAGCACCTCACGTCGCAGGCAGAAGTATCCAGAGAGCGGATCTTCCGCACCGGTCAGGATTCGCGCCATGCCGACGCCGACGACCGAGATTAGACGACGATGGAATGCCCATTTTTCTACGAGACTGGTCGCGCCAAATCGAGACCCCATGGCCAGATCGTGGTCGCGAAGGGATCGGATCAGGTCGGGCAGGATGGAAGGATCGTGGCTCAGGTCGGCGTCGATGACGCCCAGGTAGGGGCGCGTCGACAGATTCCAGCCCTCCATGACGGCCGATCCCAGGCCGAGTTTCCCTGCCCGATGGATGACCTGTACTGGATACTGATCCCGCAGTTCGTCCGCAGCCGGCCCGGTGCCATCCGGCGAGTTATCGTCGACGATGATCAACTCGGCGTCGATGTCGTCACAAGGGGCGAGAATCCCGAAGATCTCCTCGGCCAGAAGGGCCACATTCTCGCGTTCGTTGTACGTCGGTGTGACGATGGAGATCTGGATGGGATCAGGCACGGTGTTCGTCCGGTGTCGAGTTCATTGCGATCCTGATTCAGTTCAGCTCTGGATCAACCTGTGTGCAGTCATCAACGTCACGCAATACCAACTTAGCCCAGACCTAGTAGTGCACCGAAGTCCTGGCGGAAATGAGCCTGTGTCGCCAGGCGGTCGAGTCCTGCTTCGAGGGACAGCGGAGCACGACCGATAGTCTGCCGAGCCCGATCGCTGCGCAGCCCGGATCGCAAGGGGCGGGGTGCATCCTGGCCGGCCTGGGCCGTCTTCATGGGCTCGACGCACGATGCATCCAGTCCAAAGTAGTCGGCGATCCGCTGAACCAGCTCCAGGCGGGAGAGGAAGGTCTCCCCTCCAAAGTGGAACAAACCCGTCGCCGAAGCACGCAGCAATTCCAGCAGGCCCGCCGCCAGGTCAGGGGCGCAGGTCGGATTGCCCCATTGATCGTCGACGATGCGCAGAATCTCGCCCTTCGCCAGTGATTCGATGGGCCAAGTGACCAGATTGCGGCGTGCCCCATCGAAATGACCATAGAGCCATAGGGTGCGAACGACGATGCCTCGATCCAGCGCCAGCACTGGCGATTCGCTGTCGAGCTTGATCTGTCCGTATCGTGATAGCGGCCGCGGCGTGTCGGTTTCCGCATACGGTCCGGCTTGGCCGTCAAAGACGTAGTCCGTAGAGAGATGGACCATCGCGATATCCACGGCGGCACAGTGCGCGGCCAGCACACGGACCGCTTCCTCGTTGACCTGTTGAGCGAAATCGGGGGACCGCTCGCACTCGTCGACATTGGTCAATGCTGCCGTGTGAATCACCGCATCGGGACGGGTCTGCGTGACGGCATCCACGAGGGTTTGTGGTCGTTGAAGGTCAACGGCAACCAGCGAGATGTCCGCGATATGGCCGGGTTGACGGGATCCTCCCACGAAGTCGATGTCGTCATGCGGCACAGCCAGCAGTGACCGACCCAGCAGTCCCCGGGCGCCGGTAACGAGAATCCTCATCCGCCATCCTCGAGCTGCAGCAGAACACTCGCTGCCGCCGCGCGGGATCGTTCGATCGGATGGTGGGAGACCCGTTGCAGCAGTTGCCGTGCCCGTTCCGGTTCGCCGTGTCGAAGCCACCACAGGGCAGCCAGAGCGTTTCCAGAAGGCATCACATCATCGTCGAAGGGAGTGTAGATCTGCCAGTCGGGCATCTCGTCTGGCGCGAGGCAATCGCGAAAGGCACCGACCTGCTCATCGTACAGACTCTCCTGGGCCCATTCCCACGTTCGTTGGCCCATCTGTGACCAATCGGGGCGGTCTTCCACGTTCCCTGCCGTAGACAGGGCCAGGCTGACCAGCAGCTGATCGCGCAAGAGGCCACGACTCCCCACCGGACCGTCGACCCCGCGGGCATGCTGGACCACACCGGCGGCGGACACCATGGAGGTCAGCCCTTCGGCCGCCAAGCGTCGCATGGAAGCCAGATCGCTGGTGATCTGCTGGTCGGTGTCGTAGAGGGTCCAGGTCATGTACGCGATCCGATCTGCATAAAGTGTCGGGTCCGACCACCACTCATCGTCGATCAGTGGAAGCCGACGACTGGTAAAGGTCTGGTGTTCTTCATCAAACAGCGTGTTGGCGATCGTCGCCCGCAATTGCCCCGCTGCGTGTCGATCGCTGGCCGGAGCCGTCTTGTCTGAGCCAAACACACGCAGCAGTCCTGCCACGACGGCGGCGTCTATTTCGTGGCGCGGCAGACGCCAGGAGGCCGTATGGGCGTAGACGAATGGCCCGTGTATCCTGTTCCACAATTCACTGGCCACGATCGCGTCCAGAGTTCGACGCCGCATGGTGCTGGCTTCCGATCCCTCGTGACGAGTGCCATAGTTGCCCAGAAACTCGAGCAACGTCATCTCCGGATGTTTGGCCGACCGACCAAAGCCACCGTGGACCGCATCGAACTGCGTCGCCGCTGCGGACAACACCTGCTCAACACTCAGCGGAGCCCGCTCGAGCGCCGGCAGCACGATCTCTGCCTCGACGATCTCGGGCCGGTCCTGAAGATGGGCAAGCATCCGCAATAGAAAAACACGGACGCGCGCCGGAGAAATATCAGGCGCTTGCGCCATCAGCGCACCGCCTGGAAGCACGATGGCAAGTGTCGGCCAGCTACCTCCGTAACGACGGTCGAGTTCCGGCTGCAACCAGGGGTCGATTCGAATGGGAACGAATCGCTCCTCCGCCAACGACCTGACCAACTCGTCCTCCGCCGAAAACAACCCATCGGCACCCGCCGTGGCTATGTAGAGTAAGAGAGGACGCTGAAGTCTGCGCGCCTCGGCAAGGGAGGCCTGGTTCCATTCGCGCCACTCAATGGCTGCAGCGTTGGATGGATCGTCGGATGGATACGGCGTCGCTGGGTCCGTAGACACCTCGTCGTGCACCACGACAACGTCGGGGGGCTGCACCGTGTCAGAACACGCCGACAGACCCACGAGCAGGCCCACGAGCAGGCCCACAGCCAGCACCAGGCGGCCGGTCAGGCAGCGAGTCACGCACTCAACGCCGTGGCGGGCGATGTGCGCATCCATGGGCCAGTTCCCAGGCCAGTCTCTCTGTGCCCAACTCATCGTTGAGGGGTTCCGTGTCGTTGTCGATTCATGAAGACGTCGTTTGAATATATTACGCCCCAGAACAAGGTCTATGCAGAGCAAGAGCTATGCGGCGACGTGTAGCCGCCACGTCAACATGAGGAGACTCGGTGATGGATCCGTTGGAGCGGAAGGTGCTGGGTAGTACGGGTCTACAAGTGACCCAGCTCGGTCTAGGTTGTGCAGCCCTGGGCGGTCTGTATGGTGACATTCCGGACGAGCAGGCCCACGCCGTCGTTCAGCGTGCGTTGGACCTGGGGCTCAATCTCTTCGACACAGCGCCTCTGTATGGGTCCGGCAAGAGCGAAATCCGCGTCGGTGAGGTGCTCAAGGATATTCCGCGTGACGACTTTGTGCTTTGCACGAAGGTGGGACGTGTCCTCGATCCGGTGACGGATGAGGACGAAGACCGAGGCCAGGAAATCTTCGACCAACCGCCTCCCTTCAAGCCGGTGTTCGACTACAGCTACGATGGGGTCATGCGTTCCTTCGAAGAAAGTCTTCAGAGACTGCAGCTGGATCGTGTCGACATCCTACACATTCACGATCCCGACGATCACTACACCGAGGCCATCACAAGCGCCTATCCGGCGATTGCTGCCCTGCGCGAACAGGGCGCCATCACCGGTGTGAGTGCTGGCATGAATCAATGGGAGATGCTCGCCGATTTCGCGCGGGCGGGCGATTTCGACTGTTTTCTGTTGGCAGGCCGCTACAGTCTGCTCGAGCAGGAGTCGTTGGACGTGCTCCTGCCACTGTGTGCCGAAAAGAACATCGGCATCCTCGCAGGCGGCACCTACAACAGCGGGATTCTCGCCAAGGGTGCCGCGCCGGGGGCGAAATACAACTACGGCGACGCGCCCGAAGACATCATCGACCGCGCCCGGCGGCTGGAAGAGGTCAGCGATCGACACGATGTCGACATCAAAGCAGCCGCTTCCCAATTCGCCCTCGCCCATCCGGTGGTGACATCCATCATCCCCGGCACTCGGCAGCCCGACCGTGTCACCGAGAACTTCGAATTGCTGAAGGTTCCCATCCCCGCTGACTACTGGGCGGAACTGCGACACGAGAAACTGCTTCACCCGGACGCTCCGGTACCAGCCTAGGCACCAGAGGCCAAGCTCCAGACAGCGGGCCGGGGACCTCGGTCGTCGGCCATGGCCCTACGACGTTGAACGGGGGTGATGACTGTCGTTGAGATGGTGGTCGACAATCGCCTCGAGTGCGGTGTGATGGGCCCTGACACGTGTCTCCATCGGCAAACACGTCGGGGTCTCCGTCGTCAGTTTGTGGTCCGTGTGATCGCGCAGCAGGATCAGAGGAAGCCCGCCACCTCGTTGTAGCCTTTCGACACTGTCGTCGGCGTGAATTACAGCACCTTCGGCAGGCCAACCGTCGATCTGGGTCGCCGGTTCGAGGGCGCAAACCGGTTCCACGCAGGCGGTTACCGCGGGGCCGATGAAGTGCGACTGCTTCTGGTGTTCGTAGAGGTAGAACCCCGTCGCCTCCCAGTCTTCATGAAAATCGACCACCACCTGCCAGCGGCGGCCCCGCAGAAACCGCCGTAGGATGTCGACTTCGGCGATCCCCTCGCGGTCGAAGGCCCAATTGATATCGATGCCGCAACCGTTCTCGCGTGTGCCCTGACGCCAGCCGATGGGATTTGTGCAGGGCAGCACGTCGACCCCAAACCGATCCAACCAATGGGTCGGGAAGTGTTCCAACAGCTGTAGCGCCGCCTCCACCGTGGCCGGTTCATCGCCGTGGCTACCGGCAAGCACCAGGATTCGGGGACGCTTGAGCGGGTTGATCTCCACGTGCACCACGGGGGCATCATCGATGGTACCCAGAATGTGCAACTGGGTCCTACGACGAGCGTGGTCTTCGCTGTTGGCCGCCCTCTGAAGGCGCAGCAGCAGCTGGTCAGGATCACGAGGTTCAGAGGTGGAGTGCATCGATTCGTTTTCGCGGCCGAGGGTCGAGTGCAGGCAATATAGCCTGCCCTCTCAACACCCACCTGGCACCTTGCCGACGTCGGCACGCGTTGATAGGTTGCCGCCCCATGTCTGGCCCCAATCTTCTCTACATCCACTCCGATCAGCACAGTCCCTTCGTGATGGGATGTGCCGGCGATCCCGTCGTGGAGACGCCCCACCTGGATCGACTCGCCAGCGAGGGCGTGGTCCTCGATGCCTGTTACTGCCCGTCGCCTCTGTGTGTTCCGTCGCGCATGGCGACCCTGGCCGGACGGTATCCTTCGGACAATCGCGTGTGGACCAACAGCCACATGCTCGCCTCGTCCACACCCACCCTCGCCCACGCCATGGGCGCCGGGGGCTATCGACCGGCTCTGGTGGGCCGCATGCATTCGGTTGGACCCGACCAGTTGCACGGGTATGTAGAGCGCCTGGTGGGAGACCACGGACCCAATCACATCGGCGGTCGCGGCGCCGACCACGGCGACCTGTCCGGTACAGCCGGACCCTCACGGGTGAGTCTGACCAAATCGGGACCCGGCCAGAGTGCCTATCAGGTGCATGACGAGGATGTGACGGCAGCGTCCGTTGATTGGCTGAATCGGTATGGCGTGCGTCGACGTGCGGGACAGACTGAGGATCCCTTTTCGCTCTCCGTCGGTTACATGCTCCCGCACCAACCCTTCGTGGCTCGTGCCGAAGACTACGAGCGATATGCGGGCCGTGTGGGTCCACCACGCACGCCCGTTGCCTTCTCCGACGCCCTTCACCCGCACCTGCGCGACTGGCGTTCAAGATGCGGCATCGAAGAGGTCACCGAGGAGGAGATCGCACGAGCGCGTACCGCCTACTGGGGTCTGGTGGATCGTATGGACCGCATGATCGGTCAGCTCCTTGCAGCCCTGGAACAGAATGACCTGCTCCACAATACCCTCATCGTCTACACCTCCGATCACGGCGAACAGGTGGGCGAACACGGTCTGTGGTGGAAACAGACCTTCTACGAAGATTCGGCTCGAATTCCCGCCATCCTGTGGTGGCCGTCCCAACTGCCCTCCGGGATCCACTGTGATCGCGTGTGCAGCAGTCTCGATCTGAATGCGACCATGCTCGACGCCTTGAATTGTCCGTCGCTACCCGAGTCCCGCGGACGATCGATGCTGCCCCTACTCCGGAATGAATCGCAGACCTGGGAAGACGTCGCCTTCTGCGAATTCTGTCTCGATCCGGCAGGCGCTGCAGGGCCGGTGGGCGAGGAAGGTGTATTCCAGCGCATGATTCGCTGCGGAGAGTGGAAACTCAACTACTACCACCAGCAGCCATCGCAACTGTTCAACCTGCAGGAAGATCCGCGTGAGACCAACGACAGGATCGCCGACCCTGACTGCGCCGACGTCGTCTCGGAGTTGACAGAGCGTGTGCTGGACAGCTGGAACCCGGACGACATCGCCGAACACATGGCGCATCAGCGTCTGGATCGGGAGATTCTGGCCCGGTGGGCCAGGCAGACCGAACCAGAGGACGAGTTTCGATGGGACCTGCGTCCCGAGATGGACTATCTAGACCCTTGAATCAGATCCACGAGCCAATGTTATGAGCATCGAAGTCTTTGACGTACGTCACGACATCAAGAATCTGTTCGTCTCGCCGCAGATCCGCGCACGCTTCCTGCAGATGCAGCCGGGTGAGGTGTCTCAGATCCACAGCCACGACGTGGGCCACGAAGTGTTTCTCGTGCTAAAGGGTCGTGCCTTGTTCGAAATCGGGGAAGACGAGGCCGAACTGGGTCCTGGGCAATTGTGCATCGCCAAGGTCGACGAGCCGCACAAGGTCACCGTCGTCGGTGACGACCCCATGACGATGTATCTGTCGGTAACCCCTCACGTGCAGCCGACACACACAATGCTCGATCGCAATGGAGAGCGACTACCGACGCACTTCATGCCGTCGGCGGCGTATGACATCGATACGGACACACGCACGCCCATGGAGGAGTTGGTCAACCGATTTGTCGATCTGTCCGACGAGTTCGCCAAGATCACACAGACCGCTTCAGAAGAACAGCGCATGGCCGGTGCTCGACTGACCCGAGCCATCTCCTCCGGTAACTGGGATGCTGCCGACAGTCAGCGCGACGCCATGTGGTTCGGACTCTACCGGGTCTATCACAAACTCGACGAGCTCACCGAGTTGTGGAATGCGGTGGCACCTCGCGCAGGTCGAGTGAAGTAACAGGCCATGGCCAGCCCCCTGCGGATCGGTGTGGTCGGCTGCGGCGCCATCGCACAGATCCAACACCTGCCAAATCTGGCAGCTCTCCCCGAGGCCTTTCAGATCAGCGCCGTGTGTGATGTGTCGGCGACGTTGAGCCAGCACATGGCTCGCACGTACCAGATAGAGGCAGCCTACACCGACCTGGCGTCTATGCTGAATCAGGCAACCCTAGACGCAGTGTTGTTGTGCCAGACGGACCCGAAGATCGAGGCCGCCCGGGCGGTGTTGTCAGCAGGAAAACACCTGTTCATCGAAAAACCCGTCGCCTTCGTACCTGAAGACGTCGACGAGCTGGCCGCATCTGCACAGGCAGCAGGATTGGTCGCCCAGGCGGGGTACATGAAGATCTTCGATCCCGCCTTCGAGCAGCTGGTCACCGAAGTCGATGCATTGGGCGACACGATCCGATTTGTGCAGATCAATCATCTGCACACGAACAATGCCCATCATCTTGCCGCATATGATCTGGTGCGCGCCGACGACCTGACCAAGGAAGGGGCGCAGCAGCTGGGGCAGGCTCGTGACGCGCACGTGCTGCGGGCGCTGGGTCCGGTGGAAGGGGGTGCGAGGAGGGCCTTTTTCCATCTGGCGGGCAGCATGATCCACGACCTGTATGGATTACGCCGTTTGTTCGGGCCCGTGCGCGGCGTGGTCAGTGCCGAGTTCTGGAATGAGGGGGATGGCATCTCGACCATTCTCGATTGTGGCGAAGGCATCCGTTGCACAGCCACATGGGTCGAGTTGCTCGACATCCGGTATTTCCACGAAACCCTCGAAGTCTACGGTGATGGCCGGGGGTTGATCCTGACCTATCCCACGGGATTCGCACGCGAGGTAGCCACACTCACCGTACGCGGCCCTGACGCCGAGGGCACAGGCGCTCAGTGGCAACCGGTCATCGAGGGCGAGATCGCCTTTGTTCGCGAACTGCGCCACTTCCACGACTGTGTAGCTGCACAAACACCCTGTCGCGCCTCTCTCGCCGAGGCACGACACGACGTGCAGCTCGTGATCGACATCGTGCGGGCCGCAACTCAGCGGTAGAAGAAATCCCGCGCCGTGTTGCCGAGAATCTGGTCGCGATCTTCGGCGGAGAGAAAGTCGAGCCCTTCCGAGATCAATTCGACACTAGGTCGATATTCGTGGGGTGGCTGTACTTGATATGGTGCGTCGCTGGCCCACATCAGTCGCTGTGGGCCAAAGGCATCGACCACACGGTGGATCAGGTCCCGCAGGTCGTGGTATGGCGCCGTCTCCCCCAGTGCATAGAAGGCCGATACCTTCACCATCACGTTATCGCAGGCGGCCATCTCGCACAGGGCCACCACCTCTGACTCCTTGATCGGCCCGCCCTCTCCGATAAGGCACAGATGATCGATGATAACGGGTGTCTCCGGAAACTGATCACATCGTCTTCGCAGCGCCGGCAGTGCAACTGGCGTGATGAGTGGACACAGGGCCAATCGATCTTCGGCTCCCGCCCTGAACATGCGCTCAAACCCATCGCTGTCGCACCAGCTGTCGATGGGCCGTTGCCTGGGTGCAACGCGGAAACCGTAAACCCCCTGCGCGGCGAGGTCGCGCATCTTCTGATCGGGGTCGGGTTTGTCTGGATTCACCACACCGATCCCCCCAAAGACACCGGGGTGGTCGGCCATCACCTTGAGCATGTAACGATTGTCTTCACCGTAGTGGCTCATCTGCACGAGCACGACTTTGTCGACGCCACACGCATGGGCGTGCCCGAGGATATCCTCGGCGTGAAAGGTCGTCGGTTTGGCGATGGCCGGATCGACGCCGCTGGCAAAGGGAAACTGGTCGAAGTTATCGGTCCACACGTGCACGTGTGCGTCGACATATCCCATCTTCATCTCCTGGTTCGTTCGTTCGGTTCATGGGAGCTCTCCAAGACGTGTCTCCCAAAAGCAGCCCCCAAAAAGAGCCTCAGTGTGCACGGCGGTCTCCTGCCGGCTAGCGACCCGCAAACGCCTCGTTTGGGTCGACGCCGGGTCGCGTGCGAACCGGCTGCAGTTGCCCACCACCACTGATCGGGTATTGATGGCCATCGACGGTTGAGTTGCGCATGCGAGTGGCGAACCAATCGTGCAGCACGCCACGTAACTCATTGCCCACCGCCGTATATCCGCCATCTTCAGCGAGATTGGTCCGCTCGTCAGGGTCCTCGGTCAGGTCATAGAGTTCGGCCGGTAACTCCGCTCCCCGATCGACATACTTCCACCGTCGGGTGCGCACCATCCGCGATGCCCCGTATTCGGCGTATTCGGGCCGTCCTGGCTCCCCCCCATCCACAACAACGGCATCGTGTCCTTGGGAGGCGGTCGTCGTCGCCCGTCCCGATCCGTCGAGGGTGGAAACGAAAGACCGACCCGGCCGGTCCATTCCGTCGTCAGGCATGTCCACGTGGAGATAGTCGAGCAACGTGGGGAACACATCATAGGCGTTGTGCAGATCGTCAACGACCGTGCCCGCTTCGATGCGTCCTGGTTGACTGATGAGGAAGGGGACGGTCACCGAATTCTCATACATATTCAGAGGAAACGTGCCATTGCCCTTGCCCCAGAATCCATGATGGCCACAACTGAAGCCGTTGTCGCTGACAAAGACGACGAGCGTATCATCTCGCAGATTCCGCTTCTCGAGTTTGTCGAGCAGGCGGCCGACATCGGCATCCATGGCCGTCACGGCGGCGAAATACCCTTTCAGGTGCTCTCGATTGCCCAACGATCCTTCCGTCAACCCGTGTCCGATCGCCCACGGATGGATCGGTTCCTGCGGGCAACTGTCAAAGGAACACCCCTCGTATGAATCGACGATGTCCTGAGGATGTCCTGTCCAGGGGCTGTGGGGAGCGGTGTAGTGGACACTCAGATAGAACGGCGGCGGCGGATCACCAGCTGGGGCCGAGTCGATGGCGTCGGCACGACGGTCGAGATAGGCCAGCGGGTCGTCCGTGATCAGGTGGGTGACATATCCCTGTTCGGTCAGTAGTTCTCCATCACGGATCATCTCCGGGAGATTGTAGTCTCCGCCGCCTCGCTGGTGGGTGTACCAGTGGCTGAATCCGTGCTGCACGAGTTGGCTGTGGCCAAGGTGCCATTTGCCGGACAGGGCGCAGTCCCAGCCCCGCCCAGCCAGCACATCCGTGTAGGCGATCTCCCCTTCGAGGTAGGCCGCCGTATCATCGCCCACATTTCCTTCACGAATCCAGTCATGAACGCCGTGTTGTGAAGGTATCCTACCCGTGAGAAAACTGGCACGGGACGGCGAACAGACGGGAGAGGAGCAGAAGAAGTGGCTGAAGCGGGCGCCACTGCCGGCGAGTCGATCGAGATGCGGCGTGCGGATCTCGTCGTTGCCCGCACACCCCATGGCCCACGGGCCCTGATCGTCGGTGAGAATGAAGAGGACATTCGTCATCGCTCAGGCGAATCGTTCGACGTCGACCTGTTGACCGCTTGCGGATGAAGCGCGGGCGGCATCGCAGACCGCCTGCACCCTGAATCCCATGTGGCCATCGCAGACCGGTTGGCGAGCGCTACCGGCAGACTCGGCGAGGTCTTCGATCATCGGCTGGTCGAAGAAGGGCTTCTCCAATGGGGTCACCGCGACGCGTTCCACGCCGGCGTCTGTCTCCAATTCGATGTGGTCAGAACCAAATTCCAGACTCTGAATGAGAATCCGACCATCGGCACCGTCGACCTGGGCGAAATCGCGGCGAGGTTTAGAGGTCATAATCGTCGAGTGTACACCGATCCGACCATCGGCGAAGCGGATCAGAATGGCATCTGTATCGTCCACTTCCCAATCGTGGTGGACGGTGTCGATCATGGCACTGACGGCAACCGGCTCGGCGTCGGCCAGGTTCAGCAACACCTCCAGGCGATGAACCGCCATCTCCATGAGAGCACCGCCAATCCCTGGCTCCTTCTGCCAGGCACCGGATCGCAGGTCGCCCCATCCGCTGTAGTGGGTTCGGGCGCACACGGGAGTGCCTATCGCTCCGGCGGCGATGAGCCGTTTGGCCTCCACCACCTGCGGGAACGTGCGCCGACGGTAAGCGACAGCAAGCTTCACACCCGCACGATCACACGCGTCGATCATTTCACGGCACTCGTCACGGTTCCGTGCCATCGGTTTCTCGCACAACACGTGCTTGCCCGCTGCCGCTGCAGCCACCGTGTAGTCACGATGGGTGTCGGTGGGCGTCGACACGATGACCGCTTCTACTTCGGGATCTTCAAGCAGCCTCTGCCCAGAGTCGTAGGCCGAACACCCTCCGAAATCCGTGGCAAAACTCTGGGCAGCAGCCAGATCTCGGCGACAAACCGCGGCCAGTTCCACCTTCGATGAGTTCACGAGACTTGGTGCGAAGGAACTGCGTGCAATCGAACCACAACCGATGATGCCAAATTTCATCCTGGCCCCTTTGCCTGGAAACAGCCTCCACCCGTGGCTTAAGTTGGCGGAAGCTGAAATGGATTGTCCATGGCGATGACGTTACCTCGTCCGCCGTGGAACCCCTGCGCCTGAGGAGGCACGGTTTGCCCAAGTCTATTCTGATGCTGCGACACTCCGCTGGATATGAGCACAGCTACCTGCCAGATGCAGAGGTAGCCATCAAACAAATCGGCCTCGCGGAGGGTTGGAAGGTTACGACGACGCACCTATTGCAGAAAGTGACCGCCGAAAGTTTGGCAGACACAGACCTGCTCATTTTCGCCACGACAGGCAATCTGGCCTTCGACGAAGGGCAGAAGCGAGCCATCATTTCCTATGTGGAAAAGGGCGGCGCGTTCTTGGGTATTCACAATGCCACCGATACCGGTTATGACTGGCCAGAATACGGTGAGATGATGGGTGGCTATTTCGACGGGCACCCGTGGCATCAGCAGGTGGGTATCCTCGTTGAGGACACGGACCATCCGGCGACGCGCATGCTGGGTGACCGTTTCGAGGTGGTCGACGAGATCTACACGTTCAAGCAATGGGACCGGGGCAAAACCCATGTGCTGATGCGGATCGACAATGACACGGTGGACACCACAAAGGCCCAGCGGGAAGATGACGACTACGCCATGGGTTGGTGCCATGACTTCGGCGCGGGACGGGTCATCTACACCGCTCTGGGGCATCCCGACGATCTTTGGGCGCAGTCCTGGTTCCGACAGCACATCCGGGGGTGCATGGTGTGGGCTTTGAACGAGGAGAGCTGATCAACAAATCCTCGATTTGGCCTCAGTTCAGCGCCATCACCAACGCTTCGGCCATCTGATCGATGACGTACGGTTTGCGCACGACACCGCGAAAACCGTGTTCCTCGAAACGCGCTATCACCGGATCGTTGGAGTATCCACTGGAGACCACGGCGCACACCTCGAGGTCGAGTTCTCGCAGGGCATTGAGGGTTTGGGCGCCCCCCATGCCGCGGGGCACGGTGAGGTCGAGTACAACCACGTCGAAAGGGTCTTCCGCCAGCGCCGACTGATATGACTTTACGGCCTCGTCCCCAGACTGGGCGAAGGCGGATCGATAGCCGAGATGGGCGAGCATACGTTCCAGAAGTCGACAGATCTCTTCCTCGTCATCCATCACCAGCACACGGCCCTGGCCCCCTTCGGGTGCCGCTGTCGTCGGCGCCGGGCTCTGTTCAGAGCTCTCGGTGGAGACGGGTAGGTGCAGGGTAAACGTTAACTGCACCGCCACCATGACCCGTCCCATGTCATCGGCATCGCGCATGCGCCAGATCTCGTCCCGCAGTCGTTGTGACAACTGCTGACGCCGTTCGCGGATCACTTCCTGGGTGACATCCTCACGAAGAATAATGGCCCCCACCAGTGTGCCATCCTGATCGTGGATCACCTGTCCCCGGATATCTCCCCAGACGAGGTGGCCGTCTTCCGGCCTGCCCTCCCATCGCAGCTGCTGGCTGCGCTGTTCTCCGAGGAGCTTGTCGATGAAATCGACGAATTGCTCACGTTCTTCGAGGACACCGGAGAATTCTGCCACATGGTGACCGATGCGGTCTTCCTTGCGCAGGTCACGCCCCATGCTTCTTGCCCACTCGAGGAAGATCTCGTTCACATCGGCGATCAGACCCTCGGTATCAATGAGTGTTGCTGGCATGGGGATGGCGGCGAAGACGGTGGCGTCGTCCATGTCAGTCCCCCTCTGAATGGAGGCGACGAGGTGACCACAGGTATCTCGGTTCGAAACCGAAAGCCGAACGCGCTCTCGCACAGGTCATGGGCGACGTCTGTCCCGCAAGGCCGCAGCGAACAGCGACCCCCGGGAAATAGCGGGAGATCAGGTCTTGTGTCGGCATGTCAACGACCGCGTCGGTGGCCGTGATATTGTAGATCCCTGCTTCGGCATCCGACTCCAGGGCGAGACGGACGGCGGTGGCCGCATCGCGCGCATCGGTGCGGGTCCACAGCAGGCCCGTATCACTGGCGGGATTGGCTTGCAGTTGTTCGATCTGCGCCGGCATCTCATCAGGTGTCCGCACACCCATGATGCGGAAACTGAGAATGGGCAGACCGTACCGGTCGGTGATATAGGCGGCAGCTGACTCACCCGCCGTCTTGGAGAGGGCGTAACTGTTGACCGGTCGAAGGGGGTGATCTTCGTCGACGGGCAGATACTGCGGCGGATGGCTGAAGAGACCGTACACCTGTGCGCTGGAAGCGGACACGACGCGCTGAATACCCAACTCTGCTGCCGCCTGAAGAACGTGGAAGGTGCCACGCACGTTGTCACCATAGGTCCCTGGATCGGGGACGACGCCGGCATTCGCCCAGGCACCCAGGTGAGCGACGGCATCGATGCCGGCTAGACTGGCATAGACCTGACCAGCATCGGTGAGATCAATCTGGAGATGCCGTGCACCAGACTCGACGCCGGGCCTCACGTCGGCACCGACGACGTCGTGGCCTGCTGCAACCAGATCGCGCACCACATAACGCCCGATGCGTCCGGCACTACCGGTCACCAGAATCCTCATGGCGACACCCGATCGCGGGCGAAGGCGGGACAGGACGCTATGGCTTCGAACATGGCCAAGATCCTGGCCTGGGGTCTGCTGCGTCGGACAGAATGTAGATCAGGGACCAGACCGTAACGAACGGCCCCCGGCACCGGGTGAAGCGAATATCAGTCTTGCTCGGCCTGTGTCTCCGGCGGAGGCACTCTCTGAGCCAACTCCTGATCGATCATGAACTGGCCTGTCCGGTCATCGCCCACAAAGGTGAGCTTGTCGATGATGTCCTGCGCCGTCGCTTCCTCCTCGATCTGCTCGTTCACGAACCATTGAAGGAACGCGTGGGTCGAGTGGTCCTTCTCAGATGTAGCCAATTCGACAAGATCACCGATCTGCTTGCTGTTTTGTCGTTCACCGTCCAGGGCCGCCTGAAACCCCTCCTGTGGAGTTCCCCAGTTGGTATCGGGGGCCTCGACGGTGCCGATGGTCACCTCGCCGTCTCGATCATGGATGTAGTCGAGGATCTTCATCCCATGGGCGAGCTCTTCCTCATGCTGGATTCGCATCCAGTGAGCACAGCCCTTCATGTTGATCCGTTCAAAGAACGCCGACAGGGCCAGGTATTGATTCGCCGAGGCGAATTCGACGTTAATCTGGCAATTGAGTGCATCCTGCATCGGCTTACTAAGCATTGGCATCTTCCCGTTTATGCGTTCTCGGCGGTCTGGCGCAGCTGACGGCTGCGTTGATGAAACTCATCCAATTCGAGCTCTCGCAGAAAAACCAGACCACGCGTTCCTCGAATCAGAGCGCTCGGATGATTGTAGAACCACTCGCGTCCCAGACACGTCTTCACACGCTGATACTGTTCCACCTGTACTTGCTGGCCAGTTCGGAGAATGGACCGTCGTGTTCCGAACTCGGGAACGAAGTCTCGGCCTGGGAAATGAACGTGTTGATGAACGCGTTATGCATTATAGCGAACATATTGAGCGAGACCGGTACAAAAATGTTGGCCTCGGTCTGTTCGACAGGGGCCAAAAGGACCATCGGAACTCGGGGGGAATGGGTCTTGGTGAAAATGCAACGGCGCCGGCCCCCTCATGCAGGGAGACCGGCGCCGTGAATCGAGTAGTGCGGCGGGTCAGCCGGCCTTGCGTGCGTAGTAGTCAGGAAGATTGATCTTCACCTGTTCGGCCAATTCATCATCGGTGATGGCACTCATCCGCGAATGTACCTCGTACTGATCCATCACCCAACGCGCCACCTTGTGGACCTTGATCTTCGACAGTTTGTCGTCTCCCTCAAGCCCGAGAAAATCGTTCACCCACAACGCCACACCGTCGACACCGGACTTGTCGGTAATCGACACTCGGGGCGGACGACCGAAGAGGGTCGTCGTGTCGAAGATGTTGTAGATGCGCTCATCCGAACGAAGACCGCCCGCATGGATTCCCGCTCGTGTCGTGTTGAAATCTCGACCGATGAACGGATAGTTCGGCGCAATGTCGACGCCGATGGACCGCATATAGTCGGCCATCTCCTGAATCATCATCGTGTCGATACCACACAGGTCACCGTGCAGAGAGATGTACTCGATCAGGGCGCCTTCCAACGGTGGATTGCCGGTGCGCTCTCCGAACCCGAAGAGGGTGGTGTTGACCGCATTACAGCCATACATCCAAGCCGTGGCGCCATTGATATGCACCTTGTGGAAATCGTTGTGCCCATGCCATTCGAGACACTCGTGGGGCAGACCCAGTTCGTGCGTCATGGTGTGCACGAGTTTCGGAATCGACCGGGGCAGAGCCACACCTGGGCTCGGCACACCAAATCCCATCGTATCACAGAGGCGAATCTTCACGTGCATGTCAGGTGCCACCTGCTCCGAGCGTCGCACCAGTTCGCCTACATAGGGCTTGACAAATCCGTCGATATCGGCGCGAGTGACATCTTCCAGGTGTACGCGAGGACGGATTCCCGCCTCCCAGGCAGCATCGACGATCTCGATATAGTCGTCGAAGGCCTTCTTCCGATCCTTCTTCAGCTTGTAGAAGATGTGGTAGTCGGATGAAGGCGTGAGCAGACCGGTTTCGTGCACCTCCGCTTCCTTGACCAGGCGAAAGTCACCCTTGTCGGCCCGGATCCAGGACGTGACCTCCGGAAACTTGTGGCCCAGGGCACGGCAGTCGTCCAGCGCACGACGATCATTGGCCGTGTACAGGAAGAATTCGGTCTGTCGAATCACTCCGTTGGGGCCACCGAGCTTGGCCATCATGTCGAAGAGCTTGACCTGCTGCTCTACGGTGTAGGGCGGACGCGCCTGCTGGCCATCACGAAAGGTGGTATCTGTGACGACCAGATCACGCTTGAGCGCTTCCTGCGGGTCGAATTTCACGACTTCGCCGTTGATCTCTTCGTAGATCGTTGCATCATACACGACCTTCGGCGGGCGGCTGTAATCGAACATGTCATCGAGCGTGTTGGGCTCGTCGACTTCTACCAATGGTTTGACCTCGGTGGCCATTACTTGCTCCTATGCTCGCGTTGGATCGGCTCTTGGGGATCGTTTCGGTCGCGACAGGATCGCCTCAGAGAGCGGATCAATTCCAAATGGACGGCTGCTATTGTCTAGTCCAAGTACCTACCGATGAAGTCAATAGCACCCCCGACATTCTGCACCTCGAGGGCCTCGTCCTCATCCATTTCGATATCGAATTCCTCCTCAAATCCCGCCATCAATTCAACGGACTGAACCGACTCAGCTCCGAGATCGGCAGTGAAGGAATTCGACTCATCGATCTGGCTCTCCTCGATTTTGAGAACCTGGGCGATGACTTTGTAGACGCGTGCTTTGACGTCGTCACGATTCATGATAGAAACATCCTCTCTTCGCGCGCTGCGTTTAGTTGGACAGCTTCGACGCGGCATCGCGGTCGACGATGAATGTGCAGTCGGGGTGGTCCTGCAAAAGACTTGCGGGGCAATCCTCGCTGAAGGGGCCATCGACGGCGGCGGCGATGGCATCTGCCTTCTTGGCACCCGTCGCCAGCAACACGAGGCGGCGGGACTCACGAATCGTACCGATACCGGCAGACAGTGCGCACCGGGGAACCTCGGAAGCGTCGGAGAAGAAGCGTCCATCACTGTTGGCGTCGATGGTCTCCTGGGTCAGACTAACCAGGCGCGTTCGGCTGTCGACACCCGAGCCGGGTTCATTAAAAGCGATGTGACCATTGCCCCCGATACCCAGCAGCCACATGTCGATGCCGCCAGCTGCCAGAATGCGATTTTCGAATCCCTCACACTCCAGCTGAGGAAAACGAGCCTTGCCATTCAGGACGTGGGTGTTGAAGGGCAGAATATCGACGTGCCTGAACAGATTGTCTTGCATGAAATACCGGTAGCTCTGGTCGTGATCCCCACCAAGCCCCCAATACTCATCGAGATTGAAGGAACTGACCCCGGCAAGACTCAGGCCGTCTTCTTTGTGCCGGCGGGCAATCTCGGCATAGGTCGCCTCGGGCGTCGAGCCGGTGGCCAGACCGATGACGCTGTCTGGGTTGGCACGGATCAGTTCGTCGAACATGGCGGCCGCTTCGATGGCCACCTGAGCTGCGTCGTCACAGATCTTGAGTCGTATATTGCCAGCCATTTACTCGTATCGCGGGAAAGCTCGCCTGGGAATCGCCCCTGCGAGTCGTGTTGTTTGAATCGTGATGAGTCGAACCGCTGAAGTTAGGGGAATGGCACAAGAGTGTAAAGGTGAGCGCAACCCTGTACGTGACCCATCGCGCGACGGTTGACGCTTTCGGCGACCGGCGGCTATACTACCTGCTTGGCTCGGCCTTTAACCACAACGTTTTCAGCAAGATAGACGAATCGGGATCCCCTCTATGACCGCCTTTTCCCCGCTGAGTGACAAGCAGATCGCCACCCTCGAGCAGCAGGGCTGCTCGGCCGCTGACTGGTCCACCGTTCATGTCGCCGAAGGCTTTGACCCTCTACGCGTTCGTAACACCCGTTTCGACGGTAGCGTAACACTGGGATCCCTGTCTAGCACCATCGCCCTCGAAGGCGACGTGCAGATCGAAACCGGAATCCGCGACGCCCATCTGATCGATTGCGAGATCGGTGATGAGGTTCTGATCTCCCGCATCGGCGGTCATATTGCCCGTATGAAGATCGAAGCCGGTGCCCGCATCACAGACGTAGGAACCATCGCCACGGGGCCGGGCGCCGTCTTCGGCAATGGCGTAGAGGCAGAGACGATCAACGAAGGGGGTGGGCGGGAGATCGGCCTGTTCGCTGAACTGTCGAGTCAGTTCGCCTATCTGATGGCCATGCACCGACATCGGGGTGACGTGGTGGAGAAACTGCAGGCCATGGTCTCTGACTACACCGACGCTACTCGGAGTGACCGTGGCGTCATCGGCGTCGGTGCGCGCGTGTCTCACGTGGGAGAGATGATCGACGTGCAGGTGGGCCCCGCGGCGCAGATCGTGGGCGCTCAACGACTGCACAACGGCACGATCCTCTCTGAGGCAGACGCCGTCACCGAGGTGGGCGCTGCCGTCGTGGCCGAGGACTTCATCATCGCCGAAGGCGCCCAGGTCGTGGATGGTGTGGTCCTCCACAGCTGCTTTGTGGGCCAGGGTTCGAAGATGGGCAAGCAATTCTCCGCCGAGAATTCGCTGTTCTTCGCCAACTGTGAGGGTTTCCACGGTGAGGCGTGTTCGATCTTTGCAGGACCGTATACGGTCACCCATCACAAGAGCACGTTGCTGATCGCCGGCATCTACTCCTTCTACAACGCGGGCTCTGGGACCAACCAGAGCAACCACATGTACAAACTCGGCCCGGTTCATCAGGGCGTGATTCAGCGAGGCACGAAAAACGGGTCTTTCTCGTATATGCGCTGGCCCACCGTGGTGGGGCCCTTCTGCGTCATCATCGGCAAACATCTCAACAACTTCGATATCGGAGACCTGCCATTCTCCTACGTCACCGAAGAGGAGGGGGACTCCCTCCTCACGCCGGCCATGAACATGTTCACCGTAGGCACCGTACGGGACGGAGAAAAGTGGCCCACCCGGGACCGCCGAACGGCGACGAACAAGAGAGATCAGATCTGTTTCGAGGTCTACAGCCCTTACACGGTGGGCAAGATGGTGCGTGCCGAAGAGGCGCTCACGAGCCTCTATGAAGAGACCGATCGTGACGTTGAGCAGGTCCGCTACAAAGGCGTGCTCGTCAAACGGCTGATGTTGCGCAAGGGAGCTCGTAACTATCGCGACGGAATCGATGTGTATCTGCAGGGCAAGATCCTCGAACGACTCGCCGAAGCACGAGCTGATGGCGATCAGGAGGTGCGTGAGGCCCTGGCCGTTGGGGACGGCATCGGTGACGGCGATTGGAGCGATGTGGGCGGACAGTTGGTTCCCCTCGCCCGTCTGGCTCAGATCGAGGAAGGAATCGCCTCGGGTGCACTCACCACACCGTCGCAGGTAGATGCGGCCTTTGCCGGTGCCGCCGAAGCGTATGCCGCAGATGAATGGGCGTGGATCTGCCGGGTTTGGGCGCAGCGAACCGGCGCTCTTCCCGAAACGTTGAGCACCGACGATCTCGACAAGATCGACGCAAGTCACCGAAAGATGTCCAACTCCACGATCAAGAAGATCCTCGCCGACGCAGAGAAGGAGTTCGATCCCATCGCCCGGTATGGTTATGGAGCCGAGGAGGGCGACGAGGCCCGTGACACAGACTTCAGCTCCGTACGTGGCACCTTCGTGGACAATTCGTTCGTGCAGCAGATGCAAGGTAGACTGCGTGATGACGGATGAGAACGGACGTCAGCCCGAAGATGTGACCGACGTCCTCGACGTCGAGGATAGCCGAGTTCAGTCTGAGGCACTGCGTCTGAGTCTCGAACGCCGTGGATTCGCCGTGGATATCGAGTACGTGGCGCCATAGATGGCGTGGAGGGCCTGGCTGCGGTGCGTGAACAGGCCCCGTCCCTCATCATCAGCGATGTGGACATTCCAAACATGGATGGGTACGCGCTGTGTGAAGCGATCAAAGACGACCCCCAGTTGCGATCGATTCCCGTCATCTTGCTGACGTCCCTGCGGCACGGGTCTCGGGCTGGCCATTTCCCGTCAGTTGTCACAGATGATGGGTGGACGAATGTGGCTGGAGAGTGAGGGAATGGGGCACGGAAGCACCTTCTATTTCACGATCCAATTTGCTCTGCAGCAGGGCCCGAAAGAATGGCTGTCGAGAATCCGAGCCCCGTCGAGGAAGGTTCCAGATCGACTTCATGACAGCGGGCGACGATGCGATTCAGTTCAGCGGCGTCGGGCAGTGCCGCCCGGGGCGACCGATCACCGGTGGCTGCGGCGGGCACAAGTAGCTTGGGCGATTTCGCCACGAATTCGGTTCGCAGTCGCCGGGGCACCGTGAGCGCCTCGACACCCATACGCCGATAGGCCTCCAGTCGTTGCCGCGAGAGGTCAGGTGCCGGCAGACTGAGTCTCACGCGAAGCGTTCCACCTCATTCAACGCGGCCGTGAGTGCCGCCTTTCCCAGGGAAGTCTCGAGGCGAACTCGCTGGATGAATCGCCGTATCTGTCGGGGAGAGGAAAGAACATGGACACCCGTCGTCGATGGCAGCTGATCCAGCAGCTGTTTGATGTGAGGACGCTGGCGTCGACGATAGGTGGCGATCCAGGTGAGAAAGTCCCAACCTGGCAGACGCTCGGGGCAGCCGGGTGCCATATCGGAACACGTTCTACCTCGCCAGCGCAGACCTCGCATGTTGACACGCCAGAGACACCGGACCGGGTGCAGATCGAGAAACAGAACCGTATCGGCCGCCGCAAGCCTTACGTCCATTGTGCTGCCATAGTTACCGTCGATGAGCCAGCGCTCAGCGGCAACCATCTGTGCCTCGAGTCGAACACGGGCTTCGCGTTCCGTCATCACCCACCCAGGCTGCCAGTATTCTCGATCGAGGTGGATGGTCGGCAGTTGGAGGATGACCCCCAACTGCCGCGCTAGCGTCGACTTTCCGGCCCCGCCTGAACCTATGATCGCAACCCGATTCACGTAGCCAGCGGTTCGATCTAGGGCATGGACAACTGATAGCCGCGTTTTTTCACCTGAAATACGGGCTAACACCGCACCCCCTTCGGTGGTGGCATCGCCGTAGGTGAGATACAACGTGCGAGCTCGTCAACACCGTAGTTGTGAAATCGATCGCCGTCCCACATAGACACACCATCGGTGGCGGCAAACCAGATGTGGCCGTCTGCGTCTTGTGTGAATCCCCAAACCGTGTCACCGGACAAGCCGTCCGCCACGCCATAGGAGGACAGTGTATCCCCGTCATAACGGACGGCGCCACATCTCCACAAACCCATCCACAGGAAACCATGCAGGTCTTGAAAGAGACTGATCACCGGACCGGGAAGCCCGGTTTGTGCCGTCGCTATTCCGCCACGTGCCGCGACAGCGGATGCGGCGCTGGTCACACAGCGTCTTGTTCATGGGTGTTGAGTGGTCCTAGCCGACCAGCCGGTCCAGCAGCTCACGCAGTTCCGTCACCGCGATGGCAAATCGTTCGACACCGGTGCCCCCATACTCCGGATCGTCCGCCTTCAGGTGGGGCTCTACCGAGACGAATCCAGAAATCCCACGCTCATCCGCCCACTTGAGGATCTGTTCCACATCACCATCACCATGCCCTGCGGGCACAACGCGCCCCGTGTCAGCCACGGCATCTTTGATGTGGAAGTAGGCGACGTGATCGGCGAGGAGGTCGAAGGCGGGGCCGGGACGAAACCCGCACTGCACGAAATTGGCCGGGTCAAAGGCCGCCTTGAAGTGATCTGACTTGGCGTGCGTCAGCAGATCGAGACAACGCTCGGGGCTGTCTCCGTAGATGCCCTTTTCGTTTTCGTGAAGCAGCACGATGCCCGCCGTCTCGGCGGCTCGTGCCATGCGCGAGATTTGCTCCAGAACAACGTCGCGGACGTTCCCGGGATTCTGATCCTTGTGGTAGAAAGAGAAGATCCGGACGAAGTCACAACCCAACTGGGAGGCCCGCTGCAGGGCAATACCGAATCGGCGGAAATGATCCTCGAGATCGTCGCCGACATCGACCTTGCCGATGGGCGAGCCAATGGACGACACACGGATGTCGGTGTCGTCGAGTCTGCTTCGCAGCGTCTCGGCCTGGCTGTCGGTTAGATCCAGGACATTCACACCGTCCACTCCACGAACCTCTACCCAGGAGACCCCCGTGGCCTGCAGGCCGGCGATCTGCTCGTCCATGGCCGGCGCGATCTCGTCGGCGAAACCGGTAATTTCAAAGCCGGGTGCCATCAGCCCTTCTCAGGTGGAAATGGATCGAGACTGACCCCGGTGGGCGAAGGAGCCGTCGGCCGCCATCGCAGCTTCTCGAAAGAGCGGTACCTCACGTCGAGCCAGGGCGTCTCGAGACGCACATGTCCCTCGTGCCTGGAGGTCAGGGCCGCCTCCAGTGCGCCCGATGTCAGCAGCGTTCTCTCCAGTGGATACTGCGCCTGTCCCGTGAGGAACATCTCCTCCACGTTGAGACCGAGATAGCTGAAGTGGGCATAGGCCCCGATAGGGCCCCCGTGGCCCTGACACTTGAACCACGTCGCGTCGACCTGTCCGGCCGAGCCTCGAGATGCATACCCCAATTCGGTGATGTAGCCATTGAGCATCAGCACTGCTCCTTTGAAACCGTCACGGTATTCAAGCAGGAAGAGCGCGGGATTGTCGCAGTGCTCTTCCATCGAGCCCACCTGGCGACCCGTCTCGTCGATCGTCTCGCAGGCCGCTTCGGCCAGCTCCTTCCACCACTTCCCCTCGCCACGGCCGTGTGCCCACGCCACCTCTCCCTCCAGACAGGTGACGGCAGCAATGCCCGTCTCACCGCCTGCGCGACGTTCGACCATGCACTGCAGAACCTCGAGAGTGTGGAAGCCGTAGATATCTAGCCCCGAGAAACCGATGGCCACCGCCTCGATCAGGGGTGTATCGAGATCGTGCTCGAGGAACGGATCCCGCCAGCAGACGGGAAGGGACGAACCCGCCATAAAAGGAGCCCCGAGTTCGACGGCACGGTCTGCCATCCATTTGGCATCCTCCCAGCGCCAGGAGAGATGTTTGTCGTTGTAGATGGGCACGCCTCGCCCGGAGGTGGCCATAACACCGGTGATCTGTTCCATGAAATGGCGGCGTGGATACAGGTGTTGCTCTTTCTCATTCCACGCGTAGTCGCCATGTTCGCCGATAAGCAGAACCCCGTCGACAGCCAGTTGCTTGCCACCCAGGGTGAGAGCACCGACGATGCTGGGGTAGATGGGAATGCCGAAACGCTCGGACAGATCTCGGCTCATGTCGTCCTCAAACATCTGGTCGATGTAGAAAGAGACGATCTCGACACGCGGATCGTTGAAGGCTTCGTCTGTAGGGAACCCCTGCAGATACTTGCCGACCAATACGTCCGCGTGAGAGCCGGGGCGATAGACAGTGATGAGGGCAGCGATCTTTTTCTTCATCGGGAGGCAGTCTCGGCGGCCAACAGTGCCTTCAGATATCCGATCGAGTAGGACAGGCCCTGGTAGACCCCCTCGCCATCCCCCTCGACGGCGGGGATATGATCTGGATTGATGCAGCCGTCGAAGCCCACACGCCTCAACTCTTGCAGAACCTTGAACATGTTGATGTCACCGTCGTCGAGAAGTGTTTCTTCGAAGGCACCGGCCGTGGCCAGTGATCCGCGCACGTTGCGCATGTGTAGGGTAAAGAGTCGCCCCTTGCGTCCGTAGTTATGGATCTCGTCCAGGATCAGCGCACTGCCACCGGCCTCGGCGCGTGTACCACAGCAATACAGATATCCCACATGACGCGACGGGAAGGCGTCGATGATGCGGTGATATCCCAGGGCCCCGAAGGGCGTGTCCACGTGGGGCGAATCCGACGGATGCATGGCCAGCCGGATGTCTGCCTCTTCGGCGATGGGGACCAGTGCTCCGTAGATGTCCAGGAATCGCTCCCACCACGCGTCCAGTTCTTCCTGGGTCGGTGTGGGCGGCGGCTCCTTGGCCATCCCCATCGATTCGCCGCGTGATCGATACCCTCCTCGATGCACGGCGCGATAACGAACGACCTGGCCTGGAAAGGTGTCTCCCGAAAAGCGCTGTCGCGCAATGGTCACACCTGCTTCGGCAAAGGCTTCAAGAGCACGGCAACTGTTGTCCTTGGCGACCTGCGTGTCCACCTCGCCATCCATCACGGGCTGTTTGATATCCGGCAACGTGACCCGGTTGATATCCAAACCGAAATCTCGGATCCTGCGCCGAATCTCTTTCACCTTTGCAACATCGGGATAACCCTGCTCCTTCACACCTGGCCAGAACTCCCCTCTACCAAAGTCGATGCAGTCGGCCCCCAGCTGCGTCACCAGTCGTAGGTATTGGTCGGATAAGTCGCCGTGCCAGACAGAGATTCGTATCATCGAAGCCATTCGTCCCGGATGTGTGTCGCGCCTGAGTCTGCGGTCTCGGCGGCGAACATAGCCGTCCTCCAGAGCATGAACAAGATACAAGGCATCCAGAACAGCCTATGAACGAGGCGACGACATGGCCCTTTGAGGTGGGACCCCTCGACGTGCGCGACTATGAGTGCGACCTGCAGGGTGTCGTCAACAATGCCGTGTATCTGAACTATCTCGAACACGCCCGGCATCGATGTCTGATCGATTTGGGACTCGACTTTGCCGACCTGCACGAGTCGGGATGCGATCTGGTGGTGACGCGGGCCGAGGTCGACTATCGACAGCCTCTGCGATCGGGCGATCAATTCCTCGTGCGAACGCGGGTCGGCCGCTATGGAAAAATCCGTTTCGCCTTCGATCAGATCATTCTCAGGGCTGCCGACGAGCGGCTCATGGTGGAGGCTCGCATCGTCGGCACGGGAATCCTCGACACCGACAAGGGGCGGCGACCCGGTCTGCCTCAACAGCTGGAGGACAAACTCGATGAGGCCGACCAGACTTCAGGTGGGTGATGGAGATGCGCGAAACGCTCGTCGTCTGGCGGCGAACTGGTAAAGAGCACCGGGAAAACGCGGGATTTCAGCGTAATTCACCCGATGTCGTTGAGGCGAGTCTGCGGGCGAAGGTCGAAGATTTTCGCAGCGTCGCTGCTGACACATGGTCATGGTCGCAGATCGACGACCAACTGCTGATCGAGAAGAATCGCCCCGGCGTCGACTGGCCACGAGCCGACGAAGTCCTCTACTACCACCTGCCCGATCAACAACTGCTGATCGTCGAGAATGCTCACCATCCACAGATGGGGCCCGAGTGGAGTTGGTAGGTCCACATCGGTGATCATCAGTGGCGTCCAGATCTTGGCGCAGATTGCCGCCAGCTGCTGCCGGTAGCGCAGATTGGAACCGGGAAACACAACGAAGGCGCCACCGCGTGGTCTCACTTTTGTCAGAAAGATGAACGACCCGACGGCCCAACCGTTGGGCATCGTCGTGGGATAGCTGTTGTCCACGTGGGCCACGGGTTCGAGCCACTCTTCGTCCGGTTGGTAGGGGCGTGGCATGTTGTTGCCACCACGACGACGCGCCAGGGTGTAGGTTGGCGCGCCGAACAGCTCGGCGATCCCGTCCAGCATCCTTTCCGTCGTACAGGCGGACACGACGTCGGTCTGACGCCCCCGATCGTCGGGATGGGCCTCCAGATACTCGACGGCCACTTCGATCGTGTCGTGTGGCACGGCGGCGCGTAATACGACATAACCGTGCTCGATGAAGTGTTCATGATCCGCCGCAGACAGGGTCGGCATCAGACGAGATCTCGATTCCGCACCGCATCAGGTGGATAGATGTGCAGATCGCCGGGTTCGCGCAGTCCGAGCAACTGCAGTCGGTGCTCATCGGCATTCTCCAGCGCCTGCCAGGGAATCTCCTGCTGCCACTCGTAACGCTTGAGCCACCAATGGCCAAAGTAGAGATATATCCCCCGACGCAGACCCTCGCTCCGATTGATGCCCCCTGAATGCCAGATGGCGCTGTTGATGAAGGCCGCATCGCCCGGCTCCGCGATCACGGCCACCTCCCCTTCCAGGGGTTGTTGGCGCTCTTCGCCGGTCGGCGGCTGCCGCCAGCCGCGGTGTGAACCGGGCAACACGTGCGTGGGACCTCGTTCCGGAGTCATCTCGTCCAGATAGAGGATGGTGTTGATCGACAGCGGCGCGTCCCCTGGGAAGCTGAAATCCCGATGCCAGGACCGATCCGGTCCGTCGTTGCCCGGTCCCTGGCGAAGCAGGTCGTATTGCAGCAGCTGCGTCTGTGATCCGAAGATGGCGCGGTGGTTTTCGAGGATCGGCGGATGTTCGACCAGGTCGATGAAGGACCTGTACTTCAGCAGTTTGTGCTGGTTGCGTGGCGCCGGTTCCGCTTCCCACACCTCATTGAAGCTCTGTTGAATGCTGCGCAGATGGTCGCCCTGCAACACACCCTTGATCAGCGCGTATCCGTGTTGATTGAAATAGCTCCAATCCTTCTCGTCGATCATCGCGCTTTCCGTGTCAGGAGGTAAGTGACGGGAAGAAAACACCCGATCAGAGAGCCGACAATGCACCAGACCCCCAACAACCCTGCCAAGGATGGGCTGGCCAGACGGGCTGTTGTCGATAGGTCGCGCCCACACTGATTGCACCGTACTGTTGGCGCCACGATCATCCATCCCCCGTGAAACCGTTGCACGAGCATCCTCATGCGAAGAGAGACCAATTCATGAATTCGCACGAACGTGTTGCCCTCATCACCGGTGCCGGCAGCGGCATCGGCCAGCATTCCGCATGGGCCCTGGCTGAGGTGGGCTACAGTCTTGTGTTGGTCGGCCGCCGCAAGGAGGCGCTTGAAGAGACCGCTGCAGGAGCGGGCGAGGCAGCGACTCTGCTGGTGCCCACGGATGTAGGTGACCCCGAAGCGGTGGAGGCCTTGTTCGAACAGACGGCGAGTCGATTTGGCCGCCTCGATGTGTTGTTCAACAACGCCGGCATCGGAGCGCCGGGTGTGCCCCTCGAGGAACTCACCTTCGAGCAGTGGTCGGACGTGGTCGGCGTGAATCTGACGGGCGCCTTCCTGTGTACGCAGGGGGCCTTCCGCATGATGAAGGCTCAGGACCCACGTGGGGGCCGTATCATCAACAATGGTTCGGTGTCGGCGCAGATGCCACGACCCAACTCAGTGCCCTACACGGCGACGAAACATGCCATGACGGGATTAACGAAGGCCACATCCCTCGATGGTCGTGACTTCGACATCGCCTGCGGCCAGATCGACATCGGCAATGCGACGACGAAGATGACGCATCGGATGGCCGACGGAGTCCCTCAGGCCAATGGCACGAAAATGGTGGAACCGAGAATGGATGTGAAGTGTGTCTCCGACGCCGTCGTCCACATGGCCGCCCTGCCCTTGGACGCGAACATCCTATTCATGACGGTGATGGCGACGAAGATGCCCTACGTGGGTCGCGGATGATCCGATGGGGTTCGGACCCTCCACGACGGTAGTTCAGATCACGAGGTCCAACTGTTGAACAGATCCGACACCTGTCGGCTGACCGTCCTCTTTCTTGAGGTAGATCCCTGAGCTGCGGACAACACCTTGCAGCTCGTTTTCATCATCCTTTACCTGGAAAGGTGTCATCGTCGAGCCGAGATAAATGGCACCGACCCCTGCCTCTCCGAGTGCGATGAGCCGGTCGCTGCCGGCTCCATCCTTCTGCCAGATGCGCAGTCCTTTATACACCGAGTCCCCTTCGTCGATGAAGTCATTGCCGTCTTCATCGTAGAAGGATAGTTCTCCGAAACCATTTCCTGTCACGGTACCAAACAATTCGGATCCGTCGTCGACCTGGCCATTGTCGTTGACGTCCAGAGCAAGGAAGCCCGAGTTCGGGCCGACAAAGGGGATCTGCTCTGTCTCGCCATCGGTGTCCAGATCGAAGGCGAAGGTCCGTTCGGTCAGTTCGGCGGCCGTGCCTTCGAAGTTGATCACCAGAGGATCCTGCAGTTCGGCGCCGACCTGAAGCTGACCCGAGTCCTCGGTGATGAACTGGCGACCCATGGTCAACTCGAGCAAGATGTCGAGATGTTCGCCATCGGCGGTATGCACGACACCCGAAGCGGCGAAGGTTGTCGTCTCACGCTCCTCATGGCGCTCCTGATAGGAATACACCAGCGTCGCCCGTGGGCCGTTATGGTCATCATCACTCGAGTCGTTGTCATTGCTTGCGCCCGTGGTTGGGTGCGAAGAAGGAGGCGTCGTCCCTGACGCCGGCGTGGTCATCCCTGACGAAACCAGAGACGTGACGCCCGTTGAGTCCGCCGAAGAATCCGGCACCTCAAAGGCACTCAGGTCGAGGCTGGCTGGATCGAGGAGATTGAACTCACGCCCGGAGAACGCCGACACGGCGGACCGGATCAACTGCATCTTGAAACGGTCTGCCGGTGTGGCGGCACTGTCGATGGGGATGGAACCCACCACACCGAGACCGGTCAGATCAAGACCGAAACTCTTCAATGTGTCGTTGAGGGTGTTCTTCAGAACATCCGGCGAGGGCAGAGTCAGCCCGGCCACGGCGGCTCGTTCGAGCAAGGCTGTATTGAGGCCCTCGCTGTCGCCGTCCCCGCCCTCAGCCTGGCGCCTCAGCGCGGGATCCAGGCGAGAAATCTCTTCATCGAGAAGACTCGGGGCGTTGCTGAAGGCAGTGGCCGAAGCCAGCGCCCGCTCCCGAATATCCAGGATGGTCGTCGTCGTTGTGTCTCCGTCTTGAACAGCGACCACCAGTTGCTCTCGGCGTGAATGCTGTTCGGTCAGCGTATGTTGCGCGACAGATCGATCTGGGCACTCGCGACTCGCACGATACCTTAGCTCCGTCAAAGTGGTTGCCGGTGATCGGGGACATCAGGGGAGCCCCGGAATCTTTCGATCCGCACGATCTGCCGGGTGAGCCAGGCGGCCCGCAATGTCAGCCGGGGAGGCTGACAACTACCCGCATTCCCCCTATCGGCAAAGCGGAAAATTTCTCCACTCGCGGCTTTCTCTCTCTGAGAGGAGGGGTCATGGCCACCCTGACCCCCCGAAGGCTCGAGTCCTCAACTGCAGAACTCGTGAGACTCTGGACGTTCCATCTCTTGACGCGCCTCGTGTGTCCCAGCTCTATACCCCTATGCCCGCTCCCCTCGTCATCGCCCCCGGCAGTATCAATGTCGATCTGGTCCTCAAGACCGATGTCTTGAAAGGACCCAAGACCTTTCGCGGTCAGTATGGTGAGACGCAGGGAGGCAAAGGCTCCAATCAGGCGCTGGCCGCCCGACGCGCCTCGGCCGATCAGCGCGAGGTCGTGCTGGTAGGCTGCGTCGGTCAGGACGAATGGGGTGCACAGGCCTTGCAGGTCCTTGAGGACAGTGGGATCACGACTGATCAGATCCGCGTAGATGAAACAACCCGGACCGGTGTCGTGATGGAGTATCTCTACGGCGATGGCGAGGTCACCATCGCCCTGGATCTGGGGGCCAATGGAGCGGTCAGGGCCACGGACATCGATCGGTCTGCCGACCTCATCGACGTGGCAAGCCTGCTGTTGGCGCAGATCGAGACCACCCTCGACGCCCTCGAATGCGCTGTACGCAGGGCGCGATCGGTCGGCGTCCCGACGATCCTGGATCCGTCGATCATTCCAGACGATGACACGGAGCGCCAGCGACTGATGAACGACATCCTGACCCACGTCGATGTGATCGCACCGAATCGGTCGGAGGCCCTGTCGCTTTCTGGCGTAGAGATCACCGATGACACGAGTGCCCTGGCAGCGGCAGACGTGATCAGGGAGCACGTACCCATCGTCGTGATCACCCGGGGAGCTGACGGCGCCGTCGTCGTACGCGGTCAGGACCACCAGATCGTGCAGGGTCTGCGGGTCGATGCCATCGATGGGGGCGCTGCAGGGGACACCTTCCGTGGCGCCTTCGCGATGGCGATCGCCGAAGCGAGAGACGCAACGTCATGCCCGCTCGACGAGTTGCCCTTCGAGGTGCTGGTTCAGGCCGCTGAATTTGCCAACGCTGCCGCCGCGCTCTGCGTCACACGGGAAGGTGCGGCACCTTCGATCCCCGATCGCACCCGGATCAACCAGATGCTGGCAGCCGGAACGACCCGATCACGGGGGTCCAAACCCCAGAGCTCAGGCTCCCAGGTTTCAGGGTCCCAGGTTTCCGGATCATGATCACGAGACTGCTGCGCGAGACGATTCAGCCGGGCATTACCGAACACTTTGCCCGTCATCCGCGTGTATATCGGATCTCACCGAATGTGGTCACCTTCGTCGCCCTCTTGCTCGCGGTGCCCGCCGCGTGGGCAATTGCGCAACAGCACTACGGGTGGGCGATTCTGTGGATCGGACTGTCCGGCACCATCGATCTGATCGATGGGTGTCTGGCCCGCGCGCAGCAGCGCACGAGTCGTTTTGGATCCTATTGGGACGCCATGGTCGATCGCTACGTCGATTGTGTCCTCTACACCGGCTTTCTGTTCGATGGTTTCGTACTTGAGGCGTTCCTGGCGACGGTGGGTACCGTGCTGACCAGCTATGCCAAACCACGAACAGCCATGACGGTGGAGATCTATCGGCAGGACTGGCCCACCATCGGCGAACGGACGGAGCGTTTTGTCCTGCTTTTGGCTGGGTTGGCACTGGCGAGTGTGGAACCCACGATAGGTGGGATATCGACGATTGGTCTCATGCTCTGGTTGACGGTGGTCATGACCCACGTGGGTGCGATTCAGCGGATTCTGTACACGCGCCGCCGGGTGCAGGAGGAGGACGCAGTCGACGACGGAACGTGATCCGGTCGGTATGTTCTGACGCTTCACTGTCACCGGAGACTTCCATTGCCCAACGTTCTGCTCATCGGTGGTCGGGGAAACATCGGCTCGGGCCTGCGCACCTACATGCCCCGCCTTGATTCCGACTATCGGATCACCTCCGTCGATCTACCCGGTTCCGAAGACCGTGCCCGCGATCCGGATGCACAACGCGACTTCGTCGATCTCGATATCCGAGAACAGCCTGACGGGTTGGCCGCCTTGATGGCCGATCGCGATCTGGTCGTCTATCTGGCCCGCACCGGCGGCTTACAAGAGATGAATGCCCTCACGGACCAGGTCTTCGACGCTGTTCTGTCTCAGACATCAGTACCTATGATGGTCGCCTCCAGTTCGGTGCATGCGTGTGACGGTGCCTACTCGGTCCATGAGGGTGTGTGGTCGGTGTGGGCGGAGCGCCGATTCGCCGAGCTCGACCCACCCCCGGAACGGGTCTCTTCCAGCATCGACGCGTGTCCCGTCGACGACTATGGGCGTGAGAAGCAGTATACGGAGCAGCGATGTGAGAAGATGGCGGCCGCCGGACACGCAGCCATTGCTGCACGCTGGGGCGGGATCAACGCAGCCAATGAGGTGAATGTGGCAGAGAAGGGATACTTCGCCCTGTGGTGTCACCAGCAGGACGCCGCCGCCTTTGTCCATGCCTGCTATCACAGCCACGCTCAGGGCAGCCTCCGTTCAGGGGCGCACTACTTCGTCACGTCCAACAACACGTACAACATCTTTGATCTGGAACTGCCCCAGCGAGAGATCGGCTACAAGCCCCAGTTCGATGCGGAGGACTACTACCGGGGCTGATTGAGGCTCTCAGTCGATTCGGCCGGGAACAGAGGCGCCCCATATGGCGACCTCAGGTGGATCCAGTGTCAGTGAGTACAGTTTGGCCCCCGGATCCAGATGAAAGCGCAGTTTCATGTAGAACTCCCGCACCGGTAGATCTTCGAGACCCGGTGTGCGGCGATCGTCACCGACGGCAGGCCAACCCCGTCTGCCACCCCATGACAACGCCTCGTTAAGCCCGTCGCCACGGATGGGATCGCAGTCCTCTACGCTATATCCGGCGATGGGTGCTCCCGTATCCTGCAGCAGCTCGTAGCGGAGTTCACCCGCCGTGGCATCGACATTCACGTAGATGTCGCCACCGGCTGCCTGCTGGAAGCGATGCGTCGTCAGTTGGCCCGGCGTGAAGGACGACGCCTCCACGTGCACATACCCATCCCGTCGAAGCGTAGCCAACCCCTTTCCCCAACTCTTGGGCCGCGGATACCGACCCTCTTCGGGATAGGCAGTGCGACCATTGTGTGACTGGGGTCCTGCCATGTAGAAGAAATGCAGCTGGTCGTTGTGCAGGATCGGCGCGTCGGCGTAGAGCATGCCCCAGTCCCAGGCACCCGGACCACCGCGCTCGATGAAAGGCTCCCGCCAACGCGTCCATTGCACGGTGTCTCGACTCACTGCCAGTTGGCTGTCCACGATCCCATCGGCGCGGGCTGGGATGGCGCTCCCACCCGGTTCGTGTCCCCAGTAGTGGTCGGGCGCCTGAATGTGGTAGGGCTCATCCAAATCGGTGTGGAGAGTGTGCAGCATCATGATGCGCAACCCGCCATTGGATCGATTCGCCAGATCGGCCGACGCCGAATAGAACTCGGTGCCCGGTGGATCATCCAGATCCTGATCGATGACCGTGCGTAGGCCCGACCAGTTCAGGAAATCGGCGCTGTCTCGCCGCCCAAGAATCCGCGTTCGACGACCCGACCCACGCTGCGAGTAGAAGACGAAGGGCGCATCGGGATCGATGGCACCGCCAAATCCTTCAGGCGGTGCACCAAAGTTGAAGAGCATCGGCTGTGAGGAGTGTGCGCCTTCCGGGACCTGTTGCCAGTCGTAGCCATCGGCGGACGCAAACGCGCGCCAGATTCTGTTGCCGGCCTCATCGGAGCCGGTGGGTTTGTTGTCGACGCGTTTCCAACGACGGCTCGCATCCAACTCGTGAGGATCCCAGTGCAAGGCCAGTTCATCGGCGGGGCAGTTGGTGATGTTGTTGTCTGTAGACCCGTCGAATTCGACGAGACCCAGGGAAGGTTTCTCCCACGCAACGCCGTCTGAAGAGTCTGCGGCGCAGACCAGAGCGCGGCCGTCGATCCAGTTCGTGTAGTAGAGACGAAACCGGTGGGCCTTTTCATCGTATGGCACGCGCTGGAATCGGGGTGAACCGGCCTCCCACGCGCAATTCATGGGAATCGACAGGGATCGCTCGACCGTCTGCTTCTTGGGCTGGTTGAGCACGCGCCGGACATCGCGCATGGACTCGACGAAGAAATCGTCGATGAACAGTTGTTTGCCCAGGTCTTGTTCCATCACCTCTCCTGATACAATTGACATCTCAACGGCCGCACGATCCCGGCCGTGGGAGTCAGCTCAGTCGACCTGCTTTGGTGCCACCATCTTGCCACAGATCCCAGCGTGGGTCGGCGTAGCGATCGAAGAATCGCTCGATTCGAGCTCTGTGGTCGGCAACCGTCTGCGCACAGTCGGGATCGCTTACACGATTCCAGCGTTCACCTGGATCGTCGATCATGTCGTAGAGGTCATCCGGACCTGCAGGATTCCGCCAGGTGTACTTCCATCGTTCGGTACGGACGGTACGAACGTGTTCGAACTCGTGGAAAAACTCCTCCCCATCCCACGGCTCAGACGCACCGCGCAGCTGCGACGCGTAGCTGTTCCCCGGCAACGGCGGATGAGAGACCGGGCGCTCGACCTCCATCTCGAGCAGATCGAGGACGGTAGGTAGGAAGTCGTAGTTGCATGTACGACCCTCGAAGACGCCCCCTGGCGTAATCAAACTCGGGTGCCGGAAGATCAGCGGAATGTGCATCGCCTCTTCGAAGTTGTGGATCGGCCGGGAGTGGTCGCCCATCCCCCACATCCCGTGATGGCCACCACACAAGCCCTGATCGGCAGTGAAAATGACGAGCGTGTCGTCCGTCAGTCCGTGCTGATCCAGCGCCGACAGGATCTCTCCGACCCCATCGTCGACGGCGCTCACGGCACTGGCGTAGCCGCGCATGCTGATCGGGTTGCCGATGAAGTCTCGGTTCTGACGGAGCCACGGATGAACCGATTCACGAGGGAAACAGGTCAGCTCCTTGTCGGCATAGTAGGCCGTGTGCCGATTCTCGTGTGTGTACGTCATGTGCCCGCCGAGGCCATAGGGACCGTTGTAGCCGACGCACAGAAAGAAGGGCTGATCCTGGTCAGAAGCCTGATCGAGAAATCGCAGGGCATGTTCGGTGATCACATCCGTTGCGTAACGAGGCTCTTTGTAGACCTCGCCGCCCCAGATCGCCTCGGCATCGTAAAACGTACTGGTATGGCCCTTGGGTTTGGTGAACCAGTAGTCGAAGCCCTGCTGCGGGTGCAGACTGTCTCCCAGGTGCCACTTGCCGGCCAGTCCGCAGTGATACCCCCGGTCTGCGAGCAGCTGAGGCAGCGTGGTGAATTCCTCGATGGTGCAGTAGGCCTCCGGCCCCATCTGCGAGTCCGGACGCTCGCTTCCCAGGTAACAGTGCACGCCATGTTGTGAGGGGATCAGACCGGTGTAGAAGGTGGCCCGGCTCGGAGAGCAGACCGAATTCACCGCATAGGCTTGAGAGCAACGCACCCCAGCCGCGGCGAGGCCGTCGATGTGGGGTGTGCGAATCTCGTTGTTGCCGTGGCATCCGAGCGTCCAGGCGCCCTGATTGTCGGTCATGATGAAGACGATGTTAGTCATGCAGCCGATGGTCGCCAAGATCGGGTGTCATGGCAAGTGAGAGCGCCTTCACAAGGTGTCCTGATCGTTTCAGATCGCCTATCCTCTTCGTGGTTGTAGTGGACCAGTGCTCGAGAGGAATCCATGACCGACGTGCCCATCGCCGATACCTTCCAATTCGATGCGCAGGGCTTCTTCATCCTGCGCGACGCCTTCGATGCCGAGCGTTGCAGGCACTACCTGGCCGAGCTAGATCGACTCTTTGCGCAGGAGTATACCGACAGCTGGCTTGCGGATGGGAATGTCAAGGGCCAGACGACGGTCCAGCTCACCGAAGGTCAGCGCCGAATCAATGGATTGCCGCTGTGGACGGACGTTTTCGACGATGTCATCAGTTTTCCACCCGTCATCGACCGACTCCGCGCCTGGATGCAGGCACCCCAGTTGATAAACACGTGGGCCATCGACAAAACGATCGAAACGCCGTGGGGTGGTTGGCACCGGGGTCTGAATCCCGACGATTACTCGGTGCGCCAGGGGAACGTGCGATCCCGCATGCTCAACTGTGTCTACATGCTCACCGACAATGACGAAGAGGATGGGTGCCTGGTGGTCGTACCGGGAGCTCACAAGTCAGAGATCGACCTGCCCATGGCCGACTACCGTGGCAAGGCGCTTCCCGGAATGGTCCCGGTCGTGGGAAAAGCAGGCGATATGGTCATGTTCACGGAGACCCTGTTTCACACCGGTGCGCCAAAGACGAGTTCACGACGACGCACGAATCTGTATTTCAACTACGTCGACGCCACCTACAACCCCGCCATGCGCGAGTTGCTCGCCGGGAATGAAGGAAACGTCAACCACTACGTGTTTCCACCCGACGTGCGCGCTCGTTTTGACGAAACCCAGACCGAGTTGACCCGATGGATGGAGTGGCAGAGGACGTCACCTGCCGGTAACCGACCCGAACTGATGGAGACGGACTGATGGATTTTCTTGTCATTGGAGGGACCGGATACTTCGGCCGGAGCACGGTGGAACAGCTGCTGGCGGCAGGGCACAACGTGGCCATCTTCAGCCGGGGCAATGTGCGCCCCCCTTTCTGGGAGGATATCGAGCACATCGCCGGAGACCGAGATGACACTCAAGTCCTTCGACAGCAACTCGCAGGGCGTCCGTTTGATGGTGTCCTGGACAACCAGTGCTACGATCGACAGGAGGCCCAGGCCGTCGTTGACGCGTTGCAGGGTCAGGTCGGGCGCTTTGTCGTGGCCAGCACGGTCTCGGTGTATGGAGAAGGCGGGCACGCCAAGGGGCGGCATACGGTGCGTCAGCCCCTGGCCGATGAGGAGCGATTCGCCATCGACTACCGGCCTTTGGAGCCGGTCCACGAGACCGACCTGGACAGTCGAAGCCAATCGTGGGAAATGCGGCCTCACCTATCCGAGTATGGTGAAGGCAAACGCCAGGTGGAGCGGGTGATGCTCGAGGCTGAGGACTGGCCGTGGATCGTCGTACGTGTACCGGCCACGTTGGGGCCACACGATCCGTCGGGACGATTTGCCTGGTGGCTAACCCGAATTCTCGACGGCGAACCAATTCTGCTACCCGATGGCGGCACTCTCGCAGTGCAGTTGGGATACTCTCACGATCTCGCGCAGTTTCTGGTCAGACTGTTGGAGGATGGCCCCGTGCGCAACATCTACAACTACGCCCAGCAGGAGTTGCCCCAGTTGGCCAACTGGCTGCAGGTGATCGCTGATGCGGCTGGCAAACCGTTGAACACGGTCTCCGTGCCCTCCTCCATCCTGCACCTGGCGACACAGTTGCCCTGGGAGGAGTGGTCGTATGCACCCTTCAGCTATTGTCCCCTCTTGATGTCAGTGGCCAAAGCTGAGGCCGAGATGGGGCTGGGGTTTCGTACAAGTCTGCGTGAATGGGTGCAAACGACGGTCGATTCGTATCTGGCAGATCCAGAATCGTTGTCGTCAGCAAAACACGCCGATCAGCGGCCGGCGGAAGTCGAGTTTGCCAAGAGGTGGACCACCATCTGCAATCAGCTGATCCCGTCGCTTTCGGCCTCGTAGTCACGACAGCCCCACCGGCCAAGCGCCGCTGAGACAACGTCAGTCGTAGTTGCTCTTTTTGTGATCCCCCATCAGCCGGCGCTGGCGGGGATTGGCCTGGGCGAGAATCTCTTCATCAAAACGAAACCCGTGCGGGTACGGCGGGAATTTCTGCGTGATCATCCGCTGCGCATAGTGGACCTGCAGCAGATAACGCATGCGGTCGCTCGTGTTGGCCGTGCCTCGGTGCCAGACCTCTGATCGAAAGAGCAACCCATCTCCGGCGTTGCACATGATGGCCTGTTCCTGCCGGCCCCGGAAAGTGGTGTCTCCTTCCGGCGGCCGTCCGGCGCGATGACTTCCCGGCACGAAGTGGGTGGGGCCCAGGTCTTTGGTGATGTCGTCGAGATAGTAGTGCATGGTAGTGATGTATACGGGAATCTCAACGCGCTCGTCTTGTAAGACATCCTCGGGTAGTCGCAGAGGCTGCCAATCGGCGTGCAAGCTTTGCTCCGGGCGACCCGGACCCGTCAGCCAGATGGTCATGCCGATGACGTGCGTATCCTCGCCGTGGATGGCCTCCACGAGATCGATCACACCGGGACGATCGAGAAAACTCAACAACAAGGGGTGCCGGTTGAAGGCGTTGTTGAGAACCTTCGTAGGAAAGTCGCCTTCTCCCACCTGCCTCGACGTGTCGAAATACTCAGCCACCGGGTTGAGACGATCCATCAGGTCGCGAAGCTCGGCGACCTGGACGGCCGACAGAATGGCTGGGAAATAGGCGAAGCCATCCTCTCGCATGGCTTGCGCCTGACGCTCGACGCCACAGTGGTGGACGAGTGGCAGGGGCTCAGTCATGATCACGACCACACATAGATCTCGTCCCGGTCCGGGCTCATGGCGAAGAAGATCGCCAGCACCGCCCGGGGGCGATCTCCGCAGACGGCAGGCACTTCGTGGTAATTCTCGGAGAAGAAGAAGTAGAGGTCTCCCGGCTCGAGGTGAATCTGCACACGCTCGATCGCGTGTGCCTCGGCGTGGTCGGCGAAAGTGGTTCCCTCGAGGGTTTGCTGCAGCTGCGGTGTCCACGGGCAGTTGTACAGCGTCGGTTCGCCATTGTCGCCCACATCATCTGAGTTCTGCAGGCACAGGACGGCAGCGAATTGATGGTCGAAGTGAGCCACTTCGTACTCGAAGGACTTGCTGCGCTTCCTCACCGAATCGTAGTGAGGACCATGGCCCAGATCTTCATGGTAGATGCGAAAGATCGCCGGGCCGTAGAGACGGCCGTCTTTCTCGCGTGCCGTCAGTACCGTCTTGTCCGGTGCCAGGGCAGCGAGTTTCTCATACACCACTTTGACGGGGTCGACGTACCCCTCGAAAAGGGTCGAGAACAACTCGCGGGTCTGCGTCGAGTGGGCATGAAACTTCTCCCGGTCAGCTCGGTGAGAGCCAAAGCTGGTACCGATGTCGACGCGCCGTGGCCGACCATCGCCATTGTGGCGTGGGTCGTAGAGCAATTCGCGTTCGCGGAATCGCTTCATCAACGCCTCGCAGTCTACCGGGTCGTAGGCGCCTCGTAGCACGACGGCGGGCGTCTCGCCGTGCACCAGTGCCATCAGGGGCTGCGGATGCAGCGCGAGGATCTCATCAACATCTGCTTCAGTGGGCGACCACGTCATCAGCTGTCCATCCCGTAGGCGGATGCAGCGGTATCGTGAAAGAGAGCTTCTCGGTCTGCGGCGGGCAGATCCTTCGTCCAGTCGACGAAGTGACCGTAGAGCGTGGCGATGTCGAATCCCTGAAGTCGGTCGACGGGGTAATTGCTGGCAAACATGCAACGTGTCGTGCCGAAGATGTCGATCGCTTCCAGGACGAGATCCCTGACCTTCGCCTCACGAGCGGCATCTTCGTGATAGGCACCGCCACAGAAAAAAAGCATGGATAGCTTGAGATACACGTGCGGTACGGCCGCCATGGCCTGCAAACCCTCCCGCCACATCTGCGGATAGTCATCGTCCTCGCCATCGTGAAAGGAGGCGAGATGGTCGATGATGACCGGTGTGTTTGGATGACCGGCAAGAGTCTTTGCCGCATCGACGAGTTGGTGGGGGTTGCACTGCAGGTCGAAGGACAGTCCACGTTCGCCCATGAGTGCGATGCTCTCGGCAAATACCGGATCACACACGAAGTCTCCACGTTCCACCTGTGGCCAGGTGAGGTCGGGATTGCTGGGATGGTGATTGAGAATCATGCGCACCCCTCGCAGCCAATCGTCTGCGGCTTCAGCGTGCCGGTCGAGCAGTTGTCGTGTGTGCTCCACGTCTTTTGCCAGATGTACGTAGGCGACGATACCGAACCGACGGCCTGTGGGGACCATCTGTTGGCATACGAACTCCGTTTCAGCGACGGAATCGATCACCGCGCCACCCTCGGCTTGCCCCACGACGGTCTCCACGTGGACGCTGGAGGTCAGTTCCAGCCCGCCGGGCAACTGCGACATATCCGCCAGGTAGTCGTCGGCCAGATAGACGGGTTGGTGTTGCTCTACAGCGGTTCCCAGATTCGGATTGGGACGCTGGTGAATGTTCCACAGATGGAAGTGAGGATCACAAAGTCGCATCGATTCAGATTCCATGAAGGAGGATGGGACAAGGTTGCCGTGACTTCTCGATTGCACGTACCGTCTGCAGCTCAAGCGGTGGATCGACGCTGTCGGTTCGCCCCGCGGCCTGACCCACCAAGCCGTGTGACCCTAAACAAAGAGTGAACACGTGACGACCAACAAGCCCCTGGGAATCGGATTCTTCGGAGCCGGCGATGTGTCCGACCTGCATGCCACCGGTGTGGATCGATGTGCCGACACGCAGCTGATCGGTCTTTGGAATCGAACGGCTCAGACGGGGCGTGCCAAGGCAGAGTCCTTTGGCTGCTGCACCTACGACACACCCCAACAATTGCTGACCGACCCCGCCATCGATGCTGTCTCGGTACTGACGAACCTCGAGACGCATCTGGAGTACGTCACCATGGCGCTGGAGGCAGGCAAACACGTGCTGATCGAGAAACCCGTGGGGGTGACGATCGAAGAGATCGAGTCGATGAAGCAACTGGCGCAGAGCAAGGGCCTGGTGTGTATACCGGGGCACAACTTCATCCATGAAGAAGGCATCGTGCGCACCCGGGAACTCATCGATGGCGGCGATCTTGGAGATCTCGTGGCCATCTATGTCATGTATCACATCCACCACCCAGAGGAGGTGGCTGCTCGCTACCCCGGCGTCATTCGCCAGATCCTGACGCACAATTCCTATGTGCTGCTCTATCTGGGTGGCCGGCCGGCGAAGGTGTCGGCCATGAAGTCACGCCTGCACTACGACGAGATCCCCCAGGAAGATATTGCCACTGTCAATCTCACGATGCAGAATGGCGCCCTGGCACACCTGTGTGCCAGCTTTGCTGCCGACGATCATAGTGCCGATCCATGGACGATGATGGTGAAGGTGATCGGTACCGCCGGATCGGCTCGATACAGTTATCGAGATTGGGTCGAGATCAAACCCGCCGTCGTGCATTCGCAGACCTATACCGCCTATCGAGGTTCCATCATCCACGAGGTGGATCGTTTCGCCAGAATCTGCCGCGGTCAGGCCGAACCATTGTCGAGCCTCGACGATGCCATCGACGCACAGCGGATCATCGAGGGAATCGAACGATCCATCGACGAGGGCATCACCGTCGATTTCGACTGAGCAAGCATTCCCGGACTCGAGCCGAACCTCTACTCCGTCAGTTCAGCCACCGATGGCCGTCTACCGATCGACGGCGGCAGCAGCATGCGTCTCTGTCGCTCCGTCAGATCTCCATACTGCTCGATGTCATAATAGTTGCCATTCCAGGCAGAATGGCCGGGGCTGTATTTGTACAGAAGGGCCCGTCGCTCGTGATCTGCGTTCCAGGGAATCGTGCCGTGCACGAGAGCCTCGGTGAAGAAGATGACGTCGCCTGCCTGCGCCTCGGGCTGAACGACATAGTCTCTCCCCTCCTCATAACGGCGCACCTCAGCAGGGATGTTGCCGACGAAGTTGCTCTTGTGGCTTCCCGGGATGCAGGCAAACCCGCCGTCGCCAGGCCCTGCATCGGCCAACAGATAGGTAAAGACACACAACCCGTTTCTTATGACGCCGTCCCGGTATTTGTACCAATGGTCACACTCGGACAGACTCGGTCCGCCATCCTCGCCACCGTGCAGTCCGCCGAGACGATCTCCTCGGTTCATGAAGATGGCGTAGTCATGGTCGAGGCGAACGTTGGGACCGAGCAGATCGAGCAGATACGGCATGATCTTCGGATGGTCGATCAGCTTCTTGAAGGGGTCGCCCCACAGAGACGGTGATCCCTCACGGTCACCGGCGTCGATGGCCTCGTTCAGTTCGGCGACCTCGGCCGTGCTGAGCACGGCTTTCAGCAGGATGTAGCCATTGAGGTCAACGACAAATTCCTCTTCCGGGGTCATGATCATCTCCTAGTCTGTGGACGATGGTGCCGCTTCGCTGCGGATGCCATCGACGAGCCGATTCCATCCCGTCGCCTCGTCCCACACGCCGAGGCTGGCCAGGCGGTGAGCGTGTCGTACATCGTCGTGCAAGGCGGGTGCCGGATCGGCCAAGTGTAAGAAGGCGCTGTACATCCCGGGGGGTAGATCCGCCGGGAGCTGAAGAGCAACATCGGTCCGCCGCAGCCAATACGTGTCATGTCGGTGCTCCTGTCTCTCCTGTCAGCATTTGTGGGTCGGCTTGTTCGGCCACCATGAGGACCCCCACCGAGACGCGAGCCTCCGTGGGCTCATTCGTAAACACAGCGCCCATGGAGATCTGGTGCCCATCCGCCGTCATCTCCAGCGGACGCGCCGCGCTCAATCGTGCCGCCCAGGTTTCTACGTCATCTGCAAGATCCCGCAGTCGCTGCACACGCCACACCGCCGTTCTCGACGTGAGCACACGCTTGCGCAGCGAGAGGCCGACACGCCCCATGGTGAAGCGTGGATTCACTTCCACGATCGGCTTCATGCGCAGAGCTCCGGCTTCTCGATAGACCATCGCGTCTACACCGATGGGACCCTGGAAGTCGTCGGGTAGTCGTGGCAGCAGCAGGTCACCGAGGTGGCCGAAGAGTCTCTGCAGGCGGTGTGTATCCTGTCCGTCGCCGTAGAGAAAGCGACGCACATCGGGATCGAGATCACCCACCATATTGGAGACAAAGATCCCTTGAAAACGTCCTCGCTCGTCGGTCAAAAATCGTGAGATCCCCACGAGGCGGATCGTGCAGTCTGCCTGCACGTCGTATTGGGCGGAAAGGTCGAGCACTCGATCGAGCCAGGGCTCCACGACGATGGCACCCGCATCGCGAAGTTGTCCGCGCAGCCATCCCTGCTGATGGTCGAGAAGAGGTGTCGAGGTAGCGTCTTCCCGTGCGTCGACCTTCATGAGTTGTCCACCGGCGGTGCCGAAATCGGCCTTCATCACCGCCCCCACCCAGCCGCTGGCGAAGCCGCGTTTCAGCGCATCCTCTACCATCCCCGCATCGTGACAGACCGTTCCCACCGTGTGACGATCACCGATCCACCCACCCTCCTCGGCACGCAGCGAATCGATGATCTCCTCGAGCCAGCCAACACTCCAACTCTTGCGATACAGATCGCGACGCTCTGGCGACCACTGTTGCAAAGGCGTCGGTCGTCCCTCAGGAAGCTGGCCGGCCAAGGGCTGCAGCGCCTGAACACTGTCGGGGGCCCAGCCCCATGGTCGGAGCGTGGTGAGGCGTCGATCGGCGACAGCCGGTGGCGGTGATGTCGTATGGTCTGCAGCCGTGACGGCCAGCATCGGGTCCCACTCCACCAGCTGCGGCATCGGCAGACCCGCCTGTTTCCAGCGCTGCATGAAACCGACACTCGGACGCTGGGGGATGACGACGATATCGTCATTGGCAGCCAGCAGGGCGCTCACCATGGCCAGATCGTGGGCCACATCAATCAAGGCTGAATTGGGTGTGAACAGTGCATCTCGTCCAGCAGCCAGGTCACACAACGGATTGAACCAGTAGAGATCCGGACATCGGCCATGTGAGTGGGCGAAGATGTCGAGTTCATCGATGAATTCGGCCGAGAATCCAGCCTGACGGCGACCCGCCCGGTTGAAGCCGATGCCCTTGGCACGACTCGGACTCAGTGGGAAACCAAGAGCAGCCTGGAAGGAGGCCCACTCGGACTGCGTCGGCGATCGCCATGTGTTGAACCAGTTCAGGCCATGTTTTACGTGGCCGATCTCGTCTTTGTAGATGCGACCCAACAGCGCTGCCGTGTCCGCATCGCCCAATTCACCGAACAGCTGCTGATAGTGCGGGGCGTAATCGAGGTTGGCTTGCTCGAGCGTCAGCGACAGGCAGGTGACGAAATCCATCGGCGACGGCATGGGGGCGATGGCGCGCCAGAAAAAGTCGCTCACGGGAATCTGTCCGAAGGTGACACCCGCATCCTGCATGCGGTCGAGATAGAGCCGCACGTGTTCTTGCTCGTCCTTCATCGTCTGCGCCACACCGCGACGAAAACGAGCCGGCGCCTCGGGAAACTTCAGTAACACCAGCGCCATCAGCTCGGCGGCGAGCAGCTCGTGATTGGCGAAGAAGTGCAGCACCAGGCCACGATCTTCGTCGCCCTCGAGAGCGCGCACATCGGCGAAGGGCACCCGCTCTGTCACGCCCCAGCGATCCAGTGCCAATTCCACTGGACGACCGGGTTTGTCGGGTGTCGTCAGCGCCTTGCCCGGCTGCGTATCCTGCAGCCGATCGACGCGGACGAGTTTCTCTTCGAGGGTTGTACCGAACAGAATACGCTCGGCCAGTTCGCGGATCTCCATAGATGAGAAACTACTCGATTGCATGTCCGGGGGCAGACCGATGACACGGACAAACACGCCATCCCCTTTTGTGGATCTTACTGAATGGGAACCTCCCAGACGATGACCTCCGTGGAGTTGCCGTATGGTGTCCACTCATCGTCGACGCGAATCACCAGGGTCCAGTCGTTGTCGGCGCTCGGCTGTTGCTCGATTTGATAGAGTCCTCCACCTCGCGTGACCTCCAATGCAGCCATCCATGCTGAATCCTGACGGGAGGCGTGTTCGACCTCGTAGGTCTCTCCTTGCGTGTCACGTCCATACACGATGGGGCGAGTGAGTTGATCGACCTCCATGATGAGGTCGTAGACCCCTTTGCTGAAATCGGCCTGCCAGCGATAGAGCACGCGACCCTGATTCCGTCGAAGGAGGGGGTCTTCGGCGAGTTAGGGTCGGCAATTCTGATAAGCAGGAGCCAGCTATGTCACGCTGTCAACGTGGACGTTTCCGTGCCCTGCTGCGGATGGGAGCTCCGTTGCGACGGGGCAGGCATTGCCAGGTTCAGCAGAGCTCGATTGGCGCGACGGAATCTTCTGTACATCTTCCCAGCGGCTCCACCAGCGGTGAGACCATGCGCTACATCGAGAGCTGGGGCCACCGTATCCACAACGGGAGAAGCAGAGATGGCGCTACAGGTTCACGTAGAGGTGGAGGATCAGATCGACACGTACGAGCCGGCCGACAATGGCGCCGGGCCGCTTTGGTGTCACGGCTGTACCGTCATCACGCGACGTCAGGACGAGGTGTTTGCAGCCGGGCTCGAGACCCTCCCCGACGAAGTCCCCCTGAACAACACACGATGGGTTCTCTATCACCGGCGCGACGACGGCGAGTGGAAGGTCATTCACCGCGATGACGGTCGCACACGGGAACCATCCCCCATTGCCCTGCTCGGAGATGACCTGCAGGTCTCAGCCAATCCGACCCTGGCCGCCTCCGGCGAGTACGGTGGCGACGCAGAGGCAGTCGTCTTTCGCTTCGATGCCACCGATTTGGAGCAGGGTCCCACATCACAGCGGCCAAGCTGGATGGGCAACCCACCCTTTCGCGATCACTCCTATCGCACCTTCATCGGCGATGCGGCCACCGGCCAGGCCCTCTACATGCAGAACGAGGGATATGAGGTGGCCCATCTGTCGTTTCTGGACGGTGGACAGTGGCAAGGACTTGGTGTGATCCGCTGGCCCTACGGCGACGTGTATGCGAAACCGCAGCCCCTGCGGCTGTGTTATCCGAATGTCCAGCTGCGAGACGGCGTGGCCCACTTCCTCGGCGTGGGTGACATCGTCGAGCCCGTCGACGCGTGGCGTGAAGCAAAGAAGCAGATCACCGGCCGTGACTGGGACTACGTCTTTCGGCGGCTCTTCTACAGTCGCTCGCAACCTCTCACTCAGCAGACGACAGATCCCTTTGGTCCATGGTTGGAGCTGGCCAATCGCGATGAGACGGCGGGCGCTACGCGCAACTGCGATCTGTGGGTCGATCCGCAAGGCAGGACTCACGTCATGTGGATCGATGTCAGCACGGATCATCGGATCCGTGACCAGTTTTTCCCAGACGTGGAGGTTCGGCACAGTCTCGAATACGCCGTCATCGTCGACGACCAGGTCCGACTTCAACAGACCCTGGAAACTCTCGGCGAAGATGAAGAGGACGGAACCCCGCGGGTCGCTCGGTTTCATGAGATCGCACCGGGCCACGCTGTCATCGTGGCGCAGTTCTCTACCGACAGCGGTCCCACATACAGCGTGACAGAACTGCCAGACTCGACCTCTGACGAGACGTTCGGGCCTGGCCTGGATCTGACGTGGGTGTCGATTCCCTTCTCCCGCCCCATGGCAGGCACCTTCCTCACCAACACGGTGCGTTGCGGCTCCATGCCGTCGAATACCCTCGACATGGTAGGCACCGTCGACGGGCCTGCCCTGGGCTACGCTCGCGTACGAATCGTGGCGGCATGAATCCATCCTTCGAGAAAGAGTGGCGGGCGAAGGTCAAAGCCGTACGCGCGTCGGCCTTCTGGCAGTATGTCTCTGCACCGCCAACGACACGGATCTCTCCTGCCCGCTCTCGTCCGCGATCCGGTGAGGTCGCCGTCGATTCGACCTGGTCGCTTTGCCTGGAAGGTGACTTCGCCGCGAATGGGCCTGCACAGGCGGGGTTCGACGATCTTCGCCAGTTCCTGCGTCTCCGCCTGGGACTGCGATTGCGAATCAGGTCGGGCTCTCCAGGTTCGCGGCCGAGCGTGGGGCCGACGCTGACCGGACATCAGGGTCCCACCGTCCAACTGCGACTGCGGCAAAGCAAGGAATCGGCAAACCGCTGGTGCCGTCAGTTCCACCTGGACGTTCGTCGTGATGGCATCACCGTCACGGCACCCAACGAACCAGCTCTGCTGCGCGCGTGCCTCTGGTTGTCCAACTATTGGAGCCTGCGTCGCAATGCCCATCTGAAACTCGGCCGTCGCACGGTGAAAGCCGCCGTCGAACTGCACACGGGGGCCGATCTGTGGGGCGGCTTCTCCACCACCCAGGCCTGGCCCTTCGGCCGGGAGACAGACGACAACTTCATCGAACTGGCGCGTGTGGGTCTGACGGCAACGCCGGTGATGACGGTACTGGAGGACTATCTGCTGCCCACGGGTGGACCCTTCGATCATCTCGCCCATCCCCAGGCGAAACAGAATCGACGGCGGCTTCAGCGTCTGGCTCGAGCAACTGCCAGGCGCGGCGTGCACGTCATGCTCATGGGATACAATCCCAAACTGGCCCCCGACGATCCGATCTTTCGCCGTCGTCCGCGTTTCCGGGGTGCCCTGCAGGCGCGTGGCGCCTTCCGCACGTTGTGTACGAGTGATCCGGCCACACGCCGATTCCTCGCCGACAGCTGGGCATCGTTGTTCGAGCAAATTCCCGAATTGGGGGGCATCATCGCCATCACCGGCGGCGAGGGATTCTACCACTGCTTCATGCGCTCAACGACACAGGCGGCTGACTGCCCTCGTTGTGGCAAACGTCACGGCCCCGAGGTCGTGGCGGAGTTTGTGAACGACGTGGCCCGCCGAGTTCGACAGGTGCAACCTGAGGCCCGCCTGGTCACGTGGCCGTACTCCGCCGGTCACTGGTCTGGTGATCGCGACCAGGACGACTACATCGCCGCCCTCGATCCCAAACACGTCATCTTTCAGACCGAGATCGACAAGGATTCCGTCGACTGGCGCGAGGCGGGTTACGCCAAGGACTGCTGGGACTATTCGATGAGCAAGGTCACGGTCAGCGAGCGCTGCCGCCGCCAGCGGCAGTTGTGTCGCGAAGCAGGTCTGCCCTTCAGCACCAAACTCGAGATCAACACCTCCATCGAGTGTCTGAATGTCCCCTATCTGCCCGCCCTGGAGAATCAGCGAGCCATCTGGACGAACGCGCGTTCTCTCAAACCCGCCGCCATCCATTCTCGCTGGATGTTCGATGGCGCCTGCAAGTCTGCTTCAGAAGAGGTGGGCTACTGGTCGATCTGGGGGAAGGGGACCGAGTATGCCGATCTGGACCAAACCCTGGAAGCCATCGCCGAGCGCGATTTCGGCAGTCGCCGTGCCGCCAAAAGCGTGCGGCGTGCATGGAGCGACTTCTCCGAAGGCCTGCGTCATCACCCACAGCTCGACTATTACAAGGGATCCTTCTTCATCGGCCCGGGCCAGCCGTTGGTGCTTGACGCCGCCTCAGCGACGCAGCCGGACCAGACGCCCTCGAAGCTGGATCCCGCATTCTTCGGTGCCTTCTACTGGCACTGGGAGAATTCGGTGTCCGATGATGCTCAATTTCTCGTGCAGCAGGATCCGCTCTTCTACTACCGCCCTGCCTTTCGCGCCATCGCCCGTCGGGGCCCGAATCGGGGACATGATGTGGCCCTCGACGAACTACAGGAACAGGCCAGACTGTGGGAACGTGGGCTGATGTCGCTGGAGCGAGCCGGCAAACATGTGCCGCGTCACTGCCGGGCTCGTTACCGTCGCGAACTCGATCTGAGTCGCTGGTTGGCCTGGACGTGGCGATCGGCGGCACGCGTCGAAGAATTTCTGCGCCTACGTGACACGATCGGTGAATTCTCGGCGCGCCGCTGGGTCCGATCTGGCCATCTAACGGAGAATCTGCGAGACCTGGAGCAGATGACGCTGCTGGCTCAGCAGGAGCTGGAGATGACACGGTCGGCTTTGAAACTCATCTGCGTCCGAGGCGAAGCCCTCGACTTCCTCGACTTGCGTCTGCGGCTGGATATGGGTACGGCCGCGACGCCACAGATCCTGACAGCAAAGATCGCCCAACTCGAACGCTTGCTCACAGAACAGTTGCCCGCCTGGCGAGATGAATTGCAGGTGTGGTAACTCCCCCGTCGCTGAGAACCGCTTGATCAGCCGACGACGATCCACCACATTGCGCCGCGCTAGCCGTCCCCTACCTCCACGAAGAGCGAACTCATGAAGATCAAATCCGTCGATCTCGCCTACCTGAACGTCCCCTTCACGCCACACACCGACAAACACCTGAAGTATTGGCTGCCGCACTGGCACATCACACAGGTCTGTCGCCTGACGATGGACAATGGCATCGTCGGTATCGGTGAGACCATTCCGAACTACACGTGGTCGAGAGTGCCCGATGACATCGAGGATCGGATCCTCGGCGAAGAAGCGGCGTCGTTGATGTGGAATGACGGTATCGGGGCCGGCGTGCAGATGGCGATCTTCGACGCCATCGGCAAACACGAGAACGTGCCGGTCCATCAGCTGCTGGGTAATCAGGTGCGCGACTACGTGCCCCTGTCGTGGTGGAACATGGACATGCCTGCCGCCGACTGGGCCCGACAGTGTTCCGACGCGCACAAGGCAGGCTACACGTCGGCGAAGCTCAAGGCACGCTCCTGGCAGGATGTACGGGGCGCCGTGGAGGCGATCCTCAAGGTCGTACCCGAGTACTTCCATCTCGACTTCGACTACAATGGCACGCTCGACAACGCCGCCAATGCCGTAGCCCATCTCAAGGCGATGGAAGCCTACCCGCAGGTGGCGATGATCGAATCACCCATCCCGCAGGGTGATGTGGCCGGTTCGAAACAAATCCGCCAGAGAATCAACAAGGCCGTTGCCATGCACTACGGTTCGCCGCCGATCCTGACGACGCTGTCCGAAGATGTGGCCGATGGGTTCGTCGTTTCCGGTGGGGCCAAGAACATCGCCGAGCAGACGGCCATCGCCGACGCAGCGAACAAGCCGTACTGGCTGCAGTTGGTGGGCACAGGCATCACCACGACATGGGCCGCTCACCTTGGTGCCGTACACAAGGCGGCCAAGTGGCCCGCCATTACGTGCATGAACATCTGGAAGGAGCAGTTGATCCAGGACAAGATCGTGCTTCGTGGCGGATATCATCAGGTGTTGGATAAGCCCGGACTCGGTATCGAGCTCGACGAGAAGACGATCAAGAAGCTCACCGTCGACTATCATTGGATCGACAAGGTCCGCCACGTCTATCGCTACTCACGTGCGTCGGGCGAGGTCGTCTACATGGGTGCCAGCAAGGAAGATCTACAGCGTGTCTATCCGGCTGCAGCCTTGCCCGTGTGTGAACGCGGTTCGGTGACCCTGCCCTATGAAGACGACGGCTCGAAGAAGTTCAAGGAGATCTGGGAAGCGGTGAAGGACGGCAAGACCCTGCGTCGCTTCGAGGGCAAGAAGCGAGCGCCAGCGAAGCGTAGATATTACTCGGAGTAGATTGCGTAAATCGATTGCGCCTCAGGTCGAGGCTGGACCGATTTGCACGATGTCGCCACGCTGAATGGCATCAGCACCGGCGGCAACGATCTGCATGGCCGAGAGCCCTTCGCGGTGCGTCACTGCGAAGGACTCTTTCTTGTTGCAGCGGTCCACGAAGTCCGCTGCCTCCGCTTTATACGCCAGACCAAAACGTCGAATAAAGACGGGCACCGATCGCTCGTAGTCGCGCAGGTCAAACGTCGCCAACTCTAGTCGTTCGTGATCGAGACCGATCACCCCCAGGCGAACCCGCAGAGGATCATCGTCGAAGTGGCCCACGTGAATGCGTCCTGCTCGCCCGAAGAGGAGGCACTCGTTGCGATAGCCGGCCACGTGATTGCGACTCACCTGTAGCTGCGCCGTCATGTCCTGATCGAACCACATCTGCACAAAGGCGTCATCGAAGTCTTCCGCCGTCACATCCGCGATCTGCTGATTATGCAAACGGGCACCGAAACCAGCGATCTGCGTAGGTGAACGACGGGTGAGCCAGAGGATTTCGTCCGCATTGTGAACACCCATGTCGGTCAACAGGCCTGCACTCTGATAACCGGCCGGTGGCGGCTCTGGGTCCTCGAGGATGGAGACGACCTTGAACAACTCACCGATGGTCCCCGCTTCGAGCAACTCACGGGCCCGCACCATGGCTGCATCGTATCGGCGTTGGAAAGCGAGCATCACCGCCTGTGAGCGAGCCGGATCCTGATCAAGCCAGGTGGCCAGATGGCACGCCTCGTCGAGGGTGTCGCCGAGAGGTTTCTCCAGCAACACGCGCATACCGGCTTCGACCATGGCCTGTGTGTCGCGTCGATGGTCGACAGTGCGTGACGCGACGATGGCGGCATCGGCGACGCCGGATTCGACGAGAGCTTCGGCGGATTCGAAAGGCGTGATAGACGTGTCTTGCTGACCGGTCAATTGCTCGGCAACCCGGACCGCCGTGTCCTGATGACGATCGGCGACGGCGACCAGTTCGCAGTCTTCTCTTTCCGCAGCCAGTTCCTGAAGGTGCTGCGCGTGGAAGACGCCGATGCGTCCCACACCGACGACGCCGAGTCTCAGACGGTCGGCCATCTCGGCCTCGGGGGATTCGGGGTACGCCAGACGAGTGGCGACAGGCGAAACAACGCGGTCACGGGAGTTTGGGCACGATATCGGTGGCAAGGGTGTGCATCGAGGCACGCCACTTCGCCTCGTCGTCCCAGTCGTGAGCGATCATCAGCAGCGTGCCGAATCCGCCGACCTCGTCATGCAGGGCGTGGAGCCGATCGGTCACGGTCTGCCGATCGCCAATGATGCACAATTCCTTCAGACAATAGTCTGCGGTGACCGCCTCGTCGGGCATGTCCGGATCGGACTTCATCAACTGCAGCTGACCGAGGGATCCGAGAATCTTCACCAGGTACGCGAAGGCATCTCGCAGGGTGCCGTTGGCACAGTGATCTTCAGCTTCGGCCGTCGACGCGCCCACAAAGATGCTGCGAGAAATGCGCCAGTCCTCACGTGATGCGTCACGCCCGGAGCGGTCGGCACCGGCAACGTACGTGGGCCAGTGTTGGGCGACGGTCGAAGGGGGTACGAGGTTCGTGCTCAGCGGCCACCAACCGCGCTCGCCTGCCATGGTGGCTGCTCGCGAGTATCCCTTGATCACACTCATGGCAATCGGTGGCAGGGGCTGCTGGTAAGGTTTGAGGACCTCGCCGATGCCGAGGGTGGGATCGGTCTCGGTGAGTTTGACCTTCCAGAAGTCGCCGTCGAATTCGAAGGGTGGGTCGGCGGTCCACAATTTGAGGATGATCTCGATCCCCTCCAGCGTCATCAGGCCCTGCGTCGCTGGATCGGGTAGATCGAACAAACCCCAATCGGTGGGCACACCCCCCTGTCCGAATCCACAGGCGATGCGGCCCTTCGATAAATGATCGAGAAAGGCCAGGCGCACGGCGATGTTGACCGGATGATGCTGGGGAATGATGGAAACGCCCGTGCCGAGACGAATCTGTTTCGTGCGTGGCAACACGTTGGCGATGAACACGTCGTTGGCGGGGATCGGTTCCCAGGCGACGGAGTGATGCTGGCCGATCCAGGCCTCGGTGAAGCCCAGTTCGTCGGCGTAAACGATCGTCTCAATGTCCTCGTCGAAGCAGACCGTCCTCGATTTGGCCGGGGGGTGCAGGGGCATCATGAACATGCCAAGGTGCATGGTCGTTCCCTTCGACGTGTTGGTTCAGGCAGGTGGTGCGAACGCGTCGATCGCGTCCGGGGAGACACCTGCACGCACCAGCGCCTCCCATCCTCGGACCGGCGCGTCGCCGAGAATCGTCAGCAACTGATCCCGCAGGTCAGTCATGATCGGTTCTGGCACAATCGGTTCGGATGTGTCGTCGACGGGCAGGTGCACGAGACGACTCAACGCGTCCATGGCGAAACCCACACAGAAGACATTCTCCTCGTCGGCGATGATCTGGCGCAGGGCATCCACCGCCGGGCCGAGGGCGATGGCCAGCAGGTCGGCACCGTGCGAGCACAGAATCACGATCGACCAGAGGGCGTTCTCGCGTACGGCGGAGCGTACTGGCTTGAAACGATCGAGACCGAAATCGATGCCCCCGCCTTCGCACACGTCACTGTCGTCGGTGGGCCGTGTAAACTTGATGCTTCGCTGCTGAGCCCGGTCCATGGCCAGCCGATTCTCCTCCCTCGCCAGACTCTGCACGAGGGCATCAAGACAGGCGGGGATGAGTTCGACCCCCTCGCCCGTCGCCACGGCCCGTCGTCCCAGGCAACCGAGGCTGCCGGCAGCGACGGATCGGACATAGACGGAAGGATCCTCGGCAAGGCGAGTGGTCACGATGGAAAGAACCTGTTCGGTGAGCAGGCTCGCATCTCCAAGGCCATAGACCCCAGCCTTGCGCACCCATTTGATGGGGGACGCAGCCGCCTCCAGTAGGATGGGTGTCGCCTCGTGCCCCACGGCGATCAGTCCATATGTCGCCGCCCGCCGCACACTCTCCCGATCGTCATACAGGGCTCGAGCCAGATGGGCGCAGGCCAACGCCGGATGGCCGATGGCGGCCAGCTGGTAGGCGGCACCGATTCGTAGCGGTTCGGCCGACTCGCCCTTCGCATACAGCTGCTCGGCCAATGCAGCGGCTTTGGACTCACGGTCATCGGTCGTGTCAGCCTGCGCAGGTGCCGGAGGCTGGCCGGTTCGGATCCAGTGATCGTGATAACGCCAGACGGCCGTCACGTCGTCGCCGGCTGTGCTCAGGTCGATTCCCGTCAGTGGGTCGACGGCTGGATCGCTCCAGTCGACGTTGACGGTCTTAGGCGAGATTTCCGGTTGGGTGAGGTCAGGGTCGGTGGTCCGATAGAGCCAGAAGCGCCACATGAACCGTGGATTGTCCTTCCACATTCGCCAATCGTCGCGGCGATGATTGCCACGATGAAAGGTGTTGTGCGAATAGAGCACGATACTGCCCGCTTTCAAAGGCGCCGCCTCGAACTGCTGCACCAGTGGCCACCCCGTGTTGGTCACCGCCTCTCGCATACGCACGTCGTGTTCTGTGCGACGATTGATGATATCCTCCACGTCGTATTCGGAGTCTGGGCCGCTGACCCGTTTGGCCTCCATGCCGCTGATGTGATAGGCAAAGTCGAGATGATCGGCACCGGCAAAGTTGTCGTGGTTCTCTTCGTGATTGGATCCCCAATACTGGGAGTAGGGGATCGTCGCCGTAGGACCCATGTCCGGTCGCACCGCTTGCGGGAAGTACAGCATTTCGATCTGGACGGCTTGATGATGACGCTGTTTGCGGCCGTTGTAGGGACCGTTGTCGTCCTTGTGCCAGTGCTGGTCACGGCCGCCGCTGATGAAGGAGGCATTGTGCGTGAACGGCACGATTGCCCAGTTCTTCCCCACGAGTTGATCACAAGCCTGCACCAGACCCGGTGAGTTGAGGACCTCGAGCACTTCCGGGATGCGACTCGGTGTCACCGGTTGGTTGGCGTCGACGGCGGCCTTCTCCTGCACATAGACCCGTTCGTGGATGTCCAGCGGAAGGCCGAGATCGTCCGGCGACAAAATCACGAGGCCTCGACTGGCAAAATCGCGCACCAGACGATCGGGGGCGGTGTAGGGGATCTCGTCCGTACTCATTCAGGCGTTCAGTCGTTGAAGTAGTGCCCGTAGAGAGTCGACAGACGCTGCTTGGCTTGTTCCGTGATCGCGTCAGGGGCGGTGATGATAGCAAAACGCGCCGCCGAGTGGCAGTCGCAGTCGGATGCCTCGGGGAGACGCTCTGCCACATCCTGCACCACGCGATTGCCGAGATCGGCATTGGCCTTCAGAATGGCGATCACCGCCTCGACGGAGACGTCCTCTTCATCCTCGTGCCAGCAGTCGTAGTCGGTGCCCATGGCAAGCATGGCGTAACACATCTCTGCCTCGCGGGCCAGCTTTGCCTCGGGGATCGCCGTCATGCCGATGACCTTCGCGTCGAGACTGGCGCGGTAGAAGTTCGACTCGGCGCGTGTGGAGAACTGTGGCCCTTCCATGCAGACATACGTGCCCCCTTCGTGCACCGTGGCGCCGCATAAGCGAGCCGCTGCGGCCAGCACGCCTCGCAGATCATCGCAAAACGGATCGGCGAAGGAGACATGCCCCACGATCCCCTCGCCGAAGAACGTGGAAGGGCGCGTGTCCTTTGTGCGATCGAAGATCTGATCGGGGATCACCATGTCCCCCGGTTTGATCTGTTCCTGCATGATCCCCACAGCGCTGACCGCCAGCAGGTGTGTCACACCCAGCTGTTTCATCACGTGCACGTTGGCCTGATAGGGCACTTCCGAGGGTGTGTAGCGATGGCCCTTGCCGTGTCGAGGCAGGAAGAAGACAGAACGCCCGGCCACCTGAGCTTCCACCACCGGATCCGATGGTCGGCCGAAGGGCGTCGACAGGTCATGTTCGGCCACGACCTCCACACCCTGCATCTGATACACCCCCGAACCACCGATTACACCAAATTGGACCGGTGTTGAGTTCTGGTCACTCACTACAGGCTCCTCATTTCAAGCTGTTTTTTGGTCTCGAGAACCACTTCGTCACGACCGGAAGGAATCGCAGACGCGGCGGTTATACTAACCCGCTATATTCGCACGGTCCATCATATGTGATCTCGATCTGACCACGACTCTGAAGCCCGTCATCCACCTTCTTCAAAGCTGTCTTTCCATCGATGAGTGAACCCGTCGTCCTGCGCATCGCCGTGCGTGAATTGGTCTCCTTCGTCCTGCGATCGGGCGATCTCGGCGCCGCTTTCATGTCAGCGTCTCGTGCGGTGGAAGGAACACGCGGCCATCAGTTCGTGCAGGACCAGCGACCGGAAGAGTATCGGAGCGAGGTACCTGTCCGTTTTCGTGTGGATGATGCTGAGCCTGCGGGTGTCGACGAGGACGGTCTGCCCGTGGCGCCCCTGCAGTTGGACATCAGCGGCCGCGTCGATGGTGTGCTGGAGGAATCGGGACGGATTCTCGTGGAAGAGATCAAGACCACCTATGCCGCCTTCGACGAGCATTCAACGGACAACGCCGAGCACTGGGCGCAGGCCAAGATCTACGCCTTCATCCTGGCGCAGCAGCGGGATGTGGACGAGGTGGATGTGCAGCTGACGTATGTGCAGCTCGACACCGAACAACTGCGCGAGAACCGGCGCACCATGTCTCGGGGTGAGCTGTCCGCCTTCTTCAGCGACATGGTGGAGCGATACTTCCGCTGGGCTCGAATCTGGCACGGGTGGTGCACACGTCGCGATCGATCCCTTCACGAGATGCGCTTCCCCTTCGACGAGTTTCGTCCCGGCCAGGAAGAGATGTCCGACGCCGTCTACGAGACGGTCTCATCTCAAGGCAGACTCTTCGCGCAGGCCCCCACCGGCATCGGCAAGACCGTGTCGGCGCTGTTTCCGGCCGTGCGTGCTCTGTCCGGCGAAGGCGCCAAACTTGAGAAGGTCTTCTACCTCACGGCCAAGACCTCAGGTCGCACGGTGGCGGAGAAAGCCCTCGACGATCTGCGCGGTGCCGGGGCTCGAATCAAGTCCGTCACCCTCACCGCGAAGGATCGCATCTGCTTCAATGCGCGCGATGGCAAACCCTGCGATCAGGACACGTGCGAATTCGCCCTCGGTTATCACGACCGTGCCAACGATGCGATCGAGGACACCTTCCGTTCCACCGACGCCTTCACGCGAACGGCCATTGAGGAGGCGGCGCAGAAACACACGGTCTGCCCCTTCGAGCTGAGTCTCGATCTGTCGAACTGGTCAGATGTGGTCGTGTGTGACTACAACTACGTCTTCGACCCGAAGGCCTTTCTCAAGCGTTACTTCCTCGAGGGCACCGGTGACTATGCCTTCCTCATCGACGAGGCGCACAACCTCGTCGACCGGGCGCGCGACATGTATTCGGCGCAGCTGTCCCGGGCCCAGGTGCGTCGGGTGGCGCAGGCGCTCAAAGAACCGGTGCCGCAGGTCGCCCGCGTGCTCGACACGATCGATGCGTATCTGAAGACCCAGTTGCAACGCGTCGATGACGAAGGGGACGGTCGAGGTTGGTTGGATCGAGACCTACCCGAAGATCTGATGCCCCTGTTGCGGCGAGCCCAGGCCGAGGCGGAACCCGTGCTTGCCCGCAATCGGCCCACACCGTGGCGCGACGAACTGCTGGATCTGTTTTTCTCCTTCGTCGCCTTCCTGCGTGTTGCCGATCTGTACGACGAACACTATGTGACATACGGCGAAAAGGTCGGCCAGGATCTGCGTCTGCGACTCTACTGTCTCGATCCCGCCCGACGGCTAGGCGAGGCCCTCAAGCGCGGACGCTCGGCCAGTTTCTTTTCCGCCACGCTGACGCCCGTCGACTACTTCCGTCGTTTGCTGGGCGGCGAACGCACCGATTACACCGTCGAGTTGCCGTCGCCTTTTCCGTCAGAGAATCTGGCCGTCCTCGTCGATGATGGCATCGATACGACCTACCGGGGCCGCGCCCACTCCTACGACGACGTGGCCGCCGCCATCTCCGCCGCCGTCAGACATCGCCGCGGCAACTACATCGTCTACTTTCCTTCCTACAAGTATCTGCAAGAGGTGGTCGGCCGATTTGAGATGGTCGCCCCACCGAGCACGATGATCATGGTGCAGGTGCCGCGCATGTCGGAGCGACAGAAGGAACAGTTCCTCGACGTGTTCCGCGTGAACAACCCCGACACCGTCGTCGGTTTCGCCGTGATGGGTGGCATCTTCGGCGAGGGCATCGACCTGGTGGGCGAACGACTCGTGGGCGCCGTCGTGGTCGGTGTGGGATTGCCGCAAATCTGCCTGGAGCGAGACCTCATCAAGGGATACTACGACGAACACGAGACGGTCGGCTTTGCCTACGCCTACACCTATCCGGGCATGAATCGAGTGCTACAAGCGGCGGGTCGCGTGATCCGCACCGAGAAGGATCGGGGATTGATTCTGCTCATCGACCGACGCTTCGGCCGCGAGGAATATCGTGCGCTGTTTCCCCCGTGGTGGAAGGGAACGGTGGTGACGCGCACGCCGGCTGCCATCGAAGAGGCGGCGGCTCTGTTCTGGGGAACGTAGAACGATGGACGACAGATTGAGTTTCTTCAAAGACAACGGCTACGTGGTCGTGCACGATGCACTGACGGCAACCGAGATCGCCACCGTGAACGACGGAATCGATGCGGACCGGGCGATCCACCCTGAGCACTGGCAAATGGGGCCTCGTGTGGGCTTCGATGCTGTGGGCTGCGACGCGCCCGATCTCCTTCATCGAACCCTGGCCCTGGACGGCATGGTCTACCATCCGTCGATCTGGTCGTTGGTCCGCAGTATCCTCGGAGAGGGCACGTTGTGCTCCGGCCTGACCTTCATGTTTCGTTTTCCTTGCGACGCAGATCCACCCGAGGACATCGATGGAGGGGATCCGTTCTGCCTCTCACGCCAGTGGCATCGAGAGGACCGCGGGAACGTGGAAGGGGCACAGGAAAACGCGTATTTCACCTCGGCGATCCAGGCGATCTACTACCTGGATGATGTGGATGAAGGGTGTCACTGCACGAGCATCATCCCCGAGAGTGCCGTAATGAAACGCTCGTTGCCGAAAACGACCGAGGGGGATGTGTGTATCACGGGCACCGAGTCCGCGTATGTAGATCCTGAAAAGCCAACGTGGATGGATTCCTTCGGCCGGGAGGGGCCGCGCCGGATCGGCCGGGTAGACGTTCACGCGAGAGCGGGATCGGTCCTGGTGTTCAACAACGCCAGTCTTCACTGCGCCACCATCCGCAAGACCGCGCGTCTGCGCCGTGCCCTCCACGTACGTTACCGACAGCCAGAGCCTGTTCGCTCACGACACGCGCTCAAGACTCCATGCGAGAGTGTCGCGGATTTTCAGACCGCATTGCCTGATCGACCAGGGATGAGGAGGGTGTAAAGCTGCGCCGCAGCCTCAACGACTTCAGCCTTCTTCCCCGTCGACGAACTGAAACGCATACAACTTGCATGCGCGCAGCTTGAAATGCAGTCGCACGGGTCGACCGATCAGTTCGCCACGTCGTCCTTCTCATGCCACCGGACAGGGGCCGCGATGTGGTTGCGATCGATGTCGATCGACTCGTCCAGGGAGTACCCATCGATGACATGGTTGTCTTCGTTGCGAATCTCCACCCACACCTGACCGAGTGATGAACAGTCTACGTTCAGCTGCAGTTCGCTACCGCTGAATGTGAGCATTGGCGTCGTGAACCTCTCCGCCCACCATCAGCTGACAGCATCTTACATCAGACTCTGAGAGCTTGCCCCGACAACTGGCCCCCTTCGAAACACCGATCTCGCAGTGCCCAGGTGCCATTGATCATCACGTGTTCGATCCCATCGGGCGTTTGATCTGGTTCCGCGTAGTCACCACGTGTGCCGATGCCCTCAGCCGAGAACACGACGAGGTCGGCACAGCAACCGGGCCGCAGCATACCCCTGCCCTCAAGGCCGAACCGTGCCGCCGGCAACGCACTCACCTTGCGAATGGCCTCTTCCAGTGACATCCAACCCTTGTCGCGCACGTACTCTCCGAGAAACGTCGGATAGGTACCGAAGGTTCGGGGGTGGGACTTGCCCTCCGTCATCAGACCGTCGGTGATGATGGAGGTCAGTGGGTGGGTCAACACCTTGCGCAGATTCTCATCCGACTGATTGAACGAGATGATCATGATGCCGCATTCGTTCTCGATCATCAGGTCCATGGCTGCATCGATCGCGGCACAGCTACGATCACCGGCCACATCCTGTACTGTCGTACCGATCATAGACTGCTGATCCGGATTCTCAAGCGTACTCAACATGATGTCTTCCCAGCTGTTGGACATCCCTGATTCCGTCTCCTCGGCGATCCGCGCCCGACTCTCTGGATCCCTCAGACGGGACATTAACTGTTCGGTGCCCCCCTCCATGCACCAGTTGGGCAACAGCTGTGTCATGTTGCACGAGCCGGCCACGTAGGGGTAGGCATCGATGCCGACGTCGACACCGTCGGCATGTGCCCTGTCGATCAGTTCCATCACCGGATCCATTTTGTCCCAGTTTTTTCGCCCTGCAGCCTGCAGATGTGAAAGTTGAATCGGCACACCGGACGCGCGGCCCAGGTCCAGCGCCTCCTGCACAGCTTCGACAAAGTCGAACTTGTAATCCCTTAAGTGACTGGTGTAGAGACCGCCGTGCTGGTGGACGATGCGGCACAGACCGACCAACTCGTCGAAGTCACCGTAGCTGCTGGGCGCCTCGTTCAGACCAGTGGACATGCCGATCGAACCTTGCTCCAGGCAGGCGGTCAGTCGCTTCTCCACCTCTCGCAGATCGGTTCCTTCGAGCGTGCCCGCTTTCATGCCCGTGACACCGGCCCGAAGGCTGGAATGGCCCGTGAGGGCGGCGACATTGGTGCGCGTCTGCAGGCCCTCTATATCTTCGAAATAGGCGCCGGCGTCTTCCCATTCTCTGGAACCGCGCCCGGCGAAAATGATGTCGAAGACCGGTGCCAGTCCGGTGAGAGGCACCTTGGGGAAAACTGAGAAGCCGCAATTGCCGACAACTTCCGTCGTCACCCCCTGCATCACCTTCTCAGGCCGGTGCTCGAGGACCTCGAGATCGGCATGGCTGTGGACGTCGATGAAACCGGGGGCGATCACCATGCCGGTACAGTCAACAACCTCCATGTCGGGCGTGGGCTCAATGTCGCCGACCAAGTCAATCCGTTGATTGCGAACCAAGACCGATGCGTGCCGTACCGAATCACCGGATCCGTCGATGATGGTGCCATGTTGAAAGAGAATCATGGGTTCCTCCTCAACGCAGCTTAGTAACCATCCTTGGGTGGCGGCAAGGGACAACCGGGAGCCTATTGTTGATCGCCCTGTTCCTTGTCGGGTACATTCGGCACGATAGAAGCCAAGGTCGGCAGGAGACATCTACCGACTTCCTGAGCAGCACTGGCCATAACGCGCCGAGGCTCAGCATGGAGTGAAGGTGACACTGTCGAAGGAGAATCCGTTGTCTGGCCCTGAGAACCGCTTCACTGCCCGCGTTGCCCGCCGTGCCCGCCGCGCGCTCTTCATCCTTGCTCTGCCCACCGTCGTATCTGGCGATGTCATCCTCGTGCGGGGTTTCGATGACGCCGCGATCCAGGCGGCCGTTCATCAGGCCTCTGCGGGCGACACGGTTCGGCTGCCAGCGGGAGATTACGTCTTCACCGGGACGGTGACGGTCGATCGCCCGATTGTTCTGATGGGCACCGGCCGGTTGCGCGACGTCGGTATCATCGAGCCTGGCGAACCGAACGAGCCGCCACGCTGGAACCCGACACCGTCGGTCTGTCGGACCGATGACGACGATCTCACCCTCTTCGACGTCGCCAGCGACGGCGTCACCTTCCGCCATCTCAAGCTGGTCGGCGCCGTCACCCACACCGAGGGCACATCCACTGGCATACGAATCGCGGGACACGCCGGGCTCACCGTCACAGGCTGCGAACTCACCCGCTTCCGTGTGGCTGTCGGTCTGATCAATTCGGTGAAGGGCGTTGTGACACGGAGCTACCTGCACGAAAACTATCGTGATGGCTTCGGCTATGGCGTCAGCATCACCGGGACCTCCATGGCCATCGGGGGCTCTGAGGTGACCATCTCCCACAATGAGTTCACCTACAACCGTCACGCCATCGCCTCCAACAGTCCCGATACCCGCTTCGTCGTAGCCAGCAACTACTTCCACGACAACGACCTGTCCCAGTGGCAGGCTGCCGTGGACACCCACCCCCAGGGCGGCTATACGCTGCGCGCGGTGATCCGCGGCAACCACTTCGAGCGTACCCGTCCCATGGCTTTTTCCAGCGGCAGCCTGGAGATCACCGGCAACTACTTCGACGCTGGCTGCGGCAACTACGACGTGGGAGGGTATTCGCGCATGGTGGACCTGGCAGACCCGTTCCACAACGGCAACTTCATCCACCAAGCGATTCTCCACGATGTCTACATGAGCGACAACGTCAACCACAGTAGTCCTCGCCGCCGCCTGTTATGGGTCGGGGACTACGACGTGGATGGCGAGACACGCTTCGTGGCCTACAACCTGTTCGTCAACGGACGTCTGTTTACGCGCAACAGCAACCTGAATCCCGCTCCGCAGCACGCCGAGCCGGGGTCGGACCCGCGTCCCTTCGTGGGACACATGTACGCAACGCTGCCGGGAGCCGAAGACCGCGTCGACACTCTGGAAGCCGGCGCCTGGTACGATCTCCACGTCCTGGCCGTCGACCCCCAAGGCGCCGATGACATCGCCGAGATCGGCGCCCAGCTGGTGCGGTCTGTCCCAGGCGAGCCGGTCGCCGACCGTCTGCAACGCACCGCCTTCGCCATACGGGACAACTACCATCTCCGTGTGACGCCGGACTCGGTCTTCTCTCGCGAGCTGGAGTCCTCGCCCCGGTGGCACGACGTTTCCCAGGTGCGGGGTGCCTTCGTCGACGGAGCGGCAACCACCTGGCGAGGCAGCGGCAGTCATCGCGTTCATATGACCGCGAGGTTCAGAGTGTCGAATCGTGCCGTGCGCGGACCGTGGCGATTGTATGGACACGCCAGCGATCACAACGCAAATCTTCCCATCTCCGCGTGGCACGATCAGCTGGAAGGTTGGCCCGTCTTCATCGACAGCGACGTCGCTACATCGGTGATGAGTCCTTCCCAAGGTTCGGGCGTCACCCCGACCGAAGCGGGACTCGGACTCAACTATCCCAATCCCTTCAATCCGGTCACGACGATCTCTTTCACCCTACAGGAGTCTCAGCCCATCGACCTGTCTATCTACAACGTGGACGGGCAGCGTGTCGCCGCGCTGAAGGACGGTCTCGCGCACGCAGGCCGGCACACAGTGACCTGGAACGGAGCGGGTCTGGCTTCGGGCCTGTATCTGTGCCGGCTGACCGGTCATGGCCGTCTTGCGCAAACCCGGAAAATGCTCCTGCTGAAGTAGGACGCCGGAAGCCAAAGGCAGCATCCGCCAGCGGGCCGTTCGATGACGTGCGAGTCAACGCCTCGCAGATAAAGAGCAACCCCACCTGGCGCATTATCCAACCGCCGACCGGTGAAGAAACGGCTTGTAATAGAACGAGGCGTCCGCCTCACAGATGAACAGCAGTCCCACTTTGCCCACGTTACTTCCGTGCTGCGCGGCGTGACGACACCGCTTGGGCAAGCTCCTCAAGCAACGTTTCGGTCGTGTCCCACGAGATACAGGCGTCGGTGATGGATTGACCATAGGTGGGTGCCTTGTCGGCCACCAGATTCTGACGCCCTTCCTTGAGGTGACTCTCCATCATGACACCGAAGATGTTGTCGGACCCTGCCGCGATCTGTTCGGCCACGTCTTTGCAAACCATCGCTTGGCGAGCGTGATCCTTCTGACTGTTGCCGTGACTGAAGTCCACCATCACCCGGTGCGGCAACTCACTTTCCTTGAGTCTCTGGGCAAGGGGATCCACACTGCCCGCATCATAGTTGCCGCCCTGGCTCGAACCCCGAAGAATGATGTGGCACGCATTGTTGCCTGTGGTGGCCACGATGGCAGAGATGCCTTGTTTGGTCACGGACAGAAAGTGATGTACCCCGCGAGCGGCACCGACAGCATCGACGGCCAACTGGGTGCTGCCGCCTGTGCCGTTCTTGAAACCGACGGGCATGGAAAGCCCCGAGGCCAGCTCTCGATGGACCTGGCTTTCCGTCGTACGGGCGCCGATCGCCCCCCACGCAACCAGATCGGCGATGAACTGCGGCAGAATGGTATCCAGAAACTCCGAACCCGTCGGCAGTCCGAGGTTTCCCAGATCCAGCAGCAGTCGGCGCGCTAGACGAAGACCTTCGTTGATAGCGAAACTGCCATCGAGATGGGGGTCGTTGATCAGGCCCTTCCACCCGACGGTCGTGCGCGGCTTCTCGAAGTAAATCCGCATGATGATGATCAGATCATCGGCGTACCGATCTGCCGCCTTCTTCAGACGATTGGCGTAGTCGTGGGCCGCCTCCAGATCGTGAATCGAACAGGGGCCAGCGATGACGACAAGGCGGTCATCGTTGCCTTCTAGAGCTGCACGCACCTGATCGCGCCCTGAACTGACGGTGATCGACGCCTTTTCCGTCGTCGACAGTTCCTCCATCAGAATCGCGGGTGGAATCAGCGGCCGGAGTTCGGCGATGCGTAGATCGTCGGTGGTGTGAAGCATGGGTTCCTTTTTTCGAGTCGAATGCTGAATACGCGGCTTACAGACCGAGCACGACCACCACTTCTCCGTCCTGTACGGTAACGAATCTCAGCACCAGCTTGGCCAATGACTCTTCCACGTCATCGGCTTGGAGTCGATAGATAGGAATCTGCGCCAGATAACGCTTAGCCACCACCTTTGAGAGCGTGTGAATCAAATCTTCGAAGCGTTTGGGGACGCCATCGATCTGCACGTCCTCGATGAGAGGATCGGCGAGCAAGATCTCACCGCGGCTCGATTCATACTGAAGGGCACTACCAAGAATGAGACTCCCATCCATCTTCTTTCCGCCGGGAAGGCGGATCTGCACGTCGAGGCTGAGACCGATCCGATCCGTGCCGGGTCTGAGCAGGATCTGGGGCTGCGTGAAACGAGCCCGTACGAGACCTTTCCTCTCCTCCACTGGAAAGATCCCGTCCACCTTGCGCTGCAGTTGGTGGCTTGTGAAGTGAATCTCGCGCTGCAGTAGACCCGATCCGCATGCTGTACACCACACCGTGAACAGCATCGCGATCATGCCACGGTACATGGCTCTGCGCACCTCAGCCCTTGAGGAAGGTCTCGATGTCACCGCGGCTCAGAGCCTTCATGCGCAGCGCACGTTGGCGATCCGCCTCTCGCTCACCCGCCAGTGCGTCTGGATCGTAGATGGTGCCCGCCCGGATGGTCAGAACGGGCGACAGTTTCTTCGGGCCCACCATCAGTTGATCGTGCACATCGCGAAACTCGAACTGGCCACCCTCCTGCAATTCGAAGGCAGCCAGATCGGCCACCGAACCTGGGCGCAATGTCCCTAGTTCGTCGGCGCGTTGAATTGATTCGGCAGGCCCCGTCGTGCATTGTCGCACAACCCCGACGAGAGGCACTCCGAGATTCAGCAGTTTCGACGCCGTCTCCGGAAGACTCATTACGGGATCCTCGAGGCTCGACGAATGCAGGTCGGTGCTGATCACATCGGCCGTGAAGTCCTGTGCCAGGGCTCGTTTGGCCGTGTCGAAGGAAAAGGAGCCACCTCCATGGCCGACATCAAACAGGACACCGCGCTCTCTGGCTTCCCAAACCGCGGGCAGGATCCGGTCTCCATCGCCGAAGATATCGTCACCCTTGTCGTGATAGCAGTGCGTGACGACGTCGCCCGGTCGCAGCGTGCGCAAGACCTCCGGCAGATCGATGCCTGGACCCAGGTGCGCCATGATCGGTGTGTTCGTCGCTTCCGCCGCTTCCACAGCCAGGTGCAGAGGGGCGATGCCATTGTCACCGAGTTGAAAACGACCCATGCGGATCTTCACACCCACGCAGGTCTCGGGCCAGGCTTTGATGATCCCCGCAGTTCGGTCGGGGCAGGCGTAGCGGATGTCTTCCAGTTCACCCAGCGGACCGAAGGTGAGGCCGATGCCGGAGATGTGAACGAAGGCGAGGGCCTGCGTTCGGGCGGGGGCGACCATGTTTTCTTCGAACCCCCAGAAGTTGGCCCATCCAGAAGATCCGGCGTCCACGACGGTGGTGACGCCCGTGGCCAGACAGAGCGCGTCGAACCGGATTCCCCAGGTGGTTGAACCCGCATACAGGTGGGCGTGGATGTCGATGAATCCCGGTGTCAGGATTCGACCCGACAGGTCGATACGTTGCTTTGCTTCCGCCGGGATGTCTTCGGCCAGTTCGACGATGCGGTCACCCGTGATGGCCACATCGCGAACAGCACATAATTCCTGAGAGGGATCGATGACGGTGGCGCCGGTCAGAATCAGGTCAACCATCGGTTTGCTTGACACCCTTGTAGGTCGGCCTTAATTGAGGCCGCTTGATCCATGAAAGAGGAGAGACGTGGGTAATCGACCACCCGAAGCGGGAATCCGTGTGCCGCCTTCGGTGCTGCGGGACTTTGTACAGAAACTCTTCGCCGGTGCCGGAATGCGAGACGAAGACGCGCAGACCATGTCAGATCTGCTGGTGGCCACCGACTTGCGCGGTGTCGTCAGCCACGGCACCCATCAGACCCAGGGCTACATGCGAATGTTGCTTCAGGGCCGGGTCAATCCGCGACCTGAAATACAGGTGTTGTCCTCACGGGGTGCAACCCGCGTCTATGATGGCGATGGAGGAATGGGACATCTTCCGTCCTCTCAGGCGGCACGTTTCGTGGCCGAGGCGGCCCAGGAACACGGGCTGGCCGCCGCCACGACAGGCAATCACTTCCATTTTGGCGGTGCGGGGAAATACTCTCGCTTCGCCGCCGACGCCGGATGTATTGGCATTGCCGTTTCCTCCCACCGTTGGCAGCGGCAGGGGCCGATCCTGTCGGCGGCGACGGGCGCCTCGCCCATAAGTATCGCCTTCCCCTCCCGTGACCAACCGCCTTTCGTGCTGGACATGGCCACGACCTTTGTCGGTTGGGATGACGATCTGTTTGAACAGGCCCCTTTCCTCTATTTCAAGCAGCTCGGTCTCGGTGCAGCGGCCCACGTGTTGGGTGGCATCCTCGCCGGCATCTGGAAGTCGGATCGAATACCGCCCACCTCCAAGTGGGAGTCGAATCAAGGAGGCTTCTTTGCTGCGTTCGCAGTAGATGCCTTTTTGGATGAAAACGAGTTCTACCAAGAAATGGACCGTTTCGTCAGCGAGTGCCGCGAGGCAGCCCCCTTTCCCGGTCAGGACCAGGCACAGCTGCCAGGCAACGTGGAAGCGCAACTGGAGGCAGATTACGCACGTGACGGGATTCCGATCTCAGACACCCATCAGAAGACGTTGGAAGATGCGGCCGCTGACGTCGGCATAGATTCACCCTTGGCCGACTTTGAACACACTCGTTTTGGAGAAACATCGACTTCATGACCCAGGCATCCACATGACGGAACGAGTGATCGTCACGGTCGGGATCGAGTTTTATGGTCAGCAACCTGCTCGCGACCTGCTAGAGAGAGCGGGACTGGAATGCATCCATCGATCCGGCTCTCCCGGCTGGCCCGATGACGAAACACGCGAGTATATCACCGGCATGCAGGGGATTCTCGCGGGGGCCGAATTTCTCAATGCGTCGACGATGGACCACACCAACGACATGCGCGTGATCGCTCGCAATGGCGTCGGCTTCGACCGTGTCGACCTCGACTATTGCACCGAGCGGGGTATCGTCGTGACCAACACGCCCGGATCGATGGCCGACGCCGTTGCCGATCTCACCTTCGCTCTTCTGCTGGCCGCCGTTCGCCATGTGGTGGCGGGGAATGAGAATGTGAAGGCAGGTGGTGTCTACGATGTGCCCATTGGCGAAGATCTCGCTTCCCTCACCCTCGGTTTGGTGGGATGTGGCCACATCGGCGCGGAAACCGTGCGTCGCGCCCGTGCCTTCAAGATGCCCGTACTGGTGGAGGATCCGTGGGTCGATCCGCAGCGCATCCGCGACCTGGGTGCCAAACCGGTCGATCGGTCTCGATTGCTCGCTGAAGCAGATGTGATCAGTCTGCATCTACCCCTCACCGATGAGAGTGCGAACTTCGTCGATGCAGGATTTCTCAGCGCCATGAAGCCGGGCAGTTGGCTCCTGAACACGGCCCGGGGTGGGCTCGTAGACGAAGATGCACTGATCGATGCTCTCACGTCCGGCCACCTCGCCGGTGCCGGTCTGGACTGTCAGGCCGCCGAACCTCCTGAGGGCCGAACGAAAGACCTGGTGGCTCTCGACAATGTGGTCGCCTTGCCTCACTGTGCCTCCAAGACGGCCACCGCGCGCAAGGCCATGTCCATCGCCGCGGCTCAGTCTATCGTCGAGGTCCTGGGTGGACAGGAGCCGGAATTTGTCGTGAACCGCGATGTGCTGAAGAAACTCGACCTGCAACCGCGCACCTGAGACGACACTGGATGCGGGGTTGACCAGCCTTCAGACGTAGTCCTGGTGCGACCACCCCAGGGGTAGCGGACACCACCCGTGCAGGGCAGACAATTCGGGCGAGACGTTGACGACCATGTGCGCCGGTAGAGGCCCGAAGAGGGCACGCATCGCCTCAAAGGGGTGCCAGACAACCGACGCCGATGCCTCGGTGCGCCGACAGCAGACCCAATCGTTTTCAACATCGATCTCGAGGGCACCGTATCCCTCGATGCCGAATCGGACCCGCCCATCGGGTAAGCCTTGCTCGGCAGCCTGCACCTGAAGCAAGGCCCCAATCGTGGCTGCCCAATCAAAAACCTGCCAGTTCCCCGACGTTCGGATCACCGTGCTTTCAGCAAGGGCTCCGAGTCGCTGCGCCAGACCGGTTTGGGTGGGCATGAGCCAGAAGTTGGCCTGTTCACCCCGGTCTCGGACCCAGGCGCCGGCCATGACGATGGCGTGGTCATCGTCCTCTGCGACCCATTCGGTGACTTCACCACGCCTTGCGACCAAGTAGCCAATCACCGTGTCGGTCTCGTCACGAGCCAGATAGGGCGTTCGGAATCCGCCGACGAGAAATCGGTGGAAGACGTCTGCCGGCCGTTGGCAGTGGACGGACTGGTGCGTGTGGAGTCGATGGGCGAAGGTTAGCGAACGATCATCGTCGGCCTCGATCGGCGAGAAGGTGATCGCCGTCTCCGGTAGGGCATGTCGAAGATTGGTCGGCGATAGACTCATGTTTGTGGAGACCCCACACGTCTCGTAGCCGAAATAGCCGTACCGCTGTCGTTGACCGCCGAGCCAGGAGAGATGGTACTGTTCCTCTTGCATGACGCCGACGCAGTGATTCATCAGCGTCTTCATGTATCCGGCTCCACGCACACGCTTGTGCGTAGACACACCTCCGATGCCGCCAACCTTCAGCACCTGATCACCCACTTGCCATTGGGCTGGGAATAAGCCGACCACAGCCGCCAGCTTTCCATCCACTCGAATGGCGTAGTTGCAGGCCATCTGCTCATCGGTGGGCTGGTAGATCGATGGCAACATGCCAGCGAAGTCATGCGGAGCATGTTCGGAGAAGACCTCGTTGAGAAAGTCCATGCATTCATCGAAGTCGGTGCCTCTCAGTTGTATCACCTCATCACTCATCGCCACCACCTCCTGATTCGCCAACAATGGGTTCGCCCGACAGTTCCGGTTCATTCATTCGTGAGATCTGGACCCTCGCTACATTGCCCTGTGCCTCAATCAAAGGACAACACCGCACCCAGGCTGCGTGCATGATCGACAGCCGCAGCTGCCGCGTCTTCATCGCCGGCGGCACGCAAGGCATCTCCCAGGTTCAGCCAGGGAACCGGCCATGCCGGCCGCAACTCTGCCGCCTGTCGATAGGCATCGGCCGCCGGCATCCACAGGCCTTGCCTGAAAAGAGCGGCGCCTCGATTCAGGTGAGCTGTCGCATTGAGGGGTTGGAGCTGACAGACGGTGTCGAACTGATCCAATGCCGCAGGCCACCGTCCTTCCTCATAGAGAGACAATCCGAGATTCAGATGCGCCGTGGCGAATCGCGGATAGAGACCGATCGCCCGTTGATAGTGTGCCTGGGCGGCAACCGAGGCGCCTCGACGTTGTAGAGCCGTCGCCAATGCTTCGTGCGCTCGCGCCGACGAGGGCTGAGCAACCACCGTCGCGGCCCACAGGTGTTCGTCATCCCGCCAGTCCCGGCACCACGCGATCGTTCGCGCACCCATCATCACAAGCAGTGTCGCCACGATCCAGCGTGTGCGCGACGAGGTAGAGAGAGTGGTCAGCAATGCCGCCAGGCTCAGACTGCCGCCGACCATGGCCAGATAGAGATACGCATCCGAGCGGGCCAAATCGATTCTGGAGACCACGTTGCTCGCCGGCAACAGGGCTACGGCCCACCAGAGCACACCCAACGACAGCAGATCGGCATGGCGCACAAAACGCAGCAGGACGAAGCCCAGCAGCGCAAGCAGCAATCCCACGCGCACACCCGTCGTCAGCGTGGCAGACACGTCGATGACGCCGAACCCATAGTCCGCCGACAAACGCAGCGGCACCAACAGCGACTGGGCGTATGACCAGCCCTGGTCGAGGGCGACCATGACACGCTGTGATGTCGACAAAGAGGCGAGAGGATTGGTCAGGGGATCGATGATGGCCGTATCGGCAGCACGAGTGAACATCTTCCACAACAACCACCCAGCGGCGGTGCCATAGGCGCTCAGGTGCATGAGCCAGGTCGGGGTTGGCTGGCCGCGACGGGCGAGACGGTGGTGAACCAACAGTAGAAACAGAGGCAGGGCGAAGGCCTGTGCAGACGTGTGCAGACCGAGAATGACGATCAGGAGCAGACCGACGGCTCTTATCACGTGGAATCGCCCGCCACCTGACAACCACAGTGCGCTCAGAATCCACGTCGTGGTCAACAACTCTGCCTGCGAACCCAGATGGAGTACTGCCTGACTGCCACTGGGCCAGATGGCGAAGATCAGCGTTCCCCACCCAGCCAGGCTCGCAGAGGTCCACCTCCGTGCGACGAGCAACAGCAGCCCGCAGTTGAGCAGATGGACCAGCATCGCCGTGAGACGATATCCGACCGATCCCTGACCGAAGAGGGCGTGCTGAACCTCGACAGACCAGGCCGGCACTCGATCCAGCGACACCATGTCCGCGCGATCGGCGATCAGACGCGTGTCGGCAAGCAGCAGATCGTTGGCGACGCTGACACCATAGACCACCACGACGGCCGCCACGATTCTCCCGGCCCAGACTCGCAGGCTGTGCGCCTGGCTGGATGTCACCGTCTCATCGGTATCTGTCATGGAGGCTGCGTCACTGGTGCCACATCGTCGGGCGCCGAGATATACTCACCGCGAAACTTGGGTCTGCACGAGTCGTTGAAGGATTCGCTGCTTCAGTTCGGTTTCCAGATCCGCCGCCGAGGGCTGGCCCGCCAGATTCGTCTGCTCGTGAGGATCGGCGGTCCGATCGAACAGCAGATACACCTCGCCCTCGGTGTTGATGACGGCCTTGTGGGTCAGATCGATCCACATGACTTCACCATTCATCTCACTGATCGCTCCCGCTCGATGATGGTGCTTGGCGTCGGTAACGCCCGGCAGCAGGGAGCGCGAGAAGCCCGGGGCAGATGTACCTGCTGTCTCGCAGAGCGTGGCAGCCACATCGATCCATTCCGTCGGTGAAACGTTGACCGCACCCGAAGCCCCCGCCGGTGGGCGCACGATCAAGGGGACGCGAACGGCCGGGTCGAGCAAGTGGCTCTTGTAGATCAGACCAAAGTCGCCATTCATCTCCCCGTGATCAGACGTAAACACGATCAGCGTGTTGTCTATCTCGCCTCGAGACTCGATGGTGGCCAGAATCTGGCCGATCTGATCATCGATGAGTTCCACATTGCCCGCGTAGTTGGCCCTCAACTCGGCCACATCCTCCGCCGTCGGATCGGGCCGTTGAGACAGCCGGTCGTCCAGCGCCCCTCGGGGACGACCCGTTGAATCGGCCGCCCACTCGGGCTGGGGCAGGGCCGCAGGCATCTGCGCGGGGTCATAACGCTGGGCGAATTCGTCCGGCGTATCCCACGGTTCGTGCGGTCCTCCGAAACTGACCCAGCAGCAGAAGGGTTGATCACCGTCGTAGTCGCGCAGGTAGTCGTTGGCCTGCTGGCCAACATAGGTGTCGGCGTATTCTGACAGGGGCAGCGGAGATGGACGCGCCACATGGGGCTTGGTCGAGAAACGATTCTCGAGATCCTCCCGATACGCCTGCCAGAGGCCAGCCTCTTCCCATCGCGCCGTCATGTGGGACAGGACCCGCGCACTGGCTCGTGGACCACCGATCTCATCCACATCATCCAGACCATACTGATGCATCAGGTGTTCTCGATCGCGCAGATCCCCACCGTGTGGATGCAGATGGGTCTTGCCAAAAAGACTGGTTCGATAGCCGGCGGCGCGCACGGCCTGCATCCAGGTTGGAGTTCGAGGGTCGAGGGTATGTTGGCCGTTGTCCCACACCCACGTGTTGTGGGGATACAGGCCGGTGGCCAGACTCAGACGGGCGGGTATACACACCGGTGACGTGGTGACACAGTTGCTGAAACGCACACCCTCGGCGGCCAGTCGATCCAGGTGAGGCGTGCGTACCCAGTCGCTGACACAACCCAGGGCATCGGCGCGCTGCTGATCCGTCATCAACAGCAGCAGATTCGGTCGTATCGTCACGCTTTTTGGCCCGGCGGCAGGAAGAATTCGAAGCGCTCTGGATCGCCATACCCCTCCAGCGGTGTCGGCACGATCCCCGGGTGCTGTCGAGCAGCCATCACGATCTGCTTGTTGAAGTCGCTCACGTGTTCCGCGTCGAGATATTCCTGCACCGACATCCAGCGACTCTCGGCGATCTCTTCCTCCTGGATCGTGATCTGCTCGCTCAGAGGGCGCAGTCGACAGACGAAGTAGATGTCCGACTTGCCGTAGCGGTATCCGTGCCAGTGACGGAAACAGACCAGCGCATCAAAGACCGTCTCGATGCCCGTCTCCTCTTGGACCTCCCGCACCACGGCCTCGGCCAGATGTTCTCCCTCGTGGAGTGCACCACCGGGCAACTTGAAGCGAGGTGGGCGCGAAGCATCCCGGTGATACCGTTCGCTGACCACAAGCAGCTCGTCCCGTTCGTTGATCGCCACCCCACCGGCCCCGATGTAGTGCGAAGCATGGGCGGGGATGAAGGCGCCATCCTTCAACTGCAGAGTGAGCATCAGGTAGTCTTCGCCGCTGTGGTGGAAGCGAAAACCAGCCGTCGTGGCCACGGGAATCAGAGCCGCCAGGGCGTGCGAAATCTCCAACCAGACGACCCGATATCCGTCCTCACGCCAAGAAATCAGTGATTTCTCGAGTTGCTCGGAGAAAATTGTCGGATCCGAATCCAAACCATCTGGCGCCGGAATGACACCACCAAATGGATTCTCAGTCGCGGACAGGACAACCATATACACCACTTTTTGAGAGGAAGAAGGGGCTGGCGGTGTTAGAGAAAAGAGGCCGAAAACAGGCTGTGTCAAGATAGCAGTCTGCTCGAATCCCCTCGTTTTTTGTGATGAGAATGCACGTCAACGTCTCTGAGAAAACCGGTTGAGTTTAGATGGCAGGTTTTCGGCGACTTTGGTATACTTGCCAAAGAATTAGCCGAGTCAACCGACTTTTTCTCCACAATCCGAGAGACTCTCACCACTCCATTGAAAGGGGTTCTCATGCCGTTTTCCTTCACCAACTCTAAAGGCCAGGCGTATATCCTGCACTCGAAGACGACGACCCTGAAGAATGGAAACGACCAGACGATCTACTACTTCGCCAAAGATGCGAGGGAGAACGCTCTGGATGCCGTTCCTGACGGGTATCAGGTCGTCGAGAGCAGGAATGGACTGCCGGTTCTGAAGCGCGCGTCCTGATTGCAGCGCGCTTACGCGCGGCTACTCGAGACAAGAGGGGGTTCAACAAGGGACTCCCTTTTCTCGTTCTGTGCCCTGCCTCACCGGCCGGGTCATCCCTCCTCAGAGACGGGTGGCCAACACCGGGTGACCCGACCCCTCTCAGCCGTCAGCGCGACCTCGTGGACCGATGCGGTGGGCAGATCCATGCCGGGGAGTTGAGACAGGTCCTGCCCTTGCCAGTGGAGCAGGGCGACGCCAATGGGATCTCTGTGGGACACGGCCACGATGCGGCACCCCTGCTGCTGCGCCTCGGTGGCCCACGCCAGGAAACGGGCCCGCATGGAGGAGGCCCCCTCGATACCGGCCACACCTTCTTCGGTCAAATACGGTTTGGGTAGTGCGTCGAAGGACTTTCCCTGATATCCACCGATCTCAGTCTCTGCCAGCAGCTCGTCTTCCAGGATCGGCATCTGCAATCTGGCCGTCAGCAAGGCGGCCGACTCCTGCGCACGCTGCAGAGGCGAGCTATACAGGACGTCGAAAGGTTTCAGTTTCTCGAGTGCCGTGGCCGCTGCCTCGACCTGCTCGCGACCTTTGGTGCTGAGTCCAAATCCCGGCAGTCGCCCGTAGATGATCTGCTCGGGATTGTGCACTTCCCCATGCCGGACCAGATAGATCGTCGTTGTCATGGGGCATATACTACGACTCCCCGCGCCTGCCGCCGAGGATGACGCTGTTGGCCATCGACCTGAATCAGACCACATCTCGCAGCATTCTGACGCGAACGTCCGGCTTTCTGCGGTCGGTGACCACCCACTCGCTACAACCCTATCGGGGCTGCACCTACGGCAATGCTCTGTGTGGCGTCGGCTGCTACGTGCAGCACAATAGATTGCTCACCCATGGCCAGCGCTGGGGATCCTTTCTCGACGTGCGGGAAAACGCAGCCGATCTGTATCGATCACAGGTTGAGCGGGAGAGGCGTTGGGCGGAAAGGCGGGGGGCGCCTTCTCCGTGTTCATGTCCAGTTCCACCGATCCCTACGTACCCCAGGAGCGCAGATATCGTCTCAGTCGCCGTATCCTGCAGGCGATGCTCGAGTCGCCACCCGACGAACTGGTTCTGCAGACCCATTCCCATCTGATCCTCGACGACCTGTCCACCCTCCAAGGCCTTTCACAGGTGTGTCGCCTTGCGAGTGCACATCTCCATCGAGTCCGATCAGCAGGATCTGCCGGGCCTGCCGCCTGCGGCCTGTTCCGTCGACCGACGCTTTGCCGCGGCCCACACGCTGCGACAATCGGGAATCTTCGTCGTCGTCACCGTCTCTCCTCTGTTGCCGATCGTCGATGCGGACGCCTTCTTTGCGCGGATCGCCAGCCAGGCCGACGCGACGGTCATCGACCACTTCATCGGTGGTGATGGCAGCCCCGATGGTCGGCGTACGGCGGCGACCTCCCTTCCACAGGCGATGGAGCAGGTCATCGCGGGGAGCACGCGTCTGTCGTACTGAGATGAAGTGGTCGACATCGCCAGGAAACACCTGCCCGGGTGGGTGTCAGCATCGACGGATTTGCCGGAAGTTACCTGCCGGCTTGAATGAGGCCCTATGCAACCCCATTACCATCGCGCCCTCGGGCGAAGACTCCTGCGCAAGAACACGACGCTGTGTGAACTGAGTCAGCTTCTGGAGCCCCACCTCCCAGGGCTTGCCACACCCGCCTCACCAGCCACCTGGCAACGGCGGGCCCAGCATAGCCGAAAACGGCTGTTGGAGAACTTCTTCCAGGGGCATCCACCTGGCTTGCTCAAGGCGACGCCACGGGTGCAGTGGCGAGGCACGATTGAGACCGGACAGGGATACCGAATCCGCAAGTTGCGCTACGAGGGATACCCGGGGATGTGGGTGCCCGCGTTGCTGTATGAACCGACGCAGTTGCGGGGCCGGGTTCCCGTCGTGTTGAACCCGAATGGGCACCGCGCCGGTGGCAAGGCGATGGACTACAAACAGGCGCGTTGTATCAACCTGGCCAAACGGGGGATGCTCGCTCTGAGCACTGAGTTTATCGGTATGGGTGAATTGCGGGCCGACGCCGAGCATTTGCGCATCGGTCTGCTCGACGTGTTGGGGATGGCCGGCATCGGTGTGTTCTATCTGCTGATGAAACGCGGGCTGGATGTTCTGCTTTTGCAGCGGAATGCAGACCCGAGTCGGGTCGCCATGACCGGACTGCCCGGCGGCGGATGGCAGACCGCCCTTCTGGCCTCCCTCGATGAGCGCATCACGGCGATCGTGCCCGTCGCCGGACACTCTCCTTTGTGGCAGCGGAAAAGCTGTGTCGCCGATATCGGGGACCTCGAACAATGCCCAAGCGATCTGTGCACCGTCGCTGACTACGATGTGCTCACGGGCATGTTCGCGCCACGCCCCACGCTGCTGATCTACAATCACGAAGACGATTGCTGTTTTCAGACCCGGCGCACGCGCGGCTCCATCTATCGGCCGGCTCGAGCGATCTATCAGTTGCTCGGTGTAGGCGACAAGATCTCCTTCCATAACAACATCGATCCGGGAACCCACAACTACGAACGGGACAATCGTCGCCAATTGTATCGGTTCCTCGACCAGCAGTTCGGACTCACGACCCACGACGACGATCTGCCCTACGAACTAGAGCTGCTCACCGAGAGTGAACTCAACGTGGGACTGCCGGCGGACAACGCCACCCTTTACTCCCTCGCCTTGGATCGACTGCAGCAGATCAGGCGTCGCCGCCCACGTCGCGAGTCGAGTGCGACCGCTGCTCGTGCCCGCCTGCGAAAAATTCTGCACCTGCCAGCGGTCGGTGCGGTTCGCGCCGAGTCGGTGGGCAAGACCCGACGCGGCGTGGCACAGATGCGACTACACCTGGACCACTGGACGGCTCCGGTGACGGAGCTCGCCCCGTCGGAGCGCAGTGACGGAGTGGAAATCGTCATCAACGACGGTGGCCGCGCCGCGTGTGGTCTGGCAGCGGCGGGTGGACTGTCGCGAGCCCACCGCACCCTCGTTGTGGATCTGCTGGGCACGGGCGAGAGCCATGTGGGCCATCAGTTTCACATGGTCGCCGCCAGCGCCGGACTCCGACCGCTAGGCCTCCAGCTGGCCCAGTTGATGACGATTGTGAAGTGGACGCAGCGACGGTATCGCACGAAGAAGATCCACCTGCGCGCTTCAGGGGCGACCATGTCCGTCGTGGCGTTGCTGGCCGGTGCCATGCAGCCGGCATCGATCGCCAGCATCGAGTTGGGTGGATACATGGGCAGTCTGGACAGACTCGTTGACCTGCCCATGTCCTACGCTGCCCATGCCCCACTGTTCTGCTTTGGATTGCTGGCCGAATTCGACCTGCCTGACCTGCTACAACTTGCCAAACCAGTGCCGGTGCGAGATCACCAACGGGGCCCGCTGCAGATGTGAACAGGATGATGGCCACCTGGTGTGGACCCCTCTGGCTCGGGGTGACCTATTCCCTGGCCGCTGCGGGTGTAGAGCCGATCGCGACGCACTTCTATCTATGTGCTTGGGCGGGCCTCATCGTAACGTTTAACCAGTTGATCGCGCGTGGTGAGGGCTCGTCTCTGCTGGCGCGTGTGGGTGATGCCGGATGGGTGCAGATCGGCTTCTGGTCGGCCGTCAGCTGGTTCTTCTACGAGTTGTGCAATTTCCGTCTGCAGAACTGGTACTACATCCTCGTTGAGGATGAACCGCTTCTTAGGTGGCTGGCGACCTTCGTCGCCTTTGGCACCGTCTTCCCCGGCATCTTCTGGATCGACCACTGGCTGCGGACCCGCTGGAGCAGCTCGGTGCGGATCCCGCCATTGCAGCTGTCGTCGAACCACAGACGGGTGCTGGTGGCTGGGGGCGTGGGGTTCTTTGTCCTGTGGGTCGCCGACCCCGCGCATTTCTATCCGCTCGTGTGGGGCGGCACCTTCCTGATTCTGGCGTCGTTGAATCATCGCCTCGGGATCGACGGCATCCTGCGCCAGCTGGAACGAGGTGACCTGGGTCCGACCCTGCGCCTGCTGATCGCCGGATTCATCGCCGGCGGTTGTTGGGAGTTCTTCAACTTCTGGGCGCGAGCCAAATGGATCTACACGGTACCCCTCTTTGACGAACTCAAACTCTTCGAGATGCCCCTGCTTGGGTTCGTCGGTTTTCCACCCTTTGCGGTGGAGTGCGCCTGCACCTACCGACTCCTCGTCTGGGCAAGACTGTGCCCACCCCTGGGTGACTTTACTCAACAGGGGCCGCCACGATCGAAGATCTTTCGCACGGTGATTCCGCTGCTGGCGCTGCTGTTCAGTCACGGGGTGTACGATCACATGCAGCGTGTCACGGTGACCTCAACGACACCCCGGGTGCAGCAGATTCGGGCCTTCACGCAGAGCGATCTGAAGTGGTTTCGGCAGCAAGGTGTGGAACATCTGACCGATCTGGTGGGCCTAGGGAGTGAACGCGTGTGGCGACAGCTCGAACAAGACGTCGAGGCAGTCACCGTGGCCCGTGTGAGGGACACGGTCGAACTATATATGCATGAAGGAATTGGCCATCAATTTGGCAATCAGCTGGTGGCCGCCGGATACCATTCGCTGCGCGACCTCGAGGCGTCGGACGCAGCGACCGTGAGCGAACGCCTGTCGAAATCAGCGGGGGAAGGACCTGCACCACGACCGTCGCAGGTGAAGGTATGGTTTCATCGCCTTGGAAGGTGATGAGGCCGTCAGCGTCACCCGTGGCGTTCGCGCAACAGACGTGCCGCAGCCGCCTCGTTGCTGAGTTTTGTGTACACCTCGTCGAGGTCGACTCGGGCCGCAGACCCAGGGGCGAAACCACAGTCAGGGTTCAAAACGATTCGCTCCTTGTCGATCACCGTCATCGCCTGCTCGACGCGGCGGACGATCGTCTCGGGCTCGTCGACCTGCCCGGGATGGACACTGACGCATCCCAGCCCGATCTCGATGTCTTCACGAAGCTGACGGAGTACACTCACATCTCCAGCACCAGGGCTCGTGAATTCGAGCGTCAGATGATCCGTGTCGAGCTGGTTCAGGGCGGAGATGATCGGGTCGTATCCTCCGGCATGGGCGGCGTCCCCGCGAACCCGTGCGCCGGCCCGCCGACACAGGTGCACGGCGCGCACAGCACCGCTGCCTACCCCTGCCAGGACCTCGTTGTCCATGTCCACCGATAGGCGAGCCTCGCCATCGGCCCCGCCTGCCACCTCGGTCTCGGCGTCATCGTAGTGGCGACGTACCTCCTCGTCCACAAGCAGACACAGATGCGGGTCATCCACCTGCACCACATGGGCGCCTGCCTCGACGCACACCTGCGCCTCCTGCCGCAGGATCGGTGTAACCGCCTCGATGAAGGCACGGCGCGTCGGATAGGCGAGGGCCGATCGGTCCGACTCCCACATGCGCTCGCCGAGAAGCGCAGGGGCGGGCAAACAGACCTTGATGCGGCGATCGGTCACCCTTCTGAGCGCCGCCACCTCGGCAGCCACCGTGCCGGGCTGCTTGGGTTCGACCTTGTCGACGATGACGGTCCAGGGACGTCCATCGTCACTGGTGCCCAGCTCGAATCCATGGGCCAACTGCGCGATGACCCCCACATAGGAAGCTCGACGCCACTCACCGTCGGTGATGATATCGAGGCCGGCTGCCGACTGCAGAGAGGCAGTGTAGGCGACGGCCGCATCGAGACGCTGGCCATCGGCGTCCTTATCGCCAGAGCCGCCGTCCAGAACGATCTGGCGCACGAACTCCGGTCGCGGCATGGAGCCGACAACCGCTGTGGGAAACAGGGTTCCATATCGTTCGACCGTAGACACGACCTCTCACCTTTCCAACAGGGTTGTTGTCTCCATCATCCGTAGAGTTTCGGCCAGCGTTGATTGGCCAGCTCTAAGTCCTCTTCGGTATCCACCTCCATGTATTGACCATCGGTGGTCACCATGTGGAAGTCGTGGCCCGCCTCGAGCATCTCTTCGTAGAGGTGAATCAAGTACGCCTTCGGGAAGGGTGCACCCGCTTTCCACGGTTCGTCCCCCAGCCGCTCCCTCACATCGTGATAGGTTCGTCGCAGTTGATCGGATGCTTGCGCACTGAAGCGCGCGACACCGATGTATTCGCCATCGGCCTCGTGAGAGGGAATCGTGCGATTGATCCTCGTGATCCGATCTCCGTCAGCCGTCACCTTCTCTGCGTCATCTTCAGGATGCTGGCTGCGGTGAGCGTAGCGTGTGCGCCAGTGGGTGTCGACACACAACACGGCTTCTGCTTCGTGCTCGAGGGCTCGGCGCACAACCTCGGGCCGATAGAGAATATCGGCGTAGGTGCACACGAACCCGTCGTCCATGCAGTCTTCAGCACACATGAGCGAGGCGAGAATGTTCGTCTGGGCCCAGTCGGGATTGTGACGAAACTCGAGATCGGGATAGTCGGCGCGCACCAGGTCGTATTGGTAGCCGCCGACAAAGATAATCTGATCGAGTCCGGCGTCCTGCAGTGATTCCAGCAGCCAGTCGAGAATCCGCCGGCCGCCGATCAGCGTATACGGCTTGGGAACCTCCTTCGTGAGAGCCCTCAACCGAGACCCACGGCCGGCACCAATGATGATTGCTTTCATGGGCAGGCAGTATAGCCGCTACCGCAATCAGGCGCCACGTAAGAAACCAGCCCGGGCCTGCTGCGTCTGCTCAGGTGTGGAAATCTTCAGCGGATTCACCTGACTCTGACTCTTCTGTTTCCCGGTTGTCTACAGCAGCTGGGTCGCAAGCCCTCCAACTCGTAGCGGTGGCAGGTACTCGCCTCCGTGTCGGTGTCCCTATCACGCCCGGGCACCTCCACGGCAACGGCAGGTGCCTTCTTGTGTCTGTGCTGCGCTGTCCGCGCACAATCCGCCGCCAACTGCTACCGTTGTTCGATGAGGCTTGCGATGAAATCCTTCCTGACCCGCCTGTACGCCCATTGCTTTTTCGATGAGCTCATGCTCATCTATCCGTTCTATGCGGTCATGTTCGTCGATCACGGACTGACACCGATACAGATCTCGACACTGCTCGCCGTCTGGTGCGCCACGACGATCGTGCGCGAAGTCCCCTCCGGTGTTCTTGCCGATCGACACTCTCGAAAAGCCATCATGGTCATCGGATCGATCTTTCGAGCCAGTGGTTATCTGTGCTGGGTGTTCTTCCCGGGATTCTGGGGATTTCTCATCGGTTTCGTTCTATCGGGGATCGAGGGTTCACTCGGGTCAGGTGCCTTCGAGGCGCTGGGGTATGGCGAACTCAAACACTTCGAGCGCGAGGATGAGTATGCCCAGGTCCTTGGCCGCTGCCGCAGCCTGGGGCTGATGGGCATCGTCGTCTCGGGGGCCATCGCCGCCTGGGCAGTATCCGGTGGTTACCCCGTCCTGATCTACGCCAGCTGCGCTGCCGCCTTGCTGGCGGGCCTGCTGCTGATGCTTCTGCCCACGGCGGCACCCGCGATGGTCGTGGATCGTGGGTTTGGCGCCTATGTGGCAACGCTGAAGGCCGGTGTCGGAGAAGTCTGCGTCCCCGGGTGCGACACCTCGTTCTGTTTGCTGCCCTCGTCTTTGCCCTGGGTGGAACCTTAGAGGAATACTGGCCCATCTTCATCTCGTCCATGGGCGTGGCACCCTATTCACTGGGTCTTTTCCTGTCCCTCACCTGTGGTGTACAGGCGCTGGCCAGTTTCTTCGCCCATCGATTTGTCGACATGCCCTCTCGCATCCTGTTCTCTGCGCTAGCGGTCAGTGGTGTGGGCCTGTTCGTCGCCGCTCGGTCGATGCATGTGGCAGGTGTGCTGTTGATTCTGTTCTTCGTCTTCCAGGCGATCGACATCATCTATGATGCGCGGTTGCAGGCTGCCATTCCGAGCGATCATCGCGCCACCGTCTCCTCTGTAAAGAGTTTCGTGGCTGAAACGGGCGGTGTCGTCGTCGTCCTGGCTATGGGTCTGATCGTCACCGGCAGTTTATACTCCACTGGATTCTGGGGGTTTGGGGTGGCCGTTGCTCGGGTGGGTCTTGTCTATCTGTTGGTGAGTGCACGACTCCCGCTGGCCGAAAACCATCGGTAACTCGTTTCTGAAAGTGGCGTTTGGCGGGCCTGTAGCCGATCATCAGGGCGATGAAACCGCGGATCAGCTTTATCACTCTCGGCGTCAGCGATCTGCAGCAGGCCACGGCCTTTTATGCCGGTGTGCTTGAGCTGGACCTGTTGCCCTCTTCGACGGCGATCGCCTCCTTCTTTGACATGGGGGGTCTGCGGTTGGCTCTGTATCCGCGCACGCGGTTGGCGGCAGACGCCGGCGTCGGTCCTGCAGGGGCAGGGTTTGCAGGGATCTCCCTGGCTCACAACGTGGGCTCCCAGCAGGAGGTAGACGAGTTGCTTTCCCACGTGGGCCACCATGGGGGACAGATCCTCAAGCACGGCGAGACTGCCGCCTGGGGTGGATATGCTGGCTATTTTGCCGATCCGGACGGGTTTGTCTGGGAAGTCGCCTGGAACCCTCGCCATCCGATTGCCTGAAAAGGACCGCGCCTGATGAAGATCACCGACATTCGCCTGCTGCCCCTCACCGGAGCTACTGCCGATGGGGGCTGGGACCAGGGATTCGACGAGCAGGAGAATCTTCACACGCTCGTGGAGGTGGTCTCCGATGAGGGGGTCACCGGCTTGGGCTCCGTCTACACCTCGTCCAAACTGTGCGAGGGCGCCCTCGGTATTCTGCGCCCTATGGCTTTAGGCGAAAGCGCCATTGAGCCTGCTCGCGTGTGTGAGAAGTTGCACCAATCGACTTTCTGGCAAGGACGAGGCGGGGCGATCACGCACCTGATTTCGGGGATCGACATCGCCATGTGGGATCTGTTCGGTAAGGTCACTGACCAGCCGGTCAGTCGGCTTCTCGGGGGCCGCTACTGCGAATCGATTAAACCCTACGGTTCTCTACTGATGGCTGAACCGGATGTGTTGCGGGCGCGGTTGGAAGATGCCGTGGCCCGGGGTTTTCGGGCGATCAAGATGGGCTGGGGCCCCTTCGGCCGTGTTTCGCGCGAACTTGACGAGGAGATCGTCAGCACGGCTCGCGAGACGGTCGGCGCCGATGTGGAATTGATGGTCGACGCAGGCGGCTCTGATCGGTACTGGCCTCACGGTTACAAGTGGGCCCTCACGACGTCGCAGATGTTGTGCGACTATGGCATCACCTGGTTCGAAGAGCCCCTGCGACCCGATGATCTGGCCGGCTACTGCAAACTTACCGAACACGCACGGCTGCCGATCACCAGTTGCGAGGTTCTCACACGCCGCCAGGCCTTTCAGCCCTGGATCGAGCAACGCGCCGTCGACTACATCCAGCCGGATGTGACAAAGGTGGGGGGTCTGTCGGAAGAGTTTCGCATCGCCATGCACGCATACGACCACTCCATCCTCTTCGTCCCCCATGGCTGGAACACGGCCGTCGGGCTGGCGGCCGATCTTCAGTTGGTCGCCGCCGTGCCGACCGCACGTTGGGTAGAATACATCACTCCTGCCCCGTATATTGAGGACCTTGTGCTCGGTGACCCCTTCGCCCTCGACGACAAGGGACACCTGGACATTCCCATCGGCCCGGGACTGGGTCTCGATTGGAACCCGGAAGGGATCGAGCGCTTCTCGGGGATGCAGTTGACACCCTCTGACGTGTAGTCCCGCCGCACCTTCCTTCAACGCAAGAGTTCCTTCACCACCACAGGAGTTTTCACATGCCTCAGGCCACGTTGGCCGAAGCGATTCCGCTCGCCATCGTCGGATGCGGTGGCATGGGTCATCGCCGGCTCGGCGGGTTCGTGGAGCTCGCCCAGGCGGGGCTCACGCCCTTTCAACTGGTGGGTGCCTGCGACCCCGATTTGGGAAATGCGAACTCCCTGGCCGACGAGGCGCAAGCGAAGCTTGGAGGTTCACGCCCGGTTGTGGCGGCCACACTCGACGAATTGGCCTCAGCCACCGAAGTGGCAGCCATCGACCTGACCACCACACCCCGATTCCATCACACCATCGCTGTGGATGCCTTCGACCGGGGTTGGCATGTGATGAGTGAGAAACCCCTGGGGCTGACCAGCCGAGCCTGCCAGATCATGATGCAAGCGGCGGCGCGTAACGAGTGCGTGCTGTCGACGGCCGAGAACTACCGGCGTGATCCCATCAACCGGCTGGGCAAAGCCCTCGTCGAAGCAGGGGCCATCGGAACACCACGACTGATGGTCCACCACAGTATCGGTGGTGGCGATGGCATGCTGATCTCTGTTTGGCGCCACCAGAAGGACCAATCCGGGGTTCTGTTGGATGTGGGCGTTCACTTCGCCGACATCATGGAGTTCTACCTGGGACCGGCAACGACCATGTACGCACAGACACGACTGCACGAACCCGTCCGACGCAATCGTTTTGCCGGCAAACAGATGGCCACCGACGGTTCCGCCGGCGTATACGAACGCTGGCAGACACAGATGCCCGCCGAATTCGAGGCCACGGCCGATGACGCCGCGTATGCCACGATCGGCTTCGCCTCCGGCGCGGTGGCCTCCTATATCGAAGACCACGCTGCACGTGGGCAAGGTGGATGGAAACGAACGATCTATGGCAGTGAAGGGTCACTCGATCTGCCTGGAGATCGATCCGGCCGACGCCTCCGGATTCAACGTGAAGGGTCTGAACCGGTCGACGACGAGGCACTGTATGAGTTGTGCCCCGACTTTCGCCTCGACGAGCCGACGGCTCGATTGTTTGGTGGCGATCGATTCTTCGAATACACGAACGAATTCTCCACAACCGACTCCAAGCTTCTTGCCGTCGAATACTGTGACTTCGCCGCCGCCATCGAGGGCGAGGCAGGGCGCCCGGAAGTCGACGGGATTCAAGGGGCCCGATCAGTGGCCATGGCTTACGCCTGGATGGAATCACAGGTCGCGGGCCGTGCAGTCACCCTCGACGAGGTCTTCGACGACCGCCTCCATGCGTATCAGGCAGACATCAACAAAGGTCTTGGACTGTAATGCCGGCGATTCTGTGTCCGGGCTGTCACAAGTTGATCGGCTCCGAGGAAAACCGCTGCCCGCACTGTGGCCAGATCCGACCGGGCATGTTCGGTCTCACCACATGGATGCGTCAGCTGGGGCTCCAACTCGATTTCCCCCACCTGATCACGATCGTGTGTATCGGCCTGTATGTAGTGGCCCTTGCTCTTGATCCGAGGGCGATCTTCGAGTTTCGCGGCATGAACTTCCTAGCCCCCTCTCCAGATTCCAGCTTCAAAGTGGGAATGACGGGTGCCTATCCCGTTTTTGGTTTTGGCCGCTGGTGGACCTTGATCACCGCCATCTATCTGCACGGCTCACTGCTCCACATCGGTTTTAACATGATGTGGGTGAGACAACTGGGTCCGGTCGTGGAAGATCTCTACGGACCCATGCGGCTGTTCGTCATCTTTACTGTCGCCGGTTTCACGGGATTCCTGGCATCTGCCGTCATGGGCTCGGCGTATACACTGGGCGCCTCGGGCAGCATCTTCGGTCTGCTCGCGGCAGCCATCGTATATGGTCGTCGTGTCGGCTCCAACATGTTTACCCGCCAATTCATGCAGTGGGCGGTGATCCTGTTCATCTTCGGTTTCCTGTTCTCCGGGGTTGACAATTGGGCCCACGGCGGCGGCTTTGTCGGTGGGTATGCAACGGCGTGGTTGTTTGCACGTGAAGGAGAGTCGCGCGAAGGGATTGGCACCTACACGATCGCCGGTGCGTGTATCCTGCTCACGCTCTTCGCCTTCATCCGCCAGGCACTGGTCACGATTCTCGGAGTCTGAATGTCTCAGGAAGAACTGCTGGACGTTCTCGACGAGTCTGGCGCCGTCATCGGCGTGAAGTCTCGGGCGCAGGTACACGCCGACTGCGACTGGCATGGGTTGGTGTTCGTGTGGTCTGCCTGGAATCAGGACGGGCAAGCCGTGATGATGATGCAGCGTAGGGGCCGAGCTGGCGATCGGTTCATCGCCCAGATCGATGCTCTGGCCGGAGGCCACATCGGCAGTGGCGAAACACCTGCCCAGAGTGCCACTCGTGAACTGCTGGAAGAGGTCGGTCTTCGCATCGCGGAAGAAGATCTCATCGAGTTGGGCACGATGCGGATGGAACGAGATCACGTCGACTGCCAGCGTGTGATCGAACACCTGTTTCTCTGTCCTCGACCGCTGACGATCGAGCAACTCGTCACAAGTGATGAAGTGGATGGTTTCGTGCAGGTCGCCGTGACAGACCTCATCGACTTGATCGAGGCACGGCGTGAACAGGTGAAGGCTCAACTACGAGATACCGATGGGGTAAGGGTTGTCGAGCTATCCAGACAGGCGGTGGCCGAGTATCCACCGATGATTCTGGAGACCTTCCGTCAAAGTCTGGCCGCCATCGACCACCATCTGCGTCAGGGCGAACTCGACCCGACCCTGATCAAGGGATAGGCGCTACAGGAGGACCTCGACCCGGTCCTGTTTGATCCGCGTATCGAAGGTGTCGATGGAAGCACCGGGCACGGTGAGGCAGCTGCCATCGGTGATGTCGAATTGCCAGCCGTGGAGCGGACAGGTCACGACGGTATCCGTCAGGGTACCGCCACCCAACTCCCCGCCCTGATGAATACAGCTGTTGATCACCGCGTGAACCTGGTCGCCGAGGCGGAACAGGACCAGACGTCGTCCATCGACGACGACCACTTGTCCCCGCCCTTCAGGGATGTCTTCCACCGGCCCCGCGTCCTGCCATGATGATGAGACGGCTGAATCCCAACTGGAGACGCTGGGCGAATCTCCCACATCGGGGATCGATCGCAGAATGTCGACGGCATCGACGACCTTTGTGAGCCCCGCTGCGGGATAGGCGCACAGGATCGCGTCGAGCACCTCGTCCCGGCTGGCCCCTTCACGTATCGCGCGAGGGATATACTGCCGCAGACCACGAGGCGTGAAATTGATGACCTTCGTCACGATGGAGATCAAGAATCGAGTCTTCGGATCCAGATGACGCCCCGATTCCTTGAAAAAAGCCAGCAGGTGCTCCATTGCCTCAGGTCGATGACGACTCAGCCACTGCAAACCGCTGAGATCTTCGTCCAACCTCTCGTCTGTACTCACATCCGGCTCCTGTTGAGGGGTGACCAACTGCTCTACAATATAGAAGTCATCCACCCACACCCATCGCTGGCATCTTCGCTTTGACGAATCTCCATCCCACCGTTGCCTCGTGCAAAGATCTCGCCGTCGCACTTCGCCAACTCGATGGTCGTGGTTTCAAGGCCTATCGCGATCTGGAATTGACAGAAGGATTCGGCTTCGCCGGATCGGTTCCGTTTCACCTGTCCATCGACTATGTGCAGGCAGACCCTTTCGCGCCGCCATCCCGCTTGACGCTGTCGATCCCTCGTACCGCCACCGGCGTGCCCGATCATCTGCTGCAAGACACCCACCGTCGTCGTGGATTGTGCCATGGTCTTGCCCTTGCCATTGCCCATGCCACGGGGCAGAAAACACAAGATCGATCCGACCTGCAGATCGATCGCCCACGTCAGCAGATCCTGGATCGATCGTGTGTCCAATGGGTAGGGGATGAGCTGATCATCCGTCTCAGCGCGAGACTGCCGGCGGCGGGCCGTCGTATTCAGGGCCATCAAGCGGCGCGCCTGTTGTGCGAGCGGCTGCCAGCCGTGCTCCAAGCAGGGGTGATTTACGAACATCTTGACGTGCAGCATCTACAACAGCTGGCGACCTGCGCCGCCGACGGGGATGCTTTGCGCGGGCAACTGGCCGATCACGACCTGGTGGCCTTCGTCGCCGACGGCAGCCGGCTGCCCCGACGCAGTGGTATCGATGATCGCCCCCTCCAATCGCACGCGATTTCCTGGCAGTCGCCGCCGTCTTTGAGAGTTGAACTTGAGCAGGCGGATGGCACCAGGATCACAGGCACAGGCATCCGCCGGGGGGTCACAGCCATCGTCGGCGGCGGGTTCCACGGAAAATCGACGCTGCTCGATGCGCTTCGAATGGGCGTGTACGAACACGTGCCCGGTGATGGGCGTGAGGGCGTCGTTTGCGACGAGACGGCCGTGTCGATCCGCGCCGAGGATGGGCGACGAATCAGCGGCGTTGACCTGTCCCCCTTCATCGGGCCCTTGCCCCAGGGACGGCGAACAGATCACTTCACATCAGATGACGCATCGGGTTCGACCTCCCAGGCGGCGGCGATCGTCGAGGCCCTCGAGATCGGCTCTCGCCTTTTGCTGATCGACGAGGATACGGCGGCGACGAATTTCATGATCCGCGACCAACGGATGCGCCAGCTCATCGGCGACCAGCAAGAGCCGATCACCCCCTTCATCGACCGGGTCGGGCAGCTGGCAGCAACCGGTACGTCTACCATCGTCGTAACGGGGGGCAGCAGCGACTACCTAAGCGTGGCCGATACGGTGATCGCCATGGAGGAGTATCGGCCTGTCGACGTCACCGAACGAGCTCACGAGTTGGTACCTCTCACGGGGAACACCGTGGGCGCGTGGCCAGCGACCAGAGGGCGAATCCCCCTGCCACAGAGCCTCAATCCGCGCCGTGGACGAAGAGAGCGATCGGTGCGAGCTCGAACACGACACGAGCTCGAAGTCGGCGGGACCTTTCTCGATCTGTCGGCCCTGGGACAGCTTGTCGATGAGTCTCAGACACGGGCGCTGGGTCAGGCCCTGCTGCACATCCATCATCACTATCTTGGTGAGCATCTCGATGTCGCGCAGATCTGTGCTGCGGTTCTCGACGATATCCGCAGCGAGGGATGGTCGGTGCTCACGCAGGATCGTTTTCAGCCAGATCTGGCGCAGTTCCGTGCCTTCGAATTGTCCGCCACCCTCAATCGACTTCGCACGCTGCAGGTCGAACCTGCCCCGGGAGCCGTCGCTTGATCCGCGTCGAACACGTCACCCGCACCTATGGCCAGCTCGTTGCCGTCGACGACGTGAGTTTCTCCGTCGACCGAAATGAGATCGTCGGTTTTGTCGGCCCCAATGGTGCCGGCAAGTCGACGATGTTGAAGATGTTGTCCACCTATCTGGCACCGACCCGTGGCACGATCTGCATCGGCGAGTCTAACGTCGAACAGGACCCCGTGGCGGTGCGTGAACAGATCGGCTATCTGCCCGGTGACACACCTCTGTATGGCGACATGGTCGTGGGAGATTGGCTGCGTTTCGTAGCCGGCGCGCACGGGCTGACGGATGCAGCCGCCGAGACCGCCGTCAACACGGTGGTCGAGACGTGCGATGTCACACCCGTGTTGGCGAAACGAATCCGCGAGTGTTCGACGGGATTCCGTCAGCGTGTCGGTCTCGCCTCGGCCCTCGTCCACGATCCGGCCGTGCTGCTGCTCGATGAGCCCACGCACGGCTTCGATCCCCTGCAGGTCATGGCCTTCCGCGATCTCCTGCGACAATTGAAAACCGACCGTGCCGTCCTCTTCTCGACCCACATCATTGCCGATGTTGAAGCGGTGAGCGATCGCGTGCTGATGATCGACAACGGGCGACTTCTGGCCGATGGCACCGTGTCCGAGTTGTGTGCCGAAGCCCAACTTCCCGAGACGTCCCTTGAGAATCTGTTCGCGCACCTGGTCGCCACGGCAGGAGTCGATGATGTCTGAGACCAACCGTCTGAAGTGGGTCGATGCCTGTAGTCTGGTGGCTCGTCGTGAATTGCGGGCCTACTTCGATTCACCCATCGCCTACATCTACGCGGCCGTCTTTCTGGCACTGTCAGGTAGCGCATTCATGAATGCCTTCTTCCTGGAGGCGATCGTGGATATGTCGGCGTGGTTCGAACGCCTGCCCTACCTGCTGATCGTGTTCGCTCCGGCCATGACGATGCGCAGTTGGGCCGAAGAACATGCGCAGGGAACGATCGAAGTCCTCTTGACTCTCCCCTTGCGTGTAACCCACGTGATCGTGGGCAAGTATCTGGCTGCGGTCTCCTTTTTTGCGATTGTGATCGCTGGTTCGTTACCCATCGTAGCCATGCTGCTTCGCCTCGGACCCGCCGATGTGGGAACGATCGTGGCCGGCTATCTGGGAGCTCTGTTTCTGGGCGCCTTCTTCCTGGCCTTTGGTCAGTTTGTATCCTCCCTCACCCACAATCAGATCGTGGCCTTCGTGCTGGCCGCTCTGTTAGCAAGTGTGTTCGTCTTCACCGGTCATCACGAAGTCGTAGAGATCCTCGACGGACTGGCGCCAGGTTGGCAGTTGGGCTCCTGGTTGTCGGGGTCCGTGTCGGTGATTCCCCACTACAATTCGTTCGTTCGTGGTATCGTCGGCTTTGGACCGATTCTGTATTTCGTTTCCATGATCGGGTTCTTTCTGTGGCTGACCCAGATCGGGCTTCGTCGGATCCGTTTATAGTGCCCGCCCCTGTTTCGCATTCGATCACGACACGGCGTCTGTTTGCACTGAGTGCGACCTGCTGTTTCCTGTTCGTGCTCGGCATCGTCGCGTTTTTGACCCGCATCACCCAGACCATCGCACCGGCGCCACTGTTCGATCCGCGCGCCCGCCATTCGGCGACCCTGTCAGCGCCGATGCGTTCCTGGCTTCAGGCACAGACCACGCCACTGTCAGCTACGTTGTTCATGAGTGCCGATGAGCGTCTGCCTGCCCATCTCAAAGCGGTGGGTTCGTCGACACGTCAGTTGTTGTCCGCCATGCAGGAAGCGGCCGGCAACCGGATGCGAACGCGCGTTGTTGACCCCGACCTGAGTGGTGACGAGGGGGCCGCGTATGCAGCACGCGCTCGCGTGTCACCGGTTCGGGTTCGGAAGATCCTCGACGATCGCACCAGTGAAACGACGATCTGGTCCTCTTTGGTCCTGTCGCGTGCAGGACATGCGGATGTGCTGATCCAGGATATTCAGGCGCAACATCTGCCGCACCTGCAGCCCTGGATTCTGTCCCATCTGCAGGCCGCATCACGGGCCCCGAAATTCGCCGTGGATGTGCCGGAGGGCTATCGGCAGGTGGCCGCCCATCTGGCTCAGCATGGCCCGGTGATGGAGATCGATTTCGACAGGGGTGCGAGACTCCCACCCGACATCGATCTGTTCATCTGGGTGCAACCGGATAAGGTGTCGGATGCGCACGTGGCCCGGTTGCGTTCGTTTCTGGCCAGCGGCCGAAGCGTGGTGTTGGCCGGAAGCCCTTACCGTATGGTTCACGTCGACGAATCGCACGTATCTGGCCTCAGCAATGGCCCGGCATGGCCGGCCCTGCTGCGCGCCTTTGGATTGCGGGCCACGCCCGATCTGCTGATGGATCGCAACCACGGCCCGGTGGTCATTCCCCTTGATAGCGGCCCCGTTGAACTCCGGGCACCCTACCACCTGCGCAACCTACCTGCCTTTCGCGACTTTCGACCCTTTGCCACACAGGCACGCGGCGGACTGGCCTTCGCGGGCGCCGGCGCCTTGCAGATCGATACGGAACTCTTGCAGGATAGCGGCTGGCGAGCGCATGTGGCGGCCACGACAACGCAGTTCGCCACGGTGACCGATGTGCCGGTTGCGCCGGTACGGATCGATGAACTGAGACAGGAGCTGCGTGTTCCGAAACAGAACCTGATGATCCTGCTCACGTCCGAAGACCCATGGGTAGGGCAGATGCTCGTATTGGCCGCGCCCACTCCCTTTGCCGATGGGTCGTTGAGTCAGGCTGGGTATGGCCACGGCATCTTTCTCAGGGATCTGGTGCGCTCCCTTGCTGCGGGCGAACGACTCATCCGTATCGATGTCGACCGCCAGACAGCACGCCCGCTGGCATCCACCACGAGCGGCGAACGGCTGTTGTGGCGTCTTCTGCTGATCGGCGCCGTGCCTGCCCTCTGGATCTGGTTGGGCGTGCGACGGCTTGGCATTCTGGGCCAGATCCGTTTCGCTGTGCCCTCCCTGCGACCCATGGTGATTGTCGGTGTCATCGTGCTGGCTGGGGTTTGGCTGGCGGCCACGGGCCTGGATCGACCCCGCCTTGATCTGACTGCTGACGACCTTCATTCGCTGACCGATGAAACCCTCGAGTCGCTGGCATCGCTGCCCGATCTGCAGGTGGAGTGGGTCGTGTCCTCCAATACCGAGTTGCCCATCGGTATGAAACGGGCCGCCGCGCGTTTCCAGGACGCCATGTCCTCGACTGGGCTGGACCTGACGATCCATCGTCTCGACGGGAACACCCCGACGTCACAGCGGCAACACTTCGTGAAAGCGGGCATTCGCCCCTTTGCCGTGGAGAGGGTTGCCCACGATACGACTCGCGTGGATCGCGTCGTATCGGGTCTCTTGCTGCGCAGCGGTCTGCGACAGACGGCGATTCCCCGCATCGACGAGCGCACGCTCCCCCATCTGGATTTCCTGCTCGTGGCCGCCATCGAGCGCCTGCGGCAGAACCGAACCCCTCGATTGACCGTCGTGTCGGACCTGCCACGATTGTCGCCTGCCGAAGCTTTGGAGGACTACCAGAAGAAAGGACTGAGTGCGCCCCGTGGCGTCGATGTGTACAGTCACGCGAAGCAGTTGCTCAGGGACTATGGATACACGGTCCAGCACGTTTCGCTGCGAGAACCCCAGTTCCCCCGTCATAGCGATGCGGTGTTGTGGTTCCAGCCCCGCCGGGACGCGTCGGCCATCGTCGAAGCGCTCAGTGAGCATCTGTCGCAAGGCGGCAAGGCCGTCGTCGCCCTTCAGCACTACAACATCCAACAGCGGCAATACCGTGGCGCCGGATTCTCCACTGTCCACTGGCCACAACCCCAATTCCAAGACCTGGTCGGATACCTCGAACTGATCGGGGTCGAACAGCCTCGTGAGGTGCTGATGGATCGCTCCCAGCACGCGCTGCAGCTGGACACACAGGTCAACCGCTCGGCCGTGCGCGAGTACGATGCGCAGCAGGTGGCGCTGCCTTTCCTGCTCCGATCGGTAGCCCAGCAACATGACGTCGACGACGAACTCACACGACGATTGGGTGATCTGTTGTTCATCTGGGGCAACCGTTTCCAACTCACGGGGGCAGGCTCGGTGTTGGATGCCGACACCTTGGTTACGACGTCTGCTCACGCATGGAGCTACGACTGGCGTGGCGGTTGGTTGCCCCCCGAAGCCTTTGAGCCAGCCACCTACCTTGGGGTTCCGCAGCCCCTCGTCCTGCGACTCAGGGGATTGTTCCCGGCGATTCACGCGGTAAGAGACAGCGCCGGATCACGCCGATTCGGACCGGGGCCCGCCTCCACCGCAGAGGGTCAGTTGGTCTTGATTGGATCCTCAGAGATGTTCAAGGACCCCTATCTGCTGCGAGCACCCTTCGCCCACGACCAACTTCTGCTCAACACTGTGGCAGATGCGGTGTACGGCGCTGACATGCTCGCCTTGCAGGCCCGTGCAGGCGGGGGTCGCCGGGGCTTTGAGCCGCCCGCAGACGGGGAACGATTCGCCTGGCGTCTGGCCGTCGTCGGCATGGGACCTGGCCTGTTCGCATTGCTGGGGCTCTGGCGCTGGGGACGCAGGAGAAGCGGATGACACGTACCGTCCTTTTTCTAACAGCGCTGCTGGTCGTGTTGGTCTGTCTCGATACGTGGCTGCGCCTGCAACAACAGCAGGAACTGCAGACGCAGGGTCGATTGAGGCCCCTTGTACCGACTGCCGCTCAGGTCGAACCCGATCGCGTTCATCGCGTCGATCTGAGCTGGGGCCCTCAACAGAGCTACACCTACGTGCGACAGGGCGAGACCTGGCGATTCCCAGCGTATCACAATGCACTTGCCCACAGCGACCGCATGGAGCACCTGCTCTCGCTGTGTCTCGGTGCACGGGGAACCCTCACACCGGTGGACTCCGGACAGCGGATCCCCATCGACGGCGCGCCTACGCTACAGATCGGCTTGTTCGATCGCAGCCAGACATCGCTCGCTCGCCTGCAATTTGCTGGGCCCTTCGCCGGGCCTGCTGGAGCACACACCCTCGCCCGTGTCGTCGGTGACGAACATCTGCTGACCTTCCACGCAGATCCCATCAGTGTCGTAGGGCGCGGCCAGCCGCCGATGCTCGACCCCCATCTGATGCCACGATCTCTTGCCGCCGGTGCCCTTGTGGAAGTGGAGGCGCAGACCGGATCCACATCGTGGCGCCTGTGGCGCGTCCTTGCTGCGCGGCCAGCCGATGGTCCACCGGTTCCCGTCGACGACGCACAGCATTATCGTTGGCTGCTGGAACGGGCCGGTCGCGTCGACACGTGTCGGACAGAGAGTGTCACCGCCTACCTGGCGTATCTTCGCCGTCTTCGAGTCGATGGCTTGACCACGGCCCCACCTGCCGAAGAAGCCGACCTGTTGCGACTGGTGGACGAAGATGGTGTCATCGATGAGTTGGTCCTGCCCATCAAACAGGACATGGCCGACCGGGTTGCCATTCACAACACACGGGCACAGATCGTCGGGTGGGTCTCCCCCGACCGGGTTGCACTGATGATGTCACCAGACAATGCATTGCTCGACTCGCTCGAGCGTCCTACCCTCTTCGAGAGGGCCCTCCAATCAACGTCGGGAGCAACACCGTGATCATCGATGTCCACAGCCACGCATGGGAATACCCCCAGCACTTCAACGACTACTTCCGCCAACAGGCATCACGAGCCAAGGGCGGTGACGAATTCGATCTGACCGTCACTCTCGACGCGTATCGCGAGACGGGCGGTTCCAAGGCAGATCGCACCGTCGTTTTCGGTGGCAAGGCGAAACTGTCAGGACTGTGGGTGGATGATGATTACGTTGCGCAGTACATAGCCAGCGACCCGGACCACCTGATCGGCTTTCTCTCCGTCGATCCCACGCAGCCGGGATGGCAGCAGGAGATGGAATACGGTCACCAGGAACTCGGCATGAAGGGAATCAAGCTGCTGTCCATGTATGCCGGATTCTATCCCAACGACGAGCAGTTGGATCCCCTGTGGCAGTATGCCACCGACCACCAGCTGCCCGTAATTCTGCATACGGGCACCACCTTCGTCGCTCAGGCGCCCCTTGACTGCACGCTGCCCCGCCACCTGGACTCGGTGGCCACCCGTTTTCCTCAGGTGCGGATCGTCATGGCTCACTTGAGCCACCCCTACGAAGGGGAGTGTGTCGTTGTCATCCGCAAACACCCCAACGTGTATTCCGATATCTCGGCCCTTCACTATCGGCCCTTCCAGCTGTATCACAGTCTGATGTTAGTCCAGGAATACGGCGTGTGGGGTAAGCTGCTGTTCGGTACCGATTACCCCTTCACCACTGTCGACGCATCGATCGATGGGCTTTATGGACTGAACCGGATGCTTGATGGCACGGCGATGCCGCGACTCGACGACGGCCAGATCAAGGCCCTCATCGAGCGCGACTCGCTCGGCATCCTGCGATTGTAGGAAGCTTCTAGGAGGTGGTGCCCACGGACGCTGCGGCAGCAGGCGCGTGAGCGTGCTCAGCCTCTACCTGTTCCCCCACGAACAATCTCTGCAGGAACAATGCAAAGTCCTCCGTCAGTGAATACAGGACGGGCACGAGCACGAGGGTGAGGAACGTGGCAAAGATGATCCCAGCGATCACGGCCACGGCCATGGGACCCCACCATGCGGCATCTTCACCACCCCAGAACAGATCTGGCTCGAGACTTCCATAGAGCCCGAAGAAGTCGAAGTTGAGCCCGATCGCCAGGGGCACCAATCCCAAGGCTGTGGTCACCGCCGTAAGAATCACTGGACGCAGCCGTGTGCGACCGCCCCGCACCAGCGCGTCGTGACGGGACAGGCCATCACGCCGTCGCAGCACATCGATGTAGTCGATGAGGACGATGGCATTGTTGACCACGATCCCGGCCAGCGAGATGATGCCCACACCGGTCATGATGATGCCGAAGGGCATCTGAAAGATCATCAGACCGAGAAGGACACCCGCGATCGACAGAATGACGGACGTCAGAATGATGACCGGTTTGATGACAGAGTTGAATTGCGTCACCAGGATGAAGGCGATGAAAGCCAGGGCAGCCAGGAACGCGTTGGTCAGGAATCCTTTGGCCTCGGCCTGATCCTCAGACTGCCCCGTGTAGCGGACGGTGTATCCCGGTGGCAATTCATTGCTCACGAAGCTTGCCAGCGTCTCCTTTACATCGCCCAGAGCAGCATTGGTGTTGATCCCCGCCTTGACCTCGGAACTGATCGTGGCAGCGCGATCCATGTCTTTGCGGCGAATCGAGCCGAGACCCTCTCCGACACGCCAGTCGGCCACGGAGATCAGGGGAATCTGATCACCGGATTCGTTGTTGATCGTCAAGTCGCGCAATGATTCAAGATCCTGACGCCAGGGCTCTGCGAGGCGCACGATGACATCGTACTCATCGTTGCCAGTGCGGTACTGTGTTGCCTCGGTACCCTGTACGGCGGTGCGCACCATTCCGGCGACCTTCGTGGTGGACAAGCCGTAGATGGCGGCCTTCTCGCGATCGACAAACACCGACAACTCCGGCCGCGCTTCGTCCAGGTCACTCTCCAATCCGGTGAGTTGGGCGTGGACGGATGCGTTGCGCAGGATCTGAAGCACTCGATCTGAGAGGTCTTTGAGCACCTCCGGATCTTCGCCGGAGATCTCGACATTCACAGGGGGGCCGGAGGGTGGACCCTCCTGGGGTTTGTCGACGGAGATTTCCGCACCCGCCACCTGCCGACCGATCACTTCCTGCATACGCGCCAGCGTCTCGGAGCTGTCAAAGACGCGATCTTTGTAATCGATGAAGCTGATCATCACGCGACCGCGGTTTGGACCGGATGCACCACCCATCAGCATGTTGCCGCTGCCACCACCGACGGTGGCCACCGACGATTCCGCGTCGTCGTACCCCTCGATTCCGAGGGTTTGCACCTCCAACTCCCGTACGATCTGATCGGTGTACTCAACCCGCGTACCGACGGGTGTCTCCACATCGACCCAGGCCTGGCGAGGCGGAATGTCTTCGGGGAAAAACTCGATGCCGTGATTGAAATGGCCGAAGGCCATGATCGTCAGCACGAGAATGGCAACGTTTGCCCCCAGGGTGGTGAGTCGATGGTGCAGGGCCCACTCGAGGATCACCTCGTAGCGGTCGGTGATCCACGGAAGCATCTGCCGCTGAAAGCGAGCCGCAACGGGGCCCAAGGCGAAGTGATGGAGGATGTAGAGAATGAGTCCTGTCGCTGCCAGAAGACCAAGGGTCAGTGGATTCGAACTAGCCATGGGCAGGATCACCAGAGCAGACACGACGAGCAGAACGATCTTGCCCCGCCGTGGCATCGGTGCCGCCTGTTCTCCTTCGAGACGCAGATAGCGTGCACACAACACGGGAACGATGACCAATGCCACAAAGAGAGAACTCGACAGGGTCACGATGAGGGTCAGCGGCAGATACCCCATGAACTCGCCTACGATCCCCGGCCAGAAGAGCATGGGACCGAAGGCGGCCAACGTCGTCGCCGTTGCGGCGATCACGGGGACGGCGACTTCCCCGGTGGCCTTACGCGCCGCCGTGGCGCGATCCCACCCCTCCTCGACGTAGCGATAGGTATTCTCTACGACGACGATGGCGTTGTCCACCAACATGCCCAAGGCCAGAATCAGTGAGAACAGGACGACCATGTTCATCGTCACACCGAGCACGCCCAGCACGAGGAAGGACAACAACATGGACGTCGGAATGGCGATGCCAACGAAAAGGGATGTGCGCAGACCCAGGAAGAACAACAACACAGCAACGATGAGAATCAGGCCGGAAACGATGTTGTTCTCCAGACTGCTCACCATCATGCGAATGTCCTTGGACATATCCGACGTGATCTTCACCACCGTCGTGGGTGGATACAGAGGTTCCATCTCGTCGATGGCCAACCTCACCGCCTCCGCCGTCTCGATGATGTTTTCGCCGGAGCGCTTGACCACGTCGAGGGTCACGACGGAGCGCTGATCGAGACGAGCAAAACTCTCCAGTTCCGCAAAACCGAAATCAACGGTCGCCACGTCGCGGACGTAGATCGGTTTGCCCTGCCGGGTCAGAACCACGAAATCGCGAATCGATAGAGGATCATCGATCTCGCCATCGACACGCACGAGAAACTTCGATTGACCCACATCGATCGATCCGCCAGGGATATTGACGTTCTCGTCGCGGATCGCGTCGACGATGTCATCCAGAGACAACCCGTAGTACTGCAGCCGGGGCAGGGAAACATCGACCTTGACCTCGCGCTCCCGTCCACCTCGCAGGTCGACGCGCAGGACTGTGGGAATCTGTTCGAGGCGGTCTTCCAGCTCTTCACCCAGCTCCTTGAGTCGGACCAGTCCGTACTCACCCGACAGGTTGACCTGCATGATGGGCACTTCCTGGAAGTCGAACTCGTAGATGGCCGGTTCTTCCGCGTCGGCGGGCAGTTCGGGTTTGGCGAGGTCCACTTTCTCGCGGACCCGCTGCAAGGCGTCTTCCATATCCACCGACGTTGAAAACTCGGCGACGATGCTCGAATACCCCTCGATGGAGGTCGACGTGAGTTGCTCCAGGTCCGGTACTGTGTTGAGCTCCTGCTCCAGGACGCGGGTCACGAGGGACTCGATGTCACTGGGTGAAACACCCGGATAGATGGTGTTCACCGCGATCATCGGGATTTCGATCTCGGGGAACGATTCCTTCGGAATGCTACGATAGGCGAGGGTTCCCGACAGCATCACGATGAAGAAGAGGATGAGCACAGCCGTGTCATGATTGACGGCCCACGACGTGATGCTCAACTCCTTGTAGCTGGCGATCTTGCTCGTTGAGCCACCGAGCCCGTCGCCGTTGCTCGACATATCGGCGGATGCACTCATCGCTCGCTCACAATTCTCAGACGGTCACCCTGAGCAATCTGGGTCTGACCCAAAACGACGAGACGGTCATCGACACGCAGGCCTTTGATGACAACCACCTCGTCTTGCGCCGAAGCACCCAGCGTGAGTGGACGTATTTCGGCCATCGCCTCATCGCCACGGATGTCGATGGCCACAAAGGCGCTGAATCCGCCCTCGGTTCGAACCAGCGACTGACGGGGCACGATCACCGCACTTTGCAGAAAGCGACGCTCGAGGACCACATCGGCCACCATCTCTGGCTTGATCACGTGATCGGATTCGTCGAGCGCCAGCTCGACGGGGAACGTCCGATTGGACGGATGAACGGACGCACCGACGAATTCGACGAGAGCGCTACTCGTATCACCGAGTGCGTCGAAGACGACCACCGCTCGTGCACCCTTGCGCACGTCGGCGGCATACCGCTCGGGGACACCGGCGGCCACTTTGAGCGGCGACAGATCTACGACAGTGGCAATCGCCGTCCCCGGACCCACCACCGAGCCGACCTCTACATGACGCGCGTCGAGGACACCGTCGAAGGGAGCTCTGATCTTGGTGTGGCCCAGGCGCGCCTCGGCCAGGGCGAGTCGGGCTTTGGCCTGCTCGGCGTTGTACCGGGCCTGCAGATACTCATTTTCCGTACCGATGCCGTCTTCTTCGTACAGACGTCTCGTGCGGTCCCACAACTGCTGGGTCAGCGACATCTGAGCCTGCGACTCATCCCGTTGGGCGCGGAGCATTTCATCGTCGATTTCGGCGAGGATATCACCTGCACGCACCGACTGTCCCTTGTCGACCACGACGCGGGAGATGGTGCCACCCTCTTCCGTGGCGACCACGACGGATCGGTCGGCCACGACCGTGCCCGTGAGACGGATCACGTCGGTAAAAGATCGCGGCTGCAAGCGCTCGATGCCGACGTTGATGATCCGTCGCGCGTCCTGGGCCGGTGCGTCTGCATCGACGGCGTCCGCTTCTTCGCCACAGGCGGTGAGGCTCGTCGTACACAGAGCCAGGGCCGCGACCAACCAACGTCGAGACCAGGGTAGAGACAGGGATCGCGGCATCGTTATTACTCCATCCCGTCATCGACGGGGGTCACTTGTCCGAGCGCCAGCTCGAGCTGGGTCTGTGTCGCCAACAGGTCATGAGCCGCCTGGGCGTGATTGAATTCGCTCTGTCGCAAGGCAACTTCCGCGTCCGTCATCTCCAGTTGGGAACCGACACCCTTGCGATATCGGGCGATGGTGATCTGAAATCCGAGATCAGCCTGGCTGACGGCCAACCGTTGCGCCACAACACGAGCGGCATTTTCGGTGCGTCGTGCGATCAGATCGCGGATTTCGGCCGCCGCCTGATCCTGCATCAGGTTTGCCTGGGTCTGCGCCTGGCGCAACACCGCCGAACGCTGATCGACACGCGCATCTCGTTGCAGACCCGTGAACAGGGGCAGATTGATGCGAACACCAGCCAGTTTACTGGTTGCACGGGAACGGTCGTTGCCGAAGAAGTCGGGGCTGCCATTCTGCTGCGCCTGAACATCCCAGCTACCGAAAAGCGATACGGTGGGCAGATACTCGACCTTGCCCAGTCGAACCTCCGTCTCGCGAAGGTCGATCAGATCCTGCAACTGTTGTAGGTCGGATCGGTTCTGCCGGGCGAAGGCAACCAGAGCGAGCGTGGTGTCCTCGCTGATCGGTGTCGTCAGCGCAGGGCGCGTTGTGTCACTTAGAGAGATCGATGGCTCTAGTCGAAGGCGTTGCGGATTGTCGATGGCCAATTCGACGGCCAGTTGTCGACGTGCGGCGGCCATGTCGTTGGCGGCCCGCAGGAGATTCGGCTCGAGGTTGGCCAATTCCACTTTCAGACGCAAGACATCATACGAAGTCGCCATGCCGGCACGATGTCGGGCTTCTGTCTCTGCGAGGGCTTGTCCAACCCGCTCAAGCGAACGCTGCGTCAACCGGACCTCTTCGGCTCGCAGCAGCAGGTCGTAACAGATGAGTCGCACACGAACCGCCACCTGCTGGGCTCTCCCACGCACGAGCTCCCGCTGCATCAGCTGGAAACGTTGGGCGGCGCCCAGGCCGACGAGCAGGGCCGGATCAAAGAGAGGCTGCTCTACGCTTAATGAGCTCTGCCATGAGTTGTCGGCGCCGAACTGAAGGGAGATGAACTCATCCGCGGCGGCGGCGGGATCAAAGACCCGCGCAGGTACGAAGGAGACGGCGGGAGAAATGTTGCGGACGTAACTGGCGTTGAATTCGACCTGCGGAAAGACACGGCCCCAGACCTCAGCGACCTGCTCGTCTGCTTCTTCCTTCGCCAGCTGCGCATCTCGCAGATCACGACTGTTCTCCAACGCAAGACGAACCGCGTCATCTACATCGAGAATCAGTTCCCGCGCCGGATCGACGTGCCGATCTTGCGCCAGCAGTCCCACGGTGCTGCAGAAAATGAGGACGACGAGGGTGGCGTGCCTCATGAGGGCACCTCGGTGTGTGCGACCTCAGCGGTGGCATGTTCAATAGCCTCGGTCATGGCCTCTGGATAGGCATCTGTGGCGATGCCGAGCATGACGCGCCGGCAGGAGGCCCAGTAGGCGGCTCGGAATTGCGCCTCGTCCATGGGGTGGCAACCTCTCAAGAAGATGGAGACCATACCGTGGGCATGACCCCACAGGGTCAGGGAGACCTCATGGGGATCACTGGTCTGGAGCAATCCGGCCTCCATGCATTCACGAACTCGGTCATCGTAAAATTGGGACAAACTGGCCAACCGCGCCGTGAGTTGCTCTGGGTAGTCTTCGACACCGAGCGCATGGGCGGGGATGAACAGCATCTCGTAGAGCATGGGATGCTGCAGTGCGAAATCGAGGTGTCCTCGTCCTGCCAGATACAGACGCTCAGCGGGCGTCTGCCCTGTGAGGGCCTTTGTGAGGTAGGAGGAAAACAGATTGAAGGCCTCCATGACTACATCGAGCAGGAGTTGCTCTTTGGAGTCGTAGTGCCGGTAGAGAGCGGGGGCGGTGACGCCGAGGTCACTGGCCAGACGGCGCATGGAGACCGCCTCGGACCCATCGGTCACATACAACTCACAGGCCCTTGTCAGAATGTCGCGTTGATCCATGTGAACGTTGTTAACCGGATTAGCTGGACAGTGTCAACCCCCACACTGCAGACGTGGTAAACTGTGTTCAGTTCCGGCCCCTTGTCGGTTGGAGACAAAAAAACCCCCAGGTTTCAACGACCCGGGGGGCATGTGGGAAGTGCGTGTTGTGGTGCTCAAGTCGTTCTTAAGGCAGGTGAGTCGCCCCCATGAGGAATCGATCCACCTCCCGCGCGACACCACGGCCCTCCTTGAAAGCCCACACCACCAGACTCATGCCACGTCGCACATCACCGGCCGCAAAGACACCGGGAATGCTGGTGGCGTAGTCGTTCTCTCCCGCCTTCACATTCGAACGGGGGTCGCGTTCCAGATCCAGTTGCTCCGGAATCGTATCCTGCGGTCCGAGCCAGCCCATCGACAGAAGCACCAGTTCAGCGGGCCACTCCTTCTCCGTGCCCGGCACTTCGCGGAAGGGGCGCCCATCGTCAGCTTTCACCCATTCTACTTCCTGGGTGACAAGTCCCTTGAGATTGCCTGCGCCATCATCTAAGAAACGCATGGTGCTGATGAGGTATTTGCGCGGGTCGTCGCCGAATAGGGCCGCCGCTTCTTCCTGGCCATAATCGAGCTTGTAGACTTTCGGCCACTCGGGCCAGGGATTGCCGGACGTTCGATCGTTGGGGGGTTCAGGAATGATATCGAACTGGAACAGACTCTTGCAACCGTGGCGTAGTGACGTGGCCACACAATCAGTCCCCGTATCTCCGCCCCCCAACACGATCACGTTCTTATCCTTGGCCGTGATGTAGTCGCCATTGGCCAGTTGGGAGTCCAGCAACGATTTGGTGTTCGCGTGCAGGAAGTCGAGCGCCTGATGGACACCGTTGAATTCACGCCCGGGCACGGGCAGATCACGCGGCTTGAGAGCGCCGATACACAGCACGACCGCATCATGGTCGTCGATCAGCTTCTGTGACTCGATGTCGGTGCCGACCTCGGTGTTGGTGACGAAGCTGACCCCCTCCGCCTCCATCAGATCGACACGTCTCTGAACCAGCGACTTGTCGAGCTTCATGTTGGGAATGCCATACATCAGCAACCCACCGATGCGATCGGACCGTTCGTAGACGGCGACCCGGTGTCCGGCTTTGTTCAACTGCGCCGCCGCACTGAGACCAGCCGGACCTGAGCCGACGACGGCCACCGTCTTGCCCGTTCGTTTGCCCGGCGGTTGCGGTGTGATCCAACCCTCATCCCATCCGCGGTCGACGATCGACACCTCGATGTTCTTGATCGTCACCGCCGGTTCTGTCATGCCCAATACGCACGATCCCTCGCACGGAGCGGGACACACACGACCGGTGAACTCAGGGAAGTTGTTCGTCTTGTGCAGCCGCTCGAGCGCCTCCCGCCACAACCCGCGGTACACCAGATCGTTCCACTCTGGGATCAGATTGTTGATGGGGCAGCCGGATGCGAAGGGTGAATTGGTCGGCAGTGTCTGACCCGTGTGACAGAAGGGAATCCCACAGTCCATACAGCGGGCTCCCTGGTCCTGCAACGTCGTTTCATCCAGATGAAGGTGAAACTCGTCGTAGTCCTTCACCCGCTCTTGCGGATCGCGATCGGCCGGTAGTTGCCTGTCGAACTCCAGAAAACCGGTGGGTTTACCCATTGGCGACATTCTCCATAAACGCTTCCATGACCGCCTCGTCGCCTGTCAGACCCGATTGCTGAGCGCGCTCCAGCGACTCCAGTACCCGTCGATAGTCTCGCGGATACACCTTTACGAAACGTTGGGCGCTCTGCGCCCAATCGTCGAGGATCTCTCGTCCCAGTGCAGAGTCGGTGTATTGCACGTGTCGATCGATCAATTGGCGAACCTCGTTGACATCGTCCTCGTCCTTGAGGGGCAACAGATCCACCATCTCTGTGTTGCAGTGGCCGGCGAATTCACCTGCTTCGTCGTAGACATAGGCGATGCCCCCCGACATGCCCGCGGCGAAGTTTCGGCCCGTGGGACCCAACACGACCACACGTCCTCCTGTCATGTATTCGCAGCCGTGATCACCGACCGACTCGACCACGGCTTCTACGCCCGAGTTGCGCACGCAGAAACGTTCACCTGCCATCCCGCGGATGTATGCCTGGCCGCGAGTGGCACCGTAGAAGGCGACATTGCCCACGATGATTTCGTCACGCGGCGCAAAGCTCGACCCGGCTGGCGGATAGAGGATGAGCTTTCCGCCGGACAGTCCCTTGCCGAAGTAGTCGTTCGCATCGCCCGCCAGTTCGAGCGTCATGCCCGGTGGCAAAAAAGCACCGAAGGATTGACCCGCCGAGCCGGTGAACTTCACACGCACCGTGTCTTCGGGCAGACCATCGGGGCCGTGCCGTTTCGTGATCTCGCCACCAGTGACCGTGCCGACTACACGATGGGTGTTAACCACGGGCAGTTCACCACGCACCTGCTCACCACGTTCGATCGCTGGTTCACACATGGCCAACAAATGTTGAACATCGAGGGATTTCTCGATCCCATGGTCCTGACCCGTTGAGCAATAGCGACCCACGTCGCCCTCCACCTCGGGAACATAGAGGATCTTTGACAGATCGAGACCCTTCGCCTTCCAGTGATCCGTGTCTCGTTGCCGCAGTCGATCGGCACGTCCTACCATCTCATTGATCGTACGGAATCCGAGGCGGGCCATGATCTGACGCAGATCTTCGGCGATGAAGCGTAGAAAGTTGACCACGTGTTCCGGCCCACCCATGAACTTCTTGCGCAACTCCGGATTCTGTGTGGCCACCCCGACCGGACAAGTATCGAGGTGACACACGCGCATCATGATACAGCCCAACGCCACCAGCGCTGTGGTGGCAAAACCGAATTCCTCGGCCCCGAGCAGGGCAGCGATGGCCACATCCTTGCCGGTCTTCAACTGGCCGTCGGTTTCCACGACGATGCGATCACGCAGATGATTGAGTACCAGCGTCTGGTGTGTATCTGCCAATCCCAACTCCCACGGCAGACCGGCGTGTTTGATGCTGGTCTGTGGTGACGCACCGGTTCCGCCATCGTGTCCGGAGATGAGCACAACATCGGCTTTCCCCTTGGCGACACCGGCAGCCACGGTGCCAACACCGACTTCCGAAACGAGTTTGACGTTGATGCGTGCATCTCGATTTGAATTCTTCAAATCGTGCACGAGTTCGGCTAGATCCTCGATGGAGTAGATGTCGTGATGCGGAGGCGGCGAGATCAATCCCACGCCAGGGGTCGACTGGCGGACGTCGGCGATCCAGGGATACACCTTGCTTCCCGGCAACTCACCACCTTCACCGGGTTTGGCACCCTGGGCCATCTTGATCTGGAGTTCCTTGGCGTGCACCAGATAGTTGCTCGTCACGCCGAACCGACCCGACGCCACCTGTTTGATGGCGCTGTTCTTGGAATCGCCATTGGGCTCGAGCGTATATCGCGCCGGGTCTTCGCCACCCTCGCCCGTGTTTGATCGACCCCCGAGACGATTCATGGCGATGGCCAGCGTCTCGTGTGCTTCTTTCGAGATCGACCCGTAGGACATGGCGCCACTCTTGAAGCGTCGGGTGATGGCCTCGACGGACTCCACCTCTTCTAGAGGGATGCTCAGACTTTCGTCCTCAGCGAACTCGAGCAGACCTCGCAGGGTCGCCATTTTCTCCGTCTGATCGTTGATCAGCTCGGCATACTCGCGATAAGCCTCTTCGTCTTCTGTACGCACCGCCTTCTGTAGTAGGTGCACCGTCTTGGGATTGAACAGATGATGCTCGCCTTCGTGGCGCCACTGATACTCGCCACCCGTATCCAGTGTGCGACCGTCGGTCTTGATCGACGGAAAGGCCACACGATGACGTCGTCGGGCTTCTTCGCCGATCACCTCCAGATCGATGCCCTCCACCCGCGAATCGGTCCAGGTGAAGAACTCGTCGATAACCTGCTGCTGGATGCCGATGGCTTCGAAAATCTGTGCGCCGCGATAGGAGTTGAAGGTGGAGATGCCCATTTTCGACATCACCTTCACCACGCCCTTGATCACGGCCTTGTTGTAGTTGGAGATCGCCGTGTCCAGGTCGATATCGGTGAGCATGCGCTCCGTGATCATATCACCGAGAGACTCGTAGACCATGTATGGGTTGATCGCACTGATGCCGTAGCCAATCAGCAGGCAGAAGTGATGAACTTCCCTCGGCTCGCCTGACTCGAGAACGAAGCCTGCTCTACCACGGCGGCCATTGCGGATCAAGTGATGGTGCAGGCCGGCCGTAGCCAGCAGGGCTGGAATGGGCGCCCGCTGATCATCGAGGTCTCGGTCGGAGAGGATCAGAATGTTCGCGCCCCCATCGATCGCCTGATCGGCTGCCGCGAACAGCGCATCCAGCCCGTCGCGCAGACCACCGGCTCGGTCCACATCAAACAACATGGGCAGGACAGCAACCTGGAAACCAGGGACGTCCAGTGACCTCAGTTGCGCCATCTGCGCGTCTGTCAGCAGCGGAGATTCCAATCGAATCTGTTGGCATGCCGAAGCATCCGGCTGCAGCAGATTGTGTTCGGGGCCCAACGTGGTCTCCGTGGCCGTCACCAATTCTTCACGAATAGGGTCGATGGGCGGATTGGTGACCTGCGCGAAGAGTTGCTTGAAATAATTGTAGAGCAACTGCGGTCGGTCGGACAGCACTGCCAGGGGTGCGTCGTTGCCCATCGATCCGATGGGCCACAGCGCATCGTTGGCCATCGGTCGCAGGTGGACACGCAGGTCTTCAAAGGTGAAACCGAAGGCCTGTTGCCGCTGCAGAAGCTCTTCGTGGGAACGAGTGACCGGCTGGTGATCGGCAGCCGCCAACTTGTGCAGATCCACCAGTTGCTCGTCCAACCACTGTTGGTAGGGATGCTCAGCCGCCACCTGCGCCTTTAACTCTTCGTCGGCGATGATGCGCCCTGCTTCGGTATCCACCAGGAACATGCGCCCCGGCTGCAACCGCCCTTTGTGCAGAACATTGTCCGCGTCGACCTCCAGCACGCCGACCTCCGACCCCATGATGACCCGGTCATCCTTGGTGACGTAGTAGCGGGAAGGGCGCAGTCCATTCCGATCGAGGGTGGCACCCACCATCGTACCGTCGGTAAACGCGATAGAGGCGGGACCGTCCCAGGGTTCCATCAAACAACCATGGAACTCGTAGAAGGCACGACGCGCCCCGTCCATGGACTCATGATGCTCCCAAGGCTCCGGGATCATCATCATCAGCGCGTGGGGCAGCGTGCGTCCGCCGAGATGGAGAAACTCGAGACAGTTGTCGAAGACCGCTGAATCGGATCCGTCCTCCTCGATGATGGGCAACAGCTTCTTCAGATCGTCGCCGAACAGGTCGGATTCCAGCAGGGCCTCACGCACCTTCATCCAGTTCACATTTCCACGCAGCGTGTTGATCTCGCCATTGTGGATCATGTAGCGATACGGATGAGCGCGTTCCCAACTTGGGAACGTGTTTGTGCTGAATCGCGAGTGCACCAGAGCGATGGAGGCGTCCACACGCTCATCGGTGAGTTCGGGGAAATACGCCTCCACCTGTTCGGGGGCGAGCATGCCCTTGTAGCAGATCGTACGACACGAGAGACTCGCCAGATAAAAGGCGTCCCCTTCCTCTTCTTCACTGTGACGGATCAGGTGAGCTGCCTGCTTGCCGATCACATAGAGCTTGCGCTCGAAGCTCATCGTATCGGCAATCTCGTCACCTCGGGCGATGAAAACCTGCCGCATGAAAGGTTCGTGTGACTGTGCCCAGCTTCCCAGACTGCTGTTGTCGGTGGGCACATCTCGCCACCCCAACACCTTCAACCCTTCCTCACGCACGATGGATTCTAAGGCACTTTCGCAGAAGTGACGATGTAGTTCATGGGGTCGTGGGAGAAAAACCATGCCCACGCCGTATTCGCCAGCGGGGGGTAGATTCACGCCCTGCTGGGCCATCTCCTCCCGCAAGAACCTGTCGGGAATCTGAATCAGGATACCGGCGCCATCACCGGTATTGGGTTCGGCGCCGCGAGCGCCGCGATGATCGAGACAAACCAGTACCTCAAGAGCATCACGCACGATTCCATGCGACCGTTGTCCCTTGATGTGGGCAACGAAACCAATTCCGCAGGCGTCACGTTCGTGACGCGGGTGATAGAGACCCTGAGGTTTGGGAAATGCTGAGGGATACTTCATCGTCGCTCCGTACTCGCCTGGGGAAGCCGGGATATCGGTCTGCGGCAACGACGCGTCGTCGTCGGCCATGTCCTGGATCCGTGGTCCCGGGTCCGCCGCCCCCACAATGGGGACCGTCGACGGACTGTATCGTCGTCAGACCAACCTGCGTCGGCGCTGGAGGCGCAGGCGTTGATGCCTGGGGCCGGTCCTACAGACCGGGCATCCAACGCTCGCTGGCACGAGTCGGTAGATGCGGCATCGTGGTTTGTCCTGGACGAGCGGGGGAATATAGACACCGCCGAAATGATGTCAAACCAATTCTTGTCATAACGTGTAGCCAGTAGTGATTATTTGGGCTACTCAGTTTGTATAACCTGGCCGATTACGTACACTATCGGTAGCAAGGAGGTACTAAACAGGCCTATGAATGCACTCGATCCCCAGGAGCGGGCCATCGTCCGCGCCTTGATACGCCACCCACGGCGCTCCGACAACAGTTTGGCCTCCGATACCGGAGTTCCTGTGCGCACCGTGCGCCGCAAGCGCAGACAACTGGAAGCATCCGGTCGACTCCGCTACTACACGGCCCTCGACACGCGAGATGCCGAGTCGTCGACGCAACACATGATCATTCTGAAGTTTCGGCTCGGCGTGACCCGCGCCCAGGTAGAGGAGGAGATTCGCTCCGAGCCGAATGTGGCCAATGTCTTCGCCGAACTCATCCGGGACAGCTATCTGGCCGAACTGGATGGACACGTCTCATTGGTGATGGTCCTGGAAGGCGAATCAGATGCCGACGTCATCGACAGTCTTCAGGGGAAGATCGTCCCCTCCCTGAAGAAGAATCACGGGGAAGACTCGATCGTCGAATTGCGCACCATGCGTGTGTTGGGTGCGATTCGACGTGAGCACAACTACGTGCCTGATGTAAATATGGAAGGCGCCTATCTGACCGAAGGCTGGCCGGACGAGGCGATCTATGTCGGCGAGGAGTCGACCTAGCGCTTCACTGAGCCCCGGCGCGGTGTGCCAGTCCGTCGATTTGGTGGAGGCTCAATGGGAGAGGGCGGCGCGAGGTCTGGTGGGACGTACGTATCCATGGGGTGAGGAGCCACCCACGCTGGAACGGGCGAACTACGACTACCAGTACGATTCCTCGACGAGGCGGATCTTGAGCGTCGTGTCCAGATCCCTGAACAAGGCGTGCAGTTCTGCCTGGCGGCCCTCGATCGAGGATCGCCGAGGAGGACTCGTGAAGGTTACCCACTCAGAATACACCGTCGTAACACCGGTGCTCACACTATCGTCGCGGCCGACGAACGTAAACACGAGCCGACTCGGCGACACACTCCCCAGGTTGGCAACAAAGTCGATCGTATAGCTCGTGGTGGTGACGAGCTGACCCGTGGTGCTTTCGACGGTGACCAGAATCGGCAGCGTCTCTCCCGACTTCAGATGATTCTTCTTGGCCTTCAGTGTGATTTCGAACTGCTCGTCTTCCGTCGATCGGGTCACCGTGGAGTCCGGCTCGGAGCAACCCAGAGCCAGAGCGACCAGCGGCGCTACGGCGAACCAGTGCATCTTCATCGCCCACCTACCAGGATCTGTTCGACTTCGCGCACCTTGCGATTAAATACGCGTTCGAAGGCAGGGTAGTACTGGCTCGAGGACGTTTGGTAGAAGAATTGAGCGACGTCGCTGTCGATCAGATGGTAACGATTGGCCATGTCTTTTCGGCTGGGAAACAGCACCTGCAGTCCAGGTTGGAAGGCCTCGAGGGTCAAGGGAAGCTTGTTGTTCAGATCGAGGATGCGTTTCAGGATCAGCACATTGCACAGATGATTCACATCTGCCTCCGTTGCCAGAGCGATGGTCCAGCGTTTGGGCAACCCGTCTTCACCGACAGGATTCACCGATCGCAAGAAGTCGACACGCTGCAACTCGTCAACGGGGAGCGTGGCTTCCGAAATGGTCGCAAAAGGATAGGTGAAGTAAGAGTCATCTGATTGCGGCACGGCGCTGGCATCGTAGCTGAGCAGAATCGCCTTTTCAGGATCTTGCAGCGACGTTCCTAACACGTCGTTGAAGCCGCGGTCCACCAGATTGTTCCCCTCGGTGGCCTCAAAGAAGAACACCTTCTCCAAATCAACCTCGGCACCGAAATCAAGATTTCGAATGATGTCGGTGAGCATGGTACGCACCAGGACTTCCTCACCGGGAATGTCCCCCGCGAGGAAGCTAGCAAATGGCTCCTGCCGCAGCAGGGTCACATCCCGTTCGGCGTGATGCTGAATTCGACGAACGATGCTGCCGAGCACGGGGCTGCCCTGAATGAACTGCAGATCCCACACTTCGTCATCGCGCACACGATAGGCGTTGCGGAACAGCGTGTAGTCGAAACGATCGAAGATGTCAGAATCCTTCGGGATCAGATAACTGAAACTTCGCGCGTCCTGGGGCACGATATGGGGCGTGAGCACGACGATGACTTCACGATGTTCGCGTTCGAGGCGTTCACGCGAGAACAGTCGACCGATGAGGGGAAGTGTCGAGAGCAGCGGCAGGCTGACACGGGTCTCCTGTTCGTCCGTAGATAACAGACCACCAATGATGAAGGGTGTGCCATCGGCGACGCGCACGTAGGTCTCGACCTGGCGATTGTCGACGATGGGCGAAAAGGTGATGTCCCCCGCGCCTTGCTCGAGTTTCGCTGCCGATTCGGGCGAAATCGAACTGATGATCGTTTCGATCTGCATCGTCACTTCCGAGCGTTCCCGGTCGATGCGAGGCCTCAGATTCAGCACGATCCCTATGGGGAAGTACTCGACACCTTTGGTCACGGCCGACGTGGTGGCCGTCGTGCGCGATACAGGAATCTGACGTCCAACCTGGATTCGGGCCTGGCGATCGTTGAGGACAAGGACGGACGGGCTCGACAGGATTTCGGCGTCTCCAGACTCCTGCAGGGCCTCCAGGGAGGCCGAGAAAGAACTGAAGTCCGTGAAGGAGTCGCGCGAGAAGATGAAGGTTCCCTGGCGCTGCCCCGACTGCGATGAACGGTCAAAGGCGCCACTGACCGACGCCGTGGCACCACTGAACTCGAAACCGAGATCATCGACACTGGACGTGTTGACCTCGATGACGAGGGCCTCGATGACGATTTGCTGAGCGGCGACATCAATGTGGTTGTGCAGAAGATTGACGATCTGCTCGAGTTCTTCAGGCTTGTCGCGATCGTAGACGACGAGCAGGCGTTCTTCGGGAGAACCAGCGGTGGCTGAGTGCAGGTGTGACCCCCCTAGTTGCGGGGCTCCTACGAGGGCGCCCTTGCTCGAAGAGGAGGTGGAGCGGCTCGAACTCGACTTCGAGCCCGAAGGTTGCATAAGGCTCGTCTTGGAAGCGTTGGTCACCTTCACGACCCACGGTAGTTGTGTATTCGACGATCGCTTGATGTCGAAGATCTGGTCGCCGCCCTGCATTTTTGTGTTGAATTCGACGGTGTTGTATCCGAGCGCCTTCAGCAGGGCAAGGGCCCGATCCGCCTCGATGTGTCCCAACCGAAGCATCTCGTAGCCAAGGACGGGACCCTTCTTCGCGCTCTGTCCACTCGCCCGACCAAGGCTCGTGACCTGGGTAGCGATTGAACCCAACGCCGTCTTGCTGTAGAGGGCGATGTCGTAGCCGTTCACCCCATTGACGATGGCGACCTCGATCGGCTCTTGCCCCTGGCGCGTGTAGACCCGGACCTCCTGCACGCCCGGCCGCTGCGCCAGTTGAGCCTGTGACGAGAGCGCCGGCGTTCGCTCAAAGCCGAGGGGCAACATGACACGCAGGTCAATCTGGTCGAGAAACGCCCGGGTGCGCATGAGCGATGTCGAGGGCGACTTGACGAACTTCACCTCGGCGCCAGCGGCACACACGAAACACAACAGGAAGATGGCGTAACTAAGTGGACGATTCGATCGCAAGGCAGCACCCAGGATGGAGGTCGACAGGCTTAGCTAGATAGGCTGGTGGAGTGGGGACTGTCAAGCCGGAGAGAGAGTCCCCGCCACACCGACCTAGATCAGATAGCGCAACAGAAACAGCGCGCTAAGGATCAACAGGGGGATCGACACTCTCCCTCGTCGTTGGATCGCCCTCAGCAGGGTATACGCAACGATACCGACGGCGATTCCCTCGGTGATGGAGAAAGCCAGGGGCATCACCAGAATCGTGAGGAATGCGGCGATCCCCTCGGCCGGGTCGGCGAAATCGATCTGCCGAATCGGCTCCATCATGAAAGCCCCCACCAAGACCAGCACCGGGGCCGTAGCCGCAGCAGGGACCATCTGCACAAGGGGGCCGAAGAACAGGGCAAGAAGAAAAAGTGCCGCTACGGTCAAGCTGGTGAATCCCGTGCGACCGCCATCGGCCACGCCGGTGGCGCTTTCTGCATAGGTCGTGGTCGTGCTGGTTCCCAACAACGCCCCGATACAGGTGGCCAGCGAATCGGCCAGCAGGGCGCCGCGCGCCCTGGGCAGGTGGCCCTGTTCGTCGAGCAACCCTGCCTTGCCGGCGACGCCTACCAGTGTACCCGCCGTGTCGAACAGGTCGACGAAGGCGAAGGTCAGGATGACCGTCCAGATCTGGGGATGTGTCCACAGGCCGCCAAAATCGAGCGCCAGAAACGTATCCCGAATCCCTGTGGGCCAGGCGACCAGTCCTTCAGGTAACGCACTCACCCCAAGGGGCAAGCCCACGATCGTCGTGGCAGCGATGCCGATCAGCAACCCGCCACGCACACGGGTTACCACCAGGAGACCAGTCAGCGCCAATCCCAGCAGGGCCAGACCGACGCTTGCCAGGCTGGCGCCGGGTGGCAGCAGAGCCGTGAGGTTGGGGTCTTCGAAGTATCGGGCCTCGACCAAACCCAGAGACCCAGTTCCGGGATGGTGAACGATGAGCCCCGCACTCTTGAGTCCGATCAGGGCAATGAACAGTCCGATGCCCACGCCGATGGCGTGTTTCAGAGGCAGGGGGATCGCATTGACGATCGCCTCTCGAGCACGGGTCAGAGTGAGAACCAGAAAAAGTGCCCCAGACACGAACACGGCCGCCAGCGCCGTCGGCCACTCAATGCCCATTCCAAGCACGACACTGAAGACGAAGAAGGCGTTGAGCCCCATTCCCGGTGCCAGGGCGAAGGGGTAGTTGGTGAACACCCCCATCATCAGGCTGCCGATGGCCGCCGCCAGACAGGTGGCGATCATGACACCCTCGGCAGGAACGCCGGCCTGGGCCAGAGTGATGGGGTTCACGACGATGATGTAGGCCATCGTCAGAAAGGTCGTCACCCCCGCCCGGATCTCCTGGCGCGGCGTGGATGTCTGCAGATCTAGCGCGAGAAAGCGAATAGGTATTGCCTCAAGCGTCTTTGATGGCCGTCACCAGATCGAGGATCGCTTCCTTGGCACTGCCGAAATACATCAGGGCATTGTCGGCCGCAAACAAGGGATTTGTGATCCCTGCAAAGCCGGGGCTGAAGGACCGTTTAATAACGACGACGGTCCTGGCTTTGTCTACGTCGAGAATTGGCATTCCCGCGATGGGACCATTGTCGTCGACCCGCGCCACCGGATTCACCACGTCGTTGGCGCCGATCACTATCGTCGATCCCACTTCGGCGAAGACACGACGTTACGAATTTGAGGAGTCGGTCTTCCCGGACACGCCGGAACTCCGTGGGTGGTCGATTCATCGTTGTCTCGTCGGCTGCTTTCTGGGCCGGCCGACCGGTTCCTATACCTGGCTGACAGGCCAGTGCCGGACCAGGGGTTCCAGATCGGCCCACAGGGAGTTCGGAATCTCGACGGCTGCAGCAGCCACATTGGCTCGTGCCTCAGCGGGAACTCGGACCCCCGGAATCGTGCTGGCCACCTGGGGGTGACGGGTGCACCACTGGAGGGAAACCGCCGCCAGCGGTACGTCGTGGTCCTGGCACAGAGCCTGGATCTGGCCGACCTGATCCAACACATCCTGCGTGAAGTTGCGCGCCAGGTAGTCGGTTCCTTGTACAGGACCGGTCGCCAGAAGCCCTCGTTCCAGCGCAGTGGCTCCCACCAGACCCACATTGTGTTTCTCTGCCGCCGGGAGAATCCTCTCCCGCGCACGCTGATTCAGCAGACTCCAGCATTCAGGAATCACCGCCGCATCGAATTCGCCGGTCTCGATGTAGTCGGCATTCGTGGCCGGATCGTTGGCTGCCGAGCCGACCCAGCTGACGATACCCTCCTTCTGCAGTTGACGCAGGGCGCCCAGAGCGCCGTCTGCGGCCATCACGCGATCCATGGGCACATCCATGGCATCGTGAATGAACAACACGTCGAATCGCTGAATGCCCAGCCTTTTCAGACTCTCGTCAACGTGTCGCATCACCGCATCGTAGGAGTGGTCGATCACTCCATACTGCTGCCCGACCTTTGTGGTGACCGTCGCCCTATCAACCAGATTCGGGCGACACTTCAGGGCCTCTCCGATCATGCGCTCACTAGCACCGGCGCAATAGAGAGGGGCCGTATCGATGAGACCGCAGCCACCTTCGATGGCGGCGATGACCGCTTCGGCGCCCTGATCCTCATCCAGAGGAACCTGCCAAGGTTGGGTGAGGTCTGAGTATGCCTCGGCCGCCTGGTTGACCTCAACGATCCCCAGAAAAGCGGTTCCCATCCCGACATGCGGGACCATCACATCTGTCCGTCCGAGTCTTTTCGTCTTCATGTCGTTTGCGGTCCTCTTCAAGAGCTCAGCATCACAGGAGTATCAATATAGGTGTGCGGTGCTTTGCACCCCGATAGAGGCCCAGTATGTTCTTCGATCGCCTCCGCCAGTGGTTTCCCAAGCCCCTCTGGAACTCTATCGATGAACCAATACCCCACATTCGATCGGTGTGGTACCATCGCTCGATGTTGCTTGCTTCTGTTGGTCTTGTCCTCGGCTGGGGTCTTTGGCCATGCAGACGACGTTCTCGAGGATCCGTGGCGATGGAGCCATTTCACCGCCGACGATGGTCTCCCGGCTCCATCGGCCCTCAGGGTCAAGGAATCGGCAGACGGTGTTCTGTGGGCGGCGACGGCCAATGGACTGGTTCGACGGCTACCAATGGCATCCCGTCACGGACACACCCGGTGCGCCACCGAATCAGTTTACGGGCTCCATCAATACGCCAGCCAGTGGTGGGGTCGCTGTGGGGGTTTCCGGCTCTGTTTATGTGGGGGACCAAAGTGGTTTCGAGACGATTGCTATACCCGGTGAAACCATCGATTTCTCTGCCGTTACGCCCGACGGTGATTTCGTTCTGCTCACACGTGCTCCCTCCCCTTCGAAGACCGAGGGTTGTGGTCCTGGCGAGCCAGGGGATCGTCACGTATACCGATCGTTGCCCTCACGGCCAACGCCATGGAATCTGACCGGGAGCAGTGTCTGGGTGCCGGAATGGATGATTTCGTGGCAAAGCCCGTACGCAAACAGGCGTTGCGTCGGGGTCTCGCCCAATTCTCTTCCGAGTCCGGGCCTGCCCTTCCCGCAGGGCCAGACTCGTCGACGTCCGATGAGCAGATCCTCGATCCTCAGCCGCTGGATGAGTTACGTGAGCTGGCAGAGTTTGATGCAGACTTCAGTATCAGCAGCTTCATTGATCTGTTTCTCGAAGAACACCCAAAACTCTCGCCCGTGCCGTCACGGCCCTCCAGGAAGCTGACGTAGAACTCTCCATCGGCATGTGCACACGTTGAAGGGATCTGCCCGCGAGGTGGGGGCCGTACAACTTGGGCAACGAGCCGAAACCCTCGAGCACATCCTCAAGACCGGCGGTATCTCCCATGCCGCCGAAGGTCTGGATGAGCTGAACCACCTGTTGATCGAAACCGCACGGGCGCTGCGGTCGGTGGCTGCGGCTGAGAAACAAAAGGGGCGACTCGGCAAGACCGAATCACCCTTTCAAAGACCATCTCGAGCCGGGGTTATCCCGAGCGCTCCTCGAGCGGAACGTAACACAACTCCGTTGGGCCCGTGTATACCTGGCGAGGTCGCTGAATCTTGCCGTGGGTGATGAAGCGGTCTTCGTACCACTGCGCGATCCAACCTGGCATGCGGCCAATGGCGAACATGACCGTGAACATCCGCGTAGGAATCCCGAGGGCGCGCAGGATGACACCTGAATAGAAGTCGACGTTGGGATAGAGCTTGCGTTCGATGAAGTAGTCGTCTTCCAGCGCTACGCCTTCCAACTCTTCCGCCAGTCCCAACAACGGGTCTTTGATATCCAGGCTGGCCAGGACATTTTCGGCCTGCTTGCGGATGATCTTGGCACGGGGATCGAAGTTCTTGTAGACACGATGCCCAAAACCCATAAGGCGAATCCCCGCCTTCTTGTCCTTCACCTGCTGCACGTAGTCCTTCATCGAGATCCCCTGCGCCAGAATCGTCTCGAGCATGTCCACGACGGCGACATTGGCACCTCCGTGCAGGGGCCCCCACAATGCACTTACACCGGCGGCGACAGAGGCGAACAGGTTAGCGCCTGAGCTACCCACCATTCGAACCGTCGACGTCGAGCAGTTCTGTTCGTGATCAGCGTGCAGCAGCAGCAGCACGTCGAGAGCACGAACCAGGGCCGGATCGGGTTCATAGTCCTTGTAGGGTTCTGAGAACATCATGTGAAGGAAGTTCTCACAGAAGCCCTTATCCGGGTGCGGATATACCAGGTAGTGGCCCATGTCATGTTTATAAGAGTAGGCAGCGATAGTGCGCACCTTGGAGATGATGCGAGCCGCTGCCTCTTCAAAGACATCCACATCTTCCGTGTCGAGCAGTTCCGGATAAAAGCAGGCCAGCGAATTCAGAGCCGCCGACAGTACCGCCATCGGGGGCGAACCCGGGGGAAACACCTCGAAATGATGGCGGATCTGCTCACGCAGAAAAGAGTGTTTCGTCATCAAGTCGCTGAACGTGTCCAGCTGACTCTTGGTCGGCAAACTGCCCCAGATCAGCAGATAGGCGACTTCGATGAATGAACTGTGTTCGGCAAGCGTCTCGATGGGAATCCCTCTATAACGGAGGATTCCCTTTTCCCCATCGATATAGGTGATCGCACTCTGGCAGGCCCCCGTATTGCCGTACCCTTCATCCAGGGTGATGTAGCCTGTTTCGGCGCGCAGCTTGCTGATATCGATTGCGTGTTCGTCCTCGCTGCCAACGACGATCGGCAGGTCATAGTTCTTGTCGCCCAACTGGAGGCGGGCACTGTCGAACATGATGTCCTCCGGTAGTCGCGGGTCGCGGGCCGTGGCTTCGCTATTCGCAAACGATCGCGGATGCGGAAGACGCACGTGTACAGCGAGAGAAAAAGACAGGTTGGGATTCTACCCTGCGAAGGGACGGGTGTCAATCAGACGTCCACGCTCCTGGATCTGAGAACAGCAGCTGTTTCAAGGGGCGTTCGAGCAGGTCTGTGACCCTCGGATGGGCAGCATCGGTGAAGTGACCAAAGCCGCCACGATAGACTCCATCGCCTGATAAGTTGGCCTCCACGAACAGATCGCGGGGCCAGGTGTAGCTCACGTGTCGGTCCGTCAGGACCTGGCGGACCATGGTCTCGGTCTGCAGGCGAGGATCGTCGGGGGCAACGAATCCGATCCCCCGTTCTTGCTGGGCCAGATCATGGACCAGAAACGGATCAGGGATCAGAAAGACATGCAGGGGCAGCGATCTTTGCTCCAGACGGGTGATCAGCCGATCCAGGAGTCTGTGGCTCGTGCGCAGCATGTGATCGTGCTGACCGGCAGAATCTCGGGCCAGGTCCGGGGTGCTCACCATCCCTGCAGCGCGTGCCAGTGCCATCGCCGACCCGCTCGATTTGATGACACGAAGCCAGAACCACCGCCCGAGACTCGACCGGGCCAGCACTTCATCTCGCAGCCACACACGCAAATCTCTCCCGGGGGCAGGCATCTCTACGAGGTGATCGCCCTCCATCGCGAAGCGCGGCACAGCGGGAGAGGCGATGGGTGCGAAGTTGTCGTGAAGATCGTTGCCGAGGAAGAGGCACAGAAGAACGGCATCTGCATTCCACGCATCGAGACGTTCTCCCACCTGCAGTAGGTAAACCCCAAGTCCATAGCCGTGAACACCGAGATTGACCGCCTCGATCATCTCGTCGGTGTCAGACAGGCGCTGCCCGAGTCGCTGGGCGAAGCTGCTGTCGATGTCCACCTGGTAGGCCTCGAGAAAGGAGTCCCCGAGCATGGTGATTCTGCGGGTATCCGCCGCTGGCTGAGACTGTCTCGGGTGATCATGGAAACCACCCTCGTTCAAGACGACCTGTCGAGGATGTCCGAACATCTCCCGATGCCAGATGGTCTCGGCCCCGGCGCGTCCCCGGAATCCGAGCAGCGAATCGTGGACGAGGGTCACCTTCTCCGTCGACCAGGTCCAGCGAAGCACGAGTTCCACCAACAGAAGCGTCAGCGTCACAGCCACCGCAGCGAGAGCTATATTGGTTGTCCAGGACCCGGTTCCGGGAGATGGCTGATCGTTTGCAGAATCGGATCTACCCATCAGCGAATCAGCGCGACCCTGCGTTGGGCCATCCGAAGCCCGCGAAAAGACAGAGAATCGGCATCATCGGATGGCGAAATCGACTCAGGGACATGGGGCCACCCGAGGCCACCAACAGGACCACCACCCCGCCGATCAACAGCACAGCCAATGCTGGATGGGCCCGCACCAACCGCCCTGCCCCGCGCCCGGCAGCGGCATAGATCACGAGGAGCAGCAGACCGCAGGCGATCTCCAAGATAAGGAGTTCGGGGCGCTCATGAGCCAGGTCGGACAAGGTCTTCCAGATTCCCTGATCGATGAGTTTGCCCAGTAGCCCCCCGGAGGTCGGATACATCCCCAGCAAACGCAGAACCTCGACACCCCCGGGGTCAAACACCACACGCAGCATGCCTCGCAGGTGCACGCCTGCATACGAGAAAGGATCGGCGGCGATCATCTGTCGCCCCTCTTCTCCGAGTCGCTGAAGTCGAGGCCCTTGTGGGAGCCGGGCCAGATCGGGACGGCGCGTATTGAATAGGTCTACATCGTGGTAGCCCCATTCATTCTGGACCTCGTAGAAGGATCTCCCCTGGCGGCGGGCCTCTACGGCGGCGGCTTGATAGAAGTAGGCGTTGATATCGGTGATCGCCGACAACCCGCGATAGTCGGCGACGACGAGATTTCGGCCCTGCCAGAGGACCGACGGCAGCAGCATCAATGCGATAGCCGCTGCCAACCATCGTGAGGGCAACACCACTCGAGTTTGCCGAAAGAGCAGTCCAACGATGGCGAACAGAACCAGGGGCAGAGCCAGACCGTATCCGATGGGCCGCACCAAAGCCGATAGCCCTAAACAGGCGGCCCCGAGGAGCCAGTGACGTTCGCTGTTGTGTCGATGACCGCGAATCAGACCCCAGATGGCAGCGACGAGCAACGCGCTGAAGGTGGTCTCGCTGAGCACTTTGGCTGTATAGATGACACTCAGCGGTTCGATGGCCAACAGCCCTGCCGCCACGATTGCGGCGCGAGGGCGGCCAAGCTGGATCGCCAGATCGTAGACGAGCAGGATTGTGAGCAGGTGCAGGATGAGCTGCAGCAACAGGGCCCAAGCGATGATCTGCCCGAGCCAGACACCCGGCACAAGAAGCAGTGGATACCCGGGGGTACGGACAATGTCGGGTTCACCATCGCGAGCGAAAGTGGCCGTCGTGCCCAGGGCGGTCGCCGTCTCGATGTAGGATCCGGAGTCACGCGCCAGGAAGGGCAGTGACGTGTCCTGTGCCGACCCCCAACCACCCAGGATGAGAGCCAACCGCAACACGAGGGCCAGTAGCAGAATCTGCGATCGAGGACGGAGGTGCTGTGACACGGAGTTTGCTCTGAGGTTTGAGGTGCCGACGGCGAAACCATCTGAAGGATCGGGGCGTCCTAGTACAGCTGGACCGATTTCGCACCCTCTCCGTACTTTCGCATCGGCGGCCAGACGGCAGGAACCTGTCCGGCGCCAAGGTATGATCCCTCTCCCTCCAGCACCAAACCAACGCCTTTGCCCATGACCCGAGTTGTTGTGATCTGGTTAGCCCTGTTAGGTCTGGGGGTGGAGTCCGCCCACGCAGCCAGCCAGGTGAAGGTGGTCGAGGCCCACGAGGGCGGGTTAGTGATCGATGTGTTCACAAGCCTCCCCCTCCATTCTGACCTGCCCATCACGACCAAGAACATGCCGCATTGCCGCGGCGATAGGGGCGTCGCCTTGTCCATGGTGGCCGAGTTGGTGGCTGCTCCACCTGGATCGGTTCTGGACGTGACTGTGGAGAGCCTGTCGACCCGCGTGTGGGAGGGCCTGGTGCTCCCTGAGGCCGACGCCAGTGCGCCTGCCCATCCGCATCGGTTGGCCCAGACCATCGAACTGGGTGTGCTGCGCGGTGTCGACGCCCATGCCCTTCAGGTGTTTCCCGCTGATTACGACGATCGAACCCAGACGCTGACCCTCCACGATCGACTTCGGGTTCACGTGCGTTTTACATCCGGTCACTCGAGTCGGCCCGTTCGAGGCGGGGGACCGTCCTCTTTGCATCGGGCCTTTCTAAACCCTCCGGGACACGATGGGTGGCGTACTCCCACACCTGCCCGTCGCCAGGTCGGTGGCGATTGGTATGACTCGTCGTTGCCCTGGGTGAAGATCTTCGTAGACGCGGATGGTCTCTATCGCATTACGGCAGCCCGTCTCCGCTTCTTTGGTATCGATCCTGACGATGTAGACCCAGCAAGACTTCGGCTCGTGCTCACCGGCAATGATCAACCACTTCATGTGATCGGTGGTGAGGATGGTCGTTTCGATGAAGACGACGAGATCATCTTTGCAGGGCGATATCGTCGAGCCCCCGGCCCGGAGGGCGAACGTGATCACGAGAGCGAGTATGGTCCGACCCAGACCTACTGGCTCACATGGGGGGGCGAACAGACGAGCCCGCGGTATGACATCGTCGATGGGGCGCCTGATTCCGATTTTCCCACGATCAAGTGGTACTCCCATCGCCAGCATTTCGAACTCGACCAGTCCTTCGACCAGCTGGAAGAAGCCCCCGACACCTTGAGCGATCGATGGTTCTGGCGCAATGATCGTCCGTTGATCGCCAAGGACCCATCGGTCCGCTCCAGTCAGATCTTTGTGGGTGACGTGACCGGCCTCTTAGAAGATGGCGATCCATATTTGGCCCGGCTGCGTGTGTCGGCCACAGGTAAGACGCCGGCAGTGGTGGGCGATCATCATGCCTTCGTGACGCTGAACAATGAACCGCTTGCCGAGGGTGTGTGGAGTGGTCAGACCGCATTTCTCTTTGATGAGACCATCCCCTCGTCGCTACTGGCCGACCGCAATCGGGTCTTGTTTCAGGCCATCGCAGATCTCTCGCGCGAGGATCACATCTGGTTCAATTGGTTTGAGCTCACCTTTCGTCGCCAGTTCCACGCCCACCCGGGACTGCTGAACTTCGCGACCGAGCCAGCGCCTGACGGGCATCAGGTCACGGTGGAAGGCTTTCGGCATCCAGCGGTGACTCTCGTCGACGTGGCCCACCGGCGTCTATTCACGGGGCTTGTTGTAGAATTTGAGGACTCCCTCTACAGCGCAACCTTCGAAGATGTTGTTGGGGATGCACCCGACTACCTCATGGTGGACAGTCTATCGATCCGCCTACCGGTGCTCGAACTCGACGAACCCTCGGACCTCCGCAGCCATGATTCAGGCGCAGAGGCCGTGATCATTCACCATGCTGAGTTTGGCCAGGCCGCGCAGCGTCTGGCTGCCCATCGAGCTGGGGATGGCTTGCGAGTACGAACGGTCTCGGTACAGGACGTCTTCGATGAGTACAGTGGCGGGCAGTTCGCTCGCGAACCGCTGGCAGAGTTCATCACCGACATCTATCGGCGCTGGACACCTCGACCTGTTTTCATCCTTCTCATGGGCGATGCCACCTGGGACTACCGGGGCATCCGCACGGGAAGGCGGCATCAGACCCTTGTACCCACCCTGTACTACAATGCGCGAGGTCGTGGGTATTCTCCCTCCGACCATCTGTTGGCCCTGGTCGATGGGGATGATCTGCTGGCGGACCTGGTGATCGGGCGCCTCGCCGTCGACGATGCACAAGAGGCCGATCTGGTTGTGGACAAGATCATCCGCTACGACAACGAGCCCGCCGAAGGCGACTGGCGAAGTCAAGTCATCCTGGCTGCCAACTGGCATGGTGCAGGATTGTTTACCGCACCGAGTGACAGCGTGTATGCCCGGCATATGGCCCCTATGGGGCTGCAGGCACAACGCTACTATGCGCCCGACGATTCAGACATCCCCAATGTCACGGGAAAGCAATTCCTCGATGGCTTCAATAACGGGGCGCTGATCTTCAACTTCGCCGGACATGGCGCAGTGGCGACGATGCAGTTCCTGTTCTCGGCACAGTTCCCCGACTGGGACTACATGAGCCAGGTGGCCAATGGCCGTCGATTGCCACTGGTCATCGCCCTGTCCTGCCTCAACGGTCTGTTTTCGGAGCCCACTACCGAAGCGCTGAGCGAACAGTTTGTCGAACTACCCCAGGACGGTGCTATCGCGTTTATCTCTGCCACGGCCGAGAGTCGGACCGCCCAGCACGACCTGCTGAGCGATTTCCTCTACGATGCATTGCTCAGTGATGATCCACTGGGCTTTGGAGGCGCTCTCACATGGGCGAAATCACGCCTGCTTTCGGTTCATCCTGGGTTCATTGACGTGCCACTCACGATGCAGCTGATCGGTGATCCAATGCAGCGTCTGGCCCTCGAATCTGATCCGGACTATGTCGCGCAGAGCATCCGTGTCGGTGCAGAGCCCCCGCAGCGCGGTGAGACTACCGCGATCGAGGTAATCCTGAACAGCGCCGCCCGCCTCGGACAGGACAGCATCCGGGTCCACATCGTGGCCGAGAGATCCGCCGGCATCGACACGCTCTTCGACGCCTCTCGGGCTCCCTTCATCGGGGCCGATACGCTCCTGCTTTCCTGGCAACCGGAATTTGGCGGTACTCATCTGTTGCGGGTTGACATCGATGCCGACAATTCGACGGCAGAGCGCGACGAAACCAACAATCGACTCGACGAGTTCATCGACGTGCTTGTCCCGCGGCGTCCGACCTTGCTGTGGCCGCCGTCAGGTATGATCAGCACTGACCTCCAGCTGGAGGCCCTGGCCCCCCTCGATCTGCAATCCGTCATCCCGAAACCGCTGGACGTCATAGAGTTCGCCCTGTCCACGACACCGGCGTTCGAGGATGCCATCACCCAGACGATGGCCGTTTCTCAAGCGGCGGGAGCAACTGCCCAGCTTCAGCCACCTGCGGGAGCCAAGTTTGGCGACGTGTTGTACTGGCGAGCCCGATTGGTCGACGGGATGCAATTGGGACCGTGGTCCGAGACACGTACCCTGCGATGGTCGCAGGAGACGCCGGCTGATTCGGTGAGTTGGTCGCAAGGGGCCGACGATCTTCTCGACGGTTCCGGCGTCCGGTTGCGAGGTGATGCGCTGGTGGCCCGCGCTGACACACCTGCCTTCCGACCGTCGACGCCGACGAGAGAGATTGGGTTTACACTCCTGAGCCTGCCCGGAGCAGGGGTTCTGGCCACAGACGGTACGTATCTGTATGCCAAACGTTGGTTCAATGATTCGTCGACGATCTACCCGGGAGGCGACACGTTCTCGCGGGTCGGCACCGGTTTCAATGGCAGTATCCGTGGCGGTGACTATGGCATCCTGACCGACACCACCACCGCCGGGATCAGCGCCACCTACCATGATGGTTTCCTGTATAGTGAAGCAGGGATGAGTTTTCAGATCGAGCGAGTCGATCCGGCGTCTGGTCGGTTGGACACGGTGAACGTCCCCGATGGGCTGCTCGATTGGGTCACCGGCCGAGTCGTGACCGAGCAGGACCGTCTGCCAGGACAGGTGCTGCACGCGTTGATCACCTCCGATGGTGAACAGATCTACAACGTATCCATGAGTTCCCATCGTGGGACCCGTGTAGGCTGGGGCGTTCGCGTCTTCGATGTCGACGAGACGGGAGACTGGCATCTGCAGCGAGACTTCGTCATCCCTCCTACGGAGAGTGGGTTCACCTTTCGCTGGACCGATGGCGTCGTCGCAGATGGGGAGCGCCTCTATCTGATCGAGTTCGCCGGAGAACGGCGCATTCGTATGGTCAGCGCCGAAGATGGGCGATTCCTTGACGAGTGGCACAGCGATCAAGACACGACACGTGTCATTTCCGGGCAGTTCGATCCTGTAAATGACCTGATCTGGCTCGGCGATCTATGGGGGTCCGGCCTGTTCGGATATTCACGTGCTTCAGACGTGGCTGCAGGGCAGGTCGTTGGCGAAACCGTAGGACCGGCCGCCTCGTGGACATCGTTACAGGTCGACGGGGACGGTGCGTCCATTGAGGTCGAAGGACGCGGCCCGGACAACGAATGGGTCTCCCTTGCGACGGGGACAGCGCCCTGGAACCTCGACCTGGCCAGCCAGATCGACGCGGCCGACTATCGGTTCCTTCGAATTCGAGCCCAGATCGGTCCCGATACAACGCAGACCGTGCGCCGGTTTGAAATGCACTATGATCCGGCGGCCGACCTCGAATTGGGGGCCGCATCAGCAGATGTCGTTGACGGTCAACTCCACGTGCAGTGCTGGGTTCGCAACCGAGGGCTCACCTCGTCCGGTGGGGCGCGATTGACCCTGGAGCAGGACGGTCGTGTTCTGGCACAGACGTCGATAGATCCCCTTGCCAGAGGTGAATCGCAGAGGACCCTGTTCGATCCCATCCTGTTACCTGACTTGGGAGAGGGCCTGTTTGTACGTCTGCAGCCGTCAACGACAGATGGTCGGGGTCTCAACGATGCCGTCGAGTTGGTCCTGAACCTGCCTGGGTTGACGACGATCGCGTTCTTCGATGTAGAAACGGGCCAGCGTCTGCAGGATGGCGATGCGGTAGGTTCGACCCACGCCATCCGTGTCCTGGCTCCGCCGCTGGCATCTGGCCAACTTCAACTGCAGGTCGATGGCGAGTCGATCGTGGCGGACTCCACCTGGACCACCTCCGACGGTGCACCGGCCCTGCTGCATCACCTGTCCCCCGGCACTCACCGCCTACGTTCGGCGCTCGTGCGTGATGGAATCGAATTCGGCGTGGGCGAACTGCGGATTCGGGTCGATGAGCGCCTCCGGCTGGCCAACGTGCTGGTCGCCCCGCACCCGGTGCGTAGCGAGGGTGCCTTCACCTGGGTGCTATCCCACGCGGCGCGCGTTCAAGTCGACGTGTACGGTGTCAGTGGGCGGCGGGTGCGGCGACTCGGGCCCCAGCTGCATGAAGCGGGGTTTGGTCAACTTCGATGGGATCGTACCGGCGACGATGGACGCCTGGTGGCGTCGGGTACCTACCTCTACGTGGTCACGGCGACCGATCGCGACGACGGCAAGCAGGTTCGACGCCACCGCGGTGGGCTTGTTCTGCTGCCGTAGGTCAGACCTTCAGCTCTGGGCGCGAATGGCGGCGATTTTCTCGTCACGCTCGGCGTAGATCTTGTCACGCACCGAATTCATCTCGGTCTGAAACTGACGCGAATGCTCGGCGAAGGTCTGCGGGTCAGACTCGGCCTGCACCTTGGCGATGCGCTGCTGAAGGACGATTTCCTGTTCTGCCCACTTGGCTTCGTATTCTCGCTTGACCTCGTCGATGGCGCTGACTTGCTCAGGAGTCAGTTTGCCCTTGTCTTCGACGAGAGAATCGGTCTTTTCCAGGGCCAGTTCGAGGGCTGACTTCATCGGACACGTTCCTCAGATAGTGGTTGAACCTCACGCTGCGCGAAGATACAGGTCGTGTTCACAGCTCACAAGCTTGAGACGGCGATCCGGCCGTCGGTGATGGAACCAGGAGGCAAACCGTGCAGAGACGTTGGAGTATCTACCTATCCGGTGAGATCCACAGTGACTGGCGTGAGCGAATCATCTCGGGAGCCACCGCCGCAGATCTGCCCGTCGATGTGAGTGCGCCGGTGACCGATCATGGCGCCAGTGATGATGTGGGCGTGCGCATTCTCGGAGAGGAGAATGATGGTTTTTGGAAGGACCATAAAGGGGCCCAGGTCAACGCCATCCGCACCCGCACGCTGATCCGGCACGCTGATATCGTGGTGGTCCGTTTTGGCGACAAGTATCGGCAGTGGAACGCGGCCTTCGACGTCGGGTTCGCCTGCGCCCTGGGCAAACCACTCATCATCCTGCACGATGCCGATCTCACGCACGCCCTCAAGGAAGTGGATGCCGCCGCCCTGGCCGTGGCCTCCCAACCCGAGCAGGTGGTGGATCTGCTCAGCTACGTGATCGAAGGTAAGCAGTAGGCCGGTCGTGGACGCGGATCAGAGCCACTTGGAGATCCGACGGATGTCGAGCCCCCACTTCATGCCGAAGAAGATGTATTCACGACCCATCGACAGCTGTGCACCGATGGCGCGTCCCGATTCGGACGGGAAGAACATGCCCAATGTGCCGTAAAGCGTACGTGGCTTGAAGGCGCGTGCACCCAGACCTACGTGCACGGCACCGAGGCGATCAGCTACGTAGAGCTCGGTGACGGGAAGGAAGTTGAGATCTACCGACATGGAACGCAGCACATCTGTGTCACCCGAACACCGATTGTAGCTGGTGATCTGACCATTTGAGCTGTCGACGCAGAAGTCGGTGCGCGTGCGCGCATCGAAAATGCGCAGATAGCGACTGTTCCCCTCCTCCTTGCGCTGCAACAGCCCCAGATCAAGAGCACTCACCGTCAGCATGGCACGAATGCGACTGGCGAAAAGGGTAAAACCAAGAGGAACATCGACGCCTGATCCGGCATCGACGTCGACGACACCGACTCCGAAGGTGGCGTAGAGTCCGTCGCGCAGGACCGGTTCAGGCTCTGCGATGATGGTGGAGGAGGTGGATTGGGCCCGCGCGCCCCCTAACAGGAGCAAGACCAGCAACGCCAGACGGGCAGGCATGGCTTCGGCGCTCAGGCGCCGAGGATCGAATCACACTGCTGGGTGAAGTCATCCCGATGCTGGACGATCTCTTCGACGCTCTTCTGCAGTCGCGAGGCGTAGGGATCCATTTCGGGGATCAGAGGGTCACCGCCGAAGCCGATCTCCATAGTTCGCACGACGGGAATCGTGTTGTATTTCTCGTGGAGGCGCAGAATTCTCGCCGGCTTCACTCCACCCATCTTGATCCCGTTATCCATCAGGATCACGTCGACCGTCTGCTTGCGGAGTTGGCCCGCCGCTTCAGCGCCATTCGTACAGCTGACGGCGTCGGAGCTCTTCTCGCGCAGCTGGGCGCTGATGAGGCCCCCGATTTTGGGGTTATGTGCGACGATCAGAACTCTGGCGGACATGCTCGTTGGACGCTAGGGTCGAGTGCGTGGGTGCAAATGGAGCTTAACCTTTTTAATCTAAAGTGCCTTACGGTCGAATCAAGCGCACCCGTCTCATCGGGGTTGCCGAGCAGGTGGACGCGTCCTTGGTTGTTCGGCCTGCTGATGACATCGGATTACGGACGGAGACCCAGTTCGTGGGGGATCGAGAGACAGGTGTCATCAAATGGTACAGCTCCGGGAAGGGCTTACGGGTTCATCACGCGTGAATCGGGGGACGACCTGTTCGTCCACTTCACTGCATTGGGCACATCGGACGAGATCAGAGAGGGTCAACGCGTCGAATTCGACATCTCGGAGTCAGGCAAGGGCCCTATGGCACAAGACGTCAGACTCCTCTGACACATCGTTCTAGAGCGAAACCGTGACAAAAAGAGGGGCGCCACCGGTGGTGGCGCCCCTCCTTCATTTCATGCACTGCACCTACGCGTCTGCCGTCTCCTCGACCGATTCGGCAATCTGCTTCAGGAACTGGTAACGGGACGGGTGCCGCAGGCGACCCAGAGCACGCTCTTTGATCTGGCGCACACGCTCACGTGTCACACCGATCAGATCGCCGATCTGCTCGAGGGTCAATGCCTCCATGCCATCGAGACCGAAATAAAGACGAATGATCTTCTGCTCGCGCTCGTCCAGACTGTTGAGGACGTCTTCGAGTTGGCCCCGTGCCGAGCCTCGCATGAGTTCGGAGTCGGGAGCCCGCTGATTCTGGTCAGGGACGATGTTGAGCAACGAACGATTCTCATCGTCGTCGAAGGCGCCATCCAACGAACTGACGGGGCGCGCGCTGAGGATGGCATCTGTCACGACATCGGGCGACAGATCCAGCTCTTTGGCAATCTCTTCGACAACCGGCTCGTGGTCACGGCCATGACCGAGTTTGCGGGTCGCCTTGGAGATGTCCTTGAGCAGGCTGAGCTTGTTCAGCGGCAGGCGAACCGTTCGCACGTGCTCGGCAATCGTCTGCAGAATCGACTGGCGAATCCACCAGACCGCATAAGAGATGAATTTGTAACCTCTGGTACCATCAAACCGCTCCGCCGCCGTCATCAGACCGAGATTGCCGGCACTGATCAAGTCGGGGAAGGACAAGCCACGATTCTGATAGTTCTTCGCCACGTCGATGACGAAGCGCAGATTGGCTTGGATGAGTTCGTCACGAGCATCTTGGTCGCCATCCTGAATGCGAGCCGAGAGTTCAACCTCACGTTCACGTGACAGAGGCTCAGAGTCGGCGATATCGTCGAAATAAGCTCTCAAGGTCGAGCTTTCGCGGTCACCGAGCGCGTCGAGCATAACTCTCCTTATCTGTCGTGTGTGTCAGAAGTAGGGTGAGAGCACACCGCTGTATCGTGCAGCCGAGCAGCATCCAGCCTCCGCGGCCGAGCGGCACGATACGAGCGTACACAGACAACCCGCGACAATCGGGGTGGATGTTGGTGCCAAGCATCAGGTTGTCGCGGGACGAGTCAGGTCTTTCATACAAGATTTATGATACAAGGTTGACAGACCCGGATCAACGGCAAATCTTGCAATTCTTCGCAATCTCCGTCGAATTCCTCAAGAAAAAACTGAGCCTCCCATGCGCATGCCCCGGTTGTCGGCGGTGATCCTGTTCGGCTTGCTCGTCGGTGTCGTCGAGGCGGCAATTCCCATCGATTACTTCGATGACCTGACCTTCGAGGCACCTGTTGAGAGCCGTCTGCGCGTCGCCGGACGTCTAGACGACCGAGACAGGTGCCTTCGACGATGGAGACCAGGATCGAGCCATCATCCAGCAGGACCATTCCCAGAGGCCAGTTCAGACCGGTGGCGAAGGTCGTGACGGTGAAACTGGCCCCGATGTCGGCACGAGATGAGTCGCGGTGGACAACAGTACCAGCAGCAGAATGATCGTGGTCGTGCGTAGAGACACCGCGAACCCCTTGTCTAGTTCGTGCCCACCCCGTGCGTGCGCCACAGCACGCCCATCATGGCGGCGGTGAGCAGAGCCCATGCCCAGGTTCCGAACAGAGGAATCTGGACAAAACTTGCCGTTGGCGATGCGGCTGATGTGGTCCCATTTACCGCATTCACCCGCCAGTACCAGGTGTCATCTGCCAGCAGACCGGCGAAGGTGTAGGTGCTGCTGCTGATCCCCGTGATGCTGTCGGCACCGTTGAAACTGGAGTTGTCGGCAGACTCGAGGATGTAGGTCGCTCACCTGGAACATCGTCCCAATCGAGAGCCGGAGCCACGCCGCCTGTCATGGTGGCGGCGCTGGTCAGGAACCTGGGTGCCGGCAACGTGGCGACGGCGGTGACGATACGATAGATGATGCCCTCGTCCGAGGACGAGCTATTGAAGCCACCGTCGGGTGAGATGTCGGCGACGTAGAGCTTGGTTTGCGTCGACAGCAGACCGTCGAGGTGCCCGACGCCCGTCTCAGCTTGATCGACCCAGGCCAGATAGGTCGTGGCCCGTAGGTCGACGTAGGCGAGTGGGTTTTCTTCGTTGGATACACCGGCCAGGGAGAGCTGGCCGTGCATCCCCACGAAGAGCCCATTGTTGAAGTCGTCGGGAAACCCCGGAGGAGCAAACTCCACATCCTGCGGGCCTTCCAAGTGCACCGTCGTGTCGGGAAACAGTGGCTGAAAGGTGACAAGCGGCAGCGTTCCCGTCCCACCCACCAGAGTGTCCACGCGATACTCGGTGTAGCTGCCGGCGAAACCGAAGTCCATCAGGCACGACACCGAGACTGTCGGCAGGGATGATGTTGATCTCGTCGGCAGACAATGGCTCGATGGAGGTCGGCCCGTCGATGCCATTGTCCTGGAGGTAGAGATCGCCCGTGATCGGATGGAAATCCATCCCCGTTGGATTGCGCAACCCTTCGGCCAGCTGCACCAGATTCGAAGCTGAGACCGATGAGCCGCTGTCGACAATCGTGATCATGTACAGAGACTCATCCTGAAGCGTCCCCGACACGCCGATGTCACTGGCTCATGGCAAGTGTGCTGTCCGACTCGACATCGTTGACCACGGATCCGGCGCTGATGAGCAGATCGTGCGAGTTGGCCACGTCAGGTGTCTGACGAATTCCCAGACCCGAGTGGGGATGATTCCAGCTGCCGGAAGGGTAGGTAAGGGTGATCGTCCCCTGCAGGGCCAGTGAGTCGGTGGCGTTGGTGCCAAGGTGGTAAATCAGAATGTGATGACCCGATCCCTGCCCCGTCGTGACGACGAGATCGCCACCCCGCACCAAGGCCGAGAGTCTGCCGGAGAGAATGTTGGCGGCCAATGTATCCCGGGTGTTGGCCACACCATCCGAATCCGTGTCCGCCAGACGAACCAGGTGTCCGGCGGTGCTTGAGAAGAACGCGGTACCCTCGGTGATGGCCACCAGGATCGAGCTGTCTTTGAGAGTGACCATGCCCAGAGGCCAGTTGAGCCCTGTGGCGAAGGTGGTGATCGTGAACTGCGAACTCACATCGGCCCGCGACGAATCACGGAGGGTGAACTGTTCAGCCGCAGGACTCGGCGCGGTGCACAACCCCAGCAGCGTGAGCCCTAGAGCGATGCAGGCCCTTTGGGATCGTCGGCAGGGGCCTTCAGGTCTTGTCGCCCCCCACCATGTTGGCCACGTGCCCCAAGGCGAGGGCCGCACCGACGCAGACGGCGACGATGAAGATGGCTACGGCGATGCTGCCCAGATCGCTGTTGCCGTAGATCGGCTCAAAAATCGTGTTCTCATACATGTCCGACTCAATCTGTGATAAAGCGAACCTTCCCGTCCGGGGAGGCGGACCTCCTGTCACAGGAAGCGTCCTCCGAGGATACCGCTCATACTCCGAACACACAACTGATCTTCCTGGCCCTTGGCGAGCATCTGCCCAGGTCGTTGGTTCCAGGGGTTCGAAAGGCAGATGTCAGAGAGGAAGGTGATCCGATGGGTCAGGATGCAGACCGCAGGGAGGAATCGCACCTAAGATTCAGTCGACGACGATTCCTGCAGGCGGCGGGCGGTGTGGTTGTGGCAGGCAGTTTGAACTCGCCCCGGTTCGCCGGCGCTCAATCTGAGAGGTCTTCGATGGTCGACGCATTTGATGGTGATGTCGCTGCGGCGACAGTTGCACAGTTGCAGGCGGGGATGGAAACCGGTTCGCTCACCAGCGTCTCCATCACTCAGGCGTATCTGGATCGCATCGACGACGTGGATCGAGCAGGTCCGTCCGTCAACTCCGTCCTCATGACCAATCCCGAGGCCCTCGACATCGCTGCTCAGCTTGATCGGGAGCGGCAAGAGCAGGGCCCGCGTGGACCCCTGCATGGTGTGCCGATCCTGCTGAAGGACAATATCGACACGGGAGACCGCATGGTGACGAGCGCCGGATCGTTGGCCCTGGCCTCTCCGGCGGGGGCCGACGCGACCGTCGCCGCCCGTTTGCGCCAGGCGGGCTGTGTGTTGCTGGGAAAGACCAACCTGAGCGAGTGGGCGAACTTCCGGTCCACGCGATCTTCCAGTGGTTGGAGTGGTGTCGGGGGTCAGACGAAGAACCCCCATGTACTGAATCGCAATCCCTGTGGTTCCAGTTCAGGTTCCGGTGCCGCAGTGGCTGCAGGGTTGTGCGCGGCCGCGATCGGCACCGAAACGGACGGCTCCATCGTCTGTCCATCGAATGCCAATGGCATCGTCGGCATCAAACCCACCCTCGGACTCGTCGGTCGAACCGGCATCGTGCCGATTGCCCATTCTCAGGACACGGCCGGCCCCATGGCACGGACCGTGGCTGATGCGGCGGCGATTCTCACAGCCCTTGTGGGGGTCGATCCGGCTGATCCGATCACCAGTGGCGATGGCGTACAGCGACACCCCGACTATACCCTGTTCTGCGCCGGGGGTGATTTTGCCGGAGTCCGACTGGGCGTAGCGCGCAACTACACCGGTTTCCACGAACGAGCGGATCTGCTGCTGACGCAGGCCCTGTTGGCCTTGGCAGAATTGGGGGCGATCGTCGTCGACCCCGCCGAGATTCCACATCGGGGGGCCTACGACGACGCCGAGTACGAGGTCTTGCTCTACGAATTCAAGAGCGGCCTGAACGCCTATCTGGCCGGTCGTCCCGAATTGGAAACCCGCACCCTCGCCGATCTGATCGAGTTCAACCTCGCCCATGCCGAGACAGAGATGCCCCTTTTCCGCCAGGAGATCTTCGAGAAGGCCCAGGAGAAGGGTGACCTGACCGAGGCTGCCTATCTCGAGGCGTTGGAAACCAGCAAACGGCTCGCGGGCCCCGACGGCATCGACACCGCCCTGCAGCAGCACGGGGTCGATGCTCTGGTGGCGATCACCGGTGGCCCGGCGTGGCCGACGGATCCGGTGACGGGTGATCACTTTCTTGGAGGCTGTTCATCCCCTGCGGCCGTGTCGGGGTATCCGCATATTACGGTTCCCATGGGCACCATCTTTGGGCTGCCGGTGAATCTGTCCATCTTTGGCGCCGCGTTTTCCGAGCCGATCCTGATCCGAGTCGCCCATGCCTTCGAACAGGCGACGCGTCTTCGGGCCGTGCCTCGATATCTGCCAGAGGTCGATCTAACACAGGCCTAAATCGCGGCGCCAAGCCAGAGGATCGATGTCGAGGACCTGGGCTGCAGATCTTTGGTTGACACAGCCAACCCGTTACGCATTCCGTCTATCCCATGAAGATCTTGATCGCAGAGGATGAAGCGCTGATGCGCACCCGTCTTGAAGCACAGCTCAAGGCATGGGACTTCGATGTCGTGTTCTGTGCCGACGGCCAGCAGGCTTGGGACATCCTCAGTTCCGAAGACTCACCACGATTGGCGCTGTTGGACTGGATGATGCCGGGCGCCGATGGCGTCGATACTGTGTCGAGCGATTCGCGAGCTGAATCACGGTCCACTCATGTATCTGACCAAACCGTGGAATGCAGGCGAGTTGAAGGCTCGACTTCAGGTGGGCGCGCGGGTCCTGGCTCTTCAGGAACAACTGATGGAAGCGGAACGGGACCGCGCCGCGCTGCCAGACGACGGGGGCGGCGGCCCATGAGATCTCCCAACCTCTGCTGGTGGTGCTCGGCAACATCGAGATGCTCATGGAAGACCTGGGCGATGACCCCGATGCGCTCGAATTGCTGCAGATGAGCTATAGTGCAGGAACTCGCGTCAACGAGATCGTGCAGCAGATGAAGTCGATGCGCCAGGCCGTGACAAAGCCCTATCTCGAGGGAATCGAGATCATTGATTTTGAAGAGAGCTCAGAGTAGACACTTCGTGCCGCCAGGCGATTTGCCGGCGCTGAGCAGCAGGCCGATGACATAACCTGTGTCGTGGTGAAGGTGGAGGCGTAGGAAACAGGGGTGCCTGGCTCCTGCGCCGCGGATACCGCGAGCTGTCTAGCCGCGCAACGCCGTGTCGTTCTTCACCACCTTGAACAGCAGCCCCGTAGCGATCACGATCAGGGCTGCCAGAGTCGCAGCGACGTTGATGGAATCCCGGAAGACGCATTCCCGGTCAACGTCCGCGTGGGAGTGCATCTTTTCAATCACTGACTCGGTTTGATGAATCGCTGAGCGCATCTTGCCCCGCAGACCGCTGTTTTCGTCGAGGCCGATATCTTCCAGGCGGTCCACGAGGCTGCCAAACGCCTCACGATAGGCGAAGATCAGATCCGGGACGCGAAACTGACCTCCCGCAGCCAGATCGCTTTCGAGGACGGCACGGAGCAACTCGTCGGCACTGCGTTCGAAGCGGCTCACGTAGATGGCATCATTCCGCAGAAGGAAGTCCTTCTCGTGTCTGCGGCAGGTCAGGATGAGAATCAATAACTCATCGTGGCCCTCCAGGGCTTGCTCCGCGTTTTGAATGGCGGCTCGCAACTCTCCTCGCAGACCTTCGTTCTCCGTCAGGCCCACTTCGGACATGGCGAGGACGATGTCGTGGGACGCCAGCCGGTAGTTTTCCATATGCCGAAGAATGGAGAGACTCGGTATGGCGGCATCGGTGCCTTTGGCACCCACCGAGACCCGATCGTAGGCCGCGACATATCTGCTGACATAGGCCGTGTCACGACGCGCCAGAAAGTCCTTCTCGTGGCGTCGACACTGCAGCATTGTCCAACTCCACCTGCCGAGCCAGATCGATTTCCTGCGCAGAGATCACGAGAGAATAGGCACTGCTGACCGCCGCCACGGTCAGAGCGGCAATGGCGAAGCCCACAGCGACGTAGATCTTCATCTCGGTCTCCAAGAAGCATCACGGGGTGGAACACGCATAGCGGATTCTTGAATCATTCGATCGAGCCGTTCTGTGTGGATCCAATGTGGGAAACCTCGGAACTTGCATCGACAAGGTTCGGATCCAAGGCTGACGCTCTTTCAAAGGCCGCTGAAGCGGAGTCCAGGTGGCCATTCTCGGTGTAGGCGAGACCGATTGCCATGTGGACGAGAGCAATGGTCGAGTCTCTGCTGGCTACCTCCAACAGGTATCGCAGGTTCTCGTTGGGCCTGCCGAGTTCAAGCGCGGACGAACCGGCGATGATTCTGGCCTCAAGGCTGTGCTCTGAAATCGAGATGAGACGCTCGCTGGCATCAAGAGCAATCTCATATCTGCCCAACTCCAATGCCCACCTAGAAACCTCCAGGAGGATCTTGGGTTCGGACTTGTCGCGACGAAGCGCTTCTTCATAACACTGCATGGCGGAGTCCGAAAGCCCCAACTCTCGATACGACCTCGCAGCCAGAATCCATCTGTCTGCCTGTCCCGGATTCAACGCCAACGCCCCGCGATTTAGGTTGGCTGACCGTCGGTAGTCTTTGTCCAGATAGGCGTTGAGACCGGCGTTGGACAAGTACCTTGGATGGTCGGGGATAAGAGCGGCGGCAGCTTCATATGCTTCGCGTGCCAGACCGTGTCGGGCGTCTCTTGCTCTTACGCTACCCAGGGAATCCCAACCGTATGCCCGTCCGTGTTCAGAGAGGCTCGTAGATTGGAGAAGTCGAACGTATCTATCCTCCGTGGCTGCCGCGTCGCTGTTCACGGCACCCCAAAGAGCGGTGTGAAATCCGGAACCCACCACGAGGAGAGCAACCGCCGAGCCACTCCCAGGGAAACGCCGACTCACGAAGATGGCGGCAAGAATCGTCAGGGGGAGAGCGGGAAGCGCGAGCACATCCCAGTCTCGAAACGCTCCGATGGCCGGATTGGCCACCGACAGTGCACACAGGAGACATCCTGCGACCGCTGCGACAAAGACAAACACAGGATCCTTCGTCAACGGGAGGCGCGTTCCAATAAGCACTGCAATTGCGGCGCCGGGCGCGGCGAGCAATAGTGCGTTGATGAGATCGAGCGCGTGAGCCAGTGAGAGGAGCTTGTAAGCCTCTCGGAATCCAGGTTCGGCGAAAACCGGCAGGGCTGGATCGCGACCCAATCCCTCCAGGAACTGTCCGATCGTGTTCCCCGTTGCCCATATCGTCACTGTAACCACCGAAAGGGCCATAGCGGTGGCCAGGGCAACCTCACCCGATGCGCGATGCACGCTGACGACAGGGCGGAGCACAACGATCAGAGCAAGACACGGCCACAGGGCGACCATGACCGGGTGCAATGACACCAGGACCCCAAGAAGAACAGCAGGAACTAGGACAGATGCACCCCGCACACTGCGGCCGCCCGCGATGAGGAACCCGAGCAATCCTGGAAAGAGGAGTGCATAACTTTCGATGTAACCGAAGAATTGGAGAACAAAGCCAGAGGTGAGCGAATGCGCCCACGATGGCGACTCTGCCCACAGCAGCTGCAACGAAATCGCGGGCAGCGAGGAAGGAGAGCACCACAAATGCGACCCCGGCCAACCGACTGAGCATGCCGTAACCGACGGTCGCGGGATCTAGCCCCGAAAGGCCGAGAGCAAGTTGGGTGACGAGGAGAGATCGGTCATCCGTCGTACCGCTGAGGTTCTCGGGTCGAACAGACAGGCGTAGCATGCCATCGCCCAACAGAGGCGTGGCGACTTCTAGCAAGTAGGACACCGCAAGGAACAAGGTGATGACGATCACCGTGCTCTTGGCCGCTTTTTGCGGTGTTTGCCAGGGATCTATCCGCAGCATCCATCGATCGACAACCTCCGTCGAGGATCTAACGAGCAGGGCGGCGCTGAGGGCGACGAAGGCAACCGTCACCCACGCCGGCAGATAGACGAGCCCATCGACTCCCCAAAGGACGGTCTCGTCCACCACCAGTGGGCCCAGATGGAGCGCCAGATAGAGGCCCGTCGCTCGTTGCATGGGCCCTATCGTATCAACACGCATCCCTGATTGGTCTCTCGAGTTTCAAGGTTCAACGCAACTGTTCAAGACGTTTCGATCAGCGCTTGGCTGAAAAAGAGCAAGGGGGCAGGCACATCGCCTGACCCCTTGTGATTTGGTGCCGAAGGTGGGACTCGAACCCACACGCCCTTGCGAACACAGGATTTTGAATCCCTTCTGGCACTGATCATCTATCCTCATGTGCACCACATGAAATAGGCGCCTACCTCTGGTGGCAAGTTGGGCGACAATCAACTCCAGTCACGTCAGATCATGGCAGTATGGACACCAGGTGGCCACCGGGTGCCCGCCCCCCAAGGGCCCACCCCTTCTTCTGCCAGGCGCAGATCCGGGGCCCCATTCTGGTTTTTCGCAGGCCTGCCGGTCGGTGCCTCGTTTGCCCCTGCCGTCCGCATGTGCAGTTTTCGCTCGCCTGCTGCTGAACTATTCTTCTGCGTTCAGCCCTTCCTGAGCTCGTAGGTCCCGACACGACGGAAATCGCTTGCACAAGGGAACACCAGACTCACGATAATGCCTTTTGAAACTACTATCCGGTAGCACACAAGTTCAGCGCGCTATTGACTCTCATAAACCTTTGGCAGAAAGAGATGCATCATGCGGCTTGAGATCACCCACACCATTAAAGCCATCAATTATCACGCTTTTCTTGGAGCATACAAAGAGGCATTAGCGCTCGATAGAGAATCTAATCCGAGCCATAAAGAACCGAGATTTCTGGTGAGCCTATTCGGTGAAATCAATCGAGTTCGCATCGAATTTGAGATCGAACAATCGGACACAGTCTTTCAAACCTGGGTGGACAACGGATATCCCAGCATGATAGAGGGGGAACAAGACTCCCACCATTCAAAATTTCTTGAGTTGTCTGACAAGACTGAAGTGGCTTGGCTCAGAGACGTCGATGTGTCCGCCGCTTGATTGCTATAGCATCTGCCACAGATAACAAGAAATAAGTCCAAGATCAGCCACGCTTCGCTGTCGCTGAGCCACGGCGGCACATGGTCGCCCTCACCGTGGTAGTCCAGCTGAATTCTCTTCGTATCTGAGGTGCTCAGGAGGCTTCACTACAACTTTCGGATGAGACAACCTCCTGCCACCCTACTTCTTGATCTTTTCTTATCTAGTCG
>PVBE012896308.1_pt1 | contig 188340 bp, 193 predicted proteins | sample 1631181 | NCBI WGS metagenome assembly PVBE01 (sample SAMN08397723, study PRJNA350692) | Marine metagenome, whole genome shotgun sequencing project. | isolation source: water | place: Pacific Ocean | collected 2012-04 | reverse complement strand
CCCTCGACGGTCATCATCCGGTTGTATCCCCACTGGTAGTCCGACGGCGCGTAGTCCTCCGGACCGCTCGCCCAGGCGCCTGAACACGTGGCGTGGGAGCCCATGACGTAAGGCTCGGACATGACCAGTTCGGGATTTATTTCCTACATCTCAAGACTTACACCGAAAACGCCTATGGGAATGACTACGAGGCCACCTGGTACGACTCGATCAAGGAAATGGTCGGGGATTACGTGGATCATCAGCCGGTGCCGACCTGCCTGCGAAACCACGCCTTCCTGGAGGAGGTCAAGGCCGGTAGGGGCCCCATCCGCATGGTGACCAAGGAGGCCTTCAGGAATCCGCACAAAGAGCAAGTCGGCTGGGAGAACTTTCTCGGCATGACCATCGGCCAGGCGGTCGTGTGGGCGTCGCAGAACATCGATCCCAAGGAAATAAATCCCGAGGTGGTCATGTCCGAGCCTTACGTCATGGGCTCCCACGCCACGTGTTCAGGCGCCTGGGCGAGCGGTCCGGAGGACTACGCGCCGTCGGACTACCAGTGGGGATACAACCGGATGATGACCGTCGAGGGACTGTTCGGCGCCGGCGACACCATCGGCGGCACCGCCCACAAGTTCTCGTCGGGTTCCTTCACTGAAGGCCGGATCGCCGGAAAGGCCGCGGTCAGGTACGTCAAGGACCTGGGCGGCGACCAGCCCCGGGTCGACGAGACGGAGTACGAAAATCTCAAGACGACGGTCTACCAGCCCATGGAGAACTACGAGGTCGGCCGCAACGAGATCGTCGCCGGCACCGTATCGCCGAGCTATCTCTTGCCGATACAGGGCCTTCAGCGTCTCGAGAAGATCATGGACGAATACGTCGGCGGCACCAGCACCAACTACTTGACCAACGAGCCGATGCTCACCCGCGGCATGGAGTTGCTGGACATGCTGAAGGAAGACCTCCCCCATCTCGGGGCCGAAGACTTACATCAGCTTCAGAGGGTGTGGGAGCTTCAGCACCGGGTCTGGGCCTCGGAGTCGGTGACGCGGCACACTATGTTCAGGGAGGAAACGCGGTGGCCAGGGTATTACTATCGGGCCGATCATCCGAACCTGGATGACACCGACTGGCATTGCTTCACCTTGTCCCGCTACAACCCGGAAACCGGGGAATGGGCCATGGAGAAGGCCCCCGTACACCACATCATCGACTGAACGGGAACCATCGAAAGACCCTTTGATGCAGTGGTCCGGCACCACGTTTTCCTGTGGTCCTTTAGCTGTCTTCTCCTTCGGAATGAGGATTCTTCTCATTCCGTCGACATTCCCCAAGGACGGCAATGCCCCATGTCAAAACTGATTGCGCCACACGGCAACGTCCCCCTGAAACCCCTTTTGTTGCCCGAAGCGGAAAGGGGCGAAGAGTTGAAAAGGGCGCGCACCCTGAAACGGGTGCCTATGTCGAGCCGCCAGGAATCCGACCTCCTGATGCTCGCCATGGGCGCCTATACGCCCCTCGACGGATTCATGGACGAAGCCGACTGGCGCGGCAGCACCCTGGGCATGCGCCTCGCCAGCGGCCTCTTCTGGCCCATTCCGATCACCCTTTCATGCGCCGCCGATCTCGCCCAATCCATCGGCATCGACGAGGACGTGGCGCTCACCGGCGGCGGCGGCGATATCCTTAGCGTGCTCACGGTTACTGAGAAATACGCCGCCGACAAGGAGCTCGAATGCTCTCATGTCTACCGCACCACGGACATCGCCCACCCGGGGGTTGCCAAGGTCATGGAGGAAGGCCCGGTAAACCTGGCCGGGAGGGTCATGGCGCTCTCGGAGGGCCATTTTCCCGCCACGTACGAGGGCCTCTACCAGCGCCCCGCCGAGACCCGCGCCATGTTTACCGACAAGGGCTGGTCGAGCGTCGCCGCCTTCCAGACCCGCAACCCCATGCACCGCTCTCACGAATATCTGGCAAAGATCGCCGTCGAGGTGTGCGACGGCGTGCTCGTCCACCAGGTGCTGGGCGCGCTCAAGGACGGCGATATCCCGGCCGAGGTGCGCATCCGGGCCATTGACGTGCTGGTCGAGAAATACTTCGTGCCCAACACCGTGATCCAGGCCGGCTATCCCATCGAGATGCGCTATGCTGGGCCGCGCGAGGCGCTCCTCCACGCCCTCTTCCGCCAAAACTTCGGGTGCTCGCACCTGGTGGTGGGGCGCGACCACGCCGGCGTCGGCGACTATTACGGCCCGTTCGACGCCCACCACATCTTCGATACCCTGGCGCCCGGCAGCCTGCTCATTCAACCCCTAAGGATCGGCATCACCTTCTATTGTCACCGGTGCGGCGGCATGGCCACCGGCAAGACCTGCCCCCACGGCGACGACAACCGGCTGGCCATCTCGGGCACACGCCTGCGCGAGATGTTCGCCACCCACGAGACCATTCCGCCTGAGTTCAGCCGCCCCGAAGTGCTGGAAGTGCTTCAGGCCTACTACGACAGCCTGGCGTGAGGCAACCGCGCTAGACGTGATAGCCGAGTTCGATTTCGTGGAAGAGGTTTTCGATCTCGGGCACCCGCACCTGGCGATTGGCTAATTGCGCGACACCGTCGGTTTGCATCTCCCGGATGATGCGGGGCACGGTTTCCGGGAGGGCGCCGATCATTGCCGCCATGTCTTTGCGCAACACCGGCAGATCGAAGAGTTGTTCGCCGTCCGGCATCGCCGTCGCGAAGCGCTCCCTGAGCACGAGCAAAAGGTGCGCCAGGCGGGCCCGGTGAATGTTGCCGGTGACCGGGTTGCGGATCAGCTCGCCGCTGCCTTCGATGACCCCGGGGCCGGACAGCCGTGCGGTGCGCGCGTTAACGTCGACCTCGAAATCGATCAGCTTGAAGAGCGGCTCCAAGACCGTCGTCGTCATATGCGCGTAACCGGACCACATGGTCGTCATGGGTTCCGTCTCCTCGCCCCGTATGATCCAGAGGAGAGCGCCCCGTTGCGCTTCGTCCGCCTTCTCGTCGACGATCAACAGCGCGGTTCCGTTGCCCTCGTGCACGGCCTTGGGCCAGCTATAGACGGCGGCGGCGCGCAAGCCGTCGACACCCACACCCTGGCCGTGCTCGGTGAGGGCAACGGCGTGGATTTGGCGTTGGCCGGCGGCGGACGCCTGATGATCGCCGTCGGGCGGCCCATCGGCGAGCCCGTGGTCCGCCACGGCCCCTTTGTCATGAACACCCGCCAGAAAATCCAGCAAGCCATCGAGGATTTCCAGGGCGTCCGTTTCTGAGCCACCCACCCAACCCTCCTCCATCGAGGGGGGGCTATCTAGCTAGAAACACGATAAAATTCCCCCTCCCCCCTTGTGAGGGAGGGTTGGGGTGGGGGGGGGATTGAATTGCCGCCACTCAACCGGGCAACACGCTAGGCATATGGACCCGGTCAAGGGGCGCGGATCGTCTCGCGTTACTCGCGCGTTCCGGGCCAGCCGTTTTGTGAAACATCAATCATGATGCCGTCCGGGTCGCGGTGCTTCTGCTCGTAGTGAAGCGTATCCGTTTCTTCCGGCATTCCGAGGAAGAAATCCCCACCGGCGTCCTTGATCGCTTGGCCGGATTTTTCGAGATCGTCGACCCAAAACCCGACGTGATGCACGCCGACGAACTCTGTGCTCCGATGCTTTCCGGCCGCGTCATCCGATTTACCGGCCCATTTATCGGTCTTGAACTTGAGCATCGCCAGGCAGACCACGCCGTCCGAAAGGTACACACCCTTGGCAAGATCCGTATCCGTGGTGCCAATGCGTTCCATGCCAAAGGCCTCTTCGTAGAACTTGGCCGACCGCTCCGGGTCGGTAACCGACATCGCCATGTGCCTCAGTTTCGCCATTTAATTATCTCCTCTACTAAGGGGAACTTTCATTTTCGAGTCTACCGCACCCGGTTTTCTGGACACAAGTTTGCCGTGCAGCGGGCCCGACCGACACAGCCGCGTACCACTGCTCCCTGGCCGGTTGGGGCTCGGGAAGCTGTTCGATGGCGTCACCACTACAACACAAACAGACCGCACGGGTCTCTGGGATACAGAGCACCGGCACCAGAGACGGTCTTGCCAGCCGCAAACCCACCAGCCTACGCCCACGCCCTTAAAGGACAACAGATTTCAAAAAAACGGCGGCATCGATAGCCAGGATTGCTGGTGCGGGCGGGGAGACTCGAACTCCCACTTCCTTACGGAAACCAGATTTTGCTTACCAACTACGACTTTCGCCGCCGCCAATCGGCGTTTGTGGTCTGGACTTTCTCTTCACCATAGCCATTTGGCCTTAGGTGGGTGCCGTCAAGCCTCTACACCTTCTCCATTCTGGAGCTTGGCTCGGGATTGCCATCAACACTACCTGCTAAGGTTTCCCCGAATTTGACACCTCCACTTACCAGGTTTCCCTGGCAAGGACCCCTTACGAAGTCTGGCGCGTCTACCAATTCCGCCACGCCCGCTACCCCCTAGCTACGATGCACAAACGCAATTTGCAAGGGCGCTTAAAGCAGCTTCTTGAACTCCTCGACGCCGAGCCCCGCGTCGGTCACGATCCCGCCCATGGTGTCGGTGTCTAAGGAATCGTTGCGTGGGATGGTAAAAAACCGGTTGCCGTCGGACATCATCACATGCTTGCGGCCTTCACGGGCCACCCGAAAGCCATCCTTGATCCTGGGCGAGAATGGCGCGGCGGTAGTTGTCGCCCGCAACCTTGGGCATCGCTAATCGACCACTTCGACTTCCCTGATATCTTAGCCAACAAGTGTCGCGGTAACGGCAGCCTGATATCCGGCGATGGCATCGCGAATGTTATCGACGGCCTCGGCCTCGGTCGTCCCCTGGGACCAGCATCCAGGCAGACCCGGACAACTGACGCTATACCCTTCGTCGGTTTGTTGAGAACCACTCTGTACTTCATGCTCATCGGTTCCTTGACCGCGCGAATCAGACCAAGACCACTGTACATTCCCAGCCCGAGCAATCCCAAGGCTAACAATAAGAGATCGGGGTGCGCCACCCGGCAATTGCCGCGCCCTGAATCGGCTGCTAAACCTCGGCCCGCGTGCCATACCATAGGCCATCTCACCAAAGAGGGACGAATTCCGTGCTGCGACGGCTTTACGACTGGACCATGGGACTGGCCGGCCACCGCCACGCGCTGGCGGCGCTGGCCGTGGTTTCCTTCGTCGAGAGTTCGGTCTTCCCCATCCCTCCCGATGTGTTGCTCATCCCCATGGTGCTGGCGGCGCCGACGCGGGCGTGGCGCATCGCCTTGGTGTGCACGGCGGCTTCGGTGGCCGGCGGCCTCGCCGGTTACGGCATCGGGCTCTTCTTGTTCGACACCGTGGGCCGGCCGCTGGTCGAGTTCTATGGCGCCGCCGACGCCTTCGAGCGTTTCCAGGCCACCTACAACAAATGGGGGGCGTGGATCGTCGGTGGCGCCGGGCTGACGCCCTTTCCCTACAAGGTGATCACCATCCTGAGCGGGGTGATGGAGCTCGACGTCACCGTCTTCACGGTTGCCTCGGCAGCCTCGCGGGGCCTGCGATTCTTCGCCGAGGCGGCGCTGCTGTGGTACTTCGGCCAGCCCATCCGCACCTTCGTCGAGGGCAACCTCGGCCTGCTCGCCACCGTGTTCTTCGTGCTGCTCGTCGGCGGCTTCGCGCTAGTGCGCTTCGTCCTTTAGCTCTAGCCGGGCGCTGGCCGGGGGCGCATACGTGCGCTATACCGGATCCATGTTAAGCCAACGCCACCTCCCCAATGGGCGCCTGATCCCGCTTGCCATCCTCGCCGCCAGCGCGGGCGCGCTGGGTACAGCGTACGTGGCCGAGGTCGTGTTCGGGCTCGAGCCCTGCATCCTGTGCCTCTATCAGCGCGTTCCCTACGCCGTCACCGGCGTGCTCGCCGTGCTGGCGCTGTCGGCGCGCCCGGGGACGGTCCAGGCGGCCACCGTCGGCGTCTGCGCCGTCGTCTTCGCGGCGGGGGCGGCCGTCGCCTTCTACCACGTCGGCGTCGAGCAGCACTGGTGGGCCTCGGCGGCGTGCGGCGGCGAGCTGGCGACGGACCTTTCCCCGGCCGACATGATAGCGCAACTGTCGCGGCCCCAGCCCAAGACCTGCGACGAGGTGGACTGGACCCTGTTTGGGCTCTCCATAGCTACCTACAACGTCTTTGCCTCGCTGGCCCTGGCCGGCGCCGCGCTGGCCGGCGCCCGGATGTTGATCAAGGCGAAGACGGCATGAGCCGGCGCCCGGAAAGCAAGGGCCGCCTGCCCGGCGACCCCACCAAGGAGCAGCTCGTCGAACGCATGGTCCGGGTCAACCACGCCGGCGAGTACGGCGCGGTGCGCATCTACAGCGGTCAGCTCGCCGTGCTCGGGCGTGCCTCCACCGGCCCGGTCATCCGCGACATGGCCAAGCAGGAGCAGGAGCATCTGGCGGCCTTCGACAAGCTCGTCGTCGAGCGCCGGGTGCGGCCGACGGCCCTGATGCCGCTGTGGCACGTCGCCGGCTTCGCGCTGGGGGCGGGGACGGCGCTTTTGGGCGAGCGCACCGCCATGGCCTGCACGGTGGCCGTCGAGGAAGTCATCGACGAGCACTACGCCAAGCAGATTGAGGCGCTCGACGACTCCGGTGAGGAGACAGCGCTCAAGCGAAGGCTTGAGGAGCTCCGCGCCAACGAGATCGAGCACCGCGACACCGGCCTCGCCCACGGCGCCCGCGAGGCGCCCGGCTACGAGCCCCTGACGGCGTTCATCAAGGCCGGCTCGCGCCTCGCCATCTGGCTCTCGGAACGGGTGTAGAGCGAAACGCCGAGGACGCTGAGGGAAGCAAAGGATAAGCGAGAAGGGAGATAAGGAGACTAGTGGAAATGGTGGAATAACTTATTGCGCCTACGGCGCTTTTTTTCTTATCCCCATATCCCTGCTAATCAACTTTATCTCCTCGGAATCTTCCTCCGCGTACCTTAGCGTCCTCCGCGTTCAACCCTTTCTTTTCGAACTCAGCCCGGATATGGCGCCCCTCAGGGTGCGCACCTCTTGTTCGGTGAGCTGGGCGCGTTGCAGCAGGTTGCGCAGGTTTCGCACCATGATGGGGCGCTTCTCCTTGACGTGCAGAAAGCCGCAGGCGTCGAGTTCGTCCTCCAGGTGCTCGAAGAGCATCAGGAGCTCAGCCTTGGTGGCGAGGCGCGTGTCTTTTGGCATGGCGAGGGCGGCGCCTGCACCCGCCTCCTTGACGCCTGAGGACATGGTGCCGGCCTGGTGCCACTCGTACGCGATAGCGAAGACGGCCTGGGCCAGGTTGAGGGACATGAAGGCGGGGTTGAGGGGGATGCTCACCACCACGTCGGCCAGGGCCACATTGTCGTTGTTGAGGCCCATGGCCTCGGGTCCCAGGAGCACGCCGAGGCGCCGCCCCCGGCCGGCCAGCTCCCGCATCTCGCCCGCCGCGTGGCGTGCCGTCATCACGCGCTTGGTCATGTCGCGGGGGCGTGCCGTCGCCGCGTAGACGGTCTCCAGGTCGGCGATGGCCTGGGCCGTGGTCTCATAAAGGACGGCGCCGTCGAGTACCGCGTCGGCGCCCGACGCCGCGGCGACGGCCTTGTCGTTGGGCCATCCCTGGCGCGGGCGCACCAGCCTGAGCTCGACAAGACCGCAATTCAGCATGGCGCGCGCCGTCATGCCGATGTTTTCGCCGAGTTGCGGCTCGACGAGGATGACGGCGGGGGCGGCGCCCTCGCCCGCTCCGGCCGGGCTCCCTCGTGCCAGCGAACCCTTGGTGGAATCGGTGCCGGCCATGGCGTCGGGGTGGCCCGCGTCGGGCTCCTCAGGCGCCGCCCGGCGCCGCGCCGTCGCGGTACAGCTTGTAGACGATGCTGTCGCGCAGCGCGTTGTAGGAGGCGTCGATGATGTTGGTCGACAGGCCCACCGTCGACCAGCGCTCACCGTGGCCGTCGGCGGATTCGATCATCACCCGGGTAATGGCGGCGGTGCCGTCGCCCGGGGTAAGGATTCGCACCTTGTAATCGACCAGACGCAAGTCCTCGAGTTGCGGATAGATCGGCGTCAACAACTCGCGCAGCGCCGCGTCGAGCGCGTTGACCGGCCCATTGCCCTCGGCCACCGCCATCACCGCTTGTCCGGACCCGCCCTCCAACTTGACGGTGGCCTCCGACAAGGTGATGAGCTCGCCCTTGGCGTTCCAGCGCCGCTCGTCGATGACCCGGAAGCTGGTCAGCCGGTAGTAGTCGGGCACCTCGCCCAGTACCTGGCGCGCCAGCAGCTCGAAGCTCGCCTCGGCGCCGTCGTAGGCGTAGCCGTCGAATTCCCGCGCCTTCACCGTGTCCACGAGTTCCGCCACCCTGGGATCGCCGGCCTCCATCTCGATGCCGATCTCGCGGAAGCGCACCAGCACGTTGGTCCGCCCCGACTGGTCGGAAACCACCACGTGGCGGCGGTTGCCGACGCGTTCGGGCGCGATGTGCTCGTAAGAACGCGGATCCTTCTCCACCGCCGAGACGTGCAGGCCGCCCTTGTGGGCGAACGCCGATTCGCCGACGTAGGCGGCGCCGCGGTCGGGCGCCCGGTTGAGGCGCTCGTCAACCAGGTGCGAGACGTGGGTCAGCTGGACCAGGTCTTTGTCGGAAACCCCGGTCTCGTACCCCATCTTGATCACCAGGGAGGGCAGGATACTTACCAGGTTGGCGTTGCCGCAACGCTCGCCGAGGCCATTCATGGTGCCCTGCACCTGGCGCACGCCGAGACGCACGGCGGCCAGGCTGTTGGCCACGGCGTTGCCGGTGTCGTTGTGACAGTGGATGCCGAGGTTGGCGCCCGGGATGTGCTCCAGCACGGCGCCGACAGTGCGCTCGACCTCGTCGGGCAGGGCGCCGCCGTTGGTGTCGCACAGCACGATCCAGCGTGCCCCGGCGGCGGCCGCCGCCTTGACGCAATCCAGGGCGTAGGCGGGGTTGGACTTGTATCCGTCGAAGAAGTGCTCGGCGTCGAGCATGGCCTCGCCGGCGCGGCTGACCGCAAGCACCATGCTGTCGGCGATCATGTCGATGTTCTCGGCCGGCGCGATACCGAGGGCCACGTCGACGTGGAAGTCCCAGGTCTTGGCGACCAGGCAAACAGCTTCGGCCTTGGTGCCAAACAGGGCGGCGAGCCCGGGATCGTTTTCCGGGCTGCGGCCGGCGCGCCGCGTCATGCCGAAGGCGGTGAGCTTGGCGTGGGTGAAGGCGGGCGGATCGGCGAAGAACGCGTCGTCGGTGGGGTTGGCGCCGGGCCAACCTCCCTCCACGTAATCGATGCCGAGACGGTCCAGCGCCTCAGCGATCGCCATCTTGTCGGCGGTGCTGAAGTCGATGCCCTGGGTCTGCGCGCCGTCGCGCAACGTGGAATCGTAAAGGTAGACGCGCTTATCGGCCATGACGCGTTCAATTTCCACCAATTCAGAGAGGGCCTAGAGAATGACCAATTTGCGGTCGGCGCTCAAGACTTTCCGGCGGCCGGCGGCGCTCCGTCCCGTTTTGACCTAGAATCATTGTAAAACCCGCTCGGAATTATCACTTTTTACTCAGAGACATTGAAAGAAAGTCCGTACATAGCCCGTCCGCCGAGATGTAACCATCCGGTTTGCCCGAGCCCGCCGGCGGCGAAAACCAAAAGCACGTCCCGGCCATTGGCACGCTACGCGCCCGGGTGCGGGGGACGAACATCAACGAGCAAACCCTGCTGGCCACGGGTTTTCTCAACTATTTCAATGAGATCGTCATGACCCTGGAGATGCTTCCGGACATGCCGGAACTCCTGGAGGAAATCAAGGCGTGGCAGCCCAAGACCTATCAGGACCATTTCCGGGACAGAGTCTTCACCGAAAAAGACCTGGCGATCAAGGCTTACCGCCACGCGCCGGCCAAGTGCCGCCGGGCCTTGGAAACGACGATCGTACAAATCAGCCGGCTCATCGGAATCGCCGTCAAGCGCGCCGAGGTGCAACTCGCGGAAAACAAAATCGACGCGGTGCGCACCGACATCACCCACCGCCTGCCGCCTGCCGCCTTCTGCAGGCGCCCATGGACCACGCCTCGGCGATCGTCAGCGGCGGCGAGTCGACCATGGACCAAGCCGATATCGACGTGCTTCTGGAAACCTAGAGACTCCTGAAAACCGAGGTACTGCGGTTATTTCCGGGGCTTCCAATCGCGGGCGCGGCGCTCCGCCTCGTCGCGCACGGCGGTGCCCAGTTTCCTGGCCAAAGCCTTGCGGTTCTCGCGGGCCGACGCATGGCCCTGCCGGGCGGCCAAGGTCAGCCACATCAGGGCCTGCACCTCATCCTTGGCGATTCCCTCGCCGCGCACCAGACGCACGCCGATGTGGTTCTGCGCCTTGGCGTATCCCTGCTCGGCAGCCGCCAGGAACGCCCGCGCCGCCGCGACCACGTCCTTGTCAACGCCGATACCGTCGCGGTACATCTTGCCCAGATTGTATTGCGCTTTGTCCAAGCCCTGTTCGGCGGCCTTGCTGATCCACATGAAGGCCCGCTTCTCGTCCTTGGCAACGCCATGGCCGTAGCCGTAGAGCTTGCCCAGCGAGTATTGGGAGCGCGCGATTCCGCTGGCGGCGGCCTTCTCCAGCCAAGAGACGGCCTTGGCGTAATCGCGCTCAACGCCGCGGCCGAAAATGTAGGCGAGCGAGATGTTGTGCTGTGACTGTCCGTCGCCCTGCGCGGCCGCCTTCCTCCACCATTCGAGCGCCTTGGCGCGATCCTCGACAACGCCCCGGCCCTCGTCGTACATGACGCCGAGGTTGAACTGCGCGGCGACGTCACCGCCTTCGGCGAGGGGCCGCCACTCATTGAGCGCCCCGGCAAAGTCTCCCGCCTGATAGGCCCGCCAGCCGTCCTCGAAACCGGCGCGGGCCTCAGACACCGGGGCGCTAGGGAAGGCGCCCAGGCCGAGGGCGAGCGTGACGCAAAGCACGAAGGCCCGCCTCTTCAAACTCCCGTATCCCGGCATCTCTTCTCCCCTTTGCCCGCGCCCCGGCGGTTCACGACGAACGCGCGGCGAACTTGGTGACCTGCATGCGCAAGGAATCGATCAACCCCATCACCCCCTGGCGGCGCACCAGGGCCGCGAATTCAGAGCGCTGGGTGGCGATCATGCTCACCCCCTCGACGATGACATCGAGAATCTTGTATCCGTTGGCGCTGCCGCGCACCCGCCAGGCGGCCTTGAGCGGTGGCCCGCTGGGGCGACCGATCTTGGTGAATACCACGGCGTCCCGCTTGCCCAGGGGGCCCGCCTTGATGATCTTGAAGCTTTGTCCAGAGTAGCCGCCAAGACGCCGCGAATAGGTACGCAGCACCCATTCGGCAAACAAGAGCTGATATTCCTGGCGCTGCTCCGGTGTCGCCTTCGGCCAGGCCTTGCCGAGTGCGAAGCGCCCGATGCGCGGCAGGTCGATACTGCGGCCCAGAAGCTGGCGCACCCGCTCCTCCCGCTCGCCGAGCGAAGCGTCCCGGGCGCCCAGCACGGACAGCGTCTTCTTGCTGAGCGCTGTTATAAATTTGGCTGCTTCCTCAGGCGACGTTTTCTCCGGCCCCGCCCATGCCGGCGCCGACAGCCCGCCGAGACAGGCGACAAGAACGGCCATCAACCAGCGACGCGCGATCATTCCCGGTGCTCCCTGCCGCGGACCCGCATGCGCCCGCTGCCACCAGACGTGGCGGCAGCGCGCCGGTCGCAGTTCTCCAATACTATAGATTCCGGCCTCCATGACATTCAAGTGTCGCCTGCGGGGCTCATTCGAAATCCTGATCGTCGAGATCGTATTCCAGCCCCGGCGCGGCCCCGGCACCAGAGGCCGCGCCGTTCCTGATTTCGCTGGTCCGCCGTTGGCGGTAAAGGCTGCGGATCGCCGCGTAGTAATCGACTGAAGTGTCGCGCAGGTCGTCCAGCTCGTCCATGATTCCTTCGTAGAAGTCGATGGCTTCGACGCCGGTGCGCGCATAGGAGATGTAATCGTGGTCGGTGTTGAAGGCCCAAAGGCTGAGGGGATCGAGGAAGCCGTCCACGGCCTTACCCATGCCGTCGCGCGGGTTCGATGGCCCGAGCAGAGGAAGGACTAGGTACATCATCTCGCCGACGCCCCACACCGCCAGGGTTTGTCCGAAGTCCTCCTTGTGCCTTGGAAGCTCGAGCCTCTCGGCGACGTCGAAAATGCCGGCCACGCCGACGGTGGAGTTGACCACGAAACGGCCGGTCGTGTGCCAGGCCCTGACCAGTTCCCCCTGAAGGAGGTCGTTGGCAAGGATGCGCGGCAAATTGAGGTTGTGCAGGACGTTATCCACCGAATCGCGCACCGGTTCCGGCGCCAGCCAGCGGTAACCTTTGGCCAGCGGGCGCACGACGAGCTTTATGACCCACTCGTTGAATTCAAAGATGGCGCGGTTCACCGGCTCTATGGGATCGTCGTCGCTCTCCTCGTCGTCAATTTCTTCGTCGGCAACGGCCATGCCAGCGTCCTCCTCTTGGCGCGCCACGACCGCCGGCGCCGCACGTCCTCCCGCCGCCCGCGCGATGACGTCGGCGAACCCCGGGTAAGCGGCGCTGGCGTCACGGACGATGCTATCCCTGAGCCCCGGAGCGGCGGCCACCGCCGCGGCCACGATTTCGCCCGTCAATGCCGTCGATTCGGCGATGGCCGCGATGACCACGGCGCTCATGCGCGACGCGGCGCGACGCTCTGCCGCCAGGCGGTTGGCTGCCGCGTAGTCCGCGTTGGGAAGGGCGCGGTTGAGCGCCGCGTCCTGGCGGGCGGTCTCGCCGCTGTCGCGGACCACCCTCTGGATGCGCTTCGCGATGTGGGGCGGCAACGCCGCCAGGGCGACAGCCGGCGCCAACAGAAACACCAGGAACATCAACAGCCGCACCACGCCCGCCCCCATTGCCGCCGGAAGCCCCGGCGATTCTCATGTAGTCATCGGCGGCGGCGATTGCAGCACATATAGTGCCCCAGAGCCACCCGTAAAATGGACGAGAGCCCCACCGTGCCCTCTGTCATCCCGGGACATCAATGGCCGACGAGGCGGCGCTCAATGCCGCGCAGGATCAGCGCCATGGCCAGCCCGGCAACGGCGCAGGCCAAGATCACCCACTGGGTGGCCTGCCACGACCCGCTCGCCGCCACCGCCCAGGCCGTAACCGGAGCCCCCAGGAAGAAGCCGAAGTTGGTTCCCTGAACGAGGAGGCCGTTGGTGGTCCCGAGTTGCCGGGGCGAAGGCGCGTGCAGAGGCCCGCCGGCCAGGACCGTGGCTGTTATGAAGCCGCCGGAGGCCGAGAAGACCAGGCACAGGACGTAGCGCAACGGATCGGCAAGGGCCTCGCTGAAGATCCCGAAGGCGAGGAACCCGTTGACGACGCTTGGCGTGGCGATGAGGATCCAACGGACGACGCCCCGGTGCATGAGCCAGGCGCATGCCAGGTTGCCGACGGCGTTACAGATGACGAAAACCGCCGTCAGTAGCCCGGCCCCGCCGAGCGACCCTCCCCACTCCTCGACCAGGAAAGTCGGCAGCCATACGGCGATGCCGCCCCACGGCAGGGTGAAGGAGGCGAAACTCCCGGCGAGCAGCCACGGGCCCGGCCGCGACAGGGTCAGCCGAATATTGCGCCACGGCGTTTCCACTGGTCCCGCCGGGGGCGGCGCCTGGACGCCTCGGGCAACGAGGCCCACCGCTAGCAGGGCCACCGCGACACCGGCCACGGCCAGCCATAGCCCCCGCCACCCGAAGAGGGCCAGCAGAAGTGGCCCCACGATCAAGCCGAGCGCCATCCCCGTCGGCATGTAGGTGCTCCAGATGCCGAGGGCGAGCCGCCGGGCGCCGGGCGCCGCCGCCTCGCCGATCAGCGACGGCGCGGCGACGATGATGGCGACGAAGCCGAGGCCCTCCAGGAAGCGCGACGCCAGTAGGCCGGCGGTGCCCTCGGCCACGCTCCCCAAGAGGCCGCCGGCGGCCAACGTCGCCAGGCCGAGGAGCAGCAGCCGATAACGGCCGATGGCGTCAGCGAACAGGCCTGTCACCATGCCGATGGTCATGGCCAGGAAGTTGAAGGTAGTGACCACCCAGCCGGCAGCGATCAGCCCGAGGCCGAGTTCCAGGCGCATGAGGGGTAGGGCGGGCGGCGCCTTGCCGAGGTGGAACGAAGAGATTATTCCCGCCGCCAGGGCGATGAAACATATGACCCAGCGGGTCCTTTTCCCGTTTTCCGTACCGTCTCCCGGGAGCGCCGCCACCGTTCTACCCGCCGTGCGCCGCCAGCCAAGCGACGACTCGGCTCGGGTTTTCGTGCGACGGGAACATCGGGTAGAAGGCCTTGCTGATCACACCCCCACCGACAATCAGCGTCAGGTGCTTGATCAGGGTCATGCCGGCGACGACAAACCTGGGCAGGCCGAGGGCCCGCGCCATGGCCAGATCGGCGTCGCTGAGCACGGCAAAGGGCACGTCCAGGCGGTCGGCTATTTCCCGCTGGCAGTCGGTCGCCTGGGTGCTCATGGCGAAGATGTCGTGGCCGAGGCTGGCGATCTCGGGGGCGTGGTCGCGGAAGGCACAGGTCTGGGGCGTGCAGCCACAGGCGCCGGGGATGTCGCCCCAATCCGCCGGCAGGTCGGTGCCGGGACGCCCGGTCAGGGGATAGCAGTAGAGCACGAACGGGCGGCGCGCACTCGCCAGGTCGACGGCGCCGCCGGCGGTCGAGAGCAGCGCCAGCAAGGGGGCCTTCATGCCCGTGAGGTGGTCGCAGGCGCCATCGTCCACGGGGACGGGAAGATCGTCGGGCAGGGTGTGAAAATCGTCCTCCGCCATGGTCCGCCCGGGTTCGGTTCCTTAACTGTTTGGCGCGCTCAGGCCGTGGGCTCGGGTCCGACGCGGACCACCAGCTTGCCGAAGTTCTTACCCTCAAGAAGACCGATGAGGGCGCCCGGCGCGTTCTCCAGGGCGTCCACGAAGTCCTCTCGGTACTTGATGCGACCGTCGTCGATCCAGCCGCCGACGGCGTCGAGGAAATCTTGTTCCTGGTCGGCGAAGTCCCAGACGATGAAGCCGCGAACGGTGAAGCGCCGCCGCAGCACATGGCCTAAGAGCACCGGCAAATAGTCGGGCCCGGGGGGCGGCTCGGTAGCGTTGTAATGGGCGATCAGGCCGCACACGGGAATGCGCGCGAACTCGTTCAAGAGCGGCAGGACGGCTTGGAAGACGTGCCCGCCGACGTTCTCGAAATAGACGTCGATGCCGTCGGGACAGGCCTCGGCTAGGGCCTCGGCGAAGCCGTCGGCCCGGTGGTTGACGGCGGCGTCGAAGCCGAGCTTAGCCGTAAGGTAGTCGCACTTCTCGGCCGTCCCAGCGATGCCGACCACCCGGCAGCCCTTTATACCGGCGATCTGCCCGACGATGGATCCGACGGCGCCAGTCGCCGCGGCGACGACGACGGTCTCGCCCTCCCGGGGCTTGCCGATGTTGAGGAGGCCGGTGTACGCCGTCATCCCGGGCATGCCGAGCACGCCGAGCGCCGTCGAGATGGGGGCCCGTGCTGCGTCGAGCTTGCGCAGGCCGTCCGCCGCCGCCACCGGATGGTCCTGCCAGCCCGTATAACCGAAGACGATGTCGCCCGAACGGTAGCCCTCGGCGTTTGAGGTCATCACCTCGCTCACCGCGCCGCCGACCATGGCCTCGCCGATCTCGATCGAGGGTGCGTAGGACTTGGCAGCGCTCATGCGCCCGCGCATGTAGGGATCGAGCGACAGGTAGATGGTCCTGAGCAGCACCTCGTCCTCGCCCGGTGCGGCGATCGGCGCCTCGCTCATCTCGAAGTCACCGGCCTGGGGCGCGCCGACCGGGCGCTTGGCCAAGAGGATGCGGCGGTTTGTTCCCTGTGGCATGGGTGTCCTCTCTCGATCGCGGGGCCGCCGACGCGGCCCTCTCAAACATTAAGCCTAATGGCAAATTCGCCTTGAGGCCACGGGTTAGGGGTCAGGCGCGCCGCCATTGGGTGCCCGCCGCCCCGTCCTCGAGGACGACGCCCTGGGCGGCAAGCTCGTCGCGGATGCGGTCGGCCTCGGCGAAGTCGCGGCCCCGGCGGGCCTCGACGCGCTTGGCGACGAGGGCGTCGATCGCGACATCGTCCAGGGTGGCACCGGCGGGCCGCCACTTGAACCAATCTTCGGGATCCTGGCCGAGGATGCCGAGGATGCCGCCCGCCGCCAGCAACGCGCCGCGCAGGCGAAATCTTTCCCGCGTCTCTGAAGCCTTGTTGAGATCGCCCAGGATCTCGTGCACATGGGCCAGCGCCTGCGGCGTGTTGAGGTCGTCACCGAGGGCCGCCAGCACCGGCTCCGGCACACCCAATTCCTCCGATACGACAGCGGAATCGCTGCGTAGCGCCCCGTAAAGGCGGTCGAGGACGGTGCGTGCCTCGGCGATACCCGCCTTGGTGAAGTCCAGGGGCTGGCGGTAGTGGGTGGACAGCAACGCCAGGCGGATGGCTTCGCCGGGGAACTCGGCGAGCAGGTCGTGCACCGTGTAATAGTTGCCGGCCGACTTCGCCATCTTCTCCCCTTCCACCATGACGTAACCGTTGTGCATCCAGGTGCGCACGAATTCACGGCCTTCGTGGGCGCAGGTGCTTTGCGCAATCTCGTTCTCGTGGTGGGGGAAGATGAGGTCCTGGCCGCCGCCGTGGATGTCGAAGGTCTCGCCCAGGTACGCGGCGCTCATCACCGAGCATTCCAGGTGCCAGCCGGGGCGGCCGCGCCCCCACGGCGAGTCCCATCCGGGCAGGCTCTCGTCGGACGGTTTCCACAGGACGAAGTCGGCGGGGTCGCGTTTGTAGGGCGCCACCTCGACGCGGGCGCCGGCGATGAGCTCGTCGCGGCCGTGGCGCGACAGCCTGCCATAATCCGGCCACGAGGGCACGTCGAACAACACGTGGCCATCCACCTCGTAGGCGTTGCCGGCCTCCAGCAGGGTCTCGATCATGGCTACCATGGCGGGGACGTGTTCGGTGGCGCGCGGCTCGTGATCGGGGTCGAGGGCGCCGAGCCCCGCCATGTCGGCGTGGAAGGCCGCAGTCGTGCGTACCGTGATCGATTGGATGCTGTCGCCGCTTTCCTTGGCGGCGGTGTTGATCTTGTCGTCCACGTCGGTGATGTTGCGAACGTAGGTGACCTTCGGATAGAGCCGCTTCAGCAACCGATAGATTACGTCGAAGACGACGACCGGCCGGGCGTTGCCGATGTGCGCGTAGTCGTAGACTGTGGGCCCGCACACGTACATGCGGGCGTGGCCCGCCTCGAGGGGAACGAACTCCTCCTTTTGGCGCTTCAGCGTGTTGTAAAGAACGAGTGTCACGGTCACACCAGATCGGGGAAGCGGTTGGTGATTGGATAGCGGCGGTCGCGCCCGAAGGCGCGCCGCGTGATCTTGACCCCGGGCGGCGCCTGGCGGCGCTTGTATTCGGCGCGATCGACCATGTGCCAGACCTTGCGCACGACTAGCGCGTCGAAGCCATCCGCCTCTAGGTCGGCGATCGAGCGTTCCCCCTCGATGAGGGCACTCAGGATGGCGTCCAGGTCCTCGTAGGGCGGCAGGGTGTCCTGGTCGGTCTGGCCGAGGCGCAGTTCCGCCGAGGGCGGCTTGGTGATGATGCGCTCCGGGATGACGCAGCCGGCCGGTCCCTGAAAATCATCGGGGCACGCCTGGTTGCGCCACCGCGCCAGGGCGAAGACATCGGTCTTGTAGACGTCCTTGAGGACCGAATAACCGCCGCTCATGTCGCCGTAAAGGGTGGCGTAACCGACCGCCATCTCGGACTTGTTGCCGGTGGTGAGGACCATGTGGCCGAGCTTGTTGCTGAGCGCCATGAGCACCAGCCCGCGCGTCCGCGCCTGGATGTTCTCCTCGGTGACGTCTGCCTCACACCCAGCGAAGACGCCGGCCAGCATGGTCCCGAAGGCCTCCATGGCGAGCTCGATGGGGATGTTGTCCAGGGTCGTCTGCAACAGTTTCGCGGTAGCGGCGGCGTCTTCGAGGCTCTCGGCCAAGGTATGGGGCGAGGGCATCATCACGCAGCGCACCCGCGCCGCGCCCAGCGCGTCGACGGCAACGGCCGCCGTGAGGGCGCTGTCGATGCCCCCCGACAAGCCGAGGACGACCCCCGGAAAACGGTTCTTATCGACGTAGTCCCGGAGCCCCGTCACCATGGCCCGGTAGACGGCCTCCAGGCCCTCGGGGCGGGGCTCGATGGTCGCCGGCTCGCATATCCAGTTTTCGCCGGAAGCGCTTCGCCACAGGGTGAACAGCACCTGCGGGCGCCACGACGCGGCCTTGGCGAGCAGCACGCAATCGGCGCCCAGTACGAACGACGCGCCGTCGAACACCACCTCGTCCTGACCGCCCACCAGGTTGACGTAAATCAGCGGCAGTCGGCTTTCCTTGACCCGTGCCACGGCATGGTTAAGACGCTCGTCGAGCTTGTCACTCTCGAACGGCGAGCCGTTGAGCACGACCAGGATCTCGGCTCCCGATTCCATCAGGCACTCGGCGACGTCGGGAATCCACATGTCCTCGCACATCATGACGCCGAGCCGCACTCCACGGAAGGATACGGGTCCGGGCAGGGGGCCGGGGGCGAAGACGCGCTTCTCATCGAACACGCCGTAGTTGGGCAACTCATGTTTGAGACGGACGGCGGCGATCTCGCCGCCGTCGAGCAGCAGCGCCGCGTTGTGGAGCTTGCCGTCTTGGCGCCACGGCGCGCCCAGCAGGAGCGCCGGGCCGCCGTCACCAGTCTCGGCGGTGAGCCCCGTCAGGCATGCCTCGACGCGCTCCTGAAAGGCCGGCTTGAGAACCAGGTCCTCGGGCGGGTAGCCGGATACCGCAAGCTCCCCAAAGGCCACCAGATCGGCGCCACCGTCGGCGGCCTCACGTCGCGCCGCGCGCACCAATTCCGCGTTGCCGTCGATGTCGCCGACGACCGGGTTGATCTGCGCCAAGGAGATGGCGAGGGATTCAATCATGGGGATGTGGACCAGCCGACGAATGAGCCTCAGCGGTGCCCGGGAGGCGGCACCCTAGGCGGCGCCTGAACACCTGTCAACGGAACCCTGGTCAGGGGCCGCGAAAAACGAGACGCTCGACCCGCCAGCAGAAAAAATGCCGACGGGGAGGCCGGATCGTTAACCGGTAGATAAGGATTTGGCGGCCATGACCGAACAATCCAAGAATGCCGACCGCAGCAGCCGCGTGATATGCGAGAGCATCGCCAGCACCGTCATCGACCTCTTTGTCGATCGACTGCTGGTGGAGGCAAACCTAAGTGGCGACAGGCTGCTCGACGCCGTGCGTATCTCCGAGTTGACCCGGGACTTCAAGGACAAGGATAAATACCTGCGTCACATCCGCAAAATTGCCGAAGACCAGCTCACCGAAATCGAGCGTGATCATTGGAAACAACACCGCAAGCGGCCCTTCGAGCGGATCCTCGTCCTAAGCGGGCGGCGCCCGCTTCCTTACGTTTTCCTGAGCAAGAACTCGCGGCCCTTCTTGACCGAGGGAACGCCGTCGTAAGCGACGATGTCGGCGGTGGCATAGGTCTCGCGCCAGGACTCCGGCAGGTAGGAGCCGGTGCCGACCACGTCGATGGGCGCCTTCACGTCGCCCATCACCTTGCACTTCTCCACGTTGAAGCCCGACGAGACGACGATCTTGACCCTCTCGAATCCTGCCTTGTCGAGTTGCTCGCGCATATAAAAGATGGCCGCCGCCGAGACGCCGGTACCGGTCAGGTTGCGCAGTTCCGTCTCGTTGCGGTAGCGGCGCACGGCCGCCGGCACGTGGCGCTCGAGCACGGCGTACGAGGCTTCCGGGCCGAGGCCCTCGACGAAGCGCCCGCCGTGGGTATCGAGGCGCAGCGAAAGACGCCCCTCGGCAACTAATTCGGGGAACCGCCGGCTCACTGCCAGCGCGTCCGTGATTTCTTGGCCGTAGTAGTCCACCAGCACGGTAAGGTTTTCGCCGGGAAAGGTCTCGACGAACATCTCGGCGGCACGCACCGTCGAGCCGGCGAAGCCGACCAGCGCGTGCGGCATGGTACCGAGCCCCCGCTCCTGCCCGAAATAATGGGCCGTGGCGTCGTTGGCGTTGCCGATGAACCCCTTGGCGCCGGCCCGGCGTTGCGCCGCCCTGGACCCGACGGCGGCGGCATAAGCCATCAGTTCCGCCATCCCGGTGCCGGCGCAATGGCGCGCGTCCATGGCCAGGAAAGTCACATTGGGCATGTCGGCGCACATGGTAAAGGCGTTGTAGGCGGCGACACACGCCGCCCCCAGTTTTTGCAGATAAAGGGTCTCCAGGTCGACCAACTCGTGGAGCGGCCCGGTGAGGTAGAGCAACGGCTCGCCGGCGCCCACCCAGTCTCCCTCGACGTAGTTGAACTCTATCCGGAATTCTACCCCGCGCTCCTTGGCGATGCCTTCCAGCCATTCTACCATCAACCCCGGGGTGAAGATGACCGGACGCCGCATGAACATCGCGTAGGTCGCCGATTTGTCCCCGAAACGGCCGATGATCTGGCGCGTCTTGTTCAGGTAGGCGTCGGTCCAGCGGGAAATGTCGGCGACGGCAGGAAGGAGCGGCCGCCTGCTGTTTCTCTGCGTCATGGCGGCGCTGCCCTGGGGCTCAGGAGGCTGCCGCCGACCGGCCGCACTCCGACACCCTTTCCTCCTTCAGCGCCTCTGAAATCAAGAAGGCGAGTTCTAGGGCCTGCTCCGCGTTGAGGCGCGGATCACAGTGGGTGTGATAGCGGTCAGCGAGGCCCGCCTCGGTGATCTCCTGGGCGCCGCCGACGCATTCGGTCACGTCCTGGCCGGTCATTTCGACGTGCACGCCGCCGGCGTGCGTTCTCTCCGCCTTGTGCACGGCAAAGAAACAGCGCACCTCGGCGAGGATGCTGTCGAAGTGGCGGGTCTTGTACCCGTTCGTGCTTTTCACCGTGTTGCCGTGCATGGGATCGCAGGTCCACACCACGGTGCTCCCTTGACGCTTGACAGCGCGCACCAGCGGCGGCAGCCGGCGCTCCACGTCATCCGCGCCCATGCGCACGATCAGCGTCAGGCGCCCCGCCTCGTCCGCCGGGTTGAGCGCCTCGATGAGCCGCACCAGATCGTCCTCGTCCATGCTTGGCCCCACCTTCATGGCCACCGGGTTGGCGATGCCGCGCAGGAACTCCACGTGGGCGCCGTCCATCTGGCGCGTACGGTCACCCACCCACAACAGGTGCGCCGAGGTGTCGTACCAGTCGCCGGTGGTGGAATCGACACGGGTCATGGCTTCCTCGTAAGGCAGAAGCAGGGCCTCATGGGAAGTGAAGAAGTCGGTCTCGCGGATTTGCGGCGCCGTCTCCGAGGTCAGCCCGCACGCCTCCATGAAGGCCAGGGCCTCGCCAAGCCGGTCGGCGAGATCGCGATAGCGTTCGCTCTGTGGGCTGTCGGCGACGAAACCGAGGTTCCACTGGTGCACCTTGTGCAGGTCGGCGTAGCCCCCCTGGGCAAAGGCGCGCAGCAAATTGAGCGTCGACGCCGACTGGTTGTAGGCACGCTCCAGGCGCTCCGGGTCGGGGTTGCGGACTTGCGCTGAGAATTCCATGCCGTTAATCATGTCGCCCCGGTAGCTGGGCAAGGTCACGTCGCCTTGCGTCTCGATGTCGGCGCTGCGCGGCTTGGCAAACTGGCCCGCCAGGCGGCCCACCTTGACCACCGGGCAGGCGGCGCCGAAGGTCAGCACCACGGCCATCTGCAAAAGCACGCGGAAGGTGTCGCGGATGTTGTCGGGATGGAATTCGGCGAAGCTTTCGGCGCAATCGCCGCCCTGCAAAAGGAAGGCCCGGCCGCCGGCAACCTGGGCCAGGGCTGCTTTCAGGCGCCGCGCCTCGCCGGCGAAGACGAGGGGCGGAAAGCCCGCCAGCCGCTGCTCCACGTCGGTCAGCGCGGCGGCGTCCGGATACTCCGGTACCTGCCGGATGGGCTTGGCGCGCCAGCCGTGCGGCGTCCATTTCTTGGCCATGACGGTTCCCGTTAGCTACCGTACCCCAGGGATTCGGCCAACCTATACGCCCCTATCCGGGCCATGTTCAACATAAATGCCGGCAAACGATGATGGCGCTCTGCCGCCGGGTGGCTCAACCCGCCTTGCGCGCCGCGTGCGCGGGCCGCTTGCCGCGCATGGTGACGAACTCCTCGGCCGCCGTCGGGTGAATGCCGACGGTGGCGTCGAACTGTGCCTTGGTGGCCCCGCATTTGAGCGCCACGCCGAGGCCTTGGATGATCTCGGCGGCGTCCAAGCCGACCATGTGGCAGCCCAGCACGCGGTCGCTCTCGGCATCCACCACGAGCTTCATCACGGTCATCTCGTCGCGCCCGGAAAGGGTGTGCTTCAGGGGTCGGAAGCTTGAAAGGTAGACGTCGACATCGGCGAATTGGGCGCGCGCCTCGTCCTCGCTCAAGCCGATGGTGGCAAGCGGCGGCTGGCTGAACACGGCGGTCGGCACGCCCGTCAGGTTGGCCGTCGTCGGGTTGGAGTTGAACAGGCTCTCGGCTAGGGCCTGGCCTTCGGCGATGGCCACCGGCGTCAGGTTGAGACGGTTGGTGATGTCGCCGATGGCCAATATGTTGGGCTGGGAGGTGCGCGAAAACTCGTCCACCACGACGGCACCCTTGCCGTCAAGCTCGACCCCCGCCGCCTCCAGCCCAAGGCCCTTGGTGCGTGGTGCCCGGCCGGTGGCGTACATGACAAGGTCGGCCTCCACGATGTAGCCGCCGGCGAGGCGCAGGCTGTAGGCATCATTCTCCTTTTCGATGCCGCGCACCACCGACTCGCAACGCAAGTTGACACCACGTTTACGCATCTCCTCGGCCAGGGCCAGACGCATGTCCTCGTCGAATCCGCGCAGGACGGTGTCAGCGCGCAAAATCTCGGTGACCTCGACGCCGAGGGCGTTGAAGATACCGGCGAACTCGACGGCGATATAGCCGCCGCCGACGATGACCAAGCGCGCTGGCAGGCGCTCCAGATCGAGGGCCTCGTTGGAGGTGATGACGTGCTCGATGCCCGGGATGTCCGGCATGGTGGGCCAGCCGCCGGCGGCGAGCAGGATATGCTCGGCCGTCATGGCGCGCCCCTCCACCTCCACGGTGTGGGCATCGGCCAACAGGCCCGTGCCCTCGATCATGGTGACGCCGCTCTCGCGCAGCATGCGTCTGTAGACCTCTTCCAGGCGATCGAGTTCGCGGTTTTTGTTAGCGATGAGTTGCGCCCAGTCGAAGGCTAGCTCCCCCGTCGTCCACCCGAAGCCACGGGCGTCCTTGAACTCGTCGGAAAACTGCGATCCGTAGACCAGGAGCTTCTTGGGCACGCAGCCGCGCATGACGCAGGTGCCGCCGAAGCGGTTGTTCTCGATGACGGCGGCGTGCGCCCCATAGCCGGCCGACATGCGAGACGCCCGCACGCCGCCCGAACCGGCGCCGATGGTGATCAGGTCGTAGTCATATGTGGCCATAGATCGCCCCCCATCCGGCGATGCGTACCGCGCCTAAGTCATCGGAGTATACCCCCGCCGCCACGGCCTGTTAATGGACGCCTGTCGGCACCTGGGCCCTATTCCGCGATGGCAAAGAGTTTCATGCCGATCGGAAAATTCGCATTGACCTTTTCCGATTCCCTTAGATTGTAGAGTTGCTCCCTGATCTGCTCGTAGCGGAGAATCGGCCCCGCTATTTAAGGGGGGGCAGGTCAAGGGTCGAGACACGGGTATAGATACCGACTTTCTTGGTCATTCTTGCACCTCTTCGGTTGTGTGGAAGTTACCCTATGATAGTAACAAATCGAAGGGGTTTTATCGAGTCGAAGTTATTGAAATATATCAATAAAATGGGGATTTTGGGAAGTTTATTTAACCTTCTCTCCGTCCTTGAAGGTTCCTGTCCATTTCTCGTTCACAGTTCCGTCTTTGTTGTAACTGACCCAAGGACCCTCCATCTTCCCGTCCTTGAAGGTTCCTTTCCCCCTTAACTGACCGTTCTTGTAGTAACCGACCCAAGGACCCTCTTTCTTTCCGTCCTTGTAGGTTTCTTTGAACGATAACTGTCCGTTGTCGTAGTAAACTGTCCGTTGTCGTAGTAATAGGATCAGATGGTCGCCCACACGAACTTGTCGGCGCTGTTCTCGACGTAAACCAAATCCCCAGTGTCCCGTAAATCAGGGAACACCAGGTCGTCGCTGAACCGGAGGAGCCAAGGCAAGGATCGTGTATCGTTCTGCTGCCGAGAAAGCGGCAAACTGGCGTATCTCAAGCATGAAGCCGAAAGACCGCTCGTAACCTTGACTCAAGTTATGGCAACCCCTCCCATCTAGGTCGGTGGTCGCGCAACATATCGGCCAGGTTCTTTGGTTCGAGAACCTCCACATCCTCTCCCCAGCTAAAGAGGTACCAACACATTTCCAGGACACCGCCGGCCCGAAAGCGGACAATGAGCGCGCCATCGTCGCTGTGTTGAATCTTTTGATCCGGATGGAAGATAAAATCTTTGGCGTCTTTACGCCGCGCGTGGCGAAAACTTCCACACCACATCAAACGGATCTTCGTGAAACAACCCGAACGATTGCTTCGCAAAATATTGCAAATCGAAACCTTCATCCCGCTCAAAATATTCGTCCGTCAATTCCACCTTCGAGATGTTCGGAAGGCTGAATTTCCGAAACCCCTCCTCGCCTTTGCGAATGTTGTAAGCGACCAGATAATGGCGATGCCCATAGAGAAAGCCGTAAGGGTGGACCTTGCGCTGGCTAACATGGTCTCTGTAACGGGTGTAATACTTGATGGTCACTACCCGGAAACCCTTGATGGCGTGCCTTAGGTCATGGAGGACTGACAACTTTCTTTTTGGCCTGGGGCCTGGTCGCAACGCTAAGTTCTCCGCTTCGAGAAGGGCCGCCAAATCTGGGTCCACTTTGCGGGAGATTTCCGGTTTTAGGACGGCCTTGATCTTTGCTGATAGTCCCTCGAGAGAAATGGCTTGTTCAGACATATTTTCTCGCTGCAATAAATTCACAGCCGTCTCTAGGTCGGCAAGTTCATCGGCTGTACAGCCGATCAGTCGATCCAATGATCCGGGAGGAACACGCCAGCGTTTTGTCTTTACATCGGAAGGGACTTCGTCCGCGTGGGGGAAGATGCGAAGAACCGCATCACGCATACGCATGGCTGTGCGTCTGCCTACGCCGAACTTTTCTTGAATGTCGCCAAGGGAAAGCCCAAGCCGAGATGCCTGCATCTCCAGGGCGAGGAGCAATAGTTTTTCTGCATTTTCGTAGCGCATCGCCCCTCCCCCAATGCGTCCTCGAATATGGGCAGCCTATCACTATCGTCTGCCGCACGTAAGGTGATATGCCTCAATTGGTGACCGCTTTTGGCACACATCCGTGGTCCATTGGTCTTTAAACGTCACAATGGAAAGCCGGGCCATGCGGCAGCTTGAGTTAAATCTAATCCCTCGCACGGAACACAAACGCGAGGCGGCTCCATGGAAATATCGTTTTACGAAGGACTCGCTCGTCGAGGAATTCGAAGGAAGGCGGCTCGTTTACGGCCTCTGGGAATTGCTATTTGGATGCTGGATCGTCGATCCCGTTACTCAGCAGTCCCGTGAGATCATCCCAACCTGGCGTCCATTGAACGAAAACGGTATCTGGCGAGATCAACGGGAAATCCGCGCCCATGTATCCCATTCACAAAGGACCGCGTTATCGTCACGGTGGCGATATGCAGCAAACGCCGCTTTCGCAGGTTATTTTGCCAACATTCCCCAGTGGTTGAGGTTGCTTGCAGCACCCTTTGAGCACTATCAGTGGCTCGCGCTCGACCTTATTTGGCAGGACCACCGGTTCTCGCGGTTTTTAGATGACGAACTATTCAATGAAAGGGAACAGTTCGTCTTCTCGTGCTGCGTCCTAGCCGATGCGGCGGAGCAATCACGCGCATGGCGGCATGAGTTTGCCGGCGCGTTGATGACAGAAAAGCGAGCGGCGCTATTAGACAAGCTGTCTGGCCTTCCGTGTTCGAAGGCGACGATGCGCGCAATATATAAGCTGGGCCCAACCCCATGCTCGAAGAAAGTTTACCAAGGCCTGATCAATTTCGTGAACGATCATCCGATATCGAAGGTCTTGCGCCATGCCAATCTGATCCCTCCTGGTGTCATCAATGTACTTGAGCAATTGCCACGGGAGTTACTTCAAACAAACATCGTAAACATCCTCTTGAAGGATTTGGATTTTGTTGCGAGCAATGCAGAAAATAAAGAGACCAAGCTGGAAGTGTCCGTTGATAATCTCGCTGGCCTTTTCGCAATGGCACCGCCCAAGCTAAAAACGGCGATTGCGAATTCCTTCCGTCAAGTTCGAGACCTCGACCAACTCTTCTCCTATATGGATCGATGGGAAAATCGCCTGATTGAAGCCATCAGGTTCCCGCCCCCTCCCGTTCCAAGTGTCGCTAACCTTGTCCCATTGAGCAGCGCCGCCGCCATGAGGGAAGAAGCTCGGCAGATGCAAAACTGCCTAGCAAGCCTAATACCGTATGTCCTCCAAGAGAGAGCCTATTTCTTTCATTGGGACGACACCGTCCCAGCAACCGTCATGCTCGAAAACACACCGGGCTGCGGATGGAGCTTTTACAGAGCCCTAGGCGTAGGAAACGAGCCGATTCTCCAAAAAACGGAAAATTCTCTCCGCTCTCTTATCAGTGAATCGGCGAGGAGTGGTTACGGCTGTCGGGTTGGCCAGATAGCCAGATGAAGCACTTCATCTCAGCCGGCATCGTCGCTGGTCTTCTGTGGTCGGTAGATCGACGCCGGCCTTGACGAGGTTGTCTGACGTCAGCCCCTATGGGACACTATGATTTCATTATGGTGTTTGTTCGGCTATCATTTGGGCCGAATTTGGGAGCTACACTGGTCAAAGTTCCAATTCCAGGAGAGGCAAACGTGGCTAAAGCTATCCACACAATGCTTCGCGTACTCGATGAGTCGCAGTCGGTTAGCTTCTATCGCACCGCTTTCGCGCTCGATGTTGCGGATCGGTTCGATTTCGACGACTTCACGCTGGTGTATCTGAGCAATCCCGAATCGGATTTTGAAATTGAGCTGACTATCAACAAAGGCACCACCGAGCCCTATGACCACGGCAGTGGTTACGGCCACGTTGCCTTTACGGTCGAGGATTTGGATGCCGAACATGCCCGCTTCACAGCGGCGGGACTGAGCCCCCGCGATATCGTCGAGTTCAACCGCGACGGCGAACTGATGGCACGGTTTTTTTTCGTCGAGGATCCTGACGGCTACAAGATCGAGGTCCTGCAGAAGCACGGTCGTTATTGCTGATCGACTGCTTATTGGACCGCTGGACACGCAAGAGACCAATGGAGGGAGTTGATATGATCACAAAGGAGAATCCGCGTGGCATGACACGGCGGGAGCTGCTGCAGACGGGAACGGCGTTCGCTGCAGCCTTCATCGTCGGGACCGGTTTTTTAGCGCATGCGGACGACGCATGGGCAGTGGAACTGAAGGCGCTCAAGCCCGAGACTATGGCAACGCTGATCCAAATGGCGCGCGACATCTACCCGCATGATCGCTTAGCCGATCACTTTTACGCTGTCGCCATGAAGGGCCACGACGAAAAGGCGGCGGGAGACGCCGGCCACAAGAAACTTATTAAGGACGGGGTCACCACTCTCGATACCATGGCCGTGGGTGCGGGGGCGCCATCTTACGCCCGCATGGGGTGGGAGATCGATCGCAGCCGCCTGTTGCGTCAGATCGAAACGACGCCCTTCTTCCAGGCCATCCGCGGCAGCATGATCACCGGCCTCTATAACCAGAAGGAAATGTGGCCCTACTTCGGCTATGAAGGCGAGTCGTTCTCCAAAGGCGGATACATCGAGCGTGGTTTCGACGACATCGCGTGGCTTTGAGAAAAAGGGGAGGATTGAGACATGCCAGCACCATATGATCTCAAGGATGACAGCGTCGTCGTTGTCATTGGCACCGGAGCGGGTGGCGGTACGCTCGCCAACGAACTCGCGCAGAAGAGCATCGACGTAGTCGCACTTGAGGCCGGCGGTCGCCATCTGCCCGGGGATTACATCAACGACGAATGGCCGAGCTTCAGCCAACTCGCTTGGCTAGATGCACGCACCACGTCGGGAAGCTGGCGGGTCGCCAAAGACTTCTCCGGCCTGCCGGCGTGGATCGTCAAGGCGGTCGGGGGCTCAACGGTTCACTGGGCCGGCGCCTCGCTGCGATTCCAGGAACACGAGTGGAAGGTGCGCACCCACTACGGAGGTATTCCCGTCGCCAATCTGCTCTATTGTCCCATTGACGCCGCCGAAATGGCACCCTACTACGCGAAGGCTGAGAACAAGATGGGAACCACACGCACCAACGGCATCCCCGGGCTTCCCGGCAACAACAACTTCAAGGTCATGGAGGCGGGAGCTAAGAAGCTTGGTTACAAAAACGTCCATACCGGGCGCATGTCCATCAATAGCCAACCGCGCGACGGCCGCGCCGCCTGCCAGCAGGTGGGTTTCTGCTTCCAGGGTTGTAAGTTCGGCGCGAAATGGTCAACCGCCTACACCGAAATTCCCAAGGGCGAAGAGACGGGCAAGCTTGAGGTCCGCGAACACGCGCATGTGCTGACCATCGAACACGACGCCAAGGGCAAGGTCTCGGGCGTGGTCTACGCCGACAAGGATGGCAACAAGCGCCGCCAAGTGGCGCGCGCCGTTTGCGTCGCGGGCAACTCCATTGAGAGTCCACGGCTGCTGCTGAACTCGGCGTCGTCCATGTTCCCGGATGGACTTGCCAACTCGTCGGGCCAGGTCGGCTGCAACTACATGCGTCACATGACAGGGTCGGTCTACGCTGTCTTCGACAAGCCCGTGCGCATGTGGCGCGGCACCACCATGGCCGGGATCATCACCGACGAAGAGGTCAACGATCCGAAGCGCGGCTTCGTAGGTGGCTATTTTATGCAGACGTTGTCAATCGGCGTGCCGTTCACGGCCGCGTTCCTCAACCCCGGAGCCTGGGGGCGCGAGTTCACCGCTGCCATGGATGGGTACGAGAACATGGCCGGCATGTGGCTGGTCGGTGAGGACATGCCGCAGAAATCGAACCGCGTATCCCTGCATCCTGATAAAAAAGATCAGTATGGCTTGCCGGTGCCAAATGTGCATTTCGACGATCACCCCAACGACATCGCCATGCGAAACCATGCCTACAAGCAGGGGGCGGCGGTTTATGACGCGGTCGGGGCGGTCCGCACCTTCCCGACGCCACCTTACCCGTCGACACATAACCTCGGCACCAACCGCATGTCTGAGAAAGCGCGCGATGGCGTGGTCAACCGCTGGGGACAGACACATGACATTGCCAATCTATTCATCTCCGACGGCAGTCAGTTCACCACCGGTGCCGCCGAGAACCCGACGCTAACAATCGTCGCGTTAGCCATCCGCCAGGCCGATTACATTGCTAAACAGATCGCGGCCGGCGCACTCTGAGTCATGCGTAAATTAATGCGTCCCCGACGAATCATGTGGAATTGAACAGGTATCCGATTAATGCTGAGGTGAGTATTATTAGAGGTGCTCCTAAGACGATTGAAGTGATAGCGCCGGAAGACTTAGAAGGCCCCCGTGGGGGCCTTCTTCATGAGCAACAATACCGACGCCAATGGTACATTGTGCGCCGCTGCACTAGTACATACTCACGCCGCTGTTGGCAGTTTCCGTGAATCCGGATTAAAAAGTGATATTGTTGGTGGGAGCGAGGCATTGTCATACTCGGGCAAAACACACTGGAAAGTCTTTCGGAATTAGTCGACCGTGACGGGAAACTTTTGCCGAGGGCTCATCCGAGCACGGGCCGGGGAAAGTTTTTCGACGGTTTCGCCTGTTATTTACCCGACAACGCGCTGAATACGCCGAATGTCCGCACAGGGTGACCAGCGGACCATCCGCCGCCAAATGCGTTGGACCCGCTTGGCATTTACCTGCCAGCCTTCGGTCCGCAGCAGGGCGGTGATCTGTCGGTAACCGTATCTGCCGTACTGGCTGGCCAGGCGGATGATCTCTGCCGTTAAGGCATCCTCGTCCGGCCTGCCACAGGGCGCTTTGCGCTGGGTCGAGCGGTGTTGGCTGACAACACGACAAGCTCGGCGCTCCGAGACACCCAGTTCGGCTTGTAGATGATCGACGCACCGCCGGCGACGGGCGGGGCTCAGTAGTTTCCCTCAAGCGCCTCCTTCAGGATCAACTTGTCCACCGTCAGCCCCGATACGGCCTTACGCAGCCTGCCGTTCTCGCGCTCCAGATCCTTCAGGCGCTTCGCCTGGTCGATCTTCAGGCCACCATATTCACGGCGCCAGCGGTAGTAACTTTGCTCGGAACAGCATGCGGCAAACTTGCACCAACCGTCTGGCCTTGCGACAAGGAAACCTCCGCCTCGCGAAGCATGCTGATGATCTGTTCCGGGGTGTAACGTTTGCGGCTCATTCTTCGTCCTCCTTCAAGGCTCAGAATGCGCCAAATCTCTTAATAAATCTGGACCACTGTTAGGGGGGGCACTCCACTCCAAAAGCCCAAAATTATTGCGTTGACTTTATTGCAAATACAAATCATTGTCATTCGCAATTAATCGTGTTATTGTGACGAACATGACGCTCCGGAGAGGGGGATCGCCTCGCCCAAGGGTGAAGGAAAGGGAATATGGCCAAGAAGAATATGGCGAAGAGGGAGGTGTCGGCGGTGGCCGGCGCATTACAGATGCGCGGCTGGACGCGCGCGACGCTGGTGGGGCTCGTTCCAATTGTTGACGCATCACTTGCGAACGCGGCGGAAGCTAATGACAAAGACCCCTATCCGCGAGTGAATGGAGAAATCGTGATCGAGGTCCAGAACGATTTCGCATTCCAGCCCGAGGACCGCGATTCCGAACTGAACGACCTGTTCACGACCACCGAGCCCGAGATCCGATTACATCTGCTTCCCGGGTTCAGGATCGTCGCGCATGGGGTGCTCCAGCCTGTGGCGGATCCGGGGCCCGGGGACGATCGCGTGTTCGAGGACCACGGCCTTTACGCCGAAGAGGTTTACGCCGCCTTCGCGTTTTCCGCCGGGGAAGACAGCAGCATCGAGATCAAGGGCGGCAAGTTCACGCAGAATTTCGGTGTGGCCTGGGATGTCGCACCAGGGGTGTACGGCACAGATTTCGCGGAGGACTACGAACTCGCGGAACGGATCGGCATCGGCGGCGCCCTGACCTTCGATTCCGAGGCAATCGGCGAAACCACACTCAGCGCCAGCACGTTCTTCAAGGACACCTCGGTGTTCAGCGAATCGGTCATTCGCAATCGCGGGCGGACCCGCTTCGCGGACGGGGGGCCGAGCAACACGGAGAAGCCGAACTCATTCGCGGTCGCGCTCGACGGCGCGCCCTCCGGAGTGCCGGGGTTGTCCTACCACATCTCCGTCGCCCGCCAGGCGCAAGGGCAAGGCGACACAGCCGCCGAGAACGGCGTCGCCGCAGCCGCCCAATACACGGCGACCGCAGGCGCGGTCGAGATTTCACCGATACTGGAGTTAGTCTATTTCGATGGCGCCGGAGGAACGGCCGGAGTCCACCAGCACTACGTGACCCCAGGCGCGTCGGTCGGTTGGAACGGGTGGAACGTCACCCTCTCCCATACCTCCCGGCTGACGCACGAGGCCTCCGGCGCGGACCTGCACGACGCCATGGTCCAGGTGTCGGCGGGGTATGAGTTCGAATCGGGATCCACTGCGGACGTGGGTTACCGCTGGTCAAACGAGTAGAGCGTCGCCACCCACACCGCCGGCGTGCTACTCACCTAATCATTTGAATTATAATTACGGTCAGCGCATGACAGTATTCGGCGTGCAAACAAAGGAGAATGGAGCAATGAGGTTCTTCCGAGCCACGGGAAACGCGACGATTCACAAAACAATGGCCGCCGCGTTGGGCGCTGCTCTCTGCGTGATCGCGGGACCAGCCGTTGCTGTGGACCGCGTCTATTACGTCGCCGCTGAGGAAGTCGCTTGGAATTATGCGCCGCAAGAACGCAACGTCATGATGGGCAGTCCTTTCGGCAAGGATGAGAACATCTTCGTGGCGCAGTCGCAGACGACTATCGGCAGCACCTACGTCAAAGCTGTTTACCGGCGCTATACCGATGCCTCGTTCACCACTCTCTTGCCGCGGCCCGGGAAGTGGGCGCATCTCGGCTATCTCGGGCCGGTCTTTCATGCCCAGGTCGGCGACGTGATCAAGGTACACTTCAAGAATAAGGTCGGCCGGCCCTACAGCATGCATCCGCATGGTGTGTTCTATGACAAGGCTTCGGAGGGTGCGCCCTACGCTGACGGCACCGGCGGCAAGGACAAGGCCGACGACGCTGTGCCGCCCGGCGGCAGCCACACGTATGTCTGGCCCGTGCCCGAGCGCGCCGGTCCCGGCCCCAGTGATCCGAGTTCAATCGCCTGGCTCTATCACTCCCACACCAATTCCATCAGGGACAGCAACGCCGGGTTGGTCGGCGCGATCGTGGTCACGGCCAAGGATCGGGCCAGGCCCGACGGATCACCAAGGGACGTGGACCGCGAGTTCGTGACCCTGTTCACCGTCACGAACGAGAACGAAAGCTGGTACCTGGACCGGAATATCGACACCTACACCGACGCCAAGCGGGTTGACCCGGACGACGAGGATTTTCAGGAAAGCAACCTGATGCACGGCATAAACGGATACCTTTACGGCCACCTGCCCGGCCTCGAGATGAAAAAGGGCGAACGCAGCCGGTGGTATACGTTCGCCCTCGGGACGGAGGTTGATCTCCACACGCCGCATTGGCACGGCAACACGGGACTCCTGGCCGGCCAGCGGGTCGACGTGATAGATCTATTGCCGGCCTCACAAAAAGTAGTGGACATGATCCCCGACAATGCTGGCGTGTGGATGTTCCACTGCCACGTCAACGACCATATCGCGGCAGGGATGACGGCGCTGTATCGCGTGACCGAATGATACCGGGCAAGCGTGGGGGGCCAGATAGACCGCAGCGACTAGCTGATGTGCACACAAAAGACGTCGGGGTTGGGCCTCGAATGTGCCTTGCCGATGTCCGCTCCAGGTCGATACTATTGTTAAAGTCCCTCGTGACGGGATCCGAAGCGTGATTCGGCCTTCCTAGTGTCAACGCCGGAGTAAGAGCACACCACTGGCCGGTAAGCCAGCGCAAATATCTGCTGTTGGGCGTAAATCAGACATGGGCGGTAGGTACCCACTTCATAAGAATGTTCTTTTTTTGTTCTTGATATTTTCGGCGCTCCGTGGTCTTCGTTCCGGTTTTCCCCCAAGCAGGTCCGACAACAGGAATGACCATCATGCCCGGTACCCACGACATGCCCCTTTCCCCTCGCCAGGGGGTGTTCTGACACTCCTACGTCTATTTCCCCAACGCCGCCAACGCCGCCCGCGAGGCCGACTACGAGGCGGCCTCGGCCCGTCAGCAGGGCCACCGGTTGCTGCGTGCCCCGGCCATAGCAGCCCGCGTCGTCGCCATCCGCCGGGCCATGGCCGACGACGTCTGCCGGGAAACCGGCGTCCTCCTCGGCAAGCTGGAAAACATCTACAACCGAACCATCGAGGACCGCCACTACGTGGCGACGGCGCGCACCGTCGAGATCCAGGCGCGCCTCGCCGGCCTCATGCCCTCGGTCAACGATCGCCTGCGCACCTCGGGAGACAACGAGCCGCCCGCCGCCTCCCCCACCATGGACAAACCGCAAGGGGGTGACAAATGCTGACAAAATGTCATCATTCGAAATGGCTGGCCCCGTAGCATCAACGGCTTAGCTTGAACGGCTTGGCGCAACGAGAGAGCGAACCATGTCCAACCCGCGCGTTCCCTTTGAGATGTCCAACCAACGCAAGAAGCTGGCGCCCATCCCCGGAAAGCCGCTCATGGTCCACGTCGTGCTCAACGTCGAGCACTGGCGCTTCGACCAACCCATGCCGCGCAAGATCATTCCCGGGCCGCACGGCTTCGACAGCGTCCCCGACGTCCCCAATTTCTCGTGGGCCGAATACGGTATGCGCGCCGGCATGCCGCGCATCCTCGGCCTCCTGGCCGAGCGCGGATTACCGGCATCCACTGCCTTGAACGCCGGCGTCATCGACGCCCATCCGGCCGCCGCCGAGGCCATGTTAGAAGCCGGCTGGGAGTTCATCGGCCACGGCTTCCACCAGCGCGCCCTCGACACCAAGGCCGACGAGGCAGCCCTCATCACCCAGGCCCTCGACAAGATCGCCGGCTTCACCGGTACCACGCCGCGCGGCTGGCTCGGCCCCGGCTTACGCGAAAGCTCCGAGACGCCCGACATTCTCAAGGCGGCGGGCATCGATTACGTGTGCGACTGGGTGGTCGACGACCTGCCGTGCTGGATGACCACCAAGCACGGCCCCCTCATCGCCATGCCCTACAACCTGGAGGTCAACGACAGCGTCCTCTATGCTGTGGAAAAACACAGCTCGCCGGAGATGTACGAGCGCCTCAAGGCGACCCTCGCTACCTTCGATGGGGAGTTGACGTCCCAGCCGCGGGTGCTGGCGCTCGGCCTGCACCCGCACCTGATCGGGGTGCCGCACCGCATCGGGTATCTCGCTTCCATGCTCGATCTCGTGATGGCGCGCGACGACGTGGTCTTCATGACCGGCAGCCAGATAGCCGACTGGTTCGTCGAAGCCGACAAGGGGAGTGTATAAGGGGAGTGTATAGTGTCCTGGATCAAAATTATGTGGCATATACGACAGCCTTTCGAGACTATCCAGCTAGGCGCGGGGCGCGCCGTGATGTTGGAGCATCACAAGCGCCGCGCAACGACGCCGGGGGGGTCGGAAGGCCGCCCTCCGGGTCGCTTTTCCCGCCCCCTCGGGGCGTCAGGAAGGCTTGCCTATGCAAAGGCATCGCCGGCGCCTCCCTTCCTACCGAGCGAACGGGAAAAGCGATCGTATATGCCACATAATTCTGATCCAGGACACTAACCATGGAACCGCCGATCCTGCAAGACTTGGCCGAGCGCGTGGAGCCGGGGCGTGCGGCGCTGATCATCATCGACATGCAGAAGGACTTTTGCGTCGACGGCTTCGCCACGTCCAGGGCGGGGCGCCCGCTGACCGCCGCCCAGTCAATCATCCCGCGCCTCGAAGGGCTACTGGCCGCGGCGCGGGCGGCGAAAGTCTTGGTCTGCCACGTCGGCTTCTGGACCCTGCCCGACCACGAGAGCGATTCTGGGCCGTGGCTGGCGCAGCGCCGGCGCGCCACGTATGCCTCCGACAAGATCGCCATCGCCGGTACGGAAGGCGCCGAGTTCATCGACGAGCTCAGCCCCGCCGACGGCGAGTTGGTCATCAGGAAACACCGCTACAGCGCCTTCAAGGGCACCGACCTCGACATGGTGCTGCGCGCCCACTCTATCCAGACTGTGGTGCCCACCGGCGTCTCCACCAACGTCTGCGTGGAGAGCACGCTACGCGACGCCTTCGAATACAACTACTATGTCTGCGTGCCCGAGGACGGCGTCGCGTCCTGGAACATGACCCTGCACGCCTCCACCCTGACCACCGTCGATGCGCGCTTCGGCCTGGTGACGACGTGCGCCGAGGTCATGGACATCTGGAGAGCCGGCGCGGCAAGCGCGGAAAAACCCGCAGCGGCGGAATAGGGAAAAGGCCGTGCCGGCATACATCGTCGCCCGCGCCGACATCGACGACGCCGCGGCGTTCCGCCTCTACCAGGACGCGGTGCTGCCCATCCTCGGACAATTCGGCGGCCGCTTCCTGGTGCGCTGCGGTGCGCCCGAACACCTGGAGGGAGCCCATGACCGGCGTCTCCTGGTGGTCGTGGAATTTTCCTCCATGGAGCGCCTGCGCACCTTCTCGGCCTCGCCCGAGTACCAGGCGGTGAAGGGGATGCGCGACGGCATCGCGGCGATCGAGGCGATTGCCGTCGAGGGCCCCATCGAAAGCTCGTAAGCGGTTCCAGTCCGTCGTTCCCCGAAAGACACGCCCTGAAAGCCAACCTGTGAAAGCTGTCATCAAACCGCTCGCTGCCACCCTGTGGGCGCAAGCTGTCGTCGTCGTGTGCGCCTTGACGCCGCCGGTGCTGGCCGTGGTCGCGGCCCCCGATTTTGGCATCGCGCCGGCCGACGTCGGCGCCTTCACGACGATCTTGTTCCTGACCGCCATGTTTTCGGCCCTCGCCGGCGGCCCCGTCGTCGAGCGCTTCGGCGCCATCCGCGTCACCCAGGCATGCCTCTTGTTCGGCGCCGTCGGCATCGCTTTGACGGCGACCGCGTCGCTGCCGCTTGCGGCCCTCGGCGGCGGCGTCATCGGCCTCGGCTACGGGCCGATGTCGCCGGGCAGCACTCACATGCTGGCCCGTATCACGACACCAGCTTGGCGCCCCTTCGTGTTCTCCTTCAAGCAGACCGGCGTTCCCATCGGCGGTGCCCTAGCCGGGCTTCTGCTGCCCACCCTGCAAGACGGGCTCGGCTGGCGCGGCGCGGCGCTCTCCGTGGCGCTGCTTGGCGTCCTATCAGCGCTTAGCCTGCAGCCCTGGCGCGCCGACCTTGACAGGGACCGCCGCGCGGTCCCCCTCGTCTTGGCCGGCAGCCTGGCGGAGCCGCTCTTGACTGCGGTGCGGAGCCCGGCGCTGCGCCAACTCAGCCTAGTCTCGCTAATTTTCTCCGCCGCCCAGCTCTGCCTCGGCACCTATCTCGTCGTCTACTTGGTCGGCGACGTCGGCTATGGCCTCGTCGAGGCCGGACTCATCCTGGCCGTCGCCCAGAGCGCCGGCATCGCCGGGCGCCTGGTGTGGGGGGTCATCGCTGGGCGCTTGGTGGCGGCGCGCCGGATGTTGGCCCTGCTCGGAATTGGCATGGCGGTAGCAGCGGGCGCCACGGCGCTCCTCAGCGGCCACTGGCCGATGGCGGCCATCGCCACCGTCGGCGCCGCCTTCGGGGCGACGGCGGTGGGCTGGAACGGCATCTACCTGGCCGAGGTGGTGCGCGTTACGTCGCCGGAGCGCTCGGCGAGCGCCACCGGCGGCGTCCTCTTCTTCACCTTCGCCGGCATGATGGCGGGGCCAGCGCTGTTCGGCACCATCGTCGCCGGCGGCGGCGGTTTCCGGGGGGCGTTCTGGGCGCTCGCCGCGACCTGCCTGGTGCCCGGCCTAGCTTTGCTGCGCCGCGGACCGAAAGGCCGACCGTGAGCCGTACCCTCGCCGTCGACGGTGTCGGCGTGCCGCGCTTCCTCTACGGCACCACGTGGAAGGAGGACGACAGCGTGCGCCTGACGGCACTCGCCACCAGCCAGGGATCTCGCGGCAACGATACCGCCAACCAACCCAAGCACTACCATGAGGCCGCCATCGGCCAGGGCACCCGGCGCGCCGTCGAAAGCGGTCTGGTCGGGCGCGGCGAACTTTTTCTACAAACCAAGCTCACCTTCGCCGGCGGGAAGGGCCACTGCCTGCCCTACAACCTGAAAGTCCCCGTCGCCGCCCGGGTCGAGTAGTCGTTGCCAAGCTCTCTCGCGCATCTCGGAAACGACGTTGTTGATAGCTACGTGCTGTACGGTCCGACCCGCCGCGATCTCCTGGGCGACGTCGATTGGCAGGCCTGGCGCGCCATGGAAGCGATCCGCGACAGCGGCCGGGCGCGCCTGCTCGGCGTCAGCAACGTCACCCTCGGACAGTTCCGGCTTCTGTGCCGGGAGGCGCGGGTCGGGCCCTATTTCGTGCAGAACCGATGCTATGCAACGCGCGGCTGGGACCGTGAGATCCGCGCGTTCTGCGCCGCCAATGGAGTGGTCTACCAGGGGTTCTCCCTGCTCACCACCAACCGCCAAGTGATCGCCCACCGGGGCCTCCGACGCCGATTACATGCGGGCCGACCTCGACGTTTTCGACTTCCGTCTGGAGCCGGGCGAAGTCTAAGCCATCGCCGCCCTGGGGGGCTCGTGATGGCCCCGAAGTGCGCTCACTCGGCGTGCAGGCGAGCGCTCGCCGTTTTCCAGCCGACGCGCACCTCCTGGCCGGAGGCCGGGGGGGCGGCGTCCTGGTCGCCGGAAATGCGCCTGACGGCAACCTCGGTGCCGTCGGGCAGGCGCACTAAGTGCGACGTGGTGAGACCGAGATACACCTCTTCCACGTAAGTGGCGGGGATGCTCTCGCGCGCGCCGTCATCGGCACCCCCCGGCGCCACCAACTCGACGAGTTCGGAGCGCATCGAGAGGGAGACCGCATCGCCCACCGCGACCTGGTAACCTGGGGAACCGGGGGCGTCGATGGCAATGACGGCAACCGTGGCGTAACCGAGGTCCACCGTCACCCGCCCGTCGCTGATACCGGCGACGGTGCCGTCGAGCAGGTTGTTGTCACCGATGAAGTCGGCAGTGAAGCGCCTGCGCGGCCGTTCGTAGACGTCGCGCGCCGTACCCTCCTCGACGAGCCGGCCGTTGGCAATGATGGCGATGCGGTCGGCGATGGTCATCGCCTCTTCCTGGTTGTGGGTGACGTGGATGAAGGTGATACCCACCTTCTCTTGGATGCGCTTGAGCTCCAGGCACATGTCCTTGCGCAGCTTGGCGTCGAGGGAGGCCAGCGGCTCGTCGAGGAGCAGGATGTCGCTCTCCAGCACCAGCGACCGCGCCAGCTGCACGCGCTGCTGCTGGCCGCCCGAGAGCTCGTGGGGCATGCGCGCGTTGTAGCCGGTGAGGCCGGCGAGCTCGAGCATGCGCTCGACCCGCTCGCCGATTTCCGGCGCCGCTACCTTGCGCAGCTTGAGACCGTAGGCGACGTTGCGCTCGACGCTCATGTGGGGAAAGAGCGCGTAGCTCTGGAACACCATGGACGTCGGACGCTTGTTGGGGGGCAGATCGCCGACGTCCCGGCCGTGCAACAGGACGCGGCCCTGGCTCGGCCTGATGAAACCGCCGATGAGCCTGAGGAGTGTCGTCTTGCCGCCGCCGCTCGGCCCCAGGAGGACGAAGTACTGGCCGCTCTCGATGGCGAAGCTCACCGATGAGAGCGCCACCACCGGCCCGTAGTTCTTGGAAAGGCCGTCCACCTCGACGGCGGTGTCGGGCTGGGCGCTCATGTGGACATCACGGGTTCGGCCTTGGCCCGTGCCTCGCGCTCCAGGCGCTCCGAGCGGACCAGGGTGTAGATGAGGATGGAGCCTATCAGAGTCATGGCACCGATGCTCATGATGCCGGCCATGGCATAGGACTCTCCCGACATGCCGATGTTCAGCATCTGCGAAACGAGCACGTTGGAAAAGGTGTCGAACCCGCCCTTCAAGAGCGCCGTGCGCGACGCCTCGTTGAATGACAGGATGACGACGAATGCGCCGGCGCTGAAGACGCCGGCCCGGATCTGTGGAAATTCGACGTGCCAGAAAGCCTGCCAGGCGGTGGCGCCGCAGGCGCGCGCCGCCTCCGTCTGCTGCTCGCGGTAGCGCGACATGGTGATCAGGATGACGACGAAGGTATAGGGCAGGGTGTAGACGATCTGGCCGATGAGGGCGGTGAGGAAGCCGAGTTCGAACCAACCGTAAAACAGCGTCACGCCCGTGGCATCGCTCAAGGCCTCGAAGAAGTTGCCGAGGTGCTTGAAGAATACCAGCATGCTGGAAGCCATGATGTCGGCGGGCACGAACAGCGGCGACAGCATGACGGTGACGAACACCACCTTGCGCCGCGCCCGCTTGTAGGCCTTGGCCGCGAGCAAGCCCATGGGCACCGCCGTGGCGACGGCGGCAAGCGCCAGGTAAGCGGTCCATTCGAGCGACGCCACCAGCATGGTGTCGCCGAGCACGACGGTGTACCAGTCGAAGGTGAACTCGTAGATGCGCGCCCCGAAGCCGTGCTCGTTGAACGAGATGGTGATGATGTAGAAGACCGGCGCCAGCAGGGCGGCGACGACCCCCAGCAGGTAGGCCCACTTGGCGCGGTAGCTCCAGATATTTCCGTAGTCGTCGCGCATGGCAGCTCAGCTTATCGGTTGCAGAATCTTGGTGAGATCGAACAAGCGGTGGCCGATGTAGAGCAACACCACCAGCGTCAGGGTCATGATGGTGCTGATGGCCATGGCCAGCGGAAAATCCAGGGCGACGATCGCCTGGTTGACGATGAGCCCGGCGTTGACGGCGCCCGGACCGCCCAGGATGGTGGGAACGAGCGCGACGCCGAGCCCGTTGACGAATATGAACACGCTTCCCGCGAAGATGCCCGGCGCCGCCAGCGGAACGATGACGTCGCGGAAGGTGCGCAAAGGCGGTGCGCCGAGGTCGTCACAGACCTCGAAGACGTACCTCTGCACCGCCTCCATGGCCAGAAAACCGGCGAACACCATGAACGGCAGAAACGATATGACGTCGCCGATGACGACGCCCGTCGGCGAGAACAGAATCACCGCGAGGGGCTCGGAGATGACGCCGATTTTCATGAGAAAGTTATTGATCAGCCCGTGCAGGCCGAGCACCGGGCGCATGGCGAAGACGCGCACCAGTTCGGAAATCATGAAGGGCAGGATGAACAACAGAATGACCCGGTGCTGCGCCGCCTGGGGGACGCGGCGGCGTACGAACACGGCGACGGGAAAGCCGATGGCAAAGGAAATGACCACGGCCCACGCCGAATGGATCATCGAGTAGAGATAGTTCTCGGCGCGCGCCGAGGTGAAGAAGTTCTCATAGGCTAAGAGGGTGAACCCGGGCTCCATCCAGAACTGGGTGCGCTCGAAGAAGCTCCACACCACGGTCAGCGCCATGGGCACCACGAAGAACAGCACCATGAAGGCGACGGGAACGTGGGAAGCCCACTTCTGGGCGCCGTTCTCGCCGGTGAGCTGTTGCCACCAGTTGGGTGAGGCCGGGACATCCCGGCCTCCCCGCGTCGGTGACCTCGTGTCGGCTGCGAGGTTCGCGTTCACCGCCGATCAGGCGGCCTGCAAGCGGGCCCACCAGTCCTGATAAGCCCGGATGTGGGTCGGAAACACGTTTTGCCACGCATTGCCCTTGACGGCATAGCGCACGTTCTTGTCGGCCAGACGCTTTGACATGACCTTCAGTGTCTCCGCGTCGAAGTTGGCCTTCATGTAGGCGTCGGCATCCACCATCTGCGGCGCGAAGCCGAAGGTCTTGAGGGTCATGGCGCCGAACCACGGCGACAAATAAGTGTTGGCCAGCTTGTAAAAAGCATCTTCCATGCCGCGCTGCTTGCCACCCTTAGAGAACATGACCACATTGTTCCAGGTCTGGTGGCCTTCCTTCATGGTGCCGTAGCGGATGTCCGCCTTGTCGCCAGCCTTCTTGTTGGCGACAAGGGCCACCGGCTCCCAGCACGATGACAAAAGTACCTCGCCGCTGGCCAGGATACTGACGCCGTTCTGGAAGCCGTCCCAGAAGGTGCGAAAATGGCCCTTCTTCTTGTAGTCGATGAGGAACTGGCACACTGCCTTGACCTCGTCCGGTGCCATGTCAGAGGCGTCCTTGATGTCGATCTTGCCACTCCCCTTCAAATAAATAGCCACGCTGGTGAGGGTCGGCCCGAAGTCGTTCTGCAGCGCCACGCGGCCCTTGAACTGGGAATCGAACATTACGCCCCAGCTGTCCGGGTCGAAGCCTAAAACCTTGCGGTCGTAGGCCATGGAATCAGCGTTGGAAATGTATGGTACGGCATACACCTTATCTTTATGGCGGATGGTATCCGCCGCCTTGCCGCCCTCGCGGTAGGCGGGAAGGATGTTCTTCCAATTAGGAATTCTGCTGGGATCCACCGGTACGATGGCCTTTTGCGAGGCCAGCGCGTCCTCCATGCCGCCCCCGTTGTCGGTGAGCGCGTCGAAAAGCTTGTTGCCGTCGCCGACCACCATCTTCTGGATGGCCTCGTCGGCGCGAGCGCTCTTGGTGGTAACGGCGAGCTTAGCGCCCGACATTTTTTCCATGGCACTGAAGTCCTTAGCGCCCACCTTGGCGACGCCCGACGCCCAATAGCGCAACGCATCACCCGTGGCTGCCGCGGCACTGGGGATGCGCCCGGCGGCGGCGGCGGCGGCGATTGCCGCTACCCCTTGCAAGAGGTAGCGACGATTGAATTCCCATTGCTTCATTGGAAACCTCCCTTACCGTTAGTGTGCCTCGTTGGACGGCACTGTTTGCGCGCGTCTCTTGTCCGCGCTCTCTATCTTGTCGGCGTCGATATTAGCGCACATGACGGTTCAGTGGAACACGTCAATCCGCCACCATCGAGTTCTCAGCTTTTCGTGCCCTGGCGGATGAATTCGTAGACTCGGGTGAAGTCGGCACCTGGCAGGGCGGCGTCGGCGGCGTCCCACAGATCGGCCAGCCCCGCGCCGATGGGCGACGGCGTGCCTGAGACACGCGCGTTGTCGCGGTAGAGTCGCAGGTCCTTCGCCATCAGGGCCATCGCGAACCCCGAATCGAAGGTGCCGCCAAGGATGCGGTTGGGGAACTTGTCGGCCGACGCGGTGTTGCGCCCCGATGAGGCGTTGATCACGTCGAGCATGGTGGCAAGCTCGAGGCCCTGGGATTGGCCGAAGGTCACCGCCTCGGTGGTGGCCGCCAAGGCGGTCGCTGAGAGGAAGTTGTTGAGGAGCTTCATGGTCTGCCCCTGGCCGGGCTCACCGCCGACGCGGAAAATGTTGCCGGCCATGGCGTCGAGGGGGGCTTGGTAGTCGTCCAGGATGCCCTCCCGCCCGGCCCACATGATGGTGATGGTGCCGGCCCGCGCCCCGGCCTGGCCGCCGCTCACCGGAGCATCGACGTAGGCGACGCCGGCCTTACCGAGGATGGCGTGGGCCTCCTTGGCGGCGTCGATGCCGATGGTCGAAAGATCGACGACCAGGGACGCGGCGCGCCCCGGCTCCGATTCCGCCACCGCCTTGATGTTTTGCGCCACGGCCACCGAGGCGGCACCGTCGGGGAGGCTGAGGAAGACGGTATCGGCAGCCGCCACCACCTCCGCCTCGCCGGCTGCCACCGTGGCGCCAGCCGGGGCGCGCGCCTCGGTTCCCGCCTTGTCGTGGACGACGAGGTCGATGCCGGCGGCGGCGATGTTGGCGGCCATGGGGCCGCCCATGTTGCCGAGACCGAGGAAGCCATATCGCTGCGCACCCATGAGACACCTCCGGTTGGCGGAACGATACTATAGCGCCCGGGCGCTCTTCAGGTCATGGGCTTGAACCTGATCGGCGTTTTCAGTGCCAATTTCCACCTCCAGGCCGAAAGCGGACCTCGGCCGTGGCAACGCCCGCGGCCCATGCGTTACGCCTTGTCCGCCCAAGCTTCCACCTCGATCTGCAATTCAGGTGAGGCGAGCCCGTCGATAATGAGCAAGGTCGAAGCCGGCTGGGTAGTGTCTCCGATAACCTTCTTGCGGGCCGCCCGATACGGTTCGATATGGCACGAATCGGTGAGGCACACGTTGAACTTGACGAGATTGTTCTTACGCATGCCGCTTTCTTTCAGGCATGCCAGGATGTTGCGGAACCCCTGCTCGGCCTGCTTGCGAATGCCGTCAAGAATCTGGCCCTTGGCGTTCACGCCGACTTAACCGGCAATGATCAGCCATTCGGCGTCGCGCGGAACCTTGCGCCGGGCAAGCTCCCGTAGATCCTCGATGCAGGTAATGTTTCTCATCTCACCAATGGCGCTGAATTAGCCGATATTTCGCGGATGACCAGGAATTAGCGCAAACCTTAACAGTATGCCGGGGGACGCGTAAGTCAAAAGGCGGCGTCCCGGGCGCCTGGCTGACATCGGCTGGCTAAAGTCGTTCCTTCTGCTCGAACGTGACCATCAATGACGCGGTGCGCGACAACTGGGTGGCAAACTTCGCGAAAAAACGCTCAACCGTCGGCACGCTGATGCCACTAAGGTTCTACATTGCCTGCGAAAACTCACGAATCTCGTTGTCGTCCATCATCGCGAAAAGCCTGGCGAAATGCTCCTCGCCAACCGCCACCATGAAGATCTCCGCCTTCTCGGGACCGGTCAGGCCGCCATAGTTATCCTGCCCTTGTCCCACCGGTGTTCTTCCTCTGGCAAGCCTGCATCACAGTACAGGGCCGGGGGCAAGTCGCGTCAGGCGCCCCGGCGGTTGCCGGGATGCGCCCGGCGCCAACGTTTACCGCCGAAGCGGCCCGTGAGATGATCGCCCCATGAGCGAAAGTTTAAGCCAGCACCTCGCCGCCCTCGCCGCCCGCCCGGTCGATGACACGACGCGTATGCACGCCGCCGTCCGCGTCCTCGACTGGCTGGGCTGCGCGCTGCTCGGCGCCACCGCCGAAGCGGGGCGCGTGCTAGCCGCCTACGGCCGGACGCGGCCGGCGGGCCCAAGCCTGACCATCGGCGCCGGACGGCGCGACGCCGAGACGGCGGCCCTGGTCAACGGCAGCCTCGGCAATATCTTCGAGATGGACGACGTGCACCGCACCTCCATCGTCCACCCCGGCGACGTGGTCATCCCGGCGGCCCTGGCCGTGGCCGAGCGCGACGGCATCGGGACGGTGCCCTTCCTCGACGCCGTGGTCGGCGGCTACGAGGTCGCCGTGCGCGTCGGCCTGGCCGCCGGGCGCGGCCATTACCGCACCTGGTATCCGACGGCAACCTGCGGGGTGTTCGGCGCGGCGGCGGCAGCGGCGGTGCTCGAAGGCCTCGACGGCGAGGGCACGGCGGACGCCCTCGGCCAGGCCGGCATGCAGGCTTCGGGCTTATGGCAGTGCCGCGTCGAGCCCACCCACTCCAAGCAACTGGCGGCGGGGCGCGCCGCGCAGTCGGGCGTTATCGCCGCCGATCTGGCCAAGCTCGGCCTGGCCGGGCCAAGGCAGATCCTCGAGGGCACGCACGGGTTCTTCGCCGCCGCCTGCCCCGACGCCCAGCCGCAGCGCGCAACCGCCGATAGGGGCGCGCCATGGAAGATGCTGGATACCAGCTTCAAGCCGTGGCCGGCCTGCCGCCACGCCCACCCGGCGATCGAGGCGGTGCTCAGTATACGCGACGGCCTTGATAGCGGGGCGGTGGCGGGGATCGATATATTCACCTACCTAGAAGCGGTGGAGTTCTGTGACAAGCCGGCACCCGGGAGCGTCGACGAGGCGCGCTTCAGCCTACAGCATTGCGCCGCCCTGGCGCTCGTCAAGGGGCCGCCGGAGCTTTCTGATTTCGAGGCGGAAGGACTGGTCGACGCGGCGGTCGCGGCGTTGCGCGACAAGGTGACCGTCAAGGAAGATGCCGAATTCACCAAGGACTTCCCGGAGCGTTACGGCGCCCGCCTCGAGGTGCGTCTCGGCGATGGTGAGCGCCGCCAGGCCAGCGTCGCCACCGCCAAGGGCGACCCCGAGAACCCCATGAGCGGGCCCGAGATCGAAGCCAAGGCGCAGGCCAACATGTCCGCCGCCGGCCTCGGTCGGGAGCAGGTCGAGCGGTTGATTGCCGCCTGCCGTGCCCTGGCCGATGGCGGCCCCATCGCCGCCTTGGGGGACGTCCTCGCCGAGGCGCCGAGGCGCGCCGAGCAATAAAGCATTATTCGGCCAGTTGGTGTCGTGTCATTGCCACTCCCTCCCAACCCTCCCCCGTCGAGGGGGAGGGTTGGGAGGGAGTGGCATTAGACTGGCGCCGCTCAGGACACCAGTTCGACGCCCTTCTTAACAGCCTTGAGGTTGGTTTCGACGATCTCCGGCCTCTGGTAGCGGGAGATGGCCTGCTCGAAGGCGTCCATGGGAAACATGGCGGCCTCCTGCAACATGGCGGCCAGCGCGATGACGCCGTTCGAGAGCCGCCCGACCTCCTTGGCGGCTGGCGCGAGGGGCAGCTTGGTCACCCGCGCCTCGGTGTCGGGAAGGTCGAGCCCATCATCGGCGTACAGCCTGCACGACGGGGCCAGCCGCTTGATCCAGGAGCGCGTTTTCTTGAGGCCCTCCTCGGAGATGACCAGGAAGTAATCGGGGGAATCGATGGCCGTATATTCGATCGGGTCCGGCGACAGGTTGATTTCCGATAGCGAGTGGCCGGTCATAATGGTGATCGGATAGTCGTCCTTCTGGGTGGCCTGGAGACCGGACAACATCCCAGCCCGCGCCAAAACGCTGACCGCCGACTTGACCTTCTGGCCGGCCCCACCGGCGATGACGATGCCTTTCTGACGCTCCAGCGAGTGGGCGAAGGCGGGCTCGATGACGATGGGGGGCTTGCCTTTCGGCATTTCGGCGGCGCGCTGGCGGTAGGCGGCGCCGAACTCGGGGCGCTTCTTGTTGGCAAGCAGGCCTACCTCTTGGCCGGTGTTTTCGATGAGGTTGTAGAGCTCCTTCTTGTTGAAGTCGTTGCGCGGCAGGTAGTAGGCCGTGCACAGCTCCCAGATGTCGAGCAGGGCGAAACCGGGGTGGCGGATGCCGTCGACGATGCGCCCTGCCAGGCCGTCGTCGTAGCCGATGCCGCGGAAGGCCCAGGTGGCGCCGGCCCCGATGGCGGTGGCGCAGATGTCCATGGCGCCCTCGATATTGCCGAGCGGCGTCGTCAACGTGCGTCCGCCGCTCGGTGTGGTCACCGAATGCTGCCCCCCGGTCATGCCGTAGTTGAAGTTGTTGGCGACGACGAGGGTGAGATCGACGTTGCGGCGCGCCGCGTTCAACAGGTGCGCGCCGCCGATGCCGCAGCCGCCGTCGCCGATGACGACGATCACCGTCAATTCCGGGCGGCCCAGCTTGAGGCCGGTGGCGTAGGTCAGCGAGCGCCCGTGCAGCCCATGGAAGGCGTTGGTGGTGAAATAGCGGTCGGCCAGGCCGATGCAGCCGATATCCGACACGATGACCACGTTGGTGGGGTCCGGCTGAAGTTCGACGAGCGCCTTGTCGAGTTCCCTGAGCAGGCGTTCGTGGCCGCAACCGGGGCAGAAGGGGAGCGGGCCGAGCTCGTCGGTCATGTAGGTCTGATAAGCCATATTGCTCACAGCAATCCTCCCTCGGCGATGATTTCGTCGGGCGAAATCAAGGTGGTGTTCATCTTGTTGACGCCGATGACCTCGGCGCCATCGGGGGCCAGGCGCTCGATCTCCAACCTGTACTGCCCCATGTTCATTTCCGGGACGACGATCCTGGCGACGCCGTCGATGGCCGATTTGATGGCCCTTTCCGGCACCGGATAGAGGGTTTGCAGGGTGAGCGACGATATCCTCTTGCCCCTATCCCTGGCTTCCCGCACGGCCATGGCGGCCGACCGCGACGTAACGCCGTAGCTGATGACGAGGGTCTCGGCGTCCTCCCGCGGATCGTGCCTGAAAAGGGCGATATCGTCGGTGGCCCCCTCGATCTTGGCCGTGTAATGGTCGATCATCTCCTGGATCAAGCCGGGGTCGGTGGTGAGGTAGCCGTCCTTGTCATGGGTCGAGGTGGTGTATTGGGTGACGTGCTCGCCGCCGAAGTCCGACAGCACCGGAACCTGTTCCGGCGTCTCGAAGTGGTGCGGCTGATATTTCTCCCCGTCGGCGGGGCGCCGTCGCTCGACCAGCGGCGGCAGCTCGATGGCGTCGAGATCGACGCTCTCCTGGGTGAGGCTGATCTCCTTGTTGGACAGCACGATGACCGGCACGCGGAACTGCTCCGCGAGGTTGAAGGCACGAAAGGTCAGCTCGTAGGCCTCGCCCACGGTGGCGGGGCTGAGCGCGATCATCGGCAAGCCGCCCGACGTCACCCAGCGGGTGAACTGGATGTCCCCCTCGGCGCCCTTGGTCGCCGAGCCCGTCGCCGGCCCCTGGCGCTGGACGTTGACGATGACCAGCGGGGTCTCGCCCATGATGGCGAGGCCGATGTTTTCGCTGTACAGGCTGATGCCGGGCCCGCTGGTCGCGGTCATGGCCTTCCTTCCGGCCATCGAGGCGCCGATGCACAATCCCATGGAGGCGATTTCGTCCTCGGCCTGCATGGCGACGCCGCCTTCGGCGGGAAGCTGCTCGAGCATGTATTCGAGGATCGTCGAAGCCGGCGTGATCGGGTAGCCGGCAAAAAATCCGCATCCCGCCCTGATGGCGCCGCGCACGATCGCTTCGTTGCCCTCGATGAATTCCAATCCCATGACGATTCCCCGGCGGAGCAAGTGCGCCGCCTAAATTATAGCCGCAACCCGCCGTTCTCTGCGACCGGATGTCAGACCTTGAACCACGTCGCCCGGCTGACGCCCCATAGCCCGCCGCTCTCCGCGACGATGGCCGATCCGCCATGGAGCTTGCGGCCATCGGTGGCGATGGGCCACGCATAGACGATGCACGGCGCGCCGATTTCGAGCCCCTCCTTCACCCTGGCCGTGATGCGGCCGAGCAGGACCGGCACGTGGTCGTGCCGCAACAACGCCCAGGCGCTCGGGCAATCGAGGGCCGCCCACAGGTACTCCGGCCCCACGGTGCCGTCAGGCCCGGCCAGCGATTGGTGCGGCAGCCACGGCGCCGCCACGACATCGCTGCCATCGACCGGGCCCGACATGATGGCCAGCCCGCTCCCCGGGGGGCGCCCGTCTCCGCACGCGAAGCATTCCGGGTAGGGGTGCCGGCCCAATCCGAAGTAGCGCAGGGCCGCGTCCTCGGCCTGGGCAAGCGTCGGTGCCTCGGGAATGTCGAGATCGAGCTCGGCGTTGGTGGCCTCGGCGATGAGGGTGGCGCCGTCGTGAACGGTGACGAGGCCGTCTTCGGGGCGTTCGACGCTTAACGTCCGGTCCAGGGGGACCGGGCTGCGCAGGGTCACCTCGGCCTCATCGATACCGCCGCCGCCGATCTTCGCCGCCACCACGCCGCTGACGTAGCCGCCGTGCCCGTTGCCCGGCGGCCCGCAGAACCGCCTGTCGATACGTATGTGCTCTTCCATCGGCAACGCCCGTGGCGCGCCCGGCCTAGTCGTCGTGTTCGGGTTCGAGGACGATCTTGCCCAAGATATTCCGGGCTTCGAGCATGCGGTGGGATTCGGCGGCCTCGCTGAGCGGCAGCCGCGCGCCGATGACCGCCTTCAGCTTGCCTTCCTTGAGCAGCCTGACGATGGTCCTGAGCTCGTTCATGGTGCCGTGGTTGGAACCGATGACGGTCAGTTGCTTGTGGAAGATGTGGGCGACGTTGGCCGTACACTGCATCCCCGAGGAGGCGCCGCAGGTGACCAGCCGACCCATGCGCGTCAGCGAGCGCAGGCTGTCCTCCCAGACATCGGCGCCGACGTGTTCGACGACCACGTCGACGCCGCGCCCGCCGGTGAGTTGGCGCACCTCGTGGCGGAAATCCTGGGTCTTGTAGTTGATCATGTGGTCGGCCCCGAGATCGCGCGCCCACTGGCACTTCTCGTCGCTGCCCGCGGTGCCGATGACACGCAAGCCCGCGAGCTTGGCCATCTGCACCGCCCCGGCGCCGACGCCGCTGGCGGCGGCCTGGATGAGGATGTCCTCTCCGGCCCGGATGTCGGCCCGCTGCAGCATGTGCCACGCCGTCAGGAAGGCGACGTTGATGCTGGCGCATTCGCCGAAATTGAGCCCCTCGTCGAGCTGGATGAGGTTGGCCGCCCGCCCCGTGAAGTATTGGGCGTAGCCGCCCCACACCCCGGACCCGTAGTACTTGTAGTGCTGGCAGATGTTGGGCTGGCCGAGCAGGCAATATTCGCACTGCCCGCAGGCGACGGTGGCATAGACCAGGACGCGGTCGCCGGGCTTGGCGTTGGTGACTTCCGAGCCCACCTCGACCACCTCGCCGGCGATGTCGCCGCCGAGGATGTGGGGGAAGTTCTTGAAGGCCGAGTATTCGCCGCTGCGGCCCATGACGTCGAACCAGTTCACGGACGTTGCCCGCACCTTGATCATGGCGTCGCGCGGGCCCACCGGAAGCGGCTCGACGTCTTCGTATCTCAACGCCTCGGGGGGTCCGTTTTCGTGGATAAGAGCCGCTTTCATGGAATCCGTTCTCTCTTGTTGTGGGCTACGGGGTTTTATCGGCTACAGGGCGGCCATTTCCTCCGACAGCGTGTCGGTGACGAACATGTGTCCGGCCTTGTGGGTGATAATGAAGTCGAGTTTCGAATTGATGGCCACCGCCTGCGGCGTGCAGCCGCACCCCCAGAACACCGGCACTTCGCCGTCCCGGGGCCCGACAAAATCCGTCTGGAATCCGGTTTTTTCGAGATCGACGCCGATGACCGAGGGATCGCCGATGTGGACGGGTGCCCCGTGGGTGGCCGGGAAGCGCGACGTCACCTGAACGGCGCGCACCACTTGGGCGTGCTTGATGGGCCGCATGCTGACCACCATGGGGCCCGAGAAACGGCCGGCCGGGGCGCACTGCACGTCCGTGGTGTAAATCGAGACGATCTTGTCCTCGTCCTGGTGGCGCAGCGGGATGTTGGCGTTGAGGAGCGCCGTCTCGAAGGAATAGCTGCACCCCAAAAGGAAGCCCACCAGGTCGTCGCGCCAGTACTCGGTGATGTCGGACGGCTGGGCGACGAGTTCGCCCTTCTCATAGACGCTGTACCTGGAGAGATCGGTGCGCAGGTCGGCGTTGTCGGCCACCTGCGTGATCATCGGAGAGCCCGGATCGGTGACCTCGACGATGGGGCACGGCTTCGGGTTGCGCAGGCAGAACAGAAGAAAGTCGAAGGCCGCCTCCCTGGGGATGATGACCAGGTTGGCCTGGGCATAGCCCGTGGCCAGGCCCTCGGTGGTGCCCGTCCACTTGCCGGTGCGGGCCAGCGCCCGCAGCTCCCGGGGGTCGAGGTCGAGAAGCTCGTCCTTGGCGACGCTATTGTCCAGTTTCTCAGCGGTCGCGGTGCTCATGGCTGCTCTCCTTTCCTATGCTCTTCAATGACCGGGGGCGCCCCGGTCAATTGATTATCTCCCAGCCGGACTGGTAGATGTCCAACTGTTCCACGGTGTAGTCGCCCAGCGGGTGGTCGCGCTCCGGAATCTCGACGTGCTTAGCCTCTCCGCACAAAGCCGTCGAGAAATACCGCTGGCCGGTATCGTTGGTCATGCACACGATATAGCCGATGTCGGGGTGCTTGCGGGCCAGCTTCAAGGCCGCCGCCACGTTGCTGCCCGACGATATGCCGCAGAATATCCCCTCCTCGCGGGCCATGCGCTTGGCCATCTCCACCGCCTCGTCGGTGTGGGTGGTGATGACGCCGGTCATGTGCCGCAGGTGGAGGTTCCTGGGAACCAGGCCGTCGCCGATGCCCTCGATGCCGTGGGAGCCCCAGCCGCGCTCGGACAGGAGCGGGCACTCCTCGGGCTCGACCGCCCACATCTGCACGTCCGGGTTCTGTTCCTGGAGGCACTTGGCGATGCCGGTGATGCCGCCGCCGCTGCCCGAGGTGGCGACGATGGCCTCGACCCGGCCCTCGGTTTGTTCCCAGATTTCCGGGCCCGTGGTGAGGAAGTGGGACTGCACGTTGTCATCGTTGTCGAACTGGTTGGGAACCCAGTATTGGTCCGGGTCCTGGTCCCTGATCTCGAAGGCCTTCTCCAGGGCCAGGTCGACGTCGCTTTCGCCGCCCGGCGTGAACACCAGCTCGGCGCCGTAGGCCACCATGAGCTTCTTGCGTTCGTCGCTCATGCCGACCGGCATGGTGATGATGCAGCGGTAGCCCTTGAGCGCCGCCACCCAGGCGCAGGCCGTCCCGGCGTTGCCGGTGGAACACTCCAGGATGGTCATGCCGGCCTTCAGGTCGCCGCGCGCCTCGGCCTCGGTGATCATGTTGTAATAGGCACGGTCCTTGAGGCTGCCGGTGGGCCCGTACCATTCGAGCTTGCAATAGATTTCGGCGCCGACGTCCTTGGCGATGCGGTTGAGGCGCACCATCGGCGTGTTGCCGATGACGTCGAACATGGACTGGCAGGCGCGCTGGTTCGATTCCCAGGACCGTCTCTCTATCATGCGCTTGGTCTCCTCGCTTTATAAGGTGCTTTCAGGCGGCCAGCTTGGCGGCGACGTCCTCGATGTCGGGCTCGACCATGATGGGCGCGCCCTGGGCCGCCTTGAGGGCCGAATCGATGTCCTTGAGGCCGTGTCCGGTGACCAGGGCGACCACCCGCTCGGCCCCATCCAGATCCCCCGCCTCCTTCATCTTAATGACCCCGGCCATGGCGGTCACCCCCGCCGGCTCGGCGAACACGCCGGTGGCGCGCGCCACCCTTCGCTGGGCGGCGAGGATTTCCTCGTCGGTGACCGCCATGAAGCCGCCGCCGGTGTGGCGCGCCGCGCGCAGGGCCTTGATCTGGTCGCGCGGATATCCGACGCAGATGCTGTCGGCCAGGGTCTCGGCCCGTTGCGGCTTGATTTCCGGCCAGCCCTTTTCGAAAGCCTCGACCAACGGTGCCGCGCCCGCCGCCTGGACGCCGATGAGCTGGGGGATGCGGTCGATCAGCCCGAGGCGGTGGAAGTCGACAAACCCCTTGTGCAGGCCGCCGAAGATGCAGCCGTCGCCGACCGCGCAAAAGACCTTGTCCGGCACCTCCCACTCGAGCTGCTCGCAGATCTCCAGGGCGGCGGTCTTCTTGCCCTCGCCAAGGAAGGGATTGACCGCCGTGTTGCGGCTGTACCAGCCCCACCGTTGGCTGGCCTCCCAGGCCAGGCCGAAGCACTCATCGTAGCTTCCCCTGACCATGATCACCGTGGCCCCATAGACCAGCAACTGGGCGACCTTGGCCTTGGGCGCCCGTTCGGGCACGAAGATGTAGGGCTTGAGGCCCAAGTAGGCGGAGACGCAGGCCATCGACGTCGCGGCGTTCCCGGTCGACGCCCCGGCCACCGCGTCCTTGCCCAGCTCCTTGGCGCGCACGGCGGCCATGACGCTGGCCCGGTCCTTGAGCGACGCCGATGGATTGCCGGTGTCGTCCTTCAACCACAGGCACTTCAGGCCGAGCTCACGCTCCAGCCGGTCGGCCCGGTATAGGGGCGTCCAGCCGATGCGCAGGGGGGGACAGAGCTCGCGCCTGGAAAGGGGCAGGATCTCCCAGTAGCGCCATTGCGAGGCCTCGGTGCTGTCGGCCAGGTGTTGTTTGGTGAGGCGGGGACGGATGGCCTCGTAGTCGTAGATGACATCGAGGGTGCCCAGGTCGAGGCCGCAGTCCGGGCAAACGTAGTCGACGTCGTCGTCGCCGTACATCTTGGAGCAGGTGACACAGGCCAGGTGGTCGATCTTTTTCATTTTCCAAGCGCGCTCGGTGGTGGGTGGTGGAATTCCCGCACCGCGGGCCGACGCCGTAAATAATTATTCTCTTACTTAGGGGGCTGAGTCAACCACTTCGTCGCGGGGGCAAAGCCCCTACGCCGCCAGGTAGTCGAGGACCACCTCCTTGACGTGATCGCGCCGCCGGCGCAGCCAGTCGGCGTCGGCGAGGTCGTCCTGCAGCATCCACGACAACGTGTGGCGGTTGGACAGGTGCACCCAACAGAGCGAGAAGATGGTGAGCCAGAGCTGGGCCGGGTCGACGCCCGGCCTGAACACCCCGGTCTTGGCGGCGCGCGCCAGCAGATGCCCGAGCGATTCCTGGAGCGGCCGCGTCAGCGCGGCGATCAGTTCCGAGCGCTTGATGTACTTGGCGCGCAGCAGGTTCTCGCCCATCACCAGGTTGATCAGGTCCGGGTTGTCGACGAAGTGCTCGAAGGTGAAATCGACGAGGCGGCGCATGCCCTCTTCCGGCTCCAGGTCCTGCAACTCCAGTTGCCGTTCCTGGGAGCGCACCCTTTCGTACATGTGCTCGAGGACGGCGACGTAGAGTTTCTCCTTGTTGACGAAGTAGTGGTACAGCATGCGCATGTTGGCGTTGGCCCGCTTGGCGATCTTCTCCACCCGCGCGCCCTTGAACCCGTGCAGGCTGAACTCCTTGATGGCGGCCTTGAGGATTCTTTCCTTGGTCTTGGCCGGGTTGCGCGCCTTGAAGGACAGTTCGCGCCGCGGCTTCTTGGCGCGGCGCGGCCTGTTGGCGTCCCGAGGGGCGTTTTCTACCATTTTCCACCATCACTCCAAGCGCCGGCATTGCAAGCGCCGGGCAAACGGGCGCTCCGAGAATAATACCTATTGACACGCAATGAAATAAGAGAATGCTTACTTAAGAGTTCGATCGACGCGCCATGGGCCCGGGACCTGGGCGCGGGAGGACTGCCAGATGGCGGAAATAGACGACCTCATCTCGTTCGAGATGTTCAAGAACGCGATCTTCTCGATCGCCGACGAGATGGCGGTGACCATCTGCCGCACCACCTATTCCGGAATCCTGCGCGACAACATGGACTTCGCCACCGCCATCGCCAACGCCGAGGGCCGGCTGGTGGCGCAGGGATTGACCCTGCCGTTTCACCTGGGCTCCATGCACACCGCCATCGCCGCCGTCATGGCGCGCTATGGGGACGACATCGGCGCCGGCGACGTGTTCATCCTCAACGACCCCTTCGCGGGCGGCATGCACCTGCCCGACATCTTCATCATCAAGCCGGTATTCGCCGACGGCACGCGCATCGCCTTCGTCCTGACCACGGCCCACCACGGGGACGTCGGCGGTCGCGTGCCCGGCTCCAACGCCGCCGATTCGACCGAAATCTACCAGGAAGGGCTGCGCCTGCCGCCCCTCAAGCTGATCGAAGGCGGGGCCCGCAACGAGACCCTGTGGACCGTCATCGAGACCAACGTGCGCCTGCCGGTGCGGCTGTTCGGCGACCTGCGCGCCCAGTTGGCGGCGTGCGAGGTCGCCGAGAAGCAGTTCCTGGAGCAGGTGGCGCGCTACGGCACCGATACCGTCAAGGTCTACATGGCCGAGGTCATGGACTACGCCGAGCGCCTGGCCCGCGCCGCGGTCAGCGAGCTCCCCGACGGCGAGTTCAGCTTCGAGGACTGGATCGACGACGACGGTGTCGAGTTTGGCAAGCCCATTCGCCTGTTCGTGACCGTGCGCAAGGAAGGCGACAGGATGTCCTTCGACTGGACGGGCAGCGCCAAGCAGGTCAAGGGCGCCATCAACAGCACGCTTTCGGTGACCCAGGCGGCGTCGTACACGGCGCTGCGCTCGATCCTGCCCGGCACCATCCCCAACAACGACGGCGTCTTCCGGGCGATCGACGTGACGGCGCCGCCCGGCACCATCACCAACGTCGTCCTGCCCGGCGCCTGCGCGGCGCGGGCGCTGACCGGGTTCCGCATGCTCGACTGCGCCTTCGGCGCCCTGGCCAGGATGTCGCCCGAGCTCGTCGGCGCGGCCGGCGACGGCGGCAACGTCGGCGTCTCCATCGGCGGCTACGACAAAGACCGCAAGCCGTTCATCTATGTCGACTTCGCCTGCGGCACGTGGGGCGGCCGTCCGTGGGCCGACGGCCTCGAGGGCAACACCAACCTGTTCATCAACATGGCCTCGCAGTCCATCGAGGTGACCGAGTCCGAACACCCCATCGAGATTCTCGCCTACGAGCTGGCCGGCGACCGCTGCGGCGCCGGCAAGTACCGCGGCGGGGCCCCCTTTTACCGAGACTACCGCCTGGGCGAGAAGGACGCGGTCCTGCAGGTACGCGCCGACCGCCAGGTCGTCCGTCCCTATGGCCTCTACGGCGGCAAGCCCGGCAAGCCGGGCTCCAGCCACTTCAACCCGGAGACCGAGGACCGCAAGCTTCCCTCCAAGGTGACCATGGATTTCCACGAGGGCGAAGTGATGCGCTACGTGATTGCCGGCGGCGGCGGATGGGGAGATGCGCTGGAACGCGACGCCGATCTGGTGCTCAACGACGCCCGCAACGAGATCATAAGCGTCGAGACGGCGCGCCTCGATTACGGCGTGGTGATCGACGCCGGGACGTGGGCCGTCGACGGGGCGGCGACGGACAAGCTGCGCGACGCCATGCGCACCGCCCGAGGGCGCGACGAGATGCCCTTCGTGAGCCACGAGGATTAGCCCCCCATGACGGACTATCGCATCGGCGTCGATATCGGCGGCACCTTCACCGACATCGTCTTTCTCGACGACGGCGGCCGGGTGCTCACCAAGAAGATATCGTCGAGCGTCGACAACTACGCCCAAGCCATCGTCGACGGTCTGACCGAGGTCTTCGCCGACACCGGCATGGGCGGCGAACAAATCCTCGAGGTGCTGCACGGCACCACCGTCGCGTCGAACGCCATCCTCGAACTCAAGGGGGCGCGCGTCGGGCTCATCGCATCGAAGGGGTTTCGCGACATCCTTGAAATCCGCAACCTGCGCATGCCGAGGCTCTACGACCTGAGATGGCAGAAGCCGGCGCCGCTGATCGAGCGCTACCTGCGCCTCGTCGTCGACGAGCGCATCGACGCCCGGGGCAACGTGCAAAGGCCCCTGGAGCGCCACGACGCCGAGCGCGCCGTCGACAGGCTGACCGCCGAGGGCGTCGAGGCCATCGCCGTCTGCCTCATCAACTCCTACGCCAACCCGGCGCACGAACGGCTCATCGCCGAGGTCATCGCCGAGCGCGCCCCCGACATGGCGTTCTGCATCAGCTACGACGTGCTGCCCGAGATCAAGGAGTACGAGCGCACGTCGACGACGGTCGTCAACACCTACGTCATGCCGGTCGTCTCCAAGTACCTGAAGACCCTGCGCACCGGGCTCGACGACCGCAAGATCGAAGCGCCGCTGCTGCTCATGCAGTCGAACGGCGGCCTCACCACCGGCGAGGAGGCGGCGGGCAAGCCCGTCAACATCGTCGAATCGGGGCCCGCCGCCGGCGTTGTCGGCGCCCACGCCGTGGCCACCCGCAGCGGCTATCGCGACGTCATCAGCTTCGACATGGGGGGCACCACGGCCAAGGCGTCCCTCATCGAGGACGGCGCCTTCACGCGCACGTCGGAGCATTCCGTCGGCGGCGGCATCATGATCGGCTCGCGCCTGCTGACCGGCGGCGGCTACCTGCTCAAGGTGCCGGCCATCGACCTGGCCGAGGTCGGCGCCGGCGGCGGTTCCATCGTGTGGATCGATTCCGGCGGCTCCGTGCAGATCGGCCCAGAAAGCGCCGGCGCCTATCCGGGACCGCTGTGCTACGACCTGGGCGGCACCGAGCCGACGGTGACCGACGCCAGCGTCATCCTGGGCTACCTCAACCCCGAGTACCTGGTGGGCGGAGAACTCGCCCTCAACGCCGAGAGGAGCCGCCAGGTGTTCGCCGACAAGATCGCCAAGCCGCTTGGCCTCGATCTTGAGTACGCCGCCTTTGGGGCGCGCCAGATCGCCATCGCCAACATGATCCGCGCCATCAAGGCGATCTCGTCGGAGCGCGGACGCGACCCGCGCGGCAACACGCTTTTCGCCTTCGGCGGCAACGGGCCGCTGTTCGCCGCCGGCATGGCGCACGAGCTCGGCATGAAGCGCATCGTGGTGCCCCCCTCGGCCGGCCTGTTCTCGGCCTTCGGCCTGCTTTACGCCGACGTCGAGCACCACTATTCCAGGACCATCCAGCGCCTGCTCGGCGGCGCCGACCCGGCGCACCTGAACCAGGTATGGGACGAACTCGAGGAGACGGCGCGCCGGCAACTGGCGGCCGACGGCTTCCCGTCCGAGCGCATGCAATTCCGGCGCGCCGCCGACATGCACTACAAGGGCCAGATATACGAGCTCACGGTGGCGGTGCCGGGCGGCGTCCTCGACGCGGCCTCGCTGGCCGCCCTCGAGGAAGCCTTCGGCGAGGAGCACGAGCACACCTACGGCCACCGCGCCGGAGCCGACGAGCCGGTCGAGCTGGTCAACGCCCAGGTCGTCGGACAGGGCATCCCGGAACGGGCGCGCATGCCGGAACGCCTCGTCCTCGAACGGATGCGCGGCGCCGCGACGCCGCCCGCCCGCAAGGCCTATTTCGGCCCCGAGAAGGGGTGGCTGGAGACCCCGGTGGTGGCGCGCGCCGATCTTGCGACCTCGCGCCTCGGCCCGTGCATCGTCGAGGAATACGACACCACGTGCCTGGTGCCGCCGGGCGCCACGGCGTCCCTCGACGGGCGCGGAAATATTATTGTCGAGCTTGGGTAGGACGGGGGCGCCACCACCCCCCAAGCGGCGCACGGTCCCGAGTGCCGCCAGAGTGCGATCGTTTCAATCCAGGTCGATAAGACCTTATCGGCCCTTGAACCGGGGTTCCCGCTTTTCCATGAAGGCGCGGCGGCCTTCCGTGAAATCCTCGCTGGCGAACGCCTCGTCGACCAGGGCGCGGCATTTGTCGAGGTCGGGGGCATCGGGGTTCTTCAGGACCTCGTTGATGATGACCTTCATGGCTTTCACGGTGAGCGGCGCGTTGGCGGCCACGGTCTTGGCGTAAGCGGCCACGAAATCCTCGAGCTCGTCCCCGGCGAGGACCTTTTGCACGAGGCCGATGTCGAGGGCCTCTTGGGCATCGAGTTGGCGGCCCGAGAATGTAATGTCCCGCGCCGCGCCCGGCCCGACCGTGGCGACCAGGCGGGCCAAGCCCTCGAACGGATAACCGAGACCGAGTTTCACCGCCGGCAGGCCGAACCTGGATTTTTCCGAGCAGAACCGGAGATCGCAGCAAACGGCGAGCGCCAGGCCGCCGCCGATGCAGTAGCCGTCGACCATGGCGATGGTCGGCTTGGGCAACGCCTGGACGTTGTCATAGGCGCGTCGGACACGGTCGTTGTAGTGGCGCACGGAGTCTTCGCTGCTGCGTTCCTTTTCGAACTTCGAAATGTCGGCGCCGGAAACGAAAGCCTTGCCCCCGGCACCGGCGAGGATGACGACCCGGACCGCGTCGTCGGCGGTGAAGTCCTGAAGAATTTCGTCCGCCGCGTCCCACATTTCAAGAGAAACCGCGTTGTGGCGTTCGGGGTTGTTGAAGGTCATGCGGCCGATGCCATGGGCCTTTTCGGCCAGCATTTTGTCGCTGTTCATCGGCGGGCTCCTGGAGTTGCGTTAGATGATGTGGCGCACCCTGAGGTCTTTGATTTCGTCGTCCGAGATGCCGAGCGCGGCGAGGATTTCGTCGGTCTGCTGGCCCCGTTCGGGAGGCGCCACGGCGAGGCGGCTCGGCGTGCGGCTGAGAGAAAAAGGCTGGGCCATCATCCGGGTTTCGCCGAAACATGAGGTGTCGATTGCCTCGGCTACTCCTAAGTGTTGCACCTGCGGGTCGGCGAACAATCCCTCCATGTCGTAGATCGGCCCCGACGCAACACCGGCGTTGGCGAAGATGGAAAGCCATTTGGCGCTGGGCTTCCGCTTTGTCCGCTCACTGATCAAGGCGTGCAGTTCAACGCGGTTTTGGGAGCGCTTGTCGTTGGCTTCGAAGCGCGGATCGGACACCCATTCAACGGCATCCAAAGCCTCGCACAAACGCCTCCAAATTACTTCGCCGGCGGCGCCGATATTGATGTGGCCGTCGCTGGTCGGAAATACGCTGGTCGGAAACGATGTCGGGTGGTCGTTGCCAGCCTGCCCCGGGACCACACCCTCCATCAGGTAACGGGCGGCCTGGAAATCGAGCATGAAGGCCTGCGCCTGCAGCAACGAGGTCTGTACCCACTGGCCCTTGCCGGAACCTGCACGCTCGATCAAGGCCACCAGAATCCCCATGGCGCAGAACAATCCGGCGGTCAGATCGGCAACCGGTATGCCCACGCGCATCGGCCCGCGCCCCGCCTCCCCGGTGATCGACATCAGCCCGCCCATGCCCTGGGCAATCTGATCGAAGCCGGGGCGCCTGGCATACGGCCCGTCCTGGCCGAAACCGGAAACGCTGCCGAGCACGATGGCCGGATTGACGGCCGAGAGTTGTTCGTAATCAACGCCCAGGCGGGTCTTCACGTCGGGGCGGAAATTTTCGACGACGACGTCCGCCGTCTCCACCAAGCGCATCATGATGGCACGGCCGTCGGCTTCCTTCAGGTTCAAGGTGAGGGAGCGCTTGTTGCGTTGCAGATTCTGAAAATCCGCGGTGTGGCGCCGGGCGCCGAGGGCGCCGTCGGGCTCGATCGCCTCGGGCGGCTCGACCCGGATGGCGTCGGCGCCCCAGTCGGCCAACTGGCGCACGCACGTCGGCCCCGACCGCACCCGGGTGAGGTCGAGAACCGTAATGCCCTTCAAGGCGTCGGACGCCGGAACGTATGTCATGGTCGCGACCTCGTCATCTCATGACGGCTGTGTTTACCAATATATCAGACACGTCGCAGCAAGGACGTGAATGAATGCAAATGCGAGACCGCCCCCCCCCAAGGGTCTGCAATATGGCCGTGGACAAACCTATGGTTTATGAATACACACCCCGGTTCGGCGGCGGTGCGCGCCGCAAACGGCCAGACCACAAAGGTAACAACCAGATGACGGCATCTTCGAAAGTAATGGGTGGTACATCCTACCTGGATTTGCGCGAACGCATGCAGGTCCGCGATCGCGGACTGCGCGAAAAGGTGATGAGCCTCACCGACGCCATCGGTCTCGTCAACGACGGCGACCACATGGCGATCGGCGGCAACACCTTCTCGCGCACCCCGTTCGCGGCAGTGTGGGAGGTGGTGCGGCAAAAGAAAAAGAACCTGACCGTTTCGCGCAACATCACCTCGTCCGAGGGCGACCTGCTCCTCGCCGGCGGTTGTTCCGAGCATTACATCACGAGCTGGTTCAGCCAGGGCATCGTGTGGGGTGTCTCCAAGGTGATGCGCCACTTCATGGAGTCGGGCGCCGTCCGCTACGACGAGTGGAGCCACATGAGCATCGGCATGATGTACCGGGCAGGCGCCCTCGGCCTGCCCTTCATGCCGAGCCGCGTGATGATGGGCTCGGACATGGCGCGCCTGGTAGCCGACGACATCAAGGAGATGGACTGTCCCTACACGGGCGAAAAGCTAGCCCTGCTGCCGGCGCTCAATCCGGATGTGGCGCTCATCCACGTCCATCGCGCCGACGCTTACGGCAACGCCCAGTACGACGGCCTGCCGTTCATGGAGGCCGACCTAGCGCTGGCCGCCGACAAGGTGATCCTGACTTGTGAGCAGATCATCTCCAACGACCAGATCCGGCGCGCCCCGGACCAGACCAAGATACCTTTTTTCGCCGTGGAAGCCGTGGTCGAGGTGCCCTACGGCTGCATGCCGCACGAGTGCTCGGGCCTTTACGAGCCCTATTACTCGCACATGGACTATTACGCCAAGCTGACCCGCGAGAAAGGCATCGAGGGCGCCAACGACTACCTCCAGGAATACGTCTACGGTCCCGAGAACTGGAACGATTTTCTGAACCGCCTGGGTTTCTCCGGTATCATCGAGGCAACGAAAGCGGGAAGGAGGCTGTACAGTGACTGATACGGTGACCAAGTCGAAATGCTCGACGGCCGAGCTGCTCTCGGTCATGAGCTCGCGCATCCTCGAGGACGGCACTCTCTTGTTCGCCGGCGTCGGCATCCCGTTGCTGGCGGCGACCCTGGCGCAACGCATGCACGCACCGCACCTGACCATCCTCTTTGAGGGCGGTGTCGTCGGACCCTATATCGAGTCCGGCAAGCTGCCGCCGTCGACCAACGAGGCGCGCACCTCGCGCATGGCCAACATGGTGCCTTCGCCGACCGACGTGCTGGCCCTCTTGCAGCGCGGCTACGTGGACTACGGCTTCATGGGCGGCGCCCAGGTCGACCAGTACGGCAACCTCAACAGCTCGTTCATCGGCAACCCGGCCTCGCCCAAGATCAGGCTGCCGGGAAGCGGCGGCGGCAACGATATCGCCAGCCTGGCCCGCATGATCGTCGCCATGCCGCACGAGAAAAAGCGTTTCGTCGACAAGGTCGATTTTGTGACCAGCCCGGGCTACCTGGACGGCGGCACCACCCGGCGCGATTCGGGCCTCATCACCGGCTCCATGCACAAGGTCATCACCGATCTTTGCATCATGGGCTTCGACGAAGAATCGAAGCGCATGAGGCTGGAGGCCCTGCACGTGGGCGTAGAGGTCGCCGACGTGATCGAGAACACCGGCTTCGAGCCCATCCTTCCCGACAAGATCGGGATCACCGAGCCCCCCACCACCGAAGAGCTGCACATCCTCAACGAAATCGACTCCGAGGGAATGTATCTGAACTAGGGCCGGCGGCCGAACCCATGCGGAGTCACCAGACATGAAGGTCGAGGATCAGGTTCGCGCGGCACTCGGCGCCGGACGCCACACCCTCACCGAGCCCGAGGCCAAGGTCCTCTTCAAGTCCCTGGGCATTCCCGTGCCCGACGGCGGTGTGGCAAACTCGGCGGAGGACGCGGCCGACCTGGCCCGCAAAATCGGCCTCCCGGTGGTGGCCAAGGTGGTGTCCCCCGACATCACCCACAAGACCGAAGCCGGCGGTGTCGTCTGCCCGGTGGCCATGGCGGAGGACGCGGCGGAGGCCTATGAGGCCATCGTCGGGCGGGTCCGCGGCACCTGTCCCGAGGCGAGCATCGAGGGCGTGCTGATCGAGGCCTTCCGGCCCGGCGGCATCGAATGCGTCGTCGGCATCAAGCGCGACGAGGCGTTCGGACCGGTCGTCATGTTCGGCCTCGGCGGCGTCTTCGTCGAGGTGCTGGACGAGGTCGCCTTCCGCTTAGCGCCGCTCACCGATGGCGACGTCGAGGCGATGCTGAGCGAAACCCGCGGGAGCCGCTGCCTGGACGGTTTTCGTGGCCAGCCCGCCGTCGACAAGGCGGCTCTCGCCGCCGTCATCAAGGCATGCGCCGGGATAGCGACGGCACCGGGCGTCGGCAAACTCATCGGAACCCTGGAAATCAACCCCCTGACGGCCAGCGAAAACGGCGTCGTCGCCCTCGATGGCCTGGTCACCCTGCGCCCCTGAACGCGGTATATCCATGAGAGACATCACCCCCCTGGTGGCGCCCTGCTCCATCGCCGTGATCGGCGCCTCCACCGACCCCGCCAAGTCGGGCGGCATCCTCTTCAAGAACCTGTTGGACGGCGTCTTTGCGGGGCCTCTCTACCCGATCAACCCACGCGCCGAGACGGTCATGGACATCAAGGCGTATCCCACCATCGCCGAGGTGCCCGACGCGGTCGATCTCGTCTTCATCGTAGTGCCGCGCCAGTACGTCAAGGAGGCGTTGTCCCAGTGCGCGGCGAGCGGCGCAAAGGCGGCCTGCATCATTACCGCCGGCTTCTCCGAGATCGGCGACGGCGGCGAGGAGGAGCTGAGGAAAATAGCCCGCGACGGCAACATTCTGGTCGCTGGCCCCAACACGGTCGGCATGGTGAATGCCGAAATCGGCATGATGGGAAGCTTCGTTTCCTTTCCCGAGTGGAAGAGCGGCGGGGTTTCCTTGTTCGCGCAATCCGGCCTCTTCGCCGGGGTTTACCTGCGCCAGGTGATGTGCGCCGAGAGCCAGCGCCTGGGCGTCGGCAAGAGCATCGCCGTCGGCAACAAGCTCGACGTCGACGAGATCGACTTCCTGGCCTACGCCGCCACCGACCCGGGAACCGAAGTCATGGGTTTCTATCTAGAGAGCATGCGCGATCCCCGGGGGTTCCTGGAGGTGGCCGCCAAGGTGCGCGACAAAAAGCCCATTGTCGTCCTCAAGGTGGGCCGCACCAGCGCCGGCGCCAAGGCCTCGGCGTCGCACACCGGCTCGCTGGCCACCGACGACGCCCTGCTCGACGCGGGCCTGAACCAGTACGGGCTGGTCCGCGCCGGGGACGAGGCCGACTTCATCGGCTTGCTCAAGGCCTTCTCCATGCTCGCCCCGCCTGGCGGCCGGCGGGTCGGCGTCCTCACCACCAGCGGGGCGCTCGGCGTCATGGCGGTCGACCAACTTAGCGACGCCGGGATGGAAATCGCCGAGTTCACACCGGCCACCATGGAGCGGCTGCAATCTGCCCTCCCCGACTGGCAACCAGCCGGTAATCCCTACGATTTCTGGGTCGCCCTCGACGTCATGGGCAATCGCGACGGCCACGCCGTGCCCCTCGACGCGGCGATGGCCGACGACAACACCGACATGGTCCTCGCCCTACTGCTGGCGTCGCCGAACTCGGACTTCCCCAAGGTCGGGCAGGTCTTCACCGCGTTGCGCCGCAAGCATCCGAAGAAGCCCTTGGTCCTGGTCATCCACGGCAGTGCCGAGCGTGACCGGTGGCTGCGCGAGATCGAGGGATGCGGGCTACCCGTCTACGAGTCGTCGAGCGCCGCGGTGCGCGTCATGGGCGCGCTCGCCTTCTACGCCGAGCATACGAACACCGACAGGTAGGGCGTTATTCCGCCACAGGGTCTTATCGTCTTAGATAGAAACGACCCACGACGTGAATCTCTCTCTAAATAGCCTCGGCATCCTGCCTACTGGTCGGCAGGCGGGCCACGATGATGCGCATCAGGCACATGCCGAACTTGGGATTCTGGTAGTAAAGCTGCACCATGTCGTTGTTGGAGATGATGGTAGAGGTCGCAGTCCGTGGCGCAAACACCGGTGCAGGTGCGCCGGTTGTCCGGCGTGAAGGCGCTGATCTCACCGAGCACGTCGCCGGGTCCACAATCGACGCCGGTCTCATTCAGATGAACGGTGCCGTCGGCGATTATGATCATGCGCTCCAACCGCTCATCTTTCTTGAACAACACTGTGCCGGCGGCCATCCGAGCCTTGCTCATGAACGGCAGCAGCGGGAGGAGGTTGTTATCGCCTTCCGAGGATTCGCGTATTTTCCGGACCAATTTATACATTTGCCACGTCTTGTAACCGTTCAGGGGCAATAGCAGGGAGTGCAGCACCAACGTCGGAAAACTGGGCACGAGGAAGCCAAACAGTATGAACCCGATATTGCCGCCGACGGCGCCGAGGCGAAGCGGAATGATGGTCTTGCGGTACATGCCCCAAAGGGTCACGCCACCGCCAAAGTAGCCGACGAGATCGACCCAAGGAACGCCTTCCATGGCCATCGTGAAGTCTCGTCTTCCATGCCGGGCCCGGTCGATTCCAACGGCCCCGATGGGATGTTTCCAAGCCCGCGCCTCAGCCGGCGCAATCGACGCAACGCTCTATGGTCGGCTCGATGGCCAGGCGCTTGGGCGGGATTCCCTCGCCGCATTCCGCGCAGTAGCCGTACTCGCCGTTCTCGATGCGCCCGAGCGCCACCTCTATTCGTTGCAGCCGTCCCTGGCGACGCGTTTCCACGGCCTGGGCCATGGCCTGCACCTGCAGGGCGTCCATCCTGGACAGGCGGCCGACGCTCTGCTGGTCGAGTTCGACGGGGCGGCGCTCCTCGGCGGCGGCGGCACTCATCTCCTCAATCTCGCCGCGCTCGCGCTCGAGGGCCTTCCTCGCCGCCTTGATATCCGATGTGCTCTTTCTGGCCACGTCCGCTACCTTTCTCCGATTGCCCCGCCAGGGAAAATCCATGCAATAATTATAACCTCAAACTGACGAAAGGACCGTCCATGCCCATTCTATCCGCCGAAGGCTTCCTCGATACCCACGTCCATACCGGCCCGGCGCCGTTCCGCCGCATCGGCGACACCATCGACATCGCCGGCTGGTGCGCCGAGGCGGGCATGAGCGGCATCGTCGTGAAAAGCCATTTCGAGGCGACCATCACCAAGGTCTATCACGCGCGGAAGGTTTACCCCGACTTCCCCGTCTACGCCGGCATCGCGCTCAACCGGGGCGTCGGCGGCATCAATCCGCTGGCCGTCGAGCAGGCCTTGAAACAAGACGCCCGGTTCGTGTGGATGCCGACCACCGACGCCGTCAACCACGTGCGTGTCTTCGGCGCCGCCGGGTCGTTCGGCAACATCGGCGGCGGCAGCTATGCCGCAAACAAAAGCTCGCGCGGCGAGAAGGGCCTCTACAGCGTCCTCAAGAGCGGCAAGCTGACGGCGGAAGCCAAGGACATCATCGAACTCATCGTCGAGCACGACGCGGTCCTCGCCACCGGGCATATGTCCAAGGAAGAGATCTATGCCCTCGTCGAGTACGGGCGCGGCAAAAAGCTGTCCAAGATCATCATCACCCACCCCGAGATGCAATGCCCCAATCTGGACATCGCCACCCAGGTCGAACTCGCCGGCGAGGGGTGCCTGATGGAGTACTGCGCCATAAACTGCATGCCCATGTTCCAGAGCGTCACGTCGGAGCAGATGAAGGAGGCGATGGACGCCGTCGGCGCCGATCACGCAATCATCGCCACCGATTCGGGCCAGCCCTTCAGCCCCAAGACCCCCGATATGTTCCGCGTCTTCGCCCAGGTGCTGCACGAGAAGGGTGTCGCCATTGACGACATCTCGAAGATGGCGATTCACAACCCGGCGCGCCTGCTCGGCGTCACGCCGCGCAACACCGAGATCAAGTTCATGAAAGAGGTATCCGGCGTCGCGCAGGATGCCTGACGGCAAGGACAAGGAACAAATCACATGACCGTCGCGCGACACTCCAGGCCACCCGAGGTGGCCGAGCTCTCGATCGAGGAAATCGCCGCCCGGTACGTGCGCCACTACCGCGACTGCGTGCCCGATTGGGAGGCCTTCGAGGACGCCAAGGTGGACGGCTACCGCCGCGCCCAGCACCACTTCATCGGCGGCGGCGGGTCGGGCAAGCACGACAACCCCGACGCCATTCCGCAGCGCAGCTTCACGCTCTCCATCATGTACGTCGAGCCCGGCGAGAGCAACGCGGCGCACACCCACGAGGTCGAGGAGGTCTTTTTTCGTCCTCCAGGGAGTGCTCACGGTATTTCTCGAGGAGGAAGGCAAGGGCCGGCCCGAAACCATGGGCTACGCCAACGAGGCCCTCTACGGACGCCGCAGCGCGCACCTGAAAGAGACGTGAAAGGGCGGCGCCCCCTTTAAGCCGCCCGTCAAGTTGCCGCGTCGCCGTTTGTTGCCGCTTCGATAGCCCGCCTGATGCGGCGTGGCGTCATCGGCGTTTCGTTGATCTCGGCGCCGATCGGCTTAAGGGCGTCGCGGATGGCGTTGGCGATGGCGGCGGGCGGCGATATGGCGCCCCCCTCGCCCATGCCCTTCATGCCGTATTCGGTGTGCTCGGTAGGGGTCGTCATGTGGGCAATCTTGACCTCGGGAATTTCCGTGGCGGCGGGCATGAGGTAATCCATGAAGGTGGTGGCCAGGGGCTGCCCGTCGTCGCTGTAGGGAATCTCCTCGTAAAGCGCCGTCCCGATGCCTTGGGAGACGCCGCCGGCGATCTGGCCGTCGACGACCAGGGGATTGACGATGGTGCCGCAATCCTCGACCACAGCGTAGTCGAGGATGTCGACCGCCCCGGTCGCCGGATCGACGGCGACCACGGCGGCGTGGGTGGAATAGCAGAAGACGCCAGTAGCGATGCCGGGCTCGTAGGTGGCGGTGGCCTCGACCATGGGTTCGGTATCGGGCGGCAGCCCGTCGTGGCGCAAATAGGCGGCGTGGCCCACGTCGGCGAAGTTGATGTTGCCTCGCGGGCCGAAAATCCCGCCATCGCGAAGCTCGATCTCATTCGGCTCGCACTGCAGCATGTGGGCAGCGATGACGGCGATCTGGTCGCGGATCTTGCGGCACGCCCCAGCCACTGCGCCCCCCGCCATGACCATGGAGCGCGAGGCAAACGTGCCCATGCCGAAGGGGCTGAGACCGCTGTCGCCGTGGCGCACCGAGATGCGGTCCGGATCCATGCCGAGTTCCTCGCAGGCGACCTGGGCGAGGGTCGTCTCCAGGCCCTGGCCGTGGCACTGGATGCCGGTGAGCAGCACCAGGGTACCGTCGGTCATGAGCCGCGCCGTGGCGCTTTCAAACCCCGGGATGACGTGGACGCCGCGCGTCACCCATTCTCCGCAGCCGTGGGCCGTCTGTTCCGTATAGGTGGCGAAGCCGGCGCCGATCAGCCGGCCGTCGGGCTCGGCGCCGCGCTGGCGCCGGCGCACGTCGTCGAGGCCGATAAGCTCGACCGCCTTGGCGACGCTCCCGGGGTAGTCGCCGTTGTCATAGAGAAGCTCGGTCGCCGAGCGGTAAGGCATAAGCTCGGGCGTCACCATGTTCTCCATACGCACCTGATAGGGCTCGCGCCCGACGGCGGCGGCGACCTCGTCAATAATGCGCTCGATGGTGAAGCACGCCGCCGGCCGGGCGACGCCCCGGTAGGGGCCAATCGGTGACTTGTTGGTGGCCACCGTGTGGCCGCGTGCCCGGTAGTTGGCTATGCGGTAGGGGCCGGGGATGTTCTTCATCGCCATCCCGGTTTCCATCAGCGGACTGTTGGGCCAGTGGGAATAGGCACCGGAATCGACGATCACGTCGACGTCGAGCCCAAGCAGCTTGCCCGCAACGTCGGCGTAGGCCTTGACGCGGTGGATGTGCTCCCGGCAATGGGTCGAGGACAAAAAGTGCTCGCGCCGGTCCTCGACCCAGCGGACGGGGGTGCCGAGCTTCTGGCCGAGCGCCGCGACAACCATCTCTTCCGGGTAGAGGATGTTCTTGATGCCGAAACCGCCGCCCACGTCGGGCGCGATGACATGCACCTGGCGCTCCTCGATCTGTAGGTGCTGGGCCAGGCCGGCGCGGATTTGATGGGGGAACTGAGTGGAGCTGTAGACGACCAGTTCGTCGAGGCGGTCGTCCCAATAGGCGAGCGCGGCGCGCCCTTCCATGGGCGCACCAACCTGGCGGTACATGCGGAACTCGCGCTCGATGACCACGTTGGCGGCGGATGCCGCCGCCTCCACGTCGCCGGCGTCGACCTCCGTCTTGATAAAATAGTTGTCGCTCCACCCCTCGTGAAGCAGCGGCGCGTCCGGCCGCATCGCCGCGATAGCGTCGACGACCGCGGGAAGCTCGTCGAAATCGCAAATGCAGGCGGCGGCCATGTCCTCGGCCTCGGCCCGCGTCGGCGCCACGCAAACGGCGATGGTTTCGCCGACGAAGCGCACCCTGCCGGTGGCCAGCGGCGGGTAGGGTGAAGGCTTGAACCCTCTGATTTCAGGGACCGAGAGGATGGAGAGCAGGTTGGGAAAGTCGGCGGCCGTGAAGAAGCGGCCCGCCGATCCGGGTGGCGCCTCAATGCCGGTGATCGTGGCGTGGGCGACGGGGCTGCGCACGAAAACCGCATCCTGTGTGCCGGGGATATTCAGATCGGCGGTGTATTCCCCCTTACCCCTCAGGAAGCGCTTGTCTTCCTTGCGGGTAAGCCGCGCGCCGATGCCTTTCTTGGCCATCACATCCACCCTCCCACTCTTTAGATTCTTGCCGTTCAGGCCAGTGTGTCGGAGATCGGGGTGGTGACCACCACGAAGACCAGATCGTCCAGGCCCGAATTATACATGGCGTGCTCGACGCCGGGTGGGATGAAGATGACGTCGTGGCGGCGCACCACCCGGCACTCGCCGTCGAGTTCCATCAGCCCCTCGCCATCGAGCACGTGATAGACCTGCTCCTGGGCGCCGTGGACATGGGTGGCAACGTGGGCCATGGGCTGGTAGCTCGAGATCCGGTAGTCGATGAGCCTGGTATCGGAGGTCTCCGGATCGACCAGCGGCTTCGACAAGGCGCCGCCGAAATGGCCGGGGTATTCCTTCCACGGCACCTCGGCGATGTTGCGGACAAAGGCCCGTGCTTTCTTATTAGCCATGCTGTCTCCTTCCAGTGGCGGCCGGTCACGGCGTGTGGGGCTCGCCGAAAACCGGCTCCTTGTGGGGAATGGGCGGCAGCGCCCAGGTGCCAGTGGCCGGCGGGCGGACGTTGGCGTCGACGTGGACGTCGATCAGGAACGGCTTGTTGGCCGCAACCGCGTGCTCCAGTACCCCCTTGAAATCCTCCGACTTCGACACCGTGATCCCGTCAGCGCCGGCGGCTCGCGCCCAAGCCGCGAAATCCGGATTGTAGGGCTGCGTGTTGCCGTCCTGGTAGAAACCGGTGCCGATCTCGCGGCCGTCGAACAGGCCGTGCTGGATATCGCGGATGGCGCTCCAAGAAAAGTTGTTCCAGACCACCCACACCGCCGGGATGTCGTACTCGACGGCGGTGCACAGCACGTGCGGCACCATGGTGAAGCCGCCGTCGCCACACACCGCGACGCATGGCCGGTCGGGAGCCGCCACCTTGGCGCCGAGGATGCCGCTCGGCCCGAAGCCCATGCCCGAAAAGCCCCAGGTGTTGAGCATGGTCCGCGGTCGCCGGGCCTTCCAGAACTGCATGTACCAGTTGTGGTGGACGCCGGAATCGAGGGACAGGATGGCGTCGTCGGGCAATACCGCCTGGCAATCGGCGACCACCCTCTCGGGGCGCATGGGCGAGGAATGGATTTCGAAGTTGGGTTCTGTGAATTCCTCCCAGGCGCGGCGCCAGGCGGCAATGTCTTCATGCCAGGAGGCAAGCCTGTCCTCGTTCGCCTCGCCGCGCCGGTCGACCTCGGCCAACACCTGGCCGAGGAAGGTGCGCGCGTCGGCCAGGATGCCCAGCGTCGGCGCATAGTTGCGGCCGATCTCGGCGTGGTCGACGTCGACGTGGACGAGCTTGGTGGCCGGGAAGTTCCAGGAATAGCCCGGCGTCCAGGACGACGCCGAGCGGTCGTCGAAGCGGGCGCCGACGGTGATCACAAGGTCGGCGTGGCGCCCCGCTTGGTTGGCCGGATAGGCGCCGTTGCGGCCGATGAAGCCGAGGGAGAGACTGTCGGTCATGTCGATGCAGCCCATGCCGTTGGGTGAGCTGATGACCGGGATGCGCATGCGCCGCGCCAACTGGGTCAACTCGGCGCCAGCCTCGGACAGGGTCACGCCGTGGCCGATGAACAACACCGGGCGCTCGGCCGCCACCATCATGTCGAGGACCAGGGCGATGTCTTCGGGCGAGGCGCCGCTGCGCCGCGCGTTATGTCCGCCCGTCGACGGGCCGTCCAGTGTCGCTTCCGCTTCCTCCTGAAACAGGTTGAAGGGTACGTCGAGGTTCACCGGACCGGGACGGCCGCTGAGCATGGTGGTGGCCGCCTGCCTGAGCGCCAGGGGCAGCATCTCCACCCGCGACGGCTGGAAGCTGTGCTTGACCACCGGGCGCACGACGTTGGGAAAATCGGCCTGGTTGTGGCGGTTGATCTCCTGGAAAGGGCCGCGGTTGAACTGCGAGGTAGGCACGTTGCCGGTGATCGCCAGGAAGGCCGACGAATCGCTTAGCGCCACGGCCAGCGCCATGACCAGATTGGCCGACCCCGGCCCGCACGAAGTGAGGGTTGCCACCGGCGCGTGCTTGACGCGGAAATAGGCGTCGGCCATGTGCCCAGCCACCTGCTCGTGGCGCGGCGAGATCAGGGTGATTTCGTCGCGCACGTCGTACAGGGCGTCGAGCATCCCGACGTTGCCGTGCCCGCACACCCCGAACACGTGCGGGATCTTCTCCTTGATCAGGAACTCAGCGATGAGTTCCGCCCCCTTCACGCGAGCCATTCTCGCCCCCAATGCAAGCTGTTCGTCATATTATCCCGATCGGCGGAAACACCGGGAACGTAGTGTTCAGCCGTATCAAGCGTCAACCGGCATTACTGAATGGCGGCGGGTAGTGGCTGGATTTTGATAAAATCGGCCGAAGCCGTTATTCTCGCGACCGGCGGGGATCGGTCCAAACTCGTCAAGAAGATGGCGCTGGACGACGAAGCCGACGATGTCGGGATATGCGCCTACAAGGAGGAATGGACGTATGACGACCGCCCGGTGTCGAAGCTAAAATGGGCCATCGTCTTCGCCGTTTCCCATGATTACTACACGCTCAAAAAAGCGCCGCACAAAACCATCTATGCCGAGGTCCTCGATCAATACATCCGGTCCGCGAGGGTTTCCAAGCACGTCACCACATGGACCCGAAACCAGGACTGAGAAGCCGAAGCGAAAACCGGCCCCCTCGCCGAAGACATCCTCATGATCCCGACCGCCATTTCTGCCGGATTAGGAGAGCTCAGCAAGCACGGTTCCATGATCTACCGGAAGTTCGGCGCCAACTTTCGATTGTCGGTGACCTTAACGGACCTGCCGTTGGCCCCGGACCAACCGGGCATGTTCGGGGCCAACCTCTTTTGCAAAAGCTGTCAGGTTTGCGTCAACGAATGCCCGCCGGATGCCATCTTCCCCACCCGTCAATGGGTGCGCGGCGAACCAAAATGGTATGTCGATTTCGACAGGTGCCTGCCCTATTTCGTCGAGAATCTGGTATGCGGAATCTGCCTCGCGGTGTGCCCGTGGAACCGGCCCGGGGTGGCGCAAAACCTTGCGCGGAAGATGGGGCGTCATTTGAAAAAAAGTGGCCGCCGAGTCCGAAGTCGGCTGAGATGACGCGCTAGGCGGGCACCGATTTGGCGAGATAGTCGATGGCGGCATCGACACCGCCCCTGACGCTGGCGACGCCCAGCGCCACCAGCCCCGTCTCCGTGGCGCCCAGCGTGCCCAGGATCATGGGGGCGTTGACGTGCCCCATGTGGGCGATGCGGAACGCCTTGCCGTCAAGCTCACCGATGCCGATGCCCAACACCACGCCGCAGTTTTCCTCGCAGTATTTCAAGAGCCGCCCGGGGCCAGGGGGATCGTTCATGAGGATGGTGGTCACCGAATCGGCGCGCTCGGCAGGCTCCACGATGTTGAACTCCAGCATCGCGCCTTCCGCCCACACGCCGACGGCGCGGCGCACGGCCCCGGCGATCAGGCGATGACGGTGAAAGACGTTGTCGAGGCCCTCTTCGAGCAGCATGTCCAACGCCTTGCGCAACCCGAACATCAGGTGTTCCGGAGGGGTGCCGCAGTATTTCTGATAATGCAGCGGACCCTCGCGCTGGGTCCAATCCCAGTAATACGTGCGCAACCCGGCGTTGGCGTGGGCCGCCATCGCCTTTTCGCCGGCGCCGATGAAGCTCAGCCCGGGCGGCGTCATCAAGCCCTTCTGAGAACCGGCGACGGCGACGTCGACCCCCCAGTCGTCCATCTCGAATGGCATGGTAGCGAGCGACGCGATGACGTCGACCATGAGAAGGGCGTCATGCCCGGCATCGGTCATGGCCTTGCGAAGGGCGGCGATATCGTTGACCACGCTGGAAGCCGTATCCACCTGGACCACCAGCACCGCCTTGATGGCGCCTTCCTTATCCTCGCGCAGGCGGGCTTCGAGCGCCGCCGCATCGACGGCGCGGCGTCCGTCGTTGGGGATGCTTTCGACGCCGATGCCAAGCATGGCCGCGATTTCCCCCCAGCCCTTGGCGAAGCGCCCGCTTTCCAGGACCAGGATGCGCTCGCCGCGTGAAAGAACGTTGGCCAAGGCGGCTTCCCACGCGCCGTGACCGTTGGCGGCATAGACATAAACCCGGCCTTGGGTGCCGAAGATGCCGCCGAGGTCGGCGAAGCAGCTTTCCGTCACGTCGACCAGGGCCCCGGAATAGATATCGATGGCCGGGCGGTGCATGGCGCCGAGGACTTCGTCGGGCACGGTGGTGGGGCCCGGGATGCTCAGAAATTCTCGGCCGTTACGTACACTCATCATGGCGGTGTCCTTGATGCATGGAATTTAGTCGAAGGCCAGTTCCTTGAACCTGCCGTCGAAGGGAGCGAAGCAGGCCTCCACCTCGGCAGCGTCGACCTTCTCGATGGTTTCGGGGTTCCAGCGCGGCGCATTGTCCTTGTCGATAAGGATGGCGCGGGCGCCCTCGAAGTAGTCGTCGCGGTCCATGAACCTGAGCGCGATACGAAAGGCGGTACTCAGGCATTCCTCTATGGAGCGCCCGGCGCCCATGTGCAGGTCCTTGAAGGTGACGGCCTGGCTGAACGGGCACATGGCGCGCACTAGTTTCAGGTTCTTGGCCGCCCATTCCCCCTCTTCCGCCTCGAGGGCGACGACGATTCCTTCAAGACTGTCGGCGGAGAAGCAGCGCTCGATGGCGTCTCTCACTTCGACCAGGGTCGCCGGGCCCGGGTTGGTGGAGAGGCGGGCGATGGCGGCGTCGGCGTCCTCGCCGGCGCGCAAGGCGGCGATCAGGTCGTCGAGGGCGCCACTCGGCATGTGGTAGTCGGCAAAACCGGCGTGGATAACGTCGGCGGCGCCGATGCGCACTCCGGTTAACGACAGGTACATGCCCAGCAATCCCGGGGCGCCGGCCAGGAAGTGCGAGGCGCCCATGTCGGGGAACAGGCCAAGCGCCGTCTCCGGCATGGCGAACATCGTCTTTTCGGTGACGATGCGCCGGCCTGGCGCGTGCACCGAGACGCCGGCACCACCGCCCATGACGATGCCATCCATGAGCGGGATATAGGGTTTGGGGTAATGGTGGATCATCCCGTCGTAGACGTATTCGATGCGATACACCTCGTGCATGAAGACGTCGTCACCACGGTTCTCGACCACGGCGCGCACGTCACCGCCGGCGCTAAACGCCCTGTCGCCGGCGCCCTGGACAACGACGGCGCGCACACTCGCATCGTCCCGCCAGGCGGTCACGTGCTCCCACATGGTGTGCAGCATCTCCAGGTTGAGGGCGTTGAGGGCGCGCGGCCGGTTCAGGGTCAGCACTGCGATGCCGTCGGCGACCTCGGCCAGGATGGGGGATTCGTCTTGCATGGTTCCTCCTCTATAGTTGGGCCCGGGCATTAGGTGGCGCCCAAAGCCTTCTGGTACTCGGCAAGAAGCAGGCGGCGGTCGCTCTTGCCAGTTGCCCCGGTCGGCCATTCGCCAACCAGGTGGATGTCGGTGGGCCAGAACTTGCGGGTGATCCCCTGGCCACCGAACCATTCGCGCACGTCGTCCATGGTCAGGCTGGCGCCCGGGCGGAGCTCGACGCAGGCGATGGGCTTATCGCCCAAGCGCGCGTCCGGGAGCCCGACGACCACGGCGAGCACCACGTCCGGGTGGGAAGACAGCACGTCCTCGAGGTCGGCTACCGGCACGGTCTCGGCGCCGCGCCGCAGCACGTTCTTGAGCCGTCCGGTGACCCGCAGGTAGCCCTCTTCGTTGAGCTTGCCGAGGTCGCCGGTGTCGAAGAACCCGTCGCCGTCCACCACGTCGTCGATGGTGCCGTCGGGGCGCAGGTAGCCGGCGCAGACGGCGGGGCCACGAACCAGGATGCGGCCTTCGCTGCCAGGCGGCAAGCGTTTGCCGTCAGCGTCGGCGATGTCGATCTCGATCTCGGCCTGGGCGCTCCCGGCGCTGTCGAAGATGCGCCCGACAGGTGAGTCGGCGTCGGTCGAAGTGGCGTGGCCGAACTCGCTCATACCGAGTGCCCGGGAGACGCGGAACGGCAGTTCTTTGTGGGCGCGCTCGACGACCGGACCGGGCAGCGCATCCCCCGACTGGGTAAACAGCCACATGCCGTCCAACGCCCGGAGGACGTCCTCGCCAGCGCCCAAGAGATCGATGATGAAGGCAGCGGTGCCAAGGGAAACGGTGACCCCGTGGGCGCGCGCCAGCTCGGCCATGCTCCGCGGATCCCAGCGCTCCTGCAACAACACCGTACCGCCCGCTTGCAAGGCGCAGCGCACGCCGTAGAAATACCCGAAGGTGTGGCCCACCGGCAGCGCCAAGTGGATGACGTCCTCTTCGCCGATACCTTGCCGGTCGATAGTCGATTGCACGGTGTCGAGCGCGGTGTCGTGGGCATGGACGACCCCCTTGGGGTGGCCCGTGGTCCCCGAGGTAACGGCGATCTCCAGGGGATAGAGACCGACGCCGGCGTTGGCGATGGCCTCTTCCCCGGTCATGGCGGGAACGGGCGCGGGAGCCGCGTCCACGACCTCGGACCAAGTGCGGAACTCATTCACGGCGTCGCGGACGAACACCGTCTCCACCGGCTCCGCCGCCGCCTCAAGGGCGGCATTGATAACTTCCATGCGTCCATCGCCCAGGAACTCGGAGCACGTCACCCACAGCCTCGGGCGCAACAGGTCCAGCGCGCGGGCGCATTCGCGTGACCCCCACTTGATGGGGCAGAAGGAGAAGACGGCGCCACTCACCTCGCAGGCCAGCAAGATGATTACGTATTCCCGCCAGTTGGGAAGCTGGGTGAGCACGATCTCGCCCCGGTTGAGCCCGGCGCCGCGCAAGGCCCGAGCCCCCTCAAGCACCGCCTCCCAGAGTTCGCCATAGGTGAGGGAGCCGGTTTCGTCGATGACCGCCACTTTTCTGCGCTGGGTGGCGGCGCGGTCGCGGACGCGCCGCCACAGGGGCTCGCGCCCCCACCAGCCGCGCGCCTCCCATTCCGCCTTGGGGCGGCTCTCCAGGCTGGGCAGAGACAGGATCGTCCGCGGCATGATTGTTCCCGATCGCCTCGCCGTCAAAGTACGATCGTTTCAAATTGAATCAATTTGAAACGTGAATCGCCCTCTAATGTCATGTTTAGGGGCTTATTCACGTTCTGGATCGATTTGATCCAGAACGATAAGACCCTAGTCGTAGGACGGCCTCACGTTTTCCAGTAGGAAGGGCTCGTGCTTGTCCGGAACGATGACCTTGCTGTCGTGGCCGGGGAAGATACGCATATCGTATTTCTCCTGCAACCGGCGGCACTTGACCGCCGACTGCGCCCACTCCGGCGGGTTCTGGTTGAGGATGTTGCCGACGAACGGGTCGCCCCACGTGGCGGCCAGGTAGATGTGGTCGGAAGCCAGCAGCGCCCAGCCCGTATTGGGCAGGTTGACGGCGACGCCGATGGAGCCCCAGGTGTGGCCGGGCAGGCTGACCGTCCAGATGCCGCGGTAGATCTCCATGTCACCGAACACGGGCGTGGCGCGATCGGGCATCAAGCAGGCCCAGTCCTTGCGCGTGAAACCTTGCGGGCTGGTGACGCCCCACATGGTCATCAGGTCGTCGCGCAGCATGCCGCCCTTGACGTTGACGACGCCGCGCAACTCCTCCTCGTGGAGCAGGATGCGCGCGTCGGTGGCGGCGAACTTGGGCAGGTTGCCGGCGTGGTCCGTGTGCAAGTGGGTGATGATGACGTCGTCGAAGTCCTCGGGCTTCAGACCATGCTGTTCGAGACGCTGGGAGAACAGCCCGTCCTCTCCGGGCTCATAGTCCATCACCCCCTTGTAGTGCTCGTTCTTCCAATCCCTCTTGGCGGCGTCGCTGAAGCCGGTATCGACCAGTATCCGCCCGCCCGGGTGCTCGATGACGTAAGCGTAGACGGGGTGGGCTATCTGCCCTTCGCGGAGCCGTGGGTGACCGCAGCTCAGGTGCTTGGACGCCTGCTTGTCGGGATGGCCGGTGGCGACCAGTTCGAAATCGAGGGCCGTGCAGCCGCATTCGAGGACGGTCAGGGAAATCTTTCCGGACATGATTCGGCCTACGGCTTCTGGCCGGGTTTGAGCTCAATCAGGCCGAGCAGGAAGCCGCCTGTGAACTTGGGATGGACGAACACGTGGCGCCCGCGCGAATCGTCGAAGATGGGTTCGACCAGTTGGCCGCCGGCGTCCTTGATCTGCTTCATGGCGTCTTCCAGGTCCTCCACCTGCATGCAGATGTGGTGGATGCCGGGGCCTCTTTTCTCGAGGAACTTGTTCAACGGCGCTTGCTCGTTAGCCGGGCGGATGATTTCGAAGCGGACACGGGTTTCTTCGATGTTCTCGTGCTCGTAATAGGTGGTGGTGACGCCGTGAGGATGGATGTCCTCATTGTACAGCGGCTTGATCCCGAAAAGCTCGAGGACGCCGGCCGAGGGCTCGGTGTCGGCCGCCCCTATGGAAACGTGTTCGAAACCCGTGATCTTGATCATGCGCCCCTCCGCTGGCAATTTAATGGTGTCGACGCCGGGAGAGAGCCGATTGACACGCCCCGTGGCAGACCGAATACTGATTTGGTACGCTCATAATTGGACCCACCCGGCCACCTGTCAAGCGGCGCCACGCCGACGCCGGCAAGAGCAACAAGGACCCGTCGTGAAACACACCGGCACGATGACCGTCACCGTCGGTTGGGGCGACTGCGCGCCGTCCGGGGCGGTCTACTACCCCAACTACTTCCGCTGGTTCGACACGGCAATGTGGAACTTCTTCGACGCCGCCGATTGGCCCTTGCGCCAGATTGAGGAGGCGCACGGCATCGTCGGCCTGCCGCTGATCGAGACCCGCGCCAACTTCAAGGGACCGTGCCGCCTGCACGACATCCTGGAGATCGAGACGCGCATCACCGGCTTCAAGCGCAAGACCCTGGATATGACGCATACCCTCACCAACGCCGGCGCCGCCGCCGTCGAGGCCACGGACGTGCGTTTCTGGGGCGTCCGCCACCCCAGTGATGCGGGCCGTCTGAAGGCAACCGAGATTCCGGCCGAGGTTATCGAGTTCTTCGGCGGCGCTTGACGGTGCCGCTCAGGCGGTGAGCCACTTGCCCATGAAGTCCGCCATCGCCGGCCGGCAGATGTGCGAACGGTCGTGGGCGCAGTGGATGCTGTCCTCCCAGAACAAGAGCTCGGTAGGGCCTTGGGCGGCATCGCGCATCATGGTGGCGTTCTCGGTCGGCGTGATGCGGTCGAGGCCGCCGTGCACGATCATCAGCGGACACGTGATGCGCGAAGCGATGCCGTCGAGATCGACGCTCTCGAAATAGGAGCGCGCGTCCTCCAGGGACTTCGACCCGGTCACGTAGAGGAAGCCGGCCTGGGTAAGCTCGGGCATCGAGGCGTAATTGCGCAGGTGGTACATGGCGCCCCAGGCGACGGCCGCCTTGACGCGCCCGTCCAAGGCCGCCGCCCTGGGCGCGTAGAAGCCGCCGAGGCTGCGCCCGATGATCCCTAGGCGCTGGCCGTCGATCTCGGCCAGTTTCTCGGCGAAGTCGAGCACGGCGCCCACCGCGTCACCGAAGTCGGGAGTGAGCTTGGCCCGGGCGAAGGTCTCTCCCTGTCCCGGTCCGTCGAAGGTCAGGGTAGCGAGACCGCGATCGGCGCACAGCCTATTGATGACGAGCTGCTCTTCCTTGGTTGTGTCGAGGCCGCCGAGCAAAACCACTAGCGGCGGCTTCTGGGCCCCCGTCGGCAACGTCAGGTAGCCGGGCAGCGTGATGTCGCCGAAGGGAATGTCGACCGGCCTCTGGGGCGGGTCGAGATACTCGGTGGCGCGGCGGAAGGTGCGCACGCAGTTGCCGTGGGCGGTGCCCTTGCTCTCGGCGTCGTCCCACAAAAGATACTGAGCGAAAAAATAATCGATCGAGGCGCGCGCCAGCTCGGTGGCGGCGGTGCGGGTCAGCCCCGCATCCAAGGCCCGGTCGGCGCGCTTCTCGGCTTGGGCCGCCGACGCCGACCACACGGGACACCATTGGTCCATGGAGGTGATCTCGCCGCGTATATCCATCATGTCGCGATAGTGGACGCCCTCAGCGAGGAAGCGGTGCGTATAGGTGTCCCACAGGTAGTCGAGATTATCGGCGCTCATTGTTATGCCTTCCGTATCAGGTCGAGGATCGATTGCGGGCTGAGCGGCATGCGGTTGAGTTCCGGCCCCTCGACGCCGAGGGCGTCGGCGACGGCGTTGGCGATCACCGCCTGGCCGGGGATGGTGCCGCCTTCTCCTGCCCCCTTGACGCCGAGTTCGTTGACGGTGGACGGGCAATTGACGGCGCACCCCTTGATGGCAGGGAAACTGGCGGCGCGCGGCACGGCGTAGTCCATCAGCGTTCCGGTAGTCAGTTGGCCGTCGCCGTCGTAGACGATCTCCTCCAAGAGCGCGCTGCCCAATCCCTGCGCCACGCCGCCGTGGACTTGCCCTTCGACGACGGTCGGGTTGATCTCGCGGCCGACATCGTGAGCAACGGCATAGTCGAGGACTTCGATGTGGCCGGTGTCGGTGCACACCTCGACGATGGCGGCGTGCGCCCCGGCCGCCCAGGTGGCTTGCTCCGGCAGGTAGTAGCGCGTCGCGCTGAGGCCGGGCTCGGCGTTCTCGCCGAGCGATTCCGAGCCCCGCGCCGCCACCGCCACCTCGGCCAGAGTGCGCCCGTGCTCCGCCACGCCCTTCACATGCACATGGCCGTCTTCGATGACCAGGTCGCCGGGCGCGCACTCCATGAGCCGGGCGGCAACCTGACAGACCTTTTCGGCAACGTCTTCGCAGGCCAGGGCGACGGCCGAACCGGTGACGGCGGCGATGCGGCTAGCGAAGGTACCGCTGCTCACCGGGCTCGCCGGGAAGCGCGCCGTGTCGCCGGCGACCACGGTCACGTGGTCGAAGGGCACGCCAAGATGCTCGGCGCAAACCTGGGCTATGGTGGTGGCGTGGCCCTGGCCCTGGGACGGGGCGCCGATGGCCACCTGGACGCGGCCACGCTCGCTCACCGTGACCGCCGCCCCTTCCGCCGGGGTGACGCCGGTGCCTTCCGTATAAAGCGCGATGGCACAACCGATGCGCCGGCCCTCGGCCAGGGCGGCACGGCGCTTCTCCTGAAACGCGCCATAGCCGATCATCTCCTCGGCGGCGGCCAGCAGCGCCGGGTAGTTGCCGGAATCGTAGACCACGGGCATGCCCGGCCGGTAGGAAATACCGCGATCGAGCGGCAGCTCGTCGGGGCCGAGCAGGTTGCGCCGCCTGAGCTCGACCGGATCGAGCCCGAGCTTGCGGGCGGCGAGTTCGATCAGGCGCTCGGTGACGAACACTGACTGCACCCGCCCCGCCCCGCGAAAGGGGGTGTTGGGTGCCTTGTTGGTGCAGACGATCTCGCCCTGGCAGCGGAACGCCTTGAAACGGTACGGCCCCATCAAATGGGCAATGACGTTGTTGGCGGTGCGCGAGCCGCGTGGCAGATAGGCGCCGTTGTCGATGACGAAGCGGTCGTCGAGGACGGTGAAGATGCCGTCATGCGTGACGCCGAGGCGCGCCCAATGGATCTGGTCGTGGCCGTGCACCGTCGCCATGAACGCCCGGCTGCGCGACTCGATCCACTTGACCGGCCGCTTGTAGCGCCGCGCCAAGATGGCGCACAGCAGGTCCTCGCCGTAGACCACGGCTTTAGGCCCAAAACCGCCGCCGACGTCGGGGGCGATGACGCGCACCGCCGTACGCGGCAGGTCGAGGGCAACCATGATGTATTCGCGCACCCCGTAAGGCATCTGCGAGGCGGTCCACACGGTCAGCATGGCCGACAGGTCGTCCCAGGTGGCGACCACGCCTCGTGGCTCCAACGGCAATCCCGTCATGCGCCCGGAATGAAAGCGCTCGCCGACGACGATGTCGGAGGCGGCCAGCTCGTTGTCCACGTCACCCACCTCGGCCACGATGTCGCCGGCCAAGTTAGTGCCCCATTCCGGGTGAACCAGCGGCGCTCCCTCCCGGCGCGCCGCTTCGGCGTCGGTGACGGGGGCCAGCGGCGAATACTCGACCGCCACCGCCTCGACGCCGTCGTCGGCGGCGTCGAGGCTATCGGCGAGGACCGCCGCCACAGGCTCGCCGACGAAGCGGACGACGCCGTCGGCCAGCGCCGATTGGCGGTAGGAACGGATGGGCATGGCGTTCATCACCGGCGGCGGCAAGGCGTCGCGCAGTTCGGGCAACTCGGCGAGGGTGAAGACACCGCGCACGCCGGGCAAGCGCTGCGCAGTGTCGCCGTCGATGGCGTCGATGCGGGCGTGGGCATGGGGGCTGCGGACGATGGCCACGAACTCCATGCCCGGCAAGGCGATATCGTCGACGTAAAGCCCCTGCCCGGTGATCAGGCGCTCGTCCTCGGTGCGCTTCCTTTCTTCTCCGATCATGGGCGGAACAAATCCTTAGGCGGGACGCCGACGCTCGACCCCGCGGTGGCGGCGCTTTGCGGCGCGGGCGGGCGGAGATTAGGTCGGCGCCGCAACCGCGTCAAACGTCCGCCTTGATCGTCGGGTTGGGGTTATATAGGTTTTATCTAGGTTGATGGACCCCTGGCGATTATGCGTCCGGGTGTAGGTTTTGTTTCCCCCGAAACAACACGTTAGTAACTCCAATGCGCAAATACCTCCACATAAACCTCGACGATCAATCCATCGAAACGGATGAGTTGCATGGCGAGGACATCGTTCGCGTCGGGCGGCATTTCATCGTCAAGACCCTGCTGGCGCGCGGCGCGGCCACCGTGGACCCGCTGTCACCGGAAAACCCGCTGATCTTTTCCGCCGGGCCGTTCGCCGGGACCAATTTTTCCAATGCCAACCGCATTAGCGTCGGCTGCAAGAGTCCGTTGACGGGCGGCATCAAGGAGGCCAATTCGGGCGGCACCTTCGGATTCGCCCTCGGCCAGTTAGAGATCGTCGGGTTCACGCTCAATGGCGCCTCGTCCGACTGGGTGGTCATCCACATCCCCAAGAACGGCCCCATTCGCTTCGAGTCGGCCGAGCCCTACCTGGGCAAGGGCAATTTCGAAGCCGCCGCCCTTCTCCACGAGAAGTACGGCGACAAGGTCAGCCTCGCCCTGTGCAGCCAGGTAGGCGAATACCTGGGGCTGATGGCCGGAATCGCCTTCACCGATCCGGAAGGCCGCCCCGAGCGTATCGCGGCACGTGGCGGCGTCGGTGCCGTGATGGGCAGCAAGAAAGTCAAGGCCATCGTCGCCGACAAACACAAGATGCCGACATTCAATGACCGCAAGAGCATCATGACGGCGGTGCGCGAATACAGCACCAAGCTCGGCGCCGAGCCCGCCATTGAAGCCTTCAGAACGACCGGCACGGCCATGGTCTCCGACCTCACCAACCGCGTCGGTGGGCTGCCCGTGCGCAACTTCAGCTCGGGGCGGATGGTCGACACCCGCGAAGAAGTCTTCAAGATGGGCGGCGACTATATTCGGGAACTGAACGCCGAACGCGGTGGTGAGATTTCACACGCCTGCATGCCGGGCTGCATGATCCAGTGTTCCAACGTCTACGTCGATGCCGACGGCAAGGAACTCGTCTCCCCCATGGAGTACGAGACCATCGGCCTGATGGGGACCAACTGCGGGCTAGGCGATCCCGACGATCTGGCCCGGCTCAACGCCGTCGCCAACGATCTCGGCATCGACACCATCGAGACCGGGGCCATGCTCGGCATGCTGATGGATGCCGGCCAGGCCGAGTTCGGCGATATTGAGTTCATGTCCGACGCCCTGGAAGACATCTCCAAGGGCACCGAGCGTGGGCGCCTCTTGGCCCAGGGAACGGCCCGCGTCGGCGAGCACTTCAACGTCAAGCGCGTGCCGGTCATCAAGAAACAAGGCATCAGCGCCTACGACCCGCGCGTCATCGAGGTCACCGGAATCTCCATGATGGTGACCGCCCAGGGCGCCGACCACACCGCCGGCAACATCCCGGCCATGACGTGCGCCGACAAAACCACCGAGGAACTGACCGCCGCCAGCATGCAGGTGCAGGTGAACTGCGCCGCCGCCGACTCTCTGGGGCTATGCTTGTTCGGGCGTTCGGTGACGGACGAGAACCACCAGTTGATCATCAAGGCCATCAACGACGCCCACGGCACCGAGCTGCCGCCCACCTTTATCAACAATCTCGGCATCGAGACCCTGAAGCTCGAAATCGAGTTCAACAAAGCGGCCGGCTTCACCGAAGCCGACGACGAACTCCCAGCCTTCTTCTACGACGAGCCGCTGGCGCCCAGCAACAACGTGCAGCGCCACAAAAGCCGCGAGGTCAATCAATTCCGGAGCGAGTGGCTGGCGCAGCAATCGGCTTGATCGGCCACCGCTTTCGATCCAAGACGATAAGGCCCAGGCTCCCGCCCCTCATTCGATCACCGCCAACAGGTCCTTGGCGTCGACCTGCTGGCCGGCCTTGACCGGCAGGCGGACCACTTTCCCTGAGCGCGGCGCGTGGATCGCCGTCTCCATCTTCATGGCTTCCAGCGTCATCACCAGGTCGCCGGCCTGGACCGGCTGACCCTCGGCGACAGCCAGGGTGGCGATGACGGCCGGCATCGGCGCCGACACGTGGGAGGGGTCGTCGGGGTCGGCGCGTTCCTTGGCGGCGACGCTGGGCGCCACCATGCGGTCGGCGACACGGATGACGCGCGGCTGGCCGTTAAGCTCGAAGAAAACCTCGCGCTCGCCGGTCTCGTCGGGCTCGCCCACCGCCATCAAGCCGATGACCAGGGTCTTCCCGGCGTCGATGTCGACGGCGATCTCCTGGCCCGGCTTCATGCCGTAGAAGAATACCGGAGTGGACAGCACATCGACCCGCCCGAAGGCGCGCCGGTGATCGGTATAGTCCTCGAAGACCTTGGGATACATCAGGTGCGAAACCAGCTCGACCTCCGAGACGTGGCGTCCGGCGGCCTTCTCGGCGGCCTGGCGCGCCGCCCTCATGTCGACCTCGGCCATGGAGGCGCCGGGCCGTCCGGTGTTCGGCGCGGCATCCTTGAGGGCCTTCTTGCTGAGCGCCTCGGGCCAACCGCCGGGGGGCTGGCCAACGTCGCCGCGCAGCATGGCGATAGCCGATTCGGGAAAGGCGATCTCGCGCTCGGGGTTGAGCACGTCCTCGGGCGTCAGCCCGCTGGACACCATGTAGAGCGCCATGTCGCCGACCACCTTTGACGTCGGCGTGACCTTGACGATGTCGCCGAACAGCGTGTTCACCTCGGCGTACATGGAAGCCACCTCGTGCCATCGCTCGGCCAGGCCCAGTGACGCCGCCTGCTCCTTGAGGTTGGTGAACTGGCCGCCCGGCATCTCGTGGAGATAGACCTCGGAAGCCCCGGCGTGCAGATCGCTTTCGAAGGCACGGTACTGGACGCGCACCGCCTCCCAGTAGTCAGACAGGGCGCGCAGGGTTACCGCATCGAGGCCGGTATCGCGACCGGTGTCCGAAATCGCCCGCGCGATGGAGCCCAGGTTGGGCTGCGAGGTAAAGCCGGAAAAGCTGTCGACGGCGACGTCGATGGCATCGACGCCGGCCTCCACCGCGGCAAGCACGCTAGCCGCCCCGATGCCGCTGGTGTCATGGGTATGAAAGTGGATGGGCAGGCCCGTCTCTTGCCTAAGGGTGTGCACCAGCAGCCGCGCCGCCTCGGGCCGGCACACGCCGGCCATGTCCTTGAGGCCCAGCACGTGGGTGCCGAGCGCCTTGAGCTGGCGCGCCAGGGAGACGTAGTAATCGAGGTCGTACTTGTCGCGCCTGGTATCGAACAGGTCGCCGGTGTAGCAGATCGAGGCCTCGCAAAGCTTTCCCGTCTCGAGCACAGCCTCGATCGCCACCTTCATGTTCTCGACCCAATTGAGGGCGTCGAAGATGCGGAACAGGTCGACGCCCGCCGCCGCCGCCTGTTCGATGAAATGGCGCACCACGTTGTCGGGGTAGTTGGTGTAGCCGACCGCGTTCGAGCCCCTGACCAGCATCTGCAACAGGATGTTGGGGACGCGAGCACGCAGGTCGCTCAAGCGATCCCACGGGTCCTCCTTGAGGAAACGCAGGGCCACGTCGAAGGTGGCGCCGCCCCAGCATTCGAGGGACAGCAACTGGGGCAAACCACGCGCATACGCATCGGCCACGGCGACCATGTCGTGGGACCTCATGCGCGTGGCGATCAACGACTGGTGGGCGTCGCGCATGGTGGTGTCGGTGACCAGCACGCGCTCCTCGTCCAGCATCCAGCCGGCGAAGGCCTCCGGGCCCAGGCGGTCGAGCAATTGTCTGGCGCCGTCGGGCACCGCCGCCGGGAACCCCGAAGGGACGATCGGCGCGTGCGCGTTGGCCGGCGGCAGGGGGCGGCCGGCGGCCTCGGGGCTGCCGTTCACGGTGACGTCGGCGATGAAGCGCAGCAAGCGGGTGGCCCGGTCGCGGCGGCGCGGGAAGGCGAAGAGCTCCGGCGCCTCGTCGATGAAGCGCGTCGTAACCTCGCCAGCGCGGAACGCCGGATGGTTGATGACGTTCTCCAGGAAAACCAGGTTGGTCGCCACGCCGCGGATGCGGAACTCGCGCAAGGCCCGGTCCATGCGCAGCACAGCAACCTCGGCCGTCGGTCCCCAAGCGGTGACTTTCTCCAGGAGCGAATCGTAATGGCGCGTGATGACGGCGCCCGAGTAGGCTGTGCCCCCGTCGAGCCTGATCCCGAACCCGGTGGCGCCACGGTAGGCGGCGATCCGTCCGTAGTCGGGCACGAAGTTGTTCTCGGGGTCTTCGGTGGAGACGCGGCACTGCAGCGCGTGGCCGTTGAGCCTGATTTTCTCCTGCGCCGGGACACCGGAGCTTTCGGCGTCGCCGACGCGCGCCCCCTGCGCTACGAGAATCTGGGCGCGCACGATGTCGATGCCGGTGACCTGTTCGGTTACCGTGTGCTCGACCTGGATGCGGGGGTTGACCTCGATGAAATGGAAGTCGCCGCTATCGGCATCCATCAGGAACTCGACGGTGCCGGCGTTCACATAGCCGGCGTGCCGCGCCAGCCCAAGCGCCGCGGCGCTGATGGCGGCGCGCTGCTCCTCGTCGAGGTAGGGCGCCGGGGCGCGCTCCACGACCTTCTGGTGGCGACGCTGCACCGAGCAATCGCGCTCGAACAGGTGGACTAGGTTGCCATGGGTATCGCCGAGGAGTTGGACCTCCACGTGGCGCGCCCGGAGCACCAGCTTCTCCAGATAGACCTCGCCGTTGCCGAAGGTCGCCACCGCCTCGCGACGCCCCTGGTCAACCTGGTCGAGAAGACCCGAGGCATCCTCGATGACACGCATGCCCCGGCCGCCGCCGCCCCAACTCGCCTTGAGCATGACCGGAAAGCCGACTTCGGCGGCGAGCCCGCGGATTTCTTGCGCCTCAATAGGCAACGGCCCGGTCGCCGGCATCACCGGGACGCCGGCCTCCTCGGCGAGGCGCCGCGCCGAAACCTTGTTACCCAGGGAGCGCATGACGTCCGGCGGCGGGCCGACGAAGACGATCTTGTCGGCGGCGCAGGCCTCGGCGAATTCGGGGCTTTCCGAGAGGAAACCGTAACCGGGGTGGACGGCGTCGCAGTTCGCCATGCGGGCGACACGCAGGATTTCGTCGATGTCGAGATACGCCTGAATGGGGCCGAGGCCCTTGCCGATGGGATAGCTCTCGTCAGCCTTGAAGCGGTGCAGCGAGAGCTTGTCCTCGGCGGCAAACACGGCGACGGTGGCGATGCCGAGCTCCGTCGCCGCCCGCATGACGCGGATGGCGATCTCGCCACGGTTGGCGATCAGCAGCTTCTTGATGGGCACGACGAAACTCCTCCGCCCGGTCGAGGGCGCGCCGGATTACACTGCGAGATATCAATGTATTCTATAAGATTAGGGTATGACCCTGAAATTCCAACAACTAAGTGCGCGTCGTCCGCCGCGTATCGCGGAGACGCCGCCATGAGGCCCCTGGTCCTCGTGTTGGGGGCCGCCGCCGGGCTGTCCGCCTTTGTCGATCACTGCACCGCCGCGGCGCCGGCGTTGGGGTTTCTTTCCCGGCCATCGACGCCTTGCGCGGCGGCGCTTGTCAGCTGTGTGCAGACGGCGCCCGGCGCTGGCGAGCTGGCCGCCTACAGGGGCCTTCACGGCGGCGGCGCCAGAGGCGATATCGCGGCCATTGTCGGGCTCGTCTCGGCGGGCGCCGACCTGGATGCGCCGGACGGGCACGGCCGCACCCCGCTCATGGTGGCCACCTACAAGCGACATCACGAAGCGGCCTGGGCCCTGATCGCCGCCCGGGCGCCGCTCGACCACGTCAACAACCTCAGCTGGACGGCGCTCATCGAGGCCATCGTGTTGGGCGACGGCGGGCCGCGTCACACCGCCATCGTCGGCGCCCTGGTCGCTGCCGACACCGAGGTCGATCTTGCCGAAAGGACCGGCACCCGGCCGCTCGGCCTAGCGCGCCAAAGGGGCTACGGCGCCATCGCGCGCATCCTGGAGGGCGCCGGCGCGCGTCCCTAAGAGGCGAAATTCCGAGACGGGGGCCTCATCCGTCCTGGCGCGGGCGCCGGCCCTCGGCGTCATGGGGGGGCTCGCGCAACGCCCAGACCGCGACCCGCCGGCAGGCCACCTCGACCTCGACGCGGGCCCCGGCAAGCAGATCCTCGACCGTGCCGCCGCCGAGCTTCACAAACCCCATGCCGACGGAAGCGCCGACGGTGTGGCCGTAGGCCGCCGAGGTGACGTGGCCGACGATCTCACCGTCGACCACAATGGGCTCGCCGCCCTGCAGGAACACATCGCCGTCCTCGGCCATCACAAGGACGCGGCGCTTGCCGACGCCGCCGTCCCGCTGGCGCAGAATGGCCTCGCGGCCGAGGAAGGGGTGCGGCTTGTCCAGCTTCACGGCGAAGCCGTTGCCGGCCTCCAGCGGCGTGTCGTCGGGGCCGATGTCGTGCCCCCAGGCGCAATAGCCCTTTTCCAGGCGCAGGCCGGCCATGGCGAAGGTGCCGGCGTCGCCAAGGCCGAGGTCCTCGCCGGCATCGCATAAGAGATCGTAAAGCGCCGGCGCCTGGTCGGCCGGCACGTAGATCTCCCACCCCAGTTCGCCGACGTAGGACAGGCGGGCGGCGCAGCCTACCGCGTTTCCGATCTCAATCTCCCGATGCGTGAAATAGGGGAATGCCGCATTGGAGAAATCGGCCGGACTGACGCGGCGCAGTAGCTCCCGCGAGCGCGGGCCGGCGACGCAAAGGGTGGCGCCCGCGATGGTTGTGTCGGTGACCGTGACACGCTCGTCCTCGCCGAGATGGGTCACCAGCCAGTGCCTGTCGCGCACCGCCTGCGTGGTGCCGGTGACCAGCAGAAACTCGGTCTCGGACAAGCGCAGCACCACGAGATCGCTCTCATAGCCGCCGCGGTGGTTGAGCATCGGGCTGTACACCACCCGCCCCGGCGCGACGCCGATGTCGTTGGCGCACAAGCGATGCAGGAAGGGCTCAGCATCGGCGCCATCGACGAGCAGCTTGCCAAACGGGCTCTGGTCGAACAGAGCCACGCCGTGGCGCGCCGCGCCGTGCTCGGCGGCGACGGCGTCGAACCAGGAGGGCTTGCCGAAGCGCAGTTCAGGCGCTTCATCGCCGCCTTCGGCGCGAAAGAAGTTGGGACGCTCCCAGCCGCCCCGCTCGCCGAACCAGGCCCCCTTCGCCGCCAGACGTTCATGCACGGGGCTCAGGCGGACGTTGCGGGCCGTCGCCGGTTCGCGGCCGGGAAAGCTCAGCGCATAGTGGAGCGACATGGTTTCCGCCGCCCGTTCCCGCAGCCTGCGAAGATCGTTGCGAAGCGGTCCGAAGCGCCGCACGTCGACCGGCCACAGGTCCATAGTCGGCTCCCCTTCGAGCATCCATTCGGCGAGCGCCCGGCCGACGCCGCCGCCGCTCGCCATGCCCATGGAGTTCATACCGCAACCGAGGAAGAACCCGCCAAGCTCGGGCGTCTCGCCGAGCAGGAAACCGTTGTCGGGGGTGAAACTCTCGGGGCCGTTCAACAGCATGCGCGCCTCGGCGTCATGCAGCGCCGGGACGCGGTGCAGCGCCCCTTCCATGATCGGCTCGAAGTGGTCCCAGTCCTCGTTCAGCAGGTCGAAGGAGAAGTCGCGTGGCAAGTCTCCGGTGTCGATGGGCTTGGCGTTAGGCTCGAAACAGCCGACTAGGAGGCCGCCCGATTCTTCGCGAATGTACATATGACCATCGTGATCGCCGAGGATCGGCATGTCGCGGGACACCCCGTCGATGGGCTTGGTGATAAGGGCGAAGTGCTCGCAGGCGTGCAGGGGGGCCGATACGCCGGCCAGCGCCGCCATCTCGCGGCTCCACAGGCCGGCGCACAGGGCCACCCGCCCGCAGGCGATGTCGCCAAGCTCGGTCTTGACGCCAACAACGCGGCCGTTGGCGATGACGAAGCCGGTGACCGGCGTGTCCTCGTAGACGCGCGCGCCCTTGGACTTGGCCCCCTTGACCAGGGCGGCGCAGACGTCACTCGGATTGACGCGCCCGTCGCTCGGCAAAAGCACGCCACCGATCATGTCATCGGTATTGGCGATGGGCCACAGTCTCTGGATTTCCGCCCGGTCGACCTCGTCGACCTCGATCCCGAAGGCGCGCGCCAGCGACGCCTGGCGCCGGATATGGGTGTGGCGGTCGGGGTTGGTGGCAATGCTCAGGCTGCCGCACCGGTGCCATCCGGTTTCCTGGCCCGTTTCCCGGGCCAGCGAGGCGTAGAGCCGGGCGCTGTACTGGGTCAGTTGCGTGAGGGCGATGGTCGAGCGCAATTGCCTGACCAGGGCCGCCGAATGCCAAGTCGTGCCGCTGGTCAGCTTGGAGCGCTCGAGCACGACGACGTCGCGGCATCCCTGAGTGGCCAGGTGATAGGCGGTGGAGCAGCCGATGATGCCGCCGCCGATGACGATGGTGTCGGCCTGGGTGGGCAGTGGATTGGACATGGCTCGCCCCTTTGCCGGACGGGTCTCACATTCTGCGAGACATTTGCACAATAATAAACTATAATTGAACGTGTGCACCATAAAACCGGAGGCCTTGTCGCACATGCAGTCCGCCATGAAGCACGAAACCACCGAGCAGATTCTCGACCACGTATTCAGCCGCTACGGGGAACTTAGTCCGAAGCTGCGCCAAGCGGCTCAATACGTGCTGGATAATCCCAATGAGATCGGCGTCAGCTCGATGCGCCAGGTGGCGGCGGCCGCCGCCGTCAAGCCGAACACCCTGGTGCGAATGGCGCGCGCCCTTGGTTTCGAAAGTTACGAGGCCTTTCGCGATCCGTTTCGCGAGGTCCTGCGCCGTGGCGTGGAAAATTTTCCGGACCGGGTGCGTTGGCTGCAGTCCATCGGACACGGCAACCGCCACGCCCAACTGCTGGCGCAGATGGCGGCGGCTGGAATCGCCAACATCGAGAGTCTCTACTCGGGCACCAACCCCGACGAACTCAAGGCCGTCGCCGATTTGATCATCGCGGCGCCCACGGCTTACGTGCTGGGCTCGGGCAGTTGCTATTCGCTGGCCCACAACTTCGCCTACGTGGCCGGCATGGCGCTGGATAACGTGGTCATGGTGCCGCGGCACGGCAGCCCGCCGGTCGACGACATCGCCCGTTGCGGCGCCGGCGACGCCGTCATCGCCATGTCATTCCGTCCCTACCGGCGCGAGGTCGTGGAGGCGGCGCGCCTCGGCAACAGGTGCGGCGCCACGTTGATCTCGATCACCGACAGCCGCACCTCGCCCCTCGCCTTCGGCGCCGAGCACGTCCTGACGGCGCCCACCAACACGCCGCAATTCTTCCCTTCGGTGCTGTCCACCATGGCTCTTCTCGAGACCCTGCTTGCCTTCGTCGTCGCCGAAAGCAATCGCAAGGTGGTCTCCAGCATCGCGGCGTTTCACCGGTTGCGGGAGCAATCGGGCGTCTACTGGAGTGACGACTGAGCCGGCCGTGATTGGGACATCCGAATGTATATTGATGTGTTTGGTACAATCGTACTAACATTCGCGAATCCTCTCCCTCATTAACCATGGGGTGCCGCCATGTTTCTCAGTAACCCCGCCGTCGCCGAACTTGAGCCGTATACGCCGGGCCTTTCTCGCGAGTTCGTGTCGCTAAAATACGGCGTGCCGATCGACGACGTGGCGAAACTGGGATCGGCCGAGAACCCGTTGGGTCCGTCGCCCCTGGCCAAGGTCGCCGTCGAGGCGGCGCTGGGGCGCATCGACCTCTACCCCGAGTGGACGGCTGCGCCCTTGCGCGAGAAGATCGCCCAGACCTATGACGTGCATCCTGACCAGGTGGTGTGCGGCGCCGGCGAGACGGAAGTCCTGTCGTGGATCATCAGGGTCTTCGCCGAGCCCGACGGCAAGCTCCTCATGCACTCACCGACCTTTCCGATCTACCACCTGTTCGCCAGGGCCGAGGGACGTCAGTGCGTCTTCGTGCCCATGGGCGGCGATTTCGACTTCCACCTCGATCGCTTCATCGAACACATCGCGGGCGACGTTCGCGTCGTCTTCCTGACCCGGCCGCACAGTCCCACGGGCAAGCTGCTCGACGACGCGGCGGTGCGCCGGGTGTGCGAGGCGGCCGGCGAGCGGCTGGTGGTTCTCGACGAGGCCTACATCCATTTCACCGAGACCGCGGGCGGCATCCACCTGGTCGAGGACTTCGACAACCTGATCGTGCTCCGGACCTTCTCCAAGGCGTACGGCCTAGCCGGGTTGCGCGTCGGCTTCGGGATCACGAGGTCGCACATCGCGCTCCCCATGCTTGCAGTCAAGCCGACCTGGAACATGGGTCAGCTTCAGGTGGCGGGGGGGATCGCCGCCCTCGACGACCACCAACACGTTTCGCGGACCGTCTCCATGATCGTCGAGATGCGCGACTACGTGGCCGACAGGCTCGGCGCGTTGAACAGCTTTCGCATGATCGCCGGGTCGCGATCCAATTTCTTCCTGCTGGAAATTCTCGATACCACCCTCGACTCGACCAAGGTCTTCAACGGGCTCCTGGAGCGCGGCGTCATCGTCAAGGATTGCAGCGTGTCGTTTCACGGGCTTGGCCACCGCTATATGCGAATCGACGTGAGCTTGCGCAAGCACATGGACCGCCTCGTCGACGCCCTCGCCGAGATCGAGCCGCGGGCCGGCTGACCGGGACCGGCATGGCAGACACCACAGATCCCCGTGATGCGAACGACGTGGCGCTGGGCACCGATGTCGGCGGCACGTTCACCGACATCCTGGTCCTCGATCTCAAGGGGGGGCGGATACTGTCGAGCGCCAAGATCCTGTCGACACCGAAAGACCCGTCGAACGCCGCCGTCGCCGGCGTCGACCGGCTCACAGAAAGCACGCCGTGGCGCGCCGGCGCCGTGTTTCACGGCACCACTGTTGGCACCAACGCCCTTATTCAGGGGCGCGCCGCGCTAACCGCGCTGGTCACCACCGAAGGGTTCCGCGACGTGCTGGCCTTGCGCCGCCAAGCGCGGCCCCGGCTCTACGATCTCGAAGCCGTGGTGTCGCCGCCCCTGGTGCCGCGCGAACGGCGGCTCGAGGTGCGCCAGCGCATGGCCCCCGACGGCGCCGTCACCGTCCCCCTGGAGGCCGACGAGATAGCGCGGATGGTGGCCGAGTTGGAGGCGCTCGACGTCGAGTCCGTGGCCATTTGCCTGCTCCATGCCTACGCCAACGACGACCACGAGAAGGCTCTTGACGAGGCCATCGGCAAAGCCCTGCCCGACGCCTTCGTGTCGCTGTCCAGCGACGTGTGCCGGGAATTCCGCGAGTTCGAACGGACCTCGACGGTGACGGTGAATGCCTACATCGGCCCGCCGGTGCGGGACTATCTGGTTCGTTTCCGCAAACAATTGGCCGAGCGCGCCATCCCGCGCCTGTCCATCGTAAAGTCGAACGGCGGGCTTACCTCGGCCGCCAACGCCGAAAAATATCCGGTTCATCTCATCGAATCGGGGCCCGCCGCCGGCGTCATCGCCGCCGCCACCCTCGGCGCCTCGGAGGGCATGGAGGACCTCATCGCCTTCGATATGGGGGGCACCACCGCCAAGGTAGGCGTGGTCGTCGGCGGCCAGCCGCGCCTGAGCACCGAATTCCACGCCAGCCGCTTCGTGGACGGCCGCGACGTCGGCGGCTACCCCATCAAGAGCCCGGTCATCGACCTCATCGAGATCGGGGCGGGAGGCGGCTCGCTCGCCCGTCTGGACGCCTTCGGCGTTCTCAAGGTCGGCCCCGAAAGCGCCGGGGCGGAGCCCGGACCGGCCTGCTACGGCCGGGGCGGCGTGAGTCCGACGGTGACCGACGCCCACGTGGCGCTTGGCCACATCTCGGCCGACGGCTTCGGCAGCGAGGACCTGGATATCCAGCCCGGCCCGGCGCGCGCCGCGATCGAAAGCCATGTGGCCGGCCCGCTGGGGTGGACGGTGGAACGCTCGGCCTGGGGCGTCCTCACCCTGGCTAACGCCAACATGGCCGAGATGGTGCGGTTGGCGACGCTGCGCCGCGGCCTGGATCCCAGGGACTTCACTCTGGTAGCCTTCGGCGGCGCCGGGCCGTTGCACGCCACCGAGATCGCCCGTGAGGTTGCCGTCCCCAGGGTCGTCGTTCCCCCCTATCCGGGCCTGTTCAGCGCCATCGGCACGGTGCTCGGCGACATCCGCCACGACCTGGTGCAGACCCTGTTGAAGCGCACCGACAAACTGGAACGCTCCGACGTGCAGGCGGCCTTTGCCGGGCTCGAGGAGCGCGCCCGCAAGCTGCTCGCCGAGGAGGACCTGAAGCCGGACCATGGCGCGCCCGTGCTCGACCGCTACGCGGACCTGCGCTTCGAAGGCCAGATGTTCGAAATCACGCTTGCCCTGGAGGGCTCGGAAGCGCTCGCGGCCGAGGCGCTCGACGCCACCTTCCGAGACGCCTACGTGCGCGACTACGGCTACGACCTGCCGGAGCACGCCGTCGAGCTGGTCAACCTGCGCCTCGTCGCCAAGGTGCCGATCTGGGACGGCGGATGGCCGACCAGCGCCGACAACCCATCCAAGCACCGCGCAGCGGCCAAGCGGCGAAAGCGGCAGGTGTTCCATCCCGATGGCCGGGCCTTCGACATCGATGTCATTCCGCGCTACACACTGAGCGTGGGAGAGCGCATCGACGGCCCCACCATCGTCGAGGACTTCGGCGCCACCATACGCATCCTCGACGGGCAGGTGGCCGAGGTGCGGGCGTCGGACACCCTGGTCATCGAAGGGTAGGAAGGGCAAGGAATGGCGCGCCAGGACCAGACGATCATTGCCAGCGATCCGGTGACGTTCGAGGTCGTGCGCGGCGGGCTCTACGCCATCTGTGAGGAGATGAAGTCGGTGATGACCCGCGCCGCCTTCTCGCCCCTGCTCAGCCTGTCCGCCGACCTGTCCTGCGCGCTGCTCGACGCCGATGGGGACGTGGTGGCACAGGGCAACGACATCCCGGTCCATCTGGGCGCCATGCCCTTCGCCGCCAAGGGCATCCTGGCGCGCTTCCCCGTGGACGACTGGCGGCCCGGTGACGTGGCGCTATCGAACGACCCCTATTGCGGCGGTTCGCACCTCCCCGACATGACCATGGTGACGCCAATCCACGACGGGGCGCGCGTCCTCGGCTTCGCGGCGAGCCGCGTCCACTGGCCCGACATCGGCGGCTCGGCGCCGGGCAGTTCGGCGGTGACCGACGAGATCATCAAGGAGGGACTGCGCATTCCGCCCATCCGGGTGGCGCGCGGCGGCGAGGTGGATGACAACGTGGCTACCCTGCTGTTCGCCAACGTGCGGGTGCCCGGTGACCGCCTGGGTGATTTCAAGGCGCAGATCGCGTGCAACGGGCGTGGAGCGGAGCGCGTCGGCGACTTTATCGCGCGCTATGGCGGGGACGCCATCGGCAAGATATTCGCCGAAACTCAGGACTACAGCCAGCACATGGTGAGACAAGCGCTCGCCACCATTCCCGACGGCACCTACACGGCGGCCCAGCACCTCGACGGCGACGGCTTCATCGAGGACACGGGAAATGGTCCGCTTAGGATCAACGTGGCGATTACCAAGTTGGGCAACACCCTGAGTTGCGATTTCTCCGGCACCGGGCCGCAAGCAACGGGCCCCATCAACGCGCCTATCTCGGTGACGGCATCGGCCTGTTACTATTTCACCCTGGCGTTGAGCGGCGGCGACGTGCCGCCGAACTCCGGGGCCTACCGTCAGGTCGACGTGATCGCGCCCGAAGGTAGCCTAGTCAATTGCACCTACCCGGCGCCCGTGGTGTCGGGCAACACGGAAATGTCCAATCGTCTCGTCGATTTGTTGTTCGAGGCCATCGCGCCCGCCGTTCCCGGGGCCGCCATCGGCGGTAGCTACGGCACGGCGGGGATATGCGCCTTCGGTGGCTGGGACGAGGCCAGGGGCCGCCATTTCGTGCACGTCGAGTCCTTGGGCGGCGGCATGGGCGCCTCGCGGAGCGGTCCCGGCCTCGACGGCCACCGCACACACATGGGAAACACCATGAACCTTCCCGTGGAGGCGACGGAAGCCGCCTGTCCGGTAAGAATTGAGACCTACGCCCTGGTCGACGGCAGCGGCGGCGAGGGCGCCTGGAGGGGCGGCATGGGGGTGCGGCGCGTATTGCGGGCACTTGGCGACGATGTGCGGTTTTCGCTCCTCTTCGAACGCATCCTCCATCCCGCCCACGGCGCCGCCGGCGGCGGCCCAGGCCGCACCGCGCAATTTTTCGCCGAGCGTGCCGACGGCACCCGCCAACGCCTGTCGTCGAAGACCGCCGTCGGCCATCTCAGGAAAGGCGAGCTGTTGTGCATGGAAACAGCGGGCGGCGGCGCATGGGGAACCCCCGAGGCCGCCACAGGTGAAAAAGATGAAAATGATGGGGAGTCATAGCTCATGTCCGATAACCCAAGCGGCGCGACCACCGGCAACCGGCCCGATCCCAGGGCCCGGGTGGCACTGCTCGTACCGTCCTCAAACACGGTGATGGAGAACGATCTCCACGCCGCCCTCTCCAAGGACCGCGTCACCGTCCACACGGCCCGCATGTACCTGACCGTAACGACGCCCGAGGCCGAGGAGCGCATGATCGATCAAGAAGCGCCGAAGGCGGCCGACGATCTGGGAACGCTCAACCCCGACGTCCTGGTCTTCGGCTGCACGTCGGCCGGAGCGCTCCATGGACTGGACTATGACACCAAGGTATGCGGCGACCTTGGCCGGCGCGCCGGATGCCCGGCGATTGGCGTCATCAGTTCGGTCTCGGCGGCACTGGGGCGCCGGAAACTCAGCACCGTCGCAGTGATTACGCCCTACATCGATTCCCTGACCGAGGCGGTGGCCCGCTCGGTCGGGGAAAGTGGCATCGAGGTGGTGGCGGCGCACGGCATGGGCATCGACGTCAACGTGGCACTGGCCGATCCAACGCCGGACGACATCGCGGAATTCGCCAAGCAGCGGCTGAGCAGCCTGACATTCGACGGGTTGTTCGTGTCATGCACCAATTTCCGCTCCGTCGAGGCCATCGGCCGGCTCGAGAAGATTTTCGACTGTCCCGTGGTGACCAGCACTTCCGCCACCATAGAGGCGCTGCGGGGGCACCTCGGACTTGACGCACCGAGACCGAAGGGAGGGTCGCGATGACACAATTTAATCGGCTCGCCGTGCACCCCGATCCGAGATCGATTCGGACCGGCCTCGAGGCCCGCCGGCTGTTCCGCGACACCAAGACCGACCCGTTCACCCAGACGACGGGAATGGCGTTGGGCTACATGCAGGCCAGTCCCATAATCCTGCCCGGCGATCTGGCCCTCGATTTCACAGCGTTTTGCCAACGCAACCCGAAACCCTGCCCGCTGGTCGCCATGTCGAACCGCGGCAGCCCGACCCTGCCCACCCTCGGCGGCGATTTGGACCTGCGCACCGATCTCGCCGGCTACCGCATCTGGCGCGACGGGGAGCTGGTCGACGAAGTGACGGACATATCGGAGCTGTGGCGGGAGGATTTCGTCGCCTTCGCGGTCGGCTGCTCCTATTCCTTCGAGAACGCGCTGCTTAGCGACGGCATCGAGCTTCGCCACATCACCCAAGAGGCATGTGTGCCCATGTACATGACCGACATCGCGCTCGAGCCCTCGGGGCCGTTCGCGGGCCGCATGTGCGTGTCCATGCGGCCGCTGAAAGCCAGGGACGCGATCCGGGCGATAGAGATCACCAGCCGCTTTCCCACGACCCACGGCACGCCCGTCCACATCGGCGATCCGCGCCAGATCGGCATCGAGAATCTGGACGAACCCCTGGCCGGCGACCCGGTGGAGGTGCGCGACGACGAGCTTTGCGTTTTCTGGGGATGCGGCATAACGCCGCAATACGCCATGCTTCAGGCCAAGCCCGAGATCGCCATCACCCACAAGCCGGGCTGCCTGTTGATGACCGACGTTCCGTCGCGCGGCGACGCCATGGACCTGCCCAGCCTGGCGGCCTAACAACCTTTACAGGGCCACTATTCTTTGGGAATCCAGATGAGCGTCGCGTCCTCCCCGTCGCTCACGCAGAGCTCCGCGAGAATGGCGGCGGTGACGCGTGACGGCGTCACCCCATTGACCATCACCCTGCCCGAGCCGACCAGACCCCACGCCGCGCTGATCTGAGCGCCGTACCGCATCAAACTGGAATACTACTGGAAGACCCATCAACCCATTCACCTGCCGATCCTGACGGTCGGGCGGGTACGTGATCTATCCCAAACTCCCGGACCAGGAAAGGCCACCATGGTCGCTTCTCCTGCCGCCGGGCTGGCGGGAGCTCGTCGGAAAGCCGATCGAGGAAATAGCAGCCTTCCAGTGGGCACGACCAACGGCGTGATCATGGAGGACCTCTCGGCGATACCGAAGGATGATTGGTGTGTGGTTTCATACGAATCGTTCCTTGGCGACCCGGCGGGGGAGATCAAGCGCCTCTGTGAATTTATGGACATCCAGTTCGCTCCCCGACTGCGCGAAGTCACGTCCCGCCCGTTGCGCCTCTCCCGCCATACACTGGAGCCCCCCGACCCCGATAAATGGCGCAATAACGAGGCCGAACTATCACGCGTCCTACTCGATATCGAGGCGGTGGCGGAACGCATCAGAGCTTTCAGCGAGGCGTAATCCATCGCTGATTGGCCATCAATGAGCCCAGAGCTACTGGTGCGTGAGGACGTTGAGCACCGCTTGCCGGCCTTCGTTGTCGACCACGTCGAGGGCGCGAGCGATGGCGGCGGGCAGGTCCTGGGCGCGTTCCACCTTCTCGCCGTAACCGCCCGAGGCCTCGACGATGAGCTGGTATTCGGGCGCCGGCTCGAGATAGGTGAGCGGTGCGCGGTTAGACTTGGCGGCGGCGCCGTCCGGGTAGATGTTGAGCGTCGCACTGCGCACCGCCGCCCACATGCGGTTGTTGAGGATGATAGTGAGGGTGGGCAGGTCATGGGCCTGGCTCACGAAGTGGGCCGGCGTCGGGTTGCCGAACATGTAGCTGCCGTCGCCGACGACGCCGACGACGCGCCGCTCCGGCCTTCCCAGCTTGACGCCGAGCGCCGCACCCAGTCCCCAGCCGAGGCCACCCGCCGAGCTGCTCCCGAAATAGGTTCCGGGCTTCTCTAGGTCCATGAAGTCGAGAGCAAACGGCATCTCCGTGACCAGGACATCGTCCCGCCTCATGACCTTGTTCAGGCAGGCCGCTACCCACGCCGGGGTCGGGGCGGCCTCCCCGGCCTGCGCCGCCAGCGTCTTTTCGCGGCCGACATCGCGCATCCCCCGCCAACGCACCAGGCGTTTGCGGCGCGCCTCGATACGCACCTTGGCCTTGGCGCCCCGCGCCGCCGCAGCCAGGGCGCGGGCCAAGGCCCGGAGCGTCGCACCGGACGAGGCAGCGAGCACCACATCGGCGCGGAAGCTGCGCATGGGATAGCCGCTGAACAAGGGATCGGCGCCGATATGGATGACACGCGCCTCGGGGTTGACGTCGTGGAGCTCGGGTATCCACGGTACGTCGCTGTCGAGCACCACGATCAGGTCGGCTTCGCCAAGCAGCGGCTTAGGGTCGAAGCCCATGTGCATGGGGTGAGACGTGGGAAGAAACGTGTAGCGCGCCTGGTGGCCGACCACCGGCAGGGCGAAGCGCTGGGCGAGCCTGGCGAGGGCGGGAACGTCGTCGGCGTTGCACCCGAAGCTGGAGGTGACGACGAGCGGGCGACGCGCCACGGCGATCCATTGGGCGGCGAGCCGCGTCGCCGCGGCGTCCGGAGCGGCCGCCGACGCCGGCTGCCGCAAGCTCGGAGAATTGAACGCGAAGGCGCCGGAGCCGTCGACCAACACCTCGCGCGGCAGGGAGACGTAAACGGGACCGCGCGGCTCACTCATGGCGATGGAGAGCGCCCGGTCGACCACCGCCTCTACCTGCGTCGGGTTGCGCAATTCATAATCCCATTTGACGGCATCGCGCACCATCGACGCCTGATCGAACATCTCCTGGCCCCAATGGATGTACACGCTGCGCGCCCCGCGTGCGCCGTCCTCGCTGATCGGCGTCCGTCCGGCGGCGAGCACTAGGGGGATTTTTTCGCGCGCCGCGTTGAAGAGGCCGCATATGGCGTTGGCCGTACCCACGTTGACATGCACCATGACCGCCTGCGGCCGGCCGGTCGCCAGATAGGCGCCATGGGCCATGGCCACCGCCAGGTTCTCGTGGGGAGCGATGATGGGTTGCGGCGCCCGCGCCTCACCGGCCGCCGCCTTGGCCAGGCCTTCGATGATCGAGGCGAAGTCGGTGCCGGCGTTTCCGAACAAGTAGTCGACGCCGCGGTCCGCCAGTAGCTCGAGGAACGCCTCGCCGGCGCTATCCACCTTCAGGTTTCGTTTGGGCATCACTGGTTCGCCGCTCCTCTACATCCTGGGCATGAACACACTGCGGCTGGCGATCATCCCAAAGAACAGAGCGCCAACCGAAAGGGCCACCGAGACGGTAGCATAAAGGGCGCAAAGATCGAGCCTTCCTCGCTCGTAAAGCAAGGCAAAGTCCATGGAAAAGGCCGAGAAGGTCGTGAACGCGCTGAGAAATCCGACGACCAGGAAAAGCCGCAGCTCAGCCGTCACGTTCCAACGCAGCGCCAGCGCCTCGATGAGGACCCCCAGCATGAGCGAGCCGGCGATATTTACGATGATGGTGCCATAGGGGAAGTTCAGCCCGAACAGCCTGGTCGCCAAGATGAGGACTAGGTAGCGCGCCATGGCGCCGAGTGCGCCACCCGCGCCTACGGCCAATATCGCTTTCATCACCGCGATTTCGGCGCGCTCAGAAGGTCACGACGCTGCGGATCGAGGTGCCCTCGTGCATCAGCGTGAAGGCGTCGTTGATGTCGTCGAGGCCCATGGTGTGGGTAATCAGGTCGTCGATGTTGATCTTACCGTCCATGTACCAGTCGACGATACGGGGCACGTCGGTGCGCCCCTTGGCGCCGCCGAACGCCGTGCCCCGCCACACGCGGCCGGTGACCAGCTGGAAGGGCCGGGTGGCGATCTCCTGGCCGGCCCCGGCGACGCCGATGATGATGCTCTCGCCCCAGCCCTTGTGGCAGCATTCGAGCGCCTGGCGCATGACCTCGACCTCGCCGATGCACTCGAAGCTGTAATCGGCCCCACCGCCGGTCAACTCGACGACGGCCCCGACCACGTCATCGACGTCGGAGGGATCAACAAAGTCGGTCATGCCGAACCTCTCGGCCAGGTCGCGCTTGGCCGGATTAGTGTCGATGCCGATGATGCGGTCGGCGCCCACCAGGCGCGCGCCCTGGATGACGTTGAGGCCGATGCCGCCGAGTCCGAACACGGCGACGTTGGACCCCGCTTCCACCTTGGCCGTGTTGATTACGGCGCCGAGGCCGGTGGTCACCCCGCAGCCGATGTAGCACACCTTGTCGAACGGGGCGTCGGGGCGGATCTTGGCGAGCGCTATCTCGGGAAGCACCGTGTAGTTGGAGAACGTCGACGTGCCCATGAAGTGATAAAGCGTGTCTTGGCCCAGCGAGAAGCGGCTGGTGCTGTCCGGCATCAAACCCTGGCCTTGGGTCTCGCGGATGGCTTGGCACAGGTTGGTCTTTCCCGACAGGCAAAACTTGCACTGGCGGCACTCCGGCGTGTAAAGCGGGATGACGTGGTCGCCGGGCTTCACCGAGGTGACGCCATCGCCGACCTCGACGACGACGCCGGCCCCCTCGTGGCCGAGAATGGCCGGGAACAGCCCTTCTGGGTCGTCGCCGGATAGCGTGAAGGCATCGGTGTGACAGATGCCGCTGGCCTTGACCTCGACCAAGGCCTCGCCGGTCTTGGGGTCATCGAGTTCGACAGTCTCGATGGCCAGTGGCTGACCCGCTTCGAAAGCGACAGCAGCGCGCGTTTGCATGAAACGTCCTCCTTTGTACCGGCCGTTCCAAAAGGTGGCCAGCTTCGAGGCTTTTATATCGATCCAGGTTGCGCAAATCCACCGCCACACGGCCGGCCACGGCACGAGGTGCGAAGCGCGCGCGGCGCTTAGGCCTGTTGTCGCCCCGTGGCACCTTTGTACCAGTCGAGGATTTGCTCGCCGGTCCAGAACAAGACGCCCGGCTTGTCGACCGGGGCCTCGTCGTCTTTCATGGCGTCGCCGCCCGTTGATAGCCCGTAATAGCCGTTTAGCGTAATGCGCCCCCTGATTTTCACAGGACCGCCATACCCAGCCACCACCACCCCCTTGCAAATGTCCCATCAGGAAGATGTTCTCCTTGTCCACCCAGGGCAACTTGGCGACCCGCTCAAGCGCCAGATTAATCTAGGCCCGGCGTATTTGATTGACAAACTCGGTGAGGGAAAGGGTGACCGTGAAGTCGCCAAAGCAATAGTGTGGCCGGGGCCGGGCAAAGGAATCGGGTGCGATGACCACGAAATCGTCGAACTTCGCCAACCATTGCAAGTGCCCCATGGTGGCCCACAACATACCCGCGCACCCGTGAAAATAGACGATCAGCGGCAATTTGACGCCGGGTGAAATCTTCGCCGTCAATTCGTCCAGCCGGGCCTTGTTGTAGTTGGGCCGCCGGTCATTCTTGGCCGCCGCCTCGATGCGGTCATACGCGGCCCGGAAATCAAGGCCGTATTTTTCACCACATTGTCGGAAACCAGGACGCTGGCCTTTTAAAAAGTGATCTCGACGGGCCCGATGGTGGTGCAGTCGGTCAGCAGGACGCATGCGATGATCGCCAAATAAAGTCGTTGGGGCCTGTGCATGCCCGGTTTTACCCATGGTGTATTCAGAACGGGACTACCCAGCCCGCTTTGCGGCGATCAGAGCATAATCGAAAACCGCTGATTGTTGTCGGAAATGGAGGCCAAAACCTTGGTGTAGCGTGGCACTTGCTCAGCCTCTGAACGAACGTCCCCGGAGCTCGGGTTGACCCCCGGCGCCGCTTATGCCGCTTCCGCCTTCACCGCCTCGCCGTTGATGATGAGGGCGCTGTCGCCGGCCGAGACGCGCACCGGCTCCCCTTCCTTGACCTTGCCCTCGAGGATCATGGCGGCCAGTGGGTTCTGCAGAGCGCGCTGGATGACGCGCCTCAGGGGGCGGGCGCCGTAGACCGCGTCGAAGCCGGCGTCGGCCAGCCAGGCGCGCGCCTGCGCGTCCAGTTCGATCTCCATGTCGCGCTCGGCCAACAAAGCCGCCAGGCAGTCCAGTTGGATGTCGACGATGCCGTCCATGTGGTCGCGGAAGAGCCGGTGAAAGAGGATGATCTCGTCGAGCCGGTTGAGGAACTCGGGGCGGAAGGCGGCGCGCACCACCTCCATCACGGCATCGCGCACTTCTCCTGAATCGTGGCCTTCCTCCTGCGCCGCCAGGATATCGCCGCCAAGGTTCGAGGTCATGACGATGAGGGTGTTGGAAAAACTCACCGTACGCCCGTGGCCGTCGGTGAGCCTGCCGTCGTCGAGCACCTGGAGGAGGATGTTGAAGACGTCCGAGTGCGCCTTTTCGATCTCGTCGAAGAGGATCACCTGATAGGGCCGCCGGCGCACCCCTTCGGTCAGCGCCCCGCCCTCGTCGTAGCCGACGTAGCCGGGCGGCGCGCCGATGAGCCGCGCCACGGCGTGCTTCTCCATGTATTCCGACATGTCGATGCGGATCATGGCGGCCTCATCGTCGAACAAGAACTCGGCGAGGGCCTTGGTGAGTTCGGTCTTGCCGACGCCGGTGGGGCCCAGGAACAGGAAGGTGCCGATCGGGTGGACACCCTCCTGCAAGCCGGCGCGGGCGCGGCGCACGGCGTTCGACACGGCGCCCAGGGCCTCCTCCTGGCCGATGACGCGCCGGCGCAGGCTTTGCTCCATGCCGAGCAGCTTGTCGCGCTCGCCCTGCAGCATCTTATCGACGGGGATGCCGGTCCACCGTGACACCACCGACGCCACGTGCTCGGGCGTCACCGTCTCTTCCAGCATGTTCTCGCCGTCCGGCGTCTCGGCTTCGGCGAGTCTCGCCTCGAGCTTGGGGATGAGGTCGTACTGCAGCTCGCCGGCCTTCTCGTACGCTCCCTCGCGCATGGCGCGCTCGACCGCGACACGCGCCTTGTCGAGCTTGTCCATGAGGCAGGTGGCGTCAGCCAGCGCCCCCTTCTCCGACTCCCACCGGTCGGTGAGCCTAGCGGATTTTCCTTCCAGGTCGGCGAGCTCTTCCTCCAGCTTCTTGAGGCGTTCCCGGGAGGCCGCGTCGGTCTCCTTCTTCAGGGCCTCGCGCTCGATCTTGAGCTGGATGACGCGGCGGTCGAGCTCGTCGAGTTCCTCGGGCTTGGAATCGACTTCCATGCGCAGGCGGCTCGCCGCCTCGTCGACGAGGTCGATGGCCTTATCGGGAAGAAAGCGATCCGAAATATAGCGGTTGGACAGTGTCGCCGCCGAGACCAGGGACGAATCGGAGATGCGCACCCCATGGTGGAGCTCGTACTTCTCGCGCAGGCCACGTAGGATGGAGATACTGTCCTCGACCGTCGGCTCGGCGACCACCACCGGCTGGAAGCGGCGCGCCAGGGCAGCATCCTTTTCCACGTGCTTGCGGTATTCGTTCAAGGTCGTGGCGCCGACGCAATGCAACTCGCCGCGCGCCAAGGCCGGCTTGAGCAGGTTGGAGGCGTCGACGGCGCCTTCCGCCGCGCCGGCGCCGACGATGGTATGCATCTCGTCGATGAAGAGGATGATCTCGCCGGCCGTCGCGATGATCTCGCCCAGGACCGCCTTGATGCGTTCCTCGAATTCTCCGCGGAACTTGGTGCCGGCGATGAGCGCCCCCAAATCGAGCGCCATCAGCCTTTTGTTCTTGAGGGTCTCGGGCACGTCGCCCTGGACGATGCGGGTGGCCAGACCCTCGACGATGGCGGTCTTGCCGACGCCAGGCTCGCCGATGAGCACGGGATTGTTCTTGGTGCGCCGCGACAAGACCTGGATGGTCCTGCGGATTTCCTCGTCGCGCCCGATGACCGGATCGAGCCTGCCTTCGGCGGCCTGCTCGGTCAGGTCGGTAGCATATTTTTTGAGGGCGTCATAGGCGTCCTCGGCAGTGGCGCTGGTCGCCTTCCGCCCCTTGCGCAAATTTTCGATGGCGCGGTTTAAGCCCTGGGGCGTAACGCCCGCATCGGCGAGCACCTGGGCCGCCGCCGTGCCGGCGGCCAGCGCCAGGGCAAGGAGCAGACGCTCGACGGTGACGTAGCCGTCGCCCGCCTTCTCGGCGAGTTGCTCGGCCTGGTCGAATAGGCTCGCTGTCTCGGAGGCTAGGTAGACCTGCCCGGCACCGGCGCCCTCCACCTTAGGCAGCTTGCCGAGCGCCGCCTCGATGCCGGCGCGGGCCTTGCGCTCGACGCCGCCAGCGCCCTCGACAAGCCTCGCCGCCAGCCCCTCCTTGTCGTCGAGGAGGACCTTCAGGAGGTGGATGGGTGTGAGTTGCTGGTGGCCGGAGCGGCTGGCCAGGGTTTGCGCCGACTGGATGAAGCCGCGTGTGCGATCGGTGTATTTATCCGCATTCATGGCCTTCAACCTACATGCGTACGTCCTGGTTCACAAACGCCCGCCCAAGAGCGGGCGCGGCGCCGGCGAGGACCCGAAATCCCCACGAACATTGTGGTTTGAGACTCCTAATATGGCGCGGATTTGCGGCCGTGCAAGACAGGGAGCGCGGAGACGGCGCCCGCCCCTCACGGCACCGCGGGGAAATCGTCGAGCGCCGCGCATGCGGGCGGCACGGGAGCGTTCACCGCTCCACGGCGTGGGTGATGGAATTCACAGCGTGAAAATAGGAAAAACGCCCGGCCGAGAGACTAGTGTCCTAGATCAGAAGTTCGTGGCATATACGATCTCTTTTCCCGTTCGCTCGGCAGGAAGGGAGGTGCCGGCGATGCCTTTGCATCGGCAAGCCTTTCTGACGCCCCAGGGGTCCACCGGGGGGGGGCGGGGAGTGTCCCCTCGGATCCAAATGCGGGGGCGCCCCCGCATTTGGATCCGAGGGGGTGGGAAAAGCGATCGTATATGCCACGAACTTCTGATCTAGGACACTAAGCCTGGACAGGCTCCGGTTTGCCCTCGTCAGCCGGCGCCTCCTCGGAGGCCCCTCTGGCTGGCTGTTCCCCGGATTCCGACGGCTGCGCCCGATCGGCGTCGCCGCCTGAATTGCCCGGTGTCTGTGCGCGCGCCGCGTCTTGCCTCTGGCCGCTCGACCCGCCGCCGGGCGTTTTGGCCCCTTGTCTGACGCCTGGATGGGCCTCGGGGTTGGCGTCCGTATTGGCTAGGCGGAAGTAATGCTCGGCGTACTGATAGTAGCCCTCGGCGGCAATGCGGTCGCCCGACAAGGATGCATCCCGAGCCAGGACCTGATATTTCTCCAACACCTGTTGGGCCGTGCCGCGGACCTTGACCTCCGGTCCGTTGCTCTCGAAGCTTTGGTTCTTGTGGGAGCCATGGCGCCTGCCGTTGCCTCGCGAGCGCAGCCTCCTCGAAGGGGAACCGTGTTTCATAGTACCTGCCGTTGAGTTTATCCAAATGTGCTTTTCAAGTTCCGCACACGCCGCGACACGGAGCGGCCCTTGCGGCCCCCACGGCCAAAACCAAAGCAACGGTCTCGGCGTCTTCGTGTGGAGAGCGGGGTGTCAGCGGCGCCCGGAAACGCGGCGGAATCTTCGGCCCTTTCGGCCACCCGCAAGGGAAACGTAATCGCGAACCGTTTGATTTCCAAGTCTTTTTTTTCTACAAATCAACGCTCCCGCCGCCGGGCCACAACACAGCGCGGGATTCCGGAATAATCCTTTTTTATTTCAATGACTTCCAGGGCACTTTTCGAAAGGAGGGCGGTAACTTCAGCGGCCTGTCCGTAACCAATTTCCAGGAAGAGCGCGCCTTCCGGCGCCAAAAGCCGCGCCGCCTGGGGAGCCAGGGAGCAGTGGCAATCGAAGCCTTCCGCCCCGCCGTAGAGGGCCACCTTGGGCTCGAAGCCCGCCACTTCCGGGTCCACCACCACGGCACCCTCAGGAGCGTCGGCGGCAGCGATGTAGGGCGGGTTAGAGACGATCATCTCGAAGGGACCAGCCAAGGACGCCCCCCAATCGTCGCACACGAAGCGGGCCCGTCCTGCAAGCCCCAGCCGTGCCGCATTGCGCCCGGCCACCGCCAGCGCCGGGGGGCTCACGTCGATGCCGGTGCCGCAGGCGGCGGCAAGCTCGCTCAACAGCGCCAGCAAGAGACAGCCCGAACCGGTGCCCAGATCGAGGACGCTGGCCGGGACGCCGTGCCCGGCGCTCCAGGCCAGCGCCGCCTCCACCACGGTTTCCGAATCGGGCCTCGGCACGAGGGTGTCGGCGGTGACCTCGAAGGAAAGGCTCCAGAATTCCCGATGGCCCGTGATGTGGGCAATGGGCTCGCGGCCGAGACGGCGCGAGACCAGGCCCGCGAAGTTCCGCCGCGCCGCCGCTGGGAGGGGATGGCGGCCACGCCCGAGCACGCTCGCCGGCTCGGCGTCCAGCACGTGGGCTAGCAGCACCCGCGCGTCGATGCGGGCGCTGGCGATTCCGGCACCGTCCAGGCGGTGGCGCGCCTCGGCCAGGGCCTCGCCGACGGTAGCCGCCTCGATCATGTCGTGTCCGCCAGACGCGCCGCCTGGTCCTCGGTGGTGAGGGCGTCGACAAGCTCATCGAGATCGCCGTCCATGGTCTTTTCAAGCTTGTGCAGGGTGAGGCCGATACGGTGATCGGTGACCCGGCCCTGGGGGAAGTTGTAGGTGCGGATGCGTTGCGAGCGGTCGCCGCTGCCCACCTGCGAGCGCCGCGTCTCGGCCCTCTCCGCGTCGCGCCGTGCGCGCTCGGCCTCGTAGAGGCGGGCGCGCAGGATGGTCATCGCCTTGGCCTTGTTCTTGTGCTGGGACTTCTCGTCCTGCTGGATCACCACGAGACCGGTCGGGACGTGGGTGATGCGAACGGCGCTGTCGGTGGTATTAACAGACTGGCCGCCGGGGCCGCTGGCGCGGTAGACGTCGATGCGCAGGTCATTGTCGCCGATGATGACATCGACCTCTTCGGCCTCGGGCAGCACGGCGACGGTGGCGACCGAGGTGTGGATGCGCCCCCCCGATTCCGTTTCCGGCACTCTTTGCACGCGGTGCACCCCGGACTCGAACTTGAGGCGGGCGAAGACGCCGCGCCCGGTGACGCGAGCCGCCACCTCCTTGTAGCCGCCGATGCCGGTCTCGCTGATGCCCATGGTCTCGAAGCGCCAGCCGTGGCTCTCGGCGAAGCGCTGATACATGCGGAAAAGATCGGCCGCGAACAGGGCTGCCTCCTCGCCACCGGTGCCGGCCCGCACTTCGAGGATGGCGTTCTTTTCGTCCGCTTCGTCCCTGGGCAGGAGAAGCGCCCGAACGCGTTCCTCGAGCCCGGGGATGTTCTCCGTGAGGCCCCGGATTTCCTCTTCGGCGAGGGTGCGCACCTCCGCCTCGCCCTCGGGATCGTCGGCAAGGCCCCGTAGGTCCTCGATCTCGGCCACCGCCCCGCGCAGGGCCTGGATGGCCTCGACCACCAGTGACAAGTCGGCGTATTCTTTGGAAAGGCGGACAAAATCCTCACCACCCGCCGCCTCCGGTCGGCCCAGCGCCGCCGCCAGTTCCAGATGGCGGGCGACGATGCCTTCCAGTTTCTCTTCGAGGCTCACGCCGCGCTCCCCGTGCCGCCATCGCCCTTGCCGTCGCCGAGACGAAACAGGCGCTTGAGCATGCGCTCGGTCGCCGTCCATCCTCCTCTCCCCACCGCCTCCTGGGCGGGCGCCGGGCGCGACGGCAACCCATCGTCGGCGGCGATTTCGCGCATCACCTCGGAGGGATCGTGGAGAAGCCGGTTGACCAGCAACCTGGTCGCCCTTTCGGCGTCGCCCCCGGCCTCCGTCAAGACCTCGTCGCGCACCGTATCGAAGTGCCGGCGCAACTCAGTGAGGGCCGGCACGGCGGCGCGTTCGGCCCGTCCGCGCAGGAAGCGCTCCTTCTCTTCGGTGACGATGCGCCCGGCCTCGACGGCCTCGGCCTCGCGGGTGGCACGCCCTTCCAAGGCCACCCTCTCCAGGTCTCCGAGGCCGTAGAGGAACGCTTCCTCGATACCATCGACGGCGCCGTCGATGTCGCCGGGCACGGCGGTGTCGATCAAAAACATGGGTTTCCCCCGGCGCCGCCCCACCGCCTCTGAAACCATGTCGGCGGTCACCATACGGCGCCGCGACCCGTGAGCCGCGATGACGATGTCGAAGTCGGCGAGACGCGCCTCCAGGTCGACGAAAAGGGCGACGTGGCAGTTGAGTTCGCGGGCCATGGCCTCGGCCCGTGACTCCGTGGGGTGGGTGGCGGTGAGGGCGCCGAGTCCGGCCGACAACAAGCTGCGCGCCACCATGGAGCCCATCTCGCCGGCCCCCACCAGCAACCCGGTGCCGCGGTCGAGATCGCCGTGCAGGTCGCGGGCCACCTGCACCGCGGCGGCAGCGATGGAAACCGGCCGCTGGCCGATGGCGGTTTCGCTGCGCACGCGCTTGGCAGCGCCGTAGGCGGCTTGCAGCACCGCCTCGAGTTCGCTGCCGCTCATGGCGGCGTCGCGGGCCAGGTTGTGTCCGGCCTTGACCTGCCCCAGCACTTCGGCCTCTCCGGGCACCAGGCTATCCAACGCTGCGGTGACCCGAAAGACGTGTTCGACGGCCTCCTGGCCGGCTAGGACATAGAGCTGCTCGCCAAGCTTGCCAGCGACCAGACCGGCGTGTTCCGCCATGACCTCGGTGATGAGGCCTGCCGCCGCCGCGCCATCGTCGGCGATGGCCTGCACCTCGATGCGGTCGCAGGTGGACAGGACCATAGCCTGCCCCACGCCCGAAGCGCGCAAGCGTTCGAGAAAGGCCGGCAGCGCCGTGTCCTCGATGAACAGATGGTCGCGCAGGGTCAATGACGACGAGCGGTGATTGGCGCCGACCACGACGAGCCGGATTTGCTCAGGCACCCTTCCCGTCATGGCTTCTGATAGCGGGCGAGGTGTTCCACCAGATCCGATAGCGGGACCTCAACTTGTTCGCCCGTGTCCAAGTCGCGCACCGTCGCCGCGTCGCGCGCCAACTCGTCCCCACCGAGCAACACGGCGGCGCGAGCGCCGATCTTGTTGGCTCGCTTCAAGCGCTTGCCGACGTTCCCCGAGTAGCCCAGGTCGGCGGCGAAGCCGGCGCCGCGAAGCCGCTGGGAGACGGCGATGGCCCGTTCGCCCATGGCCTCGCCGATGGGGACGATGGCGATGGGGCGGGGCGGCGACAGCGGCTCCTCGATAAGCATGGCGAGCCGCTCGACGCCGGCCGCCCATCCCGTCCCCGGGGTCGGCGGCCCGCCCATCTGGGCGATCAGGCCATCGTATCGACCGCCGGCAAGGACGGTGCCCTGGGCACCCAGGGCCTCGGTGGTGAACTCGAAGGCGGCATGGCAATAGTAATCGAGCCCGCGCACTAGGCGCGGATTGGTGCGATAGGCAATGCCGGCAGCATCAAGGCCGGCGCCGAGCTCGTCGAAATAGTCCCGCGACGCCGCGTTCAGGCTTTCCGACATGAGCGGTGCACCGGCGACGATGGCGCGGTCTCCTTCGTCCTTGGAATCGAGAATGCGCAGAGGATTGCGATGAAGGCGCAGGCGGCTTTCCTCGGACAAGCCGTCGATGTGGCCTTCGAGGTATTCCACCAGCTTGGTCCGGTAGGCGGCGCGGCTTTCGCCGTTGCCGAGGGTATTGAGTTCCAGGGTCACCTTATCGGCAACGCCGAGCGCCGCCAGAAAATCGGCGCCGAGCGCCATGACCTCGACGTCGCCCAGGGGTTCGGCAACGCCCAAAAGCTCCACGTCAACCTGGTGAAACTGCCTGAGCCGCCCCTTCTGCGGGCGCTCGTAGCGGAACATCGGCCCCCGGCAGAACACCTTCAAGGGGAGTTCCTGGGTCAGCCCGTTGGAGATGAAGGCGCGGGCGATGCCAGCCGTGTATTCGGGGCGCAGCGTCAGACTGTCCCCTCCCTTGTCCTCGAAGGTATACATCTCTTTGGTGACGATGTCGGAGGTATCGCCGAGGGTGCGGGCGAACACATCGGTGAACTCGAAGATGGGGGTCGAGACCTCGACGTAGCCGTAGCGCCGCGCCACCTCGCGGGCGGTTTGCTCGACGTGGCGGTGCCGGTGCATGTCCCCGGGCAGGATATCGTGCGTGCCGCGAACCGGCTTGAGAGCGGACATCAGGCTTCGGCTCAGCTACTGGGCGGCGATGGTTGGGACGGACGGCTTCGCTTCATCGTCGCCTGGGGCCTCGCCGTCTCGCCGCTGGTAGCGGGCCTCCACGTAGTCGCCGACGATGCGTCGGAAGTCCTCGGCGATGTTCGGGCCACGCAGGGTCATCGCCTTCTTGCCGTCGATGAACACCGGGGCGGCGGGATCCTCGCCGGTCCCGGGCAGACTGATCCCGATGTCGGCGTGCTTGCTTTCGCCGGGGCCGTTGACGATGCAGCCCATCACCGCCAGGCTCATGTCCTCGACGCCGACGTAGGTTTCGCGCCACACCGGCATCTTCTCGCGCACGAAGCTTTGGATGCGGTCGGCCAGTTCCTGAAACAGCGTGCTCGTCGTGCGCCCGCAACCGGGACACGCCGTCACCAGTGGGGAGAAGGAGCGCAAACCCATGGTCTGCAGGATTTCCTGGGTGACGATGACCTCCTGGATGCGGTCGCCGCCCGGTTGCGGGGTCAGCGAGACGCGAAGCGTGTCGCCGATGCCCTGCTGCAGGAGCACGGCGAGCGCGGCGGCCGAGGCGACAATACCCTTGGAGCCCATGCCCGCTTCGGTAAGCCCGAGATGCAGGGCGTGGTCGCAGCGCCCGGCTAGGCGCGTATAGACGGCGATCAAGTCCTGGACGGCGCTCACCTTGCAAGAAAGCACGATCCTGTCGCGCCCCAGGCCCAGTTCCTCGGCTCGTTCGGCGTTGCCCAGCGCCGAGAGGACCAGGGCCTCGCGGGTCACCTCGGCGACCTCCAAGGGCTTAGCGGAACGCGCGTTGTCATCCATCATGCGGGTCAGCAAGTCTTGATCGAGGCTGCCCCAGTTGACGCCAATGCGCACCGGCCGGTCGTATTTCAGCGCCACCTCGATCATCGTCGAGAACTGCTTGTCGCGCTTGCCCCGAAATCCCACGTTGCCCGGATTGATGCGGTACTTGGCCAAAGCCTCGGCACAGGCCGGGTGCTCGGTCAACAGCGTGTGGCCGATGTAATGGAAGTCGCCGACCAGCGGCACGTTGATGCCCCGCTTGTCCAGGGCGTCGCGGATGCGCGGCACGGCCAGCGCCGCGGCGGCGCGGTCGACCGTGACGCGCACCAGTTCCGAGCCAGCGCGGGCAAGGGCGGCCACTTGCTCGGTAGTGGCCTCGATGTTGGGGGTGTCGGTGTTGGTCATCGACTGAATGACGATGGGCGCGTCGCCACCCACCGTGACGTGGCCGATCTTCACCGGAACGCTCTTGCGGCGCGGAAACGCGTGCTGCCCGTTCGACATATTTGTCGCCTTCATTGCGGGGCACGCGCCGGCGCGGCCCCTTTTCGGCACGTTTTGCCGTATCGTCCGACCGCCGGTCAATGGTGGATCACCTATCCCCGCGACCCCTTTGGCGCCAAGGCGGCTATTTGTCGCTCGCCGTCCCCTCGCGCAGACGCTCGGTATCCAGGGCAACGCCGCGGCGCACGGCGCCGACCGGGCCGATGGCGGGCACCGCCTCGCCATCGACCAGTATCTCCAGGGCGCCGGCGTTGCCGGTCAGCAATTGCAGGCCGGCGCGGTCCGGCACCTTGTAAGTATCTCCGGCCCTGAGCAGCCGGGTGAACAAGAGTTGGTAGGCGATGCTGTCGCGAACCTGAATCCAGCTGGCGGTCTTGGCGCGCACGACGATGCGCGACGTGGCTCCCGCCGTGGACTGGGCGGGCGGCGCGACACTTGGCATCGCTTCGACAGGGGTATCGGCCGGGGCCTCGGCTGGTTCTTCGGCTGGCTCTCGCGGGAGCGCCGCGCTCTGCTCGCCGGCATCCGCCACGGCGGCGCTTTCATCCCCGCCAGACGCGGCGCCGGCATCGTCCGACGCGACCTCGCCCGCAGCATCCGCAAGCTGGCTCGCGGCGGACGTCGTCTCGGCCTGTCGCGGGCCGCCGACCCCGCCGGTGGCGTCGTTTGCCGGCGAAGCCGTATCGCCGTCGTTCTCGGCCGTCGCTGTTGTGGAGTCGCCATCGTCAGTGGTCTCCGGCGCGGCGGGCGGCGTATCTTCCAAAACCTGGGCGGCCCGAGGCGACTCTCCGGACGAAGGGGCGGCAGGCGTTTCCCCGGCCGTGGTCTCTTCTCGGCCGGTGGCGTCCGCGGCGGGCGGGGTGACGGCAATGGCAGCGGCGGTGTCGGCCACAGACGGTACAGATGGCACAGATGACACCGGCGGCACCGCCAGCGTCTCTTCGTCCGCACTCTCCCCGGCCGCTTCGGCGGGGGGCACCGTCTCGGCGGCGGTCTCGGCGGCAGTCTCGGGGAGTTCGCGGGCCTCTCCGGAATCGGGAGCGGGTAGGGCCGCGCCCCCCTCGGCATTCGGCGCCGGCGCATCCAACGGCGGCGGCGCCCCCTCTTGGCTCGCCGACGCGAGAGCGTCCGCCGGCGTCTCATGCGCGGTCTCGTCGGCGGTCGCGGAAAGGGAGTTCGGTGGCGTCAGGGAAGCCTTTTCCGGGGCTACCGGATCGTCGCCCGAGAAAAGCGCCGCCAAGCGCGCCGGCAGGGGAGAGATCACCTCAGTAAAGATCCGGTTGTCCAAGGTGACGGCATACCAAGCGCCGTAGGCGACGAACGCGATGACCACGCCGACCAGCATGATGGCGCCGCCGGGCACGCCGCCTTCCGGTATAGGCGATGGGAACACCAGGTCCGAGGTCTTGGTGACCTGGGAAATTTCCTGCTTGTAGCGGCGCACCATTTCGGCGCTATCGAGACCCAGGTAATCGGCATAGGCACACACGAAACCAAGAGCATAAGTGGGACCCGGCAAATCGGCGAAGCGCCCCTCTTCGATCGCCTTCAGGTGAACGGCGCGGATGCGCAACATGTGCGCCGCGTCGTCCACGTTCTCGGCGCGACGCAAGCGTGAGGCGCGCAGAAGCGCCCCCACCCCCTGTCCGTTTCCGTTAGCGGGTGACGCGTCATTCTCGTGTTCCGGAGCGGTATGACCTTCGCTCACCACTTCTCCGCGATTCCTTCGACCTTGCGGAAGCCCCTGCTCCCCCAGAGCACCCAATAAAAAGGTGATTACTGTCAAGGGGTTAAGCCCCCTATTCGCACCCGGCGCGGCAAATATACCCGCCCTGCCCATTGCTTGTTATTCTCACCAATTATTGTGCAATTTCAAGATCGAAACACGAAAAACCTAAATCATCACTCGATCATCCGCTACCAGCGCCCTTGAATTCCCTGCCGCGCCGCGTGAATCCCCTGGCGTGCCGCGTTCGTGGCGCCGGAAATCAGTCGGCGTCGAGACCATACGCCGTATGCAGGGCGCGTACGGCGAGCTCGGTGTACTCCTCGGCGATCAGAACGCTCACCTTGATCTCGGAGGTGGAGATCACCTGAATGTTTATGCCTTTTTCAGCGAGCGTCTGGAACATACGCTGGGCGACGCCAGCATGGCTTCGCATGCCGACCCCGACGACCGCCACCTTCACCACGTTGGGGTCGGATACCAAGTCGTCGAATCTCAACGTCTGGCGCTGGCCCTCGAGTATCTCGACGGCCCGATCCAGATCGCCCATCGTCACGGTGAAGGTAAGGTCGGTGGTGGAGCCGTCCGCCGTGACATTCTGGACGATCATGTCCACGTTGATCCCGGCCTCGGCCAGGGGGCCGAAGATGCTCGCCGCGACGCCCGGCCGATCGGCCACCCGGGTCAGGGTGATCTTAGCCTCGTCCCGGCTGTAGGCAACGCCGCTTACCGTTTCTTGTTCCACGATTTCGTCCTCATTTACGACCAGGGTGCCCGGCGTATTGTTGAAGCTCGACAACACCTGCAGGCGCACGCCCCGCTTCATGGCCAGCTCCACGGCACGGGTCTGCAACACTTTGGCTCCCACCGAAGCCATTTCCAACATCTCTTCGAAGGTGATCTTGTTCAACTTGCGGGCCGTAGCAACGATGCGCGGGTCGCTCGTGTAGACGCCGTCGACGTCGGTGTAGATGTCGCAGCGCTCGGCCCCCAGCACCGCCGCCAGGGCGACGGCTGTGGTGTCCGTGCCGCCGCGGCCGAACGTGGTCACGCGGCCATCGGTTCCGACGCCTTGAAAACCGGCAACCACCGCCACCTCGCCACGTCCCAGCCGGCGCTCCAGTTCTTGTGTCCCGATATCGTTTATGCGCGCCCTGCCGTGGGCCCCGTCGGTGCTTATGGGGATTTGCCAGCCCAGCCACGAACGGGCGGCGACACCGACGTCCTGCAAGGCCATGGCCAGCAGGCCAGCGGTCACTTGTTCGCCGGCCGACACCACAACGTCGTACTCGCGGGCATCGTGCAGCACGCTTACGTCGCTGGCATGGCCGTCCAGCTCATCGGTGATCCCGGCCATGGCGGACACCGCGACCGCGACCTCGTTGCCGGCATCCACCTCGCGCTTGACGCGCTGGGCGGCAGCCTTGATTCTTTCCACGTCGGCGATCGAGGTGCCGCCGAATTTCTGAACGATGCGAGCCATGGCGCCGTTCCTTGAGGTTCCCCGCCCGCGTACACCTCCGGCGGGCGTACCGGTGGGAGGGGCCGCGCGAGCGCCTACAGGTTCGTGGGTGTCCGCCCTGCCGGGTCCCGGTTGCAGCGCGGCGGGCGGGTATACATACTCTCATTGGCGCGCGTGAGGCAAGCCCACGCCCCATCTTCGTTACCGGAACCAGGATCATGGCCCGCAAAGCCGCCCGCAAGAACCCGCGCCGCGCCGACACCGGCACCGCCTCAGCCGCCGAGGTCGCCCGCTTCACCGCACTGGCCGATGAGTGGTGGGATGCCAACGGCAAGTTCCGGCCCCTGCACGCCATCAACCCGACGCGCATCGCCTTCGTCCGCGACCGGATGGCGGGCCGCCTGGGGCGCGATCCGCTCGGCCAAGAACCCCTTCGCGGGCTCGGCATGCTCGACATCGGGTGCGGCGGCGGCCTGCTCTCGGAGCCCATGTGCCGCCTCGGCGCCTGCGTCACCGGAATCGACGCCGGCCAGGAGAATGTGCGCGCGGCCACCGTGCACGCCCACCAAGTCGGCCTCGACATCGAATACCGCTGCGTCCTGCCCGAAGCCCTCGCCCGGGAAGGCCGCTCCTTCGACGTGGTACTCAACATGGAGGTGGTGGAGCACGTACCCGACGTCGGTGCCTTCCTGGCCGCCTGTTGTAGTCTCGTCAAGCCGGGTGGCGTAATGGTGGCGGCCACCCTCAACCGCACACTCAAGGCCCTGGCGCTGGCCAAGTTCGGCGCCGAGTACGTACTCGGCTGGCTGCCGCGCGGCACCCACGACTGGCGCCGGTTTGTGCGCCCCTCAGAACTCGCTAAGGCGTTGTACCGCCACGGCGTCGAGGTCGTCGAACTCAAGGGGATGACCTACAGTCCGCTCAGCGGCGCCTGGTCGCTGGGCGGCAACCTGGACGTGAACTATCTGGTTTTCGCGGTAAAGGAGGAATAAGCGGAGGGATTTGTGGGTGGTGGAAGGGGAAAGCCGTCAGTTATCGCGGCGCTCGATGCGGGGCAGGCGGTAGAATTCGATCCCCTCGTCGTCGAGTTCCACGGCCTCGGCGTTGGTGGCCTCGCCGTAGATGCCACGCTCCTCGGTCTCGCCATGGTGGATGCGCCGCGCTTCCTCGGCGAACTTGTCGCCGACGTTGTCGCAATTGTCCTCGACTTCCCGGCGCAGTTTATCCACCGTCTGAAGTATCTCCCTGGCTACTTCCCGGGCGCGCCTTTCGTGCAGATCGAGGTGGGAACGGCTGGTGGCGACGTGAGGCGCCATGGGTGCCTTTCCGACATCGGTGTCGCCGCACATGGGACACGCAACATCGCCGGCGGTCCTTTGCGTCTCATAGGAAGCCCCGTCGCGGAACCAAGCCTCGAACCCGTGGCCGCCGGAGCACTTGAGCTGGTAAACGATCATGACGATACGCCGCCAATTCCCACCAAACGTCCGCTTAGGTTAGTTTCCTTATATTGATTCTCAACCTTTGCCAAGCATATCCGTCAACGGTTAACAAATGGAAAACCCGGCGCCGCCGCCCCCCCACCCTCACCGCAAGGCCAGCGAGGCGTCTCCCTGGGTGCGCCGCTTCGCGCCTCTCGCCCCTTTGCAGGGCACAGTGCTGGACGTGGCCTGCGGCAGTGGTAGACACAGCCGCCTCTTCCTGGAGCTGGGGCGCGGCGTTACCGCCATCGACCGCGACACCAGCGGCGTCTCCGGCCTCAAGGACTTACCCGCGGCTGAGATCATCGAGGCGGACCTCGAGGACGGCGGGCCGTGGCCCCTGGCCGGGCGCCTCTTCGCCGCCGTCGTCGTCACCAACTACCTGCACCGACCGCTCCTTCCCATCCTGCGCGACACCGTGCAGACGGGGGGCGTTTTAATCTACGAGACCTTTGCTCGTGGCAATGAGCGTTTCCGCCGGCCGCGCAATCCGGACCACCTGCTTGCCGACGGCGAACTCCTCGAGCTGGTGCAGGGCAGGCTCGATGTGGTCGCCTACGAGCACGGAATTACCGAAGTCGGCGGCGAGACCGCCGTCGTCCAGCGCCTAGCGGCGGTGAACGCTCACAGCGCGCCCGGGCGCGGCGCGGAACCGGAGCCGCGTCCGCTGCACCCGGTACCGGCTACTCCTCCATCTCCTCGATCGAACGGTCGTGGGTGAGCGACGGGATCGAGTGCCGCGCCTGGGCGACCTTCGAGAGATCGATGTCGGCGACCACGAAGCCGACATCGGCGCCGCCGTCCGCCAACACCTCGCCCCACGGGTCGATGATCAGCGAGTGGCCGTAGGTCCGCCGCTTCTCGGCGTGCTCGCCGCACTGGGCGGGGGCCAGCACGAAGCAGCCGTTCTCGATGGCGCGGGCACGCAGCAAAACATGCCAGTGGGCCTGGCCGGTGACACGGGTGAAGGCGGCCGGCACGGAAATGAACTCGGCGCCGGCTTGGGCCAGGGAGCGGTAGAGATAGGGGAAGCGCACGTCGTAACAGACCGTCATGCCGAGCCGCCCCCACGGGGTGGCGGCGACGACGGCGCGGGTGCCGGGCTGGTAGGCGGCGGACTCGCGGTAGGTCTGGCCGTCATCCACTTCGACGTCGAACATGTGGATCTTGTCGTAATGGGCGACGATGTTGCCGTCGGGGGTGACCAGGAACGAACGGTTGGCAAGTTTTTCGTCATCCAGCTTGATGACCAGGGAACCGATCAACAACCAAGCCCCGGTCTCGGCGGCGAGGACGCGGAAGGCGGCAAGCGCCGGGTCTTCGTCCTGGGGGCGCGCCTTCTCGCGGGCCAGTCGGCTACGCGGTTCGAGCATGTTGACTATTTCCGGAAGAAGGATCAGGTCGGCCCCGGCGCCGCGCGCCGCGCGCACCAACTGGCTCGCCGCTTCGATATTGGGCGCCACGTCGCGCGCCGAACTGGTCTGCACGCACGCCGCGGTGAACGTCATGGTCATTTCCCTTCCTCCTCGCCGCGCCCAAGGCCGAGGAGGACGTCGAGCTTGCCGGCGTATTCCAACGCATAGAGCTCGTTGCAGTCTCCGATACGGGCGTCGTCGACGAAGACTTGCGGCACGGTGTAACCGCCGCCGGCGCGATCCATCATTTCGCTGCGCCGCACCGGTTCGACCATGACGTCGATCTCGGTGAAGGCGGCGCTCTTGTCGGCGAGCAGGGCCTTGGCCCGATAGCAGAACGGACAAAACGGCGTCGCGTAGATCTCGATCTCGGGCATTTGGCCTCTCTGCCGAGACACCGATCGCGAAAGGCGTCTCCCCAGGCTCCTTGTTACCGGATTTGTACCCTCGGCATAAAGGGTGGCGTCAGTCCGGAAGCCGGATGCTTCCATCCGCCTTCATCTCGAAATTCGGGTTCCACGCAACCTCCCTTAGGCAGCCGTCGGGATCCGCGAAGCGGCCGGAATAGACGCCCAAGAATGCGTCCTCGGCCGGTTTGAGAAGCGTTGCACCAGAGGCTTGAGCCTCGGCCAACGCCGTGTCCACTTCGGCACGGTTCCGTGTGTTGTGGGCGAGCACCATCCCACCGAACTCGCTCCCTTCTACTGGCAGGGCCACATCCCTAGCAAGTTCGTCGCGCGGGTTAAAGGGCAAGCGCCATTCCCCCCGCCTGGAAGAAGGCGATGCCTTGGGCTTCCGTAAAGGAGCACCTCCAACCAAGGTTTTCGTAAAACTCCCGGCTGCGATCAAAATCGGAAACGCCAAGCGTTATCAGGCTGATACGTTGCTCCATGTACTCCTCCCCAAACACCACGTCATGACCCGCAATTGCGGCGCCGATCTCAAAAGCCGGGCCGCGGCACCCGGGCCAGGGTCAACACGTCGTCGATGAGCAGCACGCGGCAGCTTTTGATGCGGGCCACCACCGGGGCCAGCGCGAAGGCGCCCCTCACGTTGCACCGGCGCGCCGCCAGGCTGAACCTGCCCTGGGACGGGATGCGCCGGCGACGCCTCAGCAGCCCCGGCGTCACCGCGACGCCGCTGAGGCGGGCGATAGACTGGGCGAGCAGAGCCGCCTGGTTGTAGCGCCGCGCGAACAAGCGCTTCCAATGGAACAGCACGGGCACCAGCACATCGGTACGATCGCCGTTCTTGAAGGCGAGGACCAGCCGCCGGCTGGCGGCGTCGTAGGCGATCGCCGATCCCGGCCTGTCTTCGCTGAGACCAAGCCTCGGCTTCGCCCGGGCAGGCGTCGCTGGGGCCGGCCCGCCTGCCTTGGTTGCGGTAATCGCCGCGCCGCCCTCCCATTGGTGTTCCAGATTGGATAGAATCTAACATATGGTGCCCAAGGGATGAAATGACGCGGACACCCGTCATGAACGAGGTCATGAACGTATTCGACCGCGCCGCCGTGCGCCGCCACCGGGAGCGCGCGGCGGCCGGTTTCGGCGGTCACGACTTCCTCATCGGCGAGGTCGGCGAGCGTCTGGCGGACCGCCTCGACGATGTGACGCGGCGTTTCCCGCGTGCCCTCGACCTGGGCTGCCACGGTGGCCAGATGGGCCGCCTGCTACGCGGCCGCGGCGGCATCGAGACCCTGTTCCAGTGCGACCTGTCGCCGCAGATGGCGGGGATGGCGCGCCGCGCCGGCAGCCTCTGCCTGGCCGCCAGCGAGGAGTTCTTGCCCTTCGCCGGCGCCTACTTCGACCTGGTGCTCAGTTGCCTGAGCCTACACTGGGTGAACGACCTGCCCGGCGCCTTGGTGCAGGTGCGCCGGGCGCTCAAACCCGACGGATTGTTCCTCGCCGCCATGCTGGGCGGCGAGACCCTCAAGGAACTGCGCGCCGTGCTGGCCGGTTCGGAGATCGCCGAGGAAGGGGGGCTGAGCCCCAGGGTCTCCCCCTTCGCCGACGTGCGCGACGCTGGCAACCTGCTTGGGCGCGCCGGCTTCGCGTTGCCCGTGGTCGACGTCGATACCGTGGTGGTGTCCTACGCGGACCCCCTCGAACTCATGACCGACCTACGCGGCATGGGCGAAACCAACGCCGTCACCGAGCGCCGCAAGGGGTTGAGCCGGCGCGCCACCCTCATGAACGCCGCCGCCCGCTACCGCGACCAGTTTGCCGGCGCCGACGGGCGCATCCCCGCCACCTTTCAGGTCATCTACCTAACCGCCTGGGCGCCGCACCCCTCGCAGCAAAAGCCGCTGGCGCCGGACAGCGCACGGGCGCGCATCTCCGATGCCCTCAATACCACCGAGATCCCAGCCGGTGAAAAAGCCAAACCGCGCTAAGCCGGCGGTTGCCAGGGCCAAGCGCGGCAACTAGGTTTCCCGCCATGGAATTCCTCGATCCCCTGGTGCGCGGCACACTGATGCGCCGCTACAAGCGGTTCCTCGCCGACGTCGAGCTGGCCAGCGGCGAGGTGGTCACCGCCCACTGCGCCAACCCCGGGTCCATGCTTAGCGTCAATGCGCCGGGCTCCGAGGTGTGGCTGTCGCCGGCCCGCAACCCGGAACGCAAGCTGCGCTACACCTGGGAGCTGGTGCGCATCGGCAACGGCCTTGTCGGCATCAACACCGCCCACCCCAACCGCCTGGTGGAAGAGGCGATCGCCGCCGGCACCTTCGCCGAGCTCGGCGACTACGCGACGTTGCGCCGCGAGGTCAAGTACGGCCAGAACTCGCGCATCGATCTGTTGCTGGAGGACGACGGGCGCCCCGATTGCTACGTCGAGGTCAAGAACGTCACCATGCGGCGCGGCGCCGACGATGCGGCGCCGGCCGAGTTCCCCGACTCGGTGACGGCGCGCGGCACCAAGCACTTGGCCGAGCTATCGCGCATGGTCGCCGAGGGACACCGCGCCGTCATGGTCTATCTGGTGCAGCGCGAGGACAGCCGGCGGTTCGCCATCGCGGCGGACATCGACCCGATCTATGCCGAGGCCTTCGACCATGCCCTGGCCGCCGGGGTCGAAGCCGTGTGCTACGCCTGCCGACTATCGACGACGGCGATCGAGGTGGCAGCGCCCCTTGCCTTCGAGCCGGCGGCGGTACCCGGCTCGGCGCGCCGCTCCACGGGGACGTGAATTCAGCGGCGCGTGGTGCCATAATCACGCCATGAACGACGCAAGCATGAAAGACGCGGCACGCGAAGGCCGGCGCATCAAAACCCACGGCTTCGAGGAGTTCGAGGCCATGCGCAAGACCGGGCGCTTGGCCGCCGAAACCCTCGATTACGTCACGCCCCACGTGCGCCCGGGGGTGACGACGGACGAGCTCGACCGGCTTTGCCACGACTTCACCGAGGCCCACGGCGCCATCTCAGCGCCCCTCGATTACCGGGGCTTCCCCAAGTCCATCTGCACCTCGGTAAACCACGTGGTATGCCACGGCATCCCCGGCCCCAAGCGCCTGCAGGCCGGCGACGTGCTCAACATCGACGTCACCGTCATCCTCGACGGCTGGCACGGCGATAGTAGCCGCATGTTCTGCATCGGCAAGGTGGGGGTAAAGGCGCGCCGCCTGGCCGACGTCACCTACGAGGCCATGATGCGCGGCATCGAGGCAGTGCGCGCCGGCGCCACTGTCGGCGACATCGGCCACGCCATCCAGACCTATGCCGAAAAACACCGCTACTCGGTGGTGCGCGATTTCTGCGGCCACGGCCTCGGCCGCGTCTTCCACGACGCCCCCAACATCATGCATTTCGGCAACCCGGGCGAGGGCGTGAAGCTGCGCGAGGGCATGTTCTTCACCATCGAGCCCATGATCAACGCCGGACGCTACGACGTGAAGGTGCTCGACGACGGCTGGACGGCGGTCACCAAGGACCGCTCGCTGTCGTGCCAGTTTGAGCATTCGATCGGCGTCACCGCCACCGGTTACGAGATATTCACCCTGTCACCCGCCGGCCTCCATCGGCCGCCCTACGAAACCTGAGGGCCCGGCCGTGACCGACAAAAAGCTCTATACGGGCCACCGCAAACGCCTTCAGGTGCGCTTCATGAAGGGCGGGCCGGAGGCGCTTCCCGACTACGAACTCCTCAAGCTGGTGCTCTTCTCGGCGCTTCCCCGGCGCGACGTCAAGCCCCTCGCCAAGGCGCTGCTGGCGCGTTTAGGCTCCTTCGCCGAGGCCATCAACGCCGACGCCCGGGCGCTGGCCAAGGTCGACGGCATCGGCTAGGCCGCCGTCGTCGCGCTCAAGACGGTGCGCGCCGTGGCCCTGCGCATGTTGCGCGACGAGGTGATGGAACGCCCGGTGCTGAGCTCGTGGCAGCAACTCATCGACTACTGCCGCGCCGCCTGAGCGTGGCCACGTGGCCGTCGGTGAAGCCGCCCGCCTGGTCCGTGACCCACGACGTGACCATGCCGTCGCGCCTGGCCAGGGCGTCGGGGCGTTCGCTGAAGGGCGTGACGAAAACCAAGTAATCGATGGCGCCTTCGTTTTGGAACTCTTCGAGGACGGCGAAATCGAGCTCGGCGTTGGCCCCCTCCAGGCGGCGGCGCAACTCGCCAAGGTCGGTTTGCACCAAATGGTGAAGGGAGCTGTTGCGCCAATTTTCCTGATCGGGCGCGTCGCGCCGAAAGGACGCCGAGATGAGGCCACCGTCGCGTCGCCAAGTGCGCCCCTTGCCTATGAACATGGGGTGCAGCGTCGACACCGCCACGTAAGCCCGCCACAGGGGCAGGCCGGCTTCTGTCAAGCGCTTGCAAAGGCCGGCGAAAAGATCCTCGATTCCGGTGTCTTTCAGCGCCCGGCCGATGAGCCAGTCGCTGACCGACTACATCGCCACATCCCAATCGTCGGCAAGACTGGACGGTGCCGTGGGCGGTGTCTTGGTCTTAGCCATGACGCGGGCCCCCTCGACGGGATTATCCGCCAACCGGGGCGATGCGGCAATCGAAGGATATCTATTTGGCGCGCCGCGCCGCCTGATGGATAGAAACCACTAGAGCAGGCCGAGCGTCGCCACCCGTTCGCCGGTGGAGACGGTGGAGAGCGTCGTGGTGCGCACGAAGACGCCCTCGGCGGGCGCCGTCACGGTCTGCACCTCGTCACCGTAGATGTTGAACACCTGGGCCAGCACTTGTTCCTTGGTGACCACATCGCCGAGCTGGGCACGGTTGAGCAGCAGGCCGCCCTTTTCGGCCCGAATTTCCAGGAATTCGCGCATCACGTAGGTCTTCTCGGCCGGTCTCATTTCGCCCGGGATCATCTTCAACCAGCGCAACGCGTTGAGCACGCAGCGCGCCCCTTCGTCGACGACGGCGTCCTCGAGCCGGCCGCCCTCGCCGATCTCGAAGGTGAAGGCAGGGACGCCGGCCCGTGTTGCCTCGGCGCACAGGATGCCGTCGGACACGTAGAAGCTCGTGTCGGTGTCCATGATCCACCCCGAGCCGAAGGCGTCGGCCATCTCGCGGGCGCGCTTGCGCGGCTCGCCAAGGTCGGGATGGGGCAGGATGGCGATCGGCACGTAGCGCCCGCCGCGGGTCGGGGTGTGGATGTCGATGGCGTAATCGCAATCGGTGATCATTCCGAACAGCTTGGCGGCCAGCAATTGGGCGAGGTTGCCCTTGTCGTTCCCGGGAAACACGGTCCAGGCGTCCAGCGGCGCCTGGTCGAGGGGCGACTTCATGTACTGAGAGACGGGAATTCGGTGGTCGGCGTGGAAGGCCAGCGGGTGCTGCACGGGAACGCAAACGATGCTTCCCGCCAGGGTCACCGGGTCGACCTCGGCCAGGGCGCGGAACAGGATGGCCACGCCGTCGACCTCGTCGCCGTGGATGGCGGCGCCGAGGTACATGCGCGGGCCGTCGCTGGCGCCGTTGATGAGCAACAACGGCAACGACACCGGCGAGCCGTCGGCCAGCTCCACATACTGGGTGGATCCCCTGACCTTGGTTCCGGGCGCCGCCGACAACCCCGCCACTTCGAGCATCCCCATTTTTCGTCTTCCTCTGTTCACTCGTTTGGGCGGCGGATGGTACCGTGCCACGGGGCCCGCGACCAACCCCTTGGCGCGCACCCTGTCCAGCTTGAGAAACTTGCCCCGTTTCCCCGCCGCCAAATTCGGGTAGGATCGGCGGTCAGCAACGCCGGCGCAAGCGCGCGGCAAGGGAGGCGCCGTTCATGATCATCGTCCGCGTCTTCGTTCCCTTCGCCATCGGTTTCTTCGTCTCCTATCTCTACCGCTCGGTCAACGCCGTCATCGCCCCCAACCTGATCGCCGAGGTCGGCCTGCGCCCGGCCGACCTCGGGCTTTTGACCGGCGTCTACTTTCTCGCCTTCGCCCTCACCCAGGTGCCGCTCGGCGTCCTCCTCGACCGCTATGGCCCGCGCCGGCCGGAGGCCACGCTGCTCGTCGTCGCCGGCGGCGGCGCCTTCCTGTTCGCCGCCGCCGAGGGGGCGCCCAGCTTGTTTGTCGGACGCGCCCTCATCGGCGTCGGCGTGTCGGCCTGCCTGATGGCGGGGATCAAGGCCTTCGTCATTTGGTTTCCGCCCGAGCGCCGGGCCCTGGCCAACGGCTGTCTCACCGCCTTCGGCGGCCTCGGCGCCCTGGCCGCCACGGCGCCGGTCGAGGCGGCGCTCGGCCTCACCGACTGGCGCGGCGTGTTCTTAGGCCTCGGCGCCTTCACGCTGGCCATCGCCGCCGTCGTCTACTGGGTCGTCCCCGAGCGCCCGGGAAGCCAATCGCCTTCCACCTGGCGCGCCCAGATAGCCGGCGTCGGCGAGGTGTTCACGAGCCGCGCCTTCTGGAGGCTGGCCCCCATCGCCGCCGCCACCCAGGCGGCGTTCTACGCCATCCAGTCCCTGTGGGCCGGCCCCTGGCTACACGACGTGGCCGATTTGGGGCGCGCCGCCGTGGCTGACACGCTGCTGTTCATGGCGGCGGCGATGGTGATCGGCTTCATCATCCTCGGCGCCGCCGTCGAGCGCCTGAGACGGCTCGGCGTCACGCCGCTCGCCTTCGCCGTGACCTGCATGGTGGCGTTCATGGCGGTGCAGGCGGCGATGGCTTGGCCGTGGCTGGGCTCGGTGGCGCTGCTGCTAGTGCTGTTCGGCCTCGCCGGCTCGTCCTGGGTGCTGCCCTTCGCGGTCATGCCGGCCTCGTTCGCGCCCGAGCTCGCCGGGCGCGTCATCACCGGGCTCAACGTGCTCAACTTCGTCGCCGCCTTCCTCGCCCAGTGGGGCGCCGGCGTAGTCATCGGCCTGTGGCCGGCGAACGCCGAGGGGGGATATCCGCTCGCCGCCTACCAGACGACCTTCGCGGTGATGCTGGCCCTGCAGTTCGTCTGCCTAGTCTGGTTCTTCGTGGCCGGGCGCCCCGGAGCACGGATTTAGGGGCGGCGCGCTAGCAGGTCGATCTCGACGCGGGCATTGAGGGCGAGACCGGTGACGCCGACGCAGGTGCGCGCCGGGCGGCGCTCGGGCGCGAAGTAGGTCTCGTAGGTGGCGTTCATGGCGGCGTAGTCTTGTTTGAAGTGGGTGAGGTAGACGCGCGCCACGATGACGTGCTCGAGGCCGAGGCCCATGGAGGCGAGCACGATCTTCAGGTTGTTCATACAGTCGCGGGTCTGCGCCTCGATGCCATCGGGCAGCGGCGCCGCCGCGTCCTCGGGGTCGTTGGGCATCTGTCCGGTGACGAAGATCCAGCCGTCGGCCTCGACGGCGTGGCTGAAAGGCGCCACCGGCGTCGGCGCCCCGGCGGCCATGTGAAAGATCGGTGCTGCCATCGTGCTTTTCCCGCGTTGTGTCCCTGGAGGCGCGACCTTGCGCCACGGCGCGCGTCGCCGTCAAGGCGCCGCACCTCACCTTGCCGGACGCCGCCACGGCCCATAAACTGCCGGCGCCGGAAGCCGGGGAGAACCGCACATGAACGAGGTCCGCTGCGTCGTCGAGGAAGCCTTTGGGCTCAGCGAATCGCCGCGCTGGCACGACAACGAGCAGGCCCTCTACTGGGTCGACACCTACAGGCCCTCGATCGAGCGCCTCGATCCGGCGACGGGGGCGCGCCGCACCTTCGCCATGCCCGAACGCATCGGCTGTTTCTCGTTTTGCGGGGACGGCCGCGTCATCGCCGGCATGCAATCGGGCATCGCCTTCGTCGAGTTGGAGAGCGGCACCATGGAGCGCCTCTTCGACCTCGAGCCCGACAACTCCCAGTCGCGCTTCAACGACGGACGCTGCGATCCACGGGGCCGCTTCTGGGTGGGCAGCGTGGTCGAGACCATGGACCGGCGGACCAACGCACTGTTCCGATACGACGCCGACGGCACCTGCCGGAAAATGGTCGGCGACCTCATCTGCCCCAACGGCCTCGCCTTCAGTCCCGATGGCTCGATCCTGTACCATTCCGACAGCCGCCAGGAGCACGTTTGGGCGTGGGACCTGGACGGCGCCAACGGCGATATCTCCAACCGGCGCGTCTTCATCGACTTCGACGGCCGCGAGGGGCGGCCCGACGGCGCCGCCGTGGACGCCGAGGGTTATTATTGGATTTGTTGCATCGGCGCCTGGCACGTCAGGCGCTACGCCCCCGACGGTACCATCGACCGCGTCGTCGGCGTGCCCGTGCAGCGGCCGACGGCGTGCGCCTTCGGCGGCCCCGGCCTGGATACCCTGTACGTGACCTCGGCGACCTTGCCGCTCCCCGAGGACGTCCTCGCCGTCCAACCCCTGGCCGGATCGGTCTTCGCCGTCGACGTCGGCGTCAAGGGCCTGGCCGAGCCCCGCTTCCACATTCCGCCGGGCTAGCCCGGCTCCGGATGATCGTATGAAAAACATAACTACCAATAGCTTGGAGGATGAACATGGAACTCAAGGGCCGCGTAGCGCTGGTCACCGGCGGAGCGACGGGAATAGGACAGGCCACGGTGTTGCACCTGGCCAGGTCCGGCGCGGCTGGTGTCGTTATCAACTACCGCAGCGCCAAGGAAGAGGCCGAAGCGCTGGCCGCCGAGGTCCGCCAGGCCGGAGCCGAGGCCATGTGCGTACATGCCGACTTGAAGGACGACGATCAGGTGCGCCAGATGGTAGGGCAGGTGGGCGAACGTTTCGGGCATCTGGATGTGCTGGTCAACAACGCCGGCATCACCCACTGGGTTCCGGTCAGGGATCTGGAAGGTCTGACCGATGCCATGTGGGACGACATCATGGACGTCAACGTGAAGGGCGCATTCCGTTGCACGCGCGCCGCGGCGACGCTTCTCACCGAGGCCAGCGGCATGATCGTCAACGTTTCGTCGATGTCGGGCGTTTTGGCTACCGTTACGGCCTCTTCGCTGGCCTACGGTTCGGCCAAGGCGGCGCTGATCTACCTGACGCGCGGACTCGCCGTCGCCCTGGCGCCGAAGGTGCGCGTCAACGCGGTAGCGCCCGCTTTTACCGACACCAAATGGATGCAAGCCCATTACGGCGACGACTATGAGCAGACGGTTGCCCAGGCTTCGGCCAGTTATCCCCTGGGCCGGATTGCCACCACCGAGGACGTGGCGGCGGCAATCGTCAGCCTGATCACCGGTGGCGATTTCGTCACCGGACAGACCCTACTCATCGATGGCGGATTGAGCCTTAGCTAGTGCCCCTCTGAAGCCTCACCCGGGATACGCTGCTAGGCCTGTGCAAACAGATCCAGGAGCCGTTGTGTCTGATGTGCCGCCGCCGGCCGCAGAAGCGGGATCTTGACGCCGGCGTCACGGAACTGCTGGACCCTGGCCTTGACTTCATCCGGCGTGCCGCTCGCCGTCATCCCTTCGACATAAGAATCCGGAATGGCCTTGATCAGGGCTTCCATGCCGCCTTCGGCATGCGCCGCCTCGAACACCGGGATGTCCTCCTTGTCGATGTAGGGCTCTCCGACCCGGAGTTTGGGGCCCGCGATGAACGGAATCTGCCACGGATCGAACTTTGTCGCCACCTCCCAACGGATGGCGTCGAGCGCCGTCTGGTGATCGTCTTCCACGGAGCAGTTGATGATCTGCGCCACCTCGAAATTCGACATGTCCCGGCCCGCTTTTTCCGCCGACTCCGTGATGATCTTGAGGGCATTCACCGTATACTCTGGCGAACAGATGGCATTCAGGATTACGCCGTCACCGATCTCACCGGCCAGACGCAATCCCGTCGTCGACGTCGCCGGTATATGGAGCGGGATCGACTTGCGGATGGGCTCCCAGCCGAGCCCGACATTGTCCAGCTTCACCACCTCGCCTTTGTAGGATATTTTTTCGCCGGTCAGCAGAAGCCTTATGGATTCGACCCATTCCTTGAGAGTCAATGGTGGAGAGACGTGTTCGAGACAATAAACGTTCGAGTGACTTTTGGTGCAAGCGCCGGGAGCCAGTGTCATCCGCCCATTGCTGAGCTCATCCAGGCTGGCCAACGTCTGGGCCATGACCACGGGGCTGCGCAGGCGCACGATCTGGGTCGAACCCATGATCAGTTTGTCGGTGGCAAGCGCGATGGCGGCAAGCGCCGTGACCGAATCACGCATCAACTCGATGGTCTCTGAGAAAAAGCCCATCTCATAGCCTTGGCCCTCTGCTCCGCGCATGAAGCTCGCCATCTCTCTGACATTCGTAAACTTCCCGTAGCCAAGGGCCAGACCCACTCTCTCCATGATTCTTTCCTTTTTACTCAACCAAATTTTCCCGAACAACCTCCGGGTTCGCGGCGATCTTATCCGCGCACCATCGTCGAGGTAACAGATTTCTCAGCGCAATCATCCGGCAACCTGATTTTTTTTGGTTTTCCTGCATCCGGAAGGCCATTTTCACCTTGCCGTCGATTGCACCCTGCGCGGCGGGTGATCAGGGGCGGTCGATCTGGCGGTCCGTGGCGCCGCGCACCTTCGCCCGGTGGAAGACGTAGAGCCCGCTCCCCGTGATGATCAGGGCGCCGGTCGCGGTCCACAGGTCGGGGAAGTCGCCGAACAGCACATAGCCGTATCCCACCGCCCAGATCAGGCTCACGTAGAAGAAGGGGGCGACCGTTGCCGCCGGCGCCGCCTCGTAGGCCTTGATCAAGGAAAACTGGGACACCGCGCCGATGACCCCGAGCGCCACCATCAGCGCCCAGGCGGCGGCGGTGGGATTGGCCTGCCAGTGAAACGGCACCAGCGCGCTGGTCGCAAGCGACGCACACGACGCCGAATAGGTGAGCGTGGTCAGGGGCCGATCCCACCGGTTGAGGAGGCGCGTGACGATCTGATAGAAGCCGAACAAGAAGGCGGCGCCAAGCGGCATGAGGGCCGCCGCCTCCATCGTCCCCTGGCCCGGGCGCACGATGATCAGCGCGCCCGCGAAGCCGACGACGACGGCGGCCCACCGTCTCGGCCCCACGTGCTCGCCGAGCAGGGACGCCGAAAGCGCCGCCACGATGAGCGGCCCGAGGAACAGGATCGACGTGGCGTCGGCCAGGGGAATGAGCCCGAGTGCCGTGTAGAAAAGCCCCATCATGGAGAGCAGGAGGACGCCGCGCAGCACCTGCAGGCCAGGGCGCCTGGTCACCAGAAGGCCGCGCAACCGCGGCCCAGTGACCAGCACGATGGCGGCTAGGGCCAGGGTAAAGCGCGCCCACACAAGCTGCACCACCGAATAGTCGGCGCTGAGGTACTTGACGATGGCGTCCTGGGTGGAGAACAGCAGGGAAGCCCCCAGCATCCACAGGATGCCGCCGCGCGCCGAACTCAGGCCGGCCAGCCAGTTCCCACGCGTCAAAGGCTGAACGCCCGGGTGGCCGGGCCGTCGGCCTCCCACCCCTGAACGAGCAGAAGCCCGGCGGCGGCGTTGGCGACCACAGCGACGCGGGTGGTGGGATTGAGGATGGGCGGCACCAGCCACGAAAAGTCGTCGCCAATGCCGTCGCGCACATCCTCCATCGCTTCCAGGCGGGGCACGCTGTCGAGGCCCCGCGCCCAGCCCTTGTCGTCGAAGGAAAGCCAGTGGTTGGCCATGCTGGCGGGTGCCTCGTGGACGGCGGCGCCGTCCTCTTGGCGCTCGACGACGCAGCCCTCGGCGGGGGCCATACCCGACAGGGTGAAAAAGGCGGGCGTGCAGATGGGTGCCGCGCTCAACATCGCCTTGGCCTCAGCGTAGGTGCGGCATTCGTCGAAGACGCGGCGCAGGAGGTGGGAAGGCGGCAGGGCACGGGTGCGCCAAACGCGCCAGCGGTTGAGCACCCAGTCGAAACCGCACGACGGGGTCAGGCGGCGCATGGGCGGCTGGTTGATGGCGGCGCTGAAACGACCCGGCGCCATGGCCGTGGCGACGCCGACGAAGCCCGGCCAGGTGACGTCGTAATAGGCGCCGGCGTCGCCGGCCCGCTTGGCCACCACCAGGTTGCGCCCGAGACCGTCAAGCGGCCAGTCGAGGGTACGCAGCAGGCGGCTTCCCCCAGTTCCCCCATTGCCGGGGGCGGGGCCGACACCGCTGGTGCACGTCCACTCGTAGGACAGGTTGAGGAGCACGCACCCGGGCTCGCCCATGTGCGCGGCCAGAGCGTCGATCTCGTGGCGGTAGGGATTGGCTGTCTTCTTGAGCCAGCGCCGGCTCGCCCCGTCGCCCAACCTCAGCGCCAGGACGCCGTAATGGCGCCGCCCCGCCTCCATGATGTCGCGGGCGCGCCTGGGCTCGGCCTCGACGATGGCCAGAGACCCCGTGCCAAGCGCATCGGTACGCGGGATGGCCGGCGTACCGGCCGGAGCGGGATTGAAGCTCGCGTCCACTTTGTCAATTTCCCCCTTGTAGCCAGTGCCACGGGTCAAAGCATAGCACGACTTTCAATTTCGGATTATTGTTGTGCTATCGTTTCGCGTTCGCTCCCCTACCCTCGAAGAGGCCCCGATGATCCCTCGTTACAGCCGCCCCAAAATGACCGCCATCTGGGAGCCCGACAACAGGTTCCGTATTTGGTTAGAGATCGAGGTCCACGCCTGCGACGCCCAGGCTGAACTCGGCGTGATCCCAAAGGAGGCGGCCAAGGCGGTGCGCGACAAGGGCGCCTTCGAGGTGGCGCGCATCGACGAAATCGAGGCCGAGACTAGGCACGACGTCATCGCCTTCCTCACCAACCTGGCCGAGCACGTCGGCCCGGAGGCACGCTTCGTCCATCAGGGCATGACGTCGTCGGACGTGCTCGACACCTGCCTCGCCGTGCAGCTTAGCCAAGCCGCCGATATCCTGCTCGCCGACCTCGACGCCGTGTTGGCGGCGCTCGGGAAGCGCGCCTTCGAGCACAAGGGGACTCCGTGTATCGGGCGCAGCCACGGCATCCACGCCGAGCCTACCACCTTCGGCCTCAAGCTGGCCGGCTTTTACGCCGAGTTCGAGCGCGACCGCCGGCGCCTCGCCGCCGCCCGCGCCGAGATCGCCACCTGCGCCATCTCGGGCGCCGTCGGCACCTTCGCCACCATCGACCCCGCCGTCGAGGCCCACGTCGCCGCCAAGCTGGGCCTGGCGCCGGAGCCGGTCTCGACCCAGATCATCCCGCGCGACCGCCATGCCATGTTCTTCGCCACCCTTGCCGTCGTCGCCGGTTCGGTGGAGCGCTTGGCCACCGAGATCAGGCATCTGCAGCGCACCGAGGTGGCCGAGGCCGAGGAATACTTCGCCCCCAGCCAGAAGGGATCGTCGGCCATGCCCCACAAGCGCAACCCGGTGCTGTCGGAGAACCTCACCGGGCTGGCGCGCCTGGTACGCGGCGCCGTGTTGCCGGCCCTGGAGAACGCCACGCTGTGGCACGAGCGCGACATCTCGCACTCCTCGGTGGAGCGCATCATGGCGCCGGACGCCACCATCGCCCTCGACTTCGCGTTGGCCCGCCTGGCCTCGCTGGTCGACAAGCTCATCGTCTACCCCGACGCCATGCGCGCCAACCTGGAGCGCCAGGGCGGGCTGGTCCACTCGCAGTCCGTGCTGCTCGCCCTCACCCAGGCCGGCATGGGCCGCGAGGATGCCTACGAAGCCGTGCAACGCAACGCCTTACTGGCGGGGCGGGGCGAGGGCGATTTCCTGGAACTCCTCAAGACGGACACGGACGTCAGCGGGCGCCTCAAGGCGGCCGCCCTCGACGCCCTGTTCAACCCGGCCGCCGCCATCAAGCACGTCGACACCATCTTCCAGCGCGTCTTCGGCGACGCGTGAGGCGCGTCCTCTCGAGTCAATTCCCGGGATTTTTTGAATTCCCAACAGGCTGGGCACGGCGATTGGCTTCCTGCGCGGCGGCGCCCAGCACGTCGAGGACACGGTTAATACCGCGGTCAGGGAACTTACGCCCGAACAATGGACCCGCGTCGAGCACTTCCAGTTTCGCGAAACCTGAGGGACTGTATTTCGTTGAATGCCGGGGGAGGTAGATCTCGACGACGGCCCAGCGTTCGCCGAACTTCCACGCGGTATAAAGTGATGAGAATTATTGGCGTCGAGCAATACCCACTTTCGGTCCAGTATGTGGGGACAATTACATCGATCATCAGGTCGCCCAGTTCGCGGTTGAAGGCGTAATTGGGTAAGGGTTCCAGGTCCTTCGGTCCGGTGAGCCAGGTCTTTTTCACACGATAGCTAAAGAACGTTTTATGAGGGTAAGTGGAAAAGATAATTTCCTCTTCCCATTCCGGTCCGTAGGCAACACGGCAAAGGTCCGGTTCGCGTCGCCGGTAACAGGCCAAGTGGAATTCCACCGCGCACAGTGGTGCCACCGGATCGCCGATGCACTCACTGGTGCTGTCACTCGGCGCGATCGTCCGCCAAACGCCTTCCGGGTCCGGAGTGAAGGCGCCGCTGAGTTGACGCGAATCGACCGGCTCGGCACCGGCACTCTCGGACGCAGCACCGGTCACCAGGAGCAAGGCTGACGCAAGGGCAGCCCCTACTCCATTCTGGATCCCGAACATCATCGGCGACGACCGTGCCTGCCCCAACTCAATTGATGGCTAGCCTAATTTCACAACCGTTCACAACACATGATGAACACGTCCGTGGATCGAGGTCGGTCCCGACCCCGTCGGGCACGCCCTCAATCCCCGACGCGGCCGTGGTCAGGGCCGAGGGGCGCGGGGTATTCGTCGGCGAGTTGCTCCAGGGCGATGGCGTAAAGGCGGCCCATCTCGGTGCGCACCTCGTCTTCGCCGACTTCGCTGCCGCGCGCCGCAAACTCGCGCAGCACGCGCCTGACGACGTCGCGGTCGCCGGGCTCCTCGAGATCGGAAATCACCACCTCGCGCGCGAAGGCCTCGGCCTCGGCCTCGCCCATCCCCATCTTGGCCGCCGCCCACAAACCGAGGAGCTTGTCGCGGCGCACCTCGGCCTTGAAGCGGCGCTCCTCGTCGAGCTTGAACTTCGCCTCCTCGCTCAATTCGCGCTCGCGGAACTTGTCCGTCATAGGTTGCGTTCCCCTGGTATCCCTGCTTCTCGGCAATTTTAAGGGGCACCGCACCACAGAGCAATGGCGCGCTGCAATAGGCCCAGCACTAGCGCCACCGGGACAAAGCGACTAAGAAAAGCCCCATGTGCACGGTGGTGATTCTGCGCCGGCCCGGCCATGATTGGCCGCTCTTGTTAGCGGCCAACCGCGACGAGATGCGCGACCGAGCGTGGGCGCCGCCGGCTCGCCACTGGCCGGAGCGCTACCATGTTGTGGCGGGGATCGACCTCGAGGCGTCGGGCACCTGGCTCGGCCTCAACGACGACGGCCTCGTCGCCGCCGTCCTCAACCGGCCGCAGTCGCTGGGCCCGGCGGCCGGCTACCGCAGCCGCGGCGAGCTGCCCCTCGAGGCCCTGGACCATGCCGACGCCGACGCCGCCGCCCAGGCGCTAGCCGACATCGACCCCGCCGCCTACCGCACCTTCAACATGGTCGTCGCCGACCAATGCGACGCCTTCTGGCTGCGCTCGGCCGGCGGCGAGGTGGGGGCGGCGGAAGAGGCCGGCGTCGAAGTCATGGCCTTGCCCGAGGGGCTCTCCATGATCACCGCCCATGGCCGCAACGACACCGCCGATCCGCGCATCCGCGACACCCTACCGCGGTTTGAGGCCGCCCCGACCCCCGACCCCGAGGCCGGCGACTGGGCGTCCTGGGAGTCGCTCCTAGCGAGCCGCGAGCATGGCTCCGGCGACGGGCCCGGCGACGCCATGAACGTGCTCACGGACGCCGGCTTCGGCACCGTTTCTTCGTCGCTGATCGCCCTTCCCACGCCGGCGCGGATGGGCGCACGTCCGCTTTGGCTGTTCGCGCCGGGGCGCCCCGACGAGGCCGGCTTCGAGGCGGTTTTGCCATAGGCGGCAGCGGTCTCCGCCGCCGTTGTCTTGCCACCACGCACCTGCTATACGGAGCTTCCCCCTTTGGATGCGCGCCCCCCATGCCCATCGTTTGAAAGTTCCCATGTCCCGACGCAGACAAATATACGAAGGCAAGGCCAAGGTATTGTTTGAAGGCCCCGAGCCGGGAACGATCGTCCAGCACTTCAAGGACGATACCACCGCCTTCAACAACAAAAAGCAGGGTGTCATCACCGGCAAGGGCGTCATCAACAACCGCATCTCGGAATACCTGATGACGCGCCTCGCCGAAATCGGGGTGCCCACCCATTTCGTGCGCCGTCTCAACATGCGCGAGCAGTTGGTGCGCGAGGTCGAGATCATCCCCGTCGAGGTGGTGGTGCGCAACATCGCGGCGGGCTCCATCGCCGAGCGTTTCGGCATCGCCGAGGGCACACCGCTGCCGCGCTCCATCGTCGAGTACTACTACAAGTCCAGCGAGTTGAACGATCCCATGATCACCGAGGAGCACATCACCGCCTTCGGCTGGGCGGTGCCCCAGGACCTCGACGAGATGATGTCCATGGCGCTTAGGATCAACGATTATCTTAGCGGCCTCTTCCTCGGCATCAGCATCCGTCTCGTCGACTTCAAGATCGAGTTCGGACGCCTGTGGGAGGACGACCAGATGCGCATCGTGCTGGCCGACGAGGTCAGCCCCGACAGTTGCCGACTGTGGGACATGGCGACCAACGAAAAATTAGACAAGGACCGCTTCCGCCGCAACCTCGGCAAGGTCGAGGAGGCCTATCAGGAGGTGGCGCGGCGCCTCGGGATCCTGCCCGAGAGCGGCCCCCGGGACATGAAGGGCCCGGCCGTAATGCAATAGGAGCGGCGGGGCGCTTGAAAGCTAAAGTCCACGTCACGCTGAAGCCGGGCGTCCTCGATCCCCAGGGGAAAGCGGTGGGCAACGCCCTCGCCTCCCTCGGCTTTTCCGGCGTCGGCGGCGTGCGCCAGGGCAAGTACATCGAAATCGAGCTCGACGAGACGGACGCCGCCAAGGCGCGCACCGGCGTCGAGGCCATGTGCGAGAAGCTCCTCGCCAACACCGTTATCGAGGATTATTCGATCGAGATAGAATGAGCGGTCAGCCATCAGCTTGGCTAGGCGCACGGCCTCCATTTGGCAGATCGCTGACCGCTGATAGATGAAGGCTGATCGCTCACTCATGAAAGCCGCCGTCATCGTCTTTCCCGGCTCCAACTGCGACCGCGACGTCGCGGTGGCGCTGGCGGCGAGCACGGGGCGCACCCCGGCCATGGTGTGGCACGGCGATACCGATCTCCCCGAACTCGACCTCATCGTGGTGCCCGGCGGCTTCGCCTATGGCGATTACTTGCGCTCGGGCGCCATGGCGGCCCATTCGCCGGTGATGCGCGAGGTGGCCAGCCGCGCCGCCGCCGGCGTGCCGGTGCTGGGCATCTGCAACGGCTTCCAGGTGCTCACCGAAGCCGGGCTGCTACCCGGCGTGCTTATGTCCAACGCCGGGCTCAGGTTCATCTGCCGGGTCGTGTACCTGCGCATCGAGGCCACCGACAGCGTGTTTACCGGGCGCTACGCCAGGGGCCAGGTCATCCGCCTGCCCATCGCTCACCACGACGGCAACTACTTCACCGACGCCGACACCCTGAAGCGCCTGCAAGCCGAGGACCGGGTGGCGTTGCGCTACTGCACGGCCGAGGGCGCCACCGACGAGGGCGCCAGCCCCAACGGCAGCCTCGACAACATCGCCGGAATCCTCAACCACCGGCGCAACGTGCTGGGCCTGATGCCGCACCCCGAACGCATGGCCGACGCGGCGCTCGGCGGCAACGACGGCCGGGCCATGTTCGACGGCCTGCTCGAAGCGCTGGGCCGATGAGCGCCGTCACCCCCGAAGCCGTCGCCAAGCACGGCCTCAGCGAAGAGGAATACGGGCGCATCGTGGAGATTCTGGGGCGCCCGCCCAACTTCACCGAGCTCGGCATCTTTTCGGCCATGTGGAGCGAGCACTGCTCGTACAAGTCCTCCAAGGTGTGGCTGAAGCAGCTTCCCACCGACGCCCCGTGGGTCATCTGCGGGCCCGGCGAGAACGCCGGAGTCGTCGACATCGGCGACGGCCAGGCCGCCGTCTTCAAGATGGAGAGCCACAACCACCCGTCCTTCATCGAGCCCTACCAGGGGGCGGCGACCGGGGTGGGGGGAATCCTGCGCGACGTCTTTACCATGGGGGCGCGCCCCGTCGCCAATCTCAACGCGCTACGCTTCGGCGCGCCCGAGCACCCCAAGACACGGCACCTGGTGGCCGGCGTGGTAGCCGGCATCGGCGGCTACGGCAACTGCATCGGCGTTCCCACCGTCGGCGGCGAGTGCAATTTCCACACCGCCTACGACGGCAACATCTTGGTCAACGCCATGACCTTGGGCGTGGCGGATACCGACAAGATCTTCTATTCCGCCGCCCAGGGACCCGGCGATCTGGTGGTCTACGTCGGCTCCAAGACCGGGCGCGACGGCATCCACGGCGCCTCCATGGCGTCGGCCGAGTTCAGCGAGGACACCGAGGAGAAACGCCCTACTGTGCAGGTCGGCGACCCCTTCACCGAGAAGCTCCTGCTCGAAGCCTGTCTCGAACTGATGGCCGGTGACGCCATCGTCGCCATCCAGGACATGGGGGCGGCGGGGCTCACGTCTTCGTCCTTCGAGATGGCGTCCAAGGGCGGCGTCGGTGTCGAGCTCGACCTCGATCGCGTGCCCATGCGCGAAGAGGCCATGACGGCCTACGAGTTGATGCTCTCGGAAAGCCAGGAACGGATGCTGATGCTGATCCCGCCCGGGCGCGAGGCCGAGGTACGCGCCGTCTTCGCCAAGTGGGAGCTCGACTGCGCGGTCATCGGAAAGACCACCGATACCGGGCGCATGGTGCTGCGCATGGGTGGCGACGTCGTCGCCGAGCTGCCCATCGACCCCCTGGCCGAAGCGGCACCCGTCTACGAACGTGAATGGACGCCGGGCACCAAACCGAAAGCGCTGTCGATCGACGACGTGGCGGCGCCGAACGACCCCCTGGCCGCCTTGAAACAACTCCTGGGGTGCCCGGATCTGGCCTCCAAGCGCTGGGTGTGGGAGCAGTACGACCGCACCGTGATGGCCGACACCATCCAAGGCCCGAGCGGCGACGCGGCGCTGGTGCGCGTCCACGGGACGGCGAAGGCGCTGGCCCTGACCTCGGACTGCACGTCGCGCTACGTGGCGGCCGATGCCGGTGAGGGCGCCAGGCAGGCGGTGGCGGAAGCCTGGCGCAACCTCACCGCCACCGGCGCCCGGCCCCTCGCCATCACCGACTGCCTGAATTTCGGCAACCCCGAGAAACCCGAAATCATGGGCCAGTTCGCCGAAGCCGTCTCGGCCATGGGCGAGGCGTGCCGGGCACTGGACTTCCCGGTCGTCTCGGGCAATGTGTCGCTCTACAACGAGACCCAGGGCCAGGCCATCCCGCCCACCCCCGTCGTCGGCGGGGTCGGGCTCCTCGACGACGCGGCCAAGGCCGTGAACATCGCCTTCAAGGCCGAGGACGAGACCATCGTCGCCATCGGCATCACCGCCGGCCACCTCGGGCAGTCGCTCTATCTGCGCGAGATCAAGGGCCGCGAGCAAGGGGCGCCGCCGCCCGTCGACCTGGAGGCCGAGAGGCGCAACGGTGATCTGGTGCGCCAATTGATCATGGACGGCCTGGTCAGCGCCTGTCACGACGTCTCCGACGGCGGCATCTCCGTGGCGCTCGCCGAAATGGCCATGGCATCCGGGGCGTCGGGCATCGGGGCCGAGGTCGCGGCCCCCGAGGACGTCCCCCTGCACGCCTGGCTATTCGGCGAGGACCAGGGGCGCTACGTGCTCACCACCGTCTCCCCTGAGCGCGTGCTCGCCGAGGCCGCCGGGGCCGGCGTGCCGGCGGCGGCGATCGGCACAACCGGCGGCGCGGCGCTCGTCATCGCCGGGGCCGGCGCCTTCCCCCTCGCCGAACTTGCCGAGGCCCACGAATCCTGGCTTCCCCACTACATGGCGGGGGAGTGAGGGGGCTGCCCGGAAACGCCTCCGCGCCGTGCCGCAAACTTACGCTGAAAATATTTTTTACTTGATTCTAATGTTTTTTTCATACAAACCTTTTATTAAACATATTTACACGGGGAACATTCCTTGCCATGACCACGCACCAGCGCGCCTCAAGAAGCTCGTCGGATCGGCGTTTTCCACGAGCCGCAGTGACGTTTTGAGCATAAAAACGGCCTTGAGCCGCCTCGGCTTGTTCGAGGATCCCGAGCACGGCATCACGTCCTTCCCCGATACGTGCATGTTCGAGGACACCAAGCGTTTTCAGCGCACCCAGAACCTCGCGGCGGACGGCGTCATGCGGCGTCGCGGCCCCACCCTCGGAGCCCTCAACAGGGCCCTGGTGCGCGACGACATCATGCGCAACATCCGGCCGGGCGCGCCCCCCTTGGTGCGTTGACAGAGCGCGGGGGACGACCTATATCCGAACCTAAACGGTGGCGCCGTCCCCGGTGGGGCGGTGCCTGACGAAACTCTGTTGTTTCAGGAAGCTGGCCCATGCCCATGGACGCGCGCGAGATCGAAAGCCTCATCCGCGCCGCCATACCGGACGCCCAAGTGACCATGGAGGACCTGCGCGGCGACGGCGACCACTACGCCGCCCACGTGGTGTCCACGGCGTTCCACGGCAAGACCCGCGTCCAGCAGCACCAAATGGTGTACGCCGCCTTGCAGGGCCGCATGGGCGGCGAACTTCACGCCCTGGCGCTGCAAACCAACACCCCCGACAACGCCTGATGCCCATCCTGAGGAGGGAGACGACATGGACACCCATCCGGCCTTCACCCACATCCAACACGAGATCGACGAGAACCCGGTAGTCCTTTTCATGAAGGGCACGCCGATGTTTCCCCAGTGCGGGTTCTCGGCGGCCGTCGTACAAGCGCTTTCCACCCTGGAAGTGAAGTTCAAGGGGGTCGACGTCCTAGCTGACCCCAGCTTGCGGGACGGCATCAAGCAGTTCAGCAACTGGCCGACCATCCCGCAGCTCTACGTCAAGGGTGAGTTCGTCGGCGGCTGCGACATCGTGCGCGAGATGTTCGAGGCGGGCGAGCTGCAGAAGTTCATGGAAGACAAGGGCGTCGAGTTCGCCCACTAGCACGTTCTTCCGCCAAAGTTGAAAAGGGCCGCCCGCGCGGCCCTTTTGCTTTGAACGACGCGCCGCCGGAGGCGCCTCAGCGCGAGTAGTACTCGATGACTAGGTTGGGGTCCATCTGCACCGGATAGGGCACGTCGGCGAGCTTCGGTGTGCGCACGAAGGTGCCCTTCATCTTCAAGTGGCCGACGGCGAGATACTCGGGGACGTCGCGCTCCGGCGATTCCACGGCATCCAGCACCAGCCCCATCTCGCGCGACTTCTCCTTGACCTCGACCACGTCGCCCTCGCGCACCAGGAAGGACGGGATGTTGACACGGCGTCCATTGACCTTGACGTGGCCGTGGTTGACGAACTGGCGCGCCGAGAACACGGTGGGCACGAACTTCATGCGGTAGACCACCGCGTCGAGGCGCCGCTCGAGAAGCCCGATGAGGTTCTCGATGGTGTCGCCACGCCGGCGCACGGCGTCAGCGTAGTAGCGGCGGAACTGGCGCTCGGTGATGTTGCCGTAGTAGCCCTTGAGCTTCTGCTTGGCCTGTAGCTGCATGCCGAAGTCGGAGGGCTTGCGGCGCCTCTGCCCGTGCTCGCCGGGGCGGTAGTCGCGGGTATTGACGGGGCTTTTGGGGCGGCCCCACAGATTGACGCCGAGGCGGCGGTTGATCTTGTACTTGGACTTTATGCGCTTGCTCATGTTTCTCCACCCGTTATGCCGGTTGTTATTGTCCCGGTAGGCCGGCGCCGAGTTTGGTGCCGACGGGGCCGCGCAAGGATGGTACGGCCCGCGTTCCCGGAAATGGGCGGCGGAGTATACGCCAGCACCCCGCCATGTCAAATGCCGGCATGGCCAAATGCCAGTGCGGCGGCGCGGCGGCCCTCAGCTCGCCTCGAGCTCGGAGTCCCAGTACAAGAAGTCACACCAGCTTTGGTGCAGGTAGTTGGGCGGAAAGGCGCGTCCGTTCTCCTGCAGCTGGTAGTTGGTCGGCACCACCGGCCGGCACCGCGGATAGACGCGTGATTCGCGGGGCAGCCGGTGTCCCTTGCGCAGGTTGCAGGGCTCGCACGCCGTGACCACGTTGGTCCAAACGGTCTTGCCGCCACGCGAGCGCGGCACGACGTGGTCGAAAGTGAGCTCCTCTGTCGGGTAACCGCCGCCGCAATACTGGCAACTGAAGCTGTCGCGCAGAAAAACGTTGAACCGGGTGAAGGCCGGGCGCCGGCTCATGGGCACGTAGGCCTTCAGCGAAATGACGCTGGGCACGCGCACCTCCCAGCTCGGCGAACGGATCACGCGCTCGTATTCGGAGACCACGTTGACGCGGTCCAGGAACACCGCCTTCACCGCGCTCTGCCACGACCACAGGGAGAGCGGGAAGTAGCTCAGCGGCCGGAAATCGGCGTTGAGCACCAGTGCGGGGAAATTTTCAAGCGCGACGGACACTTAACCCTCTCCGTTCGGGAGGCGGCAGCTTACAGCATGTGGCTGGCGCTTGCCAAATGACCGCCATGTCGCGCATGCCTCTCAGGCTTCGGCCACCCCGAATACGCGCCTCGCGAAAGCGAGCCCAAGATGCACGCATATCTCGTCGATGCCATGGCCAAGGCCGGGCCGGACGTGCGCCTCGACGGAGACGCCGACCTCCTCGAGGGCAGCCTCGGCCTGAGGCAGAAATTGCACGGGCAACAGCGGGTCGGCCTCACCGTGGGTCAACAACACCGGCGGGCGCGAGCGAATCTCGGCGTCCAGCAGATGGGGACCGGCCAGCATGCCGGAATGGCCGATGACGCCGGCCACCGGGGCTCCTCGCCGCAGGCCCACGTGCAGCGACATCATCGTGCCATGGGAAAAGCTGACGACCAGCAGGCGGTCGGCGCCGAGGCCGTGGGCGGCCAGGGTTTCGTCGATGAAGGCCTCCAGGATGGGCGCCGCCGCGACGACGCCGGCAAGCTGGCTTTCGGCGCGTGAAATCGCCGATCAGGAACCCCTGGCAGCCGATCGGCACCATGTCGTATGGATAGAGCGTGTCGGGCGAGACGAAGAAGGCATCCGGAAGCACATGTCGGTAATGGGGGGCCAGCCCGATCAGGTCGTTGCCGTCGGCGCCGACGCCGTGCACGAACATGACCACCTGCTCCGCCTTGCCGCCGGACGCCGGCGCCACGCTCGGGCCGCTCAGTTCGGGAAGCTCGGCCATGAGACACCTTGATGTTTGCGCGAAGGGATTGGGTTGTTTGCCTGAATAAGGTCGGAGACAAGTCCATTCACTGGTAGCCCACAATCCTTGCTATTGTCACCCCATGTCCACGTCCCGCCCTGGTGCTTCCGCCCCCTTCGTCACCCGCTTCGCGCCGAGCCCGACGGGGCTTTTGCACGTCGGCCACGCTTATGCCGCGCTTTTCGCCGAGAGGGCGGCACGCGCCGGCGGCGGGCACCTGATTCTGCGCATCGAGGACATCGACGCCGGGCGCTGCCGGCCCGAGTTCGAGGCAGCCATCTACCAAGACCTCGCCTGGCTCGGGCTCGCCTGGGAGGAGCCGGTGCGCCGCCAGTCCGACCACATGGACGACTACGCAGGCGCCTTGGCGCGGCTCGACGGGCAGGGCCTGCTCTACCCGTGTTTTTGCACGCGCCAGAAGGTGGCCGCCGAGATTGCGCGCGCCAGCCACGCGCCGCATGGCCCCGACGGCCCCCTCTATCCCGGCACCTGCCGCGGGTTGTCGCCCCAAACACGCGGCACGAAGAAGACCGCCGGCACGCCTTCCGCCCTCAGGCTCGACACCAAAAGGGCGGCTGAAACGGCCGGCCCCCTCGAATGGCACGACGGCGCGGCCGGGACCGCCGCCGCCGAGCCCAACCTGTTCGGCGACGTGGTGCTGGCCCGCAAGGATACGCCGACGAGCTACCATCTCGCCGTCACCCTCGACGACCACCTGCAAGGGGTCACCCTGGTGACGCGCGGCGAGGACCTCTTCGCCGCCACCCACCTGCACCGCTTGTTGCAGGCGCTGTTGGGGCTCGACGTGCCGCTCTACCACCACCACCCGATGCTCGCCGACGAGGCCGGCCGGCGCCTCGCCAAGCGCCACCGGAGCCTGACCATCCAAGCCCTGCGCGACGCCGGCAAGAGCCCGGCGGAGGTCCGGCAAATCGCCGGTTTCGAGTGAAGATCGGCGGGGACCTCACCCACGCAGGCCGCGCAATATCTCCATGTAGTCGGGGTGGTCGGGGGAAATTAGGCCGTGGCGGACCAGCGAGTAGATGGCCACGAGGGCGCAGTTGAACTTGAAGGCGTCGGACTCGCGCACGGTCTCCATGACGCGCTCGATGGGCCACAGGTAGAATTCCGAGATCTCGCCATCGGCGTTGACGGGCCGGAAGTCAGCCGGAAGTTCCAGGTCGTAGTTGAACAGCACGTCGCGGTGCAGCCCCTCGGCGCGTTCTGCGCAGTAGGTTACGGCGCCTACCGGCACCGCTTTGCGCCGCCAGCGCTTGCGAAAGGCTCACCTCCTCGGCGCACTCGTTGATCAGGTTGTCCCTGAGCGTCGCCCCGGCCGGCTGGCCGCCGGCCACCAACTGGTCGAGCTTGCCCGGAGCCGTCGGCTTGTCGAGGGCGCGTCGGCCGATCCACATCTCCATGCCGCCGCCGCCCCGCACATAGCCGTTCACGTGCACCCCGTAGGCGCACAGCCCGAACAGGGGCACGGCGGCACGCTCCATGGTGAAGTAAGCGGGCGTCCCGAAATGAGGTGCCGATCGGATAAGGTTCGTCCCGCCAGCCCGGGATCATGCCGCGCCCAGCGAGGGTGCGGAGCACGGCACCGACGGCCTCGGTCCGCTGGTCGGGAGCGGCGAGCCGCGCGGCCAGATCGACCGACCACTTGGACACCCTGAAGACCTCTGGAAACTCGCCCAGGACCTCGGCAAAATCGTCCCTGACTAGGCCCAGCTCAGCGTCCTCGTCCCGGAAAGACCTGTAACGCGACAAGTCGGTGGCCGTGCACTCGGCTATTCGCTCGAGGAAATTCATGGGCGCCAAATATTAGATTCTATCGACTGGGGTGGGGTCAAGCGGCGGCGCACTTGTCATCGGCGCAACCGTACGCCAGCCTTGTTTTCGGTATACGCTAGGGTAATTCCTCGGGGGAAACATGAAGATATCGCTCACCAAGCTGGCGCCCCAGTCCTACAGGCTGCGGCTCGGCGATACCGAGATCGACGTCGCGAAGGCGGCCGAGAACAACCACGCCCTGCTGGAAAAACTGTATACCAATATGAGCGAGCGCTCGCGCAAGATCTTCGCCGAGGACCTGACCTACAAGTACAAAGATGGTGTGCCGAGTTCCGAGGTCGGCGCTGCCATCGGCCGCCTCATGCGCGTGGTCAGGGATTCGCAAGACGAAGAAAACCCGGCGTAGAGGACGATTCACGCTTTGGATCGTTTTGATCCAGGATGACGAGGCCCTAAGGCCCACCGCTCAGGCGGCCCGCCGAGCGTTTCTTGTCCTTGGAATTTCTGACGTAGGCGCGGGCGCAGTGTTCGGCGCAATAGGGCTTGCCCGGAATGGTCGGCTTTTTACCGCAGAAGCGGAAGTCCGGCTTGCCCGGCTCGCCCTCCGGCCAACTGCACATGCCGGCCCTCAAGGCTTCCAGCCTGACAATCGGCGTCCCCTCGGCCGGCGGCGGAATGGGAGACTGGCGCTTCGGCAGGTCGAGGCGGTGCGCCTTGCCGACCACCGAATTCTTGGTGACGCCAAGGTGGCGGCCGATCTTAGCGGTGGTCAGCCCCTTGTTCCACAGATCGACGAGGTTTTTCGTGCGCTCAGCCGTCCACTCTACCGACATCGTCTTCTCCGCTTGTTTGGGCGGACCGGTACTTAACAATATTAGCTATGGGTAGACAAGTGGTGTTCCCATATTTTGAGCGTGAACTGGGCGCGCCGCGCCCTTTCCGGACGCCCGGCGGGGCCCCGGGCAATAAAACTTCTCCCGCCTCAAAGGCCGCTTGGCTATACTTGCCGACTGGTGTCCTGGATCAGAAGTTCGTGGCATATACGACGGCCTTCCGAGTTCATCCGGCTAGGCGCGGGGCGCGCCGTGATGCTAGCGCATCACAAGCGCCACGCAACGACGCCGGGGGTCTCGAAAGGCCGCCCCCCGGGTCGCTTGTCCCGCCCCCTCGGGGCGTCAGGAAGGCTTGCCGATGTAAAGGCATCGCCCCCCCCTTCCTGCCGAGCAAACCGGAAAAGCGTTCGTATATGCCACGAACTTCTGATCCAGGACACTAGCGGTGCGAGGAGGGCAGCATGGCGAAAAAACCTAAGAAATCAGCGGCCGACTGGCGCCGGATGGCGGATGCGGAGTTGCATGGAAAGTCGCCGGACGACCTGATCTGGGAGACGCCCGAGGGCATCCCGGTCAAGCCTTTGTATACGGCCGAGGACCTCGAGGGCATCGGGCACCTGGACGTGCCGCCCGGCGCGCCGCCGTTCGCACGCGGCCCGTACGCGACCATGTACGCCAACCAGCCGTGGACAGTGCGCCAGTATGCCGGCTTTTCGACGGCCGAGGAGTCTAACGCCTTCTACCGCGCCAATCTGGCGGGGGGGCAGAAGGGCCTCTCGGTAGCCTTCGACCTGGCCACCCACCGGGGCTACGATTCCGATCATCCACGGGTCGTCGGCGACGTCGGTAAGGCGGGAGTGGCCATCGACAGCGTCGAGGACATGAAGGTCCTCTTCGACGCCATCCCCCTCGACGAGATGAGCGTGTCGATGACCATGAATGGCGCCGTGCTGCCGGTATTGGCCGGCTATATCGTCACCGCCGAGGAGCAGGGGGTCGGCCAGGACAAGCTCTCGGGAACCATCCAGAACGACGTCCTCAAAGAGTTCATGGTCCGCAACACCTACATCTATCCCCCGGCGGCGAGCATGCGCATCGTCGCCGATATCATCGAGCACATGGCGAAGCACATGCCGCGCTTCAACTCGGTGTCGATCTCCGGCTACCACATGCAGGAAGCCGGTGCCACCTGCGTCCAGGAACTCGCCTTCACCCTCGCCGACGGCCTGGAATACGTGCGCGCTGCGCTTGGCAAGGGGCTCTCCGTCGATAGCTTCGCGCCGCGCCTCAGCTTCTTCTTCTGCCTCGGCATGAACTTCTTCATGGAGATCGCCAAACTGCGCGCCGCGCGCTTACTGTGGGCCGAATTGATGGCGCCGTTCGAGCCCCGGGACGCGCGCTCTTCGGCGCTGCGTACCCATTGTCAGACCTCGGGCGTCTCTCTCGCCGCCAGGGATCCCTTCAATAACGTCGTTCGTACCACCATCGAGGCCCTGGCCGGCGTGCTCGGCGGCACCCAGAGCCTGCATACCAATTCCCTCGACGAGGCGCTGGCGCTACCCACTCCGTTCTCGGCGCGCATCGCCCGCAACACGCAGTTGGTGCTCGCCGAGGAGACTGGAATTCCCCGGGTAGTCGATCCCCTAGGCGGCAGCTACTACGTGGAGAACCTGACCCACTCGGTGGCTGCCGAGGCGCGCAAGCTGATAGCCGAGGTTGAGGAGATGGGCGGCATGACCCGGGCCATCGAGGTCGGCATGCCCAAGCTGCGCATCGAGGAATCGGCGGCGCGCCGCCAAGCCCGCATCGACCGCGGCGCCGAGGTCATCGTTGGCGTCAACAAGTATCCCCCGGAGGAAGACGGGGAGGTGGAGATTCTCGAGGTCGACAACACCAAGGTGCGCGCCGCCCAGATCGCCCGCCTCGAGAACGTGCGCCGCGGGCGCGACGAGACGGCGTGCTGTGCCGCGTTGGACGCCCTGACGGTGGGCGCCGCTTCCGCCGACGCCAACCTGCTGGCCCTGGCCATCGAGGCGGCGCGGGCACGCGCCACCGTGGGCGAGGTATCGGACGCCCTGGAAACAGTGTTCACGCGCCACCGCGCCGAGATACGCTCCATCTCCGGCGTCTACGGTGCCGCCTATGACGGCGACGCCGGCTTCGCCAGGATCCGTGCCGACGTCGAAACCTTCGCCGGCGAGGAAGGCCGCCGCCCACGTATGCTGGTCATCAAAATGGGCCAGGATGGCCACGATCGCGGCGCTAAGGTTATCGCCACCGCGTTCGCCGACATCGGCTTCGACGTGGACATCGGCGCCCTCTTCCAGACCCCCGAGGAAGTGGCCCGCCAGGCGGTGGAAAACGACGTCCATGTGATCGGCGTCTCCTCGCAGGCGGGCGGCCACAAGACCTTGGTCGGCACCCTCGTCGCGGAGCTCGGACGCCTCGGTGCCGGTGACATCCAGATCGTTCTGGGCGGCGTCATCCCGGCCCAGGACCATACCCATCTCCATAGCCTGGGTGTCCGTGCCATTTACGGCCCCGGCACCCATATCCCGACCGCCGCCGCCGAGGTCATCGACATCATTCGCCGGCGCCGCAAGGCGGCGTGAGCGGGATTCGCAGCGTTTAACCGGTAAAAAGTTTATCAGCGTTTGACATTGCACGATTTTTCATAAATTCGCATATCCGTTATTTAACTGCTATAAAGTTAATTAACGGATTATTTAATTATTTCAACATATTTCCCCTCATAAACTAACTTGTTTTTAGGCGGAAAGCCTGATCCTGCCATATCGCTGTCCGGCGCGCGCGGCCAGCGCGGTTGGCGGGCGCGGCGGCGCCGTATATGCTGTCGGCGCATGGGTTTAACGCGGCGAGGCGGGGGGCAATGGCCAAGACGCACCACGGCAGCGACGGCAGGGTAATCACCTTCACCGGGAATGGCTGGCGGGAAGGGAGCCCGCCGCTGCTCAAGGCCGACGACCATGCGGTGTGGTTGAGTTCCATCGTGTTCGACGGGGCGCGCGCCTTCGACGGCGTGGCGCCGGACCTCGATCTACACTGCGCGCGCGCCGTGGCTTCAGCGCGCGTGCTCGGCCTCGCGCCCACCCTTTCCGGCGGCGAGATCAGGGCGCTGGCCGGCGAGGGCATCGATCGCTTCGCCGCCGACGCCGAGCTCTACATCTGTCCCATGTTCTACGCCACCGAGGGCTTCATCACCCCGGATCCGGACAGCACCGAGTTCACCATGACGATCCGCGAATCGCCCTTGCCGCCGCCCGACGACTTCAGCGCGTGTCTGTCCAGCTTCCGCCGCCCGGCGCGCGACATGGCGCCCAACGAGGCTAAGGCGTCGTGCCTGTATCCCAACGTAGCGCGCTGCATCGCCGAGGCCACGGGCAAGGGCTTCGACACGGCGGTAATCCTCGATCCCATCGGCAACGTCGCCGAGTTTGCCTATTCGAACCTGTTCATGGTCAAGGATGGGGCCGTGCACACCCCGGCCCCCAACGGCACCTACCTCAACGGCCTGACCCGCCAGCGCGTCGTCAGGTTGTTACGGGGCGCCGGCGTCACCGTCGTCGAGCGGGCCATCGACTTCGGCGAAGTGCTCGAGGCCGACGAGGTCTTCGGGTCGGGCAACTATTACAAGGTGGCGCCGTGCACACGCATCGAGGGCCGCGACCTGCAGCCCGGTCCCCTCTACGGCAAGGCGCGCGACCTCTACTTCGAATGGGCCCACTCGGGTTAGGCGAAGAACCAACAGCCCTCAATCGGCGGCCAGATCCTCACCGGCCAACGCCCGGCGGATCAGCGTCACCGACTCGTCAATGCCATAAAGCGCGATGAAGGATCCCATGCGCGGGCCGGTGCTCTGGCCGAGCAGGATTTCGTAGAGCGCCCGGAACCACGCCTTGAGGTCGGCGAAGGGGTGGCGCTTGCCAACCTCGTAGACTTGCGCTTGGATGGCCTCGGCCTCGGCGCCCACCGGCAGCGCCTCGAGGGTGGCTGCCAGGTCTTCGAGCGCCGCCTTCTCGTCGTTGCTGGGCGGGCGGTAGCGCTTGGCCGGCTTTATGAAGTCCCGGTAGTAGTTGACGGCGTACTCGACCAGGCGGTCGACCACTGGCGCGCTTTCCGGCGTCACGCCGGGGCGATAGCGCGAGATGAAATGCCACAGCACCGCCTTGTCCTCGGCATGGCAGACACCGGTCAAGTTCAAGAGCACGTTGTAGGAGAGCCCCGAATCCTCGTGGACCGGCGCCCCCTGGTGAATATGCCAGGCCGGGTTGTCGAGGCGCTTGGCCGGCTCTTGTCCGTCGAAGGCGGCCAAGTGGCGCAGGTAATCGTCGACGGCGCGCGGGATGACGTCGAAAAAGAGGCGCTTCGCTGTACGAGGCTTCTGGTACATGAACAGCGACAGGCTCTCGGCCGGCGCGTAGTGCAGCCATTCCTCGACCGCTAGGCCGTTGCCCTTCGACTTCGATATCTTCTCGCCGTTCTCGTCGAGAAACAGCTCGTAGGTAAAGCCTGCCGGCGGCGCGGCACCGAGGATGCGGCAGATGCGGCCCGAGAGAAGCACCGAATCGATGAGGTCCTTGCCCGACATCTCGTAATCGACGCCGAGCGCCGCCCACCGCATGGCCCAATCGACGCGCCATTGCAGCTTGCACTGGCCGCCGGTGACCGGGACCTCGAACAAGCCCTCCACGTCGTCCTTGAAGACGATGGTGCCGGCCTCGGGGTCGTGCTCCACCGCCGCCACCTCAAGCACCTGCTTGCGCCCGCCGCGCTCGCGCACCGGCAGGAAGGGGCAGTAGGTGGCCTGGCGTGCCGGTCCCAGCGTCGGCACCACCACGTCCATCACCGCGTCGTAGTGGGCCAGCACGTTCCGCAGCACCGCGTCGAAGTGGCCGCTCGTGTAAAGCTCGGTGGCACTCTTGAACTCGTAATCGAAGCCGAACGCTTCGAGGAAGGCCTGGAGCCGCGCGTTGTTGTGGGCGCCGAAACTCTCGTGGGTGCCGAACGGATCGGGAACCGAGGTTAAGGGCGTGCCGAACGTGGTTTCCTTGTCGCCGACGTACTCTTCCATCATGGCGTGCCCGGGCACGTTGTCGGGAACGCCGCGCAAACCGTCCATGTCGTCGGAGAAGGCGAAGAGCCGGGTTGGCACGTCGCAGAGTGCGGCGAATGCATGACGCACCATAGCGGTTCGCGCCACTTCGCCGAAGGTGCCGATGTGGGGCAGCCCGGACGGCCCGTAGCCGGTCTCGAAAAGCATGTAGCCCTTTTCCGGCACACCGCCGCCGAGCCGGTCGAGCACCGTCTTGGCCTCGACGAAGGGCCATGCCTTGCTGTGCTGGGCGTGCTCGCGAATGTCGGTCATAGCGGGGCGCTCACGAAACGGTGGAGGGCGGGCGCGCCCAGGAACCTAAGATCGCCCCGAACCCGCGTCAACCCGGCGCACCGGGCTAAAAGCTTTGCAATGGGCGATTGCGCTTTACCGTGTTACGTAGTGTGTTTTTGCCGTGATATAAGTCTTGGCGGAACGCCGCGAGCCGCAAGGTGTGGGAGGGAGACCGACCAAACCGTTTTCGCGGGGCGGATCTCGGAACCGCCGTCGATCTGCTCCTAGCGTTGAACGCCGCGACTTCCCTCAACAACTTAAGCCCGCTGGAGAGTGTCGGCCTCCACAAGCTCAAAGGTAATCGCAAGGGCCAGTGGGCGATGACCATCAACGGACCGTGACGAATTTGCTTCGAATACCGCAAGGGAGACGCTTACAGGATCGAAATCACCTATTTCCACAAGGGATAACCAAAATGCCGCCCATCTCCCGTCCCGGCCGTCTGCTCAAGCGTGAGCTGGAGGCCCGCAATCTCAGCGCCAACCGGCTCGCCCTCGACATCGGCGTGCCGTCGGGCCGCATCACCGACATCGTGAACGGGCGCCGCGCCATCACCACCGACACTGCCGTTCGGCTGGGCCGCTATTTTAGCAACAACGCCCAATTCTGGATCAACCTGCAAAGCCAGCACGAGATCGCCCTCGTCGAACGCGACCGTGGCGAGGACATTGACCACCGGGTTCAACCGCCCGGTGCAATATCCTAGGCGATTACGAACCTACCGCCCTGCCCCTCACTTCCAGATCGGCTTGCCGGAACCGGGCAGGCCCAAGGCCGCCCACTTCTCGGTCACCTCGGCGACGATGTCGTCGCTCATGCGAATCCGCCGCCCCCACTCGCGCTTGGTCTCGGGCGGGATCTTGGTGGTGGCGTCGATGCCGAGCTTGCTGCCCAGGCCGGCGTCGGGCGAGGCGAAGTCGAGGTAATCGATGGGTGTGTTCTCGACCACCAAGACGTCGCGCCCGGCGTCCACGTTGGTAGAGAGCGCCCATACCACGTCGGCCCACGACCGCGCATCGATGTCGTCATCGACCACGATTACCAGCTTGGTGTAGGTGAACTGGCGCAAATAGGACCACGCCCCCATCATCACGCGGCGGGCATGGCCGGGGTAGGTCTTCTTGAGGGAGATCACGGCGAGACGGTACGAGCACGCCTCCGGCGGCAGCCAGAAATCGACGATCTCCGGGAACTGCTGCTGGAGGAGCGGGATGAACACCTCGTTCAGGGCCTCGCCCAACACCGAGGGCTCGTCGGGCGGGCGGCCCGTGAAGGTCGAGAGATATATAGCGTCGCGGCGCATGGTGATCGCGCTGGCGGTGAACACAGGGAATCGCTCCACCGTGTTGTAGTAGCCGGTGTGATCAGCGAACGGGCCCTCCTCGGCGGTCTCGGAGAGGGAGACGTGGCCCTCGATGACGATCTCGGCCGCCGCCGGCACCTTGAGGGGCACCGTTTTGCACTGGGCGAGTTCCACCTTCCGGCCACGAAGCAGACCGGCGAACTGGTATTCCGACAGGCTGTCGGGAACCGGCGTCACGGCGGCCAGGATGGTGCCCGGGTCGGCGCCGATGACGGCGGCCAGCGGCATCGGCTCGTCGTGCGTCTCCCGCCAGCGCGCGAAGTGGCGGGCCCCGCCGCGATGCCTGAGCCAGCGCACCAGGGTAGTGTTGCGCCCCGTCACCTGCATGCGGTAGATGCCGAGGTTGAAGTCGTCCGCCGCGCCCTCTCCTTCTCCCTTGGCGCCGGCCGCCGCGCCACGGGTCACGATCAGCGGCCAGGTGATGAGCGGCCCGGGCTCTCCCGGCCAGCACGTCTGCACGGGGAGCGCGCCGAGGTCGATGTCGGCGCCGGTCAACGCCACTTCCTGGCACGGCGCCTGCCCCGACGTCTTCGGCTTCATGGCCATCACCGACTTGAGCAGCGGCAGCATGCCGACCGCCTCGCGCCAGCCGCCGGGCGGCTCGGGCTGCTTTAGGAAGGCTAGGGTCTCGCCAAGCGCCCTGAGCCCGTCCGGCCTGCGGTCCATGCCCAGCGCCACGCGCTCCACCGTACCGAACAGGTTGACCAGCACGGCTATGGGAAAGCGCCTGCCCTCCGGCCCCACCACGTTCTCGAAGAGCACCGCCGGCCCGCCCTCGGCCAACAGCCGGGTCTGGATCTCGGTCATCTCGAGATAGGGGGAGACCGCCTCGCCGACGCGCACGAGGCCGCCGTCCCGTTCCAGAATCTCAATGAAGTCACGCAGGCTGGCAAACGGCATGGGGGACCTCCGGCGTTCCTCGGCTTCCTATAGACAACTTAGTGGCGGCCGGCGGTCAAGCGCCGAACTCGGGCGGCGGGCGGAATATTCGCGGATTTGGCGCGTAAATTCCAGGCCTGGCAATGTCTTGGCGGAAATTTTGTATTCGTTGCGCCTATCCGCGAAGCCGGATAAGGTTTCATGGGGAGAAAACGCTACCTGAAATAACATACTGGACCGCCGCGCAAACGCGGTATGTAAATGGGTTTGCTCGTCCCCTCAAACAAACGCCGCGAAGTCAGGTTCGCCGGCCCGCCCGGCGGATGCTTCCTTATGGATAATGGAGCGCAAGATGGCTCGCAAGGCTAATTCACAGAAGACACATAAGCAGGTTGGCGGTGGGGACGGCAGCAGCGCCGGCGCCTACCTCAAGCTCATCGATATCGGCATCGCGCTGTCGGCGGAGCGCGATCACGACCGGCTCATGGAGATGATCCTGCTGGAGGCCAAGTCGCTGTGCAACGCCGACGGTGGCACCCTTTATCTGCGCACCGCCGAGGACACGTTGAAGTTCGAGATCATGCGCAACGGCTCCCTCGATATCGCCATGGGCGGCACCACCGGCAAGAAGATCGCGTTTCCGCCCCTCGCCATGTACGACGCGAAAAGCGGTGAGCCCAACCACAAGAACGTCGCCACCCACGTGGCGCTCACCGGCCAGCCGGTGAACGTTCGCGACGCCTACAGGACGACGCGGTTTGACTTCTCCGGCACCAAGAAATTCGACAAGCGAACGGGCTTCCGCTCCAAATCGTTCTTCACGGCGCCCATGAAGAACCACGAGGGTGATGTCATCGGGGTGCTGCAGCTTCTCAACGCCCAGGACCCCGAAACCGGCAAGCTCGTCGCCTTCAGTCGGAACATCGAGCCCCTGGTCGAGGCGTTGACCTCGCAGGCTGCCGTCGCCCTCGACAACCAGAACCTGATCGACGCACAAAGGGCACTCCTCGACGCCTTCATTGAGCTCATCGCCAGCGCCATCGACGCCAAATCACCCTACACCGGCGGCCACTGTCAGCGGGTGCCAGAGCTCACTAAGATGCTGGTGCGTGCCGCCTGCGACTCCGAGGACGCTTTGTTCGCCGGTTTCGACCTCACCGAAGACGAATGGTACGAACTGCACATCGCTTCGTGGCTGCACGACTGCGGCAAGGTGACGACGCCCGAGTACATAGTCGACAAGGCTACCAAGCTGGAAACCATCTACGACCGCATCCACGAGGTCAGGACCCGCTTCGAGGTACTCAAGCGGGACGCCGAGATCGAGCACCTAAAGGCACTCCTCGACGGCAAGGGCAAGCCCGCCAAACTCAAAAAGGATCTGGACAAACGCCTCGCCCAACTCGACGACGACTTCCAGTTCATCGCCGAGTGCAACGTGGGCGGCGAGTTCATGGCCGACGACAGGGTCGAGAGGGTCAGGCGCATCGCCGCCATGAAGTGGCAACGTACCCTGGACGATCGCATCGGCCTCTCCCACGACGAGCTCGAACATTTGGAGTGCACGCCCAAGAAGGAGCTTCCCGTCACCGAAAACCTGCTCGCCGACAAGGGGGAGCACGTCATCGAGCGCCAACCGCGCGACATCATCGGCGACGACAATGAATTCGGCTTCAAGCTGAACATGCCCGAGAATAAGTACAACCTGGGAGAGATTTACAACCTGTGCATCGGGCGCGGTACCCTGACGGCAGAGGAGCGCTTCAAGATCAACGACCACATGGTTCAGACCATCGTCATGCTCGAGCAGTTGCCCTTCCCCAAGCACCTGAAGCGCGTGCCCGAGTACGCCGGCGGCCACCACGAGACGATGATCGGCACCGGCTATCCTCGCCGGCTGACCAAGGCCGACATGTCGATCCCGGCCCGCGCCATGGCCATCGCCGATATCTTCGAGGCGCTGACCGCCACCGACCGCCCCTACAAGAAGGCCAAAACCCTGAGCGAAAGCGTGCGCATCATGTCTTTCATGAATAAGGACGAGCACATCGACCCCGACCTTTTCGCCCTGTTCCTAAAGGAGGGCGTGTTCACCGAATACGCCGAGAAGCACTTGTTGCCCGAGCAGATCGACGAGGTGGACATCGACCAGTATCTGGGCACTGGCGGCTGAAAGGCATTCTGCCCCCCATGAACGCCGCCGCGCTCCGCCGCGCCAAGACCTACCCCTACCCGGCACCTGACGGCTCCTACGTGCTCGAGCACGGCGGCCACCGCGAACTCACCGACGGTACACCGGTGCCCGGGCTCGACGGGCGCGCCCCGGTGCTCGCCGTCGGCTCCAACCGCGCGCCCGAGCAACTGGCCCGCAAGTTCGCGCCGCTCGGTGGCACCACCATCCCGGTTACCCGGGCGCGGCTGGCCGATTTCGATGCCGTCTACTCGGCCCACTTCGCCAGCTACGGCGCCATTCCCGCCACCCTGCAGCACGCCCCTAGAACCACCGCCGCCCTGTCGGTGACCTGGCTGACGGCACCACAACTGGTTCGCATGCACGAAACCGAGATGGTCACCGAAAACTATGCCTTCGGCGAGCTGATGGGAGTGCAGTTGGAGACCGCCGGACGCGTGCTCGGGCGCGTCTTCGCCTACGTCAGCCGACGTGGTTGCCTGACCGACGCCGGCCGGCCGGTGGCCCTTGCCGAGGTGGCGGCAGAGGGACGGCGCTGGCCGGCCCTCACCCAGGAGGAGATACTGGGCCGGGCGCGCGACCGGCTGGCGCCGCAACACTCCCTCGACGAGTTTGTGGGCGCGGCCATCGCGCAAACGGGAACCCGCGCCGCACGCACGAAAGCCCTGGCGGCACAGGCACAGCCCTTCGCCTACGAAACCTTCCGCGCCATCACGGTTTGAGCGGCGGCGCCGACTACGCTATAGTCGATTATGCCGAGGACGCTTCCGAGAGGAGGCCCGATGGCACCTATTGCAATCAAAGGCGCCGGCGATGGGCGCACCGTGATCGACGCGGCGCAAGCGCTGCGCATCCGCGAATACGACCTCTTCCGCGCCGCGTTCAGGCAATGGTGGGGGCGCGAGGCGGATGACAAGACGCTGGAGCGCGTCTTCGTCGCCTCCATGTTCCACCAGGTGGTACCGCCCTGGGTGCGCCATTTCTGCCGCCGGGTCCTGGAGATGCGGCGCCAGGACCGCCTCGACCCCGTGGCGCTCGGCGTCGCCGGCTTCCGGCGCGTGGAAAGGCCGCCGCCGCTGGGCCGCCTTTACGTTGCCCTGACCAGCGTCGCCGCCCTCATCCTCTATCTGATGATCCTCACCACCACTTACAACCCCGGGGCCTCGGCGCCGATGGGGTGCTCGGGCGGCTCCGGGCTCAAGTTCTTTGCCGACATCGCCCACGCCTTCGCCGACAAACCCCCGCCCGATTGCGGCACGCCGGGGGAGTCGCGCTGAGGGCGCGCCGACAGACCGCCTAGGCGGCGAGTTGTCCGGCGACGATGCCGCCTAACACGATCCACGCGAAGAGGCGGTTGGAGTTGAACTTGGCGAGACAGTCCTTGGCGTCGTCAATGTCGACGCGTCGGGCCTGCCAGACCAGTTGCACGGCGCCGGCCACCAGGGCCGCGTAAAAGGGCCAGGCCAGTGCCGCCAGATGGCCGGCGAGGCCGATGAGGACGGCGGCGGCGGCGTAGAAGACAAACAGCCAGGGCCGTGTGTTCGCGCTCAGCTTGAGGGCCGACGACTTGACCCCAAACAATAGGTCGTCCTCCTTGTCCTGGTGGGAGTAGATGGTGTCGTAGCCCAGCGTCCAAAAGAAGCCCGCCGCGTAAAGTGCCAGCGCCGGTACCGCCAGCTCGCCGCGCACCGCCGCCCACCCCAGCAGCGCCCCCCAGTTGAAGGTGAGGCCGAGCACCGCCTGCGGCCAATAGGTGACGCGCTTCATGAGCGGATAGAGAAAGATCAGCGGCAGGGAGCAGGCTCCCACCACCACCGCAAACCAGTTGAACTGCAAGAGCACGGCGAGGCCAAGAAGGAACAGCAGCCCCATGTAGGCGATGGCTTGGCCGAGGTTGATCTGACCGCTGGCCAGGGGGCGCATGGCGGTGCGGGCGACCCGCCGATCCAGGTCGCGGTCGGTGATGTCGTTGAAAACACACCCGGCGCCGCGCATGATCAGCGCGCCGACGCCGAACAGCGCCATCAGCCACGCCTCGGGCCAGCCCGGCGTGGCCAGCGCCACGCTCCACCAGCCCGGGAACAGCAACAACCACGTGCCGATGGCCCGGTCGAGGCGTATCAAGCGCAGATAGGGCCTTAGCCCCGGCGGCGCGAAGCGGTCGATCCAGTCACCCTCGGCGATGTCGCTGGCGTCCGTCTTGGCCAACTCGGTCATGGGAAACTAATACGTCATCCGCCGCCCCTTGGGCAAACGGCGCGACGCGCGCTCCTTGAGCCAGCCTTTGCCGCGCCCCCCCCAACCCCCTATGATTGGGCTCCCGGTGATTGGGTCCTTTCTTACCATGCCCCATTCCAAGCCCAAGGCCAGACTGTTTGTAGACGCCGCCCTCGGGCCGGGCGCCGGGGTCGGCCTCGACGCCGGCCAGGCCCATTACCTGGACCGCGTCATGCGCCTCGCCGCCAGCGACGCCGTTCTCGTCTTCAACGGCCGCGACGGGGAATGGCGGGCCCGCCTCGAGGATGGCGGCGGCAAGCGCCGCGCCCTCGCCGTCGACCGCCAAACGCGTGCGCAGGCCGCCGAGCCCGGCCCATGGCTGGCCTTCGCGCCCCTCAAGAAGACGCCCATGGACTTCGTCGCCGTCAAGGCAACCGAGCTCGGGGTCTCGCGCCTGCTGCCGGTGTTCACCCGGCGCACGGCGGCACGTCGCGTCGCCACGGCGCGGCTCAGGGCCAACGCCCGCGAGGCGGCCGAGCAGTGCGGCCGCCTGAGCGTGCCGGAGGTCGTCGAGCCCGTCGATCTGCAGGCCTTGCTCGCCCAGTGGCCGGCCGGGCGCCGCCTGCTGGTTCCCGACGAGAGCGGCGGCGGCGTGCCCCTGGCTCGGGCGCTCGCCAAGGCGGCGCCGGACGATCACGCTTTCCTGATCGGCCCGGAGGGGGGATTCGCCCCCGATGAACTTGACGCGCTTCGTAAACTACCCTTTGTTACGGCGGTGGGATTGGGGCCGCGCATCCTGCGCGCCGACACCGCGGCGCTGGCGACCCTGGCCGCCTGGCAGGCGCTGGTGGGCGACTGGCACGACGGTCCGCCACCATCTGATCGTTGACTTTGAACCCAGGGGAACGGGTATCCGAATGGCTAGCGCGAACGTGACGGACGGCGAGGTCATCGCCGACAAAAAGCCGCTCCTCGAATACATGGAGGCGGGGTGCAAGCCGCCCGCGAACTGGCGCATCGGCACCGAGCACGAGAAGTTCGCCTACCGGCGGAGCGACCTGCGGCCGCTCGATTACGGCGGCGAGAGGGGGGTGCGGGCACTCTTGGAGGGGCTCACCCGTTTCGGCTGGAAATTGGTCTTCGAGGACGGCAACCCCATCGCCCTCTCCAAGCCCGACATGAGCTCCATCACCCTGGAGCCGGGCGGCCAGATCGAGCTCTCGGGATCACCCCTGGAGACCGTTCACCAGACCTGCGACGAAGTCACCGGGCATCTCGAACAGGTCAAGGCCATCGCCGGTAACTTGGACATCGGCTTCCTCGGCCTCGGCTACAACCCGAAATGGTCGGGTTCCGACATCCCGTGGATGCCCAAGGGCCGCTACGCCATCATGAAAGAGCACATGCGCAAAAAGGGCGCCCTCGGCCTGGAAATGATGCTCGCCACCTGTACCGTCCAGGTCAACCTGGACTTCGATTCCGAAGCGACCATGGCACGCATGTTCCGCGTCGCCCTGGCGCTGCAGCCCATCGCCACCGCCATGTGGGCCAACTCGCCGTTCCGGAAGGGCGAGCCCACCGGATACCTGAGCTACCGCAGCCATATCTGGACCGACACCGACCCCGACCGCACCGGCATCCTCGACTTCGTCTTCGAGGACGGCTTCGGCTTCGAGCGCTACGTCGATTACATGCTCGATGTGCCCATGTACTTCGTCTACCGCGACGGCACCTACATCAACGCCGCCGGCCTTTCGTTCCGCGACTTCATGGCGGGCAAGCTCGACGTGCTGCCCGGCGAGCGGCCAACCCTCAAGGACTGGGAGGACCACATGACCACCGCCTTTCCCGAGGTGCGGCTCAAGCAGTTCCTGGAAATGCGCGGCGCCGACGGCGGCCCGTGGCGGCGCTTGTGCGCATTGCCCGCCTTTTGGGCCGGTCTCCTCTACGACGCCACGGCGCTGGGCGCGGCGTGGGGGCTGGTCAAGACGTGGACGCCGGAAGATCGCGCCCACCTGCGCGACGAGGTGCCGCGCCTGGCCCTCAAGACGCCTTTTGGCAACGGCACCGTCGGCGACATCTCCCGCGATATCCTGCAGATCGCCCACGAGGGCCTGTCTCGGCGCGATCGGGTGGACGCCGCCGGCCTCAACGAGGCCCACTTCCTCAACCCGCTCTTCCAGATCGCCGAATCGCGGCTGACGCCGGCCGAGAAATTGCTCGACGCCTACCAGCGCCTGTGGCAAGGCAGCGTCGACCCCATCTTCCAGGAATACACTTATTGAGGCCCCGTCAATCGCGCTTGCATGGTTTTACCGAAAGTGGCAATCAGAGCCACCATCTCCGACCTTAGGCTTCGCTTGCGCGATTACCTGCGCAAGGTGCGAACCGGCAAAACCGTTCTCGTGCTCGACCACAACCGTCCCATCGCCCGCATCGAGCCCATCGGCGGGCGCCAAGCGTTCGATGAACGGCTCCTCCGCCTGGAGGCCGCCGGGCTCGTCCGACGACCAAGCCGGCCCCTGCCCGTGGCGACCCTCAAGGCGAAGCCGCCGAAGTCCCGCCGCAGCGTGCTCGACGCGCTTGTCGAGGAGCGGGCGGGCGGACGATGAAGTTGTGGGATGAAGGACGGGACGGTGCGGTACGTTCTTCCGAATAGCAAAAAATCTGCTATAAGACGTGCTGGTGGGAGTTGCCGCGCGGGCGTAGTTCAAAGGCAGAACGAAAGCTTCCCAAGCTTTAGACGGGGGTTCGATTCCCCTCGCCCGCTCCAACTCCCGGTCGGCCCCCCAGAACTTGGCCAGATACTCCGTCAACGGATGGATCGCCGAGGTGGAGCCGGGGCGTTGACGCGCCAGCGTTGTCATGAGCATTTTCTCCCTATTCGGTGATTTCGTGTCTACAACACGATTACCGAACTTGATAATATCGGGCGACGAGCGGAGGTCTGCAAAAAGAGCCCCCCGTGAATATCGCCATACCCGAGCGTTATCGGCGCCGCCGCCCCGGCGGATGTAATTCATAATCGGATCCCGCCTATGAAAATCGCCCTGCCCGATCTCGTCTCCAACTCCTACTTTCCGGCCCTCGCGGCGATTGAGCTTGGCTTTTTCAAGGAAGAGGGTCTGGACGCTATCCACGAGTTGATCTTTCCGGTGCCGGATGCCTTCGCCGCGCTCGCCGACGGTAAGGTCGATCTGGTGGCTGGCTCGGCGCACGCGCCGCTGATGACCTTCCCGCGCTGGCGCGGGTGCAAGCTGGTTTCGGCCCTGTCCCAGGGCATGTATTGGTTCCTGGTGGTGCGCGCCGAGCTTGGCATCGAGCGCGGCGATCTTGCGGCGCTGGGGGAATTACGCATCGGGGCGGCGCGGGGCGTCGACGTGGGACTGCGTCGGCTGCTGGTCGAAGCCGGAATAGATATCGAGGCCGAGAACATCGACATCGGACCGCTGCCCGGCGGCGTGCCGCCCGGCGTCTCGTTCGGTGTCACCGCCGCCAAGGCGCTGGTGGAAGGCAAAATCGACGGGTTCTGGGCCAACGGCATGGGGGCGGAGGTGGCGGTCGATAGCGGCATCGCCAGTGTGGTCATCGACGTGCGCCGCGGCGATGGACCGCCTTCGGCATTCCGCTTCACCCAGCCCACCCTGGTGGCCACCGATCGGCTGATCGAGGAACGGCCCGAGGCCGTCGCCGGCGCCGTGCGCGCCATCGTCGCTACCCACAACGCCCTCAAGGCCGACACCGGCCTTGCCACCGAGGTTGGGCGCAAGCTCTACCCCTCCAAGGAAGCGGGGCTGATCGCCCGGCTTATCGAGCGTGACCTGCCCTTTTACGACGCCACCATCAGCGAAGAGTTTGTGGCCAGCATGAGCGCCTTCGCTGAGGCGGCGGGAATGCTCGACGCCCCGGTTCCCTACGACCAAATCGTAGCCACCCGCTTCGCCAACCTGTGGAGGGGTTGAGGGGGCGGCGGCAAGCGCGGCATGACCGTCGGGATAAGCCCCTACGTCATCTTTTCCGTTTGCGCGGTGATCAGCCGGCGGGTAATGCGGTAGAGGTTCTCGTTGCGCCCGAGCTGCTTCTTGCGCACCTCGATCCGCTTTCGGTAAAGGCGCCGGCGACCGCGTCCAGCGCCTCCCCGGTCACCGCCGGGCGGTGGGAAAAGTGATCGATGATCGATGTCGTGCCGGTGCGGATCATGGCAATGGAATCGACCAGCGCGCTGACCGCGACATCGCGTCAGGTGCGTCCCGTGCCGGCGGCCATGACGTACAGCATGTAGATGTCGAGGGGGACGCCATCGATCGTCCCCTTGAGGAGGGCGGTGTAGGAATGGCAGTGCCCGTTGATGAGGCCCGGCGTGACGATGCGCCCCGCCGCCTCGGTGGTGCGCGCGGGCTCCGCGGCGCCCGGTGGCTTGACGGCGCCTTGCCGACCTACCGCCGTGACGCGGCGATCCTCGATCCACACCTCGCCCGGGTCGAACACCTTGTGGTCGGGATCGCAGGTCAATACCCGGCCACCACGAATGAATACCGTGTTCGCGGAAGGGTTCATCTGATATTCCTGAAAAACCTGAGGCCGAAATACGCCAGGTTGGCTGGGGCGGGAGGATTCGAACCTCCGAAATGCCGGTACCAAAAACCGGTGCCTTAGACCACTTGGCTACGCCCCATCTAGCCCAACCGACGGCACCGACGATAAAACCAAAGCGCATGGCGGGCAACCACCGGATGGCGCCCGCCAGCTGCCCGCCAACTTATCGGCGCCCCGCGCTGGCACGGCCGGCAAGCGCCGAGTACGCCACCCACCACCCGGGCCGCTCGCCGCCCAGCATGCGCGCCGCAGCGCGCGCCGCTTCCTCGTCCCCGAAAAGCCCGAAGCAGGTGGCGCCGCTGCCGCTCAAGCGCGCCAGCAGCACGCCCGGACAGGCCTCCAGCGCCGCCAGGGTGTCGCCGATGGCGGGCTCCAGGCGGCGCGCCGGCGCGTCGAGGTCGTTGCGGCGGCGGGCCAGAAGCGCTGCCAGTTCACCGGCGTCGGCGGGCGCTTGTGAGAAGCGGCCGGACCCTGTGAAGGGGCCCGCGTAATCGGCGAAGACGGCCGCCGTCGACAGTGCGCGGCCGCAGTTGGCCAGCACCACCCAGGCCGGCGGCAGGGGCGGCGCCGGGCTCAACTCCTCGCCGATGCCGCCGACGAAGGTGGGCTGCCCGTCCAGGCACGCCGGCACATCGGCGCCGAGCCCGAGTGCGATGCCGTCGAGGAGGCCGGGCGCCGCCTCGATCCCCCACAGCGCCGCCAGGGCGCCGAGCGCCGCAGCCGCGTCCGCCGAGCCGCCGCCCAGCCCGGCCGATACCGGCAGTCGCTTGGTCAGGCCGATGGCCGCATTCGCCTCGACACCGGTCCCATCGGCCAGGGCACGCGCCGCGCGCAGCACCAGATTATCGCTCTCGGCCAACAAGGCGGCGGCGAACGGACCGTCGACGGTAAGCTCGAGCCCATCGGCCGGCGCCACCGTCACGGTATCGCCGAGGGCGGCGAACACGACGAGGCTGTCGAGCTCGTGGTAGTCGTCGGGGCGGCACCCGGTGACGTGGAGATAGAGGTTGATCTTGGCGGGAGCGGGCGTGCTCATGATGTCAGCCGAGAGCGGCCTCAGTCCTTGCCGTCCCTTGATACCTCGGGCTTTTCAGCCATCCCGCGCTCGATCTTGGCCTGGATACCGGCCACGAGCTCGGGCTCGGGCTCCAGGCTGAGGGCCCGGTGCCATTGGAATCGCGCCTCCGCCCGCCGCCCCACCTTCCAGTAGGCGTCGCCCAAGTGATCGTTGATGATGGGGTCCTCGGGGCGCAGCTCGACGGCGCGCTCGAGCTCGCGGGTCGCCTTCTCATGGTCGCCCATGCGGTACAACGCCCAGCCCAGGCTGTCGACGATGTAGCCATCGTTGGGACGCAGCTTGACCGCCGTTTCGATCATCTGGCGGGCCTTGTCCAGGTTTTGGCCCTGGTCCACCCACGAGTAGCCCAGGTAGTTGAGGACGTGGGGCTGGTTGGGTTCGAGCTCCAGCGCCTTCAGGAAATCAGCCTCGGCGGCGGGCCAGTTCTTGGCGCGCTCCAGCGCGATGCCGCGGGAATAGAGCAGCGACCAGTGGCGGCGCTCCAACTTGCCGATTCGCGCCACCGACTGGCCGTAGGCATCCACCGCCTCCGTATAGCGCTCGCGGCGGCGCAGGATATCGCCGAGGTTGATGAAGGGCTCGGCGTTGGCGGGATCCTCGTCGGCCAGGGCGCGCAGTTGCGACATCGCTTCCTCGTGACGGTCCAGCCTGTCCAGATTGCCGGCCACACGCAGGCGCGCCGACCATGAGAATTCGGACCCCCGCGCGATGGTCTCGTAGATGGCGTTGGCGTTCTCCAGGTGGTTTTCCGATTCCAGGATATCGGCCATGAGAATTTGGATGAGCGGAAAGTCGGGCTTCAGGTAGAGCGCCAAGTGGCCGAAGATGAGCGCCGTCTCGCGGGCGTTCTGGGTGCGCAGGAAACTGGCCACGCCGAACATCACCTCGGCGGCGCCGTCGGCTGCCGAGGCGATCAGGCGCTTGGCGCCGGACTTGGCGCGCAGCCGCGCCATCGACGCCTCGAGCAATTGCGAGGTCGGATGCGCGCTCTGGTATTTTTCGTACAAGGCCTCGGCTTCCCGCAGCCGCCCGGTTCGCCGGTAGAGCGCGCCCAGTAGTTCGACGATGCGCAGGGACAGCCCGCCGGAGGCGGCGCTCGTGTAATGGTTCTCGGCGGCCTCGAGGCGGCCGGTGCGCCCGTTGATGAGGGCGGCGTGTAGGTCGTACATGGCCTTGTAGCCGCTTTTCCCGATGAGCGGCCGCAGGGCGTCCAAGCCGTCGTCGACGCGCTCCATTCCGACCAGAGCCCAGGCACGCATGAGAGGCCGCATGAAGGCATTTATGCCGGTGGTGGAAGTCTTCTCCAGGCGCCTCCCGGCGGCGTCAAATCGCCCGTTCTTCATGTCATCGACGACCAGGACGAGGTTGGCGATGGGGGTATCGCCGCCGCGCCTGATGACGCGGCGCGCTAGCCCCAAGGCGTCGGCAATACGGCCCTCGATGGCCGACAGCAGAAACACGCTGTGCAGCAAGTCCCGGTTGCCGGGATCTTTTTCGAGCGCCGCGCCCAGGAAATCGGCCGCCGCCGAGATGTCGCGCCGTGACTGGGCATGGCGTCCAGCCAGGTAGTTGCCGACCAGGGACCGGCCGCCGCCATCCGCCCCGTTTTGCGCCATCGCTTGCTGGGCCACCGGCGTGCCGTCGCCCGATCCGCAGGCCGCCGGCAGCAGCGCGACGAGGAGGGCGGCCGCGACGCGGCGCGCGCCAACAGTGCCCAGCAAGTCATGCCCCAGGATTTCAGGCCATCTGCGGCGATCGAGGAGAGCTGTCACGTTCCATCCCTACTCGGTGCTCAATGGCGCCCACGGCGGGCACCAGGACGTACCAAGGGAGTGTAACCGAGGCGGCGCGATACACTCAAACGAGAAGTCGCGGCACGTGGCACCGCGGCGTTTTCACATGTTCGGGTAATTGGGTCCGCCGCCGCCCTCGGGCACCACCCAGTTGATGTTCTGGGTGGGGTCCTTGATGTCGCAGGTCTTGCAGTGGACGCAGTTCTGGGCGTTGATCTGCAAGCGCGGCGTACCCTCTTCTTCCACAAACTCGTAGACCCCAGCGGGACAGAAGCGCTGTTCCGGTCCGTCATAGAGGGCGAGGTTGACGTCGAGGGGCGTCGTCGGGTTCGCCAACGTCAGGTGGCAAGACTGGTTTTCCTCGTGGTTGGTGTTGGAGACGTAGACCGACGAGGGTTTGTCGAAGGTGAGCTGGCCGTCCGGCTTGGGATAATCGATGGGTCGCGATTGGCTGGCCGGGCGCAGAGCCTCGTGATCCTCGCGGTAACGGAAGGTCCACGGCGCCCGGCCGCCCAGGAGATAGGTGTCCAGCGCCGAATAGACGAGGCCGGCGATAAGCCCCCGATGAAAGGATGGGCGGATGTTGCGCACCTTGCGGAGTTCGTCCCACACCCAAGACTCCTTGAGGGCGCACGGGTAGGCCAAGGCCTCGCCCTCGCCGTTGGCAAGGGCCTCAAAAACGGCCTCGGCGGCGACCATGGCCGATTTCATGGCGGTGTGGGAGCCCTTGATCTTGGGCACATTCATGAAGCCGGCCGAGGCGCCGATCAAGACGCCGCCGGGAAAAGTCAGGCGCGGGATCGACTGGAATCCCCCTTCGTTCAGCGCCCGCGCCCCGTAGACGATACGGCGCCCATCCTCCAAGGTGGGCCGGATGGCCGGGTGGGTCTTGAAGCGTTGCAACTCGTCGAAGGGGCTGAGGTAGGGGTTGCGGTAGTCGAGGCCGACGATGAAGCCGACGGCGACCTGGTTGCCTTCGAGGTGGTAGAGGAAGGAGCCTCCATAGGTCTCGTTGTCCAACGGCCAGCCGATGGTGTGGACGATGCGTCCCGGCGCGTGCCGGGCCGGGTCCACCTCCCACAGCTCTTTGATCCCGATGCCGTAGGTCTGGGGGTCGCTTTCGGCGTCGAGGCCGAAGCGCTCGATGACGGTCTTGGCGAGAGAGCCGCGACATCCCTCGGCGAACAGTGTCTGCTTGGCACGCAGTTCCATGCCAGCCTGGAAGTTGTCCGTCGCCTGGCCGTCGGCGGCGAGGCCCATGTCGCCGGTGGCGATGCCCTGGACGGCGCCGTCGGTGCCATAGAGCACCTCGGCGGCGGCGAAGCCGGGGTAGACTTCGGCGCCCGCCTCCTCGGCCTGGGCGGCCAGCCAGCGGCACAGGTTGCCCAGGCTGACGACGTAATTGCCGTGGTTGCGCATCTGCGGCGGGGTGGAAAGCCGGATGGCCGAGGTCGCGGTGAGGAAGAACAAGCGGTCTTCCGTCGCCGGCGTATTCAGGGGGGCGCCCTTGTTCTTCCAATCGGGGATCAGCTCGTCGAGGGCACGCGGCTCGATGACCGCGCCTGAAAGGATGTGAGCGCCCACTTCCGAGCCCTTCTCGACGACACAGACGCTGACCTCGCGTTCGTGTTCGGCGCTCAATTGCCGGAGACGGATGGCCGCCGCCAGCCCGGCCGGGCCAGCGCCCACGATGACCACGTCGAATTCCACCGCCTCCCGTTCCACGGAAATCTCTCATCCATTCCTAATGGGTGGTGCCCTTAGACACCCTTCTTAGCACACGGCCAAGGCCCCCGCAGCCCATTGTGCGTTCGTTCGGCCCGGGGGTGCCGGAGGGGGGGGGTGCCGCAGCGCCGCTCCGGATGATAAGCTCGCCCATGGCTGATCCCCCTCCATCGCCGCGCGACGTGCTCGACTGGTACCTGGGGGCGGGCGTCGACGAGACCGTCGGAGAGACGCCCGTGGACCGCTACGCCGCCCCGGAAGCCGCATCGCGGGCCGCACCGGATAGCAAATTAGCGGTGCGAGGGTGGCCTGGGCTCGCCGAAGCACCGTCGCCGATATCCCCGCTAATATCCCGGGGGCCGTCCGACCCCGCCGCACCGCCGAGCCGTAACGGGACGGTGCAGGCCGCCTTCGACGCAGCCACCGCGGCCACCGGCCTCGACGAACTGCACCGGGCGCTGGCCTCCTTCGACGGGTGTCCCCTCAAGAAGACGGCCACCAACCTGGTCTTCACCGACGGCAATCCAAGGGCGCGCATCATCCTCATCGGCGAGGGTCCGGGTGCCGAGGAAGACCGCCAGGGCCTGCCCTTCGTCGGACCCAGCGGCCGGCTCCTCGACCGCATGCTGGCCTCGATAGGACTGGACAGGAGCAATACCCTGATCTCCAACATCGTGTTTTGGCGTCCACCCGGAAACCGCAACCCGACGACCACGGAAATCGCCACCTGCCTGCCCTTCGTCGAGCGCATGATCGAGTTGGTGAACCCGGCGATCGTGGTCGCCCTGGGCGGCCCCGCGGCCAAGACGCTGCTTGCCAAAAGCGAGGGTGTCGGCCGGCTGCGCGGGCACTGGTTCCCCTACTCGACGCCGGGGATGCCGCGCCCGGCGCAAGCCACTGCCGTTTACCATCCGGCGTACCTGTTGCGCACCCCGGCGCAGAAGAGGAACACGTGGCGGGACTTCCTGGGGATCAAGGAAAAACTGGAATCGTTGTGAGTAACGGTCATCCAGGGCCATAGACGCAGGCTACAATATTTAGAAGTGAATTTGATTTAAGCTACAATATGTGGAACCTATAATTGGGCGCTTCCGGTTGTTCCGGCCCGGAAGATGCTCTATACAAGCGCCGGACAGATGGGGGTGGCTGTCTATTATTTTCCCATGCATGGATATTTTGAAAACTCTGTTGGCCGGATTTTCGCGGCCGCTTCGGCGGCCGTGCTCGCCACCCTGCCGTTCCCGGCGGCGGTTCTCGCTGACGGTTCGGCCCTATCGTCCTACAAAACGGCGGCGCTGACGGACGGCCACACCATCACTCTGCCAGCCATGTTGTCGGACGCCGATATCGAACGCTACACCGACATATTCGCCCTTCAGGAGCCCGGCCGATGGAAAGAGGCCGACCGCCTGATCGCCGCCCTCGACGACCGTTTGCTCCTCGGCCACGTGCTGGCGCAACGCTACCTGCATCCCACCAAGTACCGCTCGCGCTACAAGGAGCTCAAGGCGTGGATGGCGGCGTACGCCGACCACCCCAGCGCCCGGCGCATCTATACGCTGGCGCTGCGGCGCAAGCCCAAGAAGTGGCGCGCGCCGAAGCGGCCGGTGCCCATCGTCTGGCCGCGCGGCGCCCAGGAGGTCGCAGCGACGAACCGAGCCGCGGCGCCGGGCAAGCGCCTGAACAAGGTCCAGCGCCAAAAGGTCCGCAAGTACAAGCGCCAGATCCGCTGGTACGTGAAGAAGGGCTGGACGCTGGCCGCCAAGAAGCTGTTGCTGTCGAACGAGGTCAAGCGGCTCTTCTCCACCGTCGAATACGACCGCGCCCGGGCCAGGCTGGGCGCCGGCTATTTCGCCGCCGGCCGCGACGCGTGGGCGTTGAAATGGGCCGGCAGCGGCGCCGCGCGCTCGGGCACCTACATCCCTGGCGCCCATTGGACGGCGGGCCTGGCGGCTTGGCGGTTGCAGCGCTTCGAGGAGGCGGCGCAGCACTTCGAGGCGACCGCGAAGGGCGACGAGGACTCACCGTGGATGGCCTCGGCGGCGGCGTTTTGGGCGGCACGGAGCCATCTCGTCGACCGCCGCCCCGAGCGCGTCAACCGCTGGCTTAGTGTTGCGGCGGCCCATCCGCGCACCTTTTACGGGCTGCTGGCCCGCCGCATGCTCGGTCTGAAGACGACCTTCCGGTGGGTGACGCCCAAGCTGGAGACGGAGACCATCAGGGGGCTGACCTCGCTTGCCGCCGGGAGGCGCGCCCTGGCGCTCCTGCAATTGGGGGAATACCGGCGCGCCGAGAGGGACCTGAGGCTGCTTTCCATGAGGTCTGAAGGCGATACCGTGCGCCACATCCTGGCCCTTTCCGGCCGCGTCAACATGCCGGCCCTCGCTGTTCGCCTGGACAACTTGCTGTTTCCGGCCGGCGGCGGATTCGACGGCGCCGCCTATCCCGTACCCCGCTGGACGCCTGCCCAGGGTTTCCGCGTCGATCGCGCCTTGATCTATGCGCTGATCCGCCAAGAGTCGGGGTTCAACCCGGAAGCCAAGAGCTGGGCGGGAGCGCGCGGCCTGATGCAGCTGATGCCGCGCACGGCGAGCTACGTCGGCCGCGACCGAAGGCTTCGCGGCTCGCGGCGCCATGTCCTCTACGAGCCCAAGGTCAACCTAGAACTGGGGCAGAAGTACATCGAGATGCTGCTTGGGGAATCGTCCATCGAGGGGCGCCTCTTCCTGCTCACCGCCGCCTGGAACGGGGGGCCGGGAAACCTCAACAAGTGGCGGCGCCAGATCAAGTATCTGGACGATCCTCTTTTCTTCATAGAGAGCATCCCGTCCCGCGAGACGCGCAATTTCATCGAACGCGTGCTCGCCAACCTGTGGATTTACCGCGATCGGCTGGGGCAGCCGGCGCCGTCGCTGGATGCTATTGCCGCCGGGGAGTGGCCGGTCTATATACCCTTGGACACGGACATCCCAATGGTGGCTGAGAATGGCCTGCGGCCCCGGCGATCAAGAGTTCCTACCCGTTAACATCGCGGTCCTGACCGTTTCCGACTCGCGCACGCCGGAGACCGACAAGTCCGGCCAGACCCTGTGTGACCGCATCGCGGCGGCCGGCCACCGCCTCGCCGCCCGCGACATCGTCATCGACGAACGCGACGTCATCGTCGCCAAGCTGCGGACCTGGATCGACGACCCCGGGGTCGACGTGGTGATCGCCACCGGGGGCACCGGGGTCACCGGGCGCGACGTTACGCCGGAGGCCTTCCATTCGGTGTACGAGAAGGAAATCCCCGGATTCGGAGAACTTTTCCGCTGGATCAGCTTCCAGAAGATCAAGACCTCGACCATCCAGTCGCGGGCCACCGGCGGCGTCGCCGGAGAGACCTACCTTTTCGCCTTGCCGGGATCGCCGGGGGCGTGCCGGGACGCCTGGGAAGAGATCCTCGTCCACCAGCTGGATATCCGCTACCGGCCCTGCAATTTTGTCGAACTCATGCCGCGGCTCAACGAGCACCCCGACTAACCTCGGAGCCGCCGGCGGCAAGATCGTTCTTGAGTGAAGCGCCGTTACGTCCAATATAGTTACGAGCGATCGGTTGCCATCGATGTGAGAGAGGGCCGATCAACCCTTCGACCGTGATCGGAATGCTGGGCGGCATCGCGCTGCTCGTTCTTTCGGTCATCGCGACGGCCAAGGACGCTTCCGTATTCATCAACTGGCCGGGCCTCCTGATCGTGCTCGGGGGCACCGTGGCAGCGACGCTCATGAGCTTCCCACTGCGCGAAGTGCTCAGGGTGGTCAAAGTCTTCGTCCAGGCCGAGGACGTCATCAGCAACCTGCGCAATCCCATCCTGCGCACGGGCTTGTAACTGGTCTCGTCGACGGGGTGCCGGTAGAAGACATCCTCAACCTATTGCAGTGGCGCATCACGCGGCTTAAGGCGGGAGTACGCCGAGGCGCAGGTCTGTCGCGTCATGGGCGGCGGCGACTTCGCCAACATCGGCGTGAACATGGCCGTCGCCCTGATCACCACGTTCTACGGCATCGTGCTCGCCAATCTCGCCTTCAAGCCCATCGCGGTGAAGCTGGAGCGCCGCACCGAACAAAGGGTGGCGCTCTTGAGCATGGTCATGGAGGGTGTCGTCCTGATCAGCTAAAAACGCACGCCGTCGTTCGTCCGCGAAACCCTCCTTTCGTTCATCGCCCATTACAAAGACGAGGTCAGGGGAGCCGCGGCGGCGGATGTTCCACCAGTCGACGGCGCCAAGCCGGAAACGGCGGACCGCGCAAAGGCGGACCCGCCAAAGACGGATTGAGGATAAGGAGGCAGCGCGCTGGCCATGGCCGAAACGCACCACAAACTGGCGCTGTTCAAGCGCATCCGGCGCAGTAGCCGGCAGGGAGATTTTGACCCCGAGACGGCGCCGCCCCCGGGCAGCGCCGAGCAAGGTGAAGAGTGGCTCATCGCCTACGTCGACCTGATCACGCTACTGCTCGCGCTGTTCGTGCTACTGCTCTCTTTCGCCACCCTCAACGAAAGCAAGTTCCGGGAACTGGCACAATCGTTGAGCAGCGTCATGAGGGGCGGCGTCCCCCTGGTCAAGTTGCCGGGCGCCATCGAATCCGAGCTGCCGGCCGGAGGGCCGCGCGCCGCCGACGCCGAGGACGTGGCCCGCGAACTGCGCGAAGAGACCAAAGCTCAAGGCATCTCCCATCTGGTCGCGGTGAAGGCGGTCGGCGACAAGGTCGAGCTCGAAATCCGCGACGACGTACTGTTCGACGTGGGCAGCGCCGAAATTCTGGACAAGGGCGCGCATCTGCTCGATGCGCTGGCGCCCGTGCTCAAGGCCGGAAAGTATTGGATCTCGGTCGACGGCGCGGGCCAGCAACGTGGTGCGCCGTCTCGTCGGGGGCAAGATCGAGCCCACGCACCTGCGCGCCGTCGGCCATGCCGACACCGAGCCGGTGGCCGACAACGCGACGCCCGAGGGACGTGCCCTCAACCGCCGGGTCAACCTGGTGTTTCAGGGGGGAGACGAGCGGCCGTTCTGATCATTGCCGGGACCGGCGCGCCCGCCAGCGCCCGAACGCCGCACCGTCGTCGACGTCGGCCAGGACCTCGAGAAACGCCGCCGAGGCGCCACGGTCGAGGTTGGCAACGGTGTCGGCCAAGGCGTCGGGACCCGACCAGTTGACCCTCTGGAAGATGTCCGGCAGCCGTGGCCGGCGGCGCAAGCCGACTAGCCAGTATCCGCCGTCGGCGGCGGGGCCGAAAACTGCGTCGTGGCGCCCCAGGGTGCCGAACGCATCGGCGATGTGTCGCGGCCGGATGCCGGGGATATCACTGCCGACGATGACCACGGGACCCGGCGGCAAGGTGCCCATGGAGCGCGCCATGCGTGCTCCCAAATCGCCTGGCCCCTGCGCCACGCGGGCGCAGCCGGCGGGCCAAAGGGCGGACGCCCCGGCGTCTCTGTCGGGGGTCACCGCCAGCCAGCAGCACCAACGACCGTCGCCGGTTAGACGCCGCACGACGCCCCACAGCGTGCGCCGGTAGAACGCGGTGGCGGCGACGGCGCCGATGTCGCGGGCCAAGCGCCGCTTTACCAGGCCGAGGCGCGGGGCGCGGGCGAAAATCACCAGGTGCTTGACGAATCGCGCCGGACCGCCGTTCATCGGTAAAGGCGCTCGATCAGGCGCGGCACCACGCCCAGGTAATAGAGGGCGAGGCAGACGAGGTTGCGCAAGGGGCGGCGCACGTACCCCCCCCGGCGGTAGGCCGCCGCCGAGGTGACGGCGACGGCATCGAGGGCGATCAGGCGGCGGCGCCCGATGCGCCGCACCATGTCCACGTCCTCCATGAGCGGCCATGGCGAATAGCCGTCGAGTTCGTCATGGAAGGCGCGGCTCATCAACAGACCCTGGTCGCCGTAGGGGAGTCCGAGGACGCGGCAGCGCCAGCCCACCAGGCGCTCGAGTCGGCGCGCCGCCGGCGACGCGTCATTGAGCACGAAGCGGAAGTGCGCGGCACGCCGCGCGTTGGCGGGATCGGCCATGAAACCCTCGACGGTGGCGGCCCACCCGGCGGCCGGCACCGTATCGGCGTGCACAAACAACAGCCACGCACCGGCGGCGGCGGCGGCCCCGGCGGCGAGCTGCGTGCCGCGCCCGCGCGGCGCCGCGACGAAGCGCGCCCCCGCCCTTTCGGCGACGGCGCGGGTGGCGTCGCGGGAACCGCCGTCGGCGACGATGGCCTCGGTCTCGAAGGCGGCCTCGCCAAGCGCCGCCAGGGTCGCTCCCAGGGTGTCGCCGGCGTCAAGGGTCGGTATGACGATGCTGAGCACGGTAGCCCCCTTCTCCCTCTACCTCCGGTCCCCCACATAACATAAACGGCGCGACCAGGAGAGGGCGGGTCCTTGGTGTATCCACCAATGTTCTTTAAAAGTTCTTATTCACCCGCTACCCTCCCCCTATGGATGAAGTGCTGGCTTCCAGGGCACGCAAGGGCCGGGGCGTGGTCAGCAACCCGAGCGGCCGTTTCGAGGCCCAGGCCCGCCATGCCGTCGACGATGGCTGGCGACGCGATGACGAAGATGGCGAGCCGCCCCTTAGAACAACGGTGCCGACCGAGGCCTGCCGCGCCATCATCACCGAAAACCGATCCCCCGACGTGCTTTTCGAGCTGTCCATCAACCCCTACCGGGAGTGCGAGCACGGCTGCGTCTAATGTTTCGCGCGCCCGTCCCACGCCTACCTCGGCCTGTAGCCGGGACTCGACTTCGAAAGCCGCCTTTATTACAAGCCCAACGCGCCTGAGCTTCTGGAAAAGGACCTCGCCCAGCCCGGCTACCGATGCCGAACCATCACCCTTGGCGCCAATACCGACCCCTACCAGCCCATCGAGCGCCGGCACCGCCTGACGCGCCGCCTGCTGGAAGTGCTCGCCGCCCACGACCATCCGGTGACGGTGCTCACCAAGTCCGACCTGGTGCTGCGCGACATCGACGTCCTGGCGCCGATGGCGGCCCGTGGGCTGGCCAGCGTCGGCGTCTCGGTGACCACGCTGGACGGCCGGCTGGCGGCGGCCGACGTGCCGGTCACCGTCATGGCGGCGCCGATGATCCCGGCCCTCAACGACGCCGAGTTGGAACGCATCCTGAAAGCGACGGCGCAAGCCTGGGCGGAAACCGCCGCCTACACCCTCCTGCGCCTGTCCGGCGAGCTCAAGGACCTGTTCACCGAGTGGCTGGAAGCCCATTACCCGGACCGCACGCGCCGCGTGCTCAATCAGGTGCGCGCGTGCCACGGCGGCGCCCTCTACGCGTCGGGCTTCGGCACTCGCATGAAGGGCACGGGCGTCTTCACTGAGCTGCTGGCAGAACGCTTCGATGTTGCCTGCAAGCGCCTCGCGCTGAATGCGTCGCGCGCTGCCGAAGACACCTTTGACACCGACCTGTTTCGCCCCCCGCAAAGGGCCAGCGATCAGCTGAACCTGTGGTGAGGCCCATCGCGGCGCGCCGCGGCGCATGATACTGTTGGGCCCATGGAAGCCGTCGGCCTCACGGGCATCGCCGTCGTCGCCCTGGCCGCTCTGGTCTGCGGCCTCGGGCTCGAGCGGCTGCGCCAGCCGGCCATCGTCGGCTACATCTTAGCCGGCGTTCTACTCGGCCCCGACGTCTTCGCCCTAGTGGAGAACCGCGAGCAGGTTGACGCCCTCGCCGAGCTTGGCGTCCTCATGTTGCTGTTCGTGGTGGGCATGGAGCTCTCCCTGCGCATCTTCCGGCGGCTGTGGCGTCTCGCCGTCCTCGCCACCCTCTTCCAGATTGGGGCGAGCACAGCCGTCATGTTGCTACTCTCGACGGTGCTCGGCTGGCCCTTCGGACTGGCTTTGGTGCTGGGCTTCGTGGTGGCGCTTTCCTCGACCGCCGTCGCCATCAAGGTCTTGGAGAACACCGGCGAGTTGAGGACGCGCACCGGGCGGCTCACCGTCGGCGTGCTCATTGCCCAGGACCTGGCGGTGGTGCCCATGCTGCTCGCCATCGGCGCCCTGACCGAGGCGGCGCTGGATTGGCTGACCGTGGTCAAGATCGTGGGCTCCATGGGATTTCTAGCGTGGCTCATCTGGTTCCTGAGCCGGGGGCCGCGCATCCGCCTGCCGTTCGCCCGCGTCGTCGCCGGTAACGCGGCGCTCACCCCCCTGGCCATCCTGGCCTTCTGCTTCGGGGCGGCGGCGCTCAGCGGCCTCATCGGCATGACCGCGGCCTACGGAGCCTTCCTCGCCGGGCTGGTCATCGGCAACAGCCACGAGCGCCAAGCCATGGCGGCCAACGCGCGGCCCATCGAAAGCATCCTGATAATGGTATTTTTCCTGTCCATCGGGCTGCTCATCGACCTCGCCTACATCTGGCACAATCTGGGCACGGTGATCCTGCTGTTTTTCCTGGCCGCCGTGTTCAAGACGGTTCTCAACGTCGCTGTGCTGCGCGCCCTCGGCCAGACCTGGCTGCATGCCTTCCTGGCCGGCGTCATGCTGGCCCAGATCGGTGAGTTCTCGTTCCTGCTCGCCCTGACCGGCGTGCAAAGCGGCCTGATCGCACCCGAGGACGGCCGCCTCGTGGTCGCCGTCACCGTGCTCAGCCTAGCCCTCAGCCCGCTGTGGGTAGTCACGGCGCGGCGCCTGCGCCAACTGGCCGAGGACGGCATCACCTCGGCCAGGGAACTGCTGCGCCTGGTCTACGGGCCGGAGGCCGAGATGGTCGCCGTCACCTACGACGGCGCCCGCGCCATGACCCTCACGGCGGCACGGCGTCTGGCCAAAGCGACGCGCCGCTTGCAGCAAACGCGGGCCGCCAAGGCGGCGCCACCAGCCAAAACCACGCCGCCCGCGAAAACCGGCACCGCCAAAGAATCGGCCAAGACCTCCACCGAAAGCCCGACCAAAGTCCCCAAGCCACGGCGTGTCAGGGAGAAGCGCGGCGATGCCTGACTTGCGCCTGGAGATGGCGGCCGGCGGCATCGTAGCCGGCGTCGACGAGGCGGGACGCGGCCCGTGGGCCGGGCCCGTGGTGGCTGGCGCCGTCATCCTCGACCCCACCACCCTGCCGGCGCGCCTCCGTGACGGCCTCGACGATTCCAAGCGCCTCAAGCCGGACCGGCGCGAGGATCTACTGGCGGCGCTGAGGGGCTGCGCGCGCATCGGGGTGGGGCGCGCCGAGGTCACCGAGATCGACACCCTCAACATCCTGCAGGCTACCCTCCTGGCCATGGCCCGCGCCGTCGCCGAGTTGGGCGCGCCGCCCGACCTGGCGCTGGTCGACGGCACCCAGGCGCCGGCCCTCGCCTGTCCGGTCCAATGCGTCGTCAAGGGCGACGCGCGAAGCCTTTCGGTCGCCGCCGCCTCGATCGTCGCCAAGGTGACCCGCGACGCCATCATGGCGGAACTCGCCGCCTCCCACCCCGGTTACGGCTGGGAGCGCAACGCCGGCTATGGCACGGCCGAGCACCGCGGCGCCCTGGAACGCCTCGGCGTGACAGCGCAGCACCGCAAGAGCTTCCGGCCAATTATCAAAATGTTGGGGCACGAACGCCCTTGAGTACCAGATGTTGGGTCTCCTCAATTTCCCTAACCCCTTGAATCCACATAGTTCTTGACCCGGACTCGGGGCTGACTCATGCTCCGGGCCATGGGGAGGCCGAAAAAAAGCGGGACGAATCAGGTTCTTCTGGGCGACTGCGTGAACCTGATGCGGTCCATGCCGGCGGCCTCCGCCGACATGATTTTTGCCGACCCCCCCTACAACCTGCAACTCGACCGCGACCTGCTCAGGCCCAACAACACCAAGGTCGACGGCGTCGCCGAGGAGTGGGACCGCTTCGACGGCTTCGATGCCTATGACCGCTTCACGCGGTCCTGGCTGGAGGCGGCGCGCCACGTGCTCAAACCGGACGGCACGCTGTGGGTGATCGGCTCCTACCACAACATCTTTCGGGTTGGCGCCGCCCTGCAGGACATCGGCTTCTGGTTCCTCAACGACGTGGTGTGGCGCAAGACCAACCCCATGCCCAATTTCCGCGGGCGCCGCTTCACCAACGCCCACGAGACCCTCATCTGGTGCGCCCGCGACCGCGAGGCGCGCTATCGCTTCAACTACGACGCCATGAAGGCACTCAACGAGGGGCTGCAGATGCGCAGCGACTGGCTGCTGCCGCTGTGCACCGGGCGCGAACGTCTCAAGGTCGACGGGCGCAAGGCGCACCCGACCCAGAAGCCGGAGGCCCTGCTGCACCGGGTCATCCTGGCCTCCACCGATGTCGGCAACGTCGTCCTCGATCCCTTCTTCGGCAGCGGCACGACGGGCGCCGTGGCCAAGAAGCTGGGGCGGCGCTACATCGGCATCGAACGCGAGCCGGCTTACGTGGCCCTCGCCGAAAAGCGCCTAGCCCGGGTCCGCCAGGTAGCCGAGGACGACCTTCTGGAGACGCCGGCTAAGCGGTCCGAGCCGCGCATCCCCTTCGGTTGGCTGGTCGAGCGCGGCCTTTTGTCACCGGGCGAGGTGTTGTGCGACGAGCGGCGGCGCTTCACGGCCCGGGTGCGCGCCGACGGCTCCCTGCTCTCGGCCGACTTCAAGGGCTCCATACACCAGGTCGGCGCCTATGTTCAGAAGGCCTCGGCGTGCAACGGCTGGCAGTTCTGGTACAAGGCGGTGAAAGGCAAGCTGGTGCCCATCGACGTCTTGCGCCAGAAGGTGCGCGCCGAGTTGCATTGAAACCCCGCCCCCCCGGTCGGGAGCCAGACCATGAACGGCACGCCCATCTACCGCGATTACAGCCAGGACGCCCTCGATCTGCAATACAACGCGCGCTCCGCCGTGCCCGACCATGCCGCCCTCATCGAGGCCTGGTCGAACGACAGCATCCGGGCGCGCCAAGACCTTTCGTGCCGCCTGGACGTCGCCTTCGGTCCGTCGGCGGACGAGACCCTGGACATCTTTCCCGCAGACACCGCCGCAACTTCAGGTCCGGTGCCGATGCAGGTCTTCTTTCACGGCGGCTACTGGCGGGCCTTCCACAAGGACGACTTCAGCTTCGTGGCGCGCGCCTTCGCGCCCAACGGGGCGGCCGTGGTGGTGGTCAACTACGCTCTCATCCCCACCGTCAACCTGGACGAGCTGGTGCGCCAATGCCGGGCCGCACTGGCCTGGGTGCATCGCAACGCCGCCTCCTTCGGCGGCGATGCCGATCGCGTCTTCATCTCCGGGCATTCCGCCGGCGGCCACCTGGTGGCGACCATGATGGCCACCGACTGGCCGGCCTTCGACGGACTGCCCTATGACATCGTCAAGGGCGGCTGCTCGGTGAGCGGGCTGTTCGACCTGGAGCCGGTGCGGCTTAGCTACCTCAACGGGGAGCTAAATCTCGGCGCCGACGACGTGGCGCGCCACAGCCCGCTCCTTCTCGAGCCCCGCGTCGCCGCGCCGCTGATCCTCGCCGTCGGCGGCGACGAGAGCGACGAGTTCCACCGCCACGGCGCCGAGCTCGCCGCCACCTGGGGATCCAAGGGCGCCGACTGCCGGGTCATGAAGATGGCGGGGCTCAACCACTTCTCGATCCTCGAAGGAATGCGCAACCCCGACAGCGCCCTGGCCCTGGCCATCCACGACCAGATGGGGCTAGGCTGAGCCCGGAGGCCCGGGAGACACGGAAAGATGGCGCAGGCGCCCGAGCTAAAGCGTTACCTGTCTCTTCCTCTCCTCGTCCTCTACGGGCTCGGCGTCACCGTTGGCGGCGGCATCTACATCCTGGTCGGCAAGGTGGCGGGGCGCGCCGGGATTTACGCGCCGGTGTCCTTTCTTGTCGCCGCCGGCCTCGCCACCTTCACGGAACTTTCCTACGCGGAGCTCTCGGCGCGCTTCCCGAAGAGCGCCGGCGAGGCGGTCTACGTCGAGGAGGGGCTGGGCCGGTCCTCCCTGGCCATCGTCACCGGCTTGCTGTTGGTCGCCGTCGGCGTGCTGTCGTCGTCGGCCCTGTTGATCGGGTTCGTCGGCTATCTGCACACCATGGTTCTCTTGCCGGAGTGGCTGGCCGTGGCCGGGTTGGTCGGCGCCCTCGGGCTGCTCGCCGCCTGGGACATTCGCGAATCGGCAATTTTCGCGGCGTCCGTCACGGTTATCGAGATCGGCGGCCTGCTGCTTGTGATGTGGGCGGGGTGGGAATTGTTCGCGGAACTACCGTCACGCGTCGACGAATTGCTGCCGCCGTTGGAAACGGGGGCGTAGCTTGGTGTCGTCGGGGGTTCGTTTCTCGCCTTCTATACCTTCATCGGCTTCGAGGACATGGTCAATGTCTCCGAGGAGGTAAAGGACGTGAAGCGCACCATGCCGCGCACCATCATCCTGACGTTGGCGTTGACCGTGGTGCTTTACCTGGGCGTCGCCATCGTCGCGGTGCTGGCACTGGCGCCGGCCGAGCTGGCCGCCAGCGGCGCGCCTCTCTCCCTCGTCTACGAGCGGCGCACCAGCCAGCCGGCAACAGTGATCAATCTGATCGGCGTGCTCACGGTGGTCAACGGCATCCTCATCCAGATCATCCTGGCATCGCGCGTGCTCTACGGCATGAGCCGGCGCAAGTGGCTGCCCGCCGTCTTCGGGCGGGTGAATGCGCGGACGCGTACTCCGCTGTTTGCCACGGCGCTGGTCGTCGGCGCCGTTCTCGGGTTGGGGCTGGCCTTCCCCATGGAGAAACTGGCCCAGGCGACGACCTTGGCGACCCTGGTCGTCTTCACCCTGATCAACGCGTCTCCAGTTAGACCCAAGAGGCTCGGGCCAACGCCCCCAGGCGCCCCCGCCATGCCGGTGTGGGTGCCGGCGACGGGCTTCGTAGTCAGTCTCGCCTCGCAGTCCTCGAAGTCGCCGACTTAGCGGGTTGGATGGCGTGACGCTGCTAGCGCGTCGGCACCGGCTTGTCGCCAGCGTAGTCGTAGAAGCCGCGGCCCGACTTGTGGCCTAGCCAGCCGGCCTCCACGTACTTCACCATGAGGGGACAGGGTCGGTACTTGGTATCGGCGAGGCCGTCGTAGAGCACCTGCATGACCGCCAGGCAGGTGTCAAGCCCGATGAAGTCGGCGAGCTCGAGCGGCCCCATGGGGTGGTTGGTTCCCAGCTTCATGGCGGTGTCGATGGCTTCCACCGAGCCGACGCCCTCGTACAACGTATAGACCGCCTCGTTGATCATCGGCAAGAGGATGCGGTTGACGATGAAGGCGGGGAAGTCCTCGGCGTTGACCGGCGTCTTGCCGAGCGCCACCGTGAAATCACGGACGGCCAGATAGGTATCGCTCTCGGTGGCGATGCCGCGGATCAGCTCGACCAGTTCCATGACCGGAACCGGGTTCATGAAGTGGATGCCGACAAACTTGCCGGGACGGTCGGTCCTGGCCGCCAGGCGGGTGATTGAGATGGACGACGTATTGGTGGCGATCACCGTGTCCTTGGCGAGCCTGGGACACAGTTTCTCGAAAATTTTCTGCTTGAGCGCCTCTTCCTCGGTGGCCGCCTCGATGACCAGGCCGCAACTCTTGAAGCCTTCGTATTTGGTGCCGGTCTTGACGCGCTTCAGGGCCGCCTTCTTGTCAGCATCCTTGATGATGCCCCTGGACACCTGGCGGGACATGTTCTTATCAATGACCGACATCGCCCTGTTGAGAAGCTTCTTGTCGAGGTCCAGAAGGTAGACGGCGTGACCGGCGAGGGCGCAGACGTGCGCGATACCGTTGCCCATCTGCCCGGCCCCGATGATGCCGATTTTCTTGAATTTCTTGCTCATTTCTCCATTCCGTCCTGATAGGGATTAGGCTTCCTTGTCCAGTTCCGCCGAAAGCTCCGGCAGCGCCTTGAACAAATCGGCGACGATCCCGTAATCGGCGACCAGAAAGATGGGCGCCTCGGCGTCCTTGTTGATGGCGACGATGACCTTGCTGTCCTTCATGCCGGCCAGGTGCTGGATGGCGCCCGAAATGCCGACCGCGATATAGAGCTCGGGCGCCACCACCTTGCCGGTCTGGCCGACCTGGTAATCGTTGGGCACAAACCCGGCGTCGACGGCGGCCCGCGAGGCACCGACGGCGGCCCCCAGCTTGTCGGCGATTTCCTCGATGAGCGCGAAGTTCTCCCCGCTTTGCATGCCGCGTCCGCCCGAAATGATGATCTCGGCGCTGGTCAGCTCGGGGCGCTCAGACTTGGTCAGCTCCTGGGAGACAAAGGCGGATAGGCCGGCGTCACCGGCCGCCGCGATCTCCTTGATGGGCGCGGTACCGCCGCCCGCCGCCGCCGGCTCGAAGGCTGTACTGCGCACGGTGATGACCTTGATGGCGTCGTTCGAGCTGACGGTGGCCAAGGCGTTGCCGGCGTAAATGGGGCGCACGAAGGTATCGGCGTCGACGACGACGCTGATTTCGGAAATCTGGGCGACGTCGAGAAGCGCCGCGATACGCGGCATGACGTTCTTGCCCGTCGTCGTGGCCGCGGTGACCAGATGGCTGTAATCGGCGGCCAGGCCGACCACCAGCGCCGCGACATTTTCGGCCAGGAAATGAGCGTAGACCGCGTCGTCGGCGCACAACACCCTGGCGACGCCGGCCACGAGGGCGGCGGCCTCGGCGGCGGCGCGGCAGCCTTCGCCGGCAACGAGGACGGTCACCTCGCCCAGCTCGGTGCCCGCGGTGACGGCGTTGAAGGTGGCCGACGACAAAGTGGCGTTGTCGTGTTCGGCGATGACGAGTACGGCCATCAGATCACCTTCGCCTCGTTGCGCAGCCGTTGTACCAGGTCGGGGATATTGTCCACGATGACCCCGGCTTGCCGCTTCGGCGGCTCCTCAACCTTCAAGGTAACGAGCCGCGGTGCCACGTCAACGTCGAGTTCCTCGGGCGTCAGGGTGTCGATGGTCTTTTTCTTGGCCTTCATGATGTTAGGGAGCGAGGCGTAGCGCGGTTCGTTCAAGCGCAGATCGGTGGTGATGACGGCCGGTAACTTGAGGGAAACCGTCTCCAGGCCACCGTCGACCTCGCGCGTCACTTCGGCCGCGCCGGCATCGCAGAGTCCAATGTTGGATGCGAACGTGCCTTGCGACCAACCCATCAAGGCGGCCAGCATCTGTCCGGTTTGGTTGGAATCGTCGTCGATGGCCTGCTTACCCAGAATGACTAGGTCCAGGTTCTCGCGCTCAATGACAGCTTTCAGCAGCTTGGCCACGGCCAACGGCTGAAGCTCGGCGTCGGTATGCACCAGAATTCCCCGGTCGGCGCCCATGGCGAGCGCCGTGCGGATGGTTTCCCGGCACAACTCGACCCCCAGGGAGACGACGACGAGTTCGCTCGCCGCGCCGGCTTCGCGCAGGCGCACGCCTTCCTCTATGGCAATCTCGTCGAAAGGGTTCATGGACATCTTGACGTTCGCCGTCTCGACGCCGGTATTGTCCGCCTTGACACGGATTTTGACGTTGAAATCGATAACCCGCTTGACGGCGACGAGAACTTTCATGTGGAACCTGCGACCGGAAGGGATGGCGTGGCTTCGCCCGGGACCGAACAATCACTCGAAAGGGCTTGCTAATGAACGGAGATTGCAGGCGAATCGGCTGCTCCTCCTTCATTTCGCAGGCGCACACTAAGGGCAACAAATGGTCAGGTCAAGAAGCCAGTCCCAGTTCTTCGATTCCCCGCCGGCGGCGGTTCAGGCATTGGCGCCGGGCGCCCACAACACGTCCTCTTGGCCGCCTTCGTTGAGGTGGCGGGCGAGGACGAAAAGATGGTCGGACAGGCGGTTGACGTACTGGACGCAGGTCGGGTTCACCGGTTCCTTCTCGGCCAGTTCCGTGATCAGCCGTTCGGCCCGGCGCACCACGGTGCGCGCCAGGTGCAGGTGGGCGGCGGCGGCCGTGCCGCCGGGCAGTACGAAGGAGGTGAGCTCCGCGAGCTCGGCGTTGAGGCGGCCGATCTCGCCTTCCAGCCGTTCCACGTGGGCGGCGGTGACGCGCAGCGCGCCCGCGCGCTTGCCACCGTCCTCGCGAGCACACAAATCGGCGCCCACGTCGAAAAGATCGTTCTGGATGCGCCCCAGCATGTCGTCCGCAAAGCCTGACGTGTGCAGGCGGGCGACGCCGATCACGGCGTTGGCCTCGTCGACGGTGCCGTAGGCCTCAACCCTGGGGTCGTGCTTGGCGATCCGCCCGCCGTCGCCGAGCGACGTCATCCCCTGGTCGCCGCCACGGGTGTAGATGCGCGTCAGCTTCACCATCAACCGCCCTCCCGCAGGTACGAGAGCGCCACGATCAGGCCGAGCAGGACCACCGCTGCGCCTTGCACCGCTACCCGCAGGCGCATCAACTTGTTGCCGTAGCGGTCATTGAAGCCGCCGCCCAGGGCCATGGTGAAAAGGCCGGCGAACACCACCACAACGGTGGCCACTAGAGCGGCACCGAGGAGATATTGCAGAATGGCGGCGAGCACGCTCATTAGGCCTGCCTTGATATGGGACGAACTCGCCGCCGGACAAATTCGTCCCCTTTACTAGGGCTTGATGCCGGGCATGAGAACAGGTACGGGCGTCACCCTTTTGCCGGAACCCTTGGGGCTGGCGACCAACGACTCGAGAACGGAGGTCAGATATTCGATCACGCCGAGCTGCATTTTCTCGCGGACCAGGGACCACGTTATGAAGAAGCCGCCGTTGACCTCGTATTGCATGATGTCGTCATTATCGGAAATGATCTCGACGGAAGCGGCCGGGTTCTTTATACGGCTCACGTATACCCACCGCGAACGGACCCCGGAATGCCAGATCACGGAGACGGCGGGAACACCCTTGAGCCCGGCTTTCGTGGGATCGAGATGGACGAGGCGATAGTATTTTCCAGCCGGCGACGTCGCCCATTTCGGGCCCCGAGGCTCCATCGCGGTTTGTTGCTCGTTTCCGTGGCCCGTTTCGGCCATGCGCCCAAAACTCCAAATCCCCTCGCCCCACAAGCGTCACGGCCCGATCGGGACGTGGTTGCGTGGCCCACCGATGGGCGCGAAACTATTACGAGAGGGCATTCAGTTCAACACTCTCCTTCACCCCGCCGGCGGTGGGGCAACGGGGCCGCCGGATGAGCATATAACTGGCAGCCCTTGGGGCGGTGCTTGTCACCGTCGGCTCGATCCTTGTTTATGCCTTGCGTACCGGCATCACACCCATGCTGACGTCGCACCGCGTCAAGGCGGCGATGATGGAACTGGTGCCCGACGACTTCGAGGGAACGATCGTCGAACTGGGCTCCGGGTGGGGGACTCTGGCAGTGGCCTTCGCCCGACGCTACCCCGGGTGCCAAGTCCTCGCCTATGAACTGTCGCCCCTGCCCTAGCTTATTTCGCGGCTGCGGTGCGCCGTAGCGCCCCTTGCCAACCTGAAAATCCACCGAGCCTACTTCCACGAGGCGCGCCTGCACGGGGCCGGGCTCGTGGTGCGCTACCTGTTTCCCGACACCATGGAACGGCGGCGCCCCAAATTGGAAGCCGAGCTGACCCCTGGGGCGCTGGTCCTTTCCAACACCTTCGCCATGCCCCGATGGCGGCCGGTAGCCTTCGGTGCGGCCGAAGACGTGTACCGCAGCAAGGTCTATCTCTACCGGATTGCGGCCTGACAGCGCGCCGCCCTCAGAGTACGATCGTTTCGATCCAGGACGATAAGACCCTACCGAAGTGGCCGCGTCGCCCGCTTCAGCCAACGCCCGGTGGCAGCGTCGACCATTGGTGTCAGCACCTTGCGCACGCCGGCGTGGTAGGCGTCGAGCCACGCCAATTCGCCGCCATCGAGGAGCGCCGGCGCCACGAGGTCGCGGTCGATGGGGGCCAAAGTCAGGGTCTCGAAACCGAGGAGCGCATGCTCGGCGCCGGGCGGCGGCGCCAGCGGCACCACGGCAACCAGGTTCTCAAGGCGGATTCCGTAAGCCCCGCTCTTGTAGTAGCCGGGCTCGTTGGAGACCACCATGCCCGCCTCCAGGGCGACTTGGCTGGGCAGCCGGGAGATGCGTTGCGGCCCCTCGTGAACGCCGAGATAGGCGCCGACCCCGTGTCCCGTGCCATGGTCGAAGTCGAGCCCGGCGTCCCACAGGGCGCGGCGCGCCAGGGTGTCGACCTGGGAACCGGTGGTGCTCACGGGCAGGCGCGCCGTGGCCACGGCGATGTGCCCCTTGAGGACGCGGGTGAAGCGGTCGCGCATTTCCGCCGAAGCCTTGCCGATGGCCACCGTGCGCGTCACGTCGGTGGTACCATCCAGGTATTGGGCACCCGAATCGACGAGATAGAGGGACCCGGGCCTGAGCCGGCGGTCGCTAGCCTCGGTGACCCGGTAGTGGACGATGGCACCGTTAGGCCCGGCGCCCGATATGGTGGGAAAGCTGAGACCCCGGAACAGGGGATCGGCGGCGCGCAGGGTCTCAAGGTGGCTGGCCGCCGCCATCTCGGTGAGCAGGCCGCCGGGCGCCTCCCCGGCGAGCCAAGCGAGGAAGCGGGTGAGGGCGGCGCCATCGCGCCGGTGGGCGGCGCGCATGCCCTCCAACTCGACGGTGTTCTTGCGCGCCTTGGGAAGCTGGCAGGGGTCCGCCCCGTGCACCACCCGCGCCCCCGCCTTGGCCAGACGCTGGTGCACCCAGGAGGGAGCGCCGCCGGCGTCCAGGCGCACGCGCCTTGCCTTGTGCCCTCCGCCCTTGCCTCCCAGGCCATCCAGCACCTTGCCAAAATCACCCATGGCGTGGATGCGCACGGCCGCCCCGAGATGGCGCAGTACCGCCGGCGTCAGCTTTCGCGAATCGACAAAGAGGTCGAGGGCGGCATCGGCGTGGAGGATGGCGAAGGCCAGGACCAGCGGCGTGTACGGCACGTCGCCGCCGCGCAGATTGAGCAGCCAAGCGATGGAGTCGGACGCCGTCAGCACTGCCGCGTCGGCCTCGCCGTGGACCACGGCGCGGGCGATCTCGCGGCGCTTGGCGAGGGACGTTCTGCCGGCATACCTGGCGCCGTGGGCGACGGCCGGCGCCACCGGCGGCGGCGGCTGGCCGGCCCACACGGCGTCAACCGGATTGCTCTTGACGGCGACCAGCCGTCCTCCGGCCTTGGCGCAGGCGGCCTTGAGGGCGGCCACCTGCGGCGCCGTGTGCAGCCAGGGGTCGTAGCCGAGCCGGGCCGTGGCCGGCAGGTTGGCGGCGATCCAGTCGGTGGCGGAATGGTCGTTCAGATGGCTGAACTCAAAAAGCGCGCCGTCGACCTCGGACGCGACTTGCAGGGTATAGCGGCCATCGACGAAAACCGCGGCCTTCGCGTCGAGCACCACGGCGGTGCCGACCGAGCCCGTGAAGCCGGTGAGCCAGGCCAAGCGTTCGGCGCACCGGGGGACGTACTCGCCCTGGTGCGCGTCGGTACGCGGCACCACGAAACCATGCAGGCGGCGGCGCTTGAGTTCGGCGCGGAAACGGCGTAGCCGCTGGTCCGCCGGCGGCGCCTCACCATCCGCCTCGGCCGCCGCCAATTGCGCCGCCAGCGCGGCGAGCTGTTCGTGCAGCCGCCGGCCGAGGCGCCTGGCCGGCACCGCCAGGGACATCCACGCCTCGGGCTGGCGTCCCTGCGGCGCGGCGAGCACGCCCTCGATCAGGCGGCGCGTGCCAGCGACGTTCAGCGCCGAACCGGCGCCCTTCAAGAGCGCGCCCAATGCTGCGTCGCCGTCATAGGCCTTGCCGTCGCTCAACCCCTTCTCTCCCCCGTGACTTGGCATGCCTTGGTGTGCCGTAACAGAGAGAAGCTATGGGCGGCGCCGGGTTCAAGCAAGAAGGAAAGGCCGCGCCCAGGATCTGATACTTGACGATAGGCATGCATAAATTGCAATGCTGCGTCGCAACATTAATATTTTTACATGAATTATTGGTATTATTATAAACACAACCCGGCGCCCGGCGACACCCCCATGCGGGCCCCGAACGGCCCACGAAGAATACGGAAAATGAGCAATTATTCTCACGCAGAGAACCAACTGACCAACTTCGCGGAAGCGGTCTGGGTGGCCCCGGCCAAGGCCTTCGGCGCGGCCCCCGCCTTGGGCTCCACCGGTACCGCGCTGGCCCGCTTTGCCGGCGCCCTTGTGGCACCCCTGGCCGGTCTTTACCGGCGCCGCCGCCTCCACGAGGCGTTGATGGCTTTGGACAACCGCTTGCTCGCCGACACCGGCATCGGGCGCGTCGACATCGGGCACATCGTCGATGACGCCTTCCGCGACCACGCCGCCAACCGGCACGGCGCGGCCGCACGAGCCGCCCAGCTGATCACCCTACATGGGCGATGGACTGGATTTCGACCAGAAACTCGGGCAGCACGAGGTCGGCACGGATGCAGTAGCGTGGCGGCGGCGTGCCCGGAAAAAACTCCTTGTAGACCTCGTTCATTTCCTTGTAGTCGCCCAGGTCCTTGATGAAGATGGCATTGAACGTGATGTCGGCCATGGTGCCGCCGGCAGCTTCGATGACCGCCTGGATAGACTCCAGCGTCATCCTGGTTTGGCCCTTGATGTCGCCCACGTGCGCGGGCTTGCCGTCTTCGCCCAAGGCCACCGTCCCGGCAACGTAAACGACGTTACCAACCTTGGCACCCGGAACATACGGAGCCAGCGGCGGCGCTGTTCCCGGTGGTATAATCGGCTTCCATTCCATGATTTTTCCTCCCCTTCCTTTGTCAATAGGTTGAAATTCAATCGCCAACGCCAACGTTCCCTTGCCTCCATCCCGACAGCGGCCTCATTAGCCTAGCAGCTCCAGCAGCTGATGCTTGTTCTTCACCAGGTCGGCAATCGTGTAGCGGTCGAGCACCGAGATAAAGGCGCCACTGGCTTCGGCCAGCGCGGACCTGAGGATGCACGACGGCGTGAGGGGGCAGAGCGGCTTCCAGCAATTGAAAATCTCCAGGCTCACTTCCGTATGGCGCACCACTTCACCGAGGTTGATCGACTCCGCGGGACGGGCGAGACGCATGCCACCGCCCCTGCCTTTGTACGTCTGAATATAGCCGAGAGTGGCCAAGTTATGCACAACCTTGACAAGATGGTTGTGCGATATGCCGTAGTTATCGGCGAGCTCGGTGACAGTCACCTGGATGTCATCTTTTATCCTATCCCGAGATAAATCAGCACCCTCAAAGAATACTCCGTATAGCGCGTCAGCTGCATTGCCGTGCCCGGGCCTCCATGCAATCACTTCTCACTACAACCTTGCTTGCATAGCCGTTGACAAGACTGCAAATGGTCCACTTCTGGGGCCATAGCGGACGGAGATCGGCGGACTTTAGAATGTCCGCCCATAGCCAAATTCGGACATTGAACCGTAAGGATTTAAGCACGTCTTTCATTCATCGAGTGAAAGAATGATTTTGCTGCCTTTAATCGCGACATGTCGGTGTTATTTTCGACCAATAATATATTCCGTTTCCCAGTCCGCAAATGACCCCCGGTCGATTAACTTCCTTGCGATGTTGCCGCAATCTCAAATTTCCTTTTCCAAAATCTTCTCCGGCGGATTCTTGCCATTTTTACTTTCAATAATTCCAGAGTGAACCGCTTTTGAACGTAAGTAATAAACCTCTTTTAGACGCCTAAGAATCTCTACCCGATCAGCCTTATTCTCTCCCAGGAACGCAGCCCCTCGAATCGATGGGCGGTAACACAGTTCCCCACGGCCCGAAGGCAGCGAGCTATCGGCCAATTTTAGAAATTTTAGTGCCATTCTCGCCCAAGCCACTATGTCCGCCTATGGCT